>Ga0074198_1000008_pt1 | contig 740787 bp, 699 predicted proteins | sample EPASupsiteSAE323_FD_64527 | JGI IMG/M metagenome (GOLD analysis project Ga0074198, IMG submission 64527) | Bioremediated contaminated groundwater from EPA Superfund site, New Mexico - Sample SAE3-23 | ecosystem: Environmental > Aquatic > Deep subsurface > Groundwater > Contaminated ... | reverse complement strand
ATGGTCAGAAGTTGGTGCTGGGTATAATCTCTCCTCGAATATTTACAGGAATACAGAGATAGGTGAGATGATCGAATCAGCGAGTATGCATGTTTGATAAAACTGATAAACCGGCCTGACGATTTCTTTATCGTCTCCTTATCGTTACTGAACATAACAAAATAAGGAGACACCGTACCTTAGATCTTTTGGTCAATTACTGCGCTCTTCTCTCTAGATGAAATCATTTCTACAGAGCATAAATTTTAATCTGGTTTAAACCCGGAATATTATGGACTGCAAAAAACCGCAAACCTATTTTCGTAAAAAAAATAATACTGGATAAATTCTGTATACGCTGGAAAAAAAATGAAAAGAAAAAAAATTGCAATAACAATTCGGTCTTTCGATGCTGACGGTAGTAATCTGGATAAACTGAGATCGCATTTTAATATTACTTATTTGAATATGACGAAAAAAAGACTCGCTTCTGAAGAACTTATCGCTGCAATCCGTGGTGCTGAGGGGGTCATTGCCGGTACGGAACAATTCACCGGACAGGTCATCAGAAATTCAGCTGACCTGAAGGTGATATCCCGGGTGGGTGTGGGTATCGACAATATCGATATGGACGCAGCCCGAACTGCAGGCATCCGGGTAATGAACACACCTGACGCTCCTGCCGATGCCGTAGCTGAACACACCCTCACCCTCATCCTTTGTTGTCTGAAAAATGCCTGCATGTACAATGCTGCAGCACGCGAGAGATCGAAATCCCCCGGTATTCCTGCGGGACTTCTACTGAAGGGAAGAGTCTGCGGGATCATCGGGATGGGCCGGATCGGCAAAAAAGTCGCCGCAATCCTCCGTTCATTTGGCAGCCGGGTTATGTATTATGATCCGTACGTTACCCTGGATCCTGAACCAGGCATTACGAGAGCAGACACTCTCGGGGAACTTCTTACCGTATCAGATATCATTACCCTCCACATTCCTTCCCTTGGAGGAAGTGAACAGATAATAAGCAGAAGAACCTTACCCCTTTGTAAAGACGGGGTTATCCTTATCAATACTGCCAGGGGATCCCATATCGACGAGGACGTACTGGTGAAAGGCTTGCAGGAAAAGAAAATTCTGGCAGCGGGACTCGATGTTTTTGCCAAAGAGCCGTATTCAGGACCGCTTGTGGATTTCCCTCAGGTCGTAATTACCCCCCACGTAGCATCAAATACCGTAGAATCGAGGAAGAAAATGGAAGAAGAAGCTGTTGAAAACCTTATCACTGCCATGGAGTGGACGGAATCGTGAAGGCGTTTGTTACCGGGGGTTCTGGTTTTCTAGGCCAGTATATCGTCAGCGAGCTGCAAAAGAACGGGGTCGCCACCGTGGGGTATGATTCAACCCGGCCCGACGAAGAAAAAACGAATTCATATAAGCCAGGCCTTTATGAATTTGTCCAGGGAGACATTCTTGATCTGAAAAAACTCGGAGAGGCAATGCAGGGATGTGATATTATTTTTCATACCGCCGCCATAGCGGATATCAATATCACCCGGAAGATCCCGATCGAGACGATGACAGTTAATGTCGTTGGAACGGCAAATTGCCTTGAGTGCGCCCGGAATGCCGGCGTTAAACGGTTTATGTTTGCTAGTTCAGTGTATGCATCAGGCAAACGCGGGAATTTTTACCGGGTTTCAAAAGCTGCTGCAGAAGAACTCTGCAAGACCTTTTATGAAGAGTATTCTCTTGAATACACGATTATGCGGTATGGCAGCCTCTATGGCAGGGAGGCGAACCACTGGAATTTTATGTATAATGTCATCAAATCCCTGCTGACAACGGGGGAATATGTGTATACGAGCTCTCCTGAAGCGGTCAGGGAATACATTCACATCTTTGATGCAGCAAGGGAAACCGTCAGAATCGCGATGGATCCGATGTACATCAACAAATCGATCCTTCTGACCGGGCACCAGCGCATGAAAATGCGTGAACTGTTCGAGACGATCCAGGAGATCCTTGGGGAGGACGTGAAAATACACTACGTCCCTGACAAGCGGCTGACTCATTACGTGCGGACACCATACTCCTTTGACCGCGATGTGACTGTCAGGATCAACCTTGCACAATATATCGATATCAACGAAGGTCTCCTGGACTGCCTCAATGAAGTAAAAAAAGAGATCCGGGGGCTGTAAAGACAACCGAGGGTTATTTTTTCCCGTATGTCGTGACCAGGGGATCATTGCGCATGCATTGCTCGACGCAGGCAAGATCCTCCGGGGTATCAACGCTGTAGGTTGCATACCCGGTGGGGACCATCTTCACGCGGTGCCCGTGTTCCAGTATCCTGAGCATATCCACGGACTCGATGATCTCCAGAGGCGTCGGGGGCAGGGCGTTGAAGGTGATCAGGAAATCCCTTCGGAAGGGGATGATGCAGACCTGCTTTTGCATGGGTACCTCCTGGGCACCTTTCTTTCGTGACGGTATAGGCTCGCGGGAAAAATAAAGGGCGTTTCCCTCGAGGTCGGTAACAACTTTCACTTCATTGGGATCCTCGTGTTCTTCACGATCGTTCAGGGGGGCCATCAGGTTGACGACCTTGACGGAGGGGTTATCCAGCAGGGGCCTGATGGATTCGTCGATCATCTCAGGGAACAACATGGGTTCGTCCCCTTGGATCATGACAACGATGTCAAGAGTGTGCCCGCATTGTTTCTCGATGGCAAGCATTGCTTCTGCAGTGCGATCGGAAGCACGTTCATGAGAGATACTTGTCATGACGGCCTTCGCACCAATGCTCCGGGCATAATCCATAATCTCCGGATCGCAGGTCGCGATATAAACCTCATCGAGCGCCGATGAGAGCTTGCTCCTGAAGTAGACATGGCCGATCATGGGAATGCCGCAAATCGGTGCAAGGGGTTTTCCGGGGAACCGGGACGATGCCATCCGGGCCGGGATAATTCCGATGACTTTCATACTATCACGTTTGTTTCCGGGCTATAATGATCATATGGCTGGACAGGAGGGATCGGGCAAGGAAATCCTGGAAATTCTGCCTGACTTTCTCGTCCTGATCCATGATGAAACCGATGTATTCATTCGCGGCATCGACCGGATAACCGCGCTCACGCTCCTTTTGCACCATGTCGACATCCAGCAGGCCGGGTGTCTCAACAAGGAGCGGGGTGAACCCGCAATCCGTAAGGAGGAGGGATAAGGATTTCGGGTTGAAATAATTCAGGTGTTCGGGGGGAGTAATATTCCCGGTCCTTTCGCGCAGGATTTTGAAATCAAAACCATCTCCATTGGGGGTCGCGATCACCACAAACCCGTCTTCTGTAAGAGCCTGGTGACACTGGAGGAGAAGATCGCGGGGAGAGAAGACATGCTCGATCAGGTCGTTCATCGTGATGAGATCATAGGTTTCGGGCTGAAGGTCAGCCAGAGTTCCTTGCATCGTTAAAAGACCACTCTTCTTGCATGCCGTTATGCAGGAATCAGCGATATCAAGCGCAACTACTTCAGTAAAAAAGCCTGAATCGCGAAGGCATGCCGCAAATGCCCCCGAACCGGCTCCTGCATCCAGCACCCGCACCTGGCCTCCCGCACCCGCTTTTTTGAGACAGGAGATTATCCGGTTGACCCGGGGCATATACTGGAGCCGTTTCCGGGACTGGTCTGCCTGCAACAGGAGTTTTGTCCAAAGCCGGGGTGCATCATAGGAGGAGTAATAATCATTCAGGAGATCCTCCCCCGGTCTTGGCGAACAGTAGAGTGTCCGGCACCGCGGGCATATGTTATGCGAGAACCCGAATTTGAAGAACGTGAATATACCTTCGCTGTTGCATGCCGGACAGGGAGTGGTGAGGAACTGGTCATGGTACTTTGAATAAAAAAATTTACCATCCGATTCCCGCCGGGCGATGACTTCTTCGTACTCAGTCTTCGGCCGCATCAGATCGTAGTTTTTCATGGGGGGAGACTCCGCGCATCCCTGACTGCAGCAAGAGAGCCTTCTGAAATGAAGATCGTATCCATGCCATATCCAATGAAGGTGAACCCTTCAGAGATCCGTTTCTCCAGATCCTGTTGTGACGGGTGGACGATATGGAACCCCAGAGCGATACCGGACTTTTTCACCCTGTCGATAACCGTCCCGATAACCTGTTCGAACCGGGGGTCGTCGAACTTCCCAGGAATACCAAGGGAACCGGACATATCATAGGGTCCGATGATAATCGCATCGATTCCCTTCACTGCCAGTATCCGGTCGAGATTTTGCAGGGCATCGATATGTTCTATCTGGATAACGACGACGCTTTGTTCGTTCGCCGTCTTAAGATAGTCATCAAATGCCACTCCAAACCGGTGGGCACGCCCCAACCCGAAACTCCTGCGACCGTCCGGGGAATATTTTACGGCATAGACTGCCTGTTCAGCATCTTCAACGGTATTGACCATGGGGACAATGACCCCTCCTGCACCGGCATCCATTACCCGACGGATCAGGCTCGGATCATTTTCATTCAGGCGGACAAGGGGAACACAACCCGTAAGGCCGATAATCTGTATCAGCCTGAATGCGGCCTGCAGATCGATAAGACCGTGTTCAAGATCGATGGCAAGCCAGTCGAATCCTGCTCTGGAGATGATCTCGGCAGAATACGTATCAGGAAGCTGAATCCATGTGCCAAGGGATAGATGTCTTCCCCGGACCTGGTCCCGTAACGAGTGTGAAGGTTTCATTGCAGATTTCCGTAGATATGATCATAGGTATCCGGATTCTTCCATAAAAAGGATGCCGGATTGCAGGTAGGGTCATAAAATAGTCCTCCCACTGGGCAAAACAATAAACCCGTTTACACATAAAGGATAACAATCAGGTTACACAAGAATGAAGGAAGAGGAAATCCGGCCAGCGGTTCTTTTTGACCAGTATCTCGAGCTGGCAGAAAAAGATATACCGGTCTTTTTCACGGGAATCCGGTACGATCCTGTTCCCTGCCCCTCCTGCGGCAGTACTGCTAGCACGCGGAGGTTCCGGAAGAAGGGGTTTGATTATGCCGAATGTGATTCCTGCCTGACATTGTTTGTCAATCCGCGCCCGTCAGAGGAAGCATTCAGTAGGTTTTATCGCGATTCACCGTCAGTACGGTTCTGGGCAACCCATTTTTACAAAGAGACCGAACGCGCCCGGCAGGAACTACTGATCCGGCCCAAAGCAGAAATGGCCGCCCGGCTTATCCGGCGCTACACCAGGACGAAACACTCGCGACCCGTTGTCGTGGATATCGGGGCCGGTTACGGGGGATTTTGCGTTGCCCTAAAGAGCGTCCTGCAGGAACCGTTTGTTATCATGGGAATTGAACCTGCATCCGCGCTCCAGGAGGTATGCCGCGAAAAGAATATTGCGGTCATTCCCAAATTCCTCAAAGATGTCTCACCTCGCGATTTCAAAGGGGGTGACGTAGTTGCCGTGACAACGTTCGAACTGCTCGAACACCTTTATGATCCAAAGGAATTCATACGCCAATGCAACAATATCCTCGTACCCGGAGGAATTCTTATCCTCACCACACTGAACGGGAAAGGGTTCGATCTGCAGATGCTTGGGGAAAAATCCCGAAGCATCAACCCGCCCCATCATATCAATTTTTTCAACCCGCATTCATTGAGTCTTCTCATGAGAAATGAAGGGTTTGAGGTTCTTGAGATCTCGACACCGGGGAAACTTGACGTGGATATCGTGCTCAAACAAACTGATGATGTACAATGCGAGTTCGTCAGGAATCTCCTGATGCGAAGCAATGAGTCCGTTCGCGGGAGGATCCAGGAGATCCTGCAGGAAACGCAGATGAGCTCGCACATGATGATCGTTGCGCGGAAGACGTAGGATCCGTACGGGAGCAAGTCATGGTATCGGTAATCATCCTGGATTTCGATGGAGTTATCCTCGAATCAGTGTCGGTAAAAACCGACGCGTTCCGGAAACTGTTCTCAGTCTTTCCGGAACATGTAGAAAGGATAGTGCAGTTTCATATCGAAAACGGGGGACTATCGAGATTTGATAAGTTCCGGGTAATTTATTCCGACATCCTGCACAAGAACCTCACGAACGATGAATTCGAAAGGCTTTCCGGTAGCTTCTCGGACCTTGTTGAAGAAGCCGTGAAAGCAGCCCCGTTTGTTGAGGGGGCTCCTGAATTCCTTGAAAGAATGCACCGGTCGTATAAACTGTATATTGTATCAGCCACACCCGAAGAGGAACTGGTGCGTATAGTTCAAAAACGCAGGATCTCCAACCGTTTTTCTGGTGTATTCGGTGCTCCTGTAAAAAAAACAGACAATATCAGAATGATACTTAAAAAGAACGGGATCCTGGCGCATGATGCTGTTTTTGTTGGCGATGCTGTCAATGACTGGGAGGCAGCACAGCAGACCGGGGTCCGGTTCATTGGGCGGATTAAGCAGGGGGATCCGGATAGATTCGGAAGAAGAGACGGTATTGAAAAGAAAATTGCAGATCTGCACGAGCTCATCGAGTATATAGAGCAGGAATCTGCATGAAACGAATACGGATCTCCTACCCGGTCTCCTCAAAGGCACCCCTGTACATTGGAACCCCGCCGGTCTCCTTCCAGCCTATTAAATCCATTCAAAGGGGAGACAGTGCCAATACAACCCTTATTTCATTATCAAGCCATGTTGGTACCCACCTGGATGTTCCCCGCCATTTCTGCCGGGGAGGGAAATCGGTCAGGGATTTTTTTCAGGATAGCACTGAGATCGCTCCAGTCTACTGCCTGAATATTGCAAAGGGACCGCAGGAAGCGGTTCGGATTACTGATCTGGAACCCCATCTCGAATCGGTTCCTGATGCTGCAGGGCTATTCCTCCGTACGGGGATGTTCGCGCTGCGTGCCCCCAATCCAGACGGATATGTATCCCTGCACCCATGGATACATCCTGAAGTGCCGGATTACCTCCGATCTGTTTGCCCCTTGCTTATCCTCTTTGGAACCGACACAATCTCGATTTCAAATCCAAGATACCGGGAAGAGGGCCGTGAGTGCCATAAAAGTTTCCTATGCGGAGAAAGACCGATACTCCTTGGCGAGGATCTCGATTTATCAAATCCCGGACTCTTGGGGGGCCCTTTCCAAGTTGAGATTTTTCCCTGGATCATCGACAATCTTGATGGCGTACCCATCTGCGCATTTGCTGAATTACCGGTACCTGCAACCGGGAAAGATGGCGGAGAGAGGAAATATTCATGATCCTCTTCTTCATTGCAGACGGCCGTAGCATCCACACCCAGCGCTGGGCGGAGTATTTCGCGGATCGGGGCCACGAGATCCACCTCATTACCTACGATCCCATGGATCGGGCGATCCCGGGGGTTACCGAACATGTCATCTCCTCCCGTTGGCAGAACCTTTACCTCTCATTCTGGCCGCGCCATTATCAGATAATGAAGATCACTAGCAGGATCAAGCCGGACATCATCCATGCCCATTTTATATCAAAATACGGATTTCATCTCCCCTTTTTGGGAAATTACCCGAAAATCGTCTCCGCATGGGGCGATGATGTTCTTGTCCTCCCGCAGGCAAGCAGGCTCCTTTTTTATTATACCCGGTACGTGCTGGGTTGCGCGGACCTGATCTATGCGGTTTCTGAAGATATTCGATCCCACATCATCCGTGACTTTGGGATAGATTCTGAAAAAGTGAAGTATCTGCCCTTCGGTGTGGATACCCGCTCGTTCACTCCGGGAAGTACCGGCAGTCAGGAAGGGACGATCACCCTTTTCTCGAACCGGGGATTCCTGCCGATCTATGCTATGGATATTATCATCGAGGCATTTGTAAGCGCCTATGCTCAGAATCCTGCCCTCCGGCTCATATTGAAAGGGGAGGGGCCGGATAAAGAAAAACTGTTCAATCGTGTGCGCGAACGAGGACTTGAAAATGTCGTGACGTTCTTGGAAAAGACGGATTATTCGGAAGTCCCGAAAGAGTTGCGGGAATCTGATATCTTCATAACTGCCGCCGGCAGGGACGGGACACCGGTCTCCCTTCTTGAGGCGATGGCTGCCGGACTTCCCTGCATTGCAACATCGGTAGGGGGGATACCCGAGTGGATCACCGATGGGGAGAATGGAGTCCTGATCCCGCCGTGGGACTACGGAACCCTTTGCCGGAAGATCCTGATGCTCGCAAATGACGCAGAGATGAGGAAACGGATCGGTAGGAACGCGAGGGATACTATCGTTGCGCGGGGCGACTGGTCCCGGCTCATGCAGACAGCCGACAGGGATTATGAAATGTTAAAAGCATCCCGCAATAAATTATAAAGCCACAGGATTCTGGCAATCTGCACGTCACAGGGCAGGATAGCCTTGTAATTCCGGCGACAACCTTTGCGAAGAATGCTTTCATACGGAGCTTACACGATGGAAACAGACAGGGATACATGCGAAATCCAGTATCGCGAATACCGTGACGGCGATGAGAACGCAATAATCGATCTGTTCAATTTTGTTTTCAAGAGGAATTTCACGGTCAACAAATGGCATTGGGCATACAAGGAAAACCCCCTTAATCGCCAGGATATCATCCTAGCTTTCTGCGATGGGCGACTCGTTGGACAGTCCGCCAGCACTCCGCTGACATTCTTTCACAATGGGACTCCCGTAAAAACGACCCGCATCCAGAACGTGATGGTACACCCGGATTTCCAGGGACGGGGGATCTTTACGCAGACTCTTAAGCGACTGACGGATTATATCTATCGCCAGCAATTGGACCTTGTTGTGACATTCCCCAACAACAATTCCCTTCCAACCTTCATAAGGAAACTCGACTATTGTCATGTCGACGATATCTTTACCTACCGGATTTCCGGTGGAGACGTTCACATTCTCCGCTCAACCGACATGAAGATCATCATCGATGAATCGCTCTATTTCAAAGAAGCGGATCATGATTTCATCCAGAGATGCCTTGCGGGATACGCCTATTTCAATTCCCGGGATCTGCCCTACCTGATATGGAGGTTCAACACGAAATCAGGCAAGGGATACCGGGTTCTCAGGGCGTTTCGGGATGACAGGCTAACAGCCATCGTGATCTTCAAATATTATCCAGATGCGAGGGGTGTCGATCTCGTGGAATTCTTCACTAATTCAGGTACAGATAATATTTTAGAGATACTGAAAACGATCATGGATTATTATTTAGAACACTCCGTCACGGTCGATTCCTTCAGCATCTGGCTCCTCCCGCATTACCGGATCTACCAGCCATTTATCGAAGCGGGTTTCACGAAGACCACATTCTCCACCCACGTAGTCAGCAAGAGCTTCTCTCCTGCAACTGCGGACGGTTTCGATCTCAGTACATCTTATTATCTTGCAATGGGAGATTCTGATGTGTATTAACCGTACCTTGACAGGATACCGATTATGAGCGGGAGAAACATTCTATGCGTGATTGCCCACCCGGATGACCTCGAACTGATGGCAGGGGGATCCATTGCCAAATGGGTCGACGGGGGAGGAACGGTGAATGTCCTTACCTTTACTGATGGGGTCTGGACTGCCCCCGATGGCACACTGATGCGGGATCCGGAAGAAGCATTGGCCGAAGAGCTTACTGCAGCAGAATACATGGGATATTCAGTGGAGAACCTGCGCTTTCCCGCCATGGACCTCCAGTTCAGGGATTGCCATGTCCTTGAAGTTCTCCGGAGGATAGAGAAGTTCCGCCCGGACACCCTACTCTGCCCGTGGAGCGGGGACCTACATCACGACCACGAAGTTGTTGCACGGATCACCGAATCGGCGAGCAGGAGAGTTCCCCGCGTACTGATGGGGCAGATAAATTATTATCTCCGATCACACTTCACTCCGAATATCTTCGTCGATATCAGCAGCACGTGGGAGAAGAAGATCAAGGCCATGGAATGTTTTTCAGGCCAGTGGGGTCGGGCGGGGAATGACTGGTACGAATATCTCGATACCACCTCGCGGTATTATGGGAAGATGATCGGAGTGCAACGCGCCGAGGGTTTTATCTCGGTCAAATACCTGGAATAGGCAGACCCGATCCCCAGTCCCTGTTAAGATCCTCCTTATAATTCGCTGATTTGGATTACCCAAGGATTGATCGCATTACTTCAACAGGTTATGGCACAGGCAGAGAAAGATTATCTGGCACTCATCGAAACATATAGACAGGACAGACCATGAAGTGGCAGGGGAAGAAGGTCCTCGTTACCGGGGCCGGGGGTTTCATCGGCAGCCATCTTGTCGACGAACTCCTGCAGAAAGGCGCTGATGTCACGGCGTTCGTGCACTATAACGCCCGCAACGACTGGGGCATGCTCGAGGGGAGATATACGGACGAGACACCCGGCCTGACCGTTGTTGCCGGCGATGTGACCGATGCGCTCTTTGTCAGGAAAGCGGTGGAGGGACACGAATATGTCTTCCATCTCGCTGCCCTCATCGGGATCCCCTACTCGTACGTAGCCCCGGAGTCCTATGTCAATACCAATATCAAGGGCACCCTCAACGTCATGCAGGCCTGCCTCGACCATGACGTGACCCGCGTTGTCCACACCTCAACGAGCGAGACCTACGGTACGGCGCAATACACACCCATTGACGAGAAGCACCCGCTGCAGGGCCAGTCCCCGTACTCCGCCAGCAAGATCGGAGCGGATAAGATCGCGGAATCATTCTATTGTTCGTTCGGCCTTCCGGTCACCACTATCCGTCCCTTCAATACCTTCGGCCCCCGCCAGTCCACCCGCGCGGTCATTCCCACTATCATTACCCAGGCCCTAACCGGCAGGACCGTGAAGCTCGGTTCGCTGACACCTATCCGCGATCTCACGTATGTTGCTGACACAGCAAACGGGTTCATCAGGATGGCCGAGAGTAAGAAAACCGTAGGGAAAACAGTCAACACCGGCTCCGGCCGGGGGGTAACGATCGGCGAGCTCGCGGATCTCATCATCCGTCAGGTCAACCCGAAGGCAAAGATAATCTGCGAGGAAAAAAGGGTCCGGCCTGATAAGAGCGAAGTCATGGAACTTCTCTGCGATAACCGGTGCGCCGCTGAACTAGCCGGATGGAAGCCAAAGTACACCCTCGAAGAAGGTCTCAGCCTTACAATCGGGTGGATGAAAGAGCATATCGCTTCGTATAAGCCGGGAACATATACGGTGTAGGGAAAATCATGCAGGCAATTATTTTAGCCGGGGGAAAAGGGCGCAGGCTGATGCCATACACGACCGTCCTCCCCAAACCGCTGATGCCCATTGGGGACTACTCTATCCTTGAGGTGATCCTGCGGCAGCTCAAACATGCCGGGTTCTCGAAAATCACCATCTGCACCGGCTATCTCCACGAACTCATCCACGCGTATCTCAATAGCAACAAGACGCTGGGTCTCAAAGTATCCTATACTCACGAGGATACGCCCCTTGGAACTATCGGACCCCTGCGGCTCATTGAGGACCTGGACGACACCTTCCTCGTCATGAACGGCGACATCCTCACCGATATCAATTACACTGCACTCATCGACGCACACCGGTCGAAAAATGCCGTTGCAACGGTTGCCACCTACCAGCGGGATGTCCACATCGATTTCGGCGTGCTTGAGAAGAACACCGCAAACAGGATCATCGCCTTCCGCGAGAAACCCACGTACCACTTCGATGTCAGCATGGGCATCTACGTATTCTCCAAGAGGATCCTCGATCTTGTCCCGGAGAATACCTCCTTCGGGTTCGACCAGCTGATGTATGCGCTGACCGAGGCAAAAGCTCCCGTATTCAGCTACCCTCATTCCGGGTACTGGCTCGATATCGGGAGACCGGATGACTATGCCCGGTCGATCGAGGAGTTCGAGCGGTACAAAGACCGGTTCCTCCCATGAGGGTCCTTGTCACCGGTGCTGCAGGATTTACCGGCACCCGGATGATGGAGTTCCTTTCAGGGCAGCAGGGAGTAACATTCACGGGGCTTATCCGGAATAAACCGACAAAGAATGCAGGAGTCATTGGCAAGCAGCCCGTAATTACTACCGACCTGCTCGACCGGGACTCCCTTTTTTCCGGGATAGCAGAAGTCAGTCCTGACGCCGTCGTCCACCTTGCGGGGCTGACCCACGGGACTTTTGATGCCCTGCATTCAGCAAATGTCACCGGAACAAAGAACCTGCTGGATGCTGTCCTTGCAGCCAACCCGGACTGCCGCATTCTTGTCGTCAGTTCATCGGCAGTGTACGGGTATGCCGGGGATTCCCCGATCCCGGAAACTGCCCCCCTGCAGCCGGTGAGTGATTACGGGAAGAGCAAGATGGCGCAGGAAGAACTGGCACTCCGGTACGCGTCCGATGGTGCTGCCGTTGCAGTTGCACGCCCCTTCAACCTTGCCGGGCCGGGCCAGACCGATGCATTCGTCTGCGGCAGGATCGTGAAACAGGTGGTTGAGATCGAGCGGGGTGAACAGGCGGCGCTCGAACTCCGCGAGATTGTCTCGGCCCGGGATCTTATCGATGTGCGCGATGTCGTGCGGGGATACTGGGCGCTCATTTCTTATCCTGATTTTTCCGGAGACTGTGCCGGGAGGGCGTTCAACCTCGGATCAGGGAACGCGTATCCGTTATCTACAGTAATCGCCATGGTTGAGGAAATGACCGGCAATATCTATAAGATCCAGCTGCCAGAGGAGCACCCGGAAATTCCGGTCATGAGCCAGCGCAGCGACAATTCCCGGATCACCGCACTGACCGGGTGGAAGCCGACCATTACTCTGAAGAAGACGCTTGCGGATATGCTGGCAGCGGCACGGGAAGCCGGGGCCTGATCCTGAAAACTTGGACCGGGCCTGACTACACCCCCACCGACGGAGAATTTAAAACTGATGGGATCGTACCCGACCATAATCTTCCCGCCGCACACCCGCCATGGCTCCCCAGATGCCCGATCTCCGTGTTTTTTTAAGTGCGAAAAAAACCATTTCCGGATACCCTATGATCTGGGTGATAATTTCGCTCCGTATCGGACCCCGGACAGGCACCAGTCTGAGGCAATCCTGCCGGACAATGAGATTTTTGCGCATTTTCTCATGCCGATAAACTGCCCGGTTTTTTCCTTTGTAAATTACCCGGATTGGCAAAAAACACCAGAAAGCAAAGATTTTCCGTAGGTGTTGGCACCATTTCCACTGCCGAATTTTTCAGCCCTGATCATGCCCGGAACTCTCCGTCGGAGAAAAGGTTTTGGGGGAGAGACGTTCTTTCTGGGGGTGGTTCAAGAGAATGGAAGGGGGGAGCGCAGATACCGGACCTGCAAACAAGATCGAACAATGACCAATTATGGGGGCTGATGCCCCCATACCCCCTTTGCGATTTCTGCCGCCGGCTTCGAAGGTTCCTAACGGATTCTTCTCATCCTCGTGGTTCTGATGAACCGCTCGGACCCCGAAGGGCGCCCCGCGGCGGCCTCAATTCAGTAAAAAGATTCTAAAAAATAAAAGTCTGCAATCCATTGAAAACATCCTTGCCCCGCCGTGCCTCGGAGAGGCCCTGAGGCGGGGGGCCATCGCAAATGATAATCTGCAATCACGGTCGGATACCGCGTATCAGCAAAAGACAGAACGTATCAAAAATTGCTTCAGATAATCCCCATCTCACTCAGTCGCGCCGGCAAATACTTCTTCGTGACGAAATCAAGCCCCCGCGCCGCAAACGCCTGCTGTTCCGACTTCAGGTTCATCTCGATCTGCAGGTTGATCTGTTTCTTCCAGTAGTCCGTAGCAAACCGCGGGTCGGTGAGCTCAGCCTTCAAAGCCTCGACATCCTTGTCGGTCAGCTTGTCCGACGGGAGGTTATAGTCCCGGATATCGCTCGGCTGCAGGCCGAGGAACTGTGCTTTCGGGGTGACGAGCAGCTCGGACATATGGGCGCTCTTGATGGCGCCATACGCAACGGAGCCAAAGATACGGTATGACCACGGATCGCCATCAGTGAATACAAGGACAGGGAGATCCCACGTGCTGCTGATCTTGTTGAGCATCCGCCGCGTCGAGCGCGCGGGCTGGCCCTTGAGGTGGACGAGGATCGCGTTGTGCTCCTCGTCAAACCCGTTCTCGATGAGACGGTCGTACATACCGCCGGTCTCGATGGCGATGACGAACTTTGCGTCATGGTCCACGAACTCGATATTCTCGACATTGTTCGGGATAGTGTACCCGGCCTGCCCCACGTCATCCTGGCAGTGGATCGTCTTCATTCCCCGCCGGGTCTCCTCCCGGATCCGCATCGGGCCGTAAATCGATGCCCCGTTCTCCTCGGGGTGGAGGTGGAACCCCTCGCGCGGCACGTCCGAGAGGATCTCGAGGTCCTCGATCAAAAAGTTACTCTCGTCCTGCGCCCCGAACTTCGCGCGCTTCCAGCCCTCCGAGATGTAATACATCTCCCTGAGTGTTGATGAGCGGTTTTCCTTCAGCTGCTGCTTGATGAACCCGATGACATACGCCATCTTCAGGAGGTGCGTTGCGCTCTTGGCCGAGGCTGCCGTGCGCATGCTCTCCTTGTCCCCGTACTTCCAGACCTCGCTCGCGTCATCGAACTCGATGTTATACTTGGTCCGGGTCGGCAGGGAGATTGACGGGATCTCCCCGGCCTTCATCTGGTCGTACCATGCGCTCGCGATCCGGAGCAGGGCCGCCATCGATTTCTTCTCCAGTTCCTCTTTAGACATCGAGGTCCACCACCATCTTCTTCGCATCGTCTATGCCACGAACCTCGAGGATGCCGCCACTTTTCCCGGAATAGGAAATGCGCGCAACCTCTTTCGGGGGCACGACGATCTTCCAGACTTTCGTGAACTGCCCGTCCATCTCGCTTACAAAATCCGCTTTCGGCACAGCGTCAGCTGCGTTGTCAGCAGAGATATCATAGACCGAGATCTCGCCATCATGCCCGCTGTAGTTGGCGAGTTCGATCGTGACCTTCCCGTCGCGGGTCTGCTTCTTGACAATCAGTTTCCGCATGAGCTTCCCCTCGATCGGGGAAGTATCGACGGGGGGCTTCTCCACGATCTCGCTCACCTTCTCGGCGATCTCGGGGATTATCGCGCAGACTGCGCGGGCCCGGTCCTCTGCCAGCTTGTTCTTGTCCCGGCGCGAGACGAAAAGCTTGAGATCGCGCCCGAGGTCCTGCAGGGCCAGGATGATCTCCTTCTCGATCTCCGGGATACTGGCAATTGCGTCCTTGCTCTCGCTCGTGAACGGGACATTGGTTGACGCCACATGGACGAGAATAAGGATCGGGCCGGTCGGGAGCCCCTGCTGCGAGATATTGTAGGACTTCCAGTTCACCCGCGATATGCAGTCGGTGATGGCACAGGCCCCCTGCTGGTACATGAGCGGGACGCGGTTTGCAAAGCGGAGGATGATCGCGTTCCCCTCAGCAGGAAGCTTGCCGCCATACCCGATCGCGGCCTCGACCATGAACGAGTGGCCGGAGAAGACCGAACTCGGCCGCGTGCGCGCAGCAACAAAGTCCATCTGGAATTCCTTGTCAAGCCCGCGCCGGATAAGTTCCTCGCCAATGGGAGAGAGGCACTGGGACGACGGAGGGGCGGGAACGGCAACGGCCTGCATGGCGGCAAGGAGCGCTTTGAGCTGATCGGCGTTCAGCCCCTTGACTTTAACCGTTTCCTTGAGACCGGCGTGGGTACACATATCCTGGGCTGCCTTCTTGCCCACGCGGCTGAACCCGTTTACCAGGAAATCTGGGAGTTTATCCTCGCTGGCAGTCGCCATCCGCTTGAGCTGGCCGAACTCGATCCCGTGGGGGTGCGGCTGGATCGCTACCGGGCAGGCGATCACCTCCTGGCTCACGCGCTCGAAGGTGAACGCCTCGTCGTCAAGTTCGACACGGAAGCGCGCGTGGGGATTGACAACCGACGTGTACCGCAGGTACTCGATCAGTTTCTTCTTTGCCGCCATCGTGCTTTTGAACTCGATCTGCACGCGGGTGCCATGGATCCGGTCCCACTCGAACGGCCCCTCGGCAATGATATCCGGCTCGTTGGTCTCGATCTTTATCTGGATCTCGAAGCGGTGCGCGGATTCCTTATGCCCGGTGCGGGATATGACAACCGTCGGAAGGCCGCTGGTCAGCTGCGCATAGAGGACTGCGGCCGAGATCCCGATACCCTGCTGCCCGCGGGTCTGCCGTATCTGGTGGAAACGCGAGCCATAGAGGAGTTTCCCAAAAACGTACGGCACCTGCGCCGGCACGATGCCGGGGCCATTGTCTTCTACGATGATCCGGAATATGTCGCTTCCGGTCTTTCTGATGCTGATAAAAATGTCCGGGAGGACCTGCGCTTCCTCGCAGGCGTCCAGTGCATTGTCCACCGCTTCCTTGATGGTGGTGATGACCCCCCGCGTGGGGGAGTCGAAGCCGAGCAGGTGCTTGTTTTTCTCAAAAAATTCCGCGACACTGATGCTGCGCTGCTGCTTGGCGAGCTCCTCAGCGAGCACCATGGGCACGCACCTCGGCAATGGCTGCGTCGAGTCCGATCGTCTTCTGTTCCCCGCTCTGCAGGTTCTTGATCGTCACGTCCCCGGTTTCTGCTTCGCGTTTCCCGATAACAACGGCGAAATCCGCGGATTTCGAGGCATGTGCAAGCTGGGCTCCGAGTCCCCGCTCCATGAGGTCCATTTCGGTACGGATTCCCGCCTCGCGGAAAGCCCGCCCGACTTCAACGGCGCGTTTCCCACCTTCGGGGGTGAAGACAAGCCCGACAACCGTGTCTTTTTTGTGCTGCGCGGTCTCCCCGAGGGATACCATCACCCGGTCGAACCCGATGGCAAAACCACACGAGGCAACATCGTCGCCTCCGAAGAGGTGTGCGAGGCGGTACGCCCCGCCGCCAAGGATCTGGTTCTCGGCACCGAGGTTCTGCGCGAAAGCTTCGAAAACCATGCCCGTGTAATAATCGAGTCCGCGGGCGATACCGAAATTGAGCGAATACTTCACACCCGCGGCGTCGAGCGACCCGACCATCTGCTCCACCCGCTCCTTCTCCGGGATCGTTCCCGCGATCTCGAATGCCTCGGCAAGGTCACGTGTCTCTACCAGTGCCGTGAGTGACGCAAGCAGGTCTGTCCTGTTCATGGACTCAAGCGTGGCTTTCAGGCCGTCGAAGTCCTTCTTGTCAAGGTGTGCCCGCACCCTGCGCTGCATGGCCGGTTCGAGATCTTTGACGAGGTTCTTCATGAACGAGAGGTGACCTACCTTCAGATCGTATGTGACACCGGTTGCGTTCAGCATGCCGGACGCAAGCATGATCGTTTCTGCGTCGGCGGCAGCGGTATCGGCACCGATCAGCTCGACCCCGAACTGCCAGAACTGGCGGTAACGGCCCTTCTGCGGACGCTCGTAACGGAAGCAGTCTGCAAAGTAGCACCAGCGCAGGGGCTTGGGCGCCACTTTTGCCTCGTTGATGTACATCCGGATCACCGCGGCGGTAATCTCCGGGCGCAGGGCAAGCTTCCGGCCACCCTTGTCCTCGAAGACATACATCTCGTCGACAATACCCTCGCCCGACCGCATCGTGAAGAGCTCAAGGTCCTCGAATTCCGGCGTGCAGACTTCCCGGTATCCCCACCGGCGCGCAACTTCCCGCAGGCGCCACTCGACAGCGCGGCGCGCTTCCATCTCATCCGGTAAAAAATCCCGGGTTCCCCGTGGTTTCTGGAGCATGAGTAAAAATCCCTATCCTGTACTGGTCTTCTCACATTATTTCTTATTCGTCCGGTCTATCGGAACGCTTCCTAAGAACCGCTGGAGCGTTGCTTCATTTTTCCAGACTTTCTCGCGCTCAATGTTACCCTGCAGGTAGAGGGCGGCAAGGATCAGGCCGAGGCCGAGCAGCTCGAAACTTTCCATGGTGAGCGTGATCATCCCCCCGAGCGTTGCCAGCGCGCCATAGAGAACGCCGTAATAAGCGGCTTTCCGGTAGCCCGCAAGACCGGTCCGGAAAAAGATCCGGGCATCCCGGAGCCAGAGAAAGAGCGTAGCGGCCGTCCCGAACATTGCTACATAGATGAGGTACGTCATGCGAGTGTAGTAACTTATTATACGCCGTTCCATATCTGTATTATTACAATCATGCCGGCACACCGGGCGTTATCTGACATTCTGGCGCAGTATAAAAACGGGGAGATCCCGCTTGAAGATGCAGCGGAAGCCATCGAGGGGTTGCGGCTGGAGCGGATCGGGGATATCGCCTGCATCGACCTTGGGCGAAATGTCCGGTGCGGCATGCCGGAAGTGGTCCTTGCCGAAGGAAAAGACCCTGCCCACCTCGCGGAGATCGCGATCCGGCACGCAGAATCCGCAGGGAGGTGTGTGGTTACACGGATCAGCCCGGAGCAGGTTGCCGGTGTGAAAACACGGGCCGGGCAAAAAGGGATCACCGTGGAATTCCGGGAGGCCGGCCGCGTCCTTATCCTTGGCAACGGCCCCGCACCGAAACCCACCGGTGGAATTGTCGCAATTATCACCGCCGGTACATCCGATATCCGGGTCGCGGAGGAGGCCAAAGCAATTGCCGAAGAGATGGGCTGCGAGGTAAAGACTGCATATGATGTCGGTGCTGCCGGTATCCACCGGCTCTTCCCTGCGCTCAAGCCATTACTTTCAGCTCACGCATTCATCGTCTGCGCCGGCAGGGAAGGGACCCTCCCCTCGGTCGTAGCCGGCCTTGTCGACAAGCCGGTCATCGGGGTCCCGGTCAGCGTGGGTTACGGGTATATGGGGGAGGGCCGGGCGGCCCTTGCAAGCATGCTCCAGTCCTGCTCGGTCATCTCCGTTGTCAACATCGACGCCGGTTTCACGGCCGGGGCGTTTGCAGCGCGGATCGCAAACCTGGGAGCAAAGCCATGAACATGAAACGCGGTTTTTATATCGGGAGATTCCAGCCATACCACAACGGGCACCAGTCCGTGCTCGAGCATATCGCAGGCAAAGTGGATGAGATCATCATCGGCATCGGCAGCGCCCAGCTCTCGCACCATGTTGAGAACCCGTTCACCGCCGGCGAGCGGGTGCTCATGATCACCCGGTCCCTTGCCTCGCTCGACTGCCCGTTCTATGTCATCCCGATCGAGGACATCCAGCGCAATGCACTCTGGGTTGCCCACGTCCGCTCCATGGCCCCGCCATTCGATACCTGCTACTCTTCAAACCCCCTCGTGGTCCGGCTCTTCAAGGAGGCCGGAATCAAGGTACAGTCACCGGCCATGTACGAGAGGGACACGCTGAGCGGCACGGAGATCCGCAGGCGGATGCTTGCCGGTGAACCGTGGAAGAGCCTTGTCCCTCCCGCGGTTGTCCAGGTACTGAAGGAGATCGATGCTACCGGGCGACTGCGACAGATAGTCCGTGATGACTAAACCGGGCAGGAGTGTCATATGCGGGATTTTTTTAAAAAACTCTTTGCAGGAAAAGAACCCGAGTCCGTTTCCCTTGCATTGACGGATATTCCTGACCTGATCAATAACCGGGAGAAAGCGGCCCGGTCAGCTCTTGAAGAAAATACCCGTGAACCCATCCGGAACATCCGCAATGCGGTCGCCCAGCTGCAGCTGATCGTCAACACCATCGCAGGTGCCGAGCACGATCCCGAGATCCATCCCCGTCTGAAAAATATAGCCAAAAATACCCTTCCCCAGTATGTCCGGGCAATGAACACAGCCCTTGCCAAGGATCTGCCGGATGATCCGGAAGAATTCTACACGGCATCCGTGGAATGCGTGAAAAACTGCCTCAACAGTATCAAAGGTCCGGGACGTTACCTCCAGATAGTCTTTCCTGAGGAGATGAAAGCATCACGGACCGGTATCGACGCCATAGGACGCGAGATCAACCGGATTACCACGGCAATTGGGGAATACCGCAGGGAGACAACCGCGATATCGCAGGTACGCGCACACCATGCGGAGATCCTTGATGCCAGGGCCGGCCTCCTGAAGGCTGAAGAGAAGAGCCGGCGCGTGATCCAGCGGACCCGTGAGATCACGGACCGTTTGTCCGGTATCGAGAGGGAGGAGAAGGCGATGCCAGCCGATCCGGGGATGGCCGAGGTTGAAGAGAAACGCGCGTCCCTTCAGGTCCTGGAACGGGCCCGGGACGAGAAAGCCAGGGCCTATGCTGCACTCTCCATGACAACCTCCCATGTATTCCGGAAAGCTGAAAAAATCGCATCCCGGCAGCGACATGCAGAGGAGGTTTTGAAACTGAAACATGCCATGCATATCCTGTCCGATCATGAGTTGCCGGATCCGGATGAACTGCAGACCGCCCTTGCTGCAGCATGCCCCGTCGCAGAACGGATGATCGCTCTCGGGGAGATCGCCTTAAAAAACAAGGAGGAACGCGCTGTTTTCTCCGACCCCGGATCATTCTGTTCGGAGATGTGCCGTACCTGCGCGGAACTGCGGACACACGAAGTTGCACACCGGGATGCCCATGAAACCCTGCTGGCCCACCCGCTGCTTATGAAGGCAGGTTCCCTTGAGCGGGAGAAGACCCAGCTTGGCCTGATGCTTGAGAAAGAGCAGCACACGCAACAGGAACTGGACGAATGGCAGCGCAAGACCCGGAATCACGTCCCTGTCGTGACCGCAGAGCTCCGGAAACATATGGAAGCAATGCTGGGGAAACAGGTCCATCTCCTCGATGACAATCATCCACCCTCCGCATAGGGTGCAGATACGGACAGAGGGATTCCGGCTGCCCTGCATCAGTGAAGCTTTCATGGGGAGCAAAAGACCATCCCGCAACCGCAGGGACGCGGAAAAATACAAGAATCCCAGATTCTAGGTCTGCCGGGATATGCGGATAAAAGAAAACGTTGAAAAATCCGTGTATGCAAACTCGGGTGCATCCCCGTAACAACCACCAACCCGGAGTATCGTGGGCACATCGAGCGGAACCTGTGCAACATCAAGCATGACCGGTCCCGATACGCGTTTCAGCATTACCGGCCTGAATTCAGGTTCCACCTGCAGGATCCCCGCGGGAGTTTTCCTGCAGCAGACATGCTCGTGCTGGTGACCGCAGCACATGTGGGTAAGACCCCGCTGTTCAAGCGCTTCGAACGCCATGGGTGCCGTATAATGATAGCCGGTGAAAAAATCCCCGGCCTCGTGGGAGAGGCGCTGCCAGCACTTGAGGCGGAGGGTCTGGGTCCCGAGCTCGAGCGGGCCGCCATGGACAAACAGCATCCTGCGATCGATCCATTCCATAGGCATGCGGTCAAAGATGGAAAGGAGGGGTGAATCCCGCAGCTGTTCGTGGCGGTAGGTGCTTGCAGCATCGCTCCCGCTGACAACTAACCCGCTAAGGTAGGCATGATCATGGTTGCCCATAACCGAGACCATCCTGAACTCGCGGGAGAGGGTGTGGAATTTTTCCAGGGTCTCCTTCGGGTGATTCCCGCGGTGGAGAAGATCCCCAAGGTTGACAAGGACATCCACCGGGCCAAAAACTTCCCGGAAGTTCTGGGAACGTATGCAGGAACCCAGCGCTTCGATCGCCACAGCGTCCGCGTGCACATCGGAAAAAATTACTGCACCCATAACGGTTGCAAATTATTGGTGTTCCTTTCTCATATAAACCTTGGATACCCGGGGTTCTGGCAATGCACGCTACCCGAAAAGATATGTTGATGTACCACCGGTTCCTAGATAGTAGATGATATGCTGCCAGTAGGGTTCAGGGTCATTCCCTGCCGGGCAGACGCTGCACATTGCAACAAAAACCGTACTTGCGAAAAGGAATTGAGGCAGATGGAACGATTTCTTGAAACATACATCGGGCGCATGAGAGCGCAGTTTCCGAATTTTCCCCCGGCAACGGCTCACGAGATTGCATCGGCATTCCTCCAGTACAAGTTCGGCCTCTATGAAAATGCTGTCCGCGAATGCTCCCATGCCCTCCCGCTCATTCCGGAAAGCGCACCCAATGCGGCATTAAAAAAGGCACTGAACATCATCAGGGCCAGTGCGGAGGCCCGGAACAATTCGCAGGTGACCCCGGATAATCCGCCGGCATTTACCGATGCGGAACGTCCGTTTGTCGCCATCACGATTCCTGCGGAAAAAAACGAGGACCCGGCAACCCTTGAACTCGACAATGCCCTCATCCTTGTTTACGTTGTTGCGCTTATCACATCCCCTGAGGATGAGGAAGCCCTGGAAGAACACCGGAGAATGATTGTCCGGCTGTTGTCAGATTACAAAAAAGCACTGGGCCTTGAATAATACGATGCTGGTTGTTGTCCGGCTGGAGTTACCTTCTTTCCAATCCGGATAAATCATGGAAGAACCTGACAATTACTTAACGGAAGGCAGGCTCAGCAAAGGTCTCCTGGTCATCGCGCTCCCCATCATCGCGAGCAACCTGCTCCAGAGCGTGCTCGAAGTAGTAGACCTGTACTTTGTCGGGCGGCTGGGCGCCGATGCCATTGCCGGCGTGGCGATGAGCACCACGCTTGTTTTTGTCCTCGCCACCTTTGTCATCGGCCTTGTGACGGCAACCACCGCATTCATCTCGCGCCATTACGGGGCAGAAGAGTACGACCGGGTCGGGACCATTGTCGAACATTCCCTCTATATCGGGTTTGTCTTCTCCCTCATCCTCGCAGTCATCGGCCATTTCTTCGCAAAAGACCTCCTCCTGCTGATGGGGGCAAACGATACGGTCGCTACCATCGGCTCAGCCTACCTCTCGCTCCTCTTCCTGGGGGTTTTTACGATGATCGAGCTCTGGATTGTCGTATCATCATTCCAGTCGTGTGGGAATTCCATGACGCCGATGCTGGTGATGGTGGGCGTCAACATCCTGAACATGATCTTAAACCCGCTCCTCATCTTCGGTTTTGGGCCGGTGCCGGCGTATGGTGTGGCCGGTTCAGCGCTCGCAACCATCCTCTCGCGGGGGCTGGGCCTTGTCGTGTGCCTGTACCTGCTCATCCGTTTTGCTCCCCATTTTGCGCTGCCGAAGCGCTGGAAGATCAACTATGACCTTGTCTGGCGCATCCTTGCCGTTGCCATCCCCAACTCGGTCCAGTCCGGCCTCCGGAGCGGGACATTCCTGGTGATGATGACGCTCGTTGCTGCGTACGGCACCGCCGCGATCTCCGGGTACGGTATTGCAGAGCGGCTCGAACTGATCGCGCTGATGCCCGGGTTTGCCATCGCAACTGCGACCGCGGTCATTGTCGGCCAGAACCTCGGGGCAAAGAAACCGGAACGGGCAGAAGAGGGGGTAAAACTTTCGCTCATGCTCTACGGCGCCATCATGCTCCTGGTCTCGCTCTGCTACTACCTCTTTGCAGAACAACTTCTCTGGTTCTTCGACCCGAGCGGCACGAGCGAGCTGGTCGGTGCGTCCTATTTCCGTGCGGTCGCCCCGTTCTACATCATCATGGCGGTCAGCATCATCCTCTCGTTTGCCATGAACGGCGCCGGGGATACCAGGAAACCGATGTATGCAACACTGGTCTCCATGGTGCTCATCCAGATCCCGCTTGCGTATATTTTGCCGTCATGGTTCGGTCTTGGACTCACCGGAATCTGGATTGCGATCATCACCGGCATTGTCCTGCAGGCCATCCTCCTCTTTGCGATGTACCGCGAGGGGGGATGGAAGCGGGTGGCGATCTGAAGAAGGGATACGCAGGTTGATGCAGGGAAAACCGGCACCGGCCCCGCAATGAATTTTTGGCTCTGTAGAAATCCCTTATCGGTGGAAAATTGCTAGGCCGATGTTAGAGTTTAAATCGAACCATATGTTCGGGAGAATGTATTGACGTTGTGAGCCTACCCACCCCCTTCGGGGACTAACGCAGGAGGTTGAGAAGATTTTTTTGAAAATCTTCGAAGTCGCTCGGCCGCAATCGAAGACTAGCGTCTTCTCCAACCTGTCCTCGCTTATGCGACGACAGGTTCTCGTCGGGCCCTCGCTGGGCGGGACGGTTGATGAGGAAACATTCGTATCATCGGGGGTCAAGGGGGCGGCTCCCCTTGCGTTGCCTCCCCCTCTGGGGGAGAGAGGGGGTCACCCTCATATAGATCACAGAGGTTTTGTAACGACCTATTACCCAGGTTTTCTACAGAGCAGAATTTTTAAAAATCACAAAAAAGGTTATTACAGGCTGTCCATGCTGATGCCGGTAAAGTCCTGTGCAACCGATTTGATGTCTTTGACACCAAAGGCCGTCTGCACCTGTTCGAGTTCGAGCTGGGTTGCAGCATCGCACATATAGTCAAGGATGTCTACGGACAGTTCCTTCTGGATCTTGCTCTTCCGGAGCTGGTCGACAAGTGCCGCCATCTTCTCGGGCGGCTCCATGCGGAGCTTCGCAAGGCTCATCACGCACATGTAGATGCGGGTTAAGTTCCGGTCCGTCCCGGTGATACAGTCAAAGAAATTCCGTATCACCTGTGCCTGGTATATCTCTCCACCCATTGACTTCACCTCCTACCGTTTCATTCATTCTTCGGTAAATCCAGATTACTTCATATCTGCTTATAAACTTTCCGGATAAAACGGGTTTTTCCGCGGAAAAAAAGGGAAATTTGCGGCCTTTTTATCAAAGTGCGTCCGCAGTGTCTGACAATTGGATGACAACCGTCATACTGCGTCGCGGGGGTGCCGCACAGTGCTTCACGTTGCAGCGCTTCCGGAACGGTTTCTCCACTTTCCCCTCCACATCTGAATCAGCGTTGGAACATACATGATGGAAAAACCGAGTACGACTGACACGATGAGGTCCGGGCCGGAAAGCATACCGGACGCCAGGGCGCTGGAATAAATATACACGGCAACGGGGACGTAGATGGCACCTGCCGTTACGACCCCCGGGGAATATTCACCTGTAGTGAGGGTGAAGAATGCATGGATAGTAAAATTTGAGAATATCCATGCGGCCGTGGACAATCCGAGGACAAGCGTCCATTCACCGGGAAAAAAGGTTGCAAGGAAAACTGATATGATGACATACGCCATGAAAATGACATTTCCAAGGACGAACTGCCCGAATGTGGAAGGAGCAGAGATGTATTTCTTCGCCCACGGAACAAACCGCGGGGTTTCCTCGATAATATGAATACCGTATGCAACCGGTACCAGCCAGAGAATGTTCAGATCCATGTGTTCCCCTTCCCGTATCGTTTTAAAGTAATTCGTACTTTCATTTTCCGATTTGAAATATGCCCGCATCCCGGGCTGTTCCCCGGTTTATATCCGGATTCCCTTTTTTAACGTGAAAAAATCCCGGGGCGACCTCCTGGAATTTCACCCGGTGTTCTTTTAAAAAAAGACCGTTACTTTGCAGCGCTCACGATCTTGATGATGTCCCCGTCTTTGAGTTCGTGGGTCTCCTTGATCCGCATCTTGGTCCGGGCATCGATCGCATACAGGAACCCCTTGCCGATTTCCGTGTGCACCTGGTAGGCCAGGTCATGGGGCGTGGAGCCGCGTCGCATCAGGAAGGCATCCGGCAGCACATCGCCCTGCTTGTTGCAATAGTGGTTCTCGTCCTCCACCGGGTAGACCACGATCATGTCAAGGAGTTCAAAAACCGCACGGTTGATGGCCTGCTGGACGCCCGTTCCCTTGCACTGCTTCATGACTTCGGCGATCTTTGCAAGCCCGGCCTTCTGGGCCGGGGAGAGGGTGCCTTCATTGGCAATTTTGAACTGCTCGTCGCCCGGCAGGTACTGGATCACGTTCGCAGCCGCTGCATTGCGCAGCGCCAGCTCGGATGCCGCGCTCGCGAATGCGACTTTTTGTGCGGCAAGTTTCGTGCGCAGGGCCTCCGGTGCCTCATCGAACTTGTTCCCGACAACCAGCATGGGTTTTGAGATCTTCACGATCTCCGCGCAGAGCGGGACCAGGTCTCCGATTTCCGCGTGCACGAGATCGATCTTGAGCTGCAAGGAGATATCGCGCACATCTTCAAACGTGATTCCGAGTCCCACGAAGGTTTCGGCAATGCCCTGCTCAATTGCAGCGCCTTTGCCCTGCGACTGGCGGCTGATCCGGGTCCAGTGCTTGTCGAGGATGCCGTGGACCCACATCGTCATCTCAAACAGGAGGAAGGTGACGTCCACTTCCGGATCATGGTTGCCGACACCGACCGGGTTTCCTTCGCTGTCCGTCCCGCCGCTGGCGTCAATCACATGCAGGATAGCATTCGCCTGCCGGAGGTTGTCGAGGAACTGGTTGCCCAGTCCCTTGCCCTTGTGGGCATCGGGCACGAGGCCGGCGACATCGATAAGGTTGACCGCAACAAAACGGTTTTTGTCAACACAGTGCTTGCACGTGACGTTCAAATCAGCGCAGGCACATTTCGTCCGCACGTAGGCCACTCCGAAGTTCGGGTTGATCGTGGTGAACGGGTAATTGGCAATGTCGGCATGCGCCATAGTCGCGGCCTTGAAAAAGGTCGATTTTCCGCAGTTGGGTTTTCCCGCAAGGGCAAGGGTGATCATGGCTGTACCTCATGTGACTAAAGAGAGTATGTCGCAGAGCAAAAAAATCCGGACAGAGTCTGACAAAGCTTTTCATCCCGGTTTATTAAAAGGTACTTATGACGTTTCGCGAGAAAAAAACGTATTATTTCGATAAGCCCGGGCCAGAGAATACCGCGGACACCGCGCGGTTCGCTGTCGAACGGGCAAAGGAGAACGGAATCAGGACAATCCTTGTTGCAAGCACCCAGGGAAAAACCGCAGAGGTTTTTTGCCAAGCGATAAAAGGTTCCGGCATCCGTCTCATCGTGGTATCGCATGTTGTCGGATTTGCAAAACCCGGCGAGTGGGAATTCGATAAGGAGATCGCAGCCCGGCTCAGGGCGGAAGGTGTCACCATCGTCACCGGCACCCATACGCTCTCAGGCCTCGAACGGGCAATTTCGCGATCCGCGAAACTGGGCGGCAGCTCCCGCACGGAAGTTGTGGCCGAGACCCTCCGGCGCACGGTCGCCATCGGGCTCAAGGTAGCCGTGGAATGTGTCCTGATAGCTGCCGACCAGGGAGTGATCGGCGTCAGCGACGAGGTCATCGCGGTCGGCGGCACCATGAGCGGTGCAGACACCGCATGTGTCATCCGGCCAGCGCATACGGCAAACTTCTTTGACCTCCAGGTGCGCGAGATCGTGGCCATGCCGAGGAACCGGTGACGATGGCGACAGAAGCGTTCAAAGAGGCCGTCCGCCTTCTTGCGCGGACACCCCTTCTCTGGGTCCCGGGGATCGTGGCAGGTCTTTTTGCAGCAGCCCTCTGGGTTCTCGTGAATGTTGCCGGTATATTCTTTGCGAGCCGGCTGATCGTGATATTCGGGCTCATACTTCTGTTTTTCATTACCGGGCTGTTCGTCGTTATCAGGAACAACGGGGGCGATACCGGCACCATGATCCGGGGTGCACTCCAGCAGTATTTCCGGGTCCTTGTCCCCCAGCTGGTCATCCTATTTGCGATCCTGGTCATATTCATACTCCTTATGGTGACGTTTGGATTTACCGGCATTACCCCGGATCCCCAGTTCCTTGCTATACTCACCTTCTGTGTCATGCTCCCGACACTCATGCTGACCTTCTTTTTCGATGTGGCTGCGGTCCTTGAGGACCGGAAAGTCTTCGAATCGATCCACCGCAGCATTGCCCTCGTCACGGAGAACATGATGGAGGTCATCGCATTCTATATTGTCTGCGCACTCACCTGCTTTGCCATCATCTTCCCGCTTATGATTGTCTGGGAAGCAGCGCTCTTTGACAAACTTGAGCCTGTCACCCATTACACCGAGGCGCAGCTCCAGGCATTCACCCCGGAAAAACTGATAGCGATGATAGGGCCGGATGGCATCTGGATTACCGCAGGTGTGCTCTTTGTCGCGGGATTGCTGATCATCCCGGTCATCTACACCTATAAAACCTGTTTTTTTAAGAAGATCTCATCCGCTGCCATACCCGTGATCCAGCAGACAAGCGGCGAATATGACAGCAAGGGCCGCTGGTACAAATATTAAATAATACTCTTTTTTTTAGAATTTTACTGCAAGGAACAGGATCATCGCAAACACCCCGCCCCCGATAGTTGCGAGGAGGTTGGTCCCGGCATTTCCAAGAAAGCCGCGGTTCTCCAGCGTTGCACCGACAAGACTGTCGATATTGGTGCCGACAAAACCGGCGAGTGTGCAGACAACCACCATCCACGGCGTGATGACGCCAAGGAAAAATGCCACCAGCGAAACAACGAGCCCGCCCAGGAGCGCGACCGTTTCGCCGGTCAGGGTCACGCCACCGTTCGTGCCAATCGGGACTTTCCTGAACGTGGTAATCATGTAGGGGATGCCACCGGTGACGCCAATCTCGCTTGCGAGGGTATCAGCAGCAGCGGTGGCTACACAGCCGACGTACATGACGATGAAGATGGGCTGCTGGAAGACGCCAAAGAGCACCGCTGCGGCAGCAGCCACGATTCCGTTTGCAAAGACATTGCGGTACCCGCGTGCCCCGCTCTGCCCCTGTTCTACGCCGATCCGCTTCTTGTACTCGAACTTGTACTTGGTGGCTGCAGAACCAAGGATGAAGAACGCGAGCATGATGATAAACCACCGGACATCCGCAAACACGAGCAGGATGATCCCGACCAGTGCTGCCGAAAAGAGCCCGGTGAGGTCGGCGGTCCTTGCCCGGAACGCGAAATACCCGAACGTGAACCCGACAATCACGGCCGCGACCACCATCTGGAGATCAGCCTGGTAATTGAGTTCCTGGATCAGCCACATCGTCATCGCGATGCCGACTCCTTCGATCATCAGCGAGTCCTCGAACTTTAAGAGGATCACTTTCAGGAGGACCGCGGCGATGATCCCGAAGATGATCGTGAGGAACTCCATCTCGTGGAGGTAGGCCATGACGAGCACACCTGCCCACGCCGTGGAAATGATATAATACAGGTACGTATTCAGGTCGTCAGCCCGGCTCCCGAAGACCAGTTCGCCCAGCACCAGCATGGCAAGGGTCGTGGTAAAAACAAAGAACGGCAGGAGACCAATACCATAGAGCGCGGCAAGGACACAGAACGTATAGGTGAGATACCGGGTATTAAAAAAACGCCAGAGAATGAGCGCGTACAGGATGACAACCATCGCCATAAGCCAGGCCGGTTGTACATAGGGGCCCGCAAGCGTAGCGCCTCCGACAAGAGCCGCTGCAAACCCCAGTCCCCGTTGTCGCTGCATTGATCAGTACTTGGTGTTACTGTAAAAAGAGTTTTATTATGGCCAGAACACCCCTCCTCCACTTTTTACGACGATACAATTCAGTTATACCGGGATCCGATACGATCACTATATTTTATTCCACAACCAACCTTGTCCCGAATGGTGCCACCAGATCAACTGCCGAAGAATTATGACTTTGCCGAAGTCGAGGAGCGCTGGAGAAAGACCTGGCGCGACGAAGACCACTATTTTGACAAGAAATCCAAAAAGCCCCAGTTCGTAATCGACACGCCCCCGCCGTACCCTACGGGTAATTTCCATATCGGGAATGCGCTGAACTGGTGTTACATCGACTTCTTTGCCCGCTACAAGCGGATGAAGGGGTTCAACGTGATGTTCCCGCAGGGCTGGGACTGCCACGGGCTCCCGACCGAGGTCAAGGTCGAGGAAATTAACCACATCACGAAAAACGATGTCTCAAGAGAGGAGTTCCGGAAAATGTGCCGGGACCTCACCATCAGGAACATCGAGGCAATGCGCATCACGCTGCGGAAGATGGCGTTCTCAACTGACTGGAGTAACGAGTACATCACGATGATGCCGCAGTACTACGGCAAGACCCAGCTCTCCTTCATACGGATGCTCAAGTCCGGCTACATCTACCAGAGCGAGCACCCGGTCAACTACTGCACCCGCTGCGAGACGGCAATCGCATTTGCGGAAGTATCCTACGAGGACCGCGAGACCACCCTCAACTTCTTCGACTTCGATGGCGTGGAGATCGCGACCACCCGGCCCGAGCTCCTCGCAGCCTGCGTTGCTGTTGCCGTGCACCCCGGCGACGAGCGCTACACGAAACTGAAAGGCAAATCCATGAAAGTCCCGCTCTTCGGCCATGATGTGCCCGTGGTACTCGATGAAGCGGTCGACCCTGCTTTCGGTTCCGGCGCCGTGATGATCTGTACCTTTGGGGACAAGCAGGACGTCCACTGGTGGAAACAGCACAACCTTGCGCTGCGGAAAGCCATCGATCGGCAGGGGAAGATGACCGACATCGCAGGGAAATACCAGGGCCTTAACACGACCGAATGCCGGAAAGCAATCCTTGCCGATATGACAGCACAGAAGATCCTGAGGCGGCAGGAGAAACTCGCCCAGCGCGTAGGCACCTGCTGGCGCTGCAAGACCCCGATCGAGATCCTCTCCGAGCGGCAGTGGTTTGTCAAGATCAAGCCGGCCGAGATCCAGAAAGCGGCTCACGAGATCACGTGGTTCCCCGAGCACATGCTCCTCCGGATGGAGAACTGGGTCCAGCAGATGGAATGGGACTGGTGCATCTCCCGGCAGCGGATCTTCGCCACCCCGATCCCGGTCTGGTTCTGTACGAAATGCGGCGAGATGGTGACTCCCGATGAGAAGGACCTCCCGGTCGACCCGACGCTTGTCAAGCCCAAGCACCCCTGTAAGTGCGGCAGCACGGAGTTCTCCGGCGAAGTGGACGTGCTCGACACCTGGATGGACTCCTCCATCTCGGTCCTGAACGTGACCGGCTGGGACGGCAGCGGCACCCCGCCGTTCTTCCCCGCCCAGATCCGGCCGCAGGGCCACGACATCATCCGCACCTGGGCCTTCTACACTATCCTCCGCTCGGTCGCACTCACCGGCCAGAAACCCTGGGACGAAATACTTGTGAACGGCATGGTGCTCGGCGAGGACGGCTTCAAGATGAGCAAGAGCCGCGGGAACATCATCGTCCCTGAGGAGATCCTCATCAAGTACGGTGCCGATGCCCTCCGGCAGTGGGGCGCCATGGGCGCCGCCACCGGTTCCGACATCATGTTCAACTGGAACGACGTAGTCGCGGCATCCCGGTTCCAGACCAAGATGTGGAACATCACCAAGTTCGCCCTGATGCAGCTTGGCAAGGGCGGCTTTGACGCAAACGAACCCGTCACCGCCCTCGCTGACCGCTGGCTCCTGGTCCGGCTCTCGGACACGGTCGAGGCGGTCAGCGCAGCGCTCGAAGCCTACCAGTTCGACGTCGCCCTCAAGGCGATCCGCGAGTTTGCCTGGGACGTGCTCGCCGACAACTACATCGAGCTGGTCAAGGGCCGGCTCTACAAGGATGACGCTTCGAGAAGGAGCGCCTGTCTCGTGCTCCACACGGCATTCGATGCCCTCTGTCGGATGCTCGCCCCGTTCACCCCTTACTTTGCGGAGGAGTGCTACTCCTACCTCAACCCGGGGCAGAGCGTCCACAAGCAACCCTGGGTCGCGTTCACCTACGATGACGATGCAGCCCGGACGGAAGGCAACCTGCTCGTGCAGGTTGTGGCAGAAGTCCGCAAGTACAAGCACGATGCAGGACTCGCCCTCAATGCCCCGCTTGGCAAAGTCACCATCTATGCCCCCCATACGGTCAATGACGAAGGCGACACCGGCCGCACGCTCAATGCCGATGTCCACTGGCGGACGGATATCGCTAAGCTCGATCGCGTTATTACGGATATCGAGTTCAACCGCTCGATTGTCGGCAAGACATTCAGGAAAGATGCCCAGGCATTCATGGACGCTGTCAAAGCACTCTCTCCAGCGGAACTGGAGAAGCCGCCGAAGATGATTATGCTCGAAGGGGTCGAGACCCCGCTGCCGGAGAACGTCTTCACGCCGAAATATTCCTACATGGAGGAAGGGGCGAAGGTGGATGTGCTTACGGTTGGCGATGTTATTGTGACGATTGCGAAGTGAGTGAGCGGGGAATTTCTTTCAATTTTTTTATATTGTTTTTCATCATAATTCTAGTTGGCCAATCACTCTGCTTTAATATGACAATAGGTTTTTATTATAAATTGATGATCGAATTTTATGAATATTCATGAGAAAAAAGTGAGTGATTTTTTTATCGTTGTAGTTTCATGTATAATTCTTCTGTTGCTATTTCTTTTAATGATAGATGGGATTACAGCAATAGTATCCGATTTTAGAGATGTTGTTCTTGCAATTGGCGGAGGGATCGCTGGAGGGTTAACTTTTTCATATTTTGAAAAGGCGAATAAGTAACATCAAAATTTTTTATCGAACGATTCGCGATATACTAATCATTTTGAATCCTCTGAATTCTTAAAAATAGGCGGATAATTTTCAATTACCTTTCATTCATTGGAATTTTGACCTGATTTATCAGCGGAGTTAGAAATTTTCACTGCAATTTGTTTTTTCATTTCTTCTTTGATTTAATTAATGAGAGTATTCTGACTCCGTGATTGTTCTAATTAGGGCATCAGGTAGAAAATAACAACAAGAACCAAAGGGTTCAATTCGATGTATATATTATGATGAATTATAGAATATCAGAGTTGATGTAAATGACAAGGATATGCCCTCAATGCAAAAAATCTCATGAGGCAGCAACGTTTTGTCCGTTTTGTGGAGCGAAAGTATCACCAACTCAGCCTCCATTACCAAGAGAAAAATCTCAAATATTTAATGACGAGAAATTGATATTTTACGGAAAGATCTTCATTGGTGGAACAATTTTAATTCTCATTGTATATGCCATAATTTTTCCTTATGAGTATCAACCAAGTGCAATTAGCTCGAATTGTGATTTTGTCCATAAAACTGAAAAAATCTATCATATTGAGCCGAATGGTGCCGAGATGCTTCAATTTGCACTCATCAGACCTTATCAGGAACAGGCTAAGCCGATTTGCATTATAAATATGAATGGAAGTCCAATTGAGATCGAAGGGTACAGAGACGAGGGGGATGGAAAGACATTCCAAGCAGATCATCTCCAAATAAAAAAGGTTCTCTTAACCAGTAAAAGTGGATCAAATGTCATTGAGGTACCCAGTCCCGGAGGAAATGTTGGTATGATAGTAAAAATTACAAATCCAAATAATGTCACATCCAATGTTCAGATAGTTGTAACGGGCGTCACTACTCATTAAATTTGTAAATGCAATGAGTGAGAAGAAGTACACGCAAGCGAACCTCTCCCGGCGATGTTTGCCGCCGCCCCCGCGGGGGCGCTCCCGCGGCGGCCTCAATTACGTTTTACTTGACCGGTAATCTGCCCAGGCGCGACCCGACGAGGCGTCGCGCCGACCCCCAAAGGGGGTGGGTGGGCTCGCAAGTCCAAAGAGGATTTGACTTAACGAATTCTACCCCGCGAGAGGCCCTGAGGCGGGGAGCCATCGCAATATTTTTGGATAACGAATCTGTTCTCAACGTTCGTAATTTTTTTACAGAAATTTTTAGAGCGGTACAATTTTTTTCAAAAAAGTTATGGCAGAATAATCTCTTTAGCTGCATTTGGAAGTTCACTCCCTTCCCGGCATACTCCATCCCGGAAACAGCCTCTCCGTAGTAAAATCCCCGACCTTCGAAGAACCGCCAGGTTCTTCTCATGTCTCATCTCTGATGAGATTCGACACCTCCAAACCCCTGTATAAATCCGGGCCCGTATCGGCCCCGGTTGTATGAGTTTTGCCTCACCCCCCATTTTCGCAGAGGCAATGAATCAGAAAAACACGGTAATTTGTCCGGAACAGATCGCCATTCTCCGACGGGAATTGATGAGGTAATGAGTAGCAACGTTACAATGGCCGATCCCGGAAAGATTCCTGCATGGGGAAATGGATCGAACCGGCATGGGGTCTTTCCGGATAATCCCTCCGTCGGCGAGATATCCCCCCGTTGTCGTCATTCCTCGTATCAGGAGCTTTTAGATTTACCATGCAGGTATATTACCTATAGGTGCATAGTAGTATTACTATGCAGGCCGCAAGCTCCATCTATATTAGGGAGGATCTCAAAGATCAACTGACCTCCTTAAAACGCCACCCGAAAGAATCCTATAACGATGTCATCGAGCGCCTGCTCAATCTTGCTGTCGATGATGAGCCCTTAAATGAAGAAACTCTTCAAGGGCTTGAAGAATCCCTCCAGGATGTACGGCAGAAACACCTCATTTCTGAAAAGGAGATCATGGAGAAGTACGGGGTTAAATGACCCCGTACGGGATCCGCTATACCCGGAGGGCAGACCGCGACCTGAGTAAGCTTCCCCCGGAAACCGCCCGGGAAGTTATCCGGAAGATCCACGCAATACGGGAGGAACCGTACCGGTTCATAAAAAAGATCCAGGGATCGCATCCTGACCATCCGATATACTCCCTCAGGATTCGCCGGGAAATCCGGGCGTTCCTCTCGCTTCACGATGATGTTCTGATCATTCACGTTCTCGAAGTGGAACAGCGGAAAACGGCATACCGGGATTTTTAATTTGCGACTCATGAGGGATGCCTGCCGCCGACCAAAAAGGGCGCAGTCGAAGAATCCTTGAGGATTCGGTCGAAGACCTTTGGAGTCTTCTTCTCTATCAGGTCTGATGACGTTCAAGATTCTCCTCTCTCAATCCTCGGTAATTCGACGCCCCACGGCGGCTTTGGTTCGGCATCATTTCCCGGAAATGATAATCTTCAAAGGTGCGACCCGGAGAGAACCTGCAGTCGCATCAGCGAAGAGAGCCTCATGGCACTCTTCTCGTGTTCCTCCGTCACACAGCGAGGACAGGTTGGAGAATCGAAACTTCGACTGCGTCGCGCCGACACCCATCAGGGTTTGGGTTCCATCACAAATTCATACCCGCAGGAAACCAAAAAAAAAAGATCAAGAATTTTATTTCCGGTACACCAGGAAAATGATACCACCGGCACCAAAGATGACCCCCCCCGTGACAAAAAGGATGGGGAGGAATAGTCCGAAAATAAAGATGATTGCACCCAGCTTCATCAGGATATCCGCCTGGGCACGCCTCTTCCCAGACCCCTCGGGTATTTTCTTTCCGCAGATAGTGCACACGCCAGCGGGATCGATCGTTTCAGTTCCACATTCAGGACACGAGGTCAAGGTATCTCCCTCCATGACAGTTCGGAGTGCCCGGGATAATTATCTTTGGAAATTGATCCCCCGTGAAAGTGTCTCATAACCATCGCGAAGTGTGCCAGGGAATTTCTTTCATTCTTTGTTTTTGAGCATTCAACTTTCTGTTGCTCAACCGGCATTCTCAATTTCAATTGCCCCCCTCCAAAAAAAAATCAAGCGACCCGGTTTTTGCGCTGTAAAATTTCCAGGCGACCCCTGACGCATCGGTACATTCATTCACGACGGCAGAATCCAAAAAGTAGTAAAGTACTCTCTTAGCCAGTAAAGAAAGGACCCGGCAATCGCGAAGGTACTTTACAACAAATTTTCACACCTACCTTTTTTCCGGCCGGGTCTGCTGCTCAACAACCTCCCGGAAAAGCGTGAATCCGATTACCCGAAAAGTTCCCGGATTACCTGACTAATCTCTTTTTTCTGGTATCGTGCAACATCGTTCAGGATAGTGTGAAGTGTGCCGACACGAAGCGGTTTGTGGAGGGGTATGGTAAGATCATGGTGCCTCCCATGAACATCTGCAGACAATCTCTGATGACTGCCGGTCTGGTGATCGATGGTATAGCCGTATCTGCGAAGAAGACGGGCAAGGATGTCCCCATCGACATCCCGGGGGAGTTTCATACTGCGAGGAGTTCCTCTTTTACCATGTGGAGGCGGATAACGGAAGGCCGGTCCTTACCGGTAAAATGACAGGAGACAGCATCATGAACCATAACCCGGAGTTCCTCGAAGGTGTCGGCTTCGGTAACAATGGAATGGTTCAATGCCCGGGCCTCATACCCCCCTTCCGGAGACTCTTCGACAATAAAGATAATCTCGTTATCCGGATATGTCGCCATAGTAATTCCTTACCAAATATGGTATGATCCGGGTCATTAACTTTCCCGGGATTGGCCGGTTTTGCTATCGGTTAATCCCGTAACAATTCCCCGGGCAATGTGTTTTTCTGTACTCATCCGTACCAGGAAAAAAGGGATGATTACGAGGAAGATATCCCGGATTACTTCCCCATCCGGCTCTTCCGCTTCTTCTTTGCGGCTTCCCACTCAGTACGAATAGCATCCGCGACAAACTTCGCAACAATCTCCCGGTCCAGCATCGCATCCACGATCACAAATCGCGACGGCTCAGCGGCCGCATAAGAAAGATAATTATTCTGCACCTTCTCCAGCGTCTCCCGCTTCTCGAAATGCTCCCGCTCGGAATCCGGCTTCAGCCGCTTCAGGGCAGAATCGACCGGCAACACACACAAAAATGTCCGGTCCGGGATGATCGTCCAGCCATTGTGCATTGCCCGCATCCATCCTTCAGGATCCGGAATAACGCCCTGCAGGGTCACGGACTGGTAGGCATACCGGCTGTCGCTGTACCGGTCGGAGATGACGAGCCTGCCAGCGTTCAGGGCCGGCCTCACGACTTTTGCGAGGTGGGCTGCATGGTCGGCGACAAAGAGGGTTGCCTCGGTAACCGGGTCGATCTGCTCCTTTATCGCCCGGCGCACCTGGTCCCCGACCCATGTTGCACCGGGCTCCCGGGTGAAGAGGGGATCGAGATCCGCAAGCGGTTCTTTGAGCGATTCGTGGAGGGTGCTCTTCCCGCTCCCATCAATACCTTCCAGCGTGACTAACACATTCGTCCCCTCCGTATCCATGCCAGCGGGACCTTCCCGTGGTGCAGGGCAGTTGCAATGATGGCGCCATCAAATCCGGCATCGCAGAGAGCCTCAAGGTCTGCTGTGGATGCAACGCCTCCGCCCCAGAATAATTTCCGGTGATACACAGCCCGCATCGTTTCAAGCATTTCCTTGTTGAGGCCGGATTCTGTCCCCACAGCACCGATGTTGAGGATGATGCAGCATTCAAATTTCCAGCCATTGGCCTGCCGGAGCAGGTCAACCGGGTCCTGGCCGGACGGGATAACGCGGCCGGCCTTCAGGTCAAGGCTTAAGAAACCCCCGTTGTATCGTGAGAGATCGCTGCCTCCGGTCTCGGTCCCGACAATATTCCGGATATGGTACCCGTCCAGCAGATCATTTGGGGACCGGCAGCCCCGGTCCACATAACAGGCCGAAACAATACGTGCGCACTCCCGTACGATCCGGTCGTGCGCCCCCTCGCCTTCGATCCGGTCAAGGTCCGCGATGTAGATGTATTTCGGTGCAATGGATCTGACAAATCCGACTGGATCTGCCGTCGGGGAACAGCCCCAGTCCAGTGGTTTGTAGCTCTCCCGGTGCCCGGATTTCCCGTGCACGACCAGATTATTCTTCAAATCCATGGCAAGAACCAGTTTCATAGACGAACGCAAACCACTATTAGGTCAAAAGATCATTAAATCTTATGCAATTGTTGGTCAGCCCCAGCTCCATCGCCGAAGCAAGGCACTCCACCGCCGCTGACATCATCGACGTCAAGAAACCATCCGAAGGATCGCTCGGGGCAAACTTCCCCTGGGTCATCCGCGAGATCAAGTCGTTTTCGACAAAGCCGGTGAGTGCGGCGATCGGGGACTTTGATTACAAGCCGGGCGGGGCTTCGCTTGCTGCCTACGGGGCGGCCTGCGCCGGGGCTGACTACATCAAGATCGGCCTCGCGTTTGCCGGGGCGGAACAGGCAAATGATGTGATCGATGCGGTCGTCAAGGCCGTGAAAGACGAGTTCCCGAAAAAGTTCGTGGTCATCTGCGCATACTCCGACTACGAGCGGATGGGCACCATCTCCCCGTTCGAGATGGCCCCCATTGCCGCGGAATGCGGTGCAGACCTTGCCATGGTCGACACCGGTATCAAGGACCGCCAGAGCACGTTCGCATTCATGGACGAGAACCTGCTCCGGTCCTTTACCGAGAAGAACAAGAAGCTCGGCCTTGGGACTGCCCTTGCCGGTGCACTGAAATTTGAAGACATTGACGCGCTCAAGCGCATCAACCCGGACATTATCGGCGTGCGGGGTATGGTCTGCGGCGGGGACCGGAATGCAACCGTCCGCGAAGACCTGATAAAGACCGCACTTGCCATGATCAGGTGAATCATGTTTGTCAAGAAACTGGATGTGCCACTCTCCCTAACCTTTGACGATGTCCTGCTCGAACCGCAGGCATCCTGGCTGGAACCCTCAGAAGCGGATATCAGGTCACGGTTTACAAAAAAGATCAACGTGAATATCCCGCTCGTCTCAGCGGCAATGGACACGGTAACCGAGGCAACGATGGCCATCACCCTTGCCCGTGAAGGCGGTATCGGGGTCATCCACCGCAACATGACGCCCGAGCGGTCGCTGCAGGAAGTCACGTTTGTCAAGCAGGCGGAGGAACTGATCGAGCGCGATGTCCTGTATGTCGAGAGTTCGGCAACGGTAAATGATGCCGAGCGTATCATGAACCAGTACAGCATCGGCGGGGTCCCGGTCATCGAGAAAGGGAAGATCATCGGGATTGTCAGCAGGCGGGATGTCCGGGCCATCGTCCAGAAACGCGGCGACGAGAAGATCACCGCGATCATGACCCGCAAGCCTATCGTGGCCGATGAGAATATCACATCGGAGAAAGCGCTCGAGATCATGTACACCAACAAGGTCGAGCGTCTCCCGGTTGTTGACAATAAGGGCAAACTGCTCGGCATCATCACGATGCAGGACATCCTCGAGAAGCGCCAGTACCCGAATGCGAGCCGGGACGCGAGCGGGAGCCTCCGCGTTGCAGCCGCTGTCGGACCGTTCGATTTTGCCCGCGCCGAGCTCCTCGACCAGAACGGCGTCGATGCCCTTGTCGTGGACTGCGCCCATGGCCACAATATGAAAGTCGTGGCTGCAGTCAAGGATATCAAGGGCAGTGTCAAAGCCGAAGTAGTTGCCGGCAACATCGCAACGAAGGAGGCAGCGATTGCACTCCTCGACGCGGGAGTAGACGGTATAAAGGTGGGTATCGGCCCGGGTTCGATCTGTACGACCCGTATCGTTGCCGGTACCGGTGTTCCGCAGATCACTGCCGTTGCAAATGTTGCCGACATAGCGCACGGTGCGGATGTACCGATCATTTCGGATGGGGGCATCCGGTTCAGCGGTGATGTTGCCAAGGCAATCGCTGCCGGTGCCGATACGGTCATGATGGGCAGCATGTTTGCCGGTACCGATGAGTCGCCCGGTAAGGTCATCAGCATGAAAGGCCGGCGCTACAAGCAGTACCGCGGCATGGGGTCGCTCGGCGTGATGAGCACGGGCGAGTCAAGCGACCGATATTTCCAGAAGAAAGGAATTGGCAGCACAAAGTTCGTGCCTGAAGGCGTTGAGGGGGTCACTCCTTACGTCGGCCACGTCAGCGAGGTCATCTACCAGCTTGTGGGCGGGCTCAAGTCCGCGATGGGCTACACCGGTTCCAAGACGGTAGCCGATATGCACACCAAGGCCCGGTTCGTCCGGATCACGAACGCCGGCATGACCGAGAGCCACCCGCACAACATCATGATCACGGACGAAGCGCCGAACTACCGGCTCTTTGAGTGATCCCTTTTTCACAATATTTATCCTTCCCCGCGATTCAGTCCTTGTGTGGATATTTTCATCTTACGTCACGGGAAAGCCGAAGATGCCGGGCACGGCATCACCGATTCCCACCGGAAACTCACCCGGAAGGGACGCGATGAGATTGCGGCGGTCGGGGCCTGGATGGCGCTGCACGAGATGCAGTTCGACCTGATTGCGGCAAGCCCGCTTATCCGTGCACAGGAAACCGCTGCGATTGTGGCGGAAATTCTTGGCACGCCGGAGAACCTTGCAACATGGAAGGTGCTGGTTCCGGGCGGGGACCCGGATATGGTCTGCCGGGAGATCAGCAAGCACGAGGAGGACCATGCAATTCTCCTGGTCGGCCACGAACCACTCCTCTCATCGCTCATCGGCCGGATCATTGCCGGGGATTCCGGGGCCGGTATCGTGATGGCGAAAGGATCTCTTGCAAAGATCCGGAATTTCTCGTTCGAACAACGCCCGTCCGGTGAACTCCACTGGCTCATCACGGCAAAGCAGATGACGGGATCGCTGCCCTGATTTTTATCGCAGTTTTTTTTATGAGCATCATCAGTTTCTGGTGCCACGATTAGTATACACGATCCTGTCATGACAGAATATGCAGCGCAGCGGCCGGACCTCTCCCGTATACGCTCATGGGTATCGGGGGATCCTGCGGATCTGTCCTGCACTTCTGGATCAACACGGCCGTTTCCATGCTGCCCGGCACCCTGCTGGTCAACATGTTCGCTTCTGTCCTGATGGGAATCTGCATGTACGAGTCGATCGCGACCGGACGCCGGCCTCGCGGCTGTACTGATCAATGATCACGTTCAGGGCGGGTTCCCCAAACCGGAGAGTACCTCCCTCAAGTCCGTGCTTGTTCAGGATCTCAGAAATGAGGTAAACCTCGGCAATCGCGAACCACTCGTCCCCGGTGAAGCCCGGGATTCCGGGGGAGTTCAACCCGGTCGGGCAGGGGGTCCGGGATCGTTGCCGGTGAGTTGACAGTCGCAATGAAGGGCGCGAGAGAACGCAGGGGTCTCGGGGGAGAGGGGGAGAAGGTGCTGATCTGCCCGGGTCCATGGACTGCTCGTGGAGCGCTCTAGGGATCCCCGAAATAAGAAGGAGACCCGCTTGCCATTGTTACCTGACGCTGACGGTCATTCAGGGGGCCGGTGTTGCAAAAATTGCTTCATAAATTGATAATCAGACAATCCGTTATACGTCCTCGAAATAAATTACGATCCGGTGAATTCTTTGTCATTCGTGAAATCCGCGGTTCTCAGGAAAAACCCCCGGGGGAAGTTCAGTAACCATGACCAGAAGAAAATAACCGGTACGAAGGAACGATCACCTCCGGGTTGGCAGAATGCAACAACCCGCGAATTGCTGACACAATTCCAGGAACTGTGTATCGATATGGGGATCGTGGTCAGTAATCGTGAACTCAATGAGCTGGGTCTCTTCTGCTCCTTTATATCCACCCATGTAAGAGATAATCCCCGCTGCGCGATCCCGTGCATGTTCCTGTGGGCAGAATGGGCCCGGTTTCACCTGAAACAGACGAATACCTGTCCTGATCTTATCCTGGAAAACGAGTTCAGGAACCTTGTCGCTGACCAGTTCGGGCTGGATATTACCCGGGATGAGGTACGCGGATCGGTTTTTCAAGGGATCCAGTTCGTGTCGAAACGGTACACGGCCATGGATGCCTCCGGCCGATCCGTTGCCCGGGCATAAGATCTACCCCCTACCATTATTCTTAAAAAAAATTCTATCCGGACTGCCCGTGATCCCTTGTCGCTCTCTATCGGAATGAGTGCCGGAATGCCGTGAAACAGGGCAACGGGTACCGGGAAAATGGGTTGAACCCGGGGTATCCACTCTCACATCCATGTACAGACAAGGGTTGCTTTTCCCGGGGGGTTTGCCGGGAGGGGAAGTTCAGCATTACCCTGAAAAGGTCCATCAGGTATCCGGTGTTATTTCCCCGGGTCACTATTTTTTTCCTGAGTGTCCTTTATTTCACCTGATGTTTTTAGCCAAATCCCTGAAAAGATCTGGCCAACACCACTTCAGGTGCTTTGCTGCCACCCGTTTCATAGAATCGTGGGTTTGGGGGACCATGTCGACCGGATCTGGTAAATAATCTGGCGCGCATCATGGAAATTAAATAACTCGATGATGAGCTTCTGGTCTTTGAGTTTCTTGAGTGCATAACGCACGGTACGTGGCGCAAGGTGAGTATTCTTCACAAGGTCCTTGTGTGTCATCGCTCCTCCGGTTTCCAGCACCTTCAGCACCACTTTTGATGATGGAGGTATTGTTGTTGTCTCCATGGTAATGCACTCATTTTTTTAATCGCAACGGGTCTCGCATCGTTTAGCCGCACTTAAGGCAGATCCTCCCGGTCTTCTAAGATCCGTGCAACCTCCCGGGTGAGATCCACGGCGGCAGATCCCTGCCGTGTAAACAGGCAGGCTGCTGCCCGGTGGACATGCATGAATTATCCTTTTAATTCTGGCTGTGTTTTTGTAAATCTGCGTACCTGATCCGGATTATACAATTTTCCACAAATTGCCGAAGATCGATTAAAGAGACCGTACACCGGGATTTTCTCACCGCGCCCCTTCTTGAATTTTCGATAGTCACGAGGGGAGACGTTGTGGAGCGGGATTTGGAATCTGTACTATCCTCAGGATATTTCCCGGTCAGGATCACCGGTATGCCGGGTACCAGGATCCCGACGCAGCAATCCTGGATCTTTTCTTCCAGCATGAAAAAACTGGCAGGTTTCCTGCCGGCCCTCCCCTCCCCCAGGTCCGTAAGGCACCGGTCCAGGTTGAACACGATGGTATTTCGCCGGTTACGCTTCACAAATTGTTCCGTCATCGATTGGGGGGTACTGGACTGTATCATCATGAGATCCCTGATGACGTCCATGGTTTCCTCAAGATCGATGCCATACCGATCCTTCCCGATGCCAAATCCCAGCATCCGGATACTCTTTGCCTTTACGGCAGGTGTTTCCGGATAGACTTTTGCCGGTATTTTCTTTGATACGGATTTCTGTTGACTTACCACGACAGCCATTCTTTTCTCCTTCCGGTATGAGTTCTTCCCGCTGCAGCGTGTCTGCCGCGCAGTGTCACGAAGCACCCCGTGCATAGGTATCGATCATTCTTTGCGCAATCGGCTCCCACAGGAACATGCGGTCGACCTTGCTCCTGCCGAGTTTTCCCATCAATTCCGCTTTCCCGAAATCATTGACCATAGTACTGATTCCCCATGCAAGCGAGTCCGCCTCGGGTTCCGCTTTGATTCCATTGAGGAAGGGATCGATATTTTCGGAAAGTCCGCCGACATTGGATGCAACAACCGGCTTTTCTGCGCTCCATGCCTCGAGGAGCACGAGCCCGAACGGTTCGTTCCTGCTGGGAATGACGACAAGGTCGCACGCGTTGAGAAGACGGATGTACTCCGAGTCCGGAACATAGCCGATGAAGTTGATGGGGAGGTCCCATGCCCGTTCCTGCAGGTACTGCCGCATGCCCCCGTCGCCTGCGACAATAACCCTGGCATCCCACCTCTCCCGGCACACTTTCCGCAACGCTTCGATGAGAAGGTCCGGGCCCTTCTGGTACACAAGCCGGCCAATGAACAGGATGAGGGGGGCATAGGGGTGGATCCCGTACGACCGTTTCACCTCGCCGGCGTCAACATCAGCCCGGTACTGGCGCGGCACGATGCCATTCGGGACCACGTCGCACTTCCAGTCAGGCATATTATAAAGATGCATGATCTCGTTTTTCAGGGTCGATGAGACCGTGGTCACCCGCTTTGCGATCATCCCGCCGTACCACTCTTTTCCGGATACTTCTTTGAACTCCCACCAGTCACCATGCTGGTTGCCGTTCCTCCCGTATTCAGTGGAATGGAAGGTCAGGATCGTGTCGCGGTCCTGCAGGTAATGGAGGGCCTGGATGGGATGCCAGTCGTGAAAGTGGAGGATGTCAAATTTCCCCTCTTTATCCGCCTGGTGGAACTGGTCCACCATCGCGATGCTCATATTGTCGCAATACTCGACGGTATTGTTTCCCGAGGGCTGACAATAATGGTACCGGACGTCGTTGATGGTCTTGTCGGGGCCGGATCCCCTTGTGAAATAGTGGACCTCGTGCTGTTTTGACAATGTTTCGGCAAGATTGGTTGCTGCACTGGCAAGCCCGCCAACGCGTTCGGCATACATCGATTCCCATGCAAAGAATGCTAGCTTAAGTGACTCCATAACTACTCCTTCCGTCCGTCAATGATACGGGTCAGATCGGACCGCCCGATACACTCCCGGGATTTCCCCTGCCGGTTTTCATATCCCTGCACGTCCGTGATCCACCGTTCAACACGACTGCATCAATCACTACCGGGAAAATTCCAGTAATGCCGGATAAAGACCGCGTAAAAGCAATCCGCAAGATCGCAATGAATGCACCCGGATGCGGGACAACCTGCTGCGAAGCGATGAGCTACTGCATCGCCAGGATCCTGGAACCTTGCTTTGCTTGTCTGGACGCTGCACCGGACATGACCGAATTTTTCACCGGCCATTACTGCACTGCCGATATTCTCAAAGACAGGGATTGTCCTCACCTGTTGCGAGTATTGGAGAGGTTATATAATAGGGCCTTTGGCGAAAACCAGCTTTTGAAACAAATTTTATAACTTCGGGGAACCCGGGGGAATTCACATCCCCGGCAGCTTCACTAAAAAAACGTTGCGGACCGCTTTTTTTTAAGATGGATCTCCAGAACCCCGTTCTGGAAATATTTCTCCCCTAACCGTACTGTGCCGGGGATTGCAAGATCTTTTTTAAACGTCAATCCGTCGTCAGATGCAGAGATGGTCAATACTGAACGTTCAAGATCGATCCGTATTTTTTCCTCGCTTACCCCGGGCAGTTCCACAAGTACGCGGATGTATTCCCCCTCGTCAACCAGATCCGTGACCGGCTCGGTAATGGTCACTTCGGGGATTTTTCTGCTCTTTTTGGGTTTCATAATCCTGCACCAGCATCCCGGTTGTTACCAACCCGGAGTGTTCTTTTATGTTTGCAGCATCGGGGGAACTCCTGTTTTTTGTCACGAACAGTGAAAATAATCCGTACAGGAGGTAATGCTGGCCGATCGGCTGCCGTTTGGTGGATCTGATCTTTCGCAGATTTTACACCGGCAGGACCGGATCGGGGATATGACATTCCGGCCATGTCCTTCCACATCCGTAGGGGAAAAAGAATACCCGCGAATGAAACTCACGGTAAGGAGAGATAAATATGCCCGCCTTTTGCAATTCTTGTTTCATTTTTTGAAATAACAAGAGCGGTAATTTACCGGTAGATGAAACAGGGTGCTAGTTAAAAAAACCATGAATCCGGCTGCTCAGGAATTTTATCTGGTCATCATTTTTTTTGTCCAGCGGAATCCTTGTCGGCATTATCCGGATTTATTCCCCCGCCCCCGCCAAGGATATGCCGGAATACCTGTTTGAAGTCGTTGAGTTTCCGGGTGATGTGTTTTTTGCCTTTATCGGTCGGGCAGTAGAGCTTGGATTTGCCCGACATCCTGATCTCCAGGTACCCCTCATGCTGGAGATTGTAGAGGAGGGTATACACCCGTGCCTGCGGGATCAGCACGTTGTACCGGTTATGGATCTCGTGGACAATGTCATACCCGGATACCGGTTTGTTCAGGAGGGAGAGAACCACCGGTTCAAGCGACTTTTTTACTACATCGTCAATGGTTGCCTGGGAAACAACGGATACCGATTCAGCCAGAAATGTATGATGTGCAAAAGAGAGGGTCGTTTCTTTTCCGGTTGATACGATGATCTTGGAGATTCCCTCGGCAAGCGACCTGATAACCGTGTGATCGATATCGCCGATATTGAGTGCGATCATGCCAGAAACGGGGAATCCGGCCTCTTTTTTTGACAAAATGAGTTTCCTGATGGCGATAATGTCATCGAATTCGTCAGCCCGGGAAAAATCAAGAAGGATTTCCAGAGATTCCCCTGCTTTCGCACCCGGTGATGATTCGATACACTTTTCCAGGACCGGCAGGAAGGTAAATGCCTCATTTTTCTTCAAACGGTACGTGAACAAATCGCCATTCTGGATCTCCTTTACGAAGTGTTTCGGGACCGTGGAATGCGAATAGGCAAACAGGGTGCGCGCGCCTTTTTTTATGCCTTCTTCAATGGCAAATTTGACGACCGTATCCCGGACGGCCGGGTCGGTATACAGGAAGAGAACAAGGTCAGAAAAAATATCTTTTAAGAGAATGGTCTTGATCTCCGGCAGATCGAGGTATAACGGTTTTTCCTCGTCGCTACCACCGGCAACGCCCGGGGGTGAGAGCCGGCCACGGGCAGGATTTTTCATTGCCTGTTCGAGGCTTTCGGCAGATTTCCGGAAGAGTGCCACCTCAATAGCGGCTTTGACCTCCAGTTCATTGAACGGTTTTACAACATATCCATAGGGGCGGACACGTTTGGCCTTTTCAATGATGGCATCATCGGCATATGACGTGACAAAGACCACCGGGATATCCAGTTCTTCGGTGATGGTTTTTGCCGCTTCAATGCCATTCATCTTCCCCGGCATAACGATATCCATCAGTACAAGGTCCGGCCCGAGCCGTCGTGCCTTGTCAATGGATTCTTCTCCTGAAGCAGCCATGCCGGCGACAGTATAGCCCATTTCAGTCAAGCGCTCTTCCAGCTGCATCGTGATGATGGCTTCATCATCTACTACAAGTATCTTTGCCATATGCCTCACATCCCCGCACTCTGGAGGGGAAATTCCACGATAACTTCTGTGCCATTGTGGCTGCTGAAGGTAACCGATCCTTTCAGCTGGTGCTGCACCAGCGTCCGTATCAGTTTGAGCCCCAGGCTGTTGGCACGGTCAATATCAAATTCCTCCGGAAACCCGATGCCGTCATCACGGACAGCGATACGGAGCTTCCCGGTGTCCTCCGTCATCGAGATCCCGATCGTACCGTGTTTGCGCCCCCTGAACGCATGTTTATAGGCATTGGAGAGGATTTCATTCACCACAAGGGCGCACGGGATTGCCTGGTCAACGGGAAGATAGATCTCCTGTGAATCGATCCCGCAGGTGACATCATACTGTTTACTGGAATAAATATTCGATAACGCCGCAATCTGGTCCCGGACCTGCCCCTCGAGGCTGATTTTGCCGAACTGTTTGCTCTCGTATAACCGGGTGTGGATCTGCGCCATGGTCTGGATCTTCATCATCATGTCCGTCAGGATACTGTTGGTTGCTAAATCGGGTGTCCGCATCCGGGTCATGTCCAGCAGGCCGGATATGAGCTGGAGGTTGTTCTTGACCCGGTGGTGGATCTCGCGGAGCAGGACCTCCTTTTCGGTTAAGGATGCAACAAGCGTCTCTTCGGCCTTTTTACGCTCAGTAATATCCCGGAAGCTCCAGACCCTCCCGACAACGGCATTCCCGATCTTCTGGGGTTTTGAGTATCGCTCGAAGATCCTGCCGTCGGAAATTTCAACCATGTCATAACTCTCCCGTTCCGGGTGCGAATAAATATCCGTTATCCGATCCAGAAAACCGTCAGGATTTTTGATCTGCGCCCGGACGTACTGTAATGCAGAGGCGTCCTCACGGGATTTGAGAACAGATTCCGGGATACGCCACATGGTGGCAAAATTCTGGTTATACCCGCCGATCTTTCCTGCCCGGTCAACCACGAGAATCCCGTCGGCAGTTGATTCAAGGGATGCATTGAGGAGGGAGAGGGTTTTCCTGAGTGTTTCGTCGGCCAGTTTACGCTGGGCGATCTCTTCTTTGAGCAACGCGTTGAGATCTGCGAGTTCTGCGGTTTTTTCCCTGATCCCAATTTCCAGATCCACGTTAAACCGCATAAGCAGATTTTCTGCCCGCTTCCGTTCAGTAATGTCCCGTGCTGCTGCAAATACCCCGGTGATATCTCCCGATTCGTTCCGGTAGAGGGTTGCATTATAGAGAACCGGCGTTACTTCTCCGTTCCGGTGACGGATCTGGAGCTCATAATCCCTCACATGCCCGTCCCGGAAGACTTTTTCGTACCCGGCTTTTGCCGTTTCCGGCTCGGTAAAGTATCGTGAAAAGTCGGTGCCGACCAGATCTTCCCGGGAATAACCGGTAATTTTTATCGTCGCCTCGTTGACATCGCTGATCTTCCCGTCATGGCTGATCGTGACGAGCGGGTCCAGGCTCGCTTCTAAGAGAATACGGTTATACGTGCTGGCGCTCCTGAGTGCTTCTTCAGCCCGCATACGCTCGGTGATATCGATACCCATCTCCAGGATGAGGGGGGATCCTTCCGGGTCCGTGAGGGGAAAATCGAAGATATCGTAATTCCGGCCATCGGGACCCAGCCACTCCCAGTGGTGAGGCTCATGGGTCTTCAATACGGTAAAGGTCTCGCAGGTCTCGCAGGGGCTTGTACGGTTGAACAGGTATTCGTAACACCTCCGGCCACCGGACTCGCCGAAACGCTCGCGGAAGAAGCGGTTGGCAAAAGGTACCTGGTAATCCCGGGTCAGCACGACCACGTACACCGGCAGCATATCCAGGATATCATTCAGCCGTTGATGTTCAGCCTTAACGGCCTCATCTGCCTGCCTGCGCCGGGTGATATCCTGGACCACCCCCGCCGAGCGGACCGGCTGCCTTTCATCGTCATAATAGGTCTCGCACTGCTCCAGGACATATTTTATCCGACCATCCGGGAACAAAAGGCGGTGCTCGATCTCATAGGGCGTCCTGTTCTTCACCGATTCAGAGTACGCGGTATTGACCATCTCCCGGTCTTCCGGATGGATCTGGTTTAAGAATGCTTCATAGGATGCGCCAAACGCTTCCTTCGAGATCTCGAAGATGCGATAGATCTCGTCCGACCACGTCAGGTGATTCTCTTTCAGGTCGAGATCCCAACTGCCGATATGGGCAATCTGCTGCGAGAGATTGAGCTGCGCCTCCCGCTTCCTGAGTGCATCTTCCGACTCCTTCTTTTCGGTAATATCAATTACGATGATGCCGATACCGATGATCTCATTGCTCGTAGTGCGCACGGGGTAGTAATTGCCAAGCAGGTACCGGTTCAGACCCGGTTGATCGGCACTCTTCCGGTGCAGTTCGATATTAATCACCGGTTTGCCGGTTTCCAGTACGGAATTATATACCGGTTTCAGCCGTGGCCAGATGTCAGGTACTATCTCTTCTACCGTTCGCCCGATGTGCAGAGCGCGGGGCAGGCCATTTATTTCAGCAAGAGCGTCATTCACCTGGACGAACCTGAACCCGTTGTCCACAAAGGCAAATCCAACCGGTGCGTTCTGGATTAATGTCTGCAAGAGCGCGAGCGACTCCTCGGCAACCTTTTTTGATTCATGAAGGGCCGTTTCCGCACGCTTTCGCTTGGTGATATCATACCCGTAGATATTGACATACCCTTCGCTGACCGTTGGCCGGAACGTGATATCGTAGGTCCTGTCACCGGCCACATACTCTGTTTTTACCACGTCGCCACGGGACATCGCGGCATCAACCGTCTTTCTGATGACACCGGGTATCATCTGGCCAGGAGTGATGCCCCAACTCTCCAGCAGGGGTTCAGATGACGGGTTCGCAAAAATAAGCATCCCCTCCTTTGAGACCCGCATTACCGGGGCAGGGTTCTGGTATGGAATTTTTACAAGGGATTTGAGATCCCTGTCTTTCCGGTACCCCGACACGACCTGCCCGGCAATTTTTCTCAGATGGGGTAATTCAGCCTCCGGTGCAGCTCCTTTTGGTAAAAAATACCCTGCGCCAAGGTTCAGTGCCTCCATCGCGGTTTTTCCGGTTCCTGATGACGAGAAAAAGATGAACGGGGTTGTATCGTCCTGCGATCGCAGGGTCTTCAGTAACCCGATCCCATCCAGTTTACGAAATATATGCGCTGATACGATGACATCAAACGACCGGCTGCTGAGGATTTCAAGGGCATCTTTGACGGAAGCCGCAGAATGAACCTGGAAATCCCCGGTTTTTTCAAGATAATCCCGGGTGGTTTTGAGAAAGTTTTGATCATTATCTACATGGAGAAGTGAGATCATTGGTATACTTCCAGAGCGTGAGATCCCGGATTCAGTAACAAAAGGACATCAATAGCATCTGATAAATTTTTCCTTTTGTTATTATCGATAAAAATCGGTCGGGGTGGTCGGGGATCCCCCCGGGCATCTGCAGACGATCCCCGATGGGGGATAACGGGAATTTTGGGAGGGGGGAAATTTTGATATTTTTCTCTAACCCTTTTTTGCATAAAAACACAAAATTTTCGGGGGCCGTTGATTAGTTCGCGACTCGTGCACAGGGGCTGATAAGGCCTATGAAAATTTTTCAGGCAGGAGTTGTTTAAAAAAAACAGGAGGGCAAGGTGCAAACATCCGGCTAAAGTCCGCGCGTTTCATCCGATGCTCCCAATTCCAAACGATTGAAGAACCAAAAACACAAGAATCTGAGGTACATGAATCAGGCCACCCGCTTTGAAAAGGCAACGTTTGCCGCAGGATGTTTCTGGGATGTTGAGGCTGCGTTCCGAAAGGTGGAGGGCGTACTTGAGACGGTCGTTGGCTACACGGGCGGATCGCTGCCGGACCCGGATTATGAAAAGGTCAGTTCCGGCACAACCGGCCATGTCGAGGCCATAGGAATTGTCTTTGATCCCGGGATTGTCTCCTACGACCAGCTGCTCGATCTGTTCTGGGATGTCCACGACCCGACACGGGCTGACGGACAGGGAGACTTTACCGGCCCGCAATACCGCTCCGTGATCTTTTACCACGATGACCGGCAGAAGCAGGAAGCACTTGCATCCCGCGACCGGGTATCCGCTTCGGGAAAATATTGCGGGAGACCCGTCGTAACGGAGATTGTCCCGGCATCAGTATTCTGGCCTGCAGAGGAGTGCCACCAGCAATTTTACGAAAAGTGCGGACAGGGGTATTGCATGAGCCGGCAGGTCGACGAATAAAATTTTGTTTTATCTGCATGAACTATTAGATTAATTTATTCATTTGATTTTCGGATGCAAAAAGAAATGATTATAATATCCTACAGTTATTGTACAATTACCGGATTTAATTCCTGAAATATTAATGCATAAATTCCGGAGATTGGTTTAGCAGAACCCAAAAGACACGGATCACCAGTTTAACGGGTTATCCGCTTATTCACCGGTAATCGGGATAAAGTCCGTAAAGAGGTACGTATGAACAACACAGTACGACAGTTATTCCTGGGCACAGTGCTCCTCGCCCTCATTATGGTCACGGTTTCGGCAAACACAATACCTGTTGCGGATTTTACCGCAACACCAACCGCAGGTACATCCCCGCTCACCGTTCAGTTCATCGACAACTCCTCAGGGGGGAATATGACATGGTGGTGCTGGGATTTCCAGACCGACGGGATCATCGACTCCTTTGAACAAAACCCGGTATATACCTATTCAGGAATCGGGAATTATTCAGTTAACCTGACCGTGCATAACGATGAAGGGATGACTTCCAATACCCTGAAAGAGGAATATATCCTTGTTATTCCTCCAGCACCTGTTGCTGATTTCTCCGCTGCACCCCGGAACGGGACAGCTCCGCTGACCGTACATTTCACGGATCTCTCAACCGGGTCGGGTACCGTATTCCGCGGATGGGATTTCAATAACGACGGTATCATTGACAGCACTGCCCAGAACCCGGTCTATACCTATGAAACACCCGGAATATTTTCCGTTAACCTGATGGTAATCGACCAGTACGGAAGCGATGACGAGACAAAGTACGGTTATATTGTCGTTTCATCAATTCCGGCACCGGTTGCCGATTTCTCCGCTGCACCCCAGGCCGGGACAACTCCTTTGACCGTCCAGTTTACCGATATGTCGACCGGGATCGGGATTACGTCCTGGGCATGGGACTTCCAGAACGATGGGACCATCGACAGCACTGCCCAGAACCCGGCCTTCACCTACGTCGCGGGTGGAACTTACCCGGTCAGGCTTATGGTGACCAATGCCGGCGGTACTACAACAACCGTCAAGGAGGGGTATATCACGGTCACTCTGCCACCGGTGCCAAATGCACAGTTCACGGCAAATCCCACCTCAGGTAAGAGGCCGCTGACCGTCCAGTTCACCGACATGTCGACCGGGATCGGGATTACGTCCTGGGCATGGGACTTCCAGAACGATGGGATCATTGACAGCACTGCCCAGAACCCGGTCTTCACCTATACCTCTCGCGGCTATTATACGGTCAAACTCACCGTGACCAATGCGGGGGGGAGCAGCAGTTCGATTCGGAATGATTATATTTACGTGAAGAGGTAGTGGTCAATTTTGGCCGGATTTTCTTTTTTTTATCGGGGCCCCCCGGGCCTGACAGATTATTCGGGGAAGCCGGATGTCCGTCCACTTCCCGCAACATTCCGGTTCAACCATTGAACCGGTTGGTAAGACAATCCTACCGGTACCATTTTACCTATATAAGTACTGATGCGCCAGACTCCTGATCAGAGTGTTTGTCCCCCTGCGCTGCAGGACAGGATGACACTCGGTACCCGCAAGCCCTTCAGATGACGGCTGCATGAGGTGCCCCGGACCGCTTTCCCCGGAGCCGCCTTCGCGTATTGCCGGAATCCCGGGTGCAGGGTACCAATGAATCACCAGGACCGCCCCCCGGCACAATCCGCAGGAAATGCGGAGACGCGCCCGGGGACGGCACCGGAGATCATGCCATGACCACACACCACAACCAGTCAACGAAAACCAACACCGGGCCTGCACCGCACCATGCCCCGGACGGATTGCACTGCTTAACGCGGACCGGTCCCTTCCGGATGCCTGCCGGGGGATGGCTCCGCGAGATCGCGACCAGCGAGAACTGGCGCACGACAACCATAGTCCGGCGCCACCGGGACCGTGCAGCCACGCACACATCCCCATAAAAAGCCATAACCTCCCTGCATTGCGATGCAGGACTGCAATCCATAAGCATATCCTGCCGGCCCGGAACCTGCCGGCAGCACCTTTTTAATTGAACAAAACAGGATTTACCGGATCTTCGAACCCGTCTCGACCGGCTTGAGCGGTACGAGCAGGGAGGCCGCATCCCCGGCTGCGAGGACCATGCCGTTGCTCTCGACCCCGAAGATCTTTGCCGGGGCAAGGTTCGTGACAACCACGACATCCTTCCCGACGAGTTCCTCGGGTTTGTAGAACTGCTGCATGCCGGCAACGATCTGCCGGGTCTCGCTCCCGATGTCGACCATCAGTTTCAGGAGCTTGTTCGACTTCGGTACGGGCTCGGCAGACAGGACTTTACCGGTCCTGATATCGAGTTTTGAGAATTCTTCGAAAGTGACCACGGGTATCTTCTCCGATTTTTTATTGGCATCGGCAACGCGTTTCTGTAAGAGGGCATCAAGCTCTGCTACCTGCGTGTCCTCCATCCTGACAAAGAGCGGGGTCGGGGGATCGATACACGCCTCGGGGACCGGGTGCGTGGCATCGCTGACCGGGTGCTGTGCCACGGTATCGTAATAGCCCAGCATCTTCCAGCACCGCTGGGCAGCTTCGGGCATCACCGGCTCCATGAGGAGCGCAAGGGCTTTTACGATCTGGATACTGTTCCTGATAACCTGCGCCGCAGCCGCACGGTCGGTCTTGATCAGCTTCCACGGGGCATTGGTCTGGATATAGGTATTGCCGAACGCGGCAAGTCCCATGATCGCGTCGACCGCACCCTTGAACTCGTAGTCCCGCATGAATGCGTCGACATTCGCAAGGCTTTTCTCGATCTCGGCCGTGATAACGGGATCAACAGTCCCCCCGGGGACACCGCCAAACTCTTTCTGGGCAAAGTAGAGCGTGCGGTACACGAAATTCCCGAAGATGTTGACAACCTCGTTGTTGATCCGCTCGGAGAATACCTTCCATGAGAAGTTCAGTTCCTTGGTGTGACTCGTGTACGCAAGGAGGTAGTAGCGGAGGTAGTCTGCCGGAAGGCCCTTGTCGAGATAATCATCATTGGTCCAGACAACATATCCCCTCGATTTGGAGAACTTGTGGTCATCGACCTTGACCATCCCGCTCGCGACAACAGCGTACGGCACGCCATAGCCGGCACCCTTGAGCAGCGCCGGCCAGAAGATCGAATGGTGGTAGATGATGTCGCCACCGATGAAATGGGTGACACGGTTCTCGCCGCACCAGTAGCGCTTCCAGTCCTGGCCATGGGCTTTTGCCCACTCCTCGGTGAACGCAATGTAGCCAATCGGCGCATCGACCCAGACATAGACCACGAGATCGTTGCGGCCCGGGAACTTCACGCCCCATTCGAGCGTGCGGGTGATGCACCAGTCATGGAGTTCGTCCTTGATCCAGCCAATGGCATAATTCTTCGCATTGCTCGTGCCCCGGACATTCTCGAGGTAGGAAAGGAGGAAGTCCTTAAACTCCGAGAGTCTGAAAAAATAATGCTCCTGGTCGCGGAACTCCGCTTTCGTGCCGCAGACCTTGCATACCGGGTCCTTGATCTCGCCGGGTTCGAGGTGTTTGCCGCAGCCCTGGTCGCACTCGTCGCCCCGGGCGGGTTTCCCGCAATGGGGGCAGGTGCCCTCCACGTACCGGTCGGGCAGGAACCGTTTGCACTTCGTGCAGTAGGCCTGGTGCACGACCTGCTTGTAGATGTAGCCGTTCTTTTCGAGCTCCGCAACAATCGCCTGGGCCCGGTGGTGGGTTGCCGGGTCGTCGGTCATCCCGAAGCGGTCGAACATCACCCCCATGCGTTTGAAGGTCTCGTCAAAGTGCTTGTGGTAGCATTCCGAGAGCGCCCTCGGGGTGGTACCGGATTCCTCTGCCGAAACCACGATAGGTGTCCCGTGGTTGTCCGAACCGCAGACGAAGAGGACTTCCTCGCCTGCCCGCCGCATGTAGCGGACATACGCATCGGCAGGTACGTACGTTCGCAGGTGGCCAAGGTGGCAGGGGCCGTTGGTGTACGGCAGCCCGCAGGTGACGAGCAGCGGTGGCGGATTCATCATTACGTTTTAGATGCTTATGCGTAATAAGATCTGTATATGGCAAAACGGCTGAAACTCTCCACGCGGGCATTCGGGGCAGAACCCGGCAGACCGGATGTGGCCGGACTTGCAGCCTGGATTGCAGAACACCGGGGGAGGACTGCGGATATCATCACGTACCAGCTCGACCGTTCCCTCGCCCCGCAGGTCGAGGCAGGGATCATGATGCCCTGTGCCGGGGGGAGATTCTACGCGGACCGGATTTATTCTGCACTGATCGGGATAAATGACCGTACAGCAACCGGAGAACTCCACGTTGAAACCTCCGACATCATTGAGGATGCCGCAGGAATCGTTGTACAGAAGAAAGGGGCATGGTGTGCGGTGCCGGCTCCCCACGTGCTGGGAGTGACGGATGAGTATTATGATGACGATGAGGAATGGAGCTATGCTGTCTGCGGGGCATACCGCACCCTGATGCGGGCCATGCGGGACACCGGCGTTGATGGCCACGTCCTGATCTGCGATATTATGGACGAGGCGGAGATCGTGGCCCTTGCACAACCGAAAGTGTTCTTCTTCCAGCCGGTGCCGGACCGGGAGAGCCTCGCCCTGCTGCTGGACCGCCAGCGGCAGGTTGCAGTACGGAAGGACCACCTGAGGACCCTCTTCGAGCTCACGAATGAATACACGGTCCAGAAACTTTTCATCATCGATCCGGACCCGCAGGCGATAGCGCTTGCCCGTACCCATCTCGACCCGGACCAGATCGTTGCGGGCGGCTACTGCACGGAGGGGAGCGGGACCTACTGGAAGGACATTGTTGCGGCCGCGGAATATTCGGTCTGATTTTTACTATAATGAGATCGGCACAGGGGTCATGGCTGCCGGTACCCGGTGCCGGAACATTATTAAAAAAAACGGCTCTGTAGAAATCCCTAAGCGGTGGAAAATAGCCAGGCCGATGTTAGGGTTTAAATCGAACCATAGGTTCGGGAGAATGTATTGACGTTGTGAGCCTACCCACCCCCTTCGGGGACTAACGCAGGAGGTTGAGAAGATTTTTTTGAAAATCTTCGAAGTCGCTCGGCCGCAATCGAAGACTAGCGTCTTCTCCAACCTGTCCTCGCTTATGCGACGACAGGTTCTCGTCGGGCCCTCGCTGGGCGGGACGGTTGATAAGGAAAGATTCGTATCATCGGGGGTCAAGGGGGCGGCTCCCCTTGCGTTGCCTCCCCCTCTGGGGGAGAGAGGGGGTCACTCTCATATCAACCACAGAGGTTTCGCAACGACCTATAATCCAGGTTTTCTACAGAGCAAAAAAAAACGAGTGCCCCATTCCAACTCTTCAGGAAGAGCGGGTACAGGATTTACCGGAACATTGGCCGGGATATCGGGGGTATCGAGAGCACATCGTCAAATGTGGTCCGGTACCCGTCCGGGAAGATGACCGTGGTCACTTTCGGGGAGAAGTCCGGGCTGATAAGCGGGGCAAACCAGTACCCGCTCATCACCTGCTGTGCCCGGGCAAAGGAGACAGACGGAGTGACGATGGTTTGTTTTCCTTTCCCCTCATAAACCGTAGCAAATGACGGGACCATAACGGTTGCAGACGAACTGGTTGCTTTTGTCACGGTGACCGGTTTTTCAGAGTTGGTGTCAAACGCTTTCTTGAGCTCGGCAGCAGGGTCGGCAATCCGGAAAAAGACTGCACTCTGTTCAACGAAGGACAACTCGTATTCCATATCGATCTGTGCATCACCATTTTGTGCAAGGGTGATGGTCAGCGATTTTGCCACAAATGCGTGGGCCGGCATGACCGTGCATGCAACAACCCAGAGACATATGAGGATGAGGTGTGTTGGCTTCATAGGTGGTTGAAAGCAGGTACGTGAGGGACTATTAAATATTAACTGGATGGTGCTGGTTAGATCAATACAGAAAAAAGGGGCGGGCACCGAAGTTAATGAGCTTCTGCAACCTTTGCGAGTTCATCGAAATGCCGGCTTTTCTTGAAAAGCCACCAGGTGAACCGTTCGATGACGGTAAATTTGAACGAACCGCCGGCTGCGTTCGGGTGGCCACCGCCCCCGAACTCGCGGGCGATGAGGTGGCTGATGGGAGGGACCGACCGGATGGAAAACTTCCCGTCCTTTCCGATGATCACTTCAATCTCGGTCTTTTTCCGGGTGCGGATGAAATGGGCGGTCTCGCTCGGGTACCCGTACAGCGGGGCGAACGCGATCCGGTATTTTTCACCGGTGAAGGTGGCGTGCCGGAGGCTCCGCTGCATCATCTCCTCCATCTCGGCTTTGATCCCTGCATACTCCCGCTGGATATGTTCGTCAGAGAAGACGCCCTGGATGAGACAGTCGCGGACGTGCTCCCGGTTTGCTTTCCGCTGGAGCACCTGCCCGAGTACTGCCGAACGGGGATCGGCATGTTTCCAGAGGTCGTAATCGCATACCACCCTTGCAACCTCTGCCGCAACCGGGTTGTCGGGAGCAAGGTCACGGGTAACGATCCCGGTGCCGCAGGTCGTGGTATCGATATGCAGAAATTTTACTTCTTTCTCAATCTTTTTGATCTCGTCATCGCGCCAGCGGTGGTGGTCCCGCCATTCTACCCGCCACCCGTTCTTCAGTGCCCGTGCCGCGATCGATTCCGTATCGAGGTGATACCCGAGGTCGGAGATGGAAAGCAGGTCGCCTTTCCCTTCGCAGGACGCGACGATGGAAAAGAGTGCCGGGAATTTCCCCACAGAACTCCAGATTGTAAATACACCGTCAGTACCATAGTGCATCCGGTGGATTGCATCAGCCCCGACTGCGTCCAGATCATTGTGGGTCAGGTGGACCACCTTTGCCGTGCGGCTCTTGATGGCACTGGCAAGGCCTGAATCATTATCACCGGTAGCAGGGCGTGACATTGGTTAATACTGTCATCGCCGGGTATAAAAATGAACGGTCGGGGTTTCCGGACCTAAAAAAACAGATCATTTATTAGTCACAAGTGACAAATACTGTAGTCCTGCCCTAGTAGCTCAGCTTGGGAGAGCGCTAGACTGAAGATCTAGTTGTCGCCTGTTCAAATCAGGCCTGGGGCACTCTTGTTTTCCCGTTGCATCACAACTGGAGACGTGTCTGTCCAACCGGTTGTCCCGCCGCAGGGGAATCCCGCCCGTTATTGTTTTTTAGATCACAAACCCCATAGTACACCAGAGATTCTCCCATGGACGTAATGCTTGCCGCAGTCATTGTCATCTCCCTTGCCATCGCGCTCCTGTATGTCGGCAGCCACTTCCGGCTCCCGAGCATAGTCTCCTTCCTTATTATCGGCATGCTCATCGGGCCGTTCGGGTTCGGCCTTGTCACCGACCAGGGTGCTATCGAGATGTTCGGCCAGATCGGTATCGTCCTCCTGCTCTTCACTATCGGGTTAGAGTTCTCGTTCGACCGCCTCCTGCGCTCGTGGCGGATCGTCATTATCGGGGGACTCCTCCAGGTCTCGACAACGATTGTCGCAATCACCCTCATCACTTCGTATCTTAAGCTCCCGTTCAATGAAGCACTCGTCTTCGGGTTCATTGTCTCGCTCTCCAGTACGGCTATTGTCATGAAGATCCTGCAGGAGAGGAGAGAGGTCGATACCCTGCAGGGTAGGACGCTCCTTGGGATCCTGATCTTCCAGGACCTTGCGATCATCCCGATGATCCTCATCACTCCGCTCCTTGTCAGCAGCAGCGGGCCGGACCTCGGGCACCTCCCGGCACAGGTCGCAAAAGTTGCCGGGCTCCTCATCGTGATCATCATCCTTGCCAAATGGGTGATCCCGGCATTCCTGTACCGTGTCGCAGGCCGGAAGAACCGCGAGCTCTTCCTCATCACGATCGCCGGCACCTGCCTTGGCATCGGTTGGCTTACGAGCGAGGCCGGGCTCTCGGTCACGCTGGGTGCCTTCATCGCTGGGCTCATCATCGGGGAGTCTGACTATAATATCGACGCAATGAGCCACATCATCCCGTTCCGGGATGTCTTTGCCGCGATCTTTTTCCTCTCGATAGGCATGCTGCTGAATACCCAGACTGTCCTCAACGATCCCTACTGGGTGGTCTTCATTGTCGTAATCATCATCGGGGTCAAAATCCTGACCGGCGCGTTCTCAGCAGCGGTACTCGGAATGCCTGCCCGGGTCTGCATCTTTGCCGGCCTCTCCCTCTGCCAGATCGGGGAGTTCTCGTTTGTGCTGGCCAAGAGCGGTCTTGACGAGAAGCTGATTCCTCCTGCCGTGTACCAGTTCTTCCTTGCCGGGGCAATTATCACCATGGCGCTTACCCCGTTTGCCATGAACGCTTCCCCGAAAGTTACCGATGTCCTCTACCGAATCTTCCGGGCAGGAAACCATCACAAGGAATCACCGGAACATGACTATCGCAAGGAGAGGATGCTCTCCGGGCACATCATTATTGCAGGGTACGGGGCAACCGGCAAGAGCGTTGCCCGTGCAGCAGAGATTACCGGTATTCCCTACATGGTCGTGGAACTGAACCCGGAGATAGTACGGCGGGAGAAAAATTCCCGCCATCCCCATTTCATCTTCGGGGATGCAGTCCAGCAGGAAGTCCTCGAACATGCCGGTATTGAACAGGCCCGGGCCCTTGTCATCGTCGTGTCGGAGCAGGGAGCCGTTCCGCGTATCGTCCGGCTTGCCCGGAGACTCTCACCATCCGTCCATATCATCGCCCGCACCCAGCACATCCGCCATGCCCAAAGCCTGCTGGATCTTGGTGCGGATGAGGTGGTCTCCGAAGAATTCGAAGCAGCCCGGGAGATCTTCACCCGGACACTGCGAAACTACCAGATGCCGGAGTCCGAGATTTCCAAGATTGTCACGCGCCTCCAGAAATGGGGGTACGCAAAATTCATCAAGAACCATGAGGACGGGCATACGGTATCCGGTATGGATACCATGCTCCATTCCCTTCGTGTCCATACGTTCTGCGTGGAGCCCGGGTCGTTTGCTGAGGGGAAAACATTACGGGAACTGGATGTTCCGGGCCGGATCGGGATCAATGATTACGGGATCCGCAAAGGTGAGACGACACAGTTTTTGCCGGATGGGGGGGTCACGCTTGATGCGGGTGATGCCATAATCGTCTTCACCTCCGACCAGAAAGCCCATGAGATTCTCGGATTATTCTCCCTCCGGCAGGATTGATACTACGATTTTTTATCGGCACAAGGGTCGTATCGTTTTTTCTTTCAGTAATTAGCCATGCAACCAGGTGCACCGCAGATCTGTAACACCACCCCACAACTGCACCACAGTTAAAGGTGAATGGTGCACTTTTAGAAAAAAATAAGAGCTCACCACCCCATTTTCTAATAAACACGACGGAAAGGTGTGGTGCATGGGTGGGGCATATGATCAGGTATACCGGGAATCAGTCGATAACCCGGAGCAGTTCTGGGGTGCGGCAGCAAGGCAGGTCCAATGGTACCGGCAATACGAGAAGGTTGTAAACCAGGACAATCCCCCGTTTACCCGGTGGTTTGAAGGCGGGCTTGTCAATTCGTGTTACAATGCGCTGGATTATCATGTCGAAACCGGCCTGAAAGATAAAATTGCCCTGATCTATGACAGCCCCGTGACAAATACCATCCGTAAATTTACCTATGGGGATCTCCGGGACCTTGTGGCACGGTGTGCCGGCGGCCTGGTAAAACTCGGCGTCAAAAAAGGGGACCGCGTGGTAATTTACATGCCCATGATCCCCGAAGCGGTCATTTCCATGCTTGCCTGTGCCCGCATTGGTGCGATCCATTCGGTGGTCTTCGGAGGCTTTGCATCCCGGGAACTTGCAACCCGTATCGAGGATGCAAAACCGAAAGTGATCATCTCTGCCTCCTGCGGGATCGAGGTGACCCGCATCATCCCCTACAAACCGCTCCTCGATGGTGCAATTGAACTCTCCAGCCATAAACCCGCAGCATGTGTCATCGTCCAGCGCCCACAGTCCCCCACCCGGCTCACTACGGCCCGGGATATTTCCTGGGATACGTTGATGGATGCAGAACCGGTGGCGTGCGTCCCGGTCGCCGCAACGGACCCCCTTTACCTGCTGTATACCTCCGGGACAACAGGGAAACCCAAGGGTGTCGTGCGGGACAACGGGGGTCATCTTGTCGCCCTGAACTGGAGCATGAAGAATATTTATGGCATGAATCCCGGCGAGGTTTTCTGGGCTGCTTCGGATATCGGCTGGGTCGTCGGCCATTCCTATATCGTGTATGGTCCGCTGTTCTACGGCTGCACATCCATCATCTATGAAGGAAAATCCGTCGGGACTCCGGACCCCGGCGCATTCTGGCGCGTCATTGCCGAGCACAAGGTATCGGTCCTGTTCTGCGCACCGACAGCATTCCGCGCCATACGCAAGGAAGATCCGGGCGGGAGTCATATCCGGAAGTACGACCTGTCAGGCTTCCGGATGCTCTTCCTTGCCGGTGAGCGGTGCGACCCGGACACCCTGCACTGGGCAGAGGAGCAGCTGAAGGTGCCGGTCATCGATCACTGGTGGCAGACCGAAACCGGCTGGGCAATAGGAGCCAACTGTGCCGGGCTTGGTCTATTGCCGGTAAAAGCCGGGTCCTGCACAAAACCGGTGCCAGGATATGATATCCGTGTGCTTGATGCTCAGGGGAAGGCAGTTCCACCGGGAGAGACCGGCAATATCGTGATCAGGCTGCCCCTTCCTCCCGGGTGCTTTACCACGCTCTACAATAACGATGCTGATTACCAGAAGACCTATTTTTCTGCCTTCCCCGGGTATTATCTCACTTCCGATGCCGGCTATATCGATGACGACGGTTACCTCTGGATCATGGGGAGGACGGACGACATCATCAATATCGCCGGCCACAGGCTCTCCACCGGGGCCATGGAGGAAGTGCTTGCCTCCCACCCGGATGTCGCTGAGTGTGCGGTGGCCGGGGTCCACGATCCGGTCAAAGGGGAGGTACCGCTGGGGTTTGTGGTGTTAAAAGCCGGGGTAGAGAGAACGCAGGAGCAGGTTGAGCCGGAACTTATCAGCATGGTCCGGCAGAAGATCGGCCCCATCGCCTCTTTCAAGGCCGCAGCCATCGTAAAGAGGCTCCCGAAGACCCGGTCAGGTAAGATCCTGCGGGGGACGATAAAAAAGATCGCCGACGGTGTTGCCTACACCGTACCGGCAACCATCGACGATCCGGCTATCCTTAACGAGATCCAGGAGACGTTACGCGGCATGGGATACCCGAAGCGTTGAATCCGGAAAATGGCCTCAAATTCCAGAAAACCGGCAGGACATAAAGATTGCATGCCGGTCGGGAACCCGGCCCCGGGCCGGATAACACCCCCGACGTGGGGCTTATACTCTTCCGAACGTGCCGGAACTATCTGTATTCCTGCTGGTGGATTCATATACCCAAAAGGTACAATCCTCAAACGGTGAATCTTGTGTCGAATGAACAGATGCTCAAAGAGACAACAAACCAGCTCCGGGAGTTCCTTGCAACCAAAAATGTCATGGGCGAGCCCGTGGATTTTGGCGAGAAAGTGGTGATCCCGGTTGCACGGTACGGATTCGGGTTTGGTGCAGGGGGCAGCCATGCGAAGGACGGGGGCAGCCAGGGAGCGGGAGGAGGCGGGGGGATTGAACCGGTTGCGCTTATCGTCCTCCACCGGGATGTCAAAGGACCGGAAGGTGTGCAGGTCATGTCGCTGAAAAAAGACAGTGCAATTGCCCAGGCTATCTCGGCCGTCAGCGAAACACTTGCACCGCAGGTCATCAGCGCGATCAAGTCCCTGAATGAGAAAAGTACTCCGGCAGTGCCGGACAAAAAAGAAGAACTCTGAGGCATCTTTCCCCTGATTCATGGATGCAACACTCATACTGGCGTACGTCATCGCGGGGATCGTCTGCCTGATCATCCTTTTCACAGTACTTCTGTATGTGATTCCTGTACGATCGGTGCTGCGAATTACGATTGATGAAACGGCCAGCCGGAATACTCTTACGGCATCGTGGTGTTTTATCGGCTTGCGGATAGATCAGGGACCCGATGGGAGGGTTGTGGAAATCCTTGCCTGCGGTCGGATCCTGTATGCAACAGAATTCGGTGCAAAAGGGGAGGCGGCGGCACCCACACAGGGAAAAAAAGCCCCGGGATCAACCCGGATTTCCCCTCGTCTGACCTCACGACTGATCCTCAGGCTGATCCGGTCGTTCGGATCGCTGGGATCCGTATTCTGGCAGGAATGCCGGTTCGAACGGGCACAAGGGAAGCTTTCCCTCGGTCTTGGCGATCCGGCCATTACGGGGATGTTTTACGGATACTACTGGGCTGCCCGGTTCGTGCTGGAGGAGGCTCGCATATATATCGAGATTGAGCCGGTCTTCGACCGGGAGGTATTCCTCGGGGAACTCGAGGTCCACATGAATCTCCACCATCCGCTGCGTATCATCATCGCAGCTATCCGGCTGATGCGTGATCCGGCAGTCCGCAATACTGCTGAAGTCTTCAGAAAGGGTACCCCGCAGGGGGCTGCTGTCGTATGAACCCGACGATACGACTGCAGCATCCGTATACTTCCGGCAACCGCCGGATCTACCCGGTTGTGGCTGAGGTTGTCGAGATATCCGGCAACAGCATAGTTGCATCGGTAGTCCCGCTTGCCCTCCTCCTTGAAGAGGAGGGAGTGTTTTCCTGTATTCTCCTTGGTGGCGATTCCCTCGCGACATGTCTTGAAAAACTCGCAGGGGCATAATCCAGAAACAGGTAAAAAATTCTGTCTATAAACCTGGAACGTCATCCCTGCAATTGATCAGGTCCGCAGAATGGTGTGATCTGCCAGACGGAAAGGTTCCACCGTTTGCCATTCCATGAATACAGGGCAGAAACATGGAAGGTTCCCCTCATTTTTTTTGCATCAAGGGTGAGTTCCTCGAAACACTGGTACGTGAGAAGGGCAACCCGGTCATTCACGGGAACCAGCAGGGGATCTTCAATCGTGAATGTTTGCAGGTTTATCCGGGAAAAGAGCCGGGTGAGCAGGTCGTCGCGGGAGAACCTGCCAAAGGAATTGATCTCGAAAAAATCCGGAGCCAGCAGCGCCGCGAGCGCCTCCCGGTCCCTGCGGAGCCATGCATCGGCACGCGCATGTTCGAGGATAAGGAGCAGGTTTTTGAGCTGGTCTGGATCCTGAAGAGGATTCAAATTATCAGATCTGGTGTTCCCCGGCATATGAATTACCCTTCATTTTCTCCCTTATGTAAGTTCGCCTCAGGGTTAACGGGGATGTGCCAAAATGGACTGTCACCGCAATGAGTGTCTCCTCAATTATCCAGGTGGTGCACTGTTTCCCATAGTATTTAAAAAAAACATCCTGATGTGGTGCACCCCGGATGACAAATCGGTTTTTTTATATCGTTGAGCAACAGAATTGTACTATTGCCATGCTATATCATAGCATAGGGGGATTCTCATGAGATACTCAGTACTTCTTATTGCGGCCCTGATCATCGCAGCCGCGCTCATCGCCGGCTGCACACAGCAGGCTGCATCGCAACAGCCTACGGCATCATCCAATGTCGTCAAGGTCGGCGTCATCGCATCGCTCACCGGACCTGCAAGCAATGTCGGGAACAACATGTGGCAGTCCGCCCAGGTTGCCGCCGATAAGATCAACGCCAACGGTGGCATCACCATGAAAGACGGGACAAAATCCCAGATCAAGCTGATTGTCGGGGACGACGAGTCGACCCAGGCGGGCGGCCAGAAAGCTGCGACCAAGCTGATCACCGATGACAAGGTGGACATCCTCGTTGGTGGATACTCAAGTGCGGTTACATCTGCCTACGAACAGACCATTGCCGAGTACAAGGTCCCGTACATCGTGACCGGTGCATCGAGCCCGATCATCACCCACCGCACCGACATCGACACCAGTTATGTCTTCCACCACTGCCCGACCACCGACACCTACGGCCAGTACACCACGAATTTCATCGACCAGGTGCTCCGGTCCGCCGTGAATGCAAAACTGAATGCCCCCGCCAGCCGCCCGTTCCGGCTCGCCCTGCTCTACCAGGACACTGCATTCGGCAAGGGCGTCCAGTCAGCCGTCAACAACACCATCACGAAGAACAAGCTCAATATCCAGCTGGTCTCCCAGCAGAGTTTCAAGATGGGCGAGAGCGATTTCAGGACCCAGCTGACCGCCATCAAGGCAGCAAACCCGGACGCAGTCTATATCGCAGCGTTCCCGAACGAGGGTGCACCCATTATCACCCAGGCACGCCGGGACATCGGCCTCAACACGATATTCCTGAACGTGGAGAATAATGACAATGCCCAGTTCTACAAGGACCTCGGGCAGTACGGCGAAGGTGCTATCATCGAGAGCCGGTTCTCACCCTACACCGCCCCGGCCGGAGCGGTTGCCGATGCCCAGAGTGCATACAAGCAGGCGTACTTTGCAAAGTTCGGAACCTATCCTGACATGATGGGAGCCTCGACATACGAAGGCGTCTTCATTGCGGCAAACGCGATCGGGAATGCCGGAACTACGGACAAGACTGCCGAAAAACAGGCGCTTGTCGGTTTAAAGATGCCCCAGGTCATCGAGGCGATGAAGGACAATACCATCTCGTTCTCACCGGACTTCCGGGAGTCGTCGTTCGATCTCTGGATGGAGCAGCTTGCCTACAACACCACCCTCGGCGAGACCCGCCCGGCGATTGTCTGGCCCGATAACCTGAAGACCACGGGCTTTGCCCTGCCGTCATGGTATGTGGCGGGCAGCAGTTCGTAACCACTTACATCCCTTTTTTATCGCTGGCTGACGATGTACTGTATATATCACAGGTGCTGACCGGATCATGGACAACCTTTCTGTCTTCCTGCAGATCGTTTTCTGGGGGCTCTATGCGGGCTGTATCTATATCCTGCTTGCTACGGGCCTGAACCTGATCTTCGGCGTGATGAAAGTCGTAAACTTCGCCCATGGCGAATTCCTCATGATCGGCGCCTATATCACGGCAACCGTCTTCCTCCTGACCGGCATCAATCCTTACCTCATTATCCTCGTGTCCATGCTTGCCCTTGTCGGCATCGGGGCTGTTGTCGAACGGCTCTGCTTCCGCCCCATCCTCGGCACCGGTAAGCTCAACGAGATCTTCCTCTCGATCGGCCTCATCTACATCATCCAGAACGGGGCCGCCATGATCTGGGGCGATGCCTGGCAGAGCGTCAAGAGCCCGTACGACGGCATCACGGTCCAGGTAGGAACCCTGTCGGTCCCGCTCGATTACATCCTCATCATGGTCTTCACTGCCGCGATCCTCATCGGGCTGTACCTGTTCCTCAAAAAGACGACGATCGGCATGCAGATGCGGGCAACGAGCCAGAACCGGAAGGGGGCAATGCTCGTCGGGATCGATGTCGAACGGATGGATGTCATCAGTTTCGGCCTTGGCTGCGCACTTGCCGCGGCCGCAGGCACGCTCTGGGTGGTGAGCGGGCAGGTCTTCAACCCGTACATGGGTTCGATCCCCGCGGTCAAGGCCTTTGCCATCATCATCCTCGGCGGCCTTGGCAGTATCCCGGGAGCAATCATCGGGGGACTTTTAATGGGCCTTGCCGAGAACGGTGCAGCATTCCTGCTGGGAGGGATCTGGAAGGACGCGGTCTCCTTCATCATCCTCATTGTCGTCCTTGTCTTCAGGCCCACCGGCCTGTTCGGGGAGAAGGGAGATTAACGGATCATGCAGTTCAGCCGGGATATTATCACAAAATACGGGATTCCTGCAGTACTCGTCATTGCCATGGCCATCCCGTTCCTCACGGACAGCATGTTTATCTTAAACCTCCTCGTCCTGATGCTGATTGCCATCATCTTCTCCTCGGCATGGAACCTCCTCGCCTATTCCGGGCAGGGATCGCTCGGGCACGCGGCATTCTTCGGGATCGGGGCCTATGCATCCACCTTCATCGCCATAAAGAGCGGCCTGACCCCGTTCATCACCATCTTCATCGGGGCGGCGGTTGCTGCGTTCATCGGGATCCTGATCGGCCTTACCTGCGTCCGGCTCAAGGAATGGTTCCTTGCCATGGTCACTTTCGGCTTTGCCATCATTGTCCAGACCATTACAGTCAGCCTGCTTGCCCCGGTAACCGGGGGCTGGGACGGGATCGCGTCCCCGCGCCTCATCAGCCCGTCCATCCCGGGCTACCAGCTTCTCGAATACTATGCCATCCTTGCCATCACGGTTGCTTCCATCGTCCTGATATGGTATATCATGAAGACCCGGGTCGGCCTTGCATTCCTTGCGATACGCGAGAACGAACTTGAGGCAAGGGCTTCCGGCGTCGATCCGGTGCGGTACCGGCTCCTCGCGTTTGCTCTTTCCGCCTATCTGGCGGGGGTCGCAGGAGCGCTTGCAATCCACCATATCGGCTACCTCACGCCGGAGATATACGGGGTCGACAACTCGTTCTGGCCGATAACCTACGTCATCCTCGGCGGCCTCGGAACCCTTGCAGGCCCCATTGTCGGGACCATCGTCCTGACCATCATCTGGGAGGGGCTGAAAGAAACGGGCCTCACCTTCGGGAGGTACGTCATCATCGGGGTCATCCTTATCCTCGTCATCATCTTCCTGCCGAAGGGACTGGTGAGCCTGCCTGAAAAAATCAAAGAATGGAAGGAGCGTCTCGCGAAAAAACCGGAGCAGGAGAAGGGAGCGGAGTAACGAAATTTTTTTTAAAACACCCATTTACGATTTTTCTTTACGAGGGCTCCCCGCATCAGAGCCGCTCGCGGGGCATCGAATTCCGAAGGTCGATTGAAGCCTCCCTTCTCATCATCAAGGTTTCTGCGAAACCTTTCCGATTTCACAGGAATGAGATGTGAGAAGAACCGTCAGATTCTTCGAATCACGGCGGGGCAATTCGTTTTCAGATATTTTTAAAGAAAGCCACTGATCCGCTGCGGGGTATCAGTCGTCGCATCAGCGAGGATTGATTGGAGAAGAATCCATCAGGATTCTTCGCATGACAGTTGGGGGCGGCGGCATGTATCGTATCGGGGGTATGGGGGCATCAGCCCCCATAATGATTACCAACCCGCACGTTCCCTGGCCCGTTTGCAAGAGATTTCCTTCGCTGAAATAGTGCAGATGCCCTCATGTTCAGGTAACCGCTTGAACCCCGGCCACCGGACTGATTCGGTATCAGAACCCTAAGTACGCCTTCTGTATCTCCGGGTCGTGCATCAGTTCCTTTGCATTCCCCTCTTTCACAATCCGGCCATTCTCGAGGACGTAGCCCCGGTGGCACATGGCAAGGGCATGGCGGACGTTCTGTTCGAGCAGGAGAACGGTCATGCCTTCCCGGCCCAGCCGTTCGAGTGAGCGGAAGACCTGGCCGACAAGCAGGGGGGAGAGGCCGGTTGAAGGCTCATCGAGAATAAGGAGCTTGGGGTTCGACATCAGGGCACGGCCGATGGCAAGCATCTGCTGCTCGCCTCCCGAGAGCGTTCCTGCCATCTGCTGCCTGCGTTCATCAAGGATGGGAAACAGGGAGTAGATGTGCTCCAGGTTCTTCTGTACTGCCAACGGGTCGCAGGCGCCGGAGATGAGGTTTTCCACAACGGGCATCTTCGGGAAGATCTCGCGTTTCTCCGGGACAAGGGCGAGCCCCTTCCGGAACAGGTCATAGGGATGCATGCCGAGGATATTTTCCCCGCAGAAGGTTATGGATCCCGTTGCATTCCTGTTCAGCCCGACAATGGTCTCCACCGTGGTTGTCTTCCCCGCACCATTGGGCCCGATGAGGGTCACGAGCTCGCCCGGCTCGATATGGAACGAGATATCCCAGACAACCTGGAGATTTGCGTGAAACACGTTAAGATGGGAGACGGAGAGCATGAGTAATCCCTGTTTTAGAATGCGTGCAGGTCACCAAGATAGGTATCGATGACCCGCTGGTTGTTTATCACCGAATGCGGCCGGCCTTCTGCAATTTTCTCCCCATGGTCGAGCACAACGATACGACCGGAGACGCCCATGATGACGCTCATAACGTGTTCGATGATCAGGATAGAGATGCCGCTGTCCCGGATCTTTTTGATCAGTTCCACGGCTTCCCCGCTCTCTTTCGGGTTGAGCCCCGTCGTAAGTTCATCGAGGAGGAGGAGTTTTGGTTTTGATGCAAGCGCACGGGCAAGCTGGACGCGTTTGAGTTCGACAACATTGAGGTTTTTTATTGCCGTATCCCGTTTTTCCGCCGGAAACCCGACAAAGTCAAGGACGCCTGCCGCTTCCTCCCGCGCAGCACCCATGCTGATATTCCGGTGACTGCCGAACAGTGCACCTATCATGGTGCATTCCCATGCAGAAAGGCCCGGGAACGATTCGGCAATCTGGAAGGTCTTTGCTATCCCCTTTTTGCATATCTGGTCTGCCTTGAGGCCGGTAATGTCATTCCCGCGGAAAAATATCTTGCCGGCAGTCGGGGCGCTGATACCGGAGATCATGTTGAGGAGCGTGGTCTTTCCCGCCCCGTTCGGGCCCACGAGCCCGACAATCTCGTTCTCCCCGATGGCAAGATCCACGCTGCTGACTGCCCGAAGCCCGCCAATCTGTTTGGTAACACCCTGGACATCAAGCATAAAGGACACCACGGAAAGATTTTATCGTGCTAAAGGTTAGCATGAAGGCATATTAAAGATACTGCCGGAACCCCGGCAGAAGAAAAATTGTCCGGTATGAAGGACCAGATGAAATCCGACGTGAATCGAACGGATATCCAAAAAAAGATGCCAGAAAAAAATTATTTTAAGAAACGCTCGATACCTGCCTTGAGTTCGGGGATAGAAACAGGTTTCTGGAGAATCCCGAGACGCGGATCTTTCATCTGCTCAATCCGCTCCTCTGCTGTCGCAGCAGCAGTAAAAAGAAGGACGGGCAGATCCCTCATCTGGTATTCCTCACGCAGTCTTTCTAAAAATTCCCACCCGTTCATGGGGGTCATCATGATATCCAGGAGCAGGAGATCAGGTGGATCCTTCCTGACCCGCTCCAGGGCTTCCAGAACATCCGGGACAAGGATGGGTTCATATCCAATCCTCTTAAGAAGAATATCCATCATTTCGAGGATAGGCTGGTCATCTTCCACAAGCATAATCTTATACGTCATCTGGCATCTCCCTCGGCAGGTGAATGGTAAAAGTACTGCCGCTGTTTTCAGTGCTTTCCACGGTAATATCTCCTCCATGCATCTGGATCACCTTTTTTGCAATTGATAAGGACAATCCGATCCGGTCATATTTGCGGGACAGTTTTGTTGCATCGGCAAGCTGGAACGGTTCGAAAATATATGCGATCGCGTTTGAGGGTATGCCGACACCATTGTCCCGGACAGAGATATGGTGATACGTGTCATCACCTCCGGATCGATAAGAGATTTCTATTTTCCGCGGGGGTTTGGAATAGTTGATGGCATTGGACAGGATCGAGTCGAGGACATTATAAAGGCGTTCACGGTCTGCAACAAGGACCAGGCCGGCCGGAATATCCAGCCGGATCTCCGCTTTTGAGGGATACCCGCTGGTGTCCAGAACACCCTGTACCAGGGGTTCAAACGGAAATTCTGATATGCTCAACTTAAGTTTTCCGCTCTCCAGAACGGATAGTTCCAGCATCTGGTTGATAATCTGGCGTTCGCGGTCAACACTGACAAGGCAGCGTTCGAGGATTTTTTTCGTGTCATCCACGATTCCAAAACCCTGGGGATCCGAAATGAGCAGGTTGAGATACCCGAGGATCGGCTGGAGAGGCGTCCGCAGTTCATGGGCTACCGTGCTGATTATCCCCCGCCGCCGTTCGTTATCCATCCGGATCTTATCTTCGAGCCGGAGCTTCTCGGAAATATCCACCAGATTGATCATAATGGCAGGTTTGCCGGTGTGGATGATGGGGTTGGCATAGAGCTCCCCGACACGGATTTCACCGTTTTTTGCCATAAACCGGAATTCCGAGGGGTCTACAGCCTTTCCCGGCTGACTCCAGCGTGCGGTAAAATCACCGAACCGGTGCTGGTCACCGGGCTCAATAAAACCGGATAAACTTCTGCCAGTGATTTCCGACAGAGGATAGCCGGAGAATGCGAAAAATGAGGGGTTGGCATAGACGATCTTCCCATTCTGGATGATGAGAATGCCCGTTGGGGAATGTTCGGTAATCTGCCGGTATTTCATCATGTTGTCGTTATTGAGTTTCTCAGCGAGCTTGCGGGCATTGATATTGATCGCCGTGCAGCTTACGGTATTCTCATCGATCATGCTCCATGAAAGGTTAACCCAGCACGCACCCCCCCCAGCTTCTGCAAACCGGGTCTCAAAATCCGCGGTCTCCGGCTGACGGTCTATTCGTTCCAGTAACCGCTCCTTCTCGCGCTCATTGAGGAGCAGGTCGGTAAACGTCAGGGCATGGAATTCCTGCGGGGTGTGGTGGAGCATAGCGGCGAATTTGTCGTTTGTTTTGAGAATGGCAAACCCGCTCCGTTCAAAAAGAATGATCCCGAGCTGCGAGTTCTCGAATACGGTGCGGTACTGCGCTTCACCGGCCCGGATTTGACCAATAAAATAGGTAATGATGGCCGCGATTATCACCATGAGAACTGCTTCGGCAGTGATACCCAGGACAGCAACGGGATTGGGATAGAGATAGAAGTACCCGACAGACTGGTATGCGATACCACAGGCTGCGGCCACGTAAATACCCCGCCGGGGATAAAAATACACCGCATAAATGATGGGGATGAAAAATAACTGATAGTGGATATAGGGAATTGAGCTGGAGAATGCGAGAGCAGATATCAGTGTGGCGGAGACAGAAAAGGAGATGATGACAAAAAATCGGATCAGATCGGTTTTTGGAAGGGTATATCCGCCCAGAGATAATGCCCTGTTGCCCATACTATAATCGTCATTAGTGCTCTTTTTATATCAATATGCCCTCAGAGCCAGTCCCGCTTAAAAGACATTCATTCATAAACCGGCGGGACTAAAACAATCAGGTATGCGACCATATGTCGTGATAAATACCGCGATGAGCGCCGATGGCAAACTTTCAACACGCGAACGACGCCAGGTGAAGATTTCCGGTGCACAGGATTTTGCACGGGTAGACCGGCTGAAAGCTGGCTGCGATGCGGTCATGGTCGGTATCGGGACGGTGCTTGCAGACGATCCCTCGCTGACCGTCAAGGGAGTGGACTGCAGGACACACCGGAAAAACCGCGGTGCACCCGAACATCCCTGCCGCATTGTCATTGACAGCAGGGCCCGGACTCCGCCTGGTGCCTCTGTCCTGCACAAGGGAGAGGGAAAACGGATCATTGCAATCTCAAAAAAAGCCGATGCAGAAAAAGCCGACGCACTCAGGCAATACGCCACTGTCCTTACTGCCGGCGAGGACCAGGTGGATCTTGTTTCGATAATGGAACAACTTGGTGCTCTGGGTATCCACCGGATCATGGTAGAAGGCGGGGGGACGCTCATCGCAGGTCTTATCAATGCCCGGCTGGTTGATGAGATTTACACCTTCATCGGCAACATCATTATTGGCGGAAAGGACGCCCCGACCCTTGCTGACGGAGAAGGTTTCATCCGCGAAGCAGATTTCTGCCGGCTCACGCTTCTTGAGTCGCACAGGATGGAGTCCGGAATCCTCCTCCACTGGGCTGTTGATAAAAAATAGTTTTTTTAGCCACGGGTCTTGTACGGCATCTGCTGGTCGATGATCTTGTAGACCGTGCCCGAGTTCATGGTCACATACACTTCAACCCGGTCGGTGCTGTTTGTACCTTCTATCTCGATCACATCCCCCATCTTGGGCCGCTCGATGGTTTTGGATACAACCGATCCATCGGGTTTTGTGACACGGGATTCCATTTTAAGTACGGATGGTAGGCCTTTTCCGCCATCAAAGTGGGTGATGATCGTCATGGAGTAGGTGCCTGCCTTTTCCACGGATATGGAAAGGGCCCATTGTGAGGGGAGAGTTTGCGTGGGCTCCGGCTTTGTCGATGCAGTAGGGGTAGCAACCGGTGCGACAGTTGTAGGAACCGTAGTTGGTATCTCCGTGGTGATTACCGGTGTTGGTGTTGGTGTCGGGGCGGGTTGGGGAGTGAACGTGGTACACCCGGCAGAGACCAGGAGGGCAATGACCAGCAGGAACGATCCAAGAATGAGTTTTTTATTCATACAAAAAATCCGTTTAAATAGTATTTACGTATTCGTGTTGGCGGACTACGGTATGCACCGTAACCCGCAGAGCAGATCCGCCGGGTAAGACCCGGGACCAAAAACAACAGCATCGCGGCTGGCGATCGAACCGGACATCCCAAGACTCATCTTTCCGGAAAAGCAAACACTCCATCACGTACTTCGCAGTCATCGTGCTTGCCGCAGTTTTCCTGCTGATAGCAGTACGGCAGGCGGGCAGGTTCAACCTGAAGATCTGGCAGATCATGCTCGGAGGAGCGCTTGCGGTACTCTTTACCGGGCAGATCTCCCTGCCGGATGCAGCCAGAGCAATCAATCCCGAGGTGATGGTCTTCCTCTTCGGCATGTTCGTGGTCGGGGAAGCTCTCGTGCAGAGCGGGTACCTCGACCGCATTGCAGGCCGCCTCTTCTCCGGAACAAAAAGCGTTGGCGGGATTGTCCTCGTCCTCCTTTTTACGATGGGGATCCTCTCGGCAATCCTGATGAACGACACGCTTGCCATTATCGGCACCCCGCTCGTCCTTGCCCTCGCAGCACGCAGCCGGATTTCCCCGAAACTTCTCCTGCTCACGCTTGCCTTCGCCATCACCACCGGCAGCGTGATGAGCCCGATCGGCAATCCGCAGAACCTTCTCGTGGCGGTGGGCTCCGGCATGGCGGCACCGTTTGTAACGTTCGGCATGTACCTCCTTGTCCCGACGCTCATCTCCCTCGGGGCGGCCTGGTGGATCCTCCGCCTCTTCTATCGCGGGGAGTTTTCTTCCGGAGACGCGGCCCTCCCCGGACCGGCCCCGGTAAAAAATGAGCGGCTTGCCACTCTTGCGAAGGGTTCCATCGCCATCGTCCTCGTCCTGTCGGCAGCAAACATCATCGCCTCGCTTGCGGGGGCAAAGATCCTCATCACGCTGCCCCTCATCGCCATCTGCGCCGCAGCCCCGGTCCTTCTTTTCTCCGAAAAGCGCTTTTCGGTGCTCCGCACCATCGACTGGCCCACGCTCGTCTTCTTTGCCGCCATGTTCGTGCTGATGGAGAGCGTCTGGCAGACCGGCTTCTTCCAGTCGCTCGTGACCGGCGGGATGCTTTCCTCCGTCCCGCTCCTCCTGGGAACGAGCGTCGTTGTCAGCCAGTTCATCTCCAATGTCCCGTTCGTTGCCCTCTTCCAGCCACTCGTGCTCCAGGCCGGGGGCGGCATGGCGGTCCTGATGGCGCTTGCGGCAGGCAGCACGATCGCCGGCAACCTCACGATCCTCGGGGCGGCGAGCAACGTCATCATCATCCAGAACGCGGAGAAGGAGGGGGAGACGCTGACGTTTTGGGAGTTTGCCCGGGTGGGGCTCCCGTTGACTTTGATCCAGGTTTTGATCTTTGCCGGGTGGCTGGCGGTGGTGGGGTAAGCCAGGGTCCGGAGACCGGGTCATACGTGCATCGGGGCAGCCGGGGACCGGGGCGGACACATGGCGTCAGGCAACCAACAGTGATCACAAAGGGAGATGGAAGGGTTCAGATTTTTACACGAACAGGATCTTTGATCTTTGAAAAGTCCCGATCGAATGTTGCGATCTTCGGAATTGCATGTTCCCTGCACGTGGCGACGATCAGTGCATCGTTGGGGAGGAGGGCATGGGTGCGGGCGATCTCGGTGATTGCAGAAAGGTTCGATGAGTCGGGAACAATTGCGATCCCGGAGAATACTTCATTCAGGTTGCGGATGAATTCGTCAGCAAACCCGTAACCTTCATCACGGATATGTTCTTTAAGTTTCGCAGTGCCGGCAATACCGAATTCGTCTTCTGCAATGAGACGGAGGCCGACAAAGAAGGCTTCTTCATAGACCGACATGCTTGCAACGCAGGTACCTGGACCGGACGTGAATAAATCCCGGGCCTTCCGTGTTGTGTCGGTCTCAATGATCAGCGGGATAATAAAAGAAGTATCTAGGAAGAGGTCCATGACTCATCCCGGAGATCGCTGATGCGATCTGATGTAAGTTTTTTCTTTAACCGTATGGGCTCGAAGCTGAGCTTCTTCTCGATGGTCACCCGGATCCGCTCACCTTCCCGGAGCTGGATCTTTCCGACCGGTTTGAGAACATTGTCCTCATAGATGCATTCGATTGCCTTGACCATGACGATTCACCCTGTATGTAATGGGATCTTGGATGGGAATTATTATAGGGTTTGTGTACGACACGGGTGCCGGGCTGGGAATTTTTTTTTAATATTTTTGGCCCGGAAAAATCGGAAAAATCTGTAGGAATCTGCTGAATTTTTTGTTGAGGGTGCACAGGGCTCACAGAATATTTTTGCTGATGGTCGATCGCGAAGGTTCACCAATCCCTTCGTCGGAGAAAACCCTCATTTTGGAGTACCTCCCAAATCTCGATTATACGGGCTCCGTTTCCCCCTTTTTTCCCAATCAGAGGTAATAATTCCGGAAAATGAGGTAATAATTCACCGGGTTTCAGGCATTTTAACGTCGGAGAACGTGAGGCAATACATGGCAACATTTAGAGGGGCGAAAAGGGGCTTCCACAGGTTTCAGCACATCCCGCAACCAATCACGGGAACCGGTGCCTGCTATGGCCGTTTTAGGGGGTGATCGGATTCTCCGTCGGAGAAATCTAACGATTTCTCTTTATCTTCCGGGTCTGATGAGCAGTCAGACGTCGTAGAATTCCATCGGGCGAAGACGCAATCTTCGACAGCGTACGGGATTCTCCTTCGTAGATGATCATCCGGACCCCCTATCCTTCGAAGAAACCTCAAGGTTTCTTCTCATGTTTCGAGTCTGACGACACTCAACATAGCTAAAATATCAGGACTTTTGCACCAAACTGGGGGTCGGCGGATCCCTATCCGGGCACGTATAGGGCTCCATTCCGGAAAAATGGGAAATCGGAGCCCTTACAGGACCCGGATTGGGGATGGTGTGGATCACGAAAATGGGGGTCCCGGGAGGAGAGTTTTCCGGAGGGGTTTCCGGTGTGAAACGTGGGCTGCTGCGTACCGGATTTTTTCATTTTGCCGGCCAGGAAAATTTCCGGAAAATTTTCTGAAAAAGTTTTCAGAATTTTTTTGCAGCGGTACATTTGAAAAGTTTTTGGGATTGTAGCCGCGAGACTGTGTAAGTTTTCCGGAACGTTTTGAAAAGTTTTGGAGAAATTTTTCCAGGCCGGAAAAATTCCCATGAAAATAATTTGAGTAGTGCGAGTTGGTGAGCGTGCGAGCGTTCTGGTTTTGGGAATCCTGGGGCCAAGGGCTGTTGGAGGGCGCGTGATAAAAGAGGTGAAGAACCGGGAATTTATCCGGGTTTTTGTCCGGCATCACAATGCCTTTGTAGGGTCAGCGCAATTATGGTACAGAGGCATCCTATGGGAAGCGAAGCAGTGTCGCTCAATACCGTGATCGAATATGTCGATAAGCTCGACATCGAAGACCAGCAGTACCTCCAGGAACTCATTCACCGAAGGCTTATCGATGCAAAACGGTCGGCTATCGTCAACCGGGCAAAGCAGGCAAAAGTCAGCGTCAAGAAAAATCAGTGCCGGAGCGGAACGGCAAAAGATCTCCTGGCGGATCTGAATGGTTGAACTGATCTGGGACGAACGGTTCAAGAAAATTTACAAGAAGTGGGTCCACCAGCACCCGGAGCTGAAGGCACAGTTCGCCAGAAAAATTGTGCAGTTCGAAGTCGATCCCTTTGATCCCTCACTAAAGACCCACACACTTAGCGGTGTCATGAAGGGACTCTGGTCCTTCAGGATCACGTATGAACAACGGCTCGTCTTTGATTTTGTTGATGAAAGCCGGACCCGGGTTGTGCTGATCGATATTGGTGCACACGAAGAAGTGTACTAGATCCTTTTTTCCAGACGAAGGGGCGCCGGGCCGGAAATTTTTTTGGAACATGTGTTTCCCTGGAATTTTTTGTGGCCAAAGGCTCCGTAACCGCTAGCACCACCTGAGTTCCCCGGCATCCGGGAGCAGATCAACAATCCGGCTTTTAATCCCATCGACATCGAAGGGTCCTGATGACCCCGAAGATATCCCCCAGCCCGAGCGGCTGGCAAAACTGAATGCAATCGCGATTCACCAGATGACCCTGCTCACGCGGGAGGGGACGGGACGGGTGATCGGCGGGGGGACGTGAAGAAGGTGTTTGTTCTGGTATTGGTGTGCCGGGACAAAATAAATGTGACACTGCCAAACTTTTTAGTAAAATCATCTGTAAAACGGCATAATGAACTAGGATTATTAAAAATGGGTTCATATAAAAAAATCCTTAAAGTTCAAAATAAGAGTGCAAATATGTGATACAATCTTCTTCGGAAAAAATTAAAAAAATTAAAAAATTATTAAAGATAGACGTAGGACCGGAAGATGACTTAAAAACAAAAATTGTACTCCCTTTTTTTAAAATTATTGGTTATACAGATGATCTCTATGAAATTGGATTTCCAATTGAGGCGTACAATCTGAAAAAGGGAAGAAAACCCTCAGCTGATATTGCATTTTTTTCAAGTCCCATCCATAATTCAAATACATCCTTGTTGGTCGTTGAAGTGAAAAAAGAAAAACAAAAGCCTCCGTTATTGCAAGCAAAATTTTACGCGGACAACTTAAACGTGCCATTTTTTATTACTTGGGAGGCATTTGAGTTTCAAGTTTTTCAAAAATCACCTTTTCGGGGACCGGTACTTCTTAAAAGTTACAATCTTGAGAGAATGAAAAATGCCGACCTTTCGGAAATGATTAATTTTTTCTCCCCAAAGGCGATTCAAATTTTTTGTGAGAAAAATAATATTGAAAAAAATGATTTGAATGAAAAGAAAATGATGGTAGAACATGAATATTTAAAAAATCTTTCGATTGAACTTAAAAAATTTAAGATTTTTGACCTATCCCGAACTCAAAATCTCGAAAAAAGTTATATTCCCCTATATATTCAAAAATTTGGGAAAAGTCAAATTATTGAATTTAAAATTGAGGATGAAATCAAACATGGAATCCATCCTCAACAGTTTGAAGAGAGAATTCGCGAAACGAAACAACCACTCATTATAAACCGGGTTATCGAAAATTTGACAAAAATTGCCATCATTGGAGATCCTGGTGCGGGAAAAACAACACTTTTGAAGAAAATTTGTCTAGAACATTGTGACCCAATAAAAAAACAATTTCCAATTTTCATCGCGATTCGAGACAATATTGCTCTCGGTCATTCATTGATTGAATCAATTCACAGACAGATCAAACGATATGGAAGAATCGATGATCCGGAAATGATTTTTGACAAAATATTAGATGAAGGTCGGTTGGTATTATGTGTCGATGGATTAGACGAATTAGATATCAGTGAGCCTGACGAAGGACGTAAGGCATTGCGAATTCTCTGTGAAGAATTATCAGATCTCATGGTGAAGAATTCTAAAAATATTTTTATCCTAAGCGCAAGACGAGAATCGTGGCCTACTTGCAGACCAGAAACACCTCCCGACTTTGTTGAATATGAGATTTTGCCATTCTCTCAGCATGATATTCGAAAATTCATAACAAAATGGTTTGCCCAATCTGATTATGATCAAAGTAAATCCCTGATTGATGAATTCAGGCTTAATGGATGGCCGGAGTTCGCAACAAATCCATTATTATTATCATGCATTTGCGTGGTCTATGAAAACCATGGGCGATTGCCTGATAGAATTTCATCATTGTGCGGTAAATCAATCGATGCATTACTTGAGAAATGGGATGCTACACGGCGGATTAGTCGAAGAGGCACGATATCGGAATTATCTGCAGAACGAAAAATGGATATTTTAATCGAACTTGCGTTTGCATTCCATAATAAGAAAATCGCTTGCTTTTCGAGATCTGATGTTATTTCTGAACTAGAACTGCTATTACCAAAAATAGGATTAAGATCTTCGGACGCTGGAACCATTTTTGATGAGATTTCAACCCAGCACGGTCTGATTAAATCCTGGTCGATGAACGAGTTGTACTCTTTCCCCCATTTAATTTTCCAAGAGTATTTCACTGCAAAAGCATTATCAAGACGGGCTGAAGGATATCAAATTTTGTTGAATAAGAAAGACGATTCATTTTGGAACAATGTATTTTTAATGTATTCGGAAATCCAAGATGCAACAAAATTACTTGAAATGCTTCTGGATTCGAAAGATAATATTTTAAATTCGCATTTATTCCTTGCATCAAAATGTTTACGCAGGGCGACAACAGTAACAGACATTTCAATTCGAAAAAAAATTTTGAGTTCACTCATGGAATTGAGTGTTAGTAAAAATGTTTTCATGCAACAAAAAGCGATAGATCATTTGGCCCTTATCGGTAGTGAAGAATCAAATAATTTCCTTTTATCGCAGATTAGGTTAAAAAACCATAAAATCGATCCTGCGTCTTACGCCACTAAATATTTGATAAAAATTGAAGGTGATCGTGTTGTCGAAGAAATCATATCACTATTAAAGAGTTATAAATTTGAATTAGAAGATCTTCTTCACTCATTAATATGGTTACCTCAAGAGAAAGCACTGCCATTATTGAAAGATTTAATAGAAACATATGATTATCCTGGAGAAAACATTACCGTAGGTAGAGATGATGAAAATCGTTGGAGAAGAATCTGGGCCGCAGAAGTATTAGCTGAAATTGGTCAAGAAGAAGCGATTCCATTACTAACGAGTTTTATCAATTCAAACACATATTCCAGCTTCGTTAGAGCTAATTTCATCCAAATATTAACAACCATTAGATCGCCTCAAGTACCAATAATTCTTGATAAAATTATAAAAGACAAGAATCAACCGATATATTGTCAAATAACCGCTGCAGAAAAACTAGCTCCGAACAATCATGAAGCAAAATCATTTTTAATTTCTATTATATCAAAACCATTGGGGAATGATTACACTTATCGTGATGCAATATCGGCGTTAATAAAATTTGATCTCAATGAATCAGATATAGCATATTTTGTTCCGCATCTAAATAACGTCAATACAAAATTTTGGGGGGCTCAAGCACATGCCATTGAAGCTCTAGAGAAAATCGGAACACTTGATGTAGTAAAAAGATTAACAGAAGCACAAAAATTATGGACCAAATCAAATCATAAACAAAAAAACTTAGTCATCCAAAAAATTTTATTTACAATATCTTTAATTGACAAAAATAAGACGGCGAAATTTCTTAGAAATTGCTATTCGACAAACGAGAAAACACGTAAGGATAAAAATAAAATCCTAGCTTTTTCGGATATGCCTAGAATGATACAGAAATATTATAGTGTCAATGAAAAAGAAGCGCTGGAATTTTATATAGAAATTTTGAATTCGGATACAGCCATGCTAAATAACTTCTCCATTGCATCATCAATAATTCAGGCGTTACCTTCATTTCATTCTTATGAAAAATTGATTGAACCTGCGATAAAACTAATTTATCTACATAGAGTGGATCATCCGCTTAATGAAATGCGATATTGGAAGATTCTGAATGAGATTTGGGAGCGATCGGATTTGGACAAAACACAAAAAGAATTGTTTTTCAAAGAATGGGATAAAAATTTCAAAAAAATTGATGAGCAAAGAAGAGGATTGATGATATTATAAGCCACGATTTGTTGTGTTTTTCGAAGGAAGATAAAGATTTTTTTTTAAAAGAAAAATTACCTAAAAGAACTTATGGGGATCAGTTTCATTTCCCCTCTTTCTTTTTCTATCAGATAAAAATCCATATACCCGATAATCCCAATGAAGTGCATCATTATCACCGACATTCCTTTAGCCTCACTACACTCTCCCATTATATAATCCAAACCCGACATGGACCTGCGAAAAAACAAAGAATGAATTCTTCGGCAATCCTTCTCCCCATACCATTGGGGATGCCCACGCGGCGGGGGCGCAGCCCCCAAGAGCGTCAAACCTCCGCACAATTTTATGAAAAAAAAGTTGTCTCATAGATTTTTTCTAAAGCACACACACGCTGCAATCCTGCTTCCCGCACGGGATATTCTCGATCTTCCACTTCAGCGCCCAGTACTTAATACCACGAATAACATCCACGAGCTCCAGCCCGGAGTCGGTCAAAGTATACTCGCTCCGGACCGGAAACGTGGTAGCATCCACCTTCTTGGTAACAATCCCCTCCGCCTCAAGTTCCCGCAACCGCTCAGACAAAATCTTCTGCGTGATCTCCTTTAAGGAATCCTTCAGCTCCGAAAACCGCCGGGTATGCCGGGGACCCTTGTACAATTCAAGAATAATCAGCAACGTCCACTTCTTCGTCAGGTACTTCACGGTCATGTTGATCGTGCACGATTCATCCATGGTATAGTTTCTGAAACTCTTTTCTATTTAATCTTGGTATACAAAAGATACCATGTAGCAATACGAAAACAAGGGAGAAAGAAAATGTTCTGTTACCAGTGCGAAGAAGCGGCCAAAGGAACCGGCTGCACCATCAAAGGCGTATGCGGAAAAGATGAGGAGATCGCGGGACTCCAGGACGTCCTCCTCTATCTCTGCAAAGGGATCGCGGTCCGGAACACGGCCGCGACAGCGAAGGGAGCGGCGAGCACGGAGGCCGGGAAATTTATTGCCGAGTCGCTCTTTGCCACGCTGACGAACGTCAACTTCGATCCCGCGTACTTCCACGCGAAGATCGCAAAGGCCATCGCGATCCGGGCCTCGCTCCCGGCAGCCGGCGCCGGGCCGGACGCGTGCACCTGGACACCGGAGAACGATGCGGAGATTGCGGCGAAGGCAACCGCGATCGCGGCAGCGGCAGCGAAGGGCGACGACATCACCTCGCTCCGGTCCCTCCTCGTCTTCGGGCTCAAGGGCGTGGCCGCGTACTATTACCACGCGGAAGTGCTCGGGTATAAGGACGCCGGCATCGAGGCCTTCCTCCAGAAAGGGCTCGCGGCAACGGTTCAGGATATCCCGGCCGGCGAGCTGACCGCGCTCGTCCTCGAATGCGGCGGCGTGGGCGTCACCACCCTCGCGCTCCTCGACACGGCGAACACGACGCGCTTCGGCACACCGGTCATCACGGCCGTCAAGACCACCGTGCGGCAGCGCCCCGGCATCCTCGTCACCGGCCACGACCTTGCCGATCTCCAGCAGCTCCTCGAACAGTCGGTCTCTCAGGGAATCGACATCTACACCCACGGCGAGATGCTGCCGGCCCACGCGTACCCGGTCCTGAAAGGGTACTCGCACCTTGCCGGCAACTACGGCGGCTCCTGGCCGTCCCAGGGAACGGACTTCGAGACGTTCAACGGCCCGGTCCTCGTCACCACGAACTGCATCATCCCCCCGAAGGATTCCTACCGGAACCGGATCTTCACCACCGGTCCGGCCGGGTTCCCGGGCGTGGCCCACATCCCCGCGGCGGCGAACGGGAAGAAAGATTTCTCGCAGCTGATCGCGCTCGCAAAAACCAGCCAGCCGCCGCAGGAGCTCAACGCCGCAGGCCGCGACCTTATCACCGGCTGCGCCCACGATGCGGTCCTCGCGATCGCCGGCACCGTGATCGACGCGGTGAAGGCCGGCGCGATAAAACGCTTCGTCGTCATGGCGGGCTGCGACGGCCGCCACGCGGAGCGGTCATACTACACGGACTTTGCCAAAGCAATGCCGAAGGACACGATCATCCTGACCGCGGGCTGCGCAAAGTACCGGTATAACAGCCTCGATCTCGGCACCATCGGCGGCCTCCCCCGGGTGATCGACGCGGGACAGTGCAATGACTGCTACTCGCTCGTGGTCGTGGCCCAGGCACTCGCGAAAGCATTCGGCGTCGGGATCAACGAGCTGCCCATTTCGTACAACATCGCGTGGTACGAGCAGAAGGCGGCGCTCGTCCTCCTCGCGCTCCTGAACCTCGGCGTCAAAGACATCACCATCGGCCCGAAACTCCCGGCCTTCGTCTCGCCCGGCGTCCTTGACGTGCTCGTGAACAATTTCGGGATCAAAAAGAACAGCACCGTGGAAGCCGACCTTGCCCGCATGGTCCCCGCGGCATGAACCGGGGGATACCCATATCATCCCCCCCGCACGTACCCCTCTCAAAGGAATTGTTATGGCAGAACAGAAGCCCGAAGAAAAAACCCTTGCCGATAAGAAGCGCGAAGAGCTGGTCGGAAAAGTTCTTGCGGTCAACGATCTTGTCCAGTACCAGGACGGGACTGTCGCAAGCCGGATGATCGTGTTCAAAAAGACCGGTACCATCACGATGTTTGCCTTCGATGCCGGGGAAGGGCTCTCGGAACACTCGGCCCCTTTCGATGCCATCCTCACCGTAACGGACGGGGAGGCGGAGGTCAGCATAGCCGGCGCACCGTCCACGGCCCGGACCGGCGATATGATCATCCTGCCGGCCAACATCCCGCACGCGGTCCGGGCAGAGCAGAAGTTCAAGATGACACTGACCATGATCCGGGAGTGAGACCTCATGGCGGAATACCATCATGAACACGATGACAAACCTGACAAAAAACGTGACGAGCTGAAAGGAAAGGTCATCGGCCTGGACGAACTCGTGGAGTATGCAGAGGGCACGGTCGCAAGCCGCATGGTCATCAACCGGAGATGCGGGAGCGTCACGATCTTCTCGTTCGATGAGAACGAGGGACTCTCCGAGCATACCGCACCATTCGATGCGCTCGTCACGATCCTTGACGGGGAATGCGAGGTCTGGGTTGCGGGTCAGACATACCGGATGAAGACCGGTGAGACGATCATCTTCCCGGCTGGTGTGCCCCATGCCCTCTCTGCCATCACGAGATTCAAGATGAGCCTTGTGATGATCAAGGAATGAAAGGGATCACGACAGGATGTCATGTACTGTTGCATTTCCGCAAGTACCTGGCGTGTGGTCATCCCCTTCACTATAAAAACCGTTTCTGTAAGACAGGCAGGTATGTTCTGTATCCGAAGAAGCGGATGGGGTACATCCTGCAAAAAAGAAACGGGATTACCTGTCGCGATGTATCCGGGGGTAAACGTGAACGCAAAAATGAGCATCAGGACCATTACCGGAAGTCAGCGGGACTGCAGGTTCATAGACGTACCTTCACCAAGTACTGGCGTTAATTTCACCCGGGAGTACACCAACAGTTTTTTGCCGGGAAGGACAAATGAAGCATAACGGAGATTGAACCAGCTATGGGCGGCAATGAAAATGACGGGTATTACTGTTCCATCTGCGGAGGTATTCCACCGGACCAGATCAAGATCAAGAAGATCCCCATTGACGGGAAGGAGACCGGCATCAACCGGCTTGACTGGATCCTGCAGGATGTGGCAAACCTCCGGCTTACGGGAGACGAAACCATCACGGATGAACTGGTGAAACGGGTCCAGCAGTTCAACTATATTCCCTCAAAAAAGATCACCGAGTACCGGGCAGCTCTCCTGCAGCAGTACAAAATGCTTGCAACCGATCGGAGCTCCGACAGGAAAGCCTGATAGTTTTTACTTTTCATACCTTTTTCACGTTTTATTTTGTAATCTCGTGATTTGTACGGAAAATGTCTTCATTTTCCGGATTTTGGAAATTCTCTTTTTTCGTTCCTTGATCCAAAATTTGAATCGTTTTAATGGAAGGAGTGTTGCATAAGGCACGATCTTTTTCGAATTGAAGAACGTCCATTTCCCGGTCCGGGAGAACCGCAATCGGCCGGAGAATGTCCTTAATCCGGCCTGGAAGTGGCCACCAGGGAGCAGGTGGATTATGGCCCCAACAATTAACTATAAATATAGTAGGAACGAAACTTCTTTCCTACAATTGCAAACTTACCATGGATCAGGAAAGGGGAGAGACATGATGATATCAGGTACGCAGGTATGCACCGTTTCGCGGGACAATCCCGATCCGGTGATCTCTGGGTTCCTTCACATGCGCAAAACCCGGCATGATCAGAGAAACACCTCCCGGGCACCAGCGGTGTCCGGGGCCGGTGTGAACTCAAAGACAGTATGTACAACAGGTGAATTGAATGGCTATTGACACAGGAGCAACAGCATGGATCCTCGCCTCAACGGCGCTCGTCATGATCATGACGCCGGGCGTGGGATTGTTCTACGGGGGTCTTGTCCGGAAGAAAAACTTCATCGACATGATCACCCTGTCGTTTGTTGCCTTTGCGCTTGTCAGCATCCAGTGGGTGCTGATCGGCTACTCCCTCGCATTCGGTCCGGATGTCGGCGGGTTCATCGGCAACTTACAGTACCTCGGACTGAATGATGTGGGCATGGACCCGGGGCCGTACAGTGCGGCAGTGCCGGGACTGCTCTACATGGTCTTCCAGCTGGTCTTTGCGACCGTGACCATGGCAATCGTGACGTCGGGTTTTGCCGAGCGGATCAAGTTCAGCTCGTACCTGATCTTCGCTGCACTCTGGACAACCATTGTCTATGACCCCCTCGCCCACTGGGTGTGGGGCGGCGGCTGGACTGCACAGTTTGGCGCAATCGACTTTGCCGGTGGCACGGTCGTCCACATCAGTTCAGGATTTGCAGCCCTTGCCCTTGCACTCGTCATCGGCAAACGTGTCGGCTACGGCAAGTACGCGATGGAACCGGCAAATATTCCCTGGTCCATCCTTGGTGCAGCCCTTCTCTGGTTCGGCTGGTTCGGGTTCAACTCGGGCAGTGCCGTTGACGCAAACGGGCTCGCATCGCTCGCGTTTGTCACGACAAACACCGCAGCAGCAGCCGGGGCAATTGCATGGATGCTGGTCTCATGGGCCCATGGCGGCAAGCCGAGTTCGCTCGGGTTTGTCTCCGGTGCAGTGGCGGGCCTTGTCGCCATCACTCCCGCAGCCGGGTTCGTAACTCCTATGGCAGCAATCGTCATCGGTGCAGTTGGCGGTGCGCTCTGCTACGGCATCATGCTCTGGAGGCAGGGAAAAGGCATTGACGAGAGCCTCGACGCATGGGCAGTCCACGGTATGGGCGGCCTCTGGGGAGCCCTTGCAACCGGTATCTTTGCCGTTGCCGCAGTGAATGGCAAATCCGGGCTTATCGAAGGCAACGTGAGCCAGTTCATCGCACAGGTCGTAGGCGCGGGTGCAGCAGTCATCTACGCGTTCGTTGTCACCTACATCCTTGCAGTTGCCATCGACAAGACCATCGGCCTGCGGGTGACAGAAGAGGAAGAATATGTCGGTCTCGACATCTCGCAGCACGGGGAACGCTGCTGACCTGGGGGGAAGATCATGAAACTCATAAAAACCATCATCAAACCGGAACGATTCGAGTTTGTCAAGAAGGCGCTGGAGGACAAGGGATTCATCAGCATGACCATCACCGAAGTCCGGGGACGGGGCGAACAGAAAGGGATCTCTCTTGAATACCGGGGCGGCCTCATGACCGTGGATATGCTCCCCAAGGTCCAGATCGAGATCGTTGTCAAGGACAAGGACGTCGATAGCGTTCTTGCCACCCTCACCGAATCGAGCAGGACCGGCAAGATCGGAGACGGGAAGATCTTTGTAATCCCGGTCGAGAAAGCAATCCGGATCCGGACCGGGGAGTCCGAGGTATAACAGAGGAACACCACTTAAAAAGCACACCCTGTTATCGCTTCCCACGATGGCCCGGGAATTCACCACTTCCCGGGCCAATTTTTCTATGTTGCAGGTATTCACGTGCAGAAAATTTCGGAAACGGAAACATGTTGAAGCAGGTCCCTGATTTTTTCCTTCATTCCTGCATGGCACAGGCAACTATCAGGAATTTCCGACCGGCAAAAAGAACATTTTCCATCGTATATGCGGTTATTCGGGAGATAGTGAAAGTCAGTCATGAAAATGATCTGGGCTGTAGTCAGGCCGGAATCGGCAGAACGTGTGATCAAAGCCCTTGACAGTTCCGGCGCAGGCGGTATAACCCGCCTCCACGTCACCGGTCACGGCAGGGAGATGGGAATTACCCTTGGGGCGGTTCACTACACGGAAATTCCCAAGGAGATGCTGATGATCGTGGTCCCGGACAGCGAAGTGGCAAAAACCGTCATGATCATCCGGACCGAGGCAAAGATCGGCTCAAAGAACGCACCCGGCGAGGGTACTATCGGAGACGGAAAGATCTTCGTAACCTATGTTGAAGATACGTTCGCGATCCGCACTGCCGGCAAGGCAGCAGGAACCTAAAAAAAATCCCATGAAGCAGATCATCGCCATCATCCGGAACGACAGGGTCGAAGAGACCAAGGCAGCGCTTGAGACAATTGGTGTCCGGGGTGTCACGTTCCTGTATGTCACGGGCCGCGGCCAGCAGAAGGGGAGGGTCAGTGCACGCGAACTGGGCGGATCCTTGGCAAGGAACATGCGGATGCAGCTTGACAGTGTCAAATCCGGCAACGATCTTCCGGATACCAGGAACGGGATGATTGACCCGCTCATCAGTTCGGAGACCGAATTCGCTCTCGGTTTCCTGCCAAAACGGATGCTCATCCTCGTCACGTACGATGAAGACGTCACCCGGATCGTCCAGGCAATCGTGAATGCCAACCAGACTGGCCGGCACGGTGACGGCAGGATCTTTATCTGCCCGATGATCAGCGCCATCCGGGTACGGACGGGCGAGCAGGGGAATGAGGCACTGTCCTGATATCCAAAGAACCATCCCTCCTTCAGGCATCCTGTACCTTTCCCGCAGTCGGGCAACACTCTTTTTTTTGTTTGGCCACATTTTTGACAATCCTTATCAGTACCGCAGCCGGACATCAGCTGATAATTGATGACGACAAAAGAGACTTACAAAAGCGTGCCCGGCATCCTGCGCCCGTTCAAGGAATATATCAAAAGCCTTGATCTTGCAGATAGCGACCAGATCGCGTATTATGGCTGCGTCGGTACCTGCACCCCGTTTGTTGAACTGCTGGCTGTCGCCATCCGCAGTCTTCCGCTCGAACAGGTCTATGTGCCGCTCCTTGACGAGTCAAAGGCAAAAAAGATCCATGAGGTCCCGGATGTGGGAATGCAGATTGGCGGACCCGCGGTTGTGAACCCCCGGGTCATCGTCATCATGGGAGGGCTTGCCATGCCGATGATGCCGCTGGTAAAAGAGGATGTGAAAGCCATGATAGCACGTCATAACAACGCAAAGGTTATCGGCGTCTGCTTCATGAGCATGTTTGAAAAAGCCGGCTGGCTCGATACCGTAACCTTCGATATCCTCATCGACGCCACCATTGACCCGGTGACGGTAACAAAACCGTGAGCCGGTACGGCACGCGGCACAGGGAAATACCTGTGCACCAGGATCGGGGGGGGAAATCCCGGCAGGAGTCTTGCGATAATGCGGTTACGATGACTCCAGCCGGTACACTCCTTTCGGAACATAGATCTCGAACCTCGTGCCCTGCCCTTTTGCCCCGGTCTCTTTAATGGTCATGCCGGTGATGGAGAGCACTTCCCGTACAAGGAAAAGCCCGAGACCCGTACCTTTGCCGTATCCCCGGTCGAAGATCATGTTCTTCTCTTCTGCCGGGATCCCCACGCCGTTATCTTCGATAATGAGCAGGAGGCCGTCCGGCCGTACCTCGAACCTGAGCGTTACTTCGGTTGCCCTGACCCCGTGGGCGAGGACATTTTCCATGATATTGAAAAGCGCTTTCTCCAGCAACGGGTCTGCAAAGATCTCAAGGTTTTCCAGCTGAAGGTTCTGGTGGATAGGAAGGAAATCGAGGTGCGAGATGGCATAGAGGAATACCTGCCGGACATTCTGCCACCGGGGCGGGTGGATCCCCATTTCCTGGTAATTCCGGGCAAAATCAAGCGTGTCGATCATTTTTTGTAAGAACATCTCCTGCTTTTCAACATAGGATTTCGCCTTGGGATCCTTAAGGACATTTTTTATCAGTTCCTGGTAAGCCGAGAGCGAGAACGTTGCAGTCTGGATATCCTGGAACGTGACCGCATTTAAGAGATTGAGCTTGTTGCGTGCCTGCTGCAGGGACTCGTTCGTACGTTTCCGGTCGGCAATGTCCCGGCACAGGGTCAGGACGATGTCACCGGAACCTGCATGGAAGACCGTGGCATTGATCTCGACGGGCTGGATCGTCCCGTCCGGTTTTAAGTAATCGATCTCGAGGCCGCGGACATGACCGGTTTTCATACATTTTTCCACTTCGCGGGCATTCCGATCAAGATCGTGGGGAGCCGTCCAGTCCGTGACCGGATGGCCAATCAGGTCTGCAACAGAGTCCCTGCCCGTGAGCCGGAGATAGACATCGTTGGCATCGATCACAAGGCCGCGGTTATCCAGGACAAGGTACCCGGTGTCCGTAATATTCACCAGGCTCCGGTAACGCTCCTCGCTGGTCCGCAATGCTTCCTCATCCCGCCTGAGTGCAGTGATGTCTTCCGATATCCCGAGGAGATACCGGGGGTTGCCTTTCCGATCCAGGACCGGGATCTTTCTTGTATGCAGGATCCGTTTCCCCAGAACACGGGTCTCGATCATCTCTTCAGGAATGTCAAGCGGAGTATTGCTCCGGAGTGCTTCCCGGTCTTTCGCGGTAAAAAAGTCTGCGATTTCTTTCGGGAAAAGATCATAATCATTTTTCCCCAGGAGATCGTCCCGGGTATATCCGAGGAGATCCTCCCCGGCCTTGTTGAGCCGGACGAACCGGAGATCGGCAGCATCCTTGACAAAAAGCATCAGCGGAATATTCTCGACAATGCTGGTAAGGAACTCCTCGCTCTCCTTGAGGATCTCCTCCGAACGTTTCCGGTCGGTGATATCGCTGATGAATGCCATGGTGACCGGGCCGTCGGAAAGAGGGATGACGGCAACCGTGACTTCGTAGGGGAACCGGCTGCCATCGCGGCGGATCCCGATCGCCTCATAATGGAGGTTGACCGGTTCGCCGAGGCTGCGGGCCCGGACATACCCGGCCACCTTTTGTTTGCACTCCGGTGCAATGAAGTCAAGAAGGGTTTTTTCCTGCAACTCTGCACAGGAGTTATACCCGACCATCCTGCAGAATGCGGAATTGGTGTAAATGAACCTGCCATCACGACTCAGGACAACCGGGATAGGCGAGGCCTCGATCAGGTTCCGGAACCGTTCTTCGCTCTCCTTAAGCTCCAGTTCTTTCCTGCCCGTCTCCTCGATCTGCTGGCGCAGCTCTTCTGCGGTTGCAGTCTGTTCTTCATATGCAGCCTGGAGTTCCTCGTTCTTTTTCTCCAGTTCAAGGATCCGCTGCTGGAGCTCAGGGTAATAGCTCTTCCGGATCGAGGTCTCGCCAAGACCGATGATCCGGTTCCGCTGGGCATCCCAGTCGGGAATCTCATCAGAATGCTTTTTCATAGATCCGCTCGATGTCCCCGACACTCAGTTTCTTCGGGTTGGTGGCAAGGCACGGGTCACGTATTGCCTTCCGTGCCAGTTCAGGAATGTCTTTTGTTGTTACCCCGAGATCGGAGAGCCTGTCCGTAACGCCAAGTGACTCGCGGAGGGCCCGGAGGGAATGGACAATCTCATCTTTGGTTCCCCGGGTTTTTCCCGGGGCCGGATGCTGTTGCAGGATGGCCGCGATGACTGCATACCGTTCGGGACATGCATCAAAATTATACTCCACCACATGCTCCAGCAGGAGGGCATTGCATTCCCCGTGGGGCAGGTCCGAGTACCCCCCGAGGCTGTGTGCCATCGCGTGGACTGCCCCGAGGCTGGCATTGGAGAATGCAAGGCCGGCAAGGAGGCTGCCGAGCATGGTCTGGTACCGCTCGTGTAGGGATTCCGGGTTCCGGTATGCCAGAATAAGGTGTTCCTGCATCAGCCGGATTGATTCCAGGGCCTGGATATCGGTCACGGGCGAACTGGCGTTCGAAACATACGCTTCCACGCTGTGGGTTATTGCATCCATCCCGGTATGGGCAGTGAGCTCTCTGGACAGAGAGGTCAGGGGCACCGGGTCGACAAGGGCGATATCCGGTACGATCATCTTGCTGATGATGGCGATCTTGACCCGCCGCCGGGTATCATTGATGATGGCAAACTGCGAGACATCGGCGCCGGTACCTGAGGTTGTCGGGATGCAGATCATGGGGGGTGGGGGAACCGCCACATTGTCCACACCCTCAAACGTGAGGATATTTTTCTTGTTCGAGGATACTATCCCAATCCCCTTGGCGCAGTCGATAGGGCTCCCGCCCCCGATAGCGACAATCGCATCGCAGCCGGCCTTCTCGTACCGTTCTGCCCCGTTCATTACCTCGTAGTCACGGGGATTGGGAGTCACGTCCGAGAAAATGGTATACCCGATTCCCATTTCTTCGAGACTGTCTGTCACATCCTTTACCCACCCGGCACTGATGATGTGAGGACCGGTAACGATGAAGACATTTCGTGCGCCAAAATTCTTTACATATCTCCCGGCCAGATTCCGGGCGCCCTCCCCGATGACGAACTCAGGAGCAACGAACTTCCGTAACTCAACAGATGGTGTGGTCATGCTGTATCCCCGGGATAACGGTATTTCTCTATGAAAGTGAATGACCGTTATTCATATTTCAAAGTTTATACCGGGATATAAAGGGCCCCTGCGACAGGGAGAAATTCTCCGAAAACGGGCTGAAAGATACTCTTAAGGCAAAAGGGGGACGGTTATTTCTCCCTGCTCTTTGCATCCGAATGCCGGAACGATCCCGCTGGTACGGACATCTCGAACCGGGCACTCCTCCCCGGAACCCCGGTCTCCTGAATGGAAATATCGGTAATGGCAAGGATCTCACGGACCAGGAATAATCCAAGACCGGTATTTTTCCCAAAACCCCGATCAAAAAGCAGGTCCTTCTCGTTTACAGCAATTCCGACACCGTCATCTTCAACGACAAGAAGAAGACCTTCCGTGTCCTGTTCTGCGGACACCCTGATCGCCGTCATCGACTTGCCCCCATACCGCAGCGAATTATCAAACAGGTTGTAAAAAACCTTCTCAAAGAGCATATCCGCAAATATCTCAATGCCGGAAACGTCGATTTCAAGCCGGATATTCCTGAAGGGAAGTGCAGCTTTGGATTTTATTATCAAGGGGACCGGGTCCTGCCATGTGGCGGCTTTCATTCCCATGTCATCCAGAATGGTCGTGAAACTGATTTGCTGGTAGATGACATCGGCGATCTTCTGTTCTTTGGTTATCAGTTCCAGCATACGGTCCGGGTCAGTAACGGATGCACGCGATAACTCAAGCCATCCCCTGAGGGCGAGCAGCTGGTTATGAATATCGTGCCGCGTGATGCTTGTCATGAGGGTGATCTGCCGGTTTGCCTGCCTTAAGGCATTTTCCACTTCCATGAGATGGGTGACATCATGGAGGATCCCTTCGATTCCGTCAAAATTCCCCTCATTATCAACGAGTAAGCGGCTGCTCGCTATAGCATGATGCAATGTCCCATGCCGGTCCCTGAGGGTAAGGGGATATCCCGTGACTACCTTCTTTTCCATCAGGAATGTTGTGAAGGCATCACGGTCTTTGGGATCGGGATAAAAGTCAATCGCCGGTACCTTACCAATAATTTCCGAGGGTGAATCATATCCCACGAGCTTTGCACCAAACGGGCTGATCATGGTGATGATACCCTGCCGGTTGACGCGGTAGAAGACATCCTGTATGTTCTCGATGATGAGCCGGTAGTTTTCTTCGCTTTTATGCAAATCCTCTTCAGCGCGTTTGCGCTCGGTGATATCCCGGAGTATGGAGATGATACCCCGTACTGAACCATCGCTGTTGTGGAGTGCTGAACTGTGCATCTCCACGACAAACAAAGTGCCGTCGCTGCGACGAACCCGGTACGTTTGCGATACCAGGGCAGTGTCAGAAAGGACCTGAACGAGCCTTTGCCCGGCCAGATGGCGGTCGTCTTCAACAATCCAGTCAAGGACATGCGTTCCGACTGCTTCTTCCGGGCGGGACAGCCCGAATATTTCAAGAGCTTTTGGGGAAACATAGGTCAGGACCCCCCGGGTGTCAACCATGGCGATCCCATCCGGCGATGCGGTAAACAGGCTTCGATGGAGCTCTTCGGACTGGCGGAGCGCATCCTCTGCCTGCTTGCGGTCCGTGATGTCCCGGACAATCCCTTCCGTGCCAAGGATCCTCCCGGTCTCATCATGGTAATACTGGACATTGAGCGATACCCAGAAGGCAGTACCGTCTCTGCGAAGGCCCTCCCCGATATAATCTACGACCCGCCCGTTTTTCCTGAGCATGTCATGGATCTCAGCCCGGGATTTTGGATTGCCATAAAGGGTAACAGCCGACATTCCCTGCATCTCATCGGGTGAATCATACCCGTACATCCGGGCGGCCGAAGGGCTGGCCATGGTGATGCATCCGTTCAGGTCTGCCCGGATATAGGCATCCTGCAGGTTGTCGAGGATCGTCCGGTATCGCCGTTCGCTTTCCACAAGCGCTGTTTCACGCTGTCGCTCTTCGGTAATATCATGGATCGTGCCGATGGTCACCGGTTTACCCTTGTACGTACCGGTCCCGACCCGGATCCGGACCAGGACCCGGGTGGTCCCGTCCCTGTGCAGAAGAGCAAATTCATACGTCTCCGGCAGGGTATCGCCGGAAAGGCGGCTCATGTGACGCGTGATGACCATATTCCGGTCTTCCGGCGCCACCAGCGGGGCAAACGGTTTTCCGGCAAGTTCTTTGGCAGTATATCCGCACATGGCAGCGAAAGGTTCGTTTGTGAAAAGAAGAAAACCGTCATGGGCGATGAAGACGCCATCATCCATATGGCTGACAAGGATACGGTATTTCTCCTCGTTCTCAGCGAGCTGGACCTGGCTTTCCCTGAGCTGGTCGAACTGCACCCTGAGTGTCTCCTCAGATGCAGCCAGCTGCTCGTAGGCACCTTTGAGATCCTCCTCGGCAAGCCTGCCTGCGGTGATATCGAGCTCGATCCCGTCCCACACCGTGCGGGGACCGGAGAGCCGCGGCGCAGACCGGAGGAGAAGCCACCGTTCTTTTCCGGAAGGTGTACAGATCCGGGCCTCGAAACTGAACGGCGACATCGTGGCAAGGGCACGGTCCTCCGTTTCCCTGAGCCGTATGCGGTCGTCCGTATGGATCTGGCTGTAGAGCACCATCGGGTCCCGCAGAACAGCATCCCTGCTCACTTCATGGACCTGTTCAACCCCGGCACTGACATGGGTGAAATGACGTGTCCCGTCCTGCTCCATGACGAGCTGGTAGACCATGCCGTTGGGGAGGTTATCGGCAATCGAACGGAGCTGCACCTCCCGCTCCTGCAGGGTCTCTTCAGCCCGGTTCCGCTCAACAGCCATGTTGATCTTATGGGCCAGTTCGGCAAACTGTGCCCGCACGTCGCCGCCTTTCTGGAGGTAAAAATCAACACCGTTGTTGATGGCTTCGATGACCACTTCCTCGCGGCCGCGGCCGGTGAAGAGGATAAAGGGCAGGTTGCCAAATGCGGTCCGTACCTCCTTTAAAAAAACCAGCCCGTCCATGCCGGGCATGTGATAATCGGATATGACCGCATCGAAGGGTTTTGTGTAAAGGATTACAAGGCCTTCCTGTGCTGACAACCGGGTGTCGACATCATAGTCGCCGATGGATTCGAGAAATTGTTTTCCGAGGAACAGAAGGTCCGGTTCATCATCGACGTACAGGATAGTATAGGGTGCCATGGGTGGGCTGCCTTGTCCTTGTTACCGACAGTGTTCGGCATCGCCCTTTAAGTGTTTTTCGAAAAACAGGGGAATTTTTGTAAGGTTGCACCCGGACCGGCGTGCCAGCGAGCCGGAAAACAACACCTAATACCCGATCCATCCTAGTATAACCGGGAACAGGATCGTGACCAGCAACCAGGATTGTCTCCAGTGCGGGGTCTGTTGCGAGAAATGGGGCTGGGACCAGTTGGGGATACCGGAGGATCTCGTGCCGTGGATCCGGGACCGGCGCACCGACATCCTGCAACACGTTTCTCTCCGTTTCCGGAACGGTACACGGAGAACCGGAAAAGATCTCACGCTCGCCGACCTGCCCGGCATAACCCGGATCTATTACTGGGTGTCCCCGGCCGGAATAAAACTCACGTACTGCCCGTTCTATTTTAAAGCAGAGGACGGGAAGGTGTACTGCCGGATCCATAAGACCAAACCTGCGGTCTGCATCGGGTTTGCCCCATGGGCGGAGGTATACCACGATTATGGCCTCAACTGCCCGGCCTGCCGGGACATCGCACCGTGACATAAAAAGGAAGGGGCCGGGCCGGTTCTCACGCATCCCTTACAAAAAACGCCGCACCAGCCGTGTAACCTCGTCTTTCCGGCCGGGGAGTACCCGGATATCCCTGACCGCATCCACGCTGTCGATGAGGACCTGCCCAGCCGGCCTAATCCCGATGTTCCGGAAGAACGCGTTCACCACTTTTGTTATGCAGGTGAAGTTGTCCCCGCCCTTCCGCCCGGCAACCGAAAAGAGGAGGCCGTCCTGCCCCGTCTTTCCGCCATAAAGCGTCCGTTCCGCGTGGAATGCCTGCATCCGGTCGATGACCAGCTTGAGCCCGGCGGGCACGGTATTCGTGTACACCGGCGAGCAGACGATGACGAGATGTGCATCCCGGACCGCATCGATGACACTCCTCATGTCGTCTTCGAATACGCACGTGCCGGTGTTGTAGCACTGGTAGCATCCGATACAACAGTGGATATCGAGGTCGTGCGGGTAGATCACTGCAACCCTGTGACCTCCGGCCGCTGCTGCGTCTGAAGCCCACCCGGTAAGGATCCCGCAGTTGCCGTCCGCCCGGGGACTTCCCTGGATGACCACGAGGTCTGCGGCAGGCGCAGGGGGTAACCGGGGTTTGAGGGCAGGGTAGTTCCGGAAGATCCCGGTCGGGTCATCTGCAAGCTCCTGCTCCCATGTATCCATCTTCTGCAATGCAGAAGTTTCCGCAGCAAGGGGGTTCAACGGGGAATATTCAAAGGTGTTGGTCCGGAACACGGCCTGCCGCTGTTTAGTGTCAGTGGCAGTCAGTACATACCGTATCATTCCGGGATAGAATACGGAGAAGTCCTCGCGGTCGAGCGTGATTTGGTACAGATTCGTATCGTTTTGCACCGTGCTGCTGCGTACCCGTTCCCGGACCGGTTCCATGCATCGTATTCTCGCACGCCCTGCTACTAATTCCTTGCGGAGCCAGATCAGATGCCAGATACGAGGAGAACATTCAGTCTTTCCCGTACCAGGTTCGCATCTCCATGAATCTGGATGCCGGGGGTGTTCTTTCGCTCTTCTGTTTCCTCGATTTGATTGCTTCTTATGACATCTCTACTGTACCTCAACCAGGATCACTCTCCCTGACTTAAAAACGAGCATAAGAAAGACCATAAGTCAAAATGACACCTATTTAGTGAGCATGAAGTATACAGCACGACATATCCAGCGTTTCCTTGAACAGGGGAGGATCGATCCCGGTTTATGGAAGAATCATTTCCCAACACTCCTGCCAACCCAGGTGCCAGCCTGTGAAGAGTGCAGTGAGTTCATCGACCGGACCTGTCCCGGTGGCAGCGACCCGGTTGAGTGCTTCCTTGCCAAAAAACCTGAGGCTGGTCAGGACTCCAGAAAAAGGAAGCGGGACCCGATGCTCGGCCTCGGCGCGAAGGGGCCGGCAGTACGCGGCACGGCAATGCCCCGCGACCAGTCGAAGATGTAGATAACCTTCAGCATTCTTCAGCACGCCGGGCTGGTGAAAATTCTCAAGAGCGAATTTTTTTTGCCAACGCTCGTTTGTCAACCGGTCCGGTTTACCGACAGCTATTTTGGGTCAACCGCGTTCCGGTCATCATTCCCGATATACTTGGGTAAACCCCAAAACCCATGATCACCTTTTTTATAGGAGACCGTGCCAAAGCCTCATTCGTATGATCACCCTGTCCGGCCGCACGGTCATTATTGCGCTGCTCCTCACACTCATTCTCGTACTCCCCGCGGGTGCGGTTACCATAAAAAGTATCCGTGCCAGTGTTGCTGAGAACGGCGATACCACCATCGTTGCAGACTATTCCCTGAACTGGGCCGAACAGGCTATAGCCTATCCCGCTGCACTTCCCCTGGTCTCGGCAGCATCAGGAAAGAATACCCGCGTGGTCTCCATCTCCCCGGGCCAGACGGAGATTGTTTCCCGTAAATTTGCGACCGTGCGACAGAAACCCGGCGCCATAACCTACAGCACCCCGCCATTTTCCCTTGCAGATGCCCGGCGTGAGCTGGACAAGTACTGGTTTGGCGACATGATCACGCTGGATGCCGGATCCACGCTCCTGACCATTGTCTTTCCGGACGGGGAGATGGTTCAGTACCGGGGACTCGATTCGGTCCCTTCCTTTGAACATACCGTGATCAGGCCGTAAACGGGCGGCAGTACACAAAAGATGGTCCCAGGTAATCCCGCTGCCTCAATCTCGCCGGGGATGATGGGACCCAAAAATCGGGCACTTCGTGCCCGCTTGAGCAGAGAATGCCGGGGCCTTTACCGTACAGACTTTACGGGAATTATCTCGGTGGTGGCCCCTAAAAAATGACTCATAGGGAGAATAAAAGTCCAATCCATCCTGGCCGGGACGGGTAAATCTTTGAGGTATTTTTTATAGTAACCTGATAACCCCGGAACCGTCCCGTGAAGCCCCTCATCCCAGATCTTTTTATACCACAAAACGAATCTCCACATACACCATGAAGACACGGCCAAAAGCTGACCTGAAAGCAATTGCATGGGAAGCCATGAAGAAGTACGACTTCCGGCCCCAGTTTCCCATGACGGTGAAACAGGAGATGGACGCACTGAATGAAGGACTTCCCCCATCCTTCCCGCGGGAGACGCGGGACCTGCGGGATCTCCTCTGGTCGTCCATCGACAACTTCGATTCCGAGGATCTCGACCAGATCGAGTACTGCGAGCCGGGTGAGCGGGGCGAGATCCGGGTCAGGGTCGCCATCGCGGATGTCGATATTTTTGTCCCGAAGAACTCAAAAACCGACCAGCACGCGGTTCACAACGGCACCTCAGTGTACCTCGGTGTGGTCACCTTCCCGATGCTGCCGGACAAGCTCTCCAAGGGCATCTCCTCGCTCCTCCCGGGGCAGGACCGCCTTGCGATGGTGATGGAGTACACCGTCTTCCCCAATGGCGACACCGAACCCGGGGAGATCTACCGCGCCATCGTGCACAACAAGGCAAAACTCGTGTATGAACAGGTCGGCGACTGGCTCGAAGGAAAGGGCCCGGTCCCGGATACTATCACAAACACTCCGGGACTTAAGGAGCAGGTGATGCTCCAGAGCAGGGCGGCGCAGCAGATGAACGCTTTCCGGACCGAGCGGGGAGCACTCGACCTCGATACGCTTGAGGCGAACGCAGTCGTAAAAGACGACAAGGTGCTCGACATCGTAGTCCAGCAGAAGAACATGGCCCGGAGCCTCATCGAGGAGTTCATGGTTGCCGGTAACGGGACCATGGTCGCGTTCCTTGCAAAGGCAAAACGGCCCATGATCCAGCGGGTCGTCCGTGTCCCGAAATACTGGGACGAGATTGTCATCCTTGCAGCAGCCTGTGGTGAACACCTGCCGGATACTCCCGATGCCAAGGCACTCTCGGTCTTCCTGACTGGCCAGAAACAAAAAGATCCCGAGCGGTTCCCGGACCTGTCCTTAACGGTCGTGAAACTCCTCGGGCCCGGCGAGTACATGGCGCTTGAACCCGGGGAACCCCCGACCGGTCACTTCTCCCTGGCAGTGATGGACTATACCCACTCAACTGCCCCGAACCGGCGCTACCCGGATATCGTCAACCAGCGAATCCTGAAATCCGTTCTTGATAAGAAAAACTGCCCGTACACCGCGGATGACCTTGTCGATCTTGCCGCATGGCTCACGGACCGCGAGATGGCATCCAAGAAGGTCGAGCGGTTCATGCGCAAGGCGGCAGCAGCCGAGCTCCTCGCAGACCGGATCGGCGAGGCTTTCGATGCCTTTGTCACCGGCGCGGCCGAGAAAGGAACGTATGTCCGGCTCCTCGCCCCCCCTGCAGAAGGCCGCGTTGTCCGGAAAGAACACGGGCTCCGGGTTGGCCAGAAAGTCCGGGTCCGCCTCCTTGCAACGGACCCGTTCAACGGGTTCATCGATTTCGAGTATGTCGGCTCGAAGCGGAATTGATCCCGGCGGTATCATCCAAATCCTTATCCGTTCCGGCATAATCGCGGACAAGAGGATCCCCATCACCAAATAAAAAAACCTTTTAGGAAACAAGGTACATCTCGAACACTATGAAAGTCCTGATCGCCATAGCACCGGAAAAATTCCGCGACGAGGAACTTGCCGAACCTATCGCTGCACTCCAGAAAGCCGGGATCGGGTTCGAGATCGCGTCGACCCGCCGCGGCACCTGCACGGGGATGCTGGGGGCCAGGGCTACGGCAACCCTCTCCTTCGATGATATCGATCCCAAATTTTATGACGGGCTCATCATTATCGGCGGAGGAGGGGCGCAGGCCCACCTGTGGGATGATGAGATGCTCCAGCCGATTGTAAAGTTCTTCCACGAGAAGATGAAGGTAATCGGGGCTATCTGCCTTGCACCGGTAATCCTTGCACGGGCCGGCATCCTCAAGGGGAAAAAAGCAACCTATTTCGAAAGCCCGGTCTCGTTCCGCGAGATGCGGGCGGGAGGCGCGGTGCTGGTAAACCAGCCGGTGGTCACCGACACGCGGATCGTCACTGCCAACGGGCCTGCCGCATCAAAAGCGTTTGCGGATGCGTTCATCAAGATGCTTACCGCTGTTGAATGGTGAGCTGACGGGGAATCCTGAAATTTTCCCGTCACTTGCTTTTTTATCGTCAGGATAATGGAAAACCGGTTCTGATTAACGACCAATAGTATTTTTTGGCTCTGTAGAAATCCCTAAGCGGTGGAAAATAGCCAGGCCGATGTTAGGATTTAAATCGAACCATAGGTTCGGGAGAATGTATTGACGTTGTGAGCCTACCCACCCCCTTCGGGGACTGACAAAGGAAGTGGAGAAGAACCCCAAAGGGTTCTTCGAAGTCGTTCGGGCGCCTCCGAAGTCTGATGACTTCTCGAATCAGCCCTCTCTGATGAGACGGCTGATACTCGTCGGGCCCTCGCTGGGCGGGACGGTTGATGAGGAAACATTCTTATCATCGGGGGTCAAGGGGTGCTCCCTTTGCGTTGCCTCCCCCTCTGGGGGAGAGAGGGGGTCACTCTCATATCGACCACAGAGGTTTCGCAACGACCTATGATCCAGGTTTTCTACAGAGCATTTTTTTTAATTGATAAAAACCACGATCTGGATAATATCCATTCGCTTACCGTACTAAAGTATAAATGATTCTGAGATAGATCCCCTCATATCCATACAGGGTTGTCCCAATTATTCCCATGGGAGGACAACGGATACTTGCCGGGGACTGTGCTTCAAGGAACAGCTGTACACGATTTCCGGGACGAAGAGCTGGTGCATCATGGAATTTACCGCAGTACAGAAAGACGCATTGCAGGAGCTGGCAAATATCGGGGCCGCCCATTCGGCTACCACGCTCTCGCAGATGCTCAACACCCAGATCGGGATGAGTGTGCCTGAGATCAATATCGTTGACATTGCTGATATCGGGGATTTGGTTTCTGATGAACTTACGACAATGATCGTCTTTGAGCTCCAGGGAGATATTCCTCACGGGGGGTTCTTAATCCTGCACTTCCCCCGCGACTCCGCAGTCAGGACCGCCCACATCATGCAGGGTGAAGGTGCCGCACCCCTGACATTTTCTGAAATGGACCAGAGCGCAATAGTCGAAGTCGGTAATATCATGGTCTCTTCCTTTTTGAGCGCATCCTCCGATCTCCTCGGGTTCATCATGCTCCCCTCTCCCCCGGTCCTTGTCGTTGATATGGCGCATGCAGCCATCACATCGCTTATCGCCCAGATGACGGTAGAAGTGGACGATGTCATTCTCTTCCGCGTCAAGCTCACGTCCGACGAGCACCATATTGCCGGCAATATTCTCATCTTCCTTGAGGTTTCAGCACTCCAGCGGATAGCAGAACGGCTCGAAGAGATGACCAGGAGCGGATAAGGGAGGTGCGATCCCTCCCTGCCGTTTAATCAGACACAAAAAAATATTTTCCCCTTACTTCCGCTGCCTTGCCGGAGGTACCGGCCGCTTCTTCCACTGGTCGATATTCTTACAGTCATGGTCGAACGGGAGGCGATGCTTGTCGCAGTAGTATTGGTTGCAGTACTCGCAGTGGAAGGGGAGATAGGCCCGCTCCCCGCACAAAGCGCAGGTTGCATATACGGGATATTCTTTCTTTTTGAAAAGACCGGAGAAAAAATCCCTGATCCTGCCTGTAATTCCCATAAAGTGTACGTGTAATTCCCCGGGTAAAAAAAGGATCTAAAAACTAGCTGAAAACAGTCCTTCAAGATTTTTTTTGGGTCTGGAATTCATCCATCTGCCCGGCTTTCTCTCCGTGCTCCTCAAGCATCCGCCGCACCTCATCATGGACCTTCTGCTTGTCTTGGACACCGGTGAACAGGATACGGACCCCGTCCTGGTCATCCTTGAGGTACGCGGCCTCGTCATAGAGGATGAGAACGATCTCCCCGTTTTTGCCGAACACGTGCTCTTCCCGTTCACCCCGCATATACCGCTCGCGCTGCTCTTTTGCGGGGGCCGCATATTTGCTGTCGTACCGGAAAACGCCCATGAGCACCCTTCCTGATTTCTTCTTATGCACGCGGGACGTTAAAGGTGTTGGGCCGGAATCCCGCGGTCCCGTCAGATATGCCCCGGTCATAACGGTTATATCCTCCCAGGAAGGAGACTCTCCAGAAGCAATATTTCCAGACACAGGAGATCGTATGCCGGAACCGGAAAAGAAGAAGGCTGAACTGAAGATTGCAGGCATGCACTGTGCCACCTGCGCCATCACCGTAGAGGAGTCACTCGCTGCGGTGAAGGAGGTTGACGGGGCACGGGTGAACTTCGGGACGGAAACAGCCCATGTGGAGTATGATCCTGCAAAAGTCTCGCTCAAGGATCTCGAAACCGCAGTGAAGAACGTCGGTTATGACACCATCAACCAGGATGTGACCCTCAAAGTCGGGGGTATGATGTGTGCCACCTGCGTCGAGACGATCGAGACCGCCCTCAAGGGCCTGCCCGGGGTACTTGGCGCAACGGTAAACCTCGGCACGGAGACAGCCCGCGTCACGTACAACCTGTCGGTCACTACGATTCCGGAGATGAAAACGGCTATCGAAGAGGCCGGTTACCAGTACCTGGGTATCTCCGGAGAAGTGAGCGATGAAGCGGAGAAAGCAGCAAGGCAAAAAGACCTCCATGAAAAATTCATCCGGTTCTCCGTAGGTTTTGCCGTCAGCATCCCGCTCATGGTCGCGATGTTTGTGCCGCTGCCCGTCCCTATGAACACCCTTGCGTACCTGATGTTTGTCATCGCAACGCCGGTTTTTGTGTTCGTTGCAGCCCCGATCTTCCGGGCCGCAGGGATCGCGCTGAAGAACCGGACGCTCTCGATGGATGTCATGTACGCGATGGGCACCGGTGTGGCGTACGCTGCAAGCGTGATGGGGACGTTTGGTATCGTGCTGACCCACGAGTACATGTTCTACGACACCGCGATCATGCTTGCCGCGTTCCTCATGCTCGGGCGGTATCTCGAAACCCGGGCCAAGGGCCGGACCTCGGATGCCATCAAAAAACTGGCCGGCCTCCGGCAGAAGACTGCAATCATCCTGCGGGACGGCGTGGAACAGGAAATCCCGGTCGAGGACGTGAACATCGGGGACCTGGTTCTCGTCAAACCCGGCGCAAAGCTCCCGGTTGACGGGGAAGTCACGGAGGGGTCGAGCTACGTTGACGAGTCGATGATCACCGGGGAACCGGTACCGGTGCTGAAGGCGAAGGGAGCGCCCGTTGTCGGCGGGACCCTCAATACCAACAGCATCATCACGGTCAGGGCGACCCGTGTCGGTAAAGACACCGTTCTTGCCCAGATCATCCGGATGGTGGAGGAGGCACAGGGTTCCAAACCGCCGGTCCAGCGGATAGCCGACACCGCGGTGGCATATTTTATCCCGGTTGTCCTCCTCATCGCGGCGGGATCGTTTGTCGCGTGGTATTTCTTTCTCCATGCAACCGCGCTCTTTGCGCTCTCCGCCCTCATCTCCGTCCTCGTAATCGCCTGTCCCTGCGCTCTGGGCCTTGCCACGCCGACCGCAGTCACGGTCGGGGTAGGCCGGGGTGCCGAGCTCGGGATCCTGATCCGGAACGGGGAAGCTCTCGAGACTGCGGAGAAAGTAACGACCGTTGTCTTTGACAAGACCGGCACCCTGACCCGGGGAAAGCCGGAAGTTACCGACATCATCGCGTCCGGCATCACACAAGAGACCCTCCTATCCCTTGCCGCAGCGGTCGAGAAGAACTCGCAGCACCCCCTTGCCCTTGCGGTAGTCCGGAGGGCAGAGCAGCAGACCATTAAACTCCAGCCCGCGGAACAGTTCGATACCTTCGGAGGCCGGGGGGTTTCTGCCCTTGTTCTTAACGAGACGGTCATGGTCGGGAACCGCTCGTTCCTGCAGGAACATGGCGTCACGGTACCGGCGGATATCGAACCCCGCATCGTGCTGCTGGAAAAAGACGGGAAGACCGCAGTCCTCGTTGCCACGGGAGGGGAGTTTGCCGGGGTCATTGCCATCGCCGACCCCCTTAAGGAGACCAGCAGCAGGGCTGTTGCCGGGCTTAAGGCAATGGGGATCAGCGTCGCGATGATCACCGGGGATAACCAGCGCACCGCGGATGCCATCGCCGCCCGCACCGGGATCGGAACCGTCATCGCCGGCGTACTCCCTGCCGGCAAAGACGAGGAGGTCAGGAAGCTCCAGGGGAAAGGGGAGGTGGTCGCGTTTGTCGGTGACGGCATCAATGATGCCCCGGCGCTCGCCCGTGCTGATGTGGGGATAGCCATAGGCAGTGGTACTGACGTGGCCATCGAGAGCGGGGACATCGTCCTGATCCGCGACGACCTGCTCGATGCCGTTGCGGCAATCCAGCTCTCACGGAAGGTGATGGGGAGGATCAAGGGGAACCTGTTCTGGGCGTTTGCCTACAATGCAGCCCTCATCCCGGTAGCCGCAGGGGTGCTTTACCCCGCGTTCGGGATCACGTTCCGGCCGGAACTGGCAGCCCTTGCAATGGCGGCCAGCTCGGTAACCGTGGTCTCGCTCTCCCTGCTGCTCAAAACCTATATACCTGATGCAAAGAAAGGGGGTAACTGAGGTGTTGTATGGCAATTGACCCGATCTGCAAGATGACCGTAGACGAGAAGACTGCAAAGTTCACCAGCGATTACCAGGGTAAGAAGTATTATTTCTGCGCCCCGGGCTGCAAGAAGAAATTCGATGCCGACCCGAAGAAGTATGCGTGAACAAACCAACTCCATACGCCCGCGCAATCGCGTATAACCAGCCGAATCATCCCTTTTTTCTGAGCATTTCCGGCAAGGTTGATATAGGAATGCCAGTCAACGTTTTTTATCGCATACGACCGGCCTTCGCCTTCCGGTCTCCAGGGCACTACCATGGCTTTCACCCTCATCAGTCCTGAACTCTATGCATTCGTCATCCTCCCGCTCCTGATCTTCCTTGCCCGGGTCGCGGACGTGAGCATGGAGACCATCCGGGTCATCTACATCTCCCGGGGGATCAAGTACCTTGCGCCGATCATCGCGTTCTTCGAGATTGTAATCTGGCTTCTTGCCATGGAAGTCGTGATGAGCGACCTTACAAACATTGCCAACTTCTTTGCGTTTGCCTTCGGGTTTGCCACGGGTACGTACGTGGGCCTCGTCATCGAAGAGAAACTCTCGATAGGCATGGTAATCCTCCGTATCATCACAACGGACGACACTTCGAACGAAGGTATTGTCACGTTCCTCTCCGGCGAGCACTTCGGCGTGACGCATATCGATGCACACGGTTCCCGCGGCGCAGTCAGGATCATCCTGACGCTCGTGAACCGGGCCGATGTCCCAGGGATAACCGGGTTTCTCCACGAGACCTACCCGCATGCATTCTTCTCGGTCGAGGATGTCCGGTATGCCAAAGAGGGCGTGTTCCGGCCAAAATCCGGCCATCCGATTGCAAATATCATCAGGGCACTCAATCCCTGGAAGAAGAACTAAAACTCTGACGGCAGACTGCACCGGGCGTCCGTCCTGTCGAAGGATACTTTAAGTGAAATCGGAACCAAGTCAGGTACTAGCACGCCCGGATGTACGTTTCTGGTGACACCTGATGAAAACCGAGATGCCCTTATCAAAACCCATACGCCGCTTCCTCAGCCATACCGAAGAGACGCTCGATACCGAGATCTCCCTTCTCCGCCAGCCCGAAGCAGAACCGGGTGGAACGCTGGTCGATGTCTATACGTATGATATCGAACACAATGTCATCATCTTTCCCGCCCAGTATGTCGGGCTCTTAAAAGACTTCATCATCGCAAAACACTGCACTCACCTGCTGATGAAAGGAGCGGCGGCAAAAAAGGCGAAATATCTTGTCTGTTCCTATAACGAGGACTCCGTTTACCGGGGAATGCGTCAGATCTATATCGATGCGCTTAAGGACGAAGCCAAGAAGGAGAACAAACTCCCGGTCCAGAAACTCATCCAGATGCTTTTTATCCTCTTCACCCACTTCAACGATGATATCAACGAGCTGCCATGGAACGCAATTATCAATGCCAGCGTCTATAACCGGATGCCCAAGATCCGCAAGACCCAGCTGTACCATGTCATGAAGGAGAGCAAGAACGACATGGACGAGATGATGGAGCAGGAAAGTATTGTCCCGCGCCGGTATTTCGTCCTCAACAAGGCCATGTTCTATGCACGGGACATGTTCCTGGCAAAGACGCTTCCCGCCGATGAACTGATGCCCGTCATCAACATCCCCCAGATGAAGAAGTTCAACCATCTTGAAGTCAAGGAGATGCTCACTACAAGGTGGACCCAGACGGCGTGGTACCAATCGAAGTTTTTTGGCGACAACATGCTCGACATCATGGAAAAACCCCTTGGCCCGGTAAAATGGAACGACCCGCCGACTCTTGATTATTACTACGACCTCTACAAGGTCGGCGTCCTCTTAACCGACAACCTTGTCTCGTACATGACTATGCGGGACTGGTTTGTCTGGGAGGAGCCAAAACACCTCCTTAAGGCACATGAGGAAAAAGAGGTTTACGAAAAAAAAGCGCTGAAGAAGATCTTCGGCGATCTTATCGGGGATTCGTGGGGGAACGAATGAACAGCCCTGATACCCGTACCCCGGAGGTCCCCTGATGCCGTCAAAGGAAGTTGTTGAACTCATAAGGAAGGGAAAAGCGTTTTTTAAGCGGACAAAATTCAAGGAAGCGCTCGTACACTTCGAGCGGGCGATCACACTGGAACCCGGTTATCCCGAGAGCTGGTTTCTGCGGGGATCCGTCTTTGCAGACACAGGGCGGTACAAGGAAGGACTTGCAGACTGTGAGAAGGCGATATCGCTTGAACAAAACTATGCAGATGCCTGGGCTAAAAAAGGGCTCATCCTTTATCATCTCGAACGGTTCGAAGATGCCCTGTACGCAAGCACCCGGGCGGCCAGTCTTGATGGCAACAATATCATGGCATGGTTCATCAAGGGCGTTTCCCTGGACGAACTGGGCAGGAGCGATGAGGCACAGGAAGCCTATGGGAGGTCCCTCGAACTTGAGATCATTGCTGATATGCATGCCGAGCAACAGCGGATGCGGGGACAGCGCTAGCTCCTTTCTTTTTCTCTACCCCGCCAAAATCCCCGTTTTTCCCCACGGATTATGACAACTGCGGGTGCTGCATTGCAAAAGTATTATAAAAAGCAAAATCAATGAACGTTCAACCGGAGGTTATCAGTATGATTTCAAAAACCATGGAAGATGCATTAAACAAGCAGGTCAACCGCGAGTATTACTCTGCATACCTGTACCTTGCAATGTCAGCCTATTTTGAGACCATCAGCCTGAAAGGGTTCGCGAAGTGGATGCGGCTCCAGTCAAAGGAAGAGCGGGCGCATGCCGGGAAGATCTATGACTATATCATTGCCCGTGGCGGAAAAGTGACGCTGGGTGACATCGAAGCACCGAAGAACAAGTGGGGATCGGCCGGCAAGGTATTCGAGGAGACCTATGCCCATGAACAGAAAGTCACCGCAATGATCCATCACCTTGTCGACCTTGCTGTCAAGGAAAAGGACCATGCAACGTTTGAGATGCTCCAGTGGTTTGTTAAGGAGCAGGTGGAAGAAGAGGCAAATGCCAGTGAGATTCTTGCCCGGATTGGGATCGTCGGCGATGTACCCGGCCACCTCTTCTATCTCGACCACCAACTCGGGAAACGGGAATAATCAGGAATTCTTCCTCTTTTTAATTTCGGCTGGTCTTTCCGGAAAGTATGCTCATGAAGAGACACAATAACTACAACAGGCAATTTCCTGCCCCCCGTCCTTTCCTGCAACCGATGGATTCTACTACTCCGGGCGATTATACTCCTCCCGGAGGAGACGTTTCCCCATGAAGAGCCCGGTCTATTTTGCCACATTGAGAGCGCATTCCGATCCTGAGTGCACGACTGCAAAGGTGCAGCGGCTGTTTGACCGCGCCGGTTTTGCTGACCTCATTGCACCGCAGGATAAAACCGCGATCAAACTTCATTTCGGCGAAAGGGGTAATGACGGGTTCATCAGTCCGGTCTATGTCCGGCAGGTTGTGGAAAAGGTGAAGGAATGCAAAGCCCTGCCATTCCTGACGGACACAAATACCCTGTACCTCGGCAGCCGCTCGAATGCTGTCGAGCATATCGGGACTGCCATTCTGCACGGCTTCGATTACGCGGTAGCGGGAGCCCCGGTCATCATTGCCGATGGCCTGACCGGCAGGCATATCCGGAAGGTCACGATCAACAGGAAACATTTCTCAGACGTCCTGATAGCAGGGGATATCGCCGCTGCCGATAGCCTGATTGTCCTGAGCCATTTCAAAGGGCATATCGTCTCCGGGTTCGGGGGTGCTATCAAGAACCTTGCCATGGGATGTGCACCGCCTGCGGGGAAGCGGGCCCAGCACAATGCCCGTCCGTTCACGATACCGGACAACTGCACCGGCTGTGCATCCTGCATGACGGTCTGCCCGAAAGACGCGATCCGCGTGGAAAAGAAAAAATCGGTTATCGATCCCGGTCTCTGCATCGGCTGCTTCGAATGCATGCATGCGTGCCCGGAGCATGCCATTGATATCGACTGGGAGACGGAGATCCCGCAGTTCATGGAGCGGATGGTGGAGTATGCATCCGGGGCGATCAAAGGAAAAGAGAACAAGGTCGGGTATATGAATTTCCTGATCCGCATAACCCCGGACTGCGATTGCTTCCCGTTTAGCGATGCCCCTATTGTCCCGGATATTGGTATCCTTGCATCGAAGGACCCGGTGGCAATCGATGCTGCGAGTTTCGACCTCGTGAACCAGCAGCAGGGATACGCGGACTCCGACCTTGTCGCCCATCACCATGCCGGGGGAGATAAGTTCAAAGGTGTCCATGCCCAGACGGACGGTTACCGGCAGGTCCGGTACGCGGAAGAGATTGGGATGGGATCGAAAACATACGAACTCATCAAAATCTGATTTTTAAGAAGTTTAGTTTTTTTTTAGTTTTTTTGACTTTTTGGCAGTCATTTCAGGGAAAATATGGTGGAAACTTACTTCCACCATCAATTCAAAACGAAACGGTTATATGAGGGTGGAAAGCAAGCGCTTATTAGCGAACAGATTTTAAACAAAATTGTTTGAGATCAGTATTCGCTCAAACATATCCTTCGTGTTTTCACAAAGGAATTTTAAATTTCCATGGAGTGTATTCATGAATCTTCGACAACCTAATGCTAACGAAGCGACAGGGACGGTGAACCGCTCACGGAACGTTGCTCCGTGCTCCGGTATCTGTACCCGCTGTCTTGACGGATGTAAAGGCAGCTGCGAGATCTGGTTATCCTCATTCCGCGGCAGGGAAGTCCTGTACCCCGGCCCGTTCGGTGAGATCACGGCCGGTGCTGACAAGAACTACCCGATCGATTACTCCCATCTCAATATCCAAGGATATGCAGAAGGGGCAAAGGGACTCCCCGAAGGAACCGAGATCGGCCCGGACTCAGCGGTTTTCTCCTCCGTTGACACCGTGACCGAGTACGGCTGGGACAAGAAAGTCCAGATGAAGGTCCCGATATTTACCGGGGCTCTCGGATCAACGGAAATTGCACGGGCAAACTGGGAGCACTTCGCTGTTGGCGCAGCAATCTCCGGGGTTACCCTCGTATGCGGTGAGAACGTCTGCGGTATTGACCCGGGCTTAAAACTTGACAGCAAACACAAGGTCAAGGAATCTCCCGAGATGGACCGCCGTATCAACACCTACCGTAAATTCCACGACAAGTATGGTGAGATCCTCGTCCAGATGAATGTCGAGGACACCCGCCTTGGTGTTGCCGAGTATGTGGCAAGCAAGCACAACCTCGACACCATCGAGCTCAAGTGGGGACAGGGCGCCAAGTGTATCGGCGGAGAGATCAAGGTCAAGACCCTTGAACGTGCCATCGAACTCAAGAAGCGTGGTTACATCGTCCTGCCGGATCCGACAGTTAAAGAGAACCAGGCCGCCTTCAAGGCCGGCGCTATCAAAGAATTCGAGCGCCACTCCCGCCTTGGCTTTGTCACCAAGGAAGGATTCCTCGAAGAGATCGACCGGCTCCGCGACATCGGGTTCAAGCGGGTAACGCTCAAGACCGGTGCATACTCCATGGTCGAGCTCGCAATGGCACTCCGGTACTGTTCCGAGGCCAGGATCGACCTCCTGACAATTGACGGTGCACCCGGTGGGACCGGTATGAGCCCCTGGCCTATGATGAACGAATGGGGTATCCCGACGTTCTACCTGCAGGCACTCACCTACGAGTTCGCAACCAAGCTCGAGAAGAAGGGCTACCGCGTCCCCGACCTCGCCATGGCCGGAGGTTTCTCCGATGAGCCCGGCGTCTTCAAGGCACTCGCCATGGGCAGCCCGTACTTCAAGGCAGTCTGCATGGGCCGCGGCCTCATGATCCCCGGATTTGTCGGCAAGAACATCGAGAAGTGGATCAAGGAAGGCGACCTGCCCAAGTCCGTCTCCAAGTACGGCAACAACGTCAATGAGATCTTTGTCTGCTACGAGGAGCTCAAGGAGAAGTACGGTAACAGGATGAAGGAGATCCCCATGGGTGCAGTCGGTGTCTACACCTATGCATCGAAATTCCGCACCGGCCTCCAGCAGCTCATGGCAGGCAGCAGGAACTTCAGGCTCTCCACCATCACCCGTGACGACCTGATGGCACTGACCGAGGAAGCAGCGGGTGTCTCCGGCATCGAGTATGTCATGTCCGCCCGGTATGACGAGGCAATGGGGCAGTTGCTCGATTAACACGGACATACGTTTGTTATTACGTCTGCGGCCGGGATTCTCCCGGCAGATCTTTTTTTAGCAAAAATGAGATTTTTGGGTACCTGTCATGTATCATGAACAGGTCATCTGTCAGGAATTTTGATGACTGGTTATGGGAAATCCAGGAGCACCCGGAGTTTCGTTTCGATATGCGATGAAACCGGGAAATAGCCCGGTGTTGAAAACGATCCCGTATCCTGCGATACAGCTTCTTCTAAGTCATCATCCGATATCCCGTGTTTATCATGGTCCACGATTTCATGGAAGAATATTTTTCCTGCACCCGGCACGATCCGGCACAGGGATATCCTGTCATTCTCCGCCCGGATGTAATAATAGGATGATCCGATGAGCGAGCGGTGGTACTCCTGGAGTTGTTCCAGGATCTCATCATACTCCGGCACCGAAGTATCCGGCATGATGTACCGCGGCAATGGTTCTATGCCGCCGGTTTTTCTTGCAGTAGGCATAATCCCTTCCCTCCGTTCCAGTATCCCCGACCTGAGCCAGCTGAACAGGTCTGAGGTACGAAGGCAATATCGTTCTTAGTCTGATATAGTTTTCTATTGCGGCAGGTTTTTACATTTTTTCAGATCCAGAGGGAATCACCCACAAAAGAGGTAGATTGTTATCTACTATTACGACAGAGATTCTTTACTCTCATCATGATCCCGTGGCTGAACTCCAATTTCAAACATTTCAAACCGACTGCAGCAATTGCCATCAATGCCACGCGGCACATGAACAAGATCGAGCGGAAAAAATTATTTTCCCCCGATATCGAGCCCATGCGGACAGCGGAAGGCCGGTGGTTCGAAGCGATCGTATACGAGATGTTCCTGGATATTTCAAAAAAATCCAGCACCATCAGGTATCTCGCAATGAAAGGTGCAGATTCTCCTCACCGGCGCGAAGAGGTGAAACTTGGGCAGAACGGGCTGTTCTATTCAAAGTACGGGGACATTACGATACGGGGTAACGGCCAGGATCTTGCCGAATTCGATATGCTGCTGGTCGACTCGGACAACCATGTTGCGTTTGCAGAAGTGGTCACCTCACCCTCTGACCTGAAGGAATTCGAGGTGGAGATCGCGTACAAGAAAAAACTGCTCGGGTATCTCTACGGCCAGAAAATTACCCCCTTCCTGCTCGTCTCATCCTTTGACCTTTCAAACTACACGGTTGTCAAGCGTCTTGCAAAGGATAAGACCAATGCTATCATCCACACGAGTTCCTGCGAGCAGATCAAATCGCTCGTGAAACACTACCGCCCGAGGATTATCTATAACCTGCCGGAGAACCACCCCAAACTCATCCGTGCAACGGATATCCCGATGAAACACCCGTTCGATTACAAGCGTTACCACGACGAAGTGAAAACAAGACTCTTTACGGAGATTTCAAGGTCGCCCGGGCGTATCCACCCGGCTATTTCGGACCAGACGGGTCAACTGGTCAAAAAAGTCCTCTACGGCGGGATGTTCCCGCCTGCTGTCAAGTCCGTCTGTGATACCTATGGCATGACCGTGAAAGGAAAGAAGATTGCATTTGAGGATTTTTCGAAATACTATTCCAAAGCCATCATTGCTACGGATCTGCCTGATTATGAACTGATCATCTACCTGCGGTCAAAACAGAAGAAGGAATACCATAAGATGATCCAGATGAAAGACGGCCATTTCAAGTTTGAACGCCCGACACCACCCAAAGTAGGTTTTTTCCTCTGGCTGGAATCCATCCAGCCCACGCTGGGGGCCCGGATAACCCAGCAGGTACTTGAAGCATTCCCGGTCAACGAACCACCAGGGAAGTAATTGTTAAAATTGTTTTCCCGCAAGACCGATTCCATCGGCTGCGGAAGGATCAGATATGTGCAATGCCCGGGACGTGGCGTTCTCGCGCATCACAGGAAAATTTGTTGGATATTCCGGTAACTACTCTACCGGATTATACCTCCGTCTCACCAGTCCTGATGCGGATGGCTTTCTCGACCGGGATAACAAAGATCTTACCATCCCCAATCTTGCCGGTTCTTGAGGATTCCGATATCGTGCTGATGAGCGATTCGACATCGCTGTCCCTGACGACAATCTCGATCTGGATTTTGGGGAGAAGGTCAACCGTCATAAGTCCGCCGCGATACTCAAGGGAAATTCCCTTCTGTTCTCCGCGTCCCTTGACCTCAGTGATGGTCATGCCGTTGAATCCCTTCTCCTCCAGTGCCTTTTTAACAAACTCGAATCGTTCTGGTTTGATGACTGCTTTTACCATTTTCATACTGTATCACTCCAATTCAGCACCGTTCACCGTGCTGAGAAATGTCAAGGCCAACATACTCTTCCTCTTCAGTAACCCGCAGGCCAATCGTCTTGTCGATGACAACGGCAAGGATGTAGGTCACAACGAATGCGTAGATGACTGCTGCAAATGCACCTGCCGCGTTTGCGACAAACTGGTGCACGTTGCCCTCAATCAGGCCGGAAGCACCGTTCACTGCAGCTACGGCAAAGATCCCGGTTGCAAGCGCACCCCAGAGACCGCCCATACCATGGATTGCCCAGGCATCGAGGCTCTCATCCATTCCGGAACGGATACGCCAAAGCATAATACCGTAGCAGAACGCACCGCCAACCGCACCAATCAGGATCGCTGCCATGGGTGTTACAAATCCTGCTGCAGGGGTAATCGCGACAAGGCCTGCGACAGCCCCGCTGACGAATCCCAGCGAACTGGGTTTGCCATTGATCCAGCTGACCAGAAGCCATGCCATGGCACCGGCAGCTGCGGCGGTGTTGGTTGTAACAAACGCGTTTGCTGCAAGGCCGTTGGCCGCAACCGCACTGCCGGCATTGAACCCGAACCAGCCGAACCAGAGAAGTGCAGCGCCAAGGAGGGTCAGCGGGATGTTGTTAGGTTCCATGACATACTTGCCAAAGCCTGTACGTTTCCCGATTACGAGGGCAAGTGCCAGTGCTGCAAATCCTGAACTGATATGTACAACGGTACCCCCCGCGAAATCCAGTGCACCAAACTGTGCTGCCCAGCCGCCACCCCATACCCAGTGTGCAAGCGGATCGTAAACAAGAGTTGTCCAGAGAAGTGCAAAGATGAGATATGCACTGAACTTGACACGTTCTGCAATGCCCGAAGTTACTATTGCCATCGCGACCGTGGCAAAGACCAGCTGAAATACCATGTACAGGAGACCGGGAATCGCAGTGCTGAAGGCACCAGGGTCCATTGTTACATTATTCAATCCAAGATATTCCAGATTGCCGATGAAACCGCCGACATCTGATCCAAATGCGAGGGAATATCCGATCAATACCCACTGGATGCTTACCAGTGCAAAGGCGACGAAGGACAGGGTGATCATGGAGATCAGGTTTTTCCTGCGCACAAGCCCGCCGTAGAAGAATCCAACCCCGGGCGTCATGATCATGACGAGCGCCGTTGAGGCGAGGATCCATGCAGTTGCTCCAGAATCGATTGGCATTCACTTCACCTGTAATTTAGTTCTGCATTGTTTTTCCTGTTCTTAAATCAATCCCAGTACCGGAATCCGGGAGGGGAGCGATCCGGCCAGAAAGCCAGTGCCGGATGATAAGTCCGGGGAACCGGCCAGGTTCTGGATCAGTCATTCTCACTCCGTTCATCTCCGGTGTTCAAGGGGTGTAAGGTTGTACAATTGCTGGAAGGAAATTGTATTCCTAGTTATTTAAAATTAACGTTTTAAGAGTAAAAAAAATTAGTAGGTTGCCAGGTACCGGTCCAGTTCCCACGGGTGAACTGCGAGCCGGAAGGCATCGGTTTCCATTTCAGCAATGCGGGTAAGGTTCTCGACAACGTGAGCACCGAGCGTGTTGCAGATAACATCATCCTTGAGAAGCGCTGCATTTGCCTCAGCAAGGCTGGCCGGCAGCATCTCGACCTTCAGCCTCTTGCGGTCCTTTGCATTGAGGTGGTAGATGTTGGTGTTGGTCGATTCCGGCGGCATGATCTTGTTCTTGATGCCGTCCATACCTGCTGCAAGCATGCAGGCAAAGGTGAGGTACGGGTTGCACATCGGGTCAGGGCTGCGGAACTCGGCACGGGTGCTGTTGCCACGGGCAGCAGGGACGCGGACAAGGGCAGAGCGGTTGGCCGCACTCCAGGCAAGGTAGCAGGGGGCTTCGTAGCCGGGGACCAGGCGCTTGTAGGAGTTGATCGTCGGGTTTGCGACCCGGGTGATGGCCTTTGCATGCTTCAGGAGACCGCCGATATAGTACATGCAGGTGTCGGAGAGCTGCAGTTCTGCATTTGCATCAAAGAATGCATTCTTGCCGTTCTTGGAGAGAGAACCATGCGTGTGCATACCGCTTCCGTTGATGCCGGCAATCGGCTTTGCCATGAAAGATGCATGGAGACCGTACTGCAGGGCGATCGACTTGGTTGCAAACTTGAAGGTGATGACACGGTCGGCCGTGGTGAGCGCGTCGCCGTACTTGAAGTCGATCTCATGCTGGCTGTCAGCAACTTCGTGGTGGGAGGCTTCGATCTCAAAGCCCATGTCACTGAGTGCGAGGACAACATCCCTGCGGACATCTTCAGCAGAGTCTGTCGGAGCGAGATCGAAGTAGGCACCGTGGTCTTCGAATTCGGTTGTCGGTGTACCATCGTACATCTTGAACAGGAAAAACTCAAGCTCGGGTCCGGTATTGAACGTATAGCCCGCCTTTGCCGCATCAGCCATAGCCTTGCGCAGGATGTAGCGGGGGTCGCCATCAAAGGGCTTGTTGCCATACGTCTGGACGTCGCAGATGAAACGGGCGACCTTTCCTTCCTGGGGCCTCCACGGGAGGACTGCATAGGTGGCCGGGTCGGGCTTGAGGATCATGTCAGATTCTTCGATCCGGGCAAATCCTTCAATGGATGAACCGTCAAACCAGATCCCTTCCGTGAGCGCTTTCTCAGCCTGGATGGCAGGGATAGAGACGTTTTTGGGCATCCCCTGAATATCCGTGAACTGGAGACGGATGAATTTCACACCATCCGCCTCAATTTTCTTGAGCATCTTCGTTACGTCTGCTGACATAATGGAAGAAAGGTTCCACCCAATCGTATTTATATTTATTTTACGTACATTAGTGAGCGAATGCTCACATTCAATTTCAAGAAATGCTTACTATAATGGATCAACGTTCTCTGTGATAATATGTGTGGTATTATTGGTGTAATTGACCGGCGCCGCCAGTGCATGGATGGCTCGAAGATAAAAGAAGCACTTGCTTCCATGGATGAGCGGGGGAGCGGAGAAGGTGCAGGGTATGTAGCCTATGGGATCTATCCCGACTATAAGGACTACTATGCCCTCCACGTCTTCTTTGACAACATCCGCGAGAACAAAACCCCGCTGGACAACCTGCTGGAAAAATGGGGGACGATCGTTCATGATGAACAGATCAAGACCTACGAACAGCCGAATATACGCAAGGTCCACACACCATGGCGTTACTTCTTCCGGCCGGACCGCAGCCTCATGCCCAAGAGTACCACACCCGATGAGGATATCGTCACCCATCTTGTCATGAAAGTAAACAGCGAGCGCAATGGGGCACTCATCTTCTCTTCAGGAAAAAACCTCGGTGTTTTCAAGGCCGCCGGCTGGCCGGAGGATGTCGCGAACTTCTACCGGATCCAGGACTATAAGGGGTATCTCTGGCTTGCGCACAACCGGTACCCGACCAACACGGCCGGCTGGTGGGGCGGGGCTCACCCGTTCAACCTCCTCAACTGGAGTGTTGTCCATAACGGCGAGATAACATCCTATGGTACGAACCGGCGCTACATCGAGAGTTACGGTTACAAATGTACGATGTACACCGATACGGAAGTTGTCGCATACCTTGTCGATCTGCTCGTGCGGAAACACGGCCTTTCCGAAAAGATGGCAGTGCGGGCACTGGCGCCCCCGTTCTGGGAAGATATCGACAGGATGCCTGCAAAAGAGCAGGAGCTCAACCGGGCTATCCGTCTCTGCTATGGTTCCGCTCTCATGAACGGGCCCTTTGCAATCTGTGTTGCAAATGAGAATGCACTTGTCGGGTTCACTGACCGGATCAAACTCCGTCCACTCGTCACCGGAGAGAATGGAGACCGTCTCTTCATCTCCAGCGAGGAAGCAGCAATCCGGCGGATTGATCCGGAAGTTGGCAACATCACGATGCCCAAAGCCGGCGAGCCGGTCATCGGGAGAGTGTACTCATGAGCATCGGCAGTACCCCGCTCAGGTATAAAGTTACCATCGACCCGGAGCGGTGCATGAATTGTGGCCGCTGTATCGAGAACTGCTCATACGGTGTTTACCGGAAGGAGGACGACAAGATCCGGATCAACTCGCGGAACTGTGTTGCCTGCCACCGCTGTATTGCGTTCTGCCCGCGGGATGCAATCAACATTGAAGAGAAGCCGGGCGATTACCGCTCCCATCCGGTCTGGACCCGGGAAGTCCGTGAAGCGATCTTCAACCAGGCAAAAACCGGCAAGATCATTCTCTCCGGCATGGGTAATGCCCAGCCATACCCGATCATCTTCGACCGGCTTGTCCTTGACGCCTGCCAGGTGACCAACCCGAGTATCGATCCCCTCCGTGAGCCCATGGAGCTCAGGACATATATCGGCAAGAAACCATCACATCTCACCTTAAAGCAGCGTCCCGACGGCGAAGTAGACCTCCTGACCAAACTCACCCCCAACCTCCAGATCGAGACCCCGATCATGATCGGGCATATGAGTTACGGAGCCATCAGTCTGAATGCCCAGACGGCTCTTGCCAAGGCAGTCAGCCGGATAGGTACTTTCATGGGGACCGGGGAAGGCGGCCTCCACGAGTCGCTCTACCCGTACCAGAACCACATGATCGTGCAGGTGGCATCGGGGCGTTTCGGCGTTGACATCAACTATCTCGAACGCGGAGCCGCTATCGAGATCAAGATCGGCCAGGGCGCCAAGCCCGGTATCGGGGGGCACCTGCCGGGCGAGAAGGTCTGCGCTGATGTCTCATGCACCCGCATGATCCCGGAGGGCAGCGATGCTATCAGCCCGGCACCTCACCACGACATCTACAGTATCGAAGACCTCAAACAACTCGTCCGCAGTCTCAAGGAAGCGACCGAATGGAAAAAACCGGTCTTTGTAAAAATCGCTGCGGTCCACAACTCAGCTGCAATCGCGGCAGGTATCGCCAGGTCGGGAGCTGATGCGGTCGTTGTCGACGGGTTCCGCGGCGGGACCGGCGCAGCACCCCGGGTCTTCCGGGACCATGTCGGCATCCCGGTTGAAGCCGCCATCGCCAGCGTTGATGCAAAACTCCGCCAGCAGGGTATCCGTAACGAGGTGTCCATCATTGCAAGCGGAGGTATCCGGGAGAGCGCGGATGTGGCCAAGATCATCTGCCTTGGCGCCGATGCCGTCTATATCGGGACCTCCGCGCTCGTTGCCATGGGCTGCAGGGTCTGCGGCACCTGTTACCGGGGTACCTGCGCATGGGGTATCGCAACCCAGAAACCCGAGCTGACAAAACGCCTGGACCCCGAGACCAATGCCGTGCAGGTGGAGAACCTGATCCATGGCTGGACGCTCGAACTCGCAGAACTCATGGGAGCGGCCGGTATCAACAGTATCGAGAGCCTGCGGGGCAACCGCGACCGGCTCCGGGGCTACATGCTCGATGAGGGACTTCTTGAAGTCCTTGATGTGAAAACGGTGGGGGCATGACGATGAAATCAGTCCGCATTGATGCAAAAGACCTCCATTACACTCCCCTCAACCAGCAGATCCGGTCAGCCGTTGCCAGCGGTGCAAAGGAGATTGTTATCGACAATGTGCTCGGACAGCGATTCATCGGTGACGGATTACGCGGCGACGGGGTGACCATCACCGTGAATGGTGTCCCGGGGGGAGACCTTGCCATGTTCATGAGCGGTCCGACCATCATCGTCAACGGCAATGCCGACCATGCACCGGGCAATACCATGGATAAAGGAAAAGTTATCATCCATGGCAGTGGGGGAGATGCGGTCGCCCACAGCATGCGGGGAGGCCGGGTATATGTCCGGGACAACATCGGTTATCGCGGCGGGATCCACATGAAGCAGTACATGGAAAAGCGCCCGATCCTTGTTGTCGGCGGGGCGGCACGGGCATTTCTCGGGGAATATATGGCCGGCGGGCTCCTGATAGTGCTCGGGCTGAACGGGGTTACCCCTGTCAGCGAGCGGGGTGTTGGGAGTGGTATCCATGGGGGTGAGATTATCATCCGGGGGGCGGTTGATGATGTATATCTCGGTGTCGGAGCAAAGCAGCAGCCACTCACCGCAGAACAGAAAGAGACCATCAGGCCGGTCCTTGAAGACTTTGCCAGGGCATTCGGGATCGATGCTGCCCCGCTCCTTACGGCGGACTATACGAGAATCATCCCCTCCAGTGCACGGCCGTTTGCGAACAAGTATACGTGGGAGTGAGAGCGATGGCACAAAAAAGTTATCTCGATTTGAAAGCCGAGGTCTGGGATACCGGGAAATGTTCGGGCTGTGGTGCCTGCGTTGCAGTCTGCCCCGCGGACGCAATCTCGTTTAAGGAAGGGGATATGGTAACCAGCCCGGTCAGCAACGGTTACTGTAAACAGGCAACCGACAGTGTTGAATGCGGGGCATGTTACGCAGTCTGCCCCAGGATCGGCCCCCAGACTACTGAAACACTCGGGAAGTACCTTGAACTTACCTGCGCGAAAGCAACTTTCGATATCCCGCACAAACAGAGCGGAGGAGCCGTCACGGCCATCCTGAAGAGCGCACTGGACGAGGGGCTCATCGATGCCGTTGTCACCGTAACCGAGGACCGGTTTACCCTGAAGCCATCATCGGTTATCATCACCAAATCCGATGTCCTCATCCAGCAGGCCGGGAGCCGGTACAGCTGGTGGGTGCCCCTGCTTGCAGCCCTTAAGACTGCCGTTGTTGAGCGTAAATACCACCGTATTGCAGTGGTGGGAGTACCCTGTGCAGTCCAGGCACTGGCCCGGATGCGGTCGAGCGAGAATGATCTCCTCAGGCCCTACGGAAAAGCAATCCGCCTGGTCATCGGCCTTTTCTGTACCGAAACCTTCGATTACACCTCGCTCGTTCACGGAAAGCTCCGATCTCACTATAACCTCGAGGCTCACGAGATCCGCAAACTCGATGTAAAAGGAAAACTGGAAATTCTTAAAAATGACGGGGGTGTGACCAATGTTCCGCTGGCGGAACTGGAGGCATGCATCCGCAAGGGATGTCACTTCTGTACTGACCTGACCTCACTGGACGCAGATATCTCAGCCGGCTCCGTGGGCAGCCCTGCGGGGACGACCACCCTCATTATCCGCACAAAAACCGGAAAAGCGTTTGTCGATACTGCAGTCCGTCAGCAGAAGCTTAGCATCAGTACCGGTGCAGATCCCGGTGCAATCGAGAAACTTGCAACATCCAAAATCCGGAAAAATTCCGGAAAATAATTTTTTTTTTAGTCAGGACATCTTCCGTATCCACGACCCCAAAACCAGAACAGACAGGGCCGGTCGTCAGGTTCTCAAAGGTACAACGGTAATTTATAATATCCTGCCAAGAGTATTCTGCATAGCGATATATCCATCCTGGAGAATACCCGATGATCACTGTTCTATACGTGGACGATGAGCCCGATCTTCTCGATATCTGCAAAAAAATCCTTGAACGCACCGGCCTTTTTACCGTAGATACCGCGTTATCAACACCGGTTGCGCTTGATAAGATTCATACAACGAAGTATGATGCAATAATTGCTGATTACCAGATGGAGGACATCAACGGGATTGAACTGCTCAAGATCATCAGAAATGAGTTTCCCGCCATGCCGTTTATCATCTTCACCGGGAGGGGGAGGGAAGACGTTGTTGTTGAAGCGTTTGAAAACGGCGTGGATTTCTATGTCCAGAAAGGCGGGGACGTAAAGGCACAGTTCACGGAGCTTGCGCACAAGGTCGAGATTGCTGTTGAGCACCGGAGGGTGAAGAAAAAACTGGCAAGGTCCGAGGAACGGTTCCATACATTTGTCCAGAACTTTGAAGGGATCGCATTTCAGGTCAATTTAAAAGGCCAGTTTTATCTCCTCGAAGGCTCAGTGGAGGAAATTACCGGATACCCGAGGCAGGAATTCTTATCCGGGTATGTCTCCCTTGATTCCATAATCCATCCGGACGATAAATCGAGATACCAGGATCTCATACGGCAACTCTCGACAAAACCCGGGTTTCGCGTAGATCCTCTTTTCCGTATCATAAGGAAAGATCGACGGACCCGCTGGCTGCATGGCATCATCCACAATATCTGCAACAAAAAAAAGGATATCATCCATATCCAGGGTGCCCTGCAGGATATCACCTACCTCAAATCAGCTCAGGATGAACTTGCCAAAACCGAACAAAAATGGCGATCTATCATAACCCGCGCACCGGTTATCATATCCGTTGCAGACCGGAAAGGTAAGTTACTCTTCATCAACAAGTCCCGGCCCCCCCGCAAACCCTCCGATCTTATCGGCACAAGCGCATTTGACTATCTTGCACCGGGACAGGAAAACCTGATGGAAAATGCACTCTCCCGGGTCTTCAGCACCGGGGAGACCATGCGGTTTGAATCTTCTGTCCGCCTGGGGAGTGATATCACGGAATGGCTGGCCCACCAGATCAGTCCCGTCTCATGGGATGGGGGCCATAAGGCAGCCCTTATCGTATCTACCGTGATCACCGAACGGAAATGGCTGGAACAGAATCTCCGGGACAGCGAGGAACAGTACCGTGCGATCGTCACCGCATCCGGGGATGGCATTGCGATTCTTGACCGCGAGGGTATCATTACCTTCAGTTCTCCGAAGATGTACGACATTTTCGAAAGGTCTCCCGGACTGCCCTTTGCCGGTTCGCCGGCTATGGAGTTGATCGATCCTGAAAACCGCCAGATCGCTTTTCAACGGATGAAAAATATCCTGTCCGGTGATCTTGATGCCGAGCCATTTGAGTACATTCTTATAAAGGACAACGGGACACGGTTCCCCGGCGAGCTGGTGACCACCCCCTTGCGTGATTCGCAGGGGGAAATAAGCGGACTATTAGTCCTTATCCGGGATATCAGCCGGCGAAAATCTGTCGGCATGTGAAGAAAGGGCAGATTATCCCGGTTTTTCGGGATCTTTCTGATGACGGTATCGGGGTAAAAAATCCGGAGAACCGGGGTCACGTTCTCCCGGGGAAAACCGCGTTTTTAATTTTCAGGGGTCTCCTTACTAAAAAGAACAGGGTTATTTTTCCAGGATTTTTCTCCTGACACGGATCAGGGGCGAACCCCTCCGGAAAAAGCCGGCAATAAACGGCATAAACTCCTCATGCCAGCAACCGGCCCCCTCGTCCACCTGCCAGCCTTCTGCGAGTGACTGCCGTACGTGTTTTCCCAGGCTTACCTCAAGGAGGCTCTCGGATTTGAGGAGGTCACGGGCGCGGGTGAACCCGCGCAACACCTCCATTTCATAGTGCCCGTTCCGTATGTAGGGCCCCGGCAGGTCTGACAGGATATGTTTTTGTCGGAATTTATCTGCGTTGAGCCGGTTCCAGACCGGCGGGCCGAGATGAGTGCGGATCTTCGGGAGTTCGGATACCAGCAGTTCAAAGAGGAAGATACACCGCCCGGGCTTCATGGTGTAATGGGCATGGTGGACGACAAAACCGTTCCGTTCGAGATGTTCGGCAATAGCAAAGACACTCCGTTTGAGCTGGGGTACAATAACCTCTTCGATATAAGGTGGAGTGGGAAACGTGATGGCGAACAGGGTTGTCCCCCGGTCAGCGAGCAGGATGGCCAGATCTTCCCGGCTCAGCGTATAAGGTACCGGAAGGGAGAAGAAATGCTCCGAGGGTTCATCCAGATATCCCCGTGCCAGTTCCACGAATGCAACCATCCGGTCCAGCGATACCGCAGCTGCGACATTACGGTTCGGGTCGACCGGGTCGATCATGACAAGCGGTTCGGGGAATTCCTTTGCCGTATGGTTTTCGAGATCGATGATAGTCTGGGGCTTCCATTCCGATGCTGCCTGAAGGAGAGGTACAAACCCCCCGTAATGCAGGACGAGCAGCTCGCACAGGTAGCCGGAAAACCCTTCAGTCATCTGGTCAGACCCGTAGATGCCCCCCGATTTGGTGAACCGCTTTAACAGGAGGACATCATCGATAAGCCCGTTGATCTTCTCCGTGATGTAGCGGGTGTGGAACGGGGTCCGGTCCACGGCACTCTGGATCTTTGCAGCACTATCCACATCATAACACGGGACAAGATCTACTTCGACATCATCGATAAGGGCACTGATATACGGGTGTTCTGCATACTTCTCATGGTACCGGTCGGTGAAGGTCGCGGCAATCTTCCGCGCAAGGGCAAGTCCTTCAGATTCGAGCGCTTCACGGGACAAACCTTTGTCAAAGAGCATGAAGACATCGAGGTCGCGGTCGCCCCGCACCCAGGTATAGCGTGCTATCGACCCGACTACCATCCCCTGTGCTTTCCCGCTTGCGGCAATGGCCCCGAGCAGTTTTTTTGCGATACCGCAGACATGGTCCCGCTCTTCCTGCGTGGGGCGGATCTCTGCAAGGACCGCCACTTCGATTGCAGACCGGGTCACCATGCTGCCTCCATCAGGTCCTCATACAGGGGTCCCTGAGGAGTGAGGGTGCTTTTCCTGAGTTTCATACCGCTTACCGTACAATCGCCATACGTTTTACCTGCAAGCAGGGAAAGCACCTTAAAAAGCGAGGGATCCGGCACCCTGACCCGGGCAAGCGTGGCGTGCGGGGTAAAACGGCGGGTCTCCCGGGCAAACCCGAACGGGGCAATGGCGTCCTCCACCAGCCTGAACAGCTCCTGGCTCCTGCCATCATCCTGAACTGATGCCCAGACCGTGAACGGGCGTTTGGGATTGTTGACCGTTATGGTTGTCGCACTTACCGGAAACGGGCTGAAGTTAATCGTTTTCAGCGCCTCTATGACACGGGGGAGAGTCCGGTCATCCACTTCACCCAGGAACTTGACCGTGATATGGATATTTTCCGGTTCCACAAAGGTCATGCGGGCAGAGCTCGTCCGAAGCGTGTCCTGCGCTTCGCGGAGCCGCTTCCGGATCTCCTCTGAAAGCTCAAGTGCAATAAACGCCCTCACCATTACGGTACTATTATTCCATTCCCCTACTAATGGTAATCGCTCCGCAGCATGAGATGCCGGCATACACAAACCAAGATTTTTTTATTCACATACTGCCTATTGGATAGATGACAGAGTAGGGGTTGTTTTTTGTGCCGAAAAATCCACAACTGATTGTGTATACACTTGAGCTATGCCCGAATTGCGACCTGTTAAAGGGTTTTTTGAAAAAGAACGGTCACCCATTTTCCGAGCGCGATCTCTCATCAGCGGAATCACTCACCGAGCTGAGGGTGAACGGTGTATTTGTCAATGAGGCCCCGGTACTCCAGAATGGCGATGATTTTTATACTTCAGCGGATCTTTTTCCCGCCGGTAAACTGGATGGAGACCATATCGTCAAGCTGCTGTCGGGTGAGTAATGGCGCGCCGGGAAACCAAACAGCTGACCTTTGAGGGAATCACTGTCCCGGCCCTCCCTTTCGTCAGGACAACTGACGGACATATTATTGACTGGAACCGCCAGCGGATCGTAAAACAGATCGTTGAAGAGACCAAGCTCGTTGAGACCTTTTACGGGTACGAGGGTGCAACCGAAGAGACAGCGCAGGACATTGCTCTCGAAGTCGAGAACCGCATCAAGAATATGGGCCTCAAATCGCTCTCCGGCCCGCTGATCCGGGAAATTGTCAATATCACCCTCCTTGAGCGGGGTATGGTGCAGTACCGGAATGTGAGCACCCGGGTGGGTACTCCGGTATACGATGCGCACCAGATCGATGTAGGCAGGGGGTTCGAAGCCCACGATAACGCCAACCTGCAGGAGAATGCCGAGACTTCCCACAAGAAGAAGGCAGACAAGATCTCAAAAGAGCAGTACCTCCTCCAGCTCCCCCCGAACCTTGCCGACCACCACCTCTGCGGCGAGATGCATATCCACGATCTCGAGTACTTCGGGACCCGGCCGTTCTGCCAGGACTGGGACCTCCGGTATTTCTTCTATTACGGGCTGATGCCGGACGGGAACGGTACGAAGGCATCCGTTGCCGGCCCGGCAAAACGGGCCGAGGTTGCCATCCTGCACGCCGTCAAAGCCCTCGGCTCCGCCCAGACCAATTTTGCCGGCGGGCAGGGATACTACAACTTCCTCACCTTCCTTGCCCCGTTCATGGAAGGGATGCCCTACGACGAGATCAAACAGATGGTCCAGATGTTTGTCTACGAGATGACGCAGATGATGGTCGCCCGTGGCGGCCAGCTCGTCTTCTCCTCCATCCAGCTCTGTCCCGGGGTCCCCACCCTCTGGCAGGACAAGCCCTGCGTGTACAAGGGAAAGGTCTGGGACGGTAAATCCGCTCCACTCAGGACATATGGCGAGTTCGAACGTGAAGTCCGGCTCCTCTTCAAGGCCCTCATGGAAGTGATGCTGGAAGGCGACTACTGGGGCAAGCCCTTCAACTTCCCCAAGCCGGAGATCTCCATCGAGCCGGACTTCATGAAAGAACGGGTGGAATTCAACAGGAAGAACCCGGATCTCCCAACATACGAGGAACTCTACCTCATGACGTTCGAGCTCGCCTCGAAATTCGGCACTCCCTATTACGACAACCAGCTCCCGGCCTACCGTGGCGCCGGGAAGGGGATCTCCTGTTACCAGTGTTGTGCCTACCAGTTCTCGACGGTCGCCGACAAAGACTCGGATTTTGACAAGAAGCTCCTGTTCGACGAGGGGAAGCACTTCTCCATGGGATCCTGGCAGGTAGTCTCGGTGAACTGCCCGCGGGCAGCGTATAATGCCGAGGGTAACGATGACCGGCTTTTTGCTGAACTCAAGAAACTTATGGATGTTGCCATCGAGATCTTCAAGATCAAACGCCGCTGGATGGACCTGATCCGGGCCAATAACCGGATGCCGTTTGCCATGCAGCGCCCCAAGGACCCCAACACCGGTGAACGCGGTGCGCTTGCCGTTGATCTCGAAGGTCTGGTGTACACCATCGGCGTTGTGGGTGTCAACGAGATGGTCCAGCACCATACCGGCCAACAGATGCATGAGTCCAAAGCCGCATTCAAGCTCGCGGTCCGGGCCATGATCGAGATGGAACAGTATGGCAGGGAACTCAGCAGGCGCAACAACATGACCATTGCCCTTGCCCGGACCCCGGCCGAGACTACCGGTCAGCGCTTTGCCGTTGCTGACCTGCTGGACCGGCGCTACCATGACTTTGCGAAAAAGGTCATCAAAGGAGACCTGGAAACAGGCCTCGGCCAGCTCGGTAAAAGCCGGGATCTCCCGATTTATTACACCAACGGCACCCACGTTGCACCGGGGGCAGACGTCCCGCTTACCAAAAGGATGGAGATCGAGCATACATTCTTCCCGATTGTTGACGGGGGTAACATTTTCCATATCTGGCTTGGCGAAGCACGCCCGGATCCCCGCGGCCTGATGGACATGGCCATGAAACTCTGCCGTACTACCCAGATTGGATACTTTGCCTTCACCCGGGACATCACCGTCTCGCTCCGCCAGTTCCACGACATGCGGGATAAAAAGAATATTGCCCAGTGGACACCGGCTGATTTACCGGTGAAAGCTTAAATTTTTTTTTTGAACTCATCATTGCCCATCCCTCATCATCAGCCGGATACGGCCTCATTTATCAGGCCTTTTCCAGCAGGCTCATGAGTTGAGCAGGATTGTTATCAGGACGTTTTTGGCATTCAGGGACGTGTCTGCACTGGCTTGCGGGTCAGACGATACAATAAGGCCCGTGGTCATGACCGCGGTAATTTTCCGTCGATCGATTCCGGTCTCCCGTACCCGCAAACGGTATTCCCGGTACGAACTGACGGCACCAAGGTACGAATTTTTATTTTCCGGGGTTCCAGATTATTAACTATGGGCCAGAAGTTCTGTACGGTCTGCGGGGCAAAACTTACCGAGGGAAAAAAATTCTGCGAGAACTGTGGAACACCGCTTGAGAAAGCATTGGAAGATTCAGCGCATTCTTCGCAGGAAGTCAGGAGGGCTCTTGACGGTGCCACTCCTGATGCCCCCCCGGGTTCTCCCGTACGGAGACCCGGTAAATTACTGACCGCCCTCATTGCAGGAATCGTTATCGCAATCATCATCGCTGCAGCCGGGTTCTTTGTCGTTCTTCCGGCACTCCAGGGGGGTTCCACCCTGATACTCCCCGGCCAGCCGACACCCACACCAACACCCAGCCCCACCCCGACTGCAACTCCGACTGCAATCGCAACAACGGTCATTCCTACCCCCACACCGGATCCATTCCCCAATGCTTTTGCCCTTAAAGAATTATTCCCGTTCAACGAAGGCAAATATGCCAGCCGGGCAACCGTCTACCGTTACTGGATGAATGAGACCTACCAGTGGCACAATGATCTGGATAATCGATACTGGACCCAGAAACCGAAAGCCAAAAACAAGTACCTGCTGGTTTTTGTGAACATCGAAAATATTGGTTCAGACGGGTACCCGTACCCGAAGTCGAACATGATTGTTGTCCATAACGGCGGCAATATCTATAGGATCGATACAAGCCATTACCTTCCCGATAAGGCAGGCAGTCCGAAAGCCACGCCTGTCGAGATCCAGGAGATCCAGCAGCAGCCCGATTATTTCAACCAGGAGCATGTTGAGGACTACGGCTATTCCCATGGGACAACCCAGGATTTTGTCTATCCCGGACAGGGGAATACCGTTGACGGGTATATCATATACGAAGTGCCAATGTCGCTGAAACCGGAGAATACCTACGTCGAGATTGTATTCGACGGGCAGGACCGGGCTGTCTGGAAACTGGCATAATTTTTTTTGGGGGTGCGCCGATATCGCATCTACTGCCCGGTGAATAATTTCCCTACGGTTTTAAAAAAAAGGATCAAAGATCCGCAGGCAGGACTGCTTTTTTTAAGGAGATATCCATCACACCCCGGTGGACCCGGTAGGTGGCATGGATGCGGTCGATCGGGTGGGGGAGCATGACGGTTGTGATCTGGTCATCAACACAGATCCGCACCCGGTCCGGCTCGATCTCCGCGACAGGTGCGTTGCGGGGATCGGCGGGCAGCGTTGCCGTGATGAACAGTTCATGCTCAGTCTCCACGATCTCATAGGGGATCTCGCCGGCATCCTCCGGAGCACCAACCCGGAACATCCCGGGATCGCCTCCCTGAGGATGGTGGGTGATGATGGTGTAGCCTACGATACGGGCATTCTGGCTTTCCGGCAGGTTTTTGACAATGTCCTCGACAATCTTTGCCAGGTTATTGAAGACATCATCGTAGGGACCATTGGGGTTATTCTGCATGGACACCTCTGAGCGTGTATCGGTCTTTCTCCCGTTTCACAATCCCCTTCCGCTCGAACCGCCTGAGGATATCGGCAAGATCCTCTTTTGGGATCTCCGTCACCTGTACCAGTTCTGCCGGGCTCAGAGAATCGTGCGAGAGCGCGATAACTACGGTAATCTCTCGTTCGCTCCTGAATAAATCCTTATGGTTCTGGGCAAGGTCCGTGATTTTTATCTCGATATCGTGGTTGACCTGTTCAAGATTCGTGAGGATCCGGTCATGGGCTTTGATCATCCGGCCGAGCATGGCAACGGAATTCTTGAGACGTTCATTTTTTTCATCATCTTCCGCATTCACTGCGCTGACAGTCCGGATTTCTTTAAGACTGACATCGATGATGATATCCTGGGCAAGATAGTAGTATTTCCTCCGGCGCTCGTCCATCTGGCAGGAGAGGATAGCTTCCCGTTCCATCATCTGGAGATGGTCGATGACTGCCTTGGGGGACAGCACCAGCGTATCGGATATCTCCGTCACAAAACAGGGTTTCTGCCGCAGGAGTTCGATGATCCGCCTCCGGTTCCGGTTCCCGAGGATATCGAGCAGGCGGGCAGCCTCTACAGCATCGAGCATGTTTACTCAATGTTAGTTCCGTAAATATTAGGAGTTTTTCCTGATCCCGGCTGATGATGATACAAAGGTTTACACCAAAATTCCGCAGTGATGGATCAGCACGAGAGTTCCCCATAGACCTGCTGCCAGCAGGATCATGATGATCATGCCATACGGTTTTTTCCCGGTAGTCCCGGATGCCGGGACAGTCTGGCGATGGTACCGGCGGATTGCAGAATTATCTGACATGCAAAGCCTCGGAATTATCCGTAAGCATGATGGAGATATATATTCTGAAAGTGGTGGGGGTTCGATCATTGAACCAAGAGGTTACCCCATCCATGCCATGGGGGATACCTATACCTTCCTGAATTTATCCTTCGGTACCTGGATATCGAAAATGGATCCTTTGCCAAACAGGCCGATTTCATGAATGCTGATACCGGTAAAGTCCAGCAGTTCACGGACAAGGAAGAGGCCATGCAGGGATCCGGAATCATATCCCGGTTCAAAGATCTTTTCCTTTTCCTCATTGGGTATACCCCTGCCGGTATCCTGGTACATGATATGCAGGGTTTCCCCGGTTATCCGAGCCGAGATACGGATTTTCAGGGGCCCGGGACCCCGACTCCTGAAGGAATTTTCAAGAAGGATGAAAAAAACACGGGGAAAGAGCGGATCTGCATATACCTCAACTCCGTCAAGATTGGTCTGGATGTCCACTGAATGTTTTGGCAGCAGCGCAACGGCATCGGAAAACGCCAGGCTCACAAGGTGCCATTTTGGCGAGATCAGGCCGAGGTTCTGGAGCGTTCGCATCGATGCGATCTGGTTCTTGATAGATTCAACGGACCCAAGAGTTTTTTCAAAAAACTTCTGCATCTCATCCTTTGAGCTCTTGAGCTGCGCCCGTTCAAGATGGTTCATGATGACGGCCAGGTTGTCGAGAATGTCATGACGGGTTATGCTGAATAACAGATCCATTTTCAGGTTGATGTTCTGATGGCTCACATCCTCTGCAATGCCTAAGATATACTGGATCCTGCCGGTTGAGTCAAAGATGGGTACGATAATGAGGTGGATGATCCGTCCCCCCAGGTGCGGACAGCTGACAATCTTGTTCCTGGCCTCCCCGGGGTTCTGGTATATTTCCTGGTTTTCTTTTTCTATGATCGCCGCAACAGATAAAGGAAAGATCTCATGATCCCTCTTTCCAAGAACGGATGAAGCCGGTACATTGAACAGATCCTCGCTGGTCCTGTTCCAGAAAACGTACTGCCCGTTGTCTGCCCTCTTGATGAAGATCCCCACCGGTAACTGGTCGATCATCTCTTTTTTGAAAATTTCCTCATCCTTTGCCGCCTGGATTGCTGACCTGAGGGAATCAACCATGAGGTTGATGCTGGTCTCGAGGATCGCGAATTCCCGGTTATCGGTCGGGCCGATCCGCAGGTCCAGATCGCCCCGGGCGATCCCGTCGACATCAGAAACGATCTGCTGGATCGGGCGGGTGATCCGCCGGGATAAGAAAAATGCAATAGCACATCCAATGAAGATGGCTGATGCACCGGTGAGCAGGTGGAAGAGCAACAGACGGTTGAGCGCATCCTGGATAAGGTCGTCACTGTAGGTAATCTCAACAATCCGGCTGGGATCAGATCCATAGGTTTCATCTTTAAGGTCTATGAACAGGTAGCGGGTTGTGATAGCATGTCCAGGATCGGAAACCTCGAGATTTGATCGCGTCCTGAGTACCTCGGCAAGAATTTTCTGGACATTTTCTTCCGGCAGCTTGTTGTCCTCGGACTTTCTCCCCATCGAATTGAAAATCCTGTACCGTTCAATATAGGGATTTATTGCAACAATGCTTGCGATAGAATTATTGACGAATAATTCGTGATCAACGGTGCCAAAAGTCTTCCCGGTCATCCCAAGCTCGAGAACATACCGGTGATCCGTTGTCGGCATATAGGCATATTTCCGGAACTTGCCTTCGCCCATGAGCTCATGGACGATCCGGTCCGGGAAAAAACCATCAGAATTGCGGATTTTCGTCAAATATGCATAAAATGAAGGCAGGGTCTTGAAATCCATTCCCAGTTCAGGACCATAGGTTGTATAGGCAATCACACCGGATTCATCGATAAGGTAAATATCGAAGTCGGACCCGATACTTTTCCTGACCTTTGCCAGATCCATCCGCGACGGATCACGCCCTGCCTGTTCATATTCCCCGAGGACCTGGTTAAGTCCATCCTCCATCCGGCTGTTCAGGCTGGCGTCATAGATGCTCCAGATAGCATCCTTGCCCCGGATGGCCTGCTCTGCATTCTGTTCTGTCTGGACCTGGAGCAGGAACTGCTCGTGTTCCAGGTTATTCTTGGCAAATAAATAGTCATTAACCGTCAGAAATCCGACTACGCAGAGCACGAGCACGAACATGCAGAGCAAAAGATACCGGGAAAATGATGGCCGTTCCCGAGGGGTATTATCCGGATTTCCCATATGCATTCACTCCGAGGAATATCTCATCTGCCCTGCGCCCGTAACAGGGTACGGGTGCATCCCGTAGGGATATGCAGTTGACACCCGATGATGACAGGGTAAGCATTGCTTTTCCTGCAGTTGTCACGATCCGATATCCGGGATAATGACCGCAGATATCAGCTGGACCGGGGATGATCCTGATTCCTGCATTCACACCGTGAATTCCCTTTAATAACTCTGGTATATGTTAAGGGTTAAAAAGGGATCTAAATGAATCCGGAAAACCGGGGAGATACAACCCACATCAAGGAATAATACTTTGTAAAAAACAAAAAATGCGGTTTATTTTAGAGCTTCCCCAATCGCTTCCCTGACTTTTTCATCCGTCTCGTTTGCCAGGGCGGCATTGAGGGCCTCTTTTACCTTATTCCCTCCGATTACATCGAGAGCCCGTACCGCCATCATCCGCACGTACCGGTTCTCATCTTTCAGGAGGATTATCATCGGTTCGATGGCATCAGAATCACCCAGCTCACGCAGGCCCTTTGCTGCCATATAGCGGACATGCTCCCGGTTATCCTTGAGACCCTGGATCAGCGGTTTGACGGCTTTCTCATCCGCGATCTTCCCGAGCGCTTCTGCTGCACGGTACCGTGTCTCCCACTTGGGCTCCTTCATCGCTTCAGCAAGCGGTTCAATGGCAGCTTTGCCGATGGCAGAAAGGGCAAGGGTCGCCTGTTCCCGGACAGATTTGTCAAAATCGGCAAGCGATGCAATAAGCGGCTGGATTGCACGGGGGTTCTGGGCTTTTCCCAGGAGATATGCAGCGTACTGCCGCACGAGGGGGTCGGTGCTGTCAGTCAGCGCCTTGATGAGACCTTCGACACCCTGCTTCTCCAGCTCCGCAGAATTTTCCGGTTTTTCGGGAATATTTGTTCCGGTCATAATCGATCTATGAAGTATCGCTTGTATTCTTATATAAGTGATATCACGAAAACCCGGAAAGATTGCCCGGGTTGGACAAACAAACCGATCGTGGGCGGTTATCTCCGTGAAGGATCCGTCATATCACCGGGGGACACCGTATCCGCAGGAGGTATTTTCCTGCCTGCATCCTGTTCTTTTGGGAATACTACAAGACCTGGCAGGTTTGCAGAATGCAGGGCATCAGAAATTACCTGAAGGTCATGCAGGGATATGATACTGTCAGGGTATCCGGGCGCCGGTATTCCCGCTGCAGGAGCGGGCAGCGCCACAAAGGCGAGCAGCAGCCAGCCAGTAACAAACACTATTACTGAAGATCGACCCGACATTTTCCTTTTGCTCCGACAGGTCCTGCGCCGGATCCCAACCGGCGACGGTTCTCGTCCATAATCGGTCAGCAGCGGGTATATTAAATACATAAAATCGGGGGAGTTGGATCATCGAACCTGCAGGTTATACGCAATGGATAAAAGAATGCTAAAATAATCGCAGTCAACCATTGATTTTTATATTTGTTGCAGTGAAGGTATCTGTATGAACGGAAAAGGGATAGCAGTACTGGTTCTCTGCATCATACTGGCAGCAACAGCCGGGTGCATGGGATGGGGTGGCAGTTCTGACCAGACGACATCTGCCCCGCAGGTCTCCTATGCCGGGGGGAGCAGCGACCGTCTGCAGGAAACGAAGATGTCCTATGCCGGCAATGCAGGACCCGTGCCGGTTCCCACCATGGCACCTTCAGCAAATGGTGCCGGGTCGGGCGGGATTGAAACAAAGATCATCAAGACCGCTTACCTAACGATCGAAGTGAAAGATGTAACGGGCTCGGTCGAGTCACTCAAAACTCTCGCGGTAACCAATGGCGGGTACCTCTCATCAACCAATGTCCAGAAAAACTCCAACAACCAGCTTTCAGGGACCGTGGTCCTCCGTGTCCCGCAGGCCCAGTTCGAGAACACCCTGAGCGGTGTCAAGGCAATCGGGACGGTAAAATCCGCATCCACACAGGGAGAGGATGTCACGGAGGAATATATCGATCTGCAGGCACAGAAGACCTCGTACCAGAACCAGCTCGCCCAGTACAATGCCATCATGAAGCAGAGCACCAAGGTCGAGGATATCATCAAGGTGCAGGAGCAGATAGACCGCGTGCAGACCGAACTGGACCGGCTGGAGGGCAGGCTGAAGTACCTCAACAGCCGGATCGACCTCTCGACCATCACGGTCAATCTCCAGGAACCGGAACCCGTGGGCGGGGAAGCTGGCCATAACTTTGTGTCGACCATCAATACGGGGATCAGCGGTTTCCTCGGTATGATCGATGCGATCGTCATCCTCTTCTTTACCCTCCTGCCGCTCCTGGTTCTCGGCGGGATCGGGTATGGGGTCCACCGCTGGTACAAAGGCAGGAAGGGAACACCGGTAACGGAAGAGAACAAGGATAAAAAATAAATTCCTTTTACTTTTTCTGCTCTTCGAGAACGAGCCGGATTTTCACCAGTTCATCGAGGATCTTCGTGTCCGTAGTTGCCGGGCCGGTTGGTGCCCCCCCGGTTCCGTCCCCGAGCGAACTCGTGGTGCGCACCAGAGCCCGGAGGATCTCGCGGAGTTCCGCTGCGTACTCCATACCCTCGATCTTGAGCTCGGGGATTGCCTGGCCGGAATAACCGGCGGTCTGGAGGGAAAGGGTCGAGATCCCCAGAGCACGCATCACCGGCCCCTGTCGGATGTCGAGATTGGTGATGCGGTTATACGGCACGATACCGGTAGTGTGGAACCATACTCCCCGTTTCCAGCTCAGCTCGTCCTCGCGGAGTTCGTACCACATGCTCTCGTAATAGAGCCTGACCCAGACAAGGAAGATTACCACAATGAAAAAAATGCCAAATCCAATTACCAGCATGACAGGAAGATCGGCACCGGTCCCGAGAATGAGGGGAAACAGCGTAAACGCTGCACAAAACAACAGGATAAGAAAGAAATTGATGATAAACGATATCCTGAGCGCGGGTGCGGGTTTGAAGGGAGTATTGAGCGGATAATGTGTCTGCGGTTCCATAAGAATTCCACCAGGGATTATTTCCTTTGAGTCGGAGAAAAAAGTTTGGGGAAGATCAGGTTGATTTGGTTGAGTTGCCCGCGGGAACCGTTGTTTTGACCGCAGTCGTGGCAGTCGTTTTTGCAGCACCACCGCCACTGGTAACGGGTGCTGCTGCAATACCGGTCTTGGTATCTACCGACAACAGGACGGATCCGTGCCCGATCGTGGTACTGCCCCGGGTGAGCATGGCTCCGTTCTTGTAGATCTCGACAAGAAGCTCGTGAGAGGACCCGTCAAGTTTCTCAAACCGTGCCTGTACGGTACTGGTGACATTTTCCACTTCCCAGACACGGTCCCCGGAATTTCCGGGAATGGATACCAGCGCATCAGGAATCCCGTATGTCCCTTTGAACCCGCCGATATAATTGACATGGACCTGCACACCGGTCGGGGGGATTTGCGGGGCCGGGGTTTCGACAACAACAAATGTTCCGGTCGGTTTGACGGAGCCGGATGCGGGCGTTGTCGCAGGAGCGGGTGTGGGTGCCGCCGTGGTTTCCGGAGACAGGGAAAGACCGGCGCCGCTCGTCAGCATCGGGTAAATAAACACCGCACCGACCACGACAAGGAGAATGACCACCACGATTCCGCCAAGGGCGAAAAATGTTCTTTTACCCGGGACCAGGCTCCGCCGGGGCTTCCCGGGCATCGGGGGGACGGGAGCAGACCGGGGGGATGCGGACTCTTTGGGAGCCTGGCTCCGGGCTTTGGGAGAGAAGAGACGCGGGAGGAAACCTTTACGGGGTGGTTTCTCAGCAGGGGCTGATGGAGGCGCATCCGTGAGCGTTGCTGCAGGTTCCTGAGGGAAAGAATCCGCTGCTGCAGGAGATTGCCTGACGGGAATATCCGGAATGATCCGCAGCGGGTCCGAAGGTACTTTTACCGATGAGCGTTCGATCAGGGGCTCAACAGCCTGGATCTCCCGGTCAATCGGCCGGTGCGGGGGAGTGATGACCGGTGCCGGGGGGACCTGCTGAACTGCCGCCGGGGGAAACTGACCGGGAACAACGATAGGAGAACCACAGCGGTTACAAAAGGCAGAGTCAAGGGGTACCTTGTTCCCGCACCGTGAACAGAACACATGCTGTCCGGGCACGGGGGGGGATCGGAAGCTCCCGGTATCATTCCGGACGGGTGCAGGAATATCCTGGTCGGGAACGGGATGAGAGGAATTGACAATGGTTATCCGGGGAGAGGCTGAAGGTTCTGTCCGCCGCGATGCAACGTTAGTCCCCGGGATTACTTTTCGGAATACCGTATCGAGCGGAGAAGACATATTCTGCCGGATAACCCGTGCCCATTCGTCGCGCTCCTTGATCCGGTTACCCCCTTCCTGCCGGGAGAAGGTGAGGATCATCTGCCGCGTTTCACCGGTCTTTGACAAAACCGAGAGCGTCAGGATCTGGTCGCGGATTGCATTTTCCCCGGCCCCGACCTCTTGTATCGTAGTGAGGGGGATCTCCTTGGGGGGCAGGAGGTTTTTTGCCCTGTCAATAAGGATAACGCGCTTGTTGGTGAGAATTCCCTCAAACGGGATCGATTTTACATAGACTCCCGGCGTCCTCACCAGCACCTGTTCATCATTACGAAGTTCTGGGTCACCCATGATACCACGTCATGTTTCCTGTTCGGTAGTGGTTGTACCTTCCATGGGAAAAAGATATTTATCAACGGAAACCGGCGTTACGGTGCGGTGACCGGACCGCCGTCTATATACCGTAAGGGAAAAAGGGGGTTATTTGACAAAGACCATGGTCTCCGGCAGTGCACCGTGGCGCTCAAGAACCTCTTTCATCTGGGCAGAGGCAAGCATCTGGGACTTAATCTCGGAGGAGATGGTGATCCCGCATTCACTCGATGCCGGGTCATCCGGCACGCAGTCGCAGAGTTCGCCATTGAGCCCGAGGTCGAAGACGTACTTGATGATGTGGTTCTGGACAAAGGTCAGTTCGGTCATCATTTCCTGCGAGGGTATCCGTGCTGCGGCAAACGTGAACCGGATCGCGTCTTCGAGCGGGTGGGGGAATCCCTCGACAGAGAGCTTGATGTAACATTCGATCTCGAACCGTTCGGACTCGATCTTCTTCACTGCCGAGTGCTCGATGCTCATCATGAGTACGCGATCGGCGGGGACCATGTGGATATGGTGGTCCTTGTCAAGCATTGCAATACTGGTTTTTGCCATAATCGATCACCGTTGCCTGATATTTTGCGGCTGTCGTTATAGTGCTTGTGATCAGCCCGGCGGCCACACCGGGTACCACCAACATTTTAAACGATATTTGCCATGGTGTACGATATGCAGTACCGCACCGGGGCATTCGTGCTGGTAATCCTTGCCCTAACGTTCTCTGTTGGATGCACGACACCCTATGAAGGACCCGCAGAGTCCCCGCCCCCATCAATACCCGCAGTCACTCCGCTACCGGACAGCAAATCGGCAACGGTACCGGCATCGGAGATGGCGCTCGTGCTCACCGACATCCCGGCAGAGTATTTCGTGCGGGACCGGTCGGTTATGATCTCGCCCGAAGTCACCCAGCTGACCCGGGACCTTGGCTGGACCGGGGGATATTTTGTCCTGTTCGAACGGACCGGCCGTATCAAAAATGACCGGACACAGGTCCGCCAGGCACTCAGCATCTTTCCGGTGGAGAACATGAACAAGGTTTTCACGCTGGAAAAGACCGCGCTTTCCGAAGGAGCGACTGCCGCCGGTACTATGGATGAGATCCCCTTCCCTGCAACCGGAGACCGGAGCATTGCGTACCGTGCCACCGGAACGGCAGATCCGACTCAGGTCACCTACACGGTCATCTTTTCGAAAAAGAACGTCTTCGAGCGGATCACCATGACGGGGACGAGCACGGATTACGAGACTCTCAAGGGTATGGTACAGAAGGCTGCTGAAAAAATCCGGTGATCCTTTCCCCTGCATTTTTCTCCCGGCATGGCCAACCGGAATATCACCGGGAGTGTTTAATGGTCTTCAACTGCCGCCAGTGCGGTTCGTGCTGCATGTATCTTGGCGATTACATCGTTATCGAGCGCCGGACAGGGGAATTCACGTTCGAATGCGCCTGCGTCTCCACCGGCACCCAGTTTACGGCCGAGGTGGATGAGGACAAGCGCCAGGTTTTTTCTGATTATACCTTTCCAAATAACCACCCAAACGCCTGTCGTTTCCTCCGCCCGGACGGCAACCTCATCCGCTGCACGATCCACCGGGACAGTCCGGCCCAGTGCAAGTTCTACCGCTGCGTCGTGATGAGGGTTTCAGACAAGAGCGGCAGGCAGATCGGGTATGTTACCGGTACGCTGGCCCTCCATTCGGCTGACCCCGGGCTCCGGGGAGTCTGGGAAGATATTGAGCGGAAACGGCCGAAGTCCGATGAGGACGCCGAACCATGGATTGCTGCTTTTCTTGAGGAAATTGGGTACCGGGTGGAGTAGTTACCGGGTATTCCGGGAATAAAAAGGATCAGATTTTTCCTGATGGAGCCGTCATGACACCTGCTGCAGGTGTTGTGTCGGTTGCCGGGGGGAGGGGGGTATCCGCCGGGCCCTGGTAGATACCGGACCCGAGCCACCAGGTCGGATCAACACTCATTGCGTAGCCAAGTTTCTTCTCCACTGCGTTGTTGTGCGTGGGATTGATGTAATAATAGGTTGCAAAACCGGTGCCATTGATTGCAGCCTGCCGCAGGTCCTGGATGAACAGGTTTCCTTCGGCATCCTTCTCGTTTAAGCGGTTGACCCCGATCTTTTCAGGGTTCACCGGGTGGGCGATGGTCGTGCCGTTCATATCATACGCATAGATATACAAAACGCCCCGGAAGAACGATCCGTTCCGGTTCGAGAACTCGGCAAGCGCTTTCTCTTTCCCGTTCTGCCGGGCGTAGCTCACTGCCTCGTTCACGAAAGATACCATCTCCTCTTTTGTCGCAATATTCTGGCCGGATGCCGTGGTTGCCGGCACGGTTGTATCCACAACGGTTACGGGGGTTGCCGGAGCCGGGGTCGGTGCCTTTGCAGGTGCCGTTCCCTGGGTACAGCCGGCGCTTATTACGACGAGGAAAATAAGGAAGCCCGGTATAAAAAACGGGTGCGGTTTTATTGTCATTCTTATGTTGTTTATTGACTTGACAGATAAATCCTGCAGGAAAATTCGTTGACAAAAGGTTACGTCCCGCGGTTTCCCCCGTTCGCCGGGACGAAAGATACTGACCACATTTTTATGCATGAGCCGGCAAGATTTCCCTCATGAAGATGCGGTATTTGTTTCCCGTACTGCTGGTCATCATCCTTTGTTGTGTCACAGCCGGATGCACACAGTCGCAGGTACAGCAGGATGCCGGCCAGGGGCCAGTCTCCTCCCCCGGCTCCACCCAGAAAGTCGCTGCGACCGGGACCACCCCGGGGGACCTGACGGCACTCGTGAACCGCGCAGTAGCATATGCCCGGGAAAATGGAAAGGAAAAAGCAATTGCAACATTCAATGATCCGAAGGGAGAGTTCGTCACGGATCATATCTACGTCTTTGCCGAGGACTACAACGGCCTGGCGCTTGCCGAGCCCTTTGAGCAGAACATTGTCGGGACCAATATCCGGAACATGACCGACCGGTATGGCGTGCCCCTTGTCAGGAACCTTGAAGAGACCGGGAAGTACGGCATCGGGTACGTAAGCTATGATTACCCAAACCCGAAGAACAACAAAACCATTGAGCCTAAACTCTCGGTTGTTGCGGATGTCGACGGCACGTATTACGTCGGTGCCGGTACCTATGCCGGATCCGGCATGGTCTACCCCTCTTCAGCCCTTGGCCCGGCCACGCGGGACTACACGGTTGCCGACCTCACCTCGTTTGTGAAAGAGGCCATGGCATATGCAAAGGAGAACGGTAAGGAGAAGGCCTTTTTTGCATTCAATAACAGGTCAGGCCGGTTTGCCGATGGAGAACTGACCATCATTGCCGTGGATTACAACGGCACGATGCTTGCAAGCTCCATCTCCACAGAGACAGCAAAGGCCCGGATCAACCTCATCAACTACCATGACCCTGACGGCGTGGCCACGATCCGTGAGATGCGCGACCTGGCAAAACAGGGTGGCGGCTACTCGTACACCGTGGCAACGGTAACAATAGACGGCAGGACATACTACGCACCCAAGATCGACTATGCAGAGCCGGTGGATGATACCTACTGGGTCTTTTCCGGTATCATTGTCCCGGAGTACGAGCAGCTCCGCAAGGGAGACCTGACCGGTATTACCGTACGGAACCACACCCGGACCGAGGTGTACGATCTCGTAGACAGGGCTGTTGCCTATGCAAAGGCAAACGGGAAGGAGAGGACGCTTGTCGAGATCAACAACCCGGACGGACAGTTCACCGAGGGCGATCTCTTTGTCTGGGCCGAGACCTTTGACGGCACCATCCTTGCCGACCCGTACTGGAAGGACGGGGTGGGGAAGAACTGGATGGACTATACAGATCCGTACGGCGCCAAGACCACCGTTGTCGGTATTAATGCCATGAAGAGCGGGACCGGGTTCACCCATGCGATGTTCCCGGACACTGCTGAAGGTCACACGGCATCTGTCCCGAAACTGATCTATGCAAAACCGGTGGATGACACCTGGTGGATCGGCAGCGGTATCTACGGCGTGCAGGTTCTATAAGGACACATTTTTCCTCGATTACTTGGCCTTCTGGTTTTCCGGATTGCCAAAAAGGGGGTTAAACCGGTCCCCCAAATCCATATATCAGGGGGGATATGGCCCCCTTTGTTCAGGCACTTCGTTCAGATCATGAAGGGGGTGCATTCTGTGATACGTACCGGCTGTTCACGACAACCTCATTTGTCCCGTTCAGTTCGATAAAGCCCCAGCTCTCCCGCGGCTTCCCGATGAACGACGGCGACGGGAATACCTGCACATCCACTACCGCGAAGTGGAGATGATCCCCGTGTGAGAAGCCGGTGTTGCCCTGCCAGCCGATCCGTGTCCCGGCAGGGACTTCCTGGCCAGGAGTCACCGGTGCCGGGTCCTCGTGAAGGAGGTGCATGTAAACCGTGAAGGTACCAGGCGCATGCTGAAGAATCACAAAATTTCCCATATCTGCAAATTCAGTGCCCTTTTCGCCGTTCCTGTACGTATTGAAGGAGTCCGGGTGGCTGAAATCCGACAGGAAAACCTTCCCGCCGGCCACGGCAGAGACGGCCGCTTTCCCGGTTGTGAAGCGGTCAAAGTCCAGTGCCCCGTGATCATGGTAGCCGGTTGTCAGTTCCCGTGTATCCCCGGCGGGCCAGGGGAAATTGATGAGGAATTTGCCCGGGGTAGCAGGTTGTACCGGGAGAGCCGTGGTTGAACCGGGTGCCGGTATAACAACCGTCGTAACACTTAAGGTCAGCGGGGGGTTCTGGGCATCCGGTGCGGGTGATGTACCATTGCAGCCGGCGAAAAGACAGAACCCGGTCATAATGAGGATGAGTATCCCGGTTATCCGCACATCCATATCAGGCAGCCCTGAAAAATCATAGTCACCCGGATATACTTAAACGTGGTTATCCTGCAAAAATAACTGCCGGAAAATTCCAGAAAGGCAAACCTCTCACCGGAAAAACATCAAAAGAATTACGCCCAGGTCGGAATTCGAATCCGAGTCGATTGCGTGACAGGCAATCATGATAGGCCACTACACTACCTGGGCATTTGGTACAGTTAATCCCGCCTCCCAGATTCGAACCGGGGACATCGCGGTAGCCGCGCAGTTACCTTTGACGGTAAACCAATCTACAGCCGCGCACTCTACCAGGCTGAGTTAAGGCGGGGCACTGCGCTACTAATGTAAGGCAAATTTCTTATTAAACATATCGTAAGAAGATTCACTTTCCGGGTGAAAAACGGCAGAATTTCACGGGAATCGGTTTTTGTAATGCAAATGCGCACAACAAAGGATACGATAAGCAGGGTCCGGGCTGCATTGACCTGCCCATCCCGCGGGAAGATCCTGTATGCCATCCGGCCGGATGTGAAAACCTGCGAAAGGATATCTTTTGATGTGGTGCAGGATTTGTTTATATGTCCTGCATGCCCATTAGGTAATGTATGACTGCTCGCAAGGATTTTGCGGGGGATCGCTTTCTTCACCGATAGCCACGCCCTTCCAGAAGTAACTGTTTTTGATACCACGCTCCGGGACGGAGAACAGACCCCGGGGATTGCATTCACCTTTGAACAGAAAGTTGAGATCGCACGCCAGCTCTCCGCGATCGGTGTCCACGCGATAGAGGCAGGGTTCCCTGCGTCATCGAAGGCCGAGAAAGAGACGGTAACCGCCATCAAAAAACTGGGTCTCGAATCGAAGATCTGCGGGCTCGCCCGCTCGGTGAAAGCCGATGTTGACACCTGCCTGGACTGCAAGGTCGACATGGTCCACGTCTTCATCCCGACCTCGGACATCCAGCGGGAGAACACCATCAACAAGAGCCGGAAGGAAGTGCTCGAGATAACGGCCGATATCATCGGCTATATCCGGAAGCGCTCCGACCTGTGCATGTTCTCGGCAATGGACGCCACGCGGACGGACTGGGACTACCTTATCGACGTATTCCGGACCGCTGCCGATGCCGGGGCTACGATCATCAACGTGCCGGACACGGTCGGGGTCATCTCGCCCTCGGCGATGAAGAGGCTCATCACCCGGATCAACAAGGAGGTTAAGTGCCCCATCGACGTCCACTGCCACAATGACTTCGGCCTCGCGGTCGCAAACACCATCGCCGCGGTCGAGGCCGGGGCATCGCAGGTGCAGGTGACCGTCAATGGTCTCGGGGAGCGGGCCGGCAATGCCGACCTTGCCCAGACCGTGATGATCATGGAGTCGATGTACCGCATCAACACCGGGATCGAGAAGGCACGGCTGGTCGAGACCTCGCGCCTCATCTCCCGGTTCAGCGGCATCGGCATCCCGCCCACCCAGCCGGTTGTCGGAGAGAACGTTTTCAGCCACGAAAGCGGGATCCACTCGCACGGCGTCCTTAAGAACGCGGCCACCTTCGAGCCGGGCATCATGACCCCGGAGATGGTGGGGCACCGCCGCCGGCTGACCCTCGGGAAACACGTGGGCCACCACGCGGTCCGCCAGATGCTCACCGATGTCCACATCGACCCGGACGAACCGCAGCTTGCCGCGATCATCGAGAAGGTGAAAGCCATTGCCAACCGCGGAAAAAGGGTGACCGACGCCGACCTCTACGAGATCGCCGAGAGTGTCATGGGCATCGAACTGAACAACAAGGTGTTCGAACTCGAAGACATCGCCATCATGACCGGCAACCACGTCATCCCGACCGCAAGCGTCAAGGCGATGGTGAACGGGAAGGAGCATATCTTCTCCGCAGTAGGGAACGGTCCCGTGGATGCAGCACTCAATGCCATTCTCGGTATCACGCCCACGAAGCTCCAGCTCAAGGAGTTCAACATCGAGGCAATCTCGGGCGGTTCCGACGCGATGTGCCACGTGACCATCGCGGTCGAGGATGAGCACGGCAGGATCTTCGATGCCAGCGGGAGCGGGGATGATATCGTCCTCTCCTCGGTCGAGGCCATGGTCAATGCCGTGAACACGATCAACCGGGCATAAAAATCTTACAATTTTTTCAGGTTCGAGTTCCGGATCTGCACGAGAATATCCAGCGGAACATCGTACCCGTACAGCGAAGCCCGCACCGAGAGTGTGTCGATGACCTCATCGGTCGATGCAAGGTAACGCTTGGTGAAGCCGCCGTTCCGGTCTGCCGAATCAAGGAGATTATCGATCCGGTCGCAGAGTTTCACCAGGGTGGCCTCCGGAGGTGCGTCGAGGATCCGGTCCAGGCTGTCGGAGAGCCGGGCGGATTTCCCGGGAATGGTGTTCTTCTTGGTCATGGCCCCGACTATGGCAGCAATATCCTGCCGGTCATCAGCCGGGAGAGGGAGACCTGCAACCAGCTTGTCCGTCTGCATGAGCCAGTCCGGGGAACAGTCCTCGTACACATCATGGAGCCACGCCGCGATGATGGCGACATGGGAGCCGTTGAATGTCCCGACCAGCCCCGCCACCCGGGCCGGGTGGGTGATATACGGAGTCCGCCGATCTTTGCGCAGCTGTCCCTTATGGGCGCGGGAGGCATGATCGGCAGCAGTCTTGATGACGAGGAGCCGGTGGGCCGGGTCCACTGCCAGGAAGTCTGCCAGGTGACTCATAACAGGACTGGTATGCACAATGGCATGAGCGTTTGGGTTTTAGCCGGTGAGGCAGGGAATGGGGAAAAAAGAATTATGCAGCGGAGGGGGCACCCTTGCCCTCGATTGCCGCCTTGATCTGGGCCTGGAGCTGCTCGAACTTGGACTGGAGCATCTTCTCCTGTTTCTCTAAGGACTTGATGCGCAGTTCAAGGGTCTCGACCTTCTCGGTGAGCTTTGCGTCGATGACGTCCTTCTTCTTCTGCATCATGACGGTGCCAACGCTCATGTATATGACCGCGCCTTCAGGGGAGTCGCTGATCTCTTCCTTCGCACGGTTTGCCTCGCGGACTGCCATCTCGTACTGGGCCTTCTGCTGGAGGATGGTCTGGAGCTGCTGCTGGATCTGCTGGAGCATGCCGATCTGGTTCTGGACTTTGGGTGACATATTGTTCATAAGAAATTCCTGTAGGGAATATCGGTGCCGCGGGATAAAAAGGGTTATTCCTTTGCATGCAGGAAAAAGCCTCCGGGATGAGGTTCCGTTTCAGGATTTCTCTACAAGGCTCACAACCTCATCAGCAACATTGACGAGCCGGAGGTACATGTTGAGCGCAGCACGGAGGGAGGAGACATCCTGCGCCTCGACCGTGAGGACGAGCGTGTCCGTTCCTTCAAGCGTGCAGCGGGTCGTGGAGCGGGGATTAACCTCGTCAGGGAGTTCCGGCAGGAGCGCACGATAGATCTTTTCCGCGTGATCGGATCTGAAACGGAATACAGCTTCGTGGCGTGGCATGGGGTACCCTGTCATACAATATGCATGAAAAAAGATAAAACAATTATTTTTCCGGGACGGGTCCCCGGAGCGGTGTTACCGTGCCTTGAGTTCCTTGATCGCCGCGCCGCGTTCCTTGAAAAGGATGCGGTGGCCGCAATAGGGGCAGCGGACGTTGACGTCGATCTCGACTTTCTGCTTGCACCGGGCACACTTGTAGGTACTTGCCATGCTGATCGGTTACTTCCTGATCTCTTCAACCGTTCGGTCGATCGCACGCTGGGCAATCTTCATGGTCGGGGTCATGGGCTGGTATGCGCCGCCGGCGAACTTGAACCCGCACTTGCGGCATTCCCAGATACCGGTCCCTTTTCGTGCCACGGATTCCATGTCACACTTGGGGCAGCGGTGGAGTGCCTGGGAGATCTTCTCGATTTCGTTTACTCTCTTGCGTACGAATCTTCCGTACCGGCAGCCGAAACGACCGGAGCTTCCGGTGACTTTTCCTTTTGCTTTGTGAGTTGAGGATTTTGCCATGATGGATACCCACTGATCTGTCTTGTCTTATTTGACGTCTGAACTAATATACTTGATTGAGGATTTTCACCACGCCCTCTCCTTTGGAGAGCTTGTTGATGAGGTCGTAGAAGTCTCCCTGGATGCCGGCCGGGATGCGGACCACGCAGACCCATGAGCCGTCCTTGAGCCACTCATCCTTTTCCATGGTCGATGCCGCGGCAATGTCGCCATAGGCTTTCGCAGCAAAGTCCGGGGGGATCTTGATCGCAAGACGGAGTTCCTCGAACCGGATCGGGAGGAGCGGGCGGAGCGCCTTGACCGTCTCCTTGACCTGTTCGTCGACATGCTTGAACGGGTCGATGTTCACCCGCGCTTCCTCCATGGCCATCTCGATCCGTTTCGGGGGGTGCGGGTGGCCGGTCTGCGGGTTCACGGCATTGCGCGCAATGAAGGTGATGACCTGCAGGCGCTTCTCCTCGACCATGTGCTTGCGCTGCTCTGCGGTCAGGTGGATCTCGCCCTTCTCGATGATCCGCCGCGCAACGGTATCGAAATCCGTGGTATGGAAGACCTTCATGAGGGCTTCATCGGAAGCCCGGGTCGCCTTCGACGAGTTGCCAAACACGTTCAGTGCGGCGACAACGTCTTCGATGTCGACCTTCTGTCCCTGCCTGACCAGCGCCGCCATGTCGGGGTCTACGAGGATCTCGAAGCGCTCCCCGTGACTTTCAAGGCGCGCTACCGTGGCATGGTCAAGCGGAATCATGGGGGATCACGGCTTGAACTGGCCGACGTACGTTGCCACTTCTTCGCGGCTCATCTTGCGGAAGACCGGGTTCTCTTTCCCGATCACGCCGATCTCGACCTGGTCGACATCGAACTTGCCCTCGGTTGCCGAGTGGAGCGCCTTGAGACCGAGCATGATGACGTCCTTGATCTCGGATTCAGGGTTGTACTCTTCTTCGAAAACCTTCATGACCGCGGGGCGGCCGATGCCGATACCGGTTGCCTTGTACTCAAGGAGCGTCCCCGAGGGGTCGGTCTCGAAAAGCCGGCATTCCCCTTCGCTGACTCCGGCAATGAGGAGGGCCGTCCCGTACGGGCGGATGCCGCCGTACTGGGTAAGGGTCTGCATGTGGTCGCAGAGTTTCTTCGAGAGGGCTTCGACTTCGATCGGCTCGTCGTACGAGACGCGGTTGATCTGGCACTCGACGCGTGCCCGGTCAACAAGGGCGCGGGCATCCCCGACAAGGCCGGAGGAGGCAACGCCGATGTGCTCGTCAATCTTGAAGATCTTCTCGATTGATGATGCCTCGAGCAGCTTTGAGTTGACGCGCTTGTCAACGATCAGGACGACCCCGTCCTTGGCCTTGATACCGACTGCGGTGGTTCCCCGCTTGACGGCTTCGCGGGCGTACTCGACCTGGTAAAGCCGGCCGTCGGGTGAAAAGACGGTGATGGCCCGGTCATATCCCATCTGGTATTGTGGTTGCATTATGGTGTCTCCTTATCTTCTCTTGTCAAAAAGAATCGGTGTGTATTTTTAAATCCCTTTTCCATCACATCAACCTTCTGACCATTACAATATACGGGTGTGAAGGCTTTCTGGTCAAACATGAAGTCGCCCGGCTCCCCGGCTGGCGGTTCCGGTGCCTTCATCGTGCGGATGCGCTCGCGCAGGCTCTCCATGGTCCCGGACGCGGCAATGATCCGCAGCGTGATCCGGGTCTCCCGGCAGGCAGTGATCGTCGACAAGGCGATTGCCAGGTCGTGCTCGCTTCCCCGCCGGCAGCGGATGAAAACATACTCGCCCTCGACAGCAACAACGGCCTGGATCATGATCGCGGCAGCCGCGTCGCCAAAGAGTGCGGTGATTGCATCGGCGATCGCGTAGTAGAGCTCCTTCTGGTCAATGGGTGTCCCGGGTGGCTCAACCCGGACCAGAAGGTACCGCCGCTTGTCGCGGAGGGTTGGCGGGCGGGGGGTCATGGAATCACCCGCACTGCCGGAACCGGGGGTGTCGTGACCGTCCCGACACCGGCAAGGGTTTTTTCTACAGCAGGGATATCCATGCCAAGCAGCGAGCAGAGGCCGCTGATCTCCCGGACTGCGCGCAGGTCGAGGACAGAGCGGGCACAGGTCGAGATCGTCAGCGGGAACTCAAACCGCCCTTCAAGGACGAGGATGTCCCGGTAGCGGGCGATCGCCTTCTGGCGTGCAATCCCCCGGGTCGCGATGATGGTCGAGAGATCGATGTCGACTGCGACACGGTTGTCCGCAGCCATCTTCGCCGAGACATGATCGAAGGCGGCCTTGTCAGCCCCATGGATGCCGCGGAGGATATGTACCCCCTTCATGCCGATCACCGCACGGTTGAACCCTGCATCCCCTGCCTTCACGGAGACGACGGTATCAGTCCCGCGGAACCGCTTCACCCGGTTGATGATGTCCCGGACCGGGATGTCACGGAAGATTATGCCGGACCGCACTTCCACATCGCCATACGTGCCGGAAGGAGTGTCGATGGCGACAAGGCTGTCAAAACCCAGTGCTCCGGCCTCAAGAGCAAACCGTCGTACCGACGTGTCCCCGTTCGGGTACGGAAAGACAGCGGCATCGGTGATCTTCATGAGAGTAACTTCAGTTGAAAAAAGATAAGGTTATTTGCCCTGGTTGGCATGGGAGCGGATGCTCGGGCGGGTCTTCTCGGTACCCTTGCCACGGTAGAGCATACCCCGGCCCTTGAGACCGGCGGAGGTCTTGCCGCGCTCTGCACGACCGCGGTGGACCGGGTCTGCCATCCATGCAAGGTTCTTGTCGGCCCTGATGGAGGGGTGGTGCCCGTCAACGAGGATGACCTCGTAGTACTTGAGCTTGCCGTCCTGTCCTACCCAGTAGGAGTTGAGGACTTCCATGTTGGGGAACTTCTTGGACGCGCGTTCCTCGGCAATGCGCTGGATGGACTTGCCTGCGGTGAGGCGGTTTTTGCCCATCCGTGCGGACCGGCGTGCGCGGACGTACCGGGATGCCCGGCGGCCACCGCGGCGGACCTGGACACGTGCAACGGCGATGCCCTGCTTTGCCTTGTAGCCGAGCGTGCGTGCCCGGTCGATACGGGTCGGGCGCTCGATACGAACAACGCTACCCTCGCGGCGCCACACCTGCATGCGGTTCCAGAGGAGTTCCTTGACTTCACTCTTGTCAGGTCTCTTCCATGCATCCCTGACGAATGCGTACATCGATTTTACCATGGTAATCACCTAAGGTTCGGCCCAAAGAGGGCTACATTCCTTTCTTCCAGACGGGACGCATCCCGTGTGCCTGTATACATAGGACGGAGGGGGTAATAAAGGGGATGGGGGGTGATTATGCATGACCTGTTGTAGTTTCAGGGGCTTGCGTGGATTTCAAATTCCCGCGAGACCCCGCATTCGGTAACAATTTTATAATGACCCGGTGTCAGGTCAGTAGTGCTTAATTGCTGAACCGGAGTGGATTCCCCTTGTTTCAGATAATATCCATAATCTATTTGCGTTCCCGTAGGTCCGATCAGTAATTCCCATGTACCAACCTGGCGATAAAGGTAAAATGACGGGAAAATACTCCAGCATGCAAGAGTTTCTGATCCTTCGTTTACCACGGAGAACTTGACAACTTCACCCTGATTGTACACATCCGAATCCATCTTGAGATAGTCTGGATGAATACCTTCGGGCTGCGGAATTGTTACCTTATAAAATGGTACAGCCTTTTCCTTTGTTAGTGATACAAGAGTCTGCGTGGGCATACCTGTCAGATTGTTCATAGCAGGAGTTGTCGTGCACCCCGCCGCCAGCACCAGTGCTGTGATAATGAGGATCACAAGCAGGGCAATAATGAACGGGTTGGGATAAGATTCAGACCTCATGACAATCACATACAAAGAACCGGGTAGGCAAGTGATAATCCGACATAGAGAACCTGCGGCATCGTGAAGATGAGCAGGATTGTTACGATGATTTTCACGGTATGCCAGGTTTTTTCCACAGGAGATCTCTGGTCTTCCATTTCAGTACCAGCAGGCTCAGGTTTCCTGAAGATATTGGATAATACCAGCGGAAACACTTCACACCCGATTACGAGAACCGACAGGATGGTGAGGGACAGCATCAGGCAGACCCAAGGTACAAGTGCAAGATACATCCACTGCCGGAGTGCGGCGATATTTGCAATTTTTACTCCGGTGGCAAGAGCCGCGAAAATCAGCGATATCCCGATGAAAAGAACATACACGGTTGTCGTTCCCATGAACCTGCGCAGACGTCCATTCCCTGCCGCAGGATTCGTTTGTGCGAGTGAATATATAAGGACGGTTAGCAGGACCGGTACAAGACCGATGAGCAGGATGCAGATCATCTTATCAAAGGGCAGTCTGGGTTCGCAAGAGGTGGGATAGATAGGACTCTGATATTCCTGTAATTGAAGGGCATCATAATATGATTCATTGGCTTTTCGGAATGCATCATCTGCACTTTCCCGTGCCCGATCATAATTGCCATTCCGGATTTCATTTTTTGCGGTCGAAAGAGAGCTGAACGCAATTTCCCGTTTCATAATTACTGCAGGAAGCCGCGGATTATGACTGGTGCTCGCGTTTCCTTTGAACCATGCGATGATCACGTCAGTTTTTTGGATTATAGCTTCGCCATCGGTTACAATCTGTATAACCTGATCTTTATCGCTCATCGCGATTGTTTGTGCTGTTACCATTTGGCTGACCGGGGTAATGTCGGCCTGCCCTGCGGTCCCCGCCACCAGCAGCACCGCCATCATCACGAAACACAACGCGACCGCTACGTGAATCGGTTTCCTCCGGCTCTCAGGAAAAATCGGGCGTGCGGTCATGCGATACAAAAAGTCCGTGCGGTGCGGGGAAATAGATTGTGAAATATTATTGATTGAAAATTTGCGATACCTGCCACCGCCCCGAAGGGCGTCCCGCGGCGGCTTCAATTACCTGAACTAGTTCGATTAAGGTAAGTGCATAGCGCAAAATCCGACAGGCGTTTTGCGCGTAGGGCATCGCACATGGTGAGAGTAACAATCCGCTTAAAAATTTTTTAAGCAGAAAAAAAGGTGTTAGTTACTGAACAGCGCCGCGGTTATGTAACCGTGCCGCGGTTGTACAACTAACAGTAAACAATTTTCTCCGGCGTGAGCGATTCGGCCCATCGTGAGGGGGTCGCTAAAAAAAATTTTGAACGGCAAAAAAGCTCTTACAAACAAATTGAAACGATCCAGTCTGGGTTAGCTAAAAAATATCGGCTTCATAGAAATAACGGGAACACGAGCTTATAACGAAAAAATGGGAGGGCTCCCCGCATCAGGGCACTCGAAGAACCTGATGGTTCTTTTCTCATCTCATCCCGTTGGATTCGATGCCTCGCGGGGGGGCACGGCGGGGGGGGCAAATTATCTGTTTTAAAAAAGGTACGATAATAGATGCCGCCGCGGGAGCGCCCCGCCGGGGACAGCCGAAGGCTGTGGAGAAGATTTTCCTAATGGAAAATCTTGGACTGTGGCGGCACCAATCATTCTTGGGGGTATGGGGGCATCAGCCCCCATCTTTAACTGTGAAAAAAATCGGATTAAATTGAAAAGATAAATTCACTTCCCCTTCTTCTTCTCAACCACCCGGATATCCGTGATGGCAGTAACCGGATACTGCCCATCCTTGTCCTTCTCAGCCGACTTGACCATATCCCACACCGTCAGCAAAGCAATCGAGACACCGGTTAAAGCCTCCATCTCGACCCCGGTCTTGCCGGTCATCTTCACGACAACGGTTGCCTCAATGAACCCGTCGCCTTCCGCGAAATCCACGGCAACCGAACTGATCGGGATAGGATGGCACATCGGGATGAGGGTCGAGGTGTTCTTGACAGCCATGGTTGCCGCAACCCGGGCGGTTGCGAGGACATTGCCTTTCACGACCTTTCCCTCGCGGATGGCTGCAAGGGTTTCGGGGCGCAGGTAGATCTTCCCCGCTGCCACCGCCTCGCGGGTCACGTCCCCTTTCCCGCTGATATCGACCATCTGTGCCTTGCCGTCCTGAATATGCGAAAACTCTGCCATTCATCCACCTTTCCCGAAGAGTATTGCGGGTATCCGGTCCACAAGGTCCGATGCCAGCATCCCCTCGCCCCGCCCGGCCGCGACCTGCTGCCCCGCCTTCCCGTTCACGTACGCGGCAATGCAGGCTGCCTCGAATGCCGGGACGCGGTGCAGGAGAGCACCGGCAATTCCTGCAAGCACGTCACCGGTCCCGCCGACCGTCATCGCGGGATGCCCCGTGCGGTTGAACCTGACCCGGGTACCGTCCGTGATGATGTCGGTCCTTCCTTTGAGAAGGACAGTTCCTTTAATGCCGGAATCCCGTGCGATGCGTGCCCGCCCGACCGTATCATCCGGCAGGGTTTTACCGGTAATGCGGGCAAACTCTCCCGCATGGGGAGTATAGATTGTCTCCCCTTTGGCTGCGGGAAGCGGGAGCCGGAGGGCGTCTGCATCGAAGACCGCCTTCCTGCAGTGCGGGGCAACAGCCCGAACCACCGCGTGGCTCTCTGTGCCGAGCCCGTTGCCGCACACCACGACATCGGCCTGCTCTGCCAGGGCGGTGAGCCGTTCAATGTGCTCTTCGCTGATCCGTTCACCCGTGAGCCGTTCGTAGATGAGATCAGGGATCGGCTCGAACACCGGAGACGCAATCCGGACAATATCAGCCCCGGCCCGGAGTGCGCCGAGCCCGGCAAGATACGGGGCCCCCTGATAGGGCCCGCCGCCAATGACAAGCACAGTGCCGCCGACACCCTTGTGTGCCTTCGGGTTCCGGGCAGGAAGAAGCGTGAGGTCACCGGGCCCGACCCCGCATTCCGCCTCTGCCGGGATCCCGATATCAATGACAGTCGATCCCGCCACCTTGGCGCGGTGGAAGGCGCAGATCCGGTCTGCCCGCATGCCCGGTGTCGGAACATCCGCAGCAATGATCTTCGCGGGCGACTCATTCGCCATCGCGATGCAGGATGCAAACGGTTCGCTGATCCCGCAGGTAATGCCGGTGCCGAGCAGTGCATCGACAATCACATCAGCGTTGTCAAAGAGCCTCTGGAGGGGAACAAGGTCATCCCGGCACCCGAACGGGTGGAGACCTACCGAGGTGTGCCGGAGGGCGGCGAGCTGGTGCTCGCAGGATTTACTCCGTCCCCCGGAATCGAGGTAGATGACCGAGGTCTCCACCCCGCGCTGGAGGTGCCGTGCGACAACCATCCCGTCGCCACCGTTGTTACCTTTCCCGCAGAGGATGAGCACCCGCTCCGGGTTAAAGGTGAGGACGTGATCGGCAAGTGCCCTGCCTGCGCTCTCCATCAGCTGGAGCCCGGTGACGCCAAGCGCTATCGCATTGGCGTCAACGGCACGCATCCGGGCAGGGGTGATAAGCCCGGTCTCCACGAATTCCCCCAAGGCTTCCGGTTGCATCTGAAGTACAATTCATGTGTAGGAACTCCCTAATAATATGCAATGGGTTTTTGTGATGATGTGAAGGCAGCCGCAGAACAGATCGCGGCAGCTCCGGAAATAACCATCATCTCCCACATCGATGCGGACGGGATATCCTGCGAGGCGATCCTGTCGCAGGCCATCTCCCGGCAGGAGATAAAAGTCAAATCGGTGTTCGTCCGCCAGCTCGAACCGCTCACCATGCCCCAGGTGCCGCAGGACGACTCGTTCAAGGTCTTTGCCGACCTCGGGGCCGGCCAGCAGAACCTGATGATGGAACGGGGGTTCACCACAAAGGAGATCCTGATCGTCGACCACCACATCAGCCAGCCCTGCGAGCGGGAATATACGCAGGTCAACTGCCTCCCCTACGGGTACACGAGGATGAGCGCTGCCGGGGTCGCATACCTCATCGCACGCCAGCTGGACGGGTCAAACATCGACCTCGCGAAACTTGCGATTGTCGGCAACGTCGGGGACATGATGGCGCGGGAGAAGTGCGGACTTGTCGGCCCTGCGCGGGATATCATTGTCGAGGACGGGGTCCGGCACAAATCCGTTGATGTGCGCAAGAAGGACCTCAACTGTTACGGCACGGCAACCCGCCCGGTCCACCTCTCGCTTGCCTACAATGACGACCCTTTCATCAGGGGGATCAGCAACAACCCTGAGGGGGCACGGCAATTCCTCAAACGACTCGGGATACGCCAGCAGACCCCGGACGGGCGCTGGTACGTATGGGAGGAACTTGAGATTGAGGACCGGCGCACGGTTATCTCGGCGCTTGCCGAGCAGCTCATAGCAAACGGCGACAAGGTGGACCGGCTCCTGGCGGAGACGTATGGGTTCCCGGACGAACTGCCGCGGACTCCCATGCGGAACGCTCAGGAGTATGCGACCCTGCTCAATGCCTGCGGGCGGTGGGCAAAACCGGCCGTGGGCGGGGCAATCCTCCGGGGCGACCGGGGGCAGGCCTACCGCGATGCCGAGCACATGCTCAACAACCACCGGGCCATCATCCGGAGCCTCCTCCAGTTCATCATCGACACCGGGGTCAAGGAGATGGAAAACCTCCAGTGGCTCCATGTCGGAGGAAGGTACCCGGACACGATTGTCGGGATCGGCGCCGGTATGGCACTGTCGAAACTGAACCCGGACAAGCCCATTCTTATCATGTGCGAAGTGCCGGAGGATACGAACCTCACCAAGTGCTCGATGCGGACCAACGAGCGGGTGGTCGGGCGGGGTATCGACCTCCAGCAGGCCCTCAACGAGGCGTCAACCGAGTACGGTGGCGGGGGCGGCGGGCATAAGATCGCGGCGGGCGCGTACATCCCGAAAACAGCAGAACAGGAGTTTGTTATTCGTGTCAACAGGATACTCGGAGAACAGTTCGCTCAGGCGGGTACAGGTAATCGCTGATTTCCAGTTCGGCAGGGGTGTCGGAGTGGGACTCTTTCCCGAGGGATGCGAGTTCATCTTCTCAACCACCGGGCGGATACGGCAGATTGGCTTTTCCGGAACACGCCTCGCCACGGTCCGGGCATCGGACGGCCGGCTGACCCTCGGGATCGAGGGGGCAAAGCGCGTGCAGGCAGCCCTGCCCGCCCCGAAGTTCCGGGTCGTGATCCGGGAGGATGTGGCGGAATTCCTTGCCAAGGGAAAGAACGCGTTTGCCAAGCATGTCATCGCCGCGGACCCCGACATCCGCGCGGGCGACGATGTGCTGGTGGTCGCCGAAAATGATCGTCTGCTTGCCTGCGGTGCAGCAGTCGTTTCCGGCCCGGAAATGCTTGCATTTAATTACGGAGTAGCGGTAAGAGTACGGCAGGGTAGTGAGAAAGATGCTTCCGGGAAATATCAACCCGCGCCAGATGAAGGCGATGATGAAGAAGCTCGGCATGAATGTCGAGCAGATTGAAGACGTGCAGAGTATTGTGATCAAGACGCCGAAGGGCAACTGGGTCTTCGACTCGGCCGAGGTCTCAGCAATGACCATGCAGGGCCAGACCACGTACCAGATCTCCGGTTCCCCGCGTTTTGAGGAAGCCGCGCCGGATATCCCGAAGGAGGATGTCACGATGGTGGCAGCACAGGCAAACGTGCCGGAAGAGAAGGCCCGGGCGGCCCTCGTTGCATGCAAAGGCGACATTGCCGAAGCCATCATGAAGCTGGCCCAGTGATGATCGAGGCTGGCGACCGGGTCCTTCTTGCAGGAGAAGGCAGGGAGTTCTGGGTCAAAGCGGGGCCGGGGAAGCTTGGCACTGACAAGGGCCAGATCGAGCTCGAGTCCATTGTCGGAAAAGAGGGCGGGGATATCATCACCACCCATTCCGGTGCGGAGTTTACGATCCGTATCCCGCGGCCAACGGACTTTTTCGCGTACGGCAAGCGTTCGGGTGCCCCGATGCTCCCGAAGGACATTGGCCTCGTCATTGCCTATACCGGCATGAACCACAACGATGACGTGCTCGATGCCGGAACCGGCAGCGGGATTGCCGCGATCTATTTTGGCGGCGTGGCAAAAACCGTCAAGACCTACGAGATCCGCCCGGAATTCTCCACGCTCGCGATGAAGAACATCACCGAGTCGAAACTCACGAATGTGGAAGCCGTGGCAAAGGACTTTCTCGATGCAGAAGGATCGTTCGATGTGGTCCATCTCGACCTCCAGATCCAGCCGGAGCACGTGACCCATGCGTTCTCCCTGCTCCGGTCCGGCGGGTATCTTGCGTGCTACACCCCGTTCCTGGAACAGATGGCAATCGTTGTCGATGCAGCCACCCCGCTCTTCCGCGAGGTGCACACCCACGAGCTCATCGAGCGGGAGATGACCCGGTCCAAGCGGGGGACCCGGCCGTCGACGAGCGTGAGTCACTCGGGGTATGTGACAATTGCGAGGAAATAATTCTTTTTTTTGATAATTTCAGAATTGCGATAGCCCGACGCGCAAAACGCCTCGTCGGGTTTTGCGCTTCTCACTACCTGTCTTGTGAAAATGAACGGTAATTAAGGCCGCCGCGGGGCGCCCTTCGGGGCGGCGGCAGGCATCGTAAATTTTCAATAAAATACTGGATTCTTTACCATCCGGTCAATCCTTCTTATACAGCGCCTCACTCCGCTCAATCTTCTTCTTCACCGTCTCCCACGTCTTCGTGATAAGGAAACTCTCCTCCATGTACCCGACCATCTTCTCAAACCGCTTCATGGGAAACGCAATCGTCATGACATCCAGCGGCACGCAGGGACGGGCGGAGGGGTCGAACATACCCAGTACGACCTTAGGGTTCTCCTTCTGCTGTTCGAACCACGGGTAATAGATGATCGAGCTGCACCCGGCCCCCATCGGGCAGATGACCCCGTTCGGGTCGCCCTGGTCGAAGTTCGCAAGGGAAAAAAGCCCGCTCATGACCTCGGGACGGGCGAAGAAGACAACCACTTCCGGATTATCGGCGGCAGTAAGCTGGTCCCAGCGGGTGAACGCGAGGTCCTTTCCCTCCATCGAGAACGGGGGGATAAGTCTCTCCCATGCATCGACAAGTTCCGGCGTCTGTTTGTACCGCTCTCCTTCCACGCCGCCCGGTTTCCCGTTTGAAAGAAAGTACCGGAAGTCCGGTGGCCGCTCGTGGGAATACCCCGAGTACATCAGTCCCCCCCTGCAGGTTATCGAGCGGTCATTCAGTGCCAGCGGCGTCCCGTTCCGGGCCCGCCCTGTCTGGCAGATGAGGCAGCGCCAGCCATCGGGTGGCGGGACTTTCCGGGCGGAGTCCGGTTCTTTCCTGAATTCAAGGGCTACCGGCAGTTCAGCACCGGGGAAATATTTCTGCCATGAGGCAGTGAAGCGATCGCGGAGGGAGATATCCATGTATGGCAATATTCCTTCCGGGGATTTAAGGGGATCTCCGGCATACGCAGGACAAAAATTAGCCTGCTCCAAAAAGAATTCGCCGGTTTACCAATAGCTCTGGCAGGGCTCGGTTAATTCTAAAACCCTGCAGTCTTCGGTCAGGGTCGTATGCGATAACCACAAAAATGGTTTAGTCCTGTAACGGGTGGCTGTTCTTGTCCCCGCGCCCGATACCCCTGTACACAAACCCCTCGCGGATATAGGCATCCGGGTCCACCATGTTCCGGCCGTCGATGATGACCGGGTGCTTCCTGCCGGAAAGGTTCTTTATGACCTTCGGGTCCAGCGTCCGGTACTGGTGATGACCGGCAAAGATCGCGATTGCATCCGCACCTTCCAGGGCTTCCTCAACGAAGGGGACAAGCGGCACACCCGGGTATTCAGCCACATAGGGGTCATGGACACTCACGGTCATACCTTCCTTCAGCAGGAGGTCGCGGTACGGTTCGGACGGCGTGTTCCGGGTATCATCGGAGTTCGAGAGGAACGCCCAGCCGAGCAGTGCAACCTTCGCACCCTTCGGGGGCCTCCCCGCACGTTTCAGCGCATCCATCGTGAGCCGGAACATGTGGGCCGGCATGAAATCATTGATCCGCCGGGCCAGCACATAGAGCGATGGCTCCCCCGTCGGGTAATCGAGCAGGTCTTTTCCCAGCACCTGCACACCCCGTTCGAGGTGGTAGGTGTCCTTCGTCAGGCAGTGGCCGCCGACGCCGGCACCGGGCCAGAGCATGGCACGGGTGATCCCCTCGCCTTTGAGGCTGTCGATGCCGGTCCTGACATCGTAGACATTGATCCCCATCGCCTCGCAGTAGAGCGCCAGCTCGTTGATGGCCGCGATCTGGAGGTCGCGGAAGGTGTTCTCGGCAGTCTTGGTCACCTCCGCCGCTGTAGCGGTCATCGGGATGACCTTCCCGACCGTAAGGACGGGCGAATACAGTTCTGCGGCCCTCCGGGTGCTGACCTCATCGATGCCGCCGACACAGCGGTCGTGCTCGCGGATGTTCCTGATGAGCCGGCCCACCATCACCCGCTCCGGCGCATGGGCGAGGGCAAAATCAGTACCGGCTGCAAGGCCTGACTCCTGCTCCAGGAGTTCCCGGGCCATCCCGACAGTAGTACCCGGTGTTACCGTGGACTCAAGCACGACAAGCATCCCCGGTTCCAGGTGCTTTCCCGTCTGCCGGATACCCTCCTTAAGCGCCGAGAAGTCCGGGAGGAGGTCTTCCTTGTTCAGAAACGGGGTCTGGATGGAGAGGGTGACCGCATCGAGTTCCGCAATCTTTGAAAAGTCGGAAGTGCACCGGAATTTCCCTGCCGACACGACTTTTTGTAAGAGTTCCTCAAGGCCCGGTTCCACCCCCTTGAGCGGGCTCTCGCCCCGGTTCAGCATTGCGATCTTGTATCCCGAGGACGGGGAATCGCGCTGGAACCCGTACACAAAATCAACCTGCGGGACATCGGCAAAGAGGGCAGCAGCCGGTATACCGACATAGCCCATACCGATGACGCCGATCTTCCGGATCGGCCCCCGTTTCTGGATACTATCTGCAAGCATGGTTCCGGATTCCTTTAAAAAATTTTTTAGTTCAGGTCCGCGAGAATCCTCTCGCACATCTTCAGGTTATCGATGGCCTGGTCGGGAGTTATAGGGAACGGCCTGCCGCTCTCAACGCAGTCCACGAACTCAAAGAGCTCACGCTTCAGCGGTTCAAGCTTGTTCACCATGACCTTCTCAATGATATTTTCCTGCACATAGCGTTCCGCCTCGAACTGGTACTGCCCGGGCTTCCGGTAGATGGTCACTTCCTGTGCCATGAAATCACCTTCGATGGTGAAATCTTCCTCTTCGATATAGATCATCCGGATCTTCTTGGATGACTTGCGGCTTGCCGAGAGGCTCACCGGGATCTTTCCGCATTTCATGAGGGCGCTGCAGACATCCGCGTTGCCGGCACTGTGGATTTCCGAGGGGTGACAGAACAGGGAGAGGAGGATGTCGATATCGTGGATCATCAGGTCTTCCACAACCGTGCTGCCGGTCACCCGGGACGAGGTAGGGTTGTGCCGTTTCATCTCGACATAGAGGGGATGGCGGATGATCTTTTTGATCTCTGCAACAATCGGGTTGAAACGCTCGATATGCCCCACGCCGATAACAATTCCCGCAGGGGCAGAACGCATCAGGTCTGCTGCTTCGGCAGAAGTGGCACTGAGAGGTTTTTCGATAAGGACCGATCGCTTCCGTGCAAAAACTTCCTGCACAACCTGCGTATGGAGGGGCGTGGGCACGCAGACGCTGACCGCATCCACCGCCCCGAGCAGCCCGGGGATGGTCTCGTGGGCGGTTGCCCCATGTTGTTCCCCGACTGCCGCTGCCGCGGTGGTATTGACATCAAAGATGTGGACCGCGTCGACACTTTTCAGTTCAGAATAGACGCGGACGTGGTTCTTTCCCATCGACCCGACACCGATAACCCCGACATCCATCTATCTCACCCGGTTGATGGTCTCGCATATATAAGCGAGTTCCTTTGCGTCCAGGAGCGGGTGGACCGGCAGGCTCAGGACCGATGATGCAAGCCGGGTAGAGACCGGGCAGGGATCGGGATCATGGGCAGCCAGGTAGAGCGGCTGGCGGTGGATGGGCGTGGGGTAGTGCACGGCCGATCCAATCCCTTTTGTTGCAAGGTGCCGGATAAACTCATCCCGGGTCACCGGGAATTCTTCGGTGAGACGGACAACATACTGGTGGTAGACATGCTGCGTACCGGGAACAACTGCCGGTGTTACCAGTCCTTTGACGGAAAGGTGCGCATTGTAATACTCTGCGTTCTTACGCCTCCGCATGTTGAATTTTTCCAGTTTTTTCAGCTGCACGATGCCGAGGGCCGCTGCCATATCCGTCATCCGGTAATTATATCCGAGGCGGGCATGGAGGTACTTCTCCGTCTGGCCATGGTTGATGATGAGACGCAGGCGTTCGGCATAGGCTTTCTCACTGGTGGTGACCATCCCGCCTTCACCGGTGGTCATGTTCTTCGTGGCATAGAAGGAAAAACAGCCCATATGCCCAAACCCGCCGGTCTTCTCCCCGTTGAAGAGCGCACCATGGGCCTGTGCAGCATCTTCGATCAGTTTCAGGTTATGTTTTTCGCAGGTGTCCTGGACTGCAGTGACATCGAAGGGCTGGCCGAACAGGTGGACACCGACGACTGCCTTTGTCTTCGGGGTAACCCGCTCCTCCACCTGTGACGGGCTGATAGTAAAGGTGCTCTCATCAACATCGGCAAAGACGGGCCGTGCACCGCACATGGAGACTGCCGATGCCGTGGCAAAGAAGGAAAAAGACGGGACGATGACCTCGTCTCCCGGCCCGATATCCGCGGCAAGAAGTGCGGCATGAAGAGCGGCAGTCCCGTTGCTGATCGCGACTGCATGCGTGGTGCCGCAATAATCGGCGAACTTCCGTTCGAATTCCAGGACCCGGTCACCCGAGGCAAGCATGCCGGATTCAAGGACTGCCGTTACTGCCGATATCTCGTCCTGGCCGATCACCGGCCGTGCAACTGGTATGGGGTCCACGCTGAATTTCCTCTTTTTCCCGCTTTTGTGCTTGTAAAAAATGCGTAATGATCCAATAATATCATTCCTGTCGGCACACCGGGAAAATCCGGCGATGTTTAGCGAATGCAGAAATGACAGAGCCGTTTTTAAAAAAAAAGATAGGTAATTAGGGCAGGAAGGAAATATACTCGTACAGCACGGGAGGGATGAGGACGCGACATATCATATCCATCAAGGATTTTGACCGGGACGGTATCGATCGCCTGCTGGACGAGGCCGAACAGATCGACAGGGAACGGGGCCGGCCGGATGCCCTCAGTGGCAAGATCCTTGCCGCCCTCTTTTTTGAGCCAAGTACCCGGACGCGGATGTCCTTTGAGTCGGCAATGGCCCGTCTTGGCGGCACATCCCTCACGGTCGGGAGCGTGGATGCCTGCTCCATGGCAAAGGGCGAGACCCTTGCCGATACCATCCGGGTCGTGAGCGGGTATGCCGATGCCATCGTCATCCGCCACCCGAAGGAAGGGGCGGCACGGCTCGCCGCAGAGTTCTCGACCGTCCCGGTCATCAATGCCGGCGACGGTGCAGGGCAGCACCCGTCCCAGACGCTGCTCGACCTCTATACCATCCGCCAGTCGATGCCCATCGAAGGTATCGATGTCGCGCTTGTCGGCGACCTCCGGTACGGGCGGACAGCGCATTCCCTTGCATCCGCCCTTTCGCTCTATAATGCCCGGCTGCATACGGTATCCCCCACGGGACTCGAGCTCCCGGAGACCCTTGCCGCCGAACTCCGGGAGAAAGGCATGGAGATCATCCAGCACGACACCATCAACGACCTCATCGGCGATGTCGATGTCCTCTATGTAACCCGCGTCCAGCGGGAACGTTTCCCGGACTCCGCATCCTACTTCAATGTCTCATCGAGTTACCGGATCACCCCGGAGATCCTGAACGATGCAAAGAAAAACCTCATTGTCCTCCACCCCCTGCCCCGGGTTGACGAGATCGACCCCCGGGTGGACGATTCCCCCCATGCCCGGTACTTCGAGCAGTCCCGTAACGGGGTCCCGGTACGGATGGCCATGCTCATGCAGGTGATGCAATGAAAAGTCCGGAGTCTGGAGAGAACGAGGGGCTCCTTGTCCGGAGGATCAAGAACGGTACGGTCATCGACCATATCGACGGGGGCGAGGCCCTCAATGTCGTCAAGATCCTCGGGATCACCGGCGCCACCCAGGAAGCCCTTTCCATTGCCACGAATGTCCAGAGCCGTAACATGGGGAAAAAGGATATCGTGAAGCTGACCAACCGTGAACTCTCGAAAGAAGAGGTGAACCGGATTGCCCTGATCTCCCCCCGGGCAACCATCAACATTATCCGGAACTTCAAGGTATTCGAGAAGAAAGGCGTGGAGATCCCGACCCTGATTGAGGGGATTGTCCGCTGCCCCAACCCGGGCTGTATCTCCAATACCAACGAACCGATCCGGAGTAAATTCGAAGTGCAGCCCAAGGGTCTGCACTGCCTTTACTGCGACTGGGTCATAACAAGGGATCTTACCAGCCATATCATCTGACACCTTTTTTTTACCGGGACATTCCCCGATGCAGGATATTTCCTTCCGATGTACTTTTTTATATACTGGCAACAAAAGACCCCCCGATCAAATGGAGGCATTAAATATCAGTTGTGCGATAATTCAGACTAGTGATCATGATGAGATTCACCAAGTACACCCTTTTTGCAGGAGTGTTACTCCTGCTCGCAGCCCTGGTTGTTCCCGGGCTTGCGGCATCGGGCAGCACGCAGTCAGGCTACATTGTCGTCGGCCTGGCCCCTGTTGCACAATTCGATGCACATTATGCATTCGCAACGATCCCGACCAAGGTCATGTTCGTTGATTCTTCACTGGGCTCAACACCCATGACGTACGAATGGAACTTCGGTGACGGTACCAGCTCGACGGACCAGAACCCGAGCCACCTGTACACCCAGCGGGGCACCTATACGGTTACCCTCACGGTCAAGAATGCATACGGTACCAGCACCGCAATCAAGCGGGACTATATCTCCATCGGCATGGCCCCAAAGCCCGACTTTGTGGCGAACCCGACCAGCGGGAATGTCCCGCTCTCCGTCAAGTTCACTGACCAGACCGCCGGGCAGGTAACCACCTGGACCTGGGACTTTGGCGACGGGAAGGGATCATCCGAACAGAACCCGACCCACTCCTACTGGACCGCAGGCGTTTACAACGTCATCCTGACCGTTTCGAACGATTACGGACAGGCCGATGTGACCAAGACGAAGTACATTGCGGTCGTCGGGGACCTGGTATCGAAATTCTCCCCCGACCCCTCTTCCGGAAAAGCCCCCCTGACCGTCAGGTTCACCGACAGGTCTGTTGGCGGCCCGACCGCATGGGCATGGGACTTTGGGGATGGCACAACAGCAAATGTCCAGAACCCGACCCATACCTACACAACAGTCGGATCGTATGATGTCAAGCTGACTGTCACGCGTGACACGGTCACGGACAGCTCTGTCCAGGTACTGAACGTCGGTGGCGTTCCCAATGCGGATTTCGCAGGAGTCCCGCTGGCGGTCAATGTTGGTGAGACCGTTAAATTCACGGACAAGTCCACCAACGCCCCGACATCATGGATCTGGAACTTCGGCGACACTGCAGAGTCTGCCGACCAGAACCCCGCTCATTCCTATCAGCTCAAGGGTATCTACACGATCTCGCTGACTGCCCGTAATGACAACGGCAAGGATACCGAGGTCAAAAAGGAGTATGTCAATGTCGGTATCGGCCCCAAAGCCGATTTCAGGCCGGTAATTACTCCCTTCCAGCAGTATTCAGTGCCGCTTCTTGTGACCTTTGTCGACCAGTCCACCGGGCTCCCGACATCGTGGCAGTGGGACTTCGGCGACGGGGCAACCGGAACCGAACAGAACCCGAAGCACCTCTATGCAAACGAAGGCACCTACACGGTGACGCTCACGGCCAAGAACAACTTTGGCCAGGATACCAAGGTCATGAAAGACCTGATAACGGTCGGTAAAGGTGCCGCCGTTGATTTCACCGCAGACAAGACTACAGTCGGTGTAGGCAGGATCGTCACCTTTACGGACCTGTCCGGCAGCAACCCGACCCAGTGGGTCTGGGACTTTGGAGACGGAGCAACAGGTACCGGTTCAAAGCCGGATCACGTGTACCGTACTGTTGGCGTATACGATGTCACCCTGACCGCATCCAACCCGTCCCTGACAAACAGCCGGACCAGGAACCAGTATATCACGGTCATTAACCTCCCCCGTGCAGACTTCGCTGCAGACAAGACCCGTGGCGGGGCACCCATGGATGTCCAGTTTACGGACAAGTCGGCCGGCGCACCCACGTCATGGAAGTGGGACTTTGGCGATGGCGCGACTTCAACAGATCAGAACCCGAAGCACCAGTATACGACGCTGGGGACCTACACGGTAGCCCTGACGGCAACCAACACCGATGGGTCTGACACCACGTCCAAAGTGAACATGATTGTCACGACTCTTGCCCCGGCAGCGGAATTCGGTGCTGACCGGCAGGTCGGAAAGGCACCGTTCATTGTCCAGTTTACGGATCTCTCGAAAGGCAACCCGACCAAGTGGGCCTGGGAATTCGGCGACGGGACCTCATCCTCTGAGCAGAACCCCCGTCACATTTACATGAAAGAGGGAGCTTATGATGTCAGCCTGACGGCAACGAACCAGTACGGCAGCGACACCATGTTCAAGAGCGGCAAGACCGCGCCGGCAGCCCCGGTTGCAGAGGTTGCAACCCCGGCACCCGCGACCCCGGTCCCGACTCCGGTCATTACAACGGTTGTAACAACAAAGGCACCGGCCGCAACCCCGACAAAGGCCGCAGCATCACCCCTTGTGACGCTGATTGGCGCTGCACTGGGCATCCTTGCGGTTGCAGGTGTCTATAGAAAATAATCTTTTTTTTCGTGATTTAAAACAGGTTTTTAGGCTCTGTAGAAATCCCTAAGCGGTGGAAAATAGTCAGGCCGATGTTAGGGTTTAAATCGAACCATAGGTTCGGGAGATTGTATTGACGTTGTGAGCCTACCCACCCCCTTCGGGGACTGACAAAGGAAGTGGAGAAGAACCCCAAAGGGTTCTTCGAAGTCGTTCGGGCGCCTCCGAAGTCTGATGACTTCTCGAATCAGCCCTCTCTGATGAGACGGCTGATACTCGTCGAGCCCTCGCTGGGCGGGACGGTTGATGAGGAAACATTTGTTTCATCGGGGGTCAAGGGGGCGGCTCCCCTTGCGTTGCCTCCCCCTCTGGGGGAGAGAGGGGGTCACACTCATATCGACCACAGAGGTTTCGCAACGACCTATGATTCAGGTTTTCTACAGAGCAGGTTTTCTGCTTTTTTGCCCGGCGTCACCGCAGCATGTGCCCGTGGATATCGATCTCACCCTTGTAGATACGGGTACTCGAGATCCATTTGCCGTCATCTGCAAGCACGCAGCTGATCTGGTGGATATCGACCTTTTTCGATCCTTTCCCGCGGCGAAGCTTGTTGATTTCCACGGCAACGGGAAGGGTTTCCTCGGAGACGACTATGGCATCAAAATCCGCGTCAACCGCGGAGCCGTACCGGTCGCTTAAGGGCTCCACCGTCCATTTCACGGTATACTGCTGTTCCCGGATAAATGTTTTCAGATCATTATTGCGGTGCTCAAACGAGCGGATCGGGTGGATTTTTTTGCTGGCAAACGAGTCGGTTGTAAGGCCGATAACTACGTAACCATCCGGTCCGGCAATTTCAAATGACCGGCTGATCAGCCGTTTATGCCCGTCATGCAGGGGATCAAAGGTTCCCCCTACCATAACCTTCATGCTCAAATGATTCTTAATTTCTTATGTTATTATGCATATTGATGCAAAGGTCTCCGGCACACCCTTGTTCAGGGCAGAGAACGCCACCGTGATTGGAAACGTCACTCTCGGAAACGATGTAGGAATCTGGTTTGGTGCCGTCATCCGGGCTGACAGGGACAGAATTGTCCTCGGGGACCGGTCGAACATCCAGGATAACTGTGTCGTGCACACCACCACGGGTCACCCGGTCCTTGTGGGAAGCGACGTTTCCGTGGGGCACGGGGCAATCCTGCACGGGTGCACGATCGGCAACCGCGTCCTCGTAGGGATGGGGGCGATCGTGCTCAACAGTGCGGTGATCGGCGACGGATCGGTCATCGGTGCCGGGGCGGTTGTCACCGAGGGGATGAAGGTGCCCCCGGGATCGGTTGTCGTCGGCATCCCCGGAAAAGTTATCAAACCGGCAACGGAAGAACAACAGAAACATATTCTTGCCAATGCCGCAACCTACGTCAGCCTGGCCGGGGAGTACGCCCGCCATGGGTAACGTTGTTGTTGTCGGTGCCGGGGTTGCCGGGATCCAGGCAGCCCTTGATATCGCCGGGCACGGTATCCACGTGGACCTTGTGGAGCGGGAGCCGACCATCGGCGGGCACATGGCACAGCTCGACAAGACCTTCCCCACCAACGACTGTTCGATGTGCATCCTCTCGCCCAAAATGGTCGATGTTTCCCGGAACCCAAACATCACCATCCATACCTGCACGGAAGTAGAAACCATCGAAGGTGACGTGGGGCACTTCCGGGTCACCCTGAGGAAATTCCCGAGGTACGTGGACGAGGTTGCCTGTACCGGGTGCGGGGACTGCATCCAGATCTGCCCGGTGGAAGTCTACAACCGCTTCGATGCCGGTGTCGGCGTCAGGAAAGCCATCTACAAACCGCACCCCCAGGCAGTCCCGGATATCGTCGTGAAGGATCCAGAGCACTGCATCGAATGCGGGCTCTGTTACGATATCTGCGGCCCTGATGCGATCCGGAGGAAAGACGAGGAGAAGGTGATCACGGTTGATGCATCCAGTATCCTGATCACCACGGGATATACGGTCTTCGATGCCTGCAACAAGTCGCAGCTCGGGTACCTGAAGATCCCGGACGTGGTCACCAGCCTTGAACTCGAACGGATGATCAATGCCGGCGGCCCGACCGGGGGGAAGATAAAGAGGCTCAGTGACGGGAAGGAACCCGCGTCCATCGTGTTCATCCAGTGCGTGGGTTCCCGGGACATGAGTATCGGCCGGCCGGCCTGCTCCTGCGTCTGTTGCATGCAGGCGATCAAGAACGCGATGCTCATCAAGGAGAAGAACCCTGCGATGGAGGTGACGATCTGTTACATGGATATGCGGGCATATGGCAAAGGTTACGAAGAGTATCTTGAACGGGCAAAAGCGCTCGGGATCCGCTTCCTGCGGGGGATGCCATCGGACGTGCTTGCAGACCGGCACGGCATGACCATCCAGGTGGAGGACTCGGAGACGTCCGAAGTTCAGGTGCTCCACCCGGACCTCGTCGTCCTCTCCGTCGGGATCGGCCCTGCCAATAACACGGCAAAACTGGCAGAGAAATTCGGCCTCCCCCGTGAAGAGAGCGGGTTTATCAGGCCGGTCAACGATGCCGTGGATACCGTTGCCACGCTGCGCCCGGGCATCTATATTGCAGGAACTGCGATGGCGGCAAAGGACATCCCGGACAGCGTGGCATCGGCAGGATCGGCGGCAATGCGGGCATACATCGATGCAGTAAGGACGCGGTCCGCGTGAAGGATTCCCGCACGCTCTGGTGGGATGCCACCCTTGGCGGTATCAGGTATGTCGAGCAGACGCTCCTTCCCACGGAATACACGGTTGTCGGTTGCACCAGTGTCGAAAGGCTCGCCACCGCGATCCGCAGGCTCGAGATCCGGGGCGCACCTGCCCTGGGTGTGGCGGGAGGCTATGGCGTGGCACTTGCAGCCCTCACCTGCCAAAAAACGGCAATTCCTGAATTCCGGGCTGACGTCCGGCGTAACGCGGAACTGCTCAGGGCAACCCGCCCTACCGCCATCAACCTTGGCTGGGGAATTGACCGGGTACTCGCAAAAGTCCTGGCTGCCCCTGACATTGCATCGGCACGGACCCGTGCCCTTGCTGAAGCGGAACTCATTGCAACGGAGGATACGGCCTGCTGCCACGCGATCGGGGACTTTGGGGCATCCCTCCTCCCGGACTCCTGCACGGTGCTCACCCACTGCAATGCCGGGGCACTTGCCTGTTCATCGTGGGGGACCGCCCTCGGGGTAATCCGTTCGGCGGTGAAAACAGGAAAATCCGTGAACGTCATCTCCTGCGAGACGCGGCCGCTCCTGCAGGGCGCACGGCTCACGTCATGGGAACTCTCCCGTGACGGTATTCCGGTAACGGTTATCACGGATTCCATGGCAGCCCATTTCATGCGCACCAGCAGGATCGACGCGGTCGTTGTCGGGGCCGACCGGATCACGGAGGATGCCGTATTCAACAAGATCGGGACCTACATGCATGCAGTCTGTGCCCGGCACCACAATATCCCGTTCTATGTCGCAGCACCCGTCTCCACCTTCGATCCGGTGAAAAAAGCCCGAGATGTGATCATCGAGGAGCGGGGACGGGATGAGGTGACGACCATGGGGAACCGGACATTTGTCCCCCCGGAAGCGGGAGTGAAGAACCCGGCGTTCGATGCAACTCCCATGGACCTGGTCACGGCGCTCATCACGGAAAAGGGCATTATCCGCCCCCCCTTTGCCATGAGTTCGGTTATCGCGACAAAGAACTAAATAATCCGGCACCCCACAAGCGAGAGAATAATGGATCTGGATTTCCTCACCTGGAACCACCTGATGTATCTCATCGGGGAACTCACCGTGATCATCATACTGGGGGCGATCCTTTCCGCATTCATCCTTGTTATCATATCCCTGTATTCCATCAGGAAGAAACGGTTGTATTTCCCCCAGCTGATAAAAGCCGGGCTGGTATTCCTCGAAGGCCTGATGAAAGCCATGTTCCGGCTCCTTGGCCTTGAAGACCGGGAGATGCTCTCGTTTTTTATCAAACTCCATAATACCATGAACGCTGCAGAGTTCGAGCGGATCCCGGTTGCGGAACGGGCTATCTTCATGCCACAGTGCCTCCGTTCGTCGAAGTGTCCGGCCCACCTGACCCCGGAGGGCCTGAAATGCGTGAACTGCGGGCAGTGCGAGGTGGGCGGGGCGCGGGTGCTTCTCGAGAAGATGGGTTACCGGGTCTTTATCGTCCCCGGTTCATCGTTCATCAAGAGGATGGTCAAGAAATACCGCCCGCGTGCAATCCTCGGTGTCGGCTGTCTTGCCGAAGTAAAAGAGGGTATCGACATGGCCGACAAGATGGGCCTTGTCGTGATGGGTGTCGTGACGTTGAAAGAAGGGTGCGTGGAGACTCTGGTCAGCTGGCCGGATGTGTACGAAGTGGCGGTACTCGGGATCCCCCCGGGATCAATCCCCGAGGACCTTCATGTTCTTGCCGACTAACTTTCCGCTTCTAATCTTCCCGTGAACAATAATCGTATCCCCGCTGGTCACATCCCCGACACTGACCCCGGTCCGAAGGATAACTTTCCCCCCGGCCCGGATGGAATGGACAGCTGCGTGGTCGAGGACGGTCACATCGCCATGGGCAACAATCGGGCCCTTGACCCGTGCCTGGCTGCCGATGATTGCGCTCCAGCAGTCGATATCCAGCGCCACGCTTGAGCGGGGGCCCAGTTCCAGGCTGCCCGTGACGGTAAGCCGCCCCCAGAAATGCGTATGGGGGGGGACGACAAAATCACCGTCGATCTTCACGTTTCCTTCGAAATAGGATCCTTTCTGTGCAAAAAACGTGGAACCTTTCTGGATTACCGTAGGCATTGGATACTCAGGGTAACTGTGGAACGATCAGGGGGATAAACTTGTTGCTCAAAGCGCAAAGGAATCCTTATCCCTGCAGGAAGAGAGCCGAGAGGGTGAATACAACAAGAGCGGCAAACATCCCGGCTTTCAGGAACAGCGATGCACCGGAGTGCTGCACCTCGGCCGGGGTCCGGCACCGGACTGCCCTGATACAGGCATACAGGAGGATGACGTCGACTATCAGGATACCCCAGAGATACCCGGCGCCCCACCGCAGGTACGGTGCAAGGCTCGACACCGCCCCGAGTATCCCGCAGGCAAGGGCGATGAGCACGGTGTTCCGGACCCCGTAGCGGATGGGAAAGGTTGCCGCACCGTTCGCACGGTCGCCCTCGACATCTTCGGCATCCTTGACCAGTTCGCGGGCGAGCATGGCAAAGAAGGTCATGACTGCGAACGGTATGACGCTGACAAGGCCCGGCATCCCGTTGAGCGCCCCGCCGAAGAGGAACATGCTCCCGGCAAGATAGGATACGGCAAGGTTGCCGACCAGGGGCATGCTCTTCAGCCGCGCTGCATAGGCGAACAGGAGGAGCGAGTTGAAGACCGCTATTGCGATACAGAGGGTATTGGTTAGAAGACAGACGAGGATACCGGCAAGGAAAAGGGTGATGGCAAAGGCACGGGCGGCAGGAAGGCTGACCTGACCTGACGGGATCGGGCGGTCCGGGCGGTTGACCCGGTCGATCTCCACATCGAAATAATCGTTGATGACATTTCCGGCGGCAGTGACGAGGGTCACAACAGCAAAGAGCAGGAGGACGGAAGGGATGAGGGTGCCTGTTGCGATCAGGTAGGCGACGACAGATGCCAGACCGGCAGCAAGGGCATTTGCCGGGCGGGTGATCCGAAAAAGACCAGCAAGGCTCATTGATACACTCTTACCCTCCGGCATGATTAACCTGCAGGAAAAACCGGAATGAAACGGGCGAGGGGGGATTTGAACCCCCGGCGTTCAGCTTAGGAGGCTGACGCTATGTCCGGGCTAAGCCACTCGCCCTGCCCATATCCATTGCGGGGGAATATGTATAAGTTTTGCGCGCTGCAACAGATGTGCTACCATGGAACTTGTCGAGGCAACGGAAGGGAAGACCACGGTCCTTATCCCGGTACAGGACGATGCAACGCAGTTCCCCCCGGGCTCTGCCCCGATCTTCTTCAACCGCCGTATGGAACTGAACCGCGACATCACCATCCTCCTCCTCACCCTCTTACAACCCTCGGATTATCTCGATGCCATGGGGGCAACCGGCATCCGGGGCATCCGGGTGGCAACCGAATGCGGTATTCCCGTTACGATTAATGACCGTGAACCGGCTGCCATAGAACTGATCCGGCAGAATATCGCACGGGCGGGAATGGATATCAAAGTTGTCGAGCGGGATGCCAACGCACTCCTCTCGGAACAGTCGTTCGATGCAGTGGATCTCGATCCCTTCGGTACACCGGCCTGGGTTATCGATGCAGCGGTCCGGGGAACCCGCAGGTTCCTGTTCGTGACGGCAACGGACACCGCACCGCTCTGCGGCGCACACCTGAAAGCAGGGATCCGCAGGTACGGGACCGTGCCGATGAACACGGAATACCACAGCGAGGTTGGCCTGCGTATCCTGCTCGGGTTTGTGGTACGGGAGACCGTGAAATATGACCGCGGGATCGAGCCCCTCTTCTGTTATGCCCGGGAGCACTTCACCCGCCTCCACCTCCGGATCACCCGCGGGGCAAAAGCTGCTGACGAGACGCTCTCGCATATCGGGTTCATCTACCAGTGTAAGAAATGCCCGTACCGGGAGGAACATGCCGGAATGCACGCCGTAACCTTGTGCTGCCCCCACTGCGGAGTGCCGCTCCAGCCCGTAGGCCCCCTCTGGCTGGGCAGTATCCATAAAGATGAGATTGTCCGGCAACTCCGCGAACTCGCCGGTACCATGGAACTCGGGACAAAAAAAGACCTCTTAAAACTGCTGGATGCCTGCCAGGAAGAGCTGCCGGCATCGAGCTTTTATGATTACCATGAACTGGCAAAACTGCTCGGGTGTTCTCCCCCCAATATCGCGACCGTGATCGACCGGATCCGAAAAGAGGGATACGAAGTGAGCCGCACCCACTTCTCCGGCTATGGATTAAAAACCGACGCGCCGCTTTCGGTCATCCTCGATGCCATCAGTGCTCGGCAATGATCGTCAGCAGGTCCGAATCGATGAGCCTGTGGGTCAGGCCGACCCGCTGGCCCGGGTGCTTGACGGATTTGCCCCAGATCCGTGCATACCGGAACTTCTGGACAAAGTCGCGGTGGAGCTTGGTACAGACATCCTCTACCGTACTGCCTTTTCGTATGATGAGCGGTTCATCGAGATCGGCATCGCCCCCGTGGGGCTTGAGGTAGACGCGGATGAACCCGAGACAATCGTAAATAGCATCTTTTGTCTCCTCGAGGTGATACCCGGCGGCAGCCGAGATCATCAGCGGCGGCGCCCCGAACCTTTCGGCAATATCATGCTCTATCTCCAGGTACCGTTCCTTGTCCACGAGATCGACCTTGTTGACGGCGATAAAGGCAGGGATGTAGACACGGTTGCCCTGGATGGCATCGATGAGATCGTCCTGCGTCGCATTGCCCCGGATCAGGATGTCGGCGTTCATCATCTTGCTCTCGGCAAGGATCGACCGCACTTCCTCGATATCGAGGTCAAGCGTCCCCACGGCGTTGAGCCGCACGCCGCCATGCGAGCTCTTCTTGATGGTGATATCCGGCTTGGGGACGTTGATCCGGATACCGGCATCGTAGAGTTCCTTGATCAGCACATCGAAATGCCGTTCGTTGAAAACATCCACGAGAATAATAACGATGTCGGCCCCACGGACGACGGCGATGACTTCCTTGCCGCGGCCCTTGCCCATGGCAGCACCGGCGATAAGCCCCGGGATATCGAGGAGCTGGATCTTCGCACCCTTGTGTTCGAGGGCTCCCGGAACTACGGTGAGGGTAGTGAACGCATAAGCCCCGACAGCGCTCTCCGTGCCGGTCAGCTTGTTCAGGAGCGTGCTCTTACCGGTCGACGGGAATCCCACGAGAACCGCGGTTGCATCCCCGGACTTTTTTACCGAATAACCTTCCCCGCCGCCCCCGGCCTTCATGGCCCGGTTGACCGCCTCGTCCCGGAGCCGTGCGATCTTGGCCTTGACCCTGCCGATATGCTTCGACGTAGCCTTGTTGTACGGAGTCTTGACTAACTCGTCCTCAAGCTCCTTGATCTGTTCCTCAAGACTACTCATTTCCTATAGTAATCGCCGCATGTCCGAGATATAGTTGTTCCTCTCCACGCCTTGCAGTAAAACCCGCAGGTATCCGTACACCGCAGATCCGGCAGATTCCCTAAGGAGTAATATTATTAACTGCTTCAAATGAAAGTGATGCATACGATTCCGGCATGTGAGCTCCATGATCTCTGTTCTGTACGTGGATGATGAACCCGAACTCCTTGAGATCGGCAAATTATTCCTTGAACAGACTCCGGATTTTTCTGTTGACACTACGACATCCGCAACGCAGGCCCTGGCACTGCTGCAGCAAAAAAAGTATGACGCGGTGCTGTCCGACTACCAGATGCCGGAGATGGACGGTATCCGCTTCCTGCAGACACTGCGGGGCAGGGGAGACACGATCCCTTTTATCATTTTTACCGGCCGTGGCAGGGAAGAGGTCATTATTGAGGCCCTCAACAGCGGGGTGGACTTCTATCTCCAGAAGGGCGGGGACCCGACATCGCAGTTTGCCGAACTGGTAAATATCATCAGCAAATCCGTCCGGCAGAAACGTGCGGAAGAGGCACAGCGACAGTCGGAAAAACGTATCCATGACATTCTCAACCACCTGCCGGAGGCAACCTTTGCCATCGATCGCGATGGGCGGGTGATTGCATGGAATATGGCAATCGAGAAGATGACCGGGATTTTAGCAGCCGATATACTTGAAAAAGGCGACCGGGAGTATGCAATCCCGTTTTACGGGTTCAAAAGGCCGCTCCTGCTCGACCTGATCGATGAACCCGATACCGTGCTGTACGATCTGGGCTACACGAATCTCCGGCGTGACGGCCCGGCGCTCATTGCAGAGACCTCAGAAGCCCACCCCCGGGGGGTTGCAACGGTCATCTGGGCAAAGGTGACCCCGGTCTATGATGACAGGGGTGAACGTGCAGGAGCTATCGAGACCCTGAGGGACATCACCGACAGGAAGAAAGCCGAGGATGAACTGAGGGCCGCATACGAGCAGATCACGGGTGTTGACGAGGAATTGCGTGCACAGTTCGAGGAACTGAGACTCGCCGAGACTGCACTCCGCACCAGCGAGAGGCGATTGCAGGGAATCGTCTACGGTTCACCCATTCCGCAGTTTGTCATCGATAAAAACCACCGGGTGATAAGCTGGAACCGGTCTCTCGAAGAATACAGCGGGGTGAAGGCAGACGAGGTGGTTGGCACGACGGATGCATGGAAAGCATTCTATGCCAAAAAGCGCCCCGTTATGGCAGATCTTCTCGTAGAGGGGACACCGGAAGAAATCTTTCGGTGGTATGACAAAAAGTACAGCCCTTCACGGTATGTTGAGGGGGCATTTGAGGCAACGGATTTTTTCCCGCAGATGGGAGATCACGGGATATGGCTGTACTTCACGGCTTCTCCGCTTCGGGATGCAGATGATGCGATCATCGGGGCCGTCGAGACACTCGAAGATGTTACTGAGATCAAGGAAAACGAGGAGGCGCTCAAAAAAAGCGAGGAGCGGTATAGTTCCCTTTTCTACAACAACTATTCGGTAACCCTCCTGATTGATCCGGAATCCGGGCGGATTGTTGACGCAAACTCCGCGGCCTGTACCTACTACGGATATCCCTGGGAAACCCTCACCACCATGGGAATTTACGACCTGAACCGGCTTCCTTGGGAGACGATAGTACAGGATTTACAAAACGCGCGCTCAGAAAAGGAGAGGCACTTTTTCTCCACCCATTTCCTTGCCGGGGGAGAACAACGGTATGTGGAGATCTATTCCGGGCCTATCACGGTCAAGGATATACCGCTTTTTTATTCGGTAATCCATGATATCACCGACCGTAAAACCGCAGAGGATGCCCTCAAAGCCAGTGAAACCCGGCTGAATACCATCATCCAGGGGTCACCTATCCCGCAGTTCGTTATCGACGGGCATCACCGGGTCATCCACTGGAACCGGGCACTGGAGAAATACAGCGGGATTGCGGAGGGGGAGGTACTGGGATCAACCCGGCAGTGGATGGCGTTTTACCCGGAGGAGCGCCCCTGCATGGCTGACCTGCTCGTTGACGGGCAGATCGAGAAGATCCCCCAGTGGTATTCCGGTAAATACAGGAAATCCGCTCTTATCGGGGGCGCCTACGAAGCGGTCGATTTTTTCCCCCGCATGGGGCCGTCAGGAACCTGGCTCCACTTCACCGCAGCCCCCATCCGGGATAAAAACGGCACGATCATCGGGGCCGTCGAGACGCTTGAGGATATTACCGATGGGAAGAGGACGGAAGAGGCGCTCCGGCAGAGCGAGACGAAATACCGCACCATGCTTGAGAATATCCAGGATGTGTTCTACCGGTCGGATTCCGGAGGAAACCTGATCATGATATCCCCCTCAGGTGCATCCCTGCTGGGATACGATTCACCGGAAGAACTGGTGGGGAGGAATATTGCCGGAGAGTTCTATGCCAACCCTGATGACCGGACGGCATTCCTGGATGCGATGAAGGTGAGCGGGGTTGTCCAGAACTATGAAGTAAATCTCCGGAAAAAAGACGGAACGGTTGTCACGGTCTCCACCAACAGCCATTACTATTACCACCAGGACGGTTCCCTTGCGGGAGTGGAGGGGATATTCCGGGACATCACCGACCTGAAACGTACGGAAAAATTATTGCAGGAGTCAGAATCCCTCTATCGGACCATCTTCAACAATACCGGCGCAGCTACGATAATCATTGCCCCGGATACCACCATCCTGCTGGCAAACAACGGGTGGGAGAAACTGACCGGGATCCCAAAAGATGTGCAGGAGCATAAGACCAGCTGGACGGTATTTATCGACCGGGACGATGTTGAACGGATGAGACAGTACCACTATTCCCGCAGGAAGGATCCATCACTCGCACCAACGACCTATGAATGCCGGTTGATCGATGCTGCGGGAAATACCCGCAACTGCGTGGTGAATGTGCTGATGATACCCGGCTCTCTGAACAGTGTCGCATCACTGGTTGATATCACGGAGCTCAAACAGGCAGAGGAGGCCCTCCGGCAGATAAACAAGAAACTCAACCTGATGAGCAGCGTGACGCGCCATGACATCCTCAACCAGCTCACCGCGTTGTCCGGATATACCCAGCTCCTGAAACTTCACGTGGAAGATCCCCGGGATCTTGAGTATATTGCCCAGACCGAGATTGCAGTCCGGAACATCGAGCGGCAGATAACGTTCACCAAGGTCTACCAGGATATCGGGGTGAACAGTCCCGAATGGCAGAACACCAGGGATACGATCCGGCAGGCGCAAGGCCAGTTGTCGCGGGGACCTGTCACGGTTGACCCTGATCTCGACACTATCGAAGTATATGCTGATCCGCTGCTGGTCAAGGTGTTTTACAACCTCATCGACAATTCTCTCCGGTATGGGGAAAAGATCACGCAGATCAGGTTCTCCTGCCAGGAGAATCACGATAGTCTCGTCCTCATCTGCGAGGATGACGGCATCGGGATACCGGATGACCAGAAAGAACATATTTTCCTGCGGGGATTTGGCAAACACAGCGGGTTCGGCCTCTTCCTTGCACGGGAGATCCTTTCCATAACCGGTCTTACAATCCGTGAGACCGGTAAAGTTGGGACGGGTGCACGTTTCGAGATATCGGTCCGGAAAGACGCTTACCGGCACATTACCCCGACCAGGTAAGAAAACCGGTCTCACGGTAATGATCCCGCAGGTATTCTGTCATGGTATACGGGGGTCGTATTCCGATTCATGAGACGCACGATTCAATGGATTGCCGGGATTGTGGCGATCCGGCAGGCGTTCTGGAACGTGAACACTCCTCACTACCGGCATCTTTAAGTAAAAATATCACCCATTTAAGTGAGCAACTCTGCTGCTATAGTGTAGTCCGGCCAATCATGCGAGCCTCTCACGCTCGCGACTGGGGTTCGAATCCCCATAGCAGCACTTCGTTTCTGGAATATTTTTTAAAAATAACAGATTACATTGTCCTGAACCGTTTCACGACAAGGTCCATGCCCTTTTTCTTGATCTCGATCTTGATTTTTGTATCCTTATAGGTTATTTCGTGGATACCCGTTTTTCCTGATGCTACAAGGCGTTCCAGGGCGAGCTTGTCGTTCCTGAGCATACGTTTGAAATCGTCCCCTTCGTAGATCACTTTTACCATATGCTTTTATCACCTCCGGATAATAGTGACAATTGACCAGCGGGCTTATCAATCTTGTGCGATGCGTGTTCTGACCACGGAGTACAACCCGGAACGCAAATATCCCCCGATTCTGGCGTTTTTGTGGGGAAGCATTAAATATCGTATCCCAGCATATCCCTATATGAAGAGTTATGAGCAGGGAGAAGATCCAAGTCCCCGGAAGAGTCTATGAGGAGTTAGTCGCCCTCCAGCGTGAGATCCATTTCACCCAGGACCATCAGGACACTATCAAGAAGGCAGAGGACCGCGGGTATATGAACGCCGCCAACTGGATACGCCAGAACGAGCGGGCATACAAGATTGGATTCGCATGGGGTTTCGAACCCTCGGGTGATGAGCCGCAGGGTACGCTCCGGGAACTCCCGGTCCGCGAAGCTCCGGTACAGAAGCGGACCGTCTCCCGTCCGGCGCAGACCATGCAGCCCCGGAACGTAAAGAAATCTTCCGGTTCAGGAAGCTCCGGCGGTATTTTTGCCGGTATTAAAAACTGGCTCGGGAAATATTTCTGATCTTTTTTTTTAGTTCTGGCAGCGTATCTGTCCGGCAACCGGCTATTGCAGTCGGCAAAAGGGATAATTCCTCAAGAGATCTCCACGGAGAATATGCCAACCTGTGCAGATTGTACCAGTTACAAACCGCGGCCGGAGGAGTCCGGGGAGTGCAGGATCAATGGCCTTGTCCCGCCGGACCGCGGGCAGCGGGCGGTGCCCGTCCCGTACGTTTATTCCAAAGCCGGGCAAATAACTAAACCAGGACGATTTGTATGCCCCGCGAACTTGACGAGAAAGATATCGCTCTCTTAAAAAAACTTGCACCGGAGTGCGGCGACCTGACCTGTTCGGGGTCCGGCCACATGTTCCATTCCATCCTTCCGCCGGTCTCCAACCATTTCTCCGAGGACAGTGAGGACTTTATCCGGAGGATCAGCACCTTAAGCAACGAGGACTTAAGTTACCTCTGCGATTTGATCCAGAAAGGGGAAGAGAGCATGGGATGCCTGCCGGTCGAGGATGTCGAGGCGTTTATCCACCTGGTCCACGACCGCCTGTCTCCGGACGCAGCGCAGAAGGTTATCTCTGCGTTCGAGTCCGGGTACGAGTGCGAACACTGATACCCGGTCCGACAACCGTGACAAACGAGACTGCTCATTTTCTCGATGGTCTGCATGAGAAGACCATAAAAAAGCGGTGCCTGGCTGCTGACAGGCTGGGCAGGTCCGGCAATCCCGCGGCCATTGAACCGCTGGGTATGGCACTGGCAGACCCGCACCCTTCAGTCCGGCGTGAGGTCGTTATAGCTCTCGGGCGACTTGCCGACTCATCCGCAGTCCCGTACCTTCTCAGGGCACTCGAAGACGACAGGCCGGAGGTCAGGGCTGCTTCCATTGCAGCGCTCGGAAGAATTGCCGACCCGTTGGCGGTTGACGCACTGGTTGCCGGTCTCAGGGACAACGAGGTGGAGGTCAGGATCGGCGCTGCCGAAGTCCTCGGTAAACTGGGTGACCGGCGGGCCATCAGGCCGCTCGAAGATCTGGGGAGGGATCTGTTCTCAGAAGTCCGGGACGCTGCAGGGCGGGCCCTTGAGCGGATTAAAAAAAGAAAAGTGCCATGACGCAGTAATCCGTAAGGACTTCCCACATCGCTTTGCAACAACCAGCCGGGCTCACCGGCATGGTTCGGCATATCCTTATCTACAATACGGAAAGTGTCGATCCCCTGATGCTTGCGGCCTCGGTAGCCCTGCTCGCAGTCCTGATAGCCGGAATTGTACTGGTCAGGCCTGAACCGATGAGATAATTTTCGTTCTTGTGCAGGATCGGCCGGGTCCGGAATGCGACCTGATAAGGGTCAAAAAACCTGTCATTTTCCCCCAAAAAAAAAAATTCGTAAATCATTGCTTTTCTCGTTTCCGTACGCAGGATGAGTCGAAAAGTTTATCGCAGCACACAGGCATTCAGAAATGCGGACAATGCTCTTTCATCCTTGATACCTACCACCGGCATTGTTCCATTGCAGTGATCGATTCACGGGACCAAAAGGGAGGAGAACAACGATGGAGAGAAAAATTGTAATGATAGGTGTATTTGCATTCGTGCTTGCCGCCATAATAATGCCGGTAGCAGCAGCACCATTCCCGGTTGTCAGCGGTTCGGGAGTGAGCAGGATGGATGCCGGCACCCATAAACTGCTTGAGGAAAAATATGTCTGGACCAAATCAGACAGCGGCCAGATACTGGCGGCATGGATGAAAATCCCGACCGGGTCTGATATTGAGTGGAACAAAGCCGGATGCACCAACAGCCTCCAGACGGGTTGTTCCGGGACTGTACAATACTTTGCCCAGTGGCGCCTGTTCACCCCGGAGGGGAAGGACTGGCTGAAAGATTACAGCACTGATTATTACCGGGGGCTGTACGATACCGACCAGGGGCAGATCTATCTGGCTCATGGCAAGTTCTTCCGGGGTGCCGACGGTACTTCCAATTCAAACTCCGGCGATGAGTATGGCGGGCCGTATTATACCATGTCCGACCTGATTTCGTCCCAATATAAATGGCAGGGTCAGTGGACTGCCGAACTCTATATTCTCGATGCCAACGCCAATCCAAGGAAGGCCACCCGTGTCGCAACCCAGTACTTCACGCTCTCAGATTCCGACACCGTGACAACGCACCCAACAACAGATGTGGTCTATCCTTACGGTACAGCAACACAGACAACCTCACCCTACGTCATCGTCACGAATACACCTACCACCCAGACAACCACTGCTTCCGGCTCTCTGCCTGCCGTAATCGATTCGGGTACCAGCACGTACGTGACTGGCGGCAACCTCTTGCAACCGAAAACAACATGGACCACATCAGACGCCGGAAGTGAAGCGAACATTGCTGCATGGATACGTATCTCTCCCGGTACGTCCATGGCGGACGGTTCCCGGCCCCAGTTTGCCTACCGGGTCTTCACGCCCGACGGGAAGGACTGGTACAAAGATATCAGGCCATCTTTATGGTACGTCAAAGTCGACGGCCAGATGGCCTACGTGGCCCAGCCCGGGGATTTCTCGGCTGCGGATTTTGGTTCAGGCAACAACCTCGAGTATGGGCAGGCCAGGATGGATGTCTACCAGTTCCAGCCTGAGCACAATGCCGGCAAGCCCTCTTACCAGTTCAACGGCCCGTGGAAGGTCGATATGATCATCTCCACACCCATCCCCAATTCCGGTGGCCAGAGGGCGTATACCACGGTCAAGACCCTGACATTTAACCTTAAGGATGGTGGAACAACACAGGTCAACCCCCCGGCTACCGGTTCCTCAATAGATATCAACACGGAAGACCCCGTGAGTGCCGATGTCCAGAAGACCGGTGCAACGTGGGACAGCACGGTTGAAAAGTGCCCGACGTGGCGGGGGAACGACTGGTCCGGGACCGGTGACTACTACCTCTCGCACGGAGGGGATACCCTCACCTACTCCTTCACCGCCCCGCAGAAAGGTACCTATGCCCTGTGGATGAGGGACTGGTCGGATACGAACCACGCGAAAGGCGACCGGCAGGTCACGATCACCCTAGACGGCAGGACCGTCGGAACATTCGATGCAGCGAACGCGTTCAACCGGGGTACCACGGGTTATGGGTGGGATAAATTCACCAATGTCGATATCACGGCCGGATCACACACCCTGAAGGTCACCAAACTGGCCACGACAAGTTCAGCAGCCATCGTCGATCATATCCTCCTGACACCCGACCTCTCGAAAACCCCGCAGGGAGCTGTCGGACACAGTGAAGCACTCTGCGCAGGAACAACCCAGGGAGGGGGCACGACCACGGTCGTGAAGCCCCCGGTCATCACATCGGCATGTTCCGGCACCGGTACATCGGTCTATGCAGAGGATCGCACCATGCAGCAGGGATCCACGGTGAAGATCCCCATCATGATCTGCAATGCCCAGGATCTTGCCAACATGGACCTCTCGGTGACTTATGACACGTCTGTCCTGAAGTTCAGGTCTGCGGAGAAAGGCGGCCTGAATGCGAACTCGCTCTTCGAAAGCAACGAAGCAAGTACGGGTACTATCCTGATCTCGTTCGCCTCCTCGGTCGGGAATTCCGGGTCGGGTTCCATCGCCTTCCTGACGTTTGATGTCATCGGGTCGAACGGCTCAACCTCACCCATTAAGATCACGGTGAAGACCGCGAGCACGAGCTCCGGATCGACCATCCCGGTGAGCGTATCACAAGGGACGTTCACTACCGGAACCCCGACAAAGTTCACATTCACCGGGGGCGAGGTGACATCCCGCGATGCCCTCGCAGCACTCCAGATGGCCGTGGGCAAGATCCCGACCGACACGAAATATGATGTAACCAAGGACGGATCCGTGAACTCCGCTGACGCCCGGGCGATCCTGAAAATCGCGGTGAGTTCCCAGTAGGAGGAGAAGATCATGAGAAAAACCATAATTTTCCTGGCAATCCTGGCAGGGTTCATCCTTATCAGCACGGTGACCGCTGCAGGCGTAACGGTAACGGTCAGTTCAGCGACGGTCGGTGAAGGGAAACCTGCCCTGCTGCCCGTGGCAGTCAGCGGGGCATCGAACCTCGGTGCCATGGACCTTGTCCTCACCTATGATCCCGCGGTCCTGAAGTTCTCCAAAGCCGAACTGGGAGATCTCTCGACAAACGGTCTCGTGGAAGGCAACGAAGTGCAGCCGGGAACCACAAAGATCAGTTTTGCGGACACCAAAGGGATATCCGGAGACGGCACGATCCTGAAAGTGACCTTCGATGTGAAGGGTGCAAAAGGGACATCCACCGGTCTTGGTGTCGGGGCACAGGCATACGGGCTTGACCTCAAGGATATCCCGACTGCCGCACAGGGTGGAACCGTCACAGTCTCAACGCCAAAATCCGGTATCGAGATGGCTGCCATCCTCATCGCACTGGGTGCCGGCATCGTTTTCTTTGGAAAGCGCCGTGAGTAAAATAAACTCTGCGATTCCTTTTTTCATCAGGTCCAGAAGAGACAGGAGGTCCCCTGCCACTCCCGGGGAGATCTTTGGGTAGGGAGACCGGCACCCGGTTCCGGAGCCACCGGTGATTTCCGGATGCCATATATTCCCATGAACGGTCTTTTATCCCCCAGCATCGTATCCTGAGATCAGCGTGGTGGTGTACCTTTGCCCCCGGTTATCGAGGCAACCGATCTGAAAAAAACCTATGGCGATACCCTTGCTGTCGACGGGATACGGTTCACCGTTAAGAAGGGAGAGATCTTCGGGTTCCTCGGGCCCAACGGTGCCGGGAAGACCACGACCATGAAGATGATCACCTGCATCTCCCCGCGGACATCCGGGACCCTTGCGGTCCTGGGGATGGACCCGGATGAGCACCCGGCTGAGATCAAATACCGGCTCGGGGTCGTGCCGCAGGAGACCAACCTCGACCCGGATTTTACCGTGCATGGCAACCTGGTCACCTATGCCCGGTATTTCGATATCCCAAACGGCGATGCAGTAAAAAAGGCCGACGAACTGCTGGAGTTCGTCCAGCTGCAGGACAAGCGGGATGTCCCCATCGACAAGTTGTCCGGCGGGATGAAACGGCGCCTTATCCTCGCACGGGCCCTGGTCAATTCTCCTGACCTCCTTATCCTCGACGAGCCCACTATCGGTCTCGACCCCCAGGCACGGCACCTGATCTGGGAGCGGCTGAAACTTTTGCAGGCACAGGGGAATACCGTTGTCCTGACGACCCATTACCTCGACGAGGCGGCACGGCTCTGCGACCGGCTGGTCATCATGGACAACGGCAGGATCCTTGTTGAGGGAGCCCCCACCGAACTGGTGAAGGAGCACGTGGGAGACGAGATTGTCGAAGTGGAAAAAACGGATGATGTGCTCGCCTGCGTATCGGGCATGCAGATCCATTTTGAAGAGTACGGCGACATGATCCAGATCGTCTCGCCTTCCGCACGGGAGGTCGCCCGAACCCTGTTCGACCACTGCCAGCCAAAAAAGATCCTCACCCGCCCGGCAACCCTTGAGGACGTATTCCTGAAACTGGCCGGGAGGACGCTGAAGGAGTAACATGTCAGCCCTCGTCTCCCTGCCACGGATAACCCGGCGCGCCTGGATGGTCTGGTACCGGAACCTCATGGTCTTTGGCAAGACCTGGAAAGTGAATTTCTTCCCGCCCTTCATCGAGGCGTTCCTGTACCTGTCGGCCATCGGCCTTGGTATCGGGACCTATATCGGTACCCTCGATGGCATTCCCTACATCAACTACATTGCACCGGCCATCCTCGCCATCGCCGTCATGAACTCGGCGTTCTTCGAATGCACGTACGGGTCCTATGTCCGGATGTATTACCAGAAAAGTTTCGATGCCATGATCGCGACCCCGCTTTCCATCGAGGACGTGATCGCCGGCGAACTTCTCTGGGGAGCGACACGGAGCGTCATGTATGTCGCCATCATGCTCCCGGTGCTTGCCGCATTCAACGTTATTTCCCTGCCCGGTTCGCTGCTTGCCATCCCGCTGGCGTTCCTCGGGGGGCTGATGTTTGCCGGTATCGGGATGTGCTTCACCTCCATCACTCCCGGCATCGACACCCTGAATTACCCGGCGTTCCTGTTCATCACGCCCATGACACTCTTCTCCGGCACCTTCTTCCCCCTCTCCCTGTTGCCGGTGATCCTCCAGTATGTCGCCATCATCCTGCTCCCGCTCACGCACCTCGTGGCAGCGATGCGGATGTGCACGCTCAATGCATTTTCCTGGGGTATCGGATTCCATCTCGCGTGGATGGGAGTTATCACCGCAATTGTCTGCCTGCTCTCCATCAACCTGATGAAGCGGCGGCTGATCACCTGAACGGGTTTTTTTAAACGGGGTCAGATACCAGTCTCCGGATCTGATTACCCAAGAGAGACTTCCCCGCTTTTAACGGTACGCGGAAGGTGCGGCCGTCTTTGTCCGCAGATTACCGGACAACGAATTACACGGGAGGGTCGGGGGGGTCGGGCGGGTACATCTGCCCGGCCCGGAGCCGGTTCGTAACACTGGATACGTGCCTTGTTTTCCGGCAGATTCGCACCGTATCTGTTGTGCTGCAGGATTACCGGGAACCATAGAGATCCCGGGCGACAAAACCAGACTGTACCCATGCGACCCCCTCCATCGCGACCGGGATTTTTCGCGATTTTGGAATTTTTTACGAGGTGAGATTGTGCCGGGATGGAAATTTGTAGTGTGGGGGGTCGCGTGGGTACAAAATCGTGGGTGGGGGTCGGGCGGTGTGGTGAACCGATTGGAGAAATGGGTTTCGTTCCGAAGGGGAGGGAATTGAGAGATACGAAGGAGGAAAGGATATCGGGATTATTCCGGATTTTCCGGTTTTAGCACGAGTCGCCCGGATCCTTTGGCTGCGGAATAATCAGCAAGTGTTTTGATGATCTCAGTCTTCTTCCGGATTTCCGAATCGAGATCTTTCATCGCAAGCAACCGCCCGGCTTCATCAGCCAACTCGCGGGCATCAACTTCGTCCCACAACAGGTAAAGATCCATCAGCGATGAGAGGCTTGGGAACCCGCCACGGTTCTTCACATACTCCGCGTATATCCTGAGCTCATTATCGGTGCCGAACTCTTCTCCGGAAGTTGCCGAGACGACATCCCAGATCCAGACATTCTGCGGTTCTCCGGATTCTGATGCCGGAATTTTTTTTACAGATTCTTTCGCAGGAACGGCCGCTTCTTCCGGATAGTCCTTCGGATTCGCTGAATAGACATCCGCGAATTGTTCCTTGAGATGGAAGTAATAGAGGTAACCATCAAGCTTGAAACGCGGTTCCCGCAGGGATTTGATGTACTCCTCGATTCCGTTCTGTGTATTGATCAGGTTCTGCCGTGTCGGATTCAGCTTGAACTTGCAGAGCGGGATGAGTGCTTTGGGGAGGGCGAATTCAATTCGCCAATATATCTCCCCAGTGATTTTCTTCCACTTTTCACAAAACGGCACAACATTACTGATATATTCAAGAGCTTCGGAATATTGGCCAAGACATATAAGGGCATATCCGAGCCAAAGATACGCAAAGGAGAGTTCATCGTAATCTTCGTTTTTTAATGATGCCTGAAGATAGTCATTCGGAAGTGTACAATCCTCGGCAGCCCATTCGAAAAGTTGTTGAGTTTTTTTTAGATTTTCGTGTGAAAGAGAGAAATAAATTGCATTATCAATTAACCATTGACCGACACTTGCTAGAATTCTGTGATCTGTTTTGGATTCTTCAGAGATTTGAGCAAATCTTGATGTTGGATATGGGAGACTGATTAAATTAGACAACATATTTTTTGACTTTTGAAAATCAGATGTTTTTCGAGCAATTGTCATTACTTTTCTGTAACAGTCTTCAATTTGGGGCTCACATCTATGCTCCGGTACCGAATCGAAAAAACATTTTTCAAATAAAAAGGATTCACATTTCTTTTGTTCATCAGAATAATAGAGAGAAAAATTATCTTTTTTTACCATTGAACACCCCTATATGAAAATGTAACAATTAATCCTAGCACTCTGTCGCATTGATTGGTTGAATTGAATTGCCATATCTTTCGAGGCGAGTCCCAATTGGACGGTGGCATAAAAATTTCCATATTCAACAGTATCAAGCTGGAATTCACCATCTTCGGTTAATGGACTGACAGATAACCTGCTTTTTTTTATTAACTTCCCTTTGTTAATACTCGTCATATGAGATACCTGATAAATTCCTGCAGGCATTATGAAGTCGGGTAAAAACCTAATCTACAAGGTTATGTAGTGTTTTTATTACTCGATTTATTTCTCTTTCTTCATTTCCTTCCATCGAAACCACGATATTGTATGTCTTCTTGATATTTTTATCAGAAAATTCCAGAAGGATTCGATCCCAGTTGTTTTTCAGGAATTTCGATAAGTCGTGAAGATCATCAAGGAGGCCATCGGGATTATGAGAATATTCGATTCCCAGCATCCGGAAAACATTCTTCCCGGATAAAACTGCCACTTCATTCTTCGGAATCAGGTCTTCCCTGTTTTTAATAAATTTCAGATAGGGATACAGAATGAAAAAAACATTAATCGTGTTTTCCTTTGTTGAGTGAAAAAATAATTTCCAGTTTCCGCACTCCTTGGGATAACGAGAGATATCAATACTATCATTTAGTAGATGGCAGGAGATAGAATCGCGACCGATTTCATTATTTAACGGGCGAAATGAAATTAAAATATCTTCAATGTCTTCCACGGGCAATCACACTCTCCTTTTTAAAAGATTCTACCGTCTTTGTTCATTTTTCGGAATTCCGATACATAGCAGTTAATTGAATTCTCAACATCTTCCGCACTGAATTTTCGTTTTATTGCGGGTAGTTCTGATTTGAGATCCAAACATAAATGATTAAGAGTGGTGAAAAAACCTGTTTTATTGTAGAGATACACAATTTCGTGAACATCCCTATCAACATCATTTTGGAATTGGGTATAATCTAAACCTTTGATGAAACCATCCTCCTTAAGAATAATTTTTAGATCCAATGCAGGAATCAGATATTTCAAATTAAAATTCTTATTCACAGAATTCATGAAAATGTGACCGTTAATCCTGGCACTCTGTCGCATCGATTGGTTGAATAGTATTGCCATATCTTTCGAGACGAGTTTCAATTGAATGGTGGCATAAAAATTTCCATATTCAACAGTATCAAGCTGGAATTCACCATTTTCGGTCAATGGACTGACAGAAATCCTGCTTTTTTCTATTAACAGCCCTTTGTTGATATTTGTCATATGAGATACCTTACACACATCGAAATTGAAAATTTTTTATGCTTTCACCATACGATATAATCCATCCTCCCCGACGGATTGACTGATTCTATATCCGTTCTCTTCTAAGTATCGGATTTCTTGTTTAAACGTTTCTCCAAGACCATCAGGAAGGATTCGATAATCTACTGAAAGAATTATTTCATCACCATTATCAATTGCACAGTCTAGCAATTCTTTGTTCTTTTCCCAGCTCCAGGGGGTAATCGTTTTATCAATATTGAGGAAATTCGCTTTCTCTTTTGGCAACACTTCGGTATACCGCGGGCTGCCAAGATATTGCTCAAAGGTACCAAGTACTGTTTTTCCTTTACTTGCTGAATACTTGTTTAAGTTACCCGGGATATCGTTAAAGTGGCTTATTCTTATTGCATTGGCTGACTTAATCAGCCATTTCTCACCTACACTGATCTCAGCGTTTATTTCCGGGACTGATTTCCCTGCATCATGTAATTCACCAATGGCCAGCCGTTCACGTCCCAAGAATCCTGTGTCGTGAACAACCTCAAACACTTCATTGGGTGTATTTCCCGGGAGGACGCTGCAGAGATATCTCCCGGTATCAGAAATCTTAGACGGATACTTGGTCGCCAGTTTCCGGAGCGTATTGCCGGTCTTCTCCGCATCGCCCACAGCCGGCGCAAACGCAACCGCATTCAGCGCCGTCCCGACACCGTCACCCTGGTAGAGGGTCTCGCTAATGTCCCGGATATCGCCGGCAACAAAGTACCCCGAAGCCATCCAGCCGCAGAAGTACGGGATGGAAGAAGCGACCGGATCGCCGACAAGCCAGTTCATCGAGCCGTCCTTGATGCCGGTCTCGCCGAACATCCCGCCCATCTTTGCGTAGGTTTTGAGATGGATGTTATCGGTGTGGATCGTTACCGATTTCTGGGCAATCAGTTCCGGTGCAAGGTCCATCGCACCCACGAGAGGATCGGTGCCGAACAGGACGGTTTCGATGTAATCGCTCGCCCCATCGCCATCGGTGTCTGTGCGCAGGGCGTCACCGGAGATCTTCCAGAAGGTGTGGCCGTATTTTCCCAAAGTACTGGCTATTAATTACCTGGCGTGAGTGGGGGGGTCACGTGGGTACAATTTTTGCCCGGAGCCGGTCCGGGACGGAAGGATACTAACCCCATTTTCCGGCAGATTCACACCGCACCTGTTGTGCTGCGGGATTGTCCGGAGCCGCGTGTTGTCCGGGCGGCAAAAACCAGCTGTACCCATGCGACCCCCTCCATCGCGTCCGGGATTTTTTGGGATTCCGGGGATTTTTACGAGGTGATATGGTGCCGGGGTGGAAATTTGTAGTGTGGGTGGTCGCGTGGGTACAAAATCGTGGGTGGGGGTCGGGCGGTGTGCTTTGGGAGGGGAGGTTGGGAGCCGGGCCTGGCAGAGAAGTCTGGAGTCAGGACACGGTCCACCCGCTTCCGCAGGAAATGCTGCCATTGTTTCAGGTCATGACGCCGGGGAAAAATACCGCTCCACGGCATCCGTTCCTGCACAGCGGGGGATACCGGTACCGTAAAGCATCTCTATGACACGGGAATCCATCCCGCTATACGACGTTGTTGAGGTCCAGCCTGAATAGAAGATACTGTCATTGTACCTCCCGGAGTCCCTTGCAAGGCCCATACTCTGGGTCAGTTCCTCCCGGATGAGGTGGCAACGTTCGGCAGGCGAAAGCCCGGTGGTGCTGATCAGGACAATTCCCCTAGTGAGCTCGCAATCGCCACTGTACCACGTGTAAAAATATCCCCTGTTTCCCGGGACATATTCCGGTAAGAGACGGGAAAATTCCGCTTCCGGTGCAAAATAGAGATCGATATCCGGGTTGTTCTGATCACCAAGAGTAATCGTTGTCGTCGGACTTATCCCGTTGAAATCTGCGATTACGGACTCCAGGCAGGTTACCGAATCCTCATCGGGATTGCCATGGACCCGGATGCGGACAGGATCTTTCTCCCACCGGTACACGATACGGGGACCGTTACTAAATTCATAGCCAAGGGCAACCTCTTTAAAATAGGTAATTTCCTCGCGGGTAAACGCGGAGGGAGACGACGGCTGCACGACATCCGGGGACCGGTCCTCCCGTATCGTGATACAACAGGCGAACGCTGCACAGAAAATCAGGAGTACTACGAGGATCAGACCTGCCCGTCCCTGCATACTACTGTTTTTGGAGGTACCTGATTATGGATTTATGGCAGGACCAGACCCCGGCCGTGTCCGCTACCGGACCCTGGCAATCTTGAGTACCATGAGATCCTCGCCCTCGATCCGCTCGCGAAGAATTTCGTGTGAGGAAAAACCCGCCCTGGTAAACAGGATCCCAACCTCCTCCCGGCCCGTCAGCGATGAGATAAGGAGGAGAATTCTCCCACCGGGTGCCAGGACCTGTCCCACGACTGTGGCAAACCGTTCTATCACTACCCGGCCGGACTCCCCGCCATCAAGGGCATGCTCAAGCCAGTCGTCAATCCGTTCATCCGGCTGCGTCGGGAGATAGGGGGGGTTGAACAGGATAAGGTCGAAGGTCCCCCGGATTCCCGCCAGGAGATCGGTCCGCACCACATCCAGACCTTTCTCCCGTGCACAGGCAGCGGCATGCGGATTGATGTCCGTAGCCACAACCCTGACGCTGCCCGGGAGTCCCGCGGCTATCGTACCTGAACCCGTACCTATCTCAAGCACCCGGTCACCGGGCCGGAATTCCGCCAGGGCTGCCTGCAACAGGAGGTGCGTATCTGCCTCGGGCTGGTAGACCTGTGCCGGATCAAAGCGCATTACCGGAAGAATATGCAGGGATGGGCAAAAGAGATTGCCGGCAGGAATATTCCCGCGCTGCATCGGGCAGTTCGTAAAACCCCCGTTTCATGACTTAAACCTGCCGGCAGTTTAACCGGCCGTATGGCTGCTGTTTTCCTGTTTTTACCACCAATCAAAAAACCAGTACGGGTCAGAGAGGTAAAAAACAGAAGGAAGGTCCTGCTGGTGCACGAACGGAATCATATTCCGGCAACACCAATATAAGATGCGAATTACCCTCCGGGAGGCTTGCATGAAAACTCTTGTTGACAAGGCAAAAGAAGGAACGATTACCCCCCAGATGACCCGGGTGGCATTATCCGAGGGGATGGACCCGGGGGTTCTCTGCCGGCAGATTGCAGAGGGAAGCGCCGTTATCATGCAGAGGGGAAAGAGACTCGTTGGTATAGGAAAAGGGCTCCCTACCCGGATCAATGTCAACCTCGGCACATCCACCGGGAAGGTGAACGTCGGTGATGAGATGCGCAAGGCACGGATAGCTGAAGAGTTCGGGGCAGACACCATCAGCGACCTCTCGATGGGCGGGGATATCAACGCAATACGGCAGGAGATCTTTTCCTGCACGACCCTCCCGATAACCACCGTCCCGGTATACCAGGCTGTGGTGGAGAACGGGCTCAAGGGAATGACCGCAGCGGATATCATTTCGACCCTGAAGATGCAGGCGGGACAGGGGATCAGTTCGGTCGTCGTGCACTGCGTGAGCCGGAAGATGCTTTCCGCCTTCAAAAAGGAGAAGCGGGTCCTCGGGATGGTGTCCAAGGGAGGGTCGATCACGAGCGCGTTCATGCTCCTCAACCGGTGCGAGAACCCGTTCGTCGAGCATTTCGACGAGGTCCTGTCGGTCTGCAGGAAATATGACATTGTCCTCTCGCTGGGCAATACCGCCCGGAGCGGGTGCATCCATGACCGGAGGGATGCGTTCCAGCTGGCGGAGGTCCGGCAGAATGTTGCGCTCGCACACCGGGCGCTTGAAGCAGGCGTTCAGGTCATCATCGAAGGTGCCGGCGGGCATATCCGCAGCGACCGTATCCCGGGATATATCCGGTATTACAAGAAACAGTCGCCATTCCCGCTCTTTGTCGCAGGGCCCCTCCCAACGGATATTGGCACCGGCTATGATCATATCGCCGGAGCCTGCGGGGGCAGCGCGGCAGCTGCTGCCGGGGCTGATTATCTCTGTTACATCACCCCGGCCGAGCACCTCGGTCTCCCGAGCCCGGAAGCGGTCAAGGAAGGACTGATTGCGTTCAGGATAGCCGCCCATATCGGGGATACGGTGAAGTACGGGCGGGATGCAGACGACAGGAAGGTCGCGGTCCTCCGGGCGGACCTCGACCGCGAGGGGCAGATCCGGTGTGCTATGGACCCAGCCCGGGCACGGGAACTTTCCGACGGGGAAAAAGAGTGCACGATGTGCGGGGAGTTCTGTGCGATCAAGATTATGCGGGAGTTCTGACAGGCGCCCTTCTATTCCGTTATCGCATCGTGGAAGAGGTTCCGTTCAAGATCGGCACGATACCGTGCATGGTTCCTGCGCACCGTTTCAGGTGATGTATTGGCATAACAGTAGGAGCACAGGTGCATGCAGGTCGAGTACTGCCCGATATCTTTTGACACAATGCAACGGCAGGTATTCCGCTGCCCCGGGTCTTTCAGCCGGCGCGACGGATCACCATCCACCGTCATGCCGGCAAGAGTCTGCTGGCAGGCCGGCTGCAGGAATTCCATGAGCCTGCGGTCATCATCGAACTCGGTTGTCATCAGCTCGTAACCGATGCACTGCCCCCTGCCTATGCCATAGCAGGAGAGGTCCCGCCGTTCTGCGCAGGCTGTGACAGAAAGTCCCCACCGCTCATTGAGGACTGCAAGGCCGGAACAGAACTCTGCCACTTCGTTGTCCGTGAATTCCCGTGCCCCGGTACACCCCGCTGCCAGCAGGTTCCGCCGTACTTTTGCGTATTTCTCGATATCAACGAAACTGAAGACCAGCCGGTTGGTGAATGGCGCGATCCGGTCACCGATATATCGGGCTTTCTCCAGGAGGTTTCTTACGGATATCCGGTCGGACAGGACAAGGGGGTCGAACCGCCAGACAACCCGCCCTTTGCCGATTTTTTCCGAGAGCCGGATAAATGTCGCGATCCGTTCATCCACCGGGGGAACATTCGGTTCGAACCCCTCGGCATCGTAGTCGTTGAGCGTGAAGAGGAAGTAGTACCGGTATCCCTGATGGTCAAGGGTGGAAAGGTGCGGCAGGAACGGGGCCGGGTTCTTCGACCAGAAGACAAAGACACGGGTCTTTGCAAAGGAGACATAAAGCGGGTTTCCACCGAACGGGCTCTTCCATCGCACGTATCCTGCCCTGAGCCGTTCCATGAACCAGTCACCGTAGAAGGCCGGAATATCCGTCGAGCGGCTGGCAGAAATGATCACCGGGGCAATCGCGTCCACGGTACGGGTTCCCAACAGGGTGGTGGGATCGGGTACTTCAAGCGGGATCTTCTCCCAGCCGTTCCACTTCATGGCAGGTCACAAGGATATCCGAGTACAACGGATGCGCACGGTAAAGGAGAGTTCCATGATTTTCATCACAACGCGTGTTTCAGGGAATGTTTGCAATCGTGGCAAAATCCTCCAGATACAACTGCTCGGGCCGGCTTGCAAGGATCTCCTCGGGCAATGCCGCGAGCACCCGCTCCACCCAGATCCCCGACAGCATGCTGCCGGTGGATCCCTTCAGGCAGTTACGTACGGTCTTTCTCCGGTGCGAGAAGAGCGCCCGGACCACATCCGCGTAGAGCCGCCGGTCGCTGATGTAAAAGATCGGGTCGCGGGGAAATATCTTGACAACCGTGGAATTCACCTGCGGGCGGGGTGAGAAGCACTGTGGCGGGAGCCTGAAGCACTGCTGGACTGCCGCATAGGTCTGCACCATGATGGAGAGCCGCCCGCAGTCCTTGGAGCCTGCCGGGGCAACCATCCGTTCGGCAAACTCGGACTGGTACATCAGGACCGCAACCTCAAACCCGATGTCCAGCAGCCGGAAGGTGATCTTGGACGAAGCAGAGTAGGGAAGATTGGAGACCGTGATGTCGAACGGGGGGATGGGGCAGCGGGTGGCATCACCATGCTGGACCACCAGCTGGCCGGATGCAATCTCAGGGGAAAAACGATCGGCGAGTTGTTCGCAGAGAATGCTGTCGAGTTCGATGGCATGGACACGGGCACCCCGGTCGAGCAGGGCACGGGTGAGTGCCCCGTTGCCCGGCCCGACTTCCAGCACCCTTCTTTCCCGCACATCGGCGAGATCGGCTATCCGGTTGATCGCGTGGGGGTCAATGAGGAAGTGCTGGTCGTGGTACGCTTTCATTTCGAGGTGAAGACGTGGTACTTGACGTCCTTTTCCTCGAGTTCCTCGAGGATTCGTGCCTGGATCATCTTCTCCGGGTGGGGGATTGATTTTATCCTGGCCGAGATATCGGCAAAATTCGCAAACGGTTTCTTGTTGCGCTCTTCAAGGATCTCCCACATCAGTTTCTTCCCGATACCGGGGAGGAGATGAAGCATGTGCAGTTTCGGCGTGATCGAGATCGCCTTGTTAAAGAACGTGATAAAATCCTGTTCACGGTCCCTGACAACTTTTTCGATGATGAACGGTAATTCACCTTTTGCGGTGTGAGTCAGTTCCTCATAGCCGATCCGGCGTTTCACCCGTTCGATTTTCTGTCGTTCGGCATCACCGATATAGACTTTCTCGTGCAGGTCGATCTGCACGCCGGCTTTCGGAACAAGCTCGAGGAGCTTGAACTGTTCGAGCCCCATGGCCTGGACGATCGGCTCTCTCTTAAAAGGAGGGCGGGGATCGTCCGGGTGCCCTTTCATGAGCACATCGAGTACGATCGCATTTACCTCTTTTTTGTCCGCCTTCATGTGCACACCTCAGAAGTGTGTCATTACCAGTTCGATGATCTTATCCAGTTCTTCCGGGGAGAGCGTGTACCGCTCCTTGGCAAAGATCGCCCGTACTTCATCGCGGCTCTTTGGCATGATATTGGCAATGCGGTAGGCGATCTCGGGCTTCATCTTCTCCATCTTGGAGAGTTCTGCCACAAGATCTGCTGCTTTTTCGGGCGTTGTCTTTGCAAGCTGATTGGCATGCTCGATACTGCGCCGGAATTCGTAGGACATCTCCTTTTCGGCGGCGAGCCGTTCGGACTCGACACCCAAAAGGACTCCCCGCAGCTCCGGGAGCGTGACCTTCTCTTCGCTAATAATACCCTTGACTTTCATGCCAATCACCTGACAGTGAATTTACTTTTGTGCTTTTAGATGTTGTGGTCTGGCGATGACGACCTTGTCGGCGTCACCGTCACGGATGGTGAGCATCCAGGCACGGCCGCGCTGACCGATGACGGTACCGGTCTTTCCGTGGAAGCGGCGGTGGGGCATTCCCTTCTGGATGCTGGGTTCAACGACAACGTGAACCCGGTCGCCAATCTCAAATCTCTGGATAACCGAGGTTACCGGCGGGAGTCCGCGCTTTCTCAAATCCTTCTTGAACTTATACCGTGTTTTCTTTCGTGGACCATTGTGATGTGCCATGTTTACTCTCCCTCCTTTGCTCCTTCCACCTGCGTTACGTCGAGGCTGGTGACGTGAGCCTTCTTCTTCAGGATCTCGGCAAGACTTGGGACGGTTCTGCCTGAGTCCCCGGACACGAGTTCCTTGATGTAGAGGCCGGCTTCGCCCAGGACTTCAACAATAAATTTGTCGTCCTGTTGCCCTACACACTCGATATCGAGGACTTTTCGCTCCCGGATTTTATCTGCTCTCCGGTGGGCAACCCGTTCGGGCGTGCGCTGCTGTATTGTGACGCCTTTTAAGGTTTTTACGGCATTTCCGAACTCATCCGCAGAGACTGCGCCGTCAACCTCGACCAGGATCCTGTATTTTTTATGCGCTTTGTTTGATTTAAGGGTTTCCACCTCTGCACGGTCCGCCCAGCGGGCAAGTGCAACCGAAACACGGCCGTCCGCGGTCCGGTTTACCTCCGCTTCGAGGGCAGCAAGATCGATCGACCGTTTCTTTGGTTCAACCACTTCGAGGATGAACGGCCGGCCGGTGCCGACCATGCGTGCATCGATGTCCTCCCTTCCCGCGCCATGCAGGACTGCGTTCGTGGCCTCAAATGCGGCAATGACCGGCCGGCCGATGAGTTCTTCGACCGAGTCGAGGTATTGCGCACCAGTGAAGTTGCACTTCTCGCACCCTTTGCCCCGGCAGGCGCGGCAGTCCCAGTGGGTCTGCGGGATGCCCCGCTCGAATTTCTGGTACCGGCCGTAGAAGAAGACCGAATTGATCTGTACTTCCACGTTTCCACCGGATGCGTCGAGGATTATCACCACATCGGGTTTCTTGAAATCCACGACCTTTCCGATCCGCGCCGAGACCGCCTTCCCCACTTCCCGGTTCACTTCCGACTTGAAGGGCTCCGGGTCCGCAAGAGATAAGTCGCTCCAGACCATCTCCTCGTTCTCGGCAATGAGCGGGGGCACCCGGCAGCCGACAAGGAGGGTGGAAAACTCCAGTCCTTTGACTGCTTCGACTACCCGGTCTGCCCAGAGCGGGACAGACTCGAAAAAGTTCCCGCAGACCCAGCAGGTGCCGGTAAATTTCTTGTACGGGGTGTTACCGGTAATTGCATGGGCTATCCGCAGGCCCCGCCCGCGTTCATCGTTTGCAAGTCCATGCGAGCGTTTGCCGAAGAAACGCCCGAGGCAGTGGTCGCAGGTCTCACCATATGCGAGAATCGCGGTTACCTGTTCATTAATTTCCATGTGAGCATCTCCTCCGGTCCAGTTCATTGTGTAATACCGTTATGGTATGATCTGCGTGCAGGCATTTCGGCCCTACCGAATACCGCGGGCAGCTCCTGAGCAGCTCCTCTTCCTGTGCAGTGAAATTCAGGTGGTCCGAGAGGACATACGCATCCGGCAGTTCTGCAGCAGCACGGATATCTGCCCCGTTCTCGTCCAGCACGGCAAAGCGGTGTTCCGTTAAGAGCCGTTCAAGGCCGCCTTTGCGGATGAAGACACCCTGGGCTGCTTCCCGGAACTCGCTCCCGCAGGGGGTATCGATCACTTTCTTAATCAGGGCGCCGGCACTCCGCTCATCGGGAGAGAGAGACCGCACCAGTCCCCCGGAGAATTTCACCGTCTTTGGCCCTGCCGGCTCACCACAGAGGACAAGAATACAGTCAACATCCCTGCGGAGGTCATGCGAGAGGAAGAGTCCGGCATTCACGCACCGGCAGAGCACATCCATGCGCCCGCCGCTGCCCGGTAAATCATTGAGGGAAAAACCCCCGTCTGTCCGGGCAAGGTGCCCGATGATGGCAAAGGAAGTCATCACTGCATTCCGGAGAAACGTTTCATGAGGCGCTGCATGTTGAATTTTCCGCCGCTGGCACCCCGCAGACCTTTCAGGGTCCGCTGCATCATCTTGTAATATTTCAGGAGTTCGCGCACTTCATCGGGGGTTGCACCGGCCCCATGGGCAATCCGCTGCATGCGGGAGCTGTTGATGAGCGCCGGGTCGTCAAGTTCACCCGGAGTCATCGAGTCCATGATGATCCGGTAGCGCACCATCTTCGTGCTGGTGACATCGTACACACCTTCGGGCAGTTGCATGTTCCCGAGCGGCAGCATCCCCATGATCTGTTTTAAGGGGCCCATCTTGTTGAGGGCCTCGAGCTGCTTGTACATGTCCCGGAGGGTGAACTTGCCCTTCATCATGGCGTTGACATCAACATCTTCAGGTCTGAGCGCTTCGTTAGCCTTCTCCATCAGGGCTTTTAAGTCGCCCATGCCGAGAAGGCGGGAGATGAACCCGTCGGGGTCGAAGCGTTCGAGGTCCTCGATGGTCTCACCACTGCCGATGAACGCGATGCCGCTCTTGGTCTCGGCAACAGCCGACATTGCCCCGCCGCCTTTTGCGGTACCGTCCATCTTGGTGATGATAACGCCGTCAATCCCGATAGCTTCGTGGAAACGGCGGGCCTGTTCGCTTGCCTGCTGCCCGAGCGCAGCATCGATGACCAGCCAGCGGTGCGTGGCTTTCGTGAGCACATTGAGGTCGATGATCTCCTGGATCAGGTCTGCCTCGAGGGCATGCCGCCCCTGGGTATCGACGATGATCAGTTCCTGCTCTTTGAGCGCTGCAAGTCCCTCGCGGGTGATCTTCAGGGCATCCTTCTCGTTCGGGTTGCCAAAGCAGGGGACATGGATCTTGGTACAGAGCGTCGAGATCTGGTCAAAGGCGCCTGGGCGGAACGTATCGGCACAGATGACCCCGACCTTCATTCCCTTCTTCTGGAAATAGCGGGCGAGCTTGGCGGTGGTGGTTGTCTTACCGCTTCCCTGGAGCCCTGCCATCAGGATAGTCTGGGGTTCAAGCCGGACTTCCGTCGACGCCCAGACAAGCCGGACAAGCTCCTGGTACACGATCCGCAGAACATGCTCGCGGACGGTCATGCCCTTGGGGGGCTCTTCGTCAAGGGAGCGGGTGCGTATGGCCTTGGAGAGCTCCATCACCAGCTTGACGTTCACATCGGCAGAGAGGAGGGCACGCTGGAGGTCCTTGACGAGCTCGTCGACTGCGGCCCGGTCGACAACGGTCTTGCCAGCGAGCTTTTTCAGTGCATCCTTCAAGGAGGACGAAAGGCCGTCGAGCATCAGGTACCACCCTCGAGGAGTTCTTCGACAACCCGGGCCGGTTCGAATGGCAGGATATCATCGTATGCCTGTCCGACACCGAGGAACATGAGCGGTTTTCCTATGGTATGGGCGATCGAGATCGCAGCACCCCCGCGGGAGTCCATGTCCGCCTTGGTGAGGACAACGGCATCGGCTCCGACCGTCTTGTCAAACTCGAACGCCCGGGTCACCGCATCGTTGCCGGCAACCGCTTCGTCGACGTAGACAACGAGATCGGGTTTCATGACACGCTTGATCTTGTCGAGCTGGTTCATCAGGTTCGCCTTGTTGTGGAACCGGCCGGCCGTGTCTGCGAGGACGACATCAATCTTATGGGAGCTGGCATACTGCACGGTATCAAAGAGGACCGCGGAGGGGTCGGCCCCTTCCTGGTGCTGGATGATCTTGATGCCAAGTCGTTCTGCGTGGACACCGATCTGCTCGATGGCCCCCGCCCGGTACGTATCACCGGCACCGATAACAACCGAAAATCCCTGGTTTTTCAGAAAATACCCGATCTTTGCAACCGTCGTGGTCTTTCCGGTCCCGTTGACGCCGGTGAACAGGATCTTGACAGGTTTTTCGTGGCTTTTGATATACTCTGCCAGATCAAACCCGTTCCCGAGTACTTCAAGAAGGGCCATTTTCAGGGCATTAACAACGAGGGTGTCAACAGATTCGCCAAGTTTCCGGTGTTTTCCTACGAGACCCTTCCGGACCTGTTCGATGATCGCATCGGTGGCAGGGAGCGCTACATCACACTCCAGAAGGGTTATTTCAAGGTCGGAGAGGGCGTCAGCAACGTCCTTTTCCGAGACTATGAGCTCCCGTTCGATAATGAGAGTCTTTACCCGGTCAACAAACCCGACCGGTTTTTGTGCAGATGAACCGGGTTCGGCAGGGCCTGAGGAGAGGGCCGGGGCAGATGGTGCAGGAGCGGCATTTTCCGTGCCGGGGGAACCCGGGGGTGTAACAACTGCCTGGATACTGCTGCCAAGGCGGCTCCGTGCAGCCTGGAGTTTCTCGCGAAGGCCCCCGAACATAATTTATTTACAACCTCATTCCTGCATCTGTTCTGCGGCCATGGCCTGCTGGTAGCCGGCCTCGATGCGCTTGTTGATCTCGTTCATCTGGCCCCGCAGGCGGTCGATGGTCTCGGCAACTTTCTTTGCAGAGGCTTCCATCTCCATGACCCGTTCTTTTAAAAATTCCACGGCATCCTTATTGGAGCGTTCGACAATGACCTCGGCACCGATGGCAAGGAGGACCTTCTCCGGGTCGACAACCCTTGCCCGTACGCTCGCTCCGCCCCCGATCTGGAGGAGGACGGTTCCGTCTTCAGAAGTAAGCATATCCTCTAAGGACTCGATGGCTGCAAGAGCCTCCATCCGCCCGTTCTCCAGAAGCTGCAGCTGCTGTACAAAAATCTCTGCCTGCTGCCCGTATTCCTGCAGGTACTGCTGGAGCGTCATCAGTTCACGCTGGTCCATAGGTTGCATCGTAGTTGCCAAAATCTGCCACTCCTCGGTAGGGATTGTACTTGCCAATCCTGACTCCTGATATGTATGTTCTCCATCACCATAAAAACATCATTGTGACAAGATGACTCCTGCTGAACCGGGTGGACCGGGGTACCGGCATCCCAGGATGAGGCAGGGTAAAAAACCCCGTTAGCACATCAGGACAGGATCGGCCGGGCCCCGCCCGCTGCTCGTCGTTTTTATTACATTTCGTGCCCAACATACCAGTGCAGGCATTTACCCGCCTGAGGAGGCGTATGATGGATTTTCGGAACAAGGTGTTGATTATCGGGTACGGGGCCGTCTCAAAGTGCATGCTCCCCATCCTGCTCCGGCACGTGAATATCCCCCTTGATCATATCACCATCATCGACTTCAAGGACAAGTCCGCAGACCTTAAAGCCTGGACTGCCGGGGGGCTCCGGTTTGTAAAAAAGAAGATCACCCAAAAAAACTTGACCGTGGTCCTCGCGGAAAACCTGTCGCCGGGCGGCCTCCTGATCGATGTTGCATGGAATATCGACTGCTGCGAAGTCGTGCAGTGGTGCCATGACAACAATGTCCTCTATGTGAACACTTCTGTCGAGGCATGGGACCCCGATGCCAATGCGGAGACTGCAAGCCCGTACGAGAAGACCCTGTACTTCCGCCAGATGAGACTCATGGAACTGACAAAAGACTGGAAGGATGCCACCACCTGCGTTGTCGACCATGGGGCAAATCCGGGCCTCATCTCGCATTTTGCCAAGCACGGCCTTGTCGATATCGCCGAGCGGATGATTGCGGACAAGATTGCCAAAGACCCTGAGCGGATCCGGCGCCTGATCAAGGAGCAGGACTATGCCCAGCTTGCGATGGAAACAGGTATCAAAGTCATCCACTGCTCGGAACACGACACCCAGATCTCCCGTTCCCCCAAGAAGATGGGCGAATTTGTCGGGACCTGGTGTATCGAGGGGCTCAGGGAAGAGGGAATAGCCCCTGCAGAGATCGGGTGGGGCACCCACGAGAAGACCCTCCCCCCCCTTGCCATCGTACCACCGGTCGGCCCCAAAAACGGGATCCTTATCCCCAAGATGGGGATCAACACCTGGGTCCGGTCCTGGATCCCCAACCAGGAGATCATCGGCATGGTCATCCGGCACGGGGAAGCCTTTGGCATCTCAGAACGATGGACGGTATGGAAAGATGGCAAGCCGGTCTACCGCCCGACGGTGCATTATGCCTACATGCCCTGCGATGCCACCATCGCATCCATCCACGAGCTGCGCGCACGGAACTACGAGCTCCAGCCCAAACTGCGGATCATGAGCGACCGCGAGATTGTTTCCGGTGCAGATATCCTTGGCGCGCTCCTCATGGGCCATCCTTACAAGTCGTGGTGGACCGGCAGCATCCTCCCCATCGATGAGGCCAAGAAACTCGCACCCGGGCAGAACGCAACAACAATCCAGGTAGCGCTCGGGGTGGTCAGCGCGGTCATGTGGATGATCGAACACCCGCGGATGGGGTTTTGCCTACCTGACGACCTTCCGCATGAATTCGTCCTCGAAATTGCCAGGCCCTACCTTGGCGAGTTCTGGTCAGGTCCTTCAGACTGGACCCCCTTGAAAAACCGCGTGGTCTACTTCCGGGAGAACCCGGAGAACCAGTATGACCGCGAAGATACCTGGCAATTCAAAAACTTCTTATTCGTGCAATAAATCAATCATATAATGACAAAAGTCGCGGTTGATACCAAAAAGAAACGGAAGAAAAAAGGGACTGAAGAGGCCCCGACACCGGTCCACCATATCGGAAAGATCAGCAAGGATCTCTTATTGGACCTTGCTGCAAAGCACGGTACCCCTATTTTTGTAATCGATCATGAGAAACTCCGGGAAAATTACCGGGAGTTCAGGAAGCACATGCCGGATGTGCAGGTCTATTTTGCGGTCAAGGCCAATTCCAATCCCGAGATCGTCAGGACACTCTATGAGATTGGCTGCAGCTTCGATGTCGCGTCGATGCCAGAGTTCATGATCGTGTACGAAAACATCAAGCACATGCCTGCCAGGGAACGACAGCAATGGATCTGGGACAAGATCATCTATGCCAACACCATCAAGCCGATCGAAACCCTTGAAGCACTGGACAAATACAAGCCCCTCGTCACATTTGACAACCACCACGAGATCCTGAAGATCAGGGACCATGCCCCCCATGCCGGGCTCGTGCTCCGGATCCGGGTCCCGAACACCGGTTCCATGGTCGAACTCTCCAGCAAGTTCGGCGCCCACCCGGGCGAAGCAGTAGACCTGATTGTCGAAGCGTTCGACAACGGGCTTGTTGTTGAAGGTCTCAGCTTCCATGTCGGCAGCCAGTGCACGAACTTCGACAACTACGTGCAGGCCCTGCAGATCTCGGCAAATATTATCAAGGAAGTGGAAGACCGGACCGGCCAGAAGATCCGCATCCTCGACATCGGAGGAGGTTTCCCGGTAAAATACCACCCCGGCATCCGGTCGATCCGCACGCTGGCCAGGAAACTGAACACCGAGATCAAGCGGTTGTTCCCTGCAGATATGCAGATCCTTGCCGAGCCGGGCCGGTTCCTCGTGGCGAACACCTGCACGCTTGTTGCCAAGGTTGTGGGGAAAGCTGTCCGCGACGGAAAACCCTGCTACTACATCAACGACGGTGTCTACCACACCTATTCAGGGCAGGTTTTCGATCACATCAACTACCCGGTACTGCCATTCAAGGACGGGGAAACCCAGATATCTGCAGTCTTCGGACCCACCTGCGATGCCTTTGACACCATCACGCTTTCCGCAGAACTGCCCGAGCTTGAAATCGGCGATCTTGTCTATTCCGAGAATATCGGGGCATACTCCCATGCCTCATCCACCTACTTCAACGGGTTCCCGCCCGCAAAAGTGGTGCATATCAACAAGTGATCCTCCGGCTTATCCAACATGCCGTTTCACTCCCCATTTTTAGCGATATCCTGATATATGCCGGTAACCATCCGTGCATATGAGTCCTTCAGTTGAATTCATATCCCTGCTCCGGGTAAAACGGGCCGGTTTCCTTGCAACCATGACCCCGGAAGAAAGGGCAGTGATGGAAGAGCACATGATCTATGTCAAGGGGCTCTTTGACAAGGGAAAAATCCTGTTCGCGGGCGCTGCTACTGACGGAACTGTCGGGATAATCGTGTACCGGGCAGATTCTGCAGATGAAGCACAGCAGTTGTATGACAACGACCCCGCGGTCAGGGCGGGAATCGGATATCCCGAACTGCACCCCTTCCATGTCGGCTACCTTCCGGGATGCAGGGTGTCCGGCTGACAGCGTATGAGAGGAATACAACAACGTGATGCCACGAAGGTATCAGGCATTCCCGGTTTGGGGATCCTTCTGGCTTACAAATTCCTTGCCGGTAGAGCAGAGCTCTTCACTTTTCTTCTTCAGCGCTTCCCTGAGCTGGAGTAATGGCGTATTGTCCACACAGGATACAATACACTTCCCGGTTGCGGGGATACCTGCCAGCGTTGCAGACATGATCCGTACCTGCCGGTCCTTAGTCACAAGATGGAAAACCAGGTCACGGGCAGGTGAAAATCCCCTGCGAAAGAGCCGGAAACGCTCCATCAGGCCATCCACGTCTTCGCTTGCAACAATATCCGTCCAGTGCTGAAGACCCACAATCTCATCAGGGAGATAGCCGGTCAGTCGCACGAACTCGGCGTTGACACTTGCTATCATCAGGTCTTCCTCAAGGGTCATGATGGCAGTACCGGAATGTTCGAAAATCGTGCGATATCGCATCTCAGTCTCTTTTAACGATTCCTCAGCCCATCTTCTCCGGGACGCTTCCCGGATTTTGTGTTCAAGCTCCGCAAACTGGGCTTTCGGGTTCCCGCCTTTCTGGATATAATAAGTTGCACCGTGGTTGATGGCTTCAATCACCACTTCTTCCCGACCTTTGCCGGTGAAGAGAATAAACGGAATGGTGTACCCTTGTTCCTGCAGGATCTTCAGGAATTCGATACCGTTGGTTCCGGGCATCTGGTAATCTGAAATGATAACATCGAAACTGAAGGCCCCAAGGATCTGCAGGGCCATATTTACAGAACTTGTCGTTGTCAGGGAAATATCCGGATAACGCTTGAAGTAATGCCGGCTGACGGTTAACAGTACCTCTTCATCATCGACATAGAGCACCGAGATGAGACGTTGTTTTTCTGAAAAACCGGTCCGGGATTCTGATTTGCTGGTATCCATTCCCCTGGTCTCTGGCATAGATATCGGTACTTTTCCTTTTGGAATATGATCGTAAAGAACCTGTAACGGGATTTAACAAGGGAGTATCCAACCCATACCAGGTGTTGTGGATGTGATGCACGACAGGTATGAATGATACCCCGTGAGAAGAATCTGAAAAGGGATAGTATATTGTTACCTGTCGGACGATTTTAACACCATTAAAATTTTTAATGGCGTTATAATGGCCTCCGGCGGTGACTGAGGTATGTTGGGATTTGTCCGGATACCAAACCGGGGAAAAACCCATTCTGAAGAGATTTCTGCAATTCCCCATCAATTTCAGGGTATTTAAAAGTTTCAAGAGCTTGAAATGAAAAAGAAGGCCATCCCCGCGCGGAAATAGCAAAATAAAGCCGATTTATATCAGAATTAAGATAAAAACATTTTTCAGGAGGTTTTTTCTTTCCTCATAACAATCTCACTAGCATAAAAACGGTGAGGTATGAACGAGCTTCTGAATGTCATCTCAGCATCGGACAAGCGGCGGAATCTCCTGATCCTGCTGAATGACGGGCCAAAGGAATGGGATGCAATCAAGAGGATTCTCAATGTCACCTCCACGGGTATGCTTCCCCAGGTCAAAATCCTCGAAGAAGAGCACCTCATTATCCGGGATGGAAGAAAATTTTCCTTAACACCCCAGGGAAAAGTGCTCACCACTCACATGGAGCCCCTGATCAGGACCATGGAGGTCTTTGACAAGAACAGGAAATTCTGGCAGGACCATAATATCAGTGTGTTGCCATTAGAAATTCTCCTCAATATCCGGGAACTGGGGAATTACCAGATCATCGAGAACTCCGATGAGGAGATTTTTGATATTAATACATTCTTAAAAAATATCTCCCAGTCCAAGATCATCAAAGGAATATCGCACACGGTGCACCCAAAATATCCGCAGTTTTTCCTGAATCTGGCAAGGAATGGCGTTGAGTCACACCTGATCCTGACACCGGGCGTCTTCCGTGTTGTACGGGAGAAATACCGGGATCTGCTTGCTTCATGGCTGGAGTGTAAAAACGCCCACCTCTATGTGCCGGAGTACGACATCAAGTTCTCCTATGTTGTCACGGACACGTATTTCTCGATCTCATTATTCTATAACACCGGGGTATTCGATTCGAAAAACGATGTGGTGAGCTTTGATCCCTCAGCACGGAAATGGGGAGAGCGGATCTTTGCATATTACCAGAAACAATCAAAAAAGATTGTGTCACTGGATTAAGCCGGGATACACGCCCGCAGGGCAAGACCGACCACGGACTCCCAGCTGATGACAAATTCCCGCATTTTTCGGTAAACCAGCTGGGATTTGTTCTCGAATGAAGGAGAATACATAAGGAGAAATGCCAGGGTCACCACAAACCCGAAAACAAGCAGGACCCATTCATTCCGGACGATCTCGTGGAACAGGGCATATACGATCACAAGGTAGGATCCCAGGAGAATTGAAATCAGCACTTTTTTTGTCAGGTTTTCTCCCAGACGGGCCGGAAGGGTATGGATCCCTGCGGCAATATCCCCCCGTACATCCTTGAAATCGTTCACGCATGACGTGATAAACACTTTCAGCCCAAAGAAGAGAAGGATGACACCGACCGTTACCAGGCTGCTGCACCACTGGGCAACGATAAGTGCAATCGTTCCGCCCCAGGTGAGCCCGATTACAGCATTTTTTATTCCGGCACCTGCCTTGAACCTGATCTTTAAAGGGCCGATATGGAGGCCATGAGAGTAGATGTAGCCGACAACCAAGGGGAAAAACGGTGCAATAAATATGCCGTCAGACATAAGGAGTGCCGCACCTGCGAGGAAGGTGATGCAACAGGCGATCAAACCGATATTCCTGTCTGCACCCGCCAGATCACTGCGGTTAACGATATCCTCCTTGCAGTCAAGCGTTCGGTCAAGGGTGTATGTCGCATACACAATGAGGGTAAGGGCAATATATTCCGGAATCCGGACAGCGATACCTGCAAGGAGGAATGCGACATGGAGACGCAATCCTCCGGATAATGCGACTACCGATGAAGAGTTCAGGAGCCGCAGGGTCGGTGTAATGGCAAATGGTGTCACAACCAAGAAAATTTTCACCAGCGGTGTTATTACAATCCCATAAAAATTTTCAAACCCGCTATAATTATTCCAAGAATGTTTAATTCACCAGAGAATAAATTCCCGGAATTTAAAGGGTGAGAGGAGAATCTTGCCTGCTGGAAACGAGCGGATGCCACGAGGATGAGCGGGATCCAAGATCAGGTCATTGCCGGCAATGACCATGGACAACCCGATTAACCGCGGGTACTGCCATGACAATATTTATGAGCCGGTACCCGTATTAGTCACATACCGGGAGGGAGAAAACAATGGAGACCATGATTGGGAAAGTAACACACTACTATCCGAAGATCAGTGTCGCTGCAGTCGTCCTGGAGGGGCATATTGCCAAAGGCGACAGGATCCACATCCGCGGGCCGCACGATGACCTGCACCAGTCCGTGACCTCGATGGAGATCGACCATGTTCCGGTCCGGGAGGCTGAACACGGCCAGGATATCGGCATCAGGGTGATCGAACGGGTACACGAAGGCGATGTTGTGTACCGTGAAAGCTGAAAAATTCCTCTTTTTTTAAAGAAAGATATTCCGGTCACCACTTACCGTTTCTGCGCCACCATCTCAATCTCGACCCGTGCCCCTTTCGGCAGTCCTGAGACCTGCACGGTTGCGCGGGCCGGGCAGGTGTCCCGGAAATACGACCCGTAGATCCCGTTAACGGTTGTCCAGTCGCTCATGTTCGTAAGGTATATCCGTGTCTGGACCACGTCCTCAAACCCGAGACCGGATTCCTGCAGGACGAAACGGAGGTTCTCCATTGCCCGCGTGGTCTCTCCTTCGGCGCTGCCGGAGAGGTTTCCGGTTACCGGATCGATCCCGATCTGTCCGGATATGAACACGAAGTCGCCCGACCGGACGGCCTGGCTGTATGGCCCGATGGGTTTCGGTGCATTTTCCGTAAAAACCACCCGTTTCACCGGATGTACCTGCGACGAGGAGAGGAGCCCGGTGAGGACAGTCCCCGCGAGAAGCCCGCAGACAAATACCAGCATAATAATGATTTTTCCCGATTCAGCCATGATAACCCGTGCCCTGTATACAATATCAGAGGTCATGGATATGAGTATTTGCGGGATATCAGCAGGGTGATCGATGAGACTGTCCGTCACTCATGAAATAAACACTAATCTGGTGCCTTTTTTACCGTTCAGAATAAAAATCTCACAGCAAACCTCCGAAATTACGACATCCGGATCCTCCATCCATCATGAAGACACGCTGCTTTTTGTTCATCATGTGCTTTCTTTTCTGTGCGGCAGCAGGACCTGCATCTGCAGTTACCGGTACCGACTGGTCGGCAGGAACCCTGCAGGCCGGATTTACCGCACGGTCGGAACACACGTCGGTGGCCTTCAATGAACGCATGTGGATCATCGGGGGAACCAACGGCCTGACCCTCCGCAATGACACCTGGTCGTCAGCTGACGGGGTAACATGGACGCTTGTGAATGGATCTGCCGGGTTTCCGGCCCGGAGCGACGCTACTTCCGTTGTCTTCAACAACCGTATGTGGGTTATCGGGGGGTCGGATTCTGCCGGCGCCATGAATGACACCTGGTCCTCTTTGGATGGGAACGTCTGGACACTTGCCAATGCATCCGCGAAATTTCCGGCCCGGAGTATGCATACATCCACTGTCTTCAACGACCGGCTCTGGGTAATTGGTGGCTGGACCACCGCGGTAACTAATGATACCTGGTCATCATCTGACGGTAACATCTGGACACAGGCCAATGCTTCGGCAGAATTTCCGGCCCGGGACCGGCATGCCACGGTAACCTTTGACAATTCCCTCTGGACCGTGGGAGGTTATGATGGGGCGTACTGGAATGATTCATGGAAGTCGGCAGACGGGAATATCTGGACCCGGGTCAATGCTTCGGCGGAGTTCCCTGCAAGGTCAGATCATACGACTACGCTTTTTGACAGCAGATTGTGGCTTATCGGAGGCCAGAACCTTGGCGGCATGAGAAACGATACCTGGTACTCCACAAACGGAAATACCTGGACGCTTGCCAATGCCTCTCCGGCATTCCCGGCCCGGAATGCCCATACAGCGGTAGTGCTGGGGAACCGGATGTGGGTCCTTGGCGGGGCAGATGCAGCGGGGTACTTCAACGATACGTGGTATACCGATGCCACCCCGACCCCGGTACCGGCACCGCAGCCAAACCCGGATTCCGATTCCCGGAATACCCCGGTCCAGAGTTCGGTAAAAAAGGTCACATCAGCAGGTCAGCCGGTCACCTTCATCTTCGGCAACGCACTCTCGGGAACAAATCCCGTGTGGATTGAGTCGGTAACGGTCATCCCGGCACCTTCATTCTCCGGGGAGATCCTGTGCCTGGTGAAAGATGCCAGCCGGAATAACCAAGCCGTCCCTGCCGGGCACAACGTGGCAGGTCTTGCCGAGATCGACCTTGTCTGGATACGGGATGATGCCATCCGTGAGGGAACCGTCACCTTCTCGGTCGACCGTACCTGGCTTGAGGGGCAGAAGGTCACCCCTGCAGATATCGTGCTCCTCCGCTCTTCCGGCGGCACATGGCAGGAACTGCGGACATCGTTTGACCGCGGGACATCGGGACGGTATTATTTTTCGGCAGCGCTGCCGGGCTTTTCCCTCTTTGCCGTTGCTGCAAAGCCGCTCAACCAGACCCTCCGGGAGGTCACACCCTCACCGTCCCCCACCGGCGTCGGGTTCCCGGCAGCGGCCATCGCACCGGTAGCGAGCCCCTCTCAGGCTCCAAACCCCGCCATGACCCAGCCGGGGTTCTCCCCGACAGCCACAGCTGTTCCGGCCCCGGCAGGGCAGGTCACCGATGGGGGACGGGTCATTGACCTCATCCTTGTCCTGGTCATCGGCATCCTTCTCGGCATCACGATGTATCTCGTACGCCGGTGGTGGATCCGGCGGCAGAACCCGGCATTGTTCCGGAAATGATCCGGTGCGGTAAAGGGGGGCAGGGGGGTATCCCCTCCCCCCATCACGGCCCGGACAAAGCCCCTTACTCAATTCCCGGTAGCATACGAATCCTGTGTTTCATGTCTGAAGTTCCACAGGAAATAGTGGGGTTAAAAGGGGGTAACATATTTTTTACTCATCTTTGAGCAGGGGGGTGGGGGTACTACCCCCCCTCCATTCTTTTTCCAAGAGGGGGCCTACCCCCCTGCCTGTATGGGGGGGAGGTAGGCAGCCTACCCCTCCCCCCACCGGGCCCGGATCAACCCCCCCACCCAATTCCGGGTAGCACCCGCATTCTGCACATCACGTCAGGAGTTCCAAACGAAATTGTGGGATTGGATGTGCGCACAAATGTACATTACTCAAAATTGAGGAGGGGGGTTGCCGGCCAACCCCCCCTCCCATAATTTTTCAAACGGGTCCTACCCCCCCGACTGCTGTGGGGAAGGGAGGGGGGGTCCCCATCCTGACAGGTGCCGGAATGCCGGATTCGTAAGTGGTTTACGACGGGGATTCGGTACCGGAGGGGGCCGGAGCGGGCTTAAGGGGGAGGGGGGTAGGCCCCCTACCCCCCCTGCTGGATTTTCTACTGATGGGATCGAAAATTCAGTGCATATAGATGATCACAAGTAGTATCAATAACTCAGAGACATAACGATGAACGCCGCCGCCCCCGACGGGGCGCCCCCGCGGCGGTTCAATCGGTATAAATGTTAAATTGCAATCAAAATTGATGCCAAATAGCTCTATATTATTTTGTGCTCGTCAACCCAATAGTTGTTCTCTATCTGTTACAAGGATGATGAATCTGAATCTTGCCAATTCGGCTCATGCAGAAAGATTTATCCGGCAGAACTTCATATACACTGATAATGCGGATGCCGGGGGTCGAACCCGGGTTTCACAGCTGGGGAGTCTGAGTGTATTCACCACTGTACTACATCCGCATGGTTAAACTACGGGATGGGTGGGATTTGAACCCACGATTCGTGCGACCGAAACCAGGTTTTGAGTCTGGCGCCATGCCTGACTTGACTACCACCCCCGTTTTAATTTACTAATGTCCCATATAGGGAACCTCCTTTTGAATGGTCGCTAGTACTCTTCAAATTTAACACCCATATGACGTTCTAGATCTTTCTTGATTTTTATCATGATCTGTTCAGCGAAACCATACGAGAGGTCATCGTTGATTTCAAACCGATGTCCTTTGTACTCGATAACACCATAATTTAATGTAGATTCAGGTTTCAAAGAGGGTTTTTCAGTTTTTTCATTTGTCTCTTCTTTATTGATTGTGTGAACCGTGAGTTCGGGATTTTGAGGTTTTACTGTTGGTGATGGAATCACAACTGTCTCCTTTATTGCGGACAATGTTTGTTTGGACGGAGGTTCCGGAATTCGAGGTTGGTTTGGGCCAGATTTTCGAACTGTTGATGACCATTTGGAGAAGGGGGGCGATTTGTTAATGCATGAAAGATCATCGGTAAATGCATACCAAAGTTGGTTAAGTGTCTCTTCATCGAGATTTCCATAATGAGGTAGTGCTTTAACAGTTTTTTCGAATACATCTTTATTAGGGGTTTTTCCGATTGTTGTGATGAGATGAGCCCATAAGGGTATTTTGTTGATCGTGGCCAGTATTTTTGATGGACTGTCTGAGTTCCCACTTATGATTGCTTTGCCGGATTCGCTTATCATATAGGTCGTATTATTTCGGTGAATCAGTCCGTAAAGTTCCATATCTCTTAATTTATCAGCAGTGCTCGTCGCTTTTAAGCCTGTAATCTCAACAAACTGAGCACGAGTAAAAGAGGTGGGGTATTTTTTACTTACTTCGATCAAGTGGTCGATAGCCAACCCCAACCGTGTGAAGATGATTGGCACATTGCCGTATCTTACCATACCATCATATGGAGTTTGGGAGATTATAATAGTTTGGGTTTGTGAGTTTGGGGGACGCGGTGTGAAAGTGTGGGTTTGAGTAGCATATCAGTTTTGAGTATGTAAATCACGTATCCCACTCAAGTTAACAGAACCAATTTCGTAATCTATCGACGAAAAATAATTTATGACGTAGGATCATCAAAATTGATACGAAGTTGCGCGATACACCACGACACAACCGCCAATCGAAGAGTTATTTATCCATTACCATTAGCGGTGACAAAACCCGAAAAGAAAAGAAAATGGTACGGTAAGGCCGATCTTATACAGCCTTGACGGCATCGACCTTGATGTAGCGGCGCTTTAAGTTGTGTTTGCTGCCGATGACGGCAAACGTGCGCTCCTTGGCCTGGTTCTCGTTGGGTGCTGCAATCACTTTCGTGTACGGCATCCAGTCTTCGCCCATAAGGAAAGTGCCTTTCACTTCAAACTTCTGCTCTTCTGCCATAAATCTCACTCCAGAAATCCAAATACGTCCTCTATCCTGCCCAGTTCAAACCCGCTCGTGGCATTGCCGGCAATATAGCCATTCTCGTTGACAAGAAGGCCCGTGCCGATAAGCCCGCTGCCCATGTTGATGGTGCCCGTCCCGACGGGGATCTTGGCTACCGACTCGAGGCGGGTGATCTCCTGCGCCGTTGCCCGCGGGTGCACGATGACACCCTTGTTGGTGGCAACGCCGGCCATCCCGACGGTCTTGATGCCGCCGAGGGTTAAGAAGATCACATCGACGCCGAGGAACTCGGCGATCGCTTTGCCCATATCGGAGGGCATATCGGGGTGAACTGCGACAAAGGAATCATTTGCCATGATCACGTTGCCCGCAGCGTTCATGCACTCGTTCAAGAGGAGCACCTCGCGGTACTCCGCGAGCCTGTCGACCTCTTCATCCGTTGCAAGTCCCGAGACAACGACACCCCGGCTGTTGCCGGCAACGAGAGACCCGATGATGGAACTCCCCTGGATCGTGGTCTCGATGACCTCGGCGTCGAGCGCCTGTTTCACTGCAGCCTTGAACTCCTCCGGTGATTCCGGCGGGATTATGACGATATCCCCGAGCACCCGGGCAAATACCCCGATGTTCGGATCGCCTGCGAACGTGATCGTGCGTTCCATCTATGATTCCGGTGCAAGTTCAGCCTGAACCTGCCCGTCCTCCATCTTCATGGCACGGACACGGATCTTTGATGGCGGCTTGGAGCTGCCCCGTGACCATACCTTCTCGTTGATTGCCTGATCAAGCTTGACATCCTCGCTCTTCATGTGCTTTGCGAGATAGTTCCTGATGTCCTTGATAGCGCCGTTGCTCCGCTTCCAGCGGGGCATCCTGCGTGCATCCCGGAGGGGGATGATGTAAATGTGCTCCTGCATATTTTCTGCCATGGCTCACACCTTCAGCGTGCTCTTGCGCCAGTTGCGCCGTTTCGGGTGCGCAACCACACCGCGCTTGGTCCTGACCATTACCCACTGGGGCACGCGCCGGTTCTGGTCACATGCCTTCGCCAGCCGGATCTTCCTGCCTTTGCTTAATTTGCTCATGTTCTCACCATTTGATTTATTTTCCTGCCTGCAACGAGCGACTGCTCGTGGTGTGCCGGAAACAGGGATGCCGGATCGAGCCCGCGGGCCCGGATCGCATCCCGGATCTCTGCTTCGTAATCGCCGTTCCGGATCGTCCCCGTCTCCCCGTAGTTCACCACGAGGAGCTGGTCCGCCAGCCGGTCGACTTCGCGCCTGACATACCCGAGCAGGGGCCGCACGTACGAGCACCCTGTCCTGCTGCCAAGACTCTGGACCGCTTCCCGGGAGAGCATCGGGACCCGGTCATCAAACCGTGTGCCGTCCCCGACCACGCTGTACTCCCCTGCGAGCGATTCTAAGGCGGCTTGGTGGACTGCGTTGATGGCATCGTTCGGATACCCCTTTGCAATCACCAGGTCTGCCATTTCGTTCAACATTCCTTCCCTGAATACCCGCTTTTTTATCGGGAATCCCAATGCACCTGCCGCAGCCTCCAGAGTCGGGATCTGGCGGAACGGGTCGAACACGAACGTGTTGAGTTCGACCTCGTAATACGTACCCAGCATTATTGCTGCAAGGGAACTGTCCTTTCCGCCGCTGTACAGCACTCCAGCTTTCATTATCTTCTGGTAATGGAGTAATCCCGCTTTGCAGGCGCGAGCTGCCGGAGCAGCTCCTTAAGCTGTGCATCGGTAATCTTCTTCTGCAGCCGGCCGCTCTGTGCAAGCGCAACCAGCTGCTGTTCGACCGCCCCGGCAAAATCGGGTTTGGTCAGCTTGATGGTATTCAGCCGCTCTCTCGCATCGGGCTCGAGAACCTGCATGAGTATCATCTGGATCTGGGATTTCTGCCGCTGCTGGCGTTCGAGCTCTTCCTGCATTCCCTGTTGATCGCCAGCCTGCTGCTGCAGCTGTGCCATCCTGCGTTTGCGGAGTTCTGCTAGCTCGTCATCTCCCATGGTACACCTCACTGGGGGGCTTCTGCTTTATCTGCTTTCTTGCCGGCCTTTTTTACGGGCTTGGCACCCTCGGCGCCTTCAGCAGCCTTGTCGCCGCCCTTTGCCTTTGCACCCTTCTTGGTGTCGGCCTTCTTGGGCTCTTCGACAACGGCCTTTACACGCTTGGGTACCGGTGCGGGCGGGTTTGTCCTGACTTCCTGCGAGAGGTTGTCAAGGAATGACATGCCTGCGGGTGAGACCCGGCGCCCGGTCTTGTCATGGATGATAAGGCCGGCTGCTTCGAGCTGCTGGAGGGACTTCCGGAGGATCGAACCGCTGCCCTTGCGGAACGCGTTGGGCTTGGAACCGCGGTTCTTGTTGCCGCCATAGAAACTCCGCATCCGTTCGACACCCAAGGGGCCGTCGACATAGACGCGTCTCAATACTGCTGCTGCCCGGATGAACCACCAGTCGGGGTCTTCGGGGGGCATCTCTTTGTGCACCCCGGTCTTGGCAAAGGCAGCCCATGCCGGCGGAGCGATCTCCTTCCGTTTTTTGAGCTCCTCTGCGGTCCGCCTGATGATGTGGTCCGCGGGGACATCGTATACTGTTGTCATCTAATACCTCACTGTTGATAATGAAATAACAGTCTTAACTTATAGGACAGGAGGGTTCTTATATATTTCCAAGGGCAGAAGATCCGACGGTCGGGAGAACCGGGGATCGGAGTCTTTGCGACGGAGAGGTTTATCGATAATTTGATTCAGGAATGGGAATAGTGCAGCTTCCTTGTGATCGGAAAAGCGGGTCCTTTTTCCCGTATCCCGGGAAACGGGGGACGTTTCCGGATACGGCAAGGCTCCCGGAGACATACCGGATTGGGATATTTTCACTTCTTTGCCCGGTTCATCTTCCCGATCTCCCGCGCTGTTTTTGTCGCCGGTTTCTTTGAGGAAGTTGCTGCCGGGGCGCCCTTTTTGTCAGCAAGCACCATCGTGCGCCCGCGGACTTCCACCAGGTTTGCCTTTGCAGAAAGGGCAACTGCCTCCGGGTCGACCTCGGTGTTCTGCAACCATTTTACCTTGATCATCTTTCGTTTCTTGAGTTGGGCCACGATCTCTTCAATCATGGTTTCAGTGCAGCCCTGTTTGCCGATCCAGACGGTCGGTTTCAGGTCCTGCATGGATCGGTCAGTTTGATCGGACATGGGGTCTCACCACACGGTACCGTGTGTTCTTGTTGCATACCAGGCAGGTGACCACGACATTGCCCCGGTGCACCCGCACCCGCATGTTCTGCCCCGGCATGAGATACGCCGAGCAGTGGTGGCAGAACCTCCTGCGGAACTCGCGGTCGATCCGGACCCGCTGGCGCATGGCAATCTTCCGCGCCAGTTCCACGTAGCGGTTGCTCCGTTCGGGGTGGGTGGAGAAGGCCAGTTCGGCCTGGTGAAAGAGCAGCGCCACACGTTCCCGGGCAATCTCTTTTGTTGCGGGGTTTTTGGATTTCTGTTTCATGAATGGGGGTTTGCCTTTCGTAAGGTTGTGCAGATGTATCAGCGTCCCGGGTAAAAAAGGCGCCGTCAGTCTGAACATTTTCCCGCGTCGCCGGGAGAAGGTTACCGTATCCTGACCTTCCGCCCGTCAATCATCAGCCGGTTCTCGCAGAAGAGGCGGATCGCTTCCGGAAACGCGATGTGTTCCTGGTCGAGGATCCGTTCCGCTAGCGAATCCTCGTCATCGGTTTCCAGAACCGGGACGCATTTCTGGAGGATGATGGGGCCGCAGTCGAGGTGCTCGTCCACGAAATGTACCGTGCACCCGGCTACCTTCACCCCGTACTCGAACGCCTGCCGCTGGCCGTGCAGCCCGGTAAAGGAGGGGAGGAGGGCCGGGTGGATGTTCACCATCTTCCCCGAAAAAGCGTGCACGATCCCCTTCCCGAGGATGCGCATGTAGCCCGCGAGCACGAAGAGGTCCGCATCCTGCTGCTGCATTGCCGAGATGAGGGCACGCTCGTAGACCTCGCGGGAGGGAAACGATGCGTAATCAACAACCACTACCGGTATCTTCGCTTTCTGTGCCCGCTCGATTGCATATGCCTTCGGGTTATCCGTGATAAGGGCGACACACCGTGCAGGAATAGTCCCGGCACCGATGGCATCGATGACCGCCTGGAAATTGGACCCCCTTCCCGAGGCAAGGACGGCAATGCGTTTCATCTTTTTTTCTCCTGCGCAGTATCGTCACCTTCGGGATTCTTCCCGTTCCCATGGGAGGAATGCACGAGGATCTTCACCTTCACGATACGCCGGCCACGCATCTGCATGACGGAGAGCGTGATATTCTCCCGGGGGATCTCCACCTTCTCACCCGGGTGCAGGGGCAGGTGGCCGAGACGGTCGATGATGAGGCCGCCGATGGTCTCATAGGCTTCATCCACCGGCAGGTTGAGAGACATCTGTTCGTTTATATCCTCCACCCACATCTGGGCATCGACGACAAAGACCCCGGGTGCAATCTCCTGCACATCGGGCTCCTCCTTGTCATATTCGTCCATGATGTCCCCGACCAGTTCCTCGAGGATATCCTCAACGGTCACTATCCCGACAAAACTGCTGTACTCATCGATGACAACTGCCATCTGGACCCGGTGGACCTGGAGTTCTTTTAACAGGTCATCGATCTTCTTGGTCTCAGGCACAAAGGTTGGGTCGTACATGACCTCGCGGATAGTCGAATCCTTCCGGCGGGAAACCATGGCAGCAAAGACGTCCTTGACATTCAGGATGCCGATGATGTTGTCGATATGGTCGTGATAGATGGGGATCCGCGAGAAACCCGATTCGTTGAAGATACGGATGACTTCCTCGAAACTGTTCGTGTCCTCGATCAGGATGACATCGACCCGGGGCGTCATGATCTCGCGGGCGGTAGTGTCCCCGAACTCGAGCACCGAGTAGAGCATGTCCTGTTCGCCCTGCTCGATGGTGCCTTCCTCCTTGCCCACATCGATCCATTCCTTGATCTCTTCTTCGGTCACAGCGGGTTCTGCAACATCCTTGCCGATGCCCAGTGTTGGGCTGACCCGTTCCACCAGCCAGATGATGGGAGAGAGCAGCCGCGAGAGGAAGAGGATGAACGGTGCAACCGTGAGCGCGAAGGAGTCTGATGCCCTTGCAGCATAGATCTTGGGGCCGATCTCGCCAAAGACGAGGAGCACGATCACGACAAAACCGGTAGCTATCCCGACACCGAGATCACCGAACATCTGGATCGCTACCGCAGTTGCAATTGAGCCGGCAGCAATGTTGACGAACGTGTTCCCGACAAGGATCGTGATCAGGAGGTGTTCGGGGGACTCCTTGAGTGCCGCTACGGCCGCTGACCCGGGTTTTCCCTCGTTGACAAGGGTCCTGACCTTGGCCCGGGTGATGGAGATCAGGGCCACTTCCGAGCTGGAAAAGAATGCGGAGGCGAGGATACAGAATATGAAGAAGAGTATTTCAACGGTATACTGAATCATTGTATTTCACAACGTGCGGGTGCACGCAAATAACTTCACCTGAAATTATACCATTATATTCGGGAGCAGATTTAATAAAACCAGCGCTTATTCCATGCATTCCTGCATGAACGCCCGGTCCCGAGCCAGAACCGCGATCTTTTCTTCCGCAGACAGGACCCGGGGAAAATTCAGGTCATCGATCTCAAGGGTCAGCGGGCCGTTATACCCGGCATCCCGGAGGACTCCCATGATCCCTGCCATGACCGGGTTCCTGTCAAGCGGGAGGTGGTGGATTTTTCCGTCTTTCCTGCTCAGGTGCACGTTCGCAAGCCGGTCATGGCAGAGCTCGATATACCGCAACGGCTCATCATCCGACTTCGCCAGGGCATGGGAGGTATCGAGAGTAAAGAAGAGCCAGGGTTCATCATCCAGGAGCTGCCGGACGCGTTCCGGAGTACAGAGGAAGGAGTTGACCGCAGGTTCCATATTCTCCATGCAGATCTTTAAGGAATTCCGGGTCGCCACCTCGCGGAGTGCGGAGAGGTAGCGCTCGAACCGGGCAAAATCTGCCTGGCCCGGGGGGCGTTTTGCGGTGCGTCTGCCCGGGTGGAGCGTGAGGATATGGGCTCCCATCTGTTCCGCGATCCCGATGGACCGGACGGCATACCCTATCGAGACTTCGGCTACCTCCGGGTTGATCGAGCACGGGTTCAGGTCGAGGATCGGGGCATGCACGGTGATTGTCGGGATTTCCGGGTGCCGGTTCCTGCATGCAACCACCTCATCGACCGGAAGGTCACGGAGCCAGAAATGCGGGGTCTCGAGCCAGTATTCAATCCCGTCAAGACCAGCCCGGGATACGTACGAGAAGATCTCGGGGCTTGTGTACTCGTGGAAGAACATGCTGGATACGGCGAACGATACCATGACAGTACTATTTGATATGCGGTTTTGTCCTAATAGTTGTTGATGGACTGGTTCAACACCCCGGAAGAACCGGCCTGCGGGAAGGCTGCGCCACTTCTGGTCTCGGAGCTCTCGGCGATCATTGAAGGGCTCCTCGACGATCCCCGGCTGCAGGATATCCGCGTCCGGGGCGAGATCACCAACTACAAGCACCACGGGAGAGGCCACCGGTACTTCTCGTTATCGGAAAAAGGCGGAGGAAGCACCTCAGCGGTCATCAAGTGCGTGATGTGGCGGTCGGATGCCGACCGGCTCCCGTTCAGCCCGGAGGAGGGGATGGAGGTAATAGTCTCCGGATCCGTAACCGTGTACGCCCCGCACGGGGCTTACCAGCTGCAGGTCAAAACAATGGAAAAGGCCGGCCTTGGCGAGAAGTTCCTCCTTGTGGAGCAATGGAAAAAGGAACTTGCGGCAGAAGGTTTCTTTGCTGCGGATCGCAAGCGGGAACTCCCCGCATTCCCGGTAAAAGTAGGGGTGGTTACTTCCGAGACAGGAGCAGTCATCCATGATATCCGCAATGTCGTGGAGCGGCGCTACCCGCTGGAGATCATCATATCGCCAACTGCCGTGCAGGGAGAAGGGGCACACCGGGAAATTGCACTGGCGATCCGGAGAGTTGCCGGCCTTGTTGATGTAATTATTGTTGCCCGGGGGGGCGGGAGTTTTGAGGACCTCTTCGAGTTCAACCACCCGGACGTGGTAAAAGCGATAGCAACCAGCCCGGTTCCGGTCGTCAGCGCCATCGGCCATGAAGTGGATGTCACGCTTGCCGATCTCGCTGCGGACATGCGGGCACCCACCCCCTCGGCTGCTGCCGAACTCGTGGTCCCGGACCGGAATGTCCTGCTCCTCCAGCTGCAGGAACAAACGGTCCGGCTCGGCCAGGCACTGCAGGGCAGGGTGGCGTGGGCCCGGGAGGAGGTCCAGGGGCTCCGGGACCGTCTCCGCCCGCAACGGTTCGTGCGGAAGATCGGGGAACGCCGCCAGCATACTGCGGATCTTGCAGAACGGCTTTGCCGGGCGTACGCGACCCGGATCGAACGGGAACATCTCCTGCTTGCAGGGATGAAAGCAGCCCTTCTGGGGAGGAGCCCCCTCGCGGTCCTGGCAAGGGGCTACTGTGTTGCGGAAAAGGACGGAAAACTGGTGAAGGGCACCGGCGCACTGAACGAGAAGGACCGGCTCAGGCTCCGGTTTTACGACGGCAGCAGCCAGGTGATCGTGGAGCGTGTGGATCATGACAGAAACCTATGAGACAAAAGTTGAACAACTGCGGCAGATCATTGAAAAGATTGAGGATGGAAATACCAGTCTTGACGAGAGCATGAAGCTCTACGAACAGGGAGCGTTGCTGGTAAAACAGTGCGAGACCCTGCTCACCGGGGCAGAACTCAGGATAACAACCCTCAGCCGGGACGCGTAACAGTCAGGCTGACAACCATCTCTTTTCCCAAAACAAGGTTTTCCATGAGCTCCCGCGGCAGGGTCAGCGCCACTGCATCGGAGAGGATGCCGATGGTTCGCCCGCAGACGAACGTGCTCTTCCGCCAGACCATGTCCGTCGGGTGGTTCAGCATCATCTGTGAAGAACCGCAGGACCTGACTTCAACCGCCACATCCCCGCACGCGAGCCGGGTCGTGAGAACCGCATCGTCATGCGCGAGCACTTTTTTGAACGCCATAGACAGGCCCGCACATCCCCGGTCTGCCCCAATCCCGATGATGCAGTTGCCGTTTGCCGTGAGGTGATCCTCGCAGGTCACCTCAAATGTTGTCGGGTGGGTGCCAAGGACCAGCGGGTGGCCCCTGCACCGGATGGTCTCCTGTGCCTCCATGCTTTATCATGTGAGGGTTGCCATTGATATTCAATGTTTATCACCGCTATCTGCCCCGAGTGCAAAGACGAGACCGAGCATGAAGTGGTCGCCGAGTCCCGCGACCTGCTCGTCCGGTGCACAACCTGCGGTCACCACCAGCGAGTCCCCAAGGAACGCGAGCCGCAGGTACTCATGATCAAGACAATCGTATCCCGCGAAGGTACCTCCCGTGTCTGCGGGATCGAACTTGCCGAAGAAGATGAATGCAGTATCGATGACCACCTTGTCGCAGAATGCGGCGATGACGCTTTCGGCGTGGAAGTCACCGGCATCGAATGCGGGGAAAAGAGGGTGAAACGGGCAAAAGCGCCGGACATCACAACCCTCTGGACCCGGGCCATCGAGCAGGTCGTTGTCAAGATCTCCATTCACGATGGAAGAAAGACCATTCCGGTGTACATGGAATGTGACGGCGAGCAGGCATTCGTAGTCAATGAGATGTACGTGGCATCCGGCAAACGGTTTAAGATCTCACACCTGAAACTCCGGGACGGTCCGCTGATGCGCAAAGAAGGGTGGAAGACCGTGGCCCACCGTATCAAGCGGATCTACGGCGTACGGTTATAGGTATTTTTTCAGAGCGGCCTCGAGCTGCTCTGCATGGACAACCCCTTCAAACCGTTCTTCTACCTTCCCGTCCCTGATGACGAGGATCGTCGGGGTTGCCTTCAGGCTGAACTCTTTGATATACTGCGGATTTTTTACCGCATCGATCTCCTCGATGCTGATCTTAAGTGACCTGCCAACCTCCGCGTTGATGGGTTCCTGTTCCATGCATCCCATGCAGCCCGGCTGGAAAAAACAGAGTACGCGCACTGTCATGACAGTGAATTGGTGCTCGGAAAAAAAAGGGTTTGGGTGAATATCAGGAATTGCTGTTGATGGAGGTGACACTCACGACTGCACGGGGATAGCCGAAATTGACTTCGATGCCGTCAGGGTTCTTGCTCGTGATCTCACCGATACGCATGTAGGCAAAAGCCGTCTTGTTGGTGGCCAGTTCCTGCGGGTTGTCAGAAACCCCCATGGCAATGACATCGCCGACTTTGACCGCGCTGACATTGAGCTTGTTGCGCTGGAGCTGCTCGGTGGTCCAGAACTGTTTCATGCTCTCCGGTGCAGGAAGGGCGATCTGCTTCTGCTCGCTTACCTTCATGCCGACCAGGTTTGCGCTGATGGTATTGTATTCCGAGGAAAAGAGCGCAAATTCCTCGTCACCCCAGCCACCGTTCACGGTATATACCGGGATGGAATAGATCGATTTTGCAAAACTGTTATTGGCCACGACCGTTATCGGCTTTGAATAAACGAGATCCTTACCGCTGGTCACAGAGTCTTTGAACAGCTGCAGGTTGGAGGTGATGACCGGGTTCCCACCGTAATTATAGATGGTATAATCAACGACAACAGCATTGCCGGGTTTGACCGTATTGAACATGTTGATCCAGCCAAAACCCATGCCGGAAACCACCATGAGTACGACAAAAAGGACACAGGCACCTACGACAAGTACCTTCTTCCACCGGGCAGTTTCCGCTTCTTTTCTCTTCTTTTCACCCATTGTATACGTTCCTCCTTACTACATCGTACCCCTTTGTCATAAACTATTCCGATTCTCACAGGGATTGTAGAAATATTTATTAACTATTCGTAGTAACTTAAGGTTAATCCCAAAAACAAGGAAGGGGTACACCGGTAAAGGAGGTAAAACCATGGTCTGGAGACGTTATCCCTTCGGTTCGGTGTGGCAGGAGATGGAAGACATGCGGGCGGAACTCGACAACCTGTTCCGGCAGGCATCCGCAGCAAACCAGCTCCTCCCGCCGGGAGGATTGGGCGACCGCATGCTCCCTGCCATCAGCGGGGAATTCCGCGTGGACGTGCGGGAACAGGGTAACGAGATCATTGTCGTTGCCGATCTTCCCGGGGTTGACAAGGCAGACGTATCGTTAAACCTCGTCAACCCCCGGGCACTGGAAATATCCTGCGATCGAAGCAAGAACAAGGAAGAGGAATCCGTTGGCTATTACGTCAGGGAACGGGTGTACGGCACCATGCGCCGGATCATCGCGCTTCCTGCCGACGTTATGGAAGAGAATGCAAAAGCATCGTTTAAAAACGGCGTCCTCGAAGTTACCTTAAAAAAGACAAAGGTTCCGGCAAAAACCCGTATAGCGATTGAATGACGGGGATAACCTTCTTTTTTTACCGATGTCTTTTAGTGTTGCGGGCGGCTAAGCTGTAGTGATGGATAAAAAGAAGGTCAAGAATTACATGACCTATGATGTCGTCAGCGTGGACTATTTTGGTACGGCAAAAGACGTCATCGAAAAGATTCAAAAGACCAACCACGACGGGTTTCCGGTCGTGAAAGGGGACAGCGTCATAGGGTATATCTCGGCACGGGATCTCCTTTTCGTCCAGCCGGACACACCCGTAAAAGACGTGATGTCGGCCAACCTGATCGTTGCCGATCCCGATATGGATATCAACGATGCTGCCCGGGTGATCTTCCGCTCCGGCATCCAGAAGCTGCCGGTTGTCGATGAGAAGAACCACCTCCTTGGGATCATCTCCAATTCCGATGTCATCCGCTCCCAGATCGAGCATGTCTCTCCGGAAAAGGTCTTCAACTTCATGTCCACGCTCAAAAAACTCTATGGCGTGGACCCTTCCCTGAACCGTGGCGCCGTCCCGGTAAAAGACCTCCTCCCGACGCAGTCAAAGATCTACGAGGACGAGCTGGAAGGCCGTATCTACGAGATCAAGAAGGGGCTTGCCGAGCCCATCATCGTGGTGCGGCGCCCGGGCAGGATCATCCTTGTCGACGGCCACCACCGGGCCGTAGCTGCCAAGCGGATGGGGATAACCGCGCTGGACGCGTATATCATCGATATCCGGGAGGACATCGAGCTCGGCATGGAGCGGACTGCACAGGCCATGAACTTAAAAAACCTTGACGATATCCAGATCCTCGATTATGCCCGCCACCCGCTGGTGGCGATCACCCACCGCCTGGTTAAAAGAGACTGATGTCTCTTTTTCCCATTCGATAGTCTGATGACTTCCTCATGACTAAAAAAAGACTGCTCTGTAGAAAACCTGGATCATAGGTCGTTGCGAAACCTCTGTGGTCGATATGAGAGTGACCCCCACTCTCCCCCAGAGGGGGAGGCAACGCAAGGGGAGCCGCCCCCTTGACCCCCGATGATACGAATGTTTTCTCATCAACCGTCCCGCCCAGCGAGGGTCCGACGAGAACCTGTCGTCGCATAAGCGAGGACAGGTTGGAGAAGACGCTGGTCTTCGATTGCGCCCGAACGACTTCGAAGAACCCTTTGGGGTTCTTCTCCACTTCCTTTGTCAGTCCCCGAAGGGGGTGGGTAGGCTCACAACGTCAATACATTCTCCCGAACCTATGGTTCGATTTAAACCCTAACATCGGCCTAGCTATTTTCCACCGCTTAGGGATTTCTACAGAGCCAAAAAGGACTGAAAATCTCTGTTTCCACTCACGGTGAGCAATTACCCTCTTTTCCGGTTTTATTGGTAATCTGATAACTTTAAAATCCTACGACCCTTCGCACCGCAGGTCGAACTTGTCGTTGAGCACGTGCTCCTTGACGACCGTGCCGTCCGAGACCACGACCTCGGGCCAGAGGCGGGTCTTGGAGTGGACGACGACCTTGTCCCGGAGGACGACCCGCGGGCCTATAACGGTATCGTTCTCGATGCTGCAGTGTTCCCCGATATGGGTGTTGTTGTCCATGATGCTGCCGGATACCGTGCTGTTCGCACCGATAATGACCCCGTTATAGATTGAGGAAGAGAAGACCTTCACATTGTTCCGGATGATGCATTTCTCCCCGATACTCGTGTATGGGCCGATAAGCACATTGTCCCCGATCGTGGTCCCCGGGCCGATTGCCACCGGGCCGATGACTTTGGTATTCTTGCCGAGCGTGATCGACCCTCCAAGGTGGACCGGGCCCTGTACCTGTGCCCCGTGCATGGAAAGGTCGCCGATGATATCCGTGAACGCGAGGTCCTGCAGTTTCCACCGTTCTGCCTGGCGGAGGGAGTGCGGGCTCCCCACATCCGTCCAGTTCCCCCGGGCAAGCCAGCCCTTGAGGGTACGCCCTTCCTCCATGAGCTTGGGGAAGAGGTCGCGGGCAAAATCGTATTTCGTTCCCGCAGGGATATGGTCGAAGATCTCCGGGCTGCAGACATACATGCCGGTACTGGCGAGGTTGGAGAAGATCTCGCCGGGAGAGGGTTTCTCCTTGAACCGTTTGATCTCGTACCCGACATCGATCTCGGCTATACCGTATTCACCGGGGTCATCAATGGAGATGAGGCCGATGGTGGCACAAGCCCGCTCTTTCTGGTGGAAGCGGTAAAATTCCAGGACATTGAGGTCCGTGACATGGTCGCCGCCCACCACGAGGAAGTCCTGCCCCTCAAGGTGTTCCTGGGCGTTTTTCACGCTCCCGGCAGTGCCGAGCTTGGTCTTCTCGTGGACGTAGGTGATCTCAGCCCCGAAGAGCGATCCGTCGCCAAGCGCCTCCTCGATGGCGGTCCCCAGGTACCCGAGCGTGAGCACGACTTCCCGGAAGCCCATGTTGGTCAGGTGTGCAACCAGGTGCTGGATCGACGGGCGGTTGACGATAGGGATACAGGGTTTCGGCCGTTCAAAAGTGAGGGGGCGGAGCCGTGTGCCCTCCCCGCCGCACATAATACACACCTTCATACCAGCAATTATCGTGCTGATGCATTTTAAGGATAGTGATGGCCGTTTGGGCCGGGCGGATCCGCTGTTTGCAGGAAAAGTTCCTTTTTATCATCCTGCAACACATAAGGATCAGCGAGGTCATGCAGGCAGATGGCGGATAATGACGAACGGATTCTCCCGGTGATAAAAGGGCGGGTACAGTGCCTCCCGGACAAGAAAGAGCCGGTCGGGAACTGCAGTTTCTGCGTGCACTGCCGGGAATTCCGCGTTGGCGGTCGGTTTATCAAATCCCCGTCCCTTGCCTACTGCACAAAATGCAGGATCACCGAGAAGGTTGACCTGGAAAAGGCCGATGCCGTGAAATGCGCGGACCGTCAGGGCGGCGGGTTCCACAGCATCACCAACATCATCAGCTGATTTTTTTTAGGATTTTGTTAAGGATTCGATAGCGTCCATGTCGACATGCTCCTCGAACAGGTCCGCGAGCACATCGTATGGGTCCGTGGACAACCCGGTAATCGGATCAAACGGCAACCCTTTTTTCCGGTGCAGGTATGAGAGCAGGGCATTTGCTGCTGAAATATTCAGGAACAGCCCGTGCATATACGTGCCGAACACGAGGCCGTCACTGCTTGCCCTGCCATCACCTTCGAGTGCTTCGCGGTCACAGCCCGGCTCCGTAACTCCCATATGGATCTCGTAGCCGGTCACGGTCCCCATCTCCGACAATATCGGAGGGATGTTGCAGGCAGCCCGCGTTACCTGCGTCGTGTTCTTGTCGTAAGTAGTAAAATGCGTCACGCAGTCGAGCAGTCCGAGGCCCGGATACGTGCCGGCAGCGGACTCGAAACCGGCATCGACAATTGTTGTCCCGAGCATCTGGTAGCCCCCGCAGATACCGATGACAGGAACACCCCGGGCCCGGGCCCTGCGGAGTTCCCTGTCCGTTCCCGTACGGATAAGATCGTCAAGATCCTCTATCGTGTTCTTTGTCCCGGGGATGATCACGCAGTCGAACCCATCGAGGGGATCTCCCGGTTGCACATATTCGAGGGCAGCATGTTGTTCCAGCAGTTCGAAGTCGGTGAAATTGGATATCCGCGGGAGGCGGATCACCGCAATGCGGACGCCGGCATGACGGGCCCGCTTGTCACCGATGGAGAGCGAATCTTCGCTCGGGAGAGGGAGCGAAAAGTAGGGCACGACCCCCAGTACCGGGACACCGCACAACTCCTCTATTTTGGTGATGCCGGACGAAAATATGCCGGGGTCTCCCCGGAATTTATTGATAATGATCCCTTTGACAAGGGGCCGTATGTCACCCGGGAGGAGGTGAAGCGTCCCGTACACCTGGGCAAAGACCCCGCCCCGCTCGATATCCGCAACGAGGATTATGGGGATTTTCAGCCGTTTCGCAAGCAGGGTGTTGGCAATATCGCGGTCATACAGGTTCAGCTCGGCAGCCCCGCCGGCACCTTCCACCACGACCTCGCCGTAGGTTTTTTTCAGGTTTGCATAGGATTCCAGCGCTTTTTCAAGCAGCGCCGGGGTCTCCTGGTAATATTCCGTTATGGGGACATCCTTGTACGGGCGGCCGCAGAGGACCACCTGCGATACACAGTCCCCCTTGGGCTTGAGGAGGACCGGGTTCATGTCGGTGTGGGGGGTCACCTTTGCGGCTGATGCCTGCATGGCCTGGGCCATCCCGATCTCGCCCCCTTCCGGGGTAACATAGGAGTTGAGGCTCATGTTCTGGGACTTGAACGGTGCTACCGTGATCCCGCGCCGGACAAGGCAGCGGCAGATCGCAGCAACCGTCACGCTCTTGCCCACATGGGATGCGCTTCCCACAACAAACAGCGACATGGCTACTGTATAGATCTCTTTTCCGGATCATAATAACAGGTATCCTTCCGGAACAGGATCGGGGGCCTTTGAGGTTCTGCCAGAAATGACCTTTTTTCCTGATTATTCGCAAGAATTTTCCCCGGCAATGCCAAGTAATAAATAAAGAGAAACGTAAAAATACATGTAATGATTGGTGGGATTTGCCCGACGTGTGGTCTACCTAAGGAACTGTGTATCTGTGAGGAGGTAGCAAAAGAACAGCAGCGGATCAATGTCAAAGTCAATAAACGCCGGTACGGGAAAGAAGTGACCGTGATCGAAGGACTTGATCCGACTGATATCGATCTTGAAGATCTTTCAAAATACATGAAAGGGAAACTCGCCTGTGGCGGAACGGTCAAGGGCAACTCCATCGAGCTGCAGGGCAACCACCGTGAACGTGTCAAGGAACTGCTGTCGCTCAAAGGCTACAGCACGGAAAATATTTCCTGAAATTTTCTTTTTTATCACCTGTTTTTCCAAAAAATCTGCCGGGGACCGGGCAGCTCCTGCGGTTTAAAACCGGAGATCCGTTCAGATAAAGAACCTGAACGTGATCCACGCGATGAGAAGCATTATCGCCGAATATTTCAGGCCGGCCACAAAACGCCCTTCGCCCATCTGGCCTGCAACAAGACCGGAAAAGAAACCCTGCAGCATTGCTGCGTGGGAGAAGAGCCGTTTGTAGAGGGATATGTCAATGGCCCCGAGGAACCCCTTAGCCCCGGACGACACGGCCGCAGCCCCGGCGGTTGCCATGGTGGACAAAAACGACGATACCAGGATGGCGATAACGAACAGGAACACCGCAAACGAGACCAGCACGATGATCACGTAGATGAGCATGTTGTTGCTGCGCTCCTGCTGGAGGTTCACGACCTCGAACGTGTCCTTTGCCGCCGCACGCAGCACCTCGCTCACGTCACCGCCCGCCCTGCTGGCTTTGGCAATGAGATCGACGCTCCGGTCGGAAAGCCGGGTGCCAAGGCCGGCGCCGAAGCGGTAGAGGGCTTCAACAAAATTCACGCCCCAGCTCATCTCGTTGTCGAGCTTCCTGATATGGGGCGTGAGGGCGCCGTATTCAGCCGCTGCCACGAGATGGACCGCGGTAGGAAGCGTCATGCCGGAATCGTTCATGCCGGCCAGGTCCCGGAAGAAGTTCGGCAGTGAATTCTCCAGGTTCTTCACCCGCACCTGCTCCTTAAGGTCGAGCAGCGCTACCGGCACGATACAGATGAGCACGGCAAAGACTGCAAAATCATCGACCGTGGTCGAGGAAAAGAGCACGTTCAGGCCGTAGGTCTGCACCGAATACAAAAACCCGATAACAAAGAAGAGGATCCCCAGCGGGAGACAAACGATAAGAATGTTTTCCGGCCGCTCGGTCAGGACCTTTACCGGGTGCCGGAAGAACCTGCCCATCCCCTCGCGCGTCTGGCGTTCGTGCTCGAGCCGTGCGGTGATCTCGTTGAGCTCGCGCTCCATGGAGGTCAGTTCCCCTTGCTTGGGCGCCTCGCGGCCGTGCTCGCCTTTGCTGAACAGGTTGTTGAAGATATCCTTGTACCCCATATCAGGACTCCGGTGTCATGGTGGAGATCATGACGACAAATGCGACACTTCCCAGCGGGATCATGATGTAGATAACCGCATACAGGAACAGGGGCCGGTTATCCCCTGCAAGGACGGACATGATGGACTGCAGGATGATCAGAAACAGGGTGCCTGCCACCATTGCCGTTACATACGACTCTGCGATGAGCGCCAGCATGTCGAGGAACTGCTTCTGGGTCTGGCGGTTCTCCAGCGCATACTGGTCGGCCTTGGTACGGAAATATTCCGTGAGGTTCCCCCCGCTCGCGATACTTGCCATGGCACCCTGGAGGAACTCTTTCATCCGCTTGCTGGGAGTACTGGCCGACACCAGACGGAGCGCATCGATCAGGTCGCGCCCGAAGATGTCAATCTCCCGGGCAATATACCGTGCCTCCACGGAACTTTCACCGTAAATCGGGCTGTTGCCCAGCAGCCGGAATACTTCCGCAGGGGTGATGCCGGCCGTGGACATGGAGGTGACATAGTTGATGGCATACGGGAGGGAGGCATCGATATTCCGGCGCCGGTTCCCGGCCTCGATCCCGGGATACAGGAGAAATGCCGCAAAGGTCAGCCCGCCAAAGATCAGGAGCGAGAAGATGGTGATAATGATTGTGCCTATCAAAAGGCTGTAGGGCGTGAGGGCCACCAGCGGGTCAGGAACGGCCCCCCGGTACTTGATGAGCAGGGGCAGCCTCAGGGCCCAGGAGATGAGCCCGATGACAACCGCTGCAGAGATACCGACAATAAAGGCGCTGACAAATGCTGTCGACAGGTACACTTCAAAAGGAGTCTTGAACCGTGCGGAGATGAGATCGGTCCTGAGCTGGGAATATTCCTCCCGTCTGGCCGCCATCCGCTTTCCGAGAAGGTTGAAACAGAAACGCTCAAAACTATTCATACATATCCTTCCTTACTTTCTCGATGACCGCTTCCGGGTCACGGTGGTAGGAGATGAGGATCTTGGCCACGTCCTTGTAGTGGCGGATCTTCTTGATCCGCATCCATTCGAGCACTTCCTGGCGCCGTTTCAGCTCCTCGCGCATCCGCTCCTCGTCCCACCCCTTGGCTTCCATGATCTCCTCGAGGAGGTAGGACTTCCCGGAATACGTGTGCTCATCCGTTGCGGAGCGCCATTTGAACACCTCGTTCGTGATCAGCTCGTTTGTCCGCGGATCGATATCCAGGATCTCGACGATCTGCTTGTTCCGCCGTATCCGTTTCCCGCCGACCCGGGCCTGCACCTGCACACAGATGAAATCCAGTGCCGAGAGCATGTTCCGGGGCACATCCATCGGAGGGTTCTCGATACGGTGCACGACACTGGCAACGGAATCCGCGTGGGTAGTCGAGTAGGTGACATGGCCGGTGCTCATCGCCTGGAAGAGGGTCTGGCACTCCTTGCCACGGACTTCTCCCACGATGATGTACTCCGGGCGCTGCCGCATAGCAGCCCGCAGGAGCTCGTACATGTTGATCTCCCCGCGGCCTGCCGTATCGAACGAGTCCCGCGTGACACTGGGGATCCAGTTCGGGTGCGGGAGCTTGACTTCGCGGGTATCCTCTAAGGAGACAATCTTGGCCATCGGGGGGATGAAGAGCGAGATGGCGTTTAAGGCCGTGGTCTTGCCGGATGCCGTCCCGCCGGCAAAGATCGCGGACTTGCCGTTTTCCACAGCAAGCCAGATGTAAGCAATGGCCAGCGGTGAAAAGGTATGCCATTCAATGAGGTCCGTCGGCGTGATCGGCTCGTCCTTGAATTTACGGATGGTAAATGTCGAACCATGGGCAGTCACTTCCGTGCCGAGCGTCATCTGGATACGGGAACCGTCCTGCATGGTGGCGTCAAGGATCGGTTCTGCAATCGAGATGTATTTGCCTGCACGCTGGGCGAGCTTGGTCACAAACGAGTCGAGTTCCTCTGCCGTGTGATAGGCAAGGGTGGTCTTCATCGATTCGTAGCTGGAATGGAACGCAAAGATGGGGGTATGGATACCATCGCAGGAGATATCCTCGATGTACTTGTCGTGCATGATCGGGTCGATGAGCCCGTTGCCGAGGAAGTCCTTGTGCATGTTATAGTGGATCTTCTCCCGCTGGACCGGGTTCAGTTTGATGCCGTAGTCATGCATGATATCTTCGGCTGCGATACGGAGTTTTTTCTTTGCCTCGTCCCGCGAGATGTCCTTGGTGTTGATATCAAGGGTCTCGAACAGGCGTTCTTTTAACTCCCGCAGCAACTCCTGTTCCTGGGGGGCAAGTTCAGGTTCGAGGACGTGGTACGTATACTCGTGCGTCGAGTGATCATAGGTGATGCGGATGTACGCATACGGTTCATTGACCGGGTACATCTCCATCTCCTCGATGCCGGGTTGCGGAGGGAAGGCGAGGTCTACGAGCGGCCCGTGTTTTACCGGGTCGTACTCTTCCTCTTCAGACCGGATTGCCTTGAAGAGGGCAGAGATGCTGAATTTTTTTAATTTTACTTCCGGCTTCGTCTCCGCGACGATAACCGCTTTTTCAGCACCGGCATCCGGGATCCCCGCTTTTGAGATCTCTTTTTTCCAGATCTCGGTAAATTCCGGGGGGAGTGCGCTGCTGCCGGACTCATGGAGTGCACTGACCCGTTTCTGCACATTGATCTCGTCGATCTTGAACGTAGCCAGCGGGGGAAGGGAGAGCCCTTCTGTATCCTTCAGCTCGTCGACCGTGATGATCTTCTCATCCACCCCGGTCGTCTCCCCGCCTCCGGCCGGGGCAGGCCCGGGTTCCTGCTGCGCTTTTGTGGAGGTTCTGGCGGATCGCAGGGAAGCTTTGGGGTCTTCGTCGATAATTTCAATGACTGGTTCGTTGGAGGGGGATGCAGGCCCGGGTCCCGGGGTTTGCGGAACCGGCTCATCTTCCAGCAGGTCGTCAAAACTCAGACCGGGCGTCTCAGGCTCCGGAACAGGGGATGCGGGAGGGGCGGGCGATGTTTCCACCAGAGGGGAGGTACTTTTTTTATCATCGGGGGGCGTTCCTTTCTTCTTTGCCCCCCGGGAAAAGAACCTCGTCAGAGCATTTCCCTTTTCAGGCGAACCTTCATCCTCTTTGCCCATTTCTGGCATCCTCCGATGCTTGCCGTACTATTCCGCGGTAAACCGGGTATAAAATTGATGGTATCCTGTCGTTAAAAGATACTTCACCTGTGAGTATATCTATCCTCTGGATACCAAAGGGAAATACTGCCGGGAGTGAGCAGGTGTGCATGGTTGATACCAGTGCCGGACAGGGGCCGGGGGGTTCAGGGTTTTTTGTTGGCCATCATCTTCAACTGGTCGAGAGTCTTTTCCCTGATACGTATGAAAACACCCAGCAGGTTATGCTCGTCATCCTTGATGGGGCGGATGGTCAGTCCGACTTTTTTATTCCTGTTCGACTTTGTCACGACCGCCGTGTTGAAGTCATGGGTGATGACGAGCATCTGCTGGACTACTTCAGGGATCGGGTCCTCGAGCTGCTCCCCGGTGGTATCGTTGATGAGCATCATCGTCTCGCGCCAGTAACGGGTGAGGATATCTTTTTCGGGAAGTTCGAGGAAGCGGGGGGTATAGGGGTTGATGAAGATGATATGGCCCCGGGTGTCCGTGAAAAGGATCGCGTCAAGGCTTGCCATGAGCTTTTTGGGTTCACCGACCGGGTACAGGTCGAGGTATTTTTTCCGGATCGCATGGTTGTAGAGCGCAAGCTCGACATTGGAGGTGAGTTCCTTGTCCGTGAAGGGCTTGAGGATATACCCCAGCGGCTGGGAATGCTTGGCCCGGTCAAGCAGCCCGTCATCCGCGTGGGCGGTTAAGAACACGATCGGGTAATGGAAGAGCTGGAAGATGTACCGGGCTGCCGCCACCCCGTCCATCTTTCCCTCGAGACCGATATCCATGAGGATGAGGTCGGGTTCCAGCTCGGCGGATTTTATGATCGCCTCTTCGCCGCTGCTGATCTTTCCTACCACGGCATATCCTTTCTTCTCGAGCATGGTCGATATCAGGTTGGAGATGATCTCGTCATCTTCAACAATCATGATGCGGGGGATGGGGGCCATGGGTCTCCGTATATAATTGGGGTCTGTGGAATAGGGGTATGTCGATAGGATCTATAAAAAAAGTAGGCTTTAAAATACCAGCCTTATCAGGAAGGCGATATGAAGGTACACGGCACAGGAAAAAGACGGCCCCGGTTTTTTCTGGAGGTTGCTGTAATGCGGAATACTCACCCGGCAGGGATTTTGAGATCGCCGGGGTTATAACAGCAGGACTGCGGATTGACAGCATCCCGGCAGGGAGCGGGGGATTTTTAAGGATATTTCGTCAGGTATCCAGGACAATCTTCTGGTTCTCTTCACGGAAATTTACCGGGATCTTCCGGATCATCAGGTCCCTGTCCTGCACGATACAGTCATAGTCCCCAAACATCACCCGGAAGCCGGCGCTGCCGTCCTGCGTCGTGATGTCACTCCCGAGGACCCGTCCCCCCTGCCGGATGGAGATGCGGATGCCGTTCTGCGGCTCGCCGTTTTTCCGTACCACGAGGGAGAGGTGCCCGATACCGGAACTCTTCCTCCCGACCTCGGGCATCATGCCGGTACCGCCCTTTTTGATATGGGCTTTTTCAAAGAGCCTGCTGCCCATGACAACCGTCTCAACAAGGTCACAAGGGGCCTCGTACAGGACGAATTTTTCCCGGCCGGTGACCAGGATACCCGCCTTATCGCCGTACAGTTCGCCTTTTTCATCCAGGTAGACCGCCCCCTCCACCTCGCCCCGGATGAAGGCAAGGTAAAACGCCTTATCCGGCTCCTGTGCAGCTGCAATACCGCTGATACCCCCCTCTTTTGCAAAGCGGACAAGGTCGGGAACAAAAAACGTGCCACGTTCTTTGGAACCTCCGAGGATAGATTGGATGGTGTGAGGGATGTCCATAGAAAAACCGCCGGGTGCACCGGGTATCTTTTACCTCCCGGCTGCCGGGAGGGCTGCGATCATGTTCAGGGAAACTGTGCAACGCGATGATATATATTTACGCCAATTGCGTGCTGCCCACCCGGCATCGCCATGCATAAGTCCTCGCAGGAACAACAATACCGGCATAGTATGGATCCCTTCTATCCCATGATAATCTCGGCGGTCGCGGTCCTGGTCACCCTGATCTATACCTCGTACCTCGACCTCAGGGACCGGCGCGTGCCGTTCGTCCACTGGATGCCCATGCTCGCAGTCGGGGTGTGCTGTACCGGGTACCTCCTCTGGCAGACCACGGCAAATGCGAGCCTTCTTGTCGGCTACCTGGCCCTCGTAGCAAGCTTCCTGTACGCTGACTACCTCGACAACCGGGGCAGGACCGATTCCCTGTACCTTACCGGGTACTACCGGAAAGAGGCCATTTTTTATTACCTGGCCGCAGTCCTCATCCTGCCCGCCATCTCGTGGTTTGTCCTTGTACCGGCAATAAACGTCCAGCTTATACCCTGGTATGCCATGTTCGCGGGAATTTTCTGCTATGTCTCGTACATGGAATACAAGGGCCGGTTCGACGCGATACTGCAGAAACAGGGAAAACAGAAGGACGCTGACGTTGCCGGTACCATCGGGCGCTGGTACTTTGTCATCGTCCTCATGATCCTTGCTATCACCTCGATCCTGATGCTCTATGGCCCCTCCGGATGGGGTGCGCCTGCATTCCTGGTCCTCTTCCTTACCCTCTTCTGCGGGGTATTCTATATCTTTGGCCGGATGCACCTTTTCGGGGGTGCCGATGCGTGGGCACTGATCTTCATTGCATTTGCTGTCCCGGTCTTCCCCTTCACCCCGCTGCTTGGCAACCCGCCGCTCGGGTTCCTTGCATTCTCCACCCTGATCAATGCCCTGATCCTGAACCTCGTGGCACCGCTTGGGATCTTCCTTGTCAATATCATCCGCGGGAACCGCGCCCCCCTCATGTACCTGTTCTTCGGTTTTCCGGTCAGCGGGAATGCGATCCAGAAGGAATGGGGGTTCGTCATGGAGGAGTTCGAGGAGAAAAACGGGGTCGTCTCCCGGAAGTTCATCGGTTTCCGGGACGCCATCCGGCGCATGTACGCCGGGGAAGGGCGGGTCTATACCAAAGACCTGCGGGAACACCCCGGGGAATTTACCCGGGAACTGGCCATGTACCGCAAAGCCGGGACGGTCTGGATCTCCTACGCAGTGCCGTTCATCATCCCCATCACCGCCGGCTTTGTCACGGCAGTGGTTTTCGGGGACTTCCTCCTTGCGCTCATGAAAATTATATTCTAGGTGTGATATCATGCTGAACCTGAAATTTGCAGACGGCCTTATCCCGGTGATTGTCCAGGACCAGAAAAGCCGCGAAGTACTGATGATGGCGTATGCTAACGACGAGGCAGTCCGCCTGACACAGGAGACCGGATTTGCCCACTACTACAGCCGGAGCAGGAAGAAACTCTGGAAGAAAGGCGAAGAGAGCGGCCACTTCCAGATGGTCCTCCGCATCCTCGCAGACTGCGACGAGGACTGCCTCATCTATGAAGTCGAGCAGACCGGCGCCGCCTGCCACACCGGATTTATGTCCTGCTTCTACCGTACCCTTGAAGGAACGGTCGTGGGGACAAAAGTCTTCGACCCTGCCACCGTGTATAAAAAACCGGGCCATTAAAAAGGTCTGCCTGCCGTCACTTCCCTGGCAGGATGGTGGCCTGAAGGGGGATGGCAACCGCTGTTGAGCGGCCCCCTTACACATTACCTGTCTTTTATACGAGAGAAAGAATTATTATCTTTTGATAACGACACTTTCCTGTGCTTTTCCGGAAAAAAACCCATACCATAAAACCAATATCAATACGACCGCTCAAAAGACCCATAAAAATCGGGATCGGCGTCATCATACTCATCGCGATCTGGCTGGGATTCGAGTTTACCGGACCGCTGCTGTTAACTACACCGTTCGGAAGATTCCTGGCACTCTGCTGCATCGGGTTAGGTTTTATTGTCCTCTGCTACCTGCTCAAGACCTGACATATCATTCCTCCGGTCCCTCACCGCGGGCCGCAACCGGGAAGACCTGCCTGCCGGGCCGGCTCCTCTCCGCAGGTTCCTGCAGGGACGCGCCGGGCTTCGTCCGTCTTTTTCAGCAGGTCGAGCATGCAGAAGAACGCCGCAGCCTCGACCGGGTCGCGGAAATGTACCAGCTGTGCGTCCGTCACCCGTTCCAGGACATCAGTGAGATGCCGCCCGTATTTCTGTTCGTGGATCTTCAGTGCCCGCGTGGTCTTCTTCCACCGGAGGATAACTTCGTCAAGTTCCATCCTTCGCATACCATCACCGCAGGGACATGGACCGGCACCCGCAATGAGGCAGGGGCAGGGGCGGGGTGAAAGTGGACACCCGGGTGCCCGGGGTACGGGATGGCTCGTGAACAGGGGCAGGAAAGATCCCTCCGGGCATATCCCTGCCGTAAGCGGGGATCCCGGCGGCGCCGGATTCCCGGCCGGCACAGAAGGATTAATCTCCTGCAATAGTATCGTTGTATGGGAGTGCAGGACACGAGGAAAGACGCACAGCGGATTACGATGCGGCCCCTGCGGGCATACGAGATGCCCGATATACCCGCAACAAGACTGGACATCCCCCCGGAAAAGGATGTGTTTGTTATCCCGGGCGAGGTTATGACCGCGGATGAGATACGGTCGATGGCCCGGCCGCTCCGCATGCCGCCGCTGCGGGACGGGGAAATGACGGATTTTGCAACGGGCATGCCGGGACTGGTGCCTGACCGGCTGCTGGACGATCCCGAGTGGGGTACGACCCGGCAGGCACCGGTGATACATTCCGGGAAAGGAAAACTGCTCCACCCGTGGGACGATGAGCCGGAACAACACCGGTAAATCAGGACAACGGCAACGGCAGGATCCGCACGAGGGAAAATCCTGCTCTGTAGAAAATCTGGATCATAGGTCGTTGCGAAACCTCTGTGGTCGATATGAGAGTGACCCCCTCTCTCCTCGAAGAACGCTGATGCGATCTTCTGCGACCTCTCTTCGCTCGGTCCCCAGAAGGGGAGGCAACGCAAGGGAAGCCGCCCCTTTGACTCCCGATGATACGAATGTTTCCTCATCAACCGTCCAGCCCAGCGAGGGCCCGACGAGGCGCCCGAGCGACCCCCGAAGGGGGTGGGTAGGCTCACAACATCAATACAATCTCCCGAACCTATGGTTCGATTTTAACCCTAACATCGGCCTGGCTATTTTCCACCGCTTAGGGATTTCTACAGAGCCGAAAATCTTAAAAAGACACTTCACCCCGGCAAACCGCCGTATGCCCATACCACCCGGTGCAGGGTAAGGCTCTTGGAGGGGGTGAAAAAAGATTGATAGGTTATGCTGTCCCGACACTGTCGTAGATCAGCGCAAGGTAGCGTGCCTCGAAGATTACCACCGGGGCAAGGAAGAGCAGCTCTACAAGAAGGCCGACCGGCATGATAACCGATACGAGGGCCGAGAAGAAGACCGAGATTATCACCTGGATGACACCCATGATGACGAGCGCAATGATGTAGCTGACCCACCCGATCTTCCCGATGGTCTCTTTTATCTCGGCAAAATTGAAGGCTTCACCGATGCTGCCGGTCCGGGCAAACCGGATAAGGCCGATGGTGCCAAAGAGGCCGCAGATGATGGCGACGATGAGGAAGAGAATGATCCCCAGCACCATCCCGCCAAGGCCGGCGATGATCTCAGCGGTGTTGCCGCTGGCAAGCGCGACCAGGACCGTTCCCATCGTTGCGAACATGATGATAAGGGCGGGAAGGGCATAGATGATGCTGATGATCAGGTACTTGATCCCGTCGATGATGAGGCTGCCCCAGTCATTCACTTCCGGTGCCGGCCGGTCCCCGCGGAGCACCCGTACCGTGTACCCCATAAGGGGGATTAAGAGAAGGATCGTCGTAATAACGAGCAGGAGCCACTGCATCCACTTTCCGATCACTGCGTCCTTTGCATAAGCAAAGGAATCGCCTAACATTGATCCATAATCCATTACTTGTCACCTTATCCCGAATAATCAGGATTCCAGTAGTCTTTTAACGGTATGTCTGATAAATCCCTCGCGTCCTGCCAGCAGGGGGCCGGGGGTAAAAAGGGGGTTGAGGCCAGGGGCCGGTCAGCAGCTCATTCCGGCAGTTCCGGTTTTTTATCCACATCGATCACTTCATCGACAAACGTGATCAGCTGGGTGAGGACATCCGGGTCAAGCCCCCGTTCCACGGCAAGGAACATGCCGGAAAAATTCATCAGGCGCAGCCGGTTGGTGACAAAGTGGACAAACTTGGTGATATTCTGGGAGGATATGTAAATCAGCATCGAATTCACCGAATCAAAGAGCATGGATACCTTCTTTCCCTTCAGTTCGCTCATGGACTCCGTGACGGCAATGCCGATACTGGTCATATCGGCAGGATTGGAAACAAACCTGCAGTTCTCCACCGGCTCATGGTCATGCCCGAGGGCATACTTTGTGATAGTGTCGACAACGAAGATCCGCTCCATGGGGACGCCATGCTTTTCATAATTCTTTTTTAAGACATCGTAGGGCTGGTTTGTCGTGATCACGAGCACATGGTAATCCTTTGCCAGCAGGACCTTGATGAGCTCGATATTTTTGTTCCGGATCTCAGCTGCAGAGGCCATGATGAGATAGATCTCTTCGTCCCTGATATCGGTAAGGGGAAATGCCACGAAAATCACCTATCCTGTAAGGAATTCCTTCGATGCTTCGGACAGGTCGCCGGACCGTTCGACAATCGCCTTGTTCAGCTCAATGATATTTTTCCGGATCTGTTCGAGGTTCCTGATCTGGACCTTGAGCTGCAGGGAGACATTCGCACATTCGGTTTCACCGTGTTCGATATCGTCGAGGAGGGTTGCAAGGTTTTCTTCCACCACCTCGAGCGGGTTCTTGAGCCGCATTGCCGCTTCCTTGATGAAAATCAGGAACCGTTCGTTGCTCTCCTTTAATGCCGCCTCATCCTTGATGAGCCGTTCTGACTGGTCGCTCACGACCTTTTCCTGCACGGAAATAAGTTCGGTGAGCGAGGCCACCATGGTCTCGAGAGCGCGAATGGTATCTGTCGTGGTATCATTGTCCATCAGTTCATTCCTCCATAAGCTGACTGTTGCCTCATAGGTATCAGGTGAACAGGGGTTTTCCGACAAAGGGCAGAATTGCAACCTTCACGCTCAATGCCAGCGATTTGAACATCTCCGCGGTCTGCCGGGGAACCGGGACCCTGCTGAACATGATGACAACAAAAAGGTTCCCCGAGGGCAGGATGCCGCCGAAACCTATCACTGACCGTATCCCGGACGGGATGACAAAGTCATCCTGTGCCGGTATGTACCTGCTGCCGACTGCTTCGGGGACATGGAAGACATTGTACGTTTTCTGGGTCACGTCCATGACAACCGCAGGGTCCGGTTTCAACACAGTTTTCAGTTCCACCCCCATCTGCTGGACCATCTGGCTTATCATGGGGGATGCCTCGACAATGCGCTCGCTGGGCAGCGGGATCGCCTTGTGCCCGCGCGACTGTTTCCGGTCGTTCCATTCCGGGGATGCTCCGGCAGTGGCAAGCAGGACCATGCACCGCATCTCCGGCGATTCGGGAGGAGAGGACATCATGCTCCGTGCAGCCTGCTGCAGGTCCGCATCGAGTTCACGGTAAGGGTATGTCTTGAAGAACCGTACCAAAGCACAGCACTTTTCACCGGTGTTTTTATTGATCAGGTTCTCGTACAGGTGATGCACTACCCTGCCGGCCACATCTTCCATATTTGCCGCGCCCGTTCCCGTCTGGCGCAATGCGGCTGACAGGTCGACCATGTCCTTGAGGGTAAAATCGTCAATATTCGGCATGATATCCTCGTATCCAGGATTATTCCGGGAACCACAGACGGTAACGAGGGCCCATATGAGCCTGTCTTCCCGAACCGGTGCCCGGTGTGATCCTGCTGCCGTGATGATCCGGACAGCAGCCTTACAATCCATCTGGAGGGTTGCATATATATATGTTTATTCAGTCGTCCTTGCACGCGGGACCCGTACTGGCGGGTGCCGGGCTGGAACAGCAATATATATCACCGCATATTTTCAACAGGAATCCTGACAACCATGCGCGAGCCAGATTTCCTCCGGCAGGATGGCGGGGAGCAGCAGGGGCCGCCTGCCGGGAAGAGTCCGGGGGCGAAAGTCCCGATACCCGATGGCACAGCGGGTCCGTCTGCCGGCATCACCGGCAGGGATGCCCCCGTCCTCTTCTCCACAGGACCGGAAAAGATGAGTTTCGTGTACCGGTACCTGGCTTCATTCACGCCGGCAATACTGGTAATCCTCTGCATTTTTGTGCGGGATATCCTCAACAACCTGCTCCATGCCGCATCCGGGATGGTCCCGTCCCTCATCCCGGCCCCAATTGCGACTGCGCCGGGTATAGACTCCGCAGCCATGACCCAGTACTTGGGGACCCTCAACACCTACACCGCGGGTGTCGGCGATGCTGCGATGATAACGATCTTCCTTGTCGCCCCGGTCGGCATCTTCATCTTTGCAGCAGGTATCGGTTGGGCACTCCGGGTTTCTGAGGTCTGGACCGGTGTCGCCGCAACCCTCCTCCTGAGTGCAGGGACCGCGCTCGTGCTGACCGGCGGGCCGGGCAATGCGTCATTCTCCGGGGACTATTTCATGCTGTTCCTGCAATGGATCGCGTTCCTCGTCCAGCCCTTCAGCGTCCTTGCATCCCTGGCAGTCCTTGCGGGCACCGAGAAGTTCCGGCAATCGGTCTGGTACATGATTACCCCCGACGCAGTCGTGATCCGCGGCGGGATCTTCAGTATCCGGGAGCAGACCCTCCCCCATCACCTCCTGGGACGGGTTGTCCTTGAGCAGGACTTCTTTGGCTCCCGGTACAACTACGGCACGGTCATACCCCAGAGCCTCACCCGGTGGGGTGCGGAGACCTCGTTCCGGGGGATCGGGGCTGCCGGGCAGAAAGACAATTTCGGCGTCGGGATCGGGTATGCGAAAGGGAGGGAGGAAGCTTCCCGTCACCCGCTCGACTGCCTCTATGGCATTCGGGATCCGCGGACAGCCCAGCGGATCCTCGAAGGGATGATGACAAAGACAGCACTCCGGGAGGAGCAGCAGACCGCGTACCTCAGGACGATGTGCGAGATGCAGGCCGCTACAGTTCCCGGAGAACCTCCCCGGAGTGCCCCGGCCCCGGTGGTTCCGGCAAAACCACCGGCAGCCGTACCGCTCCCGGTACAGCAGCCCCCGGTCACGGCCCCCGTACCGGGTATTGTGGAGATTTCCCCGCCGCAGGGCCCGGTAACCGTTCCCGTGCTGTCCGATGAAGAACTCTTTGCAAGCCAACCTGCCACCGTCAGGCTGGGTGAGGAAGACCTGCCGGACCGGTATGCCTGTTCCGTGTGCGGGAAGAAAGAACTGCCCCCGTATTACGACAGTAATGGCACGTGTTACTGTAGCGAGCATTTTCCCGGGCACAACAAGAAAACCGGACCATGAACGGGTACCTGCTCATCCCGCGGTTTTCACCCGGCACTTGGGGGAGCCGGGGGAGGATCAGGAGGCAGGGACTATCACGCCCCTCAGGGGGACAGATGTATCAAATCCCGGTAATACCGGGAGACTGGAGACCCGATGGCTGAATTCTGTCCCGAATGCGGGAAAAAGATCCCCCCGGATGTGAAGTACTGCACGGGATGCGGCATTGCCCTTGATTCCGTAATAAAACGGGACCCGGATAAAAAACCCGAAAGAAAAATACCGGTGGAGATCCTGATTGTCCTTGTGATGGGTATTTTCTTTGCCGTATGGATCTTCTTCCCGCTCCTGACCCTGTTCGTCATGAGCATGGATTCGCCGGGCACGGGGGATTCCGGGGTCGGGACGTACCATCCGCCAGCGATAGCACCCACCCCGTCAATGACGCTTGCGGTTACTCCCGCAAACCTGAAGGAGCAAAATATCAGTATTGTAAAAAAGATCGTTGTGGACTATCACAGGACCCACACATACAGTAAGGCGGACATGTTCGTGTGCGCCGATATGGCAATCGATGTCTGGAACATGGTGGAGACGCAGGGGGTCCATGCCATCATCAAGGCGGGCGCTGTCGATAAGGACATCACGGAAATCCGGGACGTGAACCATGCGTGGGTCATGGCAGAGGTGGCAAAGGATGAATGGATCGCCCTTGAGACGACCGGAGGGTACCTCGTCTGCCCCATCCCGGTAACATGCCTGCAGAACAACTCCCGGTATTACACCGGCTGGAACTATGCCTCGCCAAAAGAGTTCAAGGAATACCTGGATAAGATAAAACATCCCTGCCCTGACGGGTATGTCCTCGGGAACGACCAGAAATGCCACGAGGCCTGCGGGGGGAATACCTACTGCTCCGAGGGCGCGGTCTGTGTCAACGGGAGATGCCGGAGTTGTCCCACCGGGTATATTCTCGGGCAGGATATCCTGTGCCACCAGGAATGCCCTGCGGGGTCCGGGCGGTACTGCATAACCGGCACGTGCGGTGCCGACGGGTTGTGCCACTGAGCGCCGGTCATTGCCGGCGCGAAAACCCGGGGATATGAGGGGAATTCGTGACACGGGGTGGTGCCAGCCGGTAAGGGATAGTGCGTTATTTTATTATGGTTTCAATTCGTCAGTTCCTGTATGCAGGAACCGGGCTGCAGGGAAAATTATCCTGTCGGGATTGTTATCGTATCGAATCTCTTACCGCTCCTGATCTATGCGATGGGTGCCATTATCCTCTACCAGTTCGGCATCGTCTGGGTCATCGGGTATGCAGTTTTTATTCTCGTCTTAGAGTTCCGGCTGCTGGGCGGCCATTGCGTGGACTGCTATTATTACGGTAAAACCTGTGCATTTGGAAAAGGCCGTCTGAGCTCCCTGTTTTTCCAGAAAGGGGATCCGGATACGTTTGTCCGTATGACGATCACGTGGAAAGATATCCTCCCCGATTTCCTGGTGTTCATAATCCCCGTTCTCGCAGGAATACTGCTGCTGGTACAGGCGTTTTCCTGGACCTTCCTTATCCTCATCATCGCCCTTGTCCTCCTCGGTTTCCTCGGCAATTCCCTGGTACGGGGACACCTTGCCTGCAGGTATTGTAAGCAGCGGGAGATCGGGTGCCCTGCTGCGCAGCTGTTCGATAAAACAAAACCCTAGGTACCTGCCGGGGTTCACCAGGGTACCCTAACGGGAATATCCTGTCCGTGTGAGTGAAGCACTTACCGGGTGGAAAGCCGTTCTTCCACGAGGTGGATAAGGTCACTGAGCTCCCTGCACGCTTTGAGCTCTTCGGTACTGACGATGACCGAGAGTTCCGTCCCCTTTCGGAGAAGCACGACCGGCAAGGTGATGGTGCAGTGCCCGAACTCCGAACAGAACTCATCCCGTCCCAGGGACCGTGACGGGAGTCTGAATTCTTTTAAGAACCGTTTCCACTCCTTCTTCATCCCTACCGGGCTGAAGGTGACCGCGGCGAGGGCGCATGTACCTGTCCCGGATGCGGCTCCCCTGCCCGGGGAATAGTCATGGAGTGACTGCAGCACCCCGCTGTCGAGATTGTAGACGAACAGGAGGGTTTTGGAATCCGGCATATACGATTCCTCTCGCGTTTTCATGGTTTATATTTTGGGATGCTCCCCATCGCGCCGCAGGGTGGCACCGCCCCACCCGGACTCATCAAAGCTCCGGATTACCCGGGTTTTGCGGGGTATGGGGGCAGAAGGTAATCAGGAGAATTATCTGCCGGGAAAAAAGGGAGGTTTGTGAGCCGGCGCCCGGAACCCAGACTTACTGCGTATCCTTCATCAGGATTTTTGCTTCCTCGGCATAGTCGGGGTGGATCTCCTCCTTTATCGCGATGCTGATGATCAGGATGAGGATGCCGAGCAGGACCGAGAGGGTGAACGCAATATCGAACCCGCCGGAGAGCGCCCTGAGCTGGATGTCCTTCGGGGACTGGGCAGTCACCTCGTAGGTTTTTGTAATGAAGACCATCCCCGCGATCAGGATCGCGTTGTAGGCCGCGATCCCGATGGAGAGGGGGGCCGTCCGCTCGAGGCTCGTCAGGCTCGAGGTCATGCCGGCCTTTGCTTTGGAGACAGACATCATGACAAGCGTCGTTGCCGGGGTGACAAAGAGGCCCAGGCCGAACCCGATGAGGCCGAGGGCAAGGACCACGTACCCGGTCGAGGTCTGGAGCAGGAGCCGGGTCATCATGGCGTACCCGATGATGAGCGGGAAGGACGCGATGATGCAGAGCTTCCGTGGCCCGATCCGGTTGAAGGCGGCGCCGGCGATCAGGCCGGAGACCATCATGGCGATGGAGAGTGCGGTCATGATCAGGCCGGCACTCGATGTGTCGTAGTTGTGCACGTATTCCAGGTAGAAGGGCAGGAGGTAGTTGATCCCCGAGAAACTGAAGAAGACGAGAGCAATGAGCAGGTTGATCAACAGGAAGTTCCGGTTCCTGAAGAGGGAAAGGTCGAGCAGCGGGTCGGGGATCCGGAGCTCGCGCCAGACGAACCAGCCGAGCGTGACGAGCGTGAGGATGCCGGTCCCGAGGATGACAGGGGAGGTCCAGCCCAGCTCCATTCCTTCGGAGACGGTGAAGACCAGGGATGCAAGGCCGGCAAAGACGAGCGCTGCGCCCGCCCGGTCAAAGCTGCCCGCCTTCTCCGCCGGCGTCGATGCCGGGATGACCTTTGCCCCGAGCAGGATTGCAAAGATGCCGACCGGGACATTGATGAAGAAGATCCAGTGCCAGGAGAGGTATTGCGTTAAAAAACCGCCGATGGTCGGACCGATGGCCGTGCCAAGGGCGGCAAAGAGCATGATGATGCTCATCGACTTTCCCTTCTGCTCTGCCGGGATATAGGTAGTGACCATGGCAGCGGCAACCGACATGATCATCGCCCCGCCTACGGCCTGGAACATCCGGGATGCAACAAGGGAGGGGAACCCTGCGACAAATTCCGGGAGGAAACCGCAAAAGAACGAGCCCAGCGTGAAGACAAAAAAACCGGCAATGAAGATCTTCTTGAACCCGATGATATCCGCTATCTTGCCAAAGACGAGCATGCAGCCCACCTCCACGAGCAGGTAGGACGTGGCGACCCAGCTGACCGTGGTCGTAGAGACCTGGAAGGCTTCGGAGATGGCCGGGAGGGCTATATTGACTATCGTGCCGTCAAGGCTTGCCATGAAGGTTGCAAGCGAGATGGAAAGGATGAGGAGGCCAAAGCCCTTCTCATTCCTGGCGGTACTGGAAATGTCCATCTGAGGGGGTTGTCGGTGAAGGTAGATGAGGATTGCGGATATATGATGGCTGGGTGCCGGGCCGGAACCCTCAGGGCTCCCCCCGGGGGGATTTCCGGCCGCGATTTAAAAGGATGGTGCCGGAACTTCGGTGGATTTCTCCACCCGGACAGATCTTTTATGGCGGCAAACGGGTACAGAAAGGATCAGGGAACCCGCGGGACCATACAGAGATTGCCTTTCTGGTTGATGTTGTACAATGCGAGGATGGCTTCATCGTTAAGACATTTTTGCCCGATGCCGATCCTGCTGAGCTTGTCACGGATTATTTTTATTTTTTTAACAGTATTTTGCATAGGGATAGTGCTTACTTGGCGGGTGACACGATAAAGAGATGGGTAAGAAGAACGGATTTCTCAGCCTGACGGGACGTGGCGATCGCCCGGGCCGGTGCAGGTGAAGATGATGGGCCGGAGGATCCGAACGGGAGTCATGGTCAATTAATATCAGGAGAATAATTTCAGTAACTTTTTATCGAACTGTACAGAATTTTACTGTTCAGAATTATTTGGCATGTACCCGCAATCCAGTATATGGATCCGGGGATAATTCCAATATTTTCCGGCAACAGACGATAAAGGAAGTTTATCATGAGAGATTTCATGGGGAAAATTGAATGGGGGATCATTGCGGTTCTCCTGATTGTTTCGTGCATCGGTTTTGTGGCTGCAGATCCGGTCCATGTCGGGAGCATTGTAGATGGTACCGGTGGAGCTCTCCTGAATAACCCCCACGCAATAGCGGTATCCGGGAACTATGCGTATATCCCCAGTCTGAGAAGTAACGCGATGGAGATCGTCGACGTATCGAACCCGGCTGCACCGGTCCACAAGGGAAGCATCACGGATGGTACCGGGGGTGCCCTCCTGACCGGCCCGTGGGCCATCGCTGTATCCGGCAATTACGCGTATGTCGCGAGCATGGACAGCAACGCTCTTGAAATTATCGATGTATCAAACCCCGCAGCCCCGGCCCATAAGGGAAGCATTGGAAACGGTGCCGGGGGCGCCCTCCTGGGTTCCCCCTCCGGCGTCTTTGTCTCCGGCAATTACGCGTATGTTTCAAGTTATGGCAGTAACGCCCTCGAGATCGTCGACGTGTCAAACCCGGCAGCTCCGGTCCATAAGGGAAGCATCACGGACGGCACCGGGGGCGCTGCCCTTATGTGGCCCCAGAACGTCTACGTGTCCGGCAATCACGCGTACGTAGCAGGATTTAACGGTCTTGAGATTATCGATGTTTCGAACCCGGCTGCCCCGGTCCACAAGGGAAGCATCCAGAACGGGGCCGGGGGCGCACTCCTGTACGACCCGTACAGCGTCCGGGTATCCGGCAATTATGCATATGTCGCAAGCAGGTTGAGCAGCGCCCTTGAGATTGTCGATATATCGAACCCGGCTGCCCCGGTCCACAAGGGAAGCATCACGGACGGTACCGGGGGTGCTCTCCTGACTACGCCCCGCAGCGTCTTTGTGTCCGGCAATTATGCGTATGTAGCAAGTTACAGTAGTGGAGCGCTGGAGATCATCGATGTTTCAAACCCGGCAAACCCGACGCACGCGGGCAGCCTGGTGCACGGTGCCGGGGGGGCTCTCCTGCCGGACCCGCAGGGAGTTTTCGTGTCCGGCAATTACGCATATGTCGTGAGTAACAGCTGGAACTCGCTGGAGATCGTCGATGTTTCAGATTATACCGGTGCGACCCCTGCATCGGGCGGAACTGCCACTACCGAGATCAACGCCGCCATCCAGCAGCAGCTCTCGGTAGCACTCACCAACCCGTTCGCCGGCACCTGGTCCCTGGCCCAGGGCGCAAACAGCCAGAACTACGGGAACCTGACAATAACGGCGAATGTTCCCTGGTCTGAAGCTACCAGCGCAACGAATGGAGATTACTTGAAAAACAGCGGCGGCACGCCGCTCGCAAGCAGACTCCAGCTGAACTCTGCAGATGTGACTGCCTATACCTCCTCCGGTATCGGCTCATCGAGCACGCCGCTGAATTTCGCACAGCAGGTCTCCATGGCTGACCCGGCCGGGAGTTACGGGACGGTCGTGACGTTCACCGTCAACGCGGTATAGGGCAGACCCGATACCCTGGACCAGACCATCATCCCATCTCTTTTTGGATCGTCCTGCCAGAGATCGCGATTCAAATTTTCAGGCAACCCCTGATTGAGTTTTTTGGCGGGGTTGGATAGAGAACGGAATACCCCGGGGGAAAATTTTCGTTTGCCAGCCGGGCCGGCGGGGGTGGCCGGGAGGATCTCCTTTGTCAGTGCGAATCCTTGCGCAGGACCTTTGCCTCTTCCGCATAGTCCGGGTGGACCTCTTCTTTCATGGCGATCGCGAGGACCAGGATCACAACCCCGAGCACGACCGAGAGGATGAACGCGAGATCGAACCCTGCCGAGAGGGTCTCCATCTTCAGCCCGGCCGGCGATACCCTGGTGACGTCATGGTCTTTTGCAATGAGAACCGCCCCCGCGATGAAGATCGCGTTGAAGGTGGCGATCCCAAGGGGTGTGGGGACTTTCCGCTCAAGGCTCGTCAGGCCCGAGACCATCCCGGCTTTTGCTTTTGCAACCAGCATCATGACCATGGTCGAGACCGGGGTGGAGATCAGTCCCAGCCCGAGGCCGATCAGCACAAGGGCGAGGGCGACAAAGCCGGTCGATGTGTGGAAGGCGAGCCGGGTCATCATGACGTACCCGAGAATGAGGGGGATTGCCGCAATGATGCAGAGCCGGCGCGGCCCGATCCGTTTATAGGTCATACCTGCCGCGAGGCCGGCAAACACCATGGGAACCGAGAGCGCGGTCATGACAAGGCCGGTGGTAGTGGGAGAATAATTATGCACGTACTCGAGGTAAAACGGCAGGAGGTAGCAGATGCCGGAGAAACTGAAGCCGACCAGGAGGAGGAGAAGGTTTGCCAGGACGAAGTTCCGGTTCCGGAAGAGCCCGAGATCGAGGATCGGGTCGGCAATCCCCCGTTCATGGCGGACGAACCAGAGCAGGGAGACTGCCGCAAGGATCGCTGTCGCGAGGATGGCGGGCGATGTCCACCCCAGGGTCGGGCCTTCCGAGACAACGAAAACGAGCGACGCGAGCCCGGCAAAGGCAAGGCAGCCACCGGCCCGGTCGAACGTGCCGGAGGCAGCCGGTGGCTGCGATGCGGGGATGACCTTTGCCCCGAGGATGAGGGCAACAATCCCGATCGGCACGTTGACGAGGAAGATCCAGTGCCAGGACAGGTACTGGCTCAGGACGCCCCCGAGGGGGGATGCGATTGCCGTACCAAGGGCGGCAAAGACCGCGACGATACTCATCGCTTTCGCCTTCCAGTCGCCCGGGAAATAAGCGGTGACCATGGCGGGGGATACCGCCAGCATCATTGCCCCGCCCACGGCCTGGAACATCCGGGAGGCGATGAGCGAGAGAAAGCCGAACGCGATCTCCGGCAGGATGCCGCAGCAGAGCGATCCGAGCGTGAAGACAAAAAAACCCGAGAGGAAGACTTTCTTGTACCCCATCGTGTCCGAGATCCTGCCAAAGACAAGGAGGCAGCCCGTGATCACCAGCAGGTACGAGGTGGTGACCCAGCTCACGGTCGTTGTGGTGAGATCGAAGGACTCAGAGATTGACGGTAGGGCGATATTCACGATGTTGCTGTCGAGGCTTGACATGAAGCTTGCAAGCGATATGGAAAAAAGGAGGAGGCCGAATCCTTTCATCCCGCGGGAAGCCGGCTTGTCCATGTGATGCGGTTGTTATTGATGCTACATGAGGATTGCGGATTTTTTTGATCTGCCGGCAGTCATTTCCCGGCAGCAGCGCCCGGACCCACCCCCGCGCCGGCAGCCGGCTGCTCCTGCAGGTACCCGAGGATCGGGAGCCAGATCTCCTTGTTTGCGGCAGCGGCATGGACCGCCGAGTTCGCGTTCATCGTGACATAGGTGTCAAGTTCCGGCGAGTAGTACCAGAACGTGGCCGAACCATAATACCCGCCGGAATGTCCCTGCAGCGTCAGGTTCGTAGTCGCATTCTTCTGGATCTCGTACCCGAGGCCGTAACCGCTTGTCCTGGTGCCGGTCACCCGCACCGACGGGGATGTCGGGCTCTCCATTACTGCAAGGGATGATGGGCTGATGAGCTTCCCCTCCCGCAGCGCACGGTGGAACCGGTTGAGATCGGCAGTCGTGCTCACGATCTCCCCGGCCCCCCGGTCGAACTGCACGTAGAGGTTGGTGAAGTCATAGAACGTGCCGTCAGGGAACCGGTCGGTGGCTTCCATGTGCGGCTTTTCAAAATAGTTGATCCGGGAAAGGTAGGTGTCGTCCATCCCTGCGGGAGCGAGTATGGTCCGGTTCACGTACTCCTCGTACGGCATGCCGGCCGCCTTGTCGGCGATCAGGGTGAGGAGGTTGTAGTTGACGTTCGAGTACGTGTAGTTCGCGCCCGGCGCATAGAGGGGGCTTTTGTTCAGGCCCATGTCGATCCCGACCGTATACGGGACCGGGACGGACGGGTTCTCCAGCTCCATCGCGATGATGGCGTCCTCATTGTAATCGGCGATACCGCTCGTGTGGGCAAGGAGCTGCCGCACGGTGATGGCGTGACCGTTCGGGATCCGTGCAACGAGGTCAGCCGGGAGCCACTTGTCGATGGGGTCGTCGAGCGAGAGCTTCTTTTCCTCCGCAAGTTTCTGGATCGCAACGCTTGCAAAGACCTTCGAGACGCTCGCGATGTAGAACTGCATACCGGGGACCGTCCGTTCGCCGGTGACGGGGGAGGCGTTTCCTGTCGCCCCGTTCCAGCTCCACTGCGGGGTCACGATCCCGACCTGGACGCCGGGGACTCCGGCCGCCGCGACACCGTGGTCGAGGATGCGCTGGAGGTCGGCGCTGACCGGTGCGGGGGGCGGGTTAATTGGGGAGGCACCTGCTTTTGCTGGAGTGCCTGGCGGGGCCTGTGTGCAGCCTGCGGTGAGGATGGCAATGGCGAGCAGGAATACCATTCCCGTAAGGAGGATTCCGGATCGTTTCATGGGGATACCGTATATGCCGGATTGCTGCGGCAGGCTTTAAGCATTTTTTTCCATGAGGGGGGAGGGTCGCAACCTTGGGAGTCCCGTCCCGCACCGGGGGGCTTACCCGGTCGCAGCCGATACCGCTGCCGAAGCGGCGTATTTCTGGATGGCCGTGTTCAGCTCGGCCTGGGATATGCCGGTTGCCTTGAAAATATCCTTGCCGAGCACCCAGACCCGGATGTCGTAGGTCTTCGAAAACGGCCCGCCCGGTCCCCACAGGTACGTGTGCTCGGTGATCTCGTAGCCGGCAAGCGGGGTACCGGTCTGCACGGAACGTTTCCCGGTCTCGATGCATCCGCTGGACAGGACAGAGAGTGCAAGGAGGATGAGGATGGAAAGGGTTGCGAGGCGTTTCATTGCTGCTCCTGAAAAGAGTTAGGGAAGAGGGAGGAAATAAAGGGATCAGCAGGGGTTGATGTTGGGGGAGTCCACCAACTCCCCTAACGTTTTTTTTGGGGGATTGGCAAGGATCACTTCCGATCCGGTTTCCAGATGCCGAACAGGTTCCCCTCGCTGTCCAGGATCATCGCCACCCGGCCGACGCCCGGGATTGCAGTCGCTGGCATCGTGATCTTCCCGCCGAGCGTCTCCACCTTCGCAAGAGCGGCATCGATGTCTTCGACCTCCGCAAAGTTGAGCATGGGTTCGTTCATGTGCCGCTTGTACAACCCGCCCGAGTTCAGCGAGCCTGCCCGGGCAGGGCCGGTCCGGATCTCGTGGTACTGCATTGCATCCATCCCCGGCATCCCCGGGGTGTCGTGCACCGGTTCGATCGTCCAGCCAAGGAGCGACGAATAAAACTTCCGTGCCCGGGAAACGTCATCGGCCGGGACCATGAAATGCGAGATGTCTGCCATGGGGAGATGTGGGGTGCTGCCGGGTAATAAGAGAGCCGGGCGGGCCGACGATTACTGAGGGCGAGGGCAACCGCCGGCCGGTGCATGCGGGGGTCTCCACAAATAAACTGTACCCATGCGACCCCCTGCAGCCACTATGTCCATCACTCGCACACTACCACGACGAAAAAATCCTGTTTTCTCTGGAAAATTCTGGTATGGAGTGAGGGGGGTCGCATGGGTACAAACGGTTTTTATGCAGTTGCCGGGACACGCCCACTTCCCCATCGGTTTGTGCTCCTTCCCGGGCACAATCACTGACGTGAAAAAGGGTGGACTGGCTTCCCGGAAGTGGGCGGGAAATCCGCGGGTCATGGGGAGCCGGGGGATACGGTTTTGTACCCGTGCGACCCCCCCCATGTGCTGTGCGGGGTCCTGCCCGGGGGGTCTCCGGCCGGGAATTTCAATCCGTAAAAGGGGGGTTTCCTGCGATTCAGCATTGGTAGCCGGAATTAGGCTGAGTCCGGCCAGGTATTTCAGCTCTGTTTACATTTTACAGCACCATGTAAAATGCCCCGTTTGCCCTGAATCCTGTATATTTCACGCATTCCCGAAACACTTGCATGAAATTTCGGATACGAGGTGTCCGGAAGCGCAGTCCGGGGCTGTTCAGGGGCCGTATTGATGGGGCAGGAGATGATGTATTTGGGGAGGGCGACGACATGGCGTTTCATCGCGGATTCACCTGGATTGAAAATGGGATAGGAAGGGGATAAAGGGATCGGGTGAGATGGGTGGTCATGGTGCGGGCAGGCCTCTTCAGGTACACCAGGGTTCCTGCCAAAAGAGAATACTGCCCGGTTCAGCAGCCGTGGATCTCATCAAAACACCCCGGAGCGGAGGTAAACCTTCAATACCCGGAGGTACAGATTACAGGTTACCGGAAGAAAAGGATCTGCTGTCCATGAGACCAATGGCACTTTTCACGATATTGACGATCGTTCTTCTCATCCTGCATACAGCGGGATGCACCGGCCCGGCTGGCAGTGCGGGCCCTGCCATGCCTGCAAAAGGTACGTCATCCGTCACGTCACAACTGGTTGCCTCTGAAGGGAATGCGCACCTGTACAGGCACGGGAACATCTCCGTGATCCGGCTCGACGGATCGTACCGCGAGATGGGGCGGCAGTACGGCCGCCTGTTCGGGCCGGAGATCCGGGAATTTTATCGTATTGCCATCGATGAGCACTGTATCAAGGACAAGGGGATCGATTACGGGACTATCAGGGACTTTTCCCTGATAGCACGTGACAGGTATCCGGAAAAATTCCGGGAAGTGATGGCCGGTATAAGCGAGACGTCGGGACTGCCGCCAGAAAAGGTGGCCATCCTTGAGCAGATACTCTCGATACAGTTCATTCAGGTCCAGGAAGGGGCGGGGTGTTCGGCAATTGCAGCATGGGGCAATTACACCGGGGGTGGACCGCTCGTGCTTGGAAGAAACCTGGACCTGGCTCAGGATTTCAAGGAATTCTCACGGTACCTGGTTGTCGTCGTCTACAACCCGCCTGATGATATCCCTGTCGCCCTGGTAGGTTACCCCGGGCAGGTCACCACATTTACCGCGATGAATGCAAACGGCGTCTTCTTTGAGGTTAACGAAGGGGCCAAATCCGGCGGGAATATCATCGACGCAGACCGCCTGCTCCTTCCCGTAGAGATGACCAGGTTCCTTACGGATTATCCGGATTTTCCCGGGTTTGACGCGGCCATGAATACCACGCGCCCGAATTATGCCTTTATTGTTCAGGCTGCCGACAGTGATGCGGCTTACTCGTACGAGGCTGCCGTTACCGGCATCAGAAAACGGGGCGGGCAGGAGCCGGGGCTGCTTGTAGCAACCAATGATTTTGTGGATCCTGCATGGGGGCTGGCGCTCCCTGTCGATGCTGAGGACAGGAGCGTGCAGAGAAGGGATAACCTGCTTATGCTCGGCAATGCATACAAGGGGCGGATAACTCCTGAAACGATGATGCAGATACTGGATGTTCCTTTCGACAATGGCGGGGCAACGTGGCCGGACAGGACAGCGTATCAGGTGGTTGTCGAACCGGCTCATAACAGGATGTGGGTGAAGACCCGCGGGATCCAGGACTGGGTGGAGATAGACCTTGACAGGTATTTCAGACGGCAGGGGGGCATTTCCCTGCCAGCGGTCTGAACCACTGCTCCCATTCTGGGGGGATACCCCCATCCGGGTCCATTCCAGCCCCCGTTTATCCTGATTTCCCGGTCATGATGGCATAATTCGGGAAAATGATAGTGAGTTTCGCTTTTTTTTGTAATTTTCACGTCAGAGAAGAAGAGGTCATATTCAGCCAAATTTGGAGAACCGATCTCCCCCAGTCCCCAGTCCCCTTTTGGGTCCCTGCCCGGAAGAAAAATCACCCTGCGAAAAGGTTCGCGTATTCGTGTCCTGCTGGCCGGTCGCAGGTCCCAACGGGCTCCGGGACGTGGCGAGGAAGCCGGGGTCTGGTCAAGGATTCCGGTTTTCACGTCGGTGAACCGGGTGAAGGGGTGTTGCAAGATACCCGGGGACCGGACTTCTCTTACGGAGACAGGGGAGACGAGGAGAGTCCCGATAGTTGTTACGTGATGATGGGTTACAGGATATCGGTTTTCCCCGGTCACTTCTGGGTGGCCGGACAAAAAGGCTATTGAACACACAGGATAAAGATCTGGACAGGTATGACCTCGATCGTTGCACCCCCATCTGGACGGGGGAGAAAAACCAGTGCCAAGCGAACTGCCACAGCCGCTGCACTATCACCCTATGGGGAGGTGCACGAATCGTTAACGCATGTTCCCCCGGGGGACAGAAAAATTGAGGCAATGCTTGCGAATATTATCACCCGTCTTGAACGGATCGAGGAAAAAATCGATGAGAATGTCTACCCCCCTGAATCGGCGATCAAACCGGAATTTATCAAGCGTGTAAAGAAGGCCGAGGCAGATATTGCTGCCGGAAAAGGGAAAGCGTACGATTCGATGGACGATTTTATCCGGGCCATTTCTGAATGACCTACTCCGTTGTTCCCAATCCTGATGTCGAGGCAATCTTCATGAAGATGAGGAATAAGGATTCCTCACGGTTTGAACAACTGGTAAAGTAACTAAAGGAACTTGGTGAGAACCCGGAGATCGGGAAACCTCTTCGTCGCCCCATGCAGGGATTGCGGCGCCTGCATATCGGGCATTACGTACTGACGTATAAACTGGATAAGAAAAAAGGACGGATCACCCTCGTGGATTATGCACATCACGATGTGGTCTATTAAAAAAATCCCTTAAATCCAATAAAGAGAGAGATCGGTTCATGCATCGGCCCTCCCGATCACTATTCCCGACACTGTTGTATATTCAGGAGGGCTGTTGAAAGCCGCGATAAAGAAAGCAGGGCTGACCGAACAGGAATATGAAAAATTGTTATGAGGGGAACAACATGGAATACACGATACTGATCCATAAGGCTGAAGAGGGCGGGTTCTGGGCAGAGGTGCCTGCACTTTCAGGCTGCTTCTCGCAGGGAGAGACTATCGAGGAGACTATTGCGAATACCAAGGAGGCAATCGAGCTCCACATCTCCTGCCTGCGGGAAGACGGGGAAGAGGTCCCTTCGGACAATGAATTTATCATCAGCCGCGTACGGGTCGAAACCGTTGCGGTGTAGTTAGCCGCTTTTTTACAATTTTAGTCCATGCCGCGTCATCTTCAGGACGCAACCAGTCCTTATCCAGGGAGGATTCACTGGCGAGAGCCGTATCACAGGGATCAACGCGATCATGGAAAGGGATACCGGGACTCATCAGACACGCTCGTTGAGCAGATCATCCACCGATGAAATGGTTTTTACCCGGCCCTGTGTGATATCGCGATCACTTTTTTCTATTGCATTGAGGGTTGCAGGGTTGCGGATGGCAAGATCAGAAACCGAATATATCTCGGGTTCCTGGTGAAGAAAACCGGAGAGCGAGTACTCCGCTACGGCATTCAGAGCGGTACTGCTCCGGTTGCCATTTTTGCCGGCACCTTTTTCCGAGCGGTTATTTTTTGGTACCCGGGGTGCAGCCTTTCCGGTCATCATAACGGAATTATCCTTTTACCTCCATAGAAGTTGTGGTGTGATGTATCGGGCCGGGGCGAACCGGCAAAGTAAGGGGGTGGGGACGCAACTTATGCTGAGGGGGTGGAAAGAACCGGGACACCTTTCCTGATATTGTTGAAAAACAGGGAATCCCGATCATTGAATTCTTCAGGAGCCAGAGTGATAATATCGAGGGCGATCCGGTATTTCCGTATGGTGCTCAGCTCTGCATCTTTCGTTGAGAGTGCCCGGGTAAAAATATCCATACCGGAAAAATCGTCGGATATCACCGCGATATCGATATCGCTTCCCGGTTTGAGGATGCCGGTGCTGGAAGAGCCGAAAAGAACCAGGTTGTTAATCCGGATTCCTTTTTTCTCAAGAGAGTTTTTGAAAAAATTCACCGCTTCGATGACTTTTGCATCAACCATGTGAGGATCTCCTTTGTTTCTTCCAGAATTTTACGGGTCTGTACCTGGGTATATTGTTCGAGCATTTTTTCAAGATTGTGGGGATAGCGGCCGGTAACCCCCAGCCGGTTGATGACAAGCAGGGAATCGATAAGATGCTGAGGAAGTTCCAGCTCAAGCAGTTCGACTAGCAGGATGAGGCTGTGTGTCTTTTCCGGTATGTCGTTGAATTTCTCCACATACAGGGCTTTGAGAGCTTTTTCCAGCGAGAGATGACAGAAGAACAGGACCGGGGGATAGCGTCCTGATCCAAAGAGCGCTTCTGCAGTACCGAGATCATACTGGGCCTGCCGGAACCACTCAACAGAGTCGGCTGTCATCGTTGTCTGTACGTTTCATCTGTCAGATAAAGAGCGTTTCCGTGATGCATGAAGGGTCGTTCACATTCTACCGTAGATCGGGGCGAACCCCCCGGGATCAGTGATCGCCCGGAAAACCCCTCCGGGGACTCTTTTCCAACGGAGCACGTAAAATGCCCGGTTGTACGAGTTTTGCCTCACCCCCTGTTTTTGCAGAGGCAATGAATCGGAAAAACACGGTAATTCTCCCGGAACGAATCGGCATTCTCCGGCGGGAATTGATGAGGCATTTGGTAGCAACGTTCCAATGGCCGATCGCGAGTGGGTGTCCATTATATGGGAAGGGTGGGGACCGGGGGGCCAGGAACCCCGATCCGGAAAACTGGGGTTTCCTTCGATTCAGTATACTCCAGCACCAATTATGCAGAGTTCGGCCTTCCTAACTCGCCCATACTAACACGGTCCGGAGCACGCTTGTTTTCCGACGTAAAATTCGCAAAAATCACATTGTGAACGCACGGAAACTGACTCGCATTTTCGTGAAACTGTGTCGGCCCTGTGGGAAAATTGGGGAATCGGAGCCCATACAGAGCGTATTTGGGAGGTACTCCGGAATAAGGGGGATCACCGAAGGGTACGATGACCCGAGGTGCCGTTCAGTGGAAACCACCCCTCCAGGAGTCCTTTTCAAACGGAGCCCTGTACGGGCCCGGTTGTACGAGTTTTGCCTCACCCCCTGTTTTGGCAGAGGCAATGATTCGGAAAAACACGGTAATAATTCCGGAATAATTCAGTGTTTTCAGGCGGGAATTGGTGAGGTAATAAATAGCAACGTTACAGGGGCCGGAAGGTGGGGGAGATGTGTTTCAGGACGTGGGGGTGCTTGCTGGGGGTCGGGATGCCGGAGGATTGTGGCATGAGGGGGTTATTTCCGAAAGAGTTTGGCGTCTTGAGGATATGTTTTACAAGGGGGGTACCTGATCTCTGCATGAGGCAGTCAAAACGGGATGGGATCTATTAGGGATAAGACTCTCACCTATTTTTATTATTCATCACTAGGTCGAATTTGGGAACAATGGAACAGAGTTAATGAGAAAATTTTTTAATGCAATTCGTTATTAAATTGACAATTACATCATTATTTACAAATTATTGGGAAAACTCTTAGAAATTCGAGATGATTCGTCATGTTTAATATCACTGCAATAGTTGATGACATTGTAACAAATCCATCAAATTTTATTTCTGCTTGTGCATTAATTGTTTCAATTATCGCAATAGCTACTGGCTTCGTTGGACTTATGATACAGCGTAAACATAATATTTTATCCGTGCGACCAATTGGAAACATTGGTTTATTTCAGGGTCCTGCAATAATTGAAATTTCCATTATAAACAACGGAACGGGGCCGATGATAATTAAGTCGGTAGAAACAGAAAATAAAGAGGGGATAAAAAAGAAATACCCAGTAGATTGGATCCCGCTCCAAGATAGGCAGCTGTTTTGGACTGCACTTGAAGATATCTCAATAAAATCTGGATCCGGTATTTATCTTCTCAAATTCAAATATAACCCTTCAAATCCAGATCAGGAACAAAAAAGGGATAATATCCGATCCATCCTAAAAGATCTTTCAATCCGAATAAAATATACTGATATTTACGATAGAGTCCAACCTGATTTGGTTAAACCTTTTGATTATTTTGGTGAACAAATTTGGGAACAAAAAGAAGAACATCAAGAAGTACCGGCTGTTAAAGAAAACGAATCATCCGGGATGGAATATACTGTGAATTATTACAGTAGATAAAACATTACGAATTTGTAACTTTTCTAGAAATTAGAGACAAAAGATTATTTTTCAGTTATTCTACCCCTCCCTCTTCGAAGCCCGCCTTTGGCATTCTTCTCACGGTCCAGCATTTTACAGGAGTTTAATCGTCCTCACCCACTCGAAAAACACTTGCAGCGTTCTTCTCAAGCTCGCACTTCCGTATCAAAGGAATGCCGATGCAGATCGCTTCAAAGCCCCCCTCAACCTTCGAAGAACACCTTCGGTGTTCTTCTCGATTTCGGGGCGACGCCTCGGGCGTCTCCCCTCAATTATATAAACCCTGTGGTCTAATATCATTTCATCAACGATCCTGTACAGATCGTTGAATACAATACCAGTACCCAAAGCGGCTTGTAAGGCGCTTTAGCGTACAGGTTAAAGGGGAGCGTGCGGATCCCCGTAAGTTTCCCGATACAAAAATCCAGATAGTGAATAGCATATGAGACCATACCATAGAAGACCATACGGAGATAATTTTCATGATACTCGTACCAGATACCAGCGTCCTCATCGACGGGCGCATAACCTCAATGATAAAAGCCGGTGAATACAAGGGTGCAACAATAATCGTCCCGGAAGCGGTGATCGCAGAACTCGAGGCCCAGGCAAACAATGGCCGCGAGATCGGGTTCTCGGGACTAAACGAACTCCAGCAACTCTGCAGGATGGCCGAAGAGAAGACCATCGAACTCAAGTTCTCCGGTATCCGCCCATCGCTCGAACAGGTCAAGCTCGCCAGCGGCGGCGAGATCGACGCGATGATCCGGAATATAGCAATCGAGAATGCTGCACGCTTCATAACAAGCGACAACGTGCAGGCCGAGGTGGCACGGGCAAAGGGGCTCGATGTCATCTACTTAAAACCCCAGATAACCGATTTTGTCCCGCTCGCCATCGACCAGTTCTTTGACGAGCACACCATCGCAGTCTACCTGAAAGAGCGTGTCTCGCCGACCGCCAAGAAGGGCTCCATCAACGACATGAAGCTCACGAAGATCCGCGACGCCCCGACAAGCGAGTACGAGCTCCGGATGATGGCGCAGGAGATCCTGGAGCGGGCCAAGCGCGACCCCGACGGCTTCATCGAAGTCGAGAAACGCGGCGTCACCATTGTCCAGATAGGCTCCATGCGGATCGCCATCACCCGCAGGCCGTTCTCGGACGGCATGGAGATCACCGCGGTCCGCCCCATCGTGGACGTGACCCTGAAGGACTACAAGAAAGCCGATATCATCACAAAAAGGATCCTCTCCGAGAAGCAGGGGCTCCTCATTGTCGGTGCCCCCGGCTGCGGCAAGACAACGCTCGCCCAGAGCATCGCCACCTTCCTTGCGGACGCCGGCCACGTGGTCAAGACCATGGAAGCCCCCCGCGAGCTCCAGGTGCCCGACAACATCACGCAGTACACCACGCTCGACGGCAGCATGGTCAACACCGCCGACGTCCTCCTCCTCGTCCGCCCCGACTTTGTCATCTTCGACGAGTTACGCAAGACCGAGGACTTCAATGTCTTTGCCGACATGCGCCTCGCCGGCATCGGCATGGTCGGCGTCATCCACGCAAACGGCGTCCGGGACGCACTCCAGCGCTTTTCCGACCGCGTGGACTTCTCCGTCATCCCGCAGATCGTCAACACGGTCATCTTCATCAAACAGGGCGTCATCACCAAGATCTACGACATCGGGTTCACCATCAAGGTCCCCGAGGGCATGGCTGGCGAGATGCACCTCCGGCCCGTCACCACCGTCACCGACAACGAGACCGGCGAACTGGTTATCGATGTCTTCCGGTACGACGGCGAGACCATCGTGATGCCGGTCATGGCACCGCAGGCAGCCCCGGCAGCTCTGCCGGCCCTCCGGCCCGCCACGATCCAGGTCCAGCACGTAGGCCAGCCGGTCACCACCCCCCAGGCCCCGCGCCCGCAGACTGCAGAGCAGAAGAAGGAGAGCGACGAGCGGCCCGGCTGGAAGCTCACGGAGAAAGAGATCCAGCGGGAGATCGGGCGGTACACCGAAGGGTTCGTGGACGTCCAGATGGTCTCCGACACGAAAGCCGTCGTGTACATCGATGACAAGGACGTCCCCGCAGCCATTGGAAAGGGCGGCAAGAACGTCTCAGGGATCGTCAACAAGCTCGGCATCGGCATCGACATCAAGCCCCGCTCCGAGTTCGACCGGCAGCAGCCCCAGCCCAAGGCAGAAGAGGACATCAACCTCGGCGGCGGCATCCGGATCCAGACCGACAAGAAGCAGCTCACCATCGTTGCCCCGGGCGAGAGCGGCAAGATCGTCGACGTCTTTGCCGGAAAAGAGTACCTCTTCACCGCAACCGTCAACGAGTCCGGCGAGATCCACCTTGCCAAGAACTCGAGCATTGCGCAGGAGATGATCCGGCGCTACACGAACAACGAGAACATCAAGTTACGACCGGTATAACACGGGATGATTTAGCCAATGGCAGAATTCAACTTAGAGAAATTCGAGGATGAAGCGCACGAGAAGTGGACGCATGCCTTCGAGTCCAACCCCTCGAAACTGGAAAAATACTACCTGAACGTCGCTTTCCCGTACCCGAGCGGCGCCATGCACGTGGGCCACGGCCGGACCTACATCGTGCCGGACATCATAGCCCGGTTCCAGCGCATGCAGGGAAAGCAGGTGCTCTTCCCGATGGGGTTCCATGTCACGGGTGCCCCCGTGGTGGGTATCTCGAAGCGGATCGCGAAAAAAGACGAGAAGACCATCCGGCTCTACCGCGACCTGTACCGCGTCCCGCAGAACGTGCTCGACGAGTTTGTCGACCCGCTCGTCATCGTCAAACACTTCGCCTCCGAGTACCAGCGGGTCATGACCGCCTGCGGCCTCTCCATTGACTGGCGCCGGCGGTTCATCACGGTCGACCCCTCGTACAGCAAGTTCATCGAGTGGCAGTGGAAGCACCTCTACGAGGCAGGCCACGTCATCAAGGGGGCGCACCCGGTGCGGTACTGTACCGTGGACGAGAACCCGGTCGGAGACCACGACCTGCTCGAAGGCGACAAGGCAGAAGTGATCAAGTTCACCTGCGTCATGTTCCGGTTCGGCGACTCGTTCATCCCGACCGCAACCCTCCGCCCCGAGACCATCCATGGCGTCACCAACCTCTGGGCCAACCCCACCGTCACATACGTGAAAGCGCTCGTTGACGGCAAGGCATGGATCGTCAGCAAGGAGGCAGCCGAGAAGCTGGCCCTCCAGGACCACACCGTCGAGATCAAAGAGGAGATCAAGGGCTCCGACCTGGTCGGCAAAAAGGTCAGCCACCCGCTCTGCGGCACGGTCACGATCCTTCCCGCAGAATTTGTCGACCCTGACATGGCAACCGGCATGGTCATGAGCGTCCCCGCCCATGCCCCGTTCGACTACATCGCTCTCCGCGACCTCCAGCAGAAAGGACAGTACACGGATATCAGGCCCATCCCGCTGATCAAGGTCGAAGGCTATGGCGAGGTCCCCGCCCAGCATGCAGTCGAGAAGGCCGGCATAAAGGACCAGCTCGACCCGCGGATGGACGCCCTCACGCAGGAGATCTACTCCGCCGAGTTTTCCAAAGGAAAACTCTTCGAGAAGTACGGCGGCAAGCCCGTAAGAGTTGCCCGTGACGAGGTCGCAGCCCTCATGACGGAGAAGTACGACTCGGTCGTGATGCACGAGTTCGACATCCGCCCCGTGGTCTGCCGGTGCGGCAACCGCGTCAAGGTGAAGATCCTCCACGACCAGTGGTTCTTAAAATACAGCGACCCGGCCTGGAAAAAGGAGGTCTCGGACCACTTAAAGGACATGGCCCTCGTTCCCCCCGAGGTCCGGCTCGAGTTCGACCGCACGGTCGACTGGCTCAAGGACTGGGCCTGCACAAGGCGTGTCGGCCTTGGCACGAAGTTCCCGTGGGACACAGCACAGCTCATCGAGCCCCTCTCGGACTCGACGGTCTACATGGCGTATTACACCATCGCCCACCGGATCAAGGAACTCGACTCGAAACTCCTGACCCCCGAGGTCTTCGACTACATCTTCCTCGGGAAGAAGTCTGATGACCTCCCCGAGAAGAAGAAACTCGACGCCATGCGGGAAGAGTTCCTGTACTGGTACCCCTACGACTTCCGGTTCTCGGCCAAGGACCTCATATCGAACCACCTCACCTTCCAGCTCTTCCACCATGCAACGGTCTTTGCCGGCCAGAAGGACAAGATGCCAAAAGGCATGGTCGTCTTCGGTATGGGCCTTTTGAACGGCGCCAAGATGTCGTCCTCGAAGGGGAACGTCTTCCTCTTAGAGGACGCCGTGAAGGAGTTCGGCGGCGACACCGTCCGGATGTTCCTGATGGGCAGCGCCGAGCCCTGGCAGGACTTTGACTGGAGGAACGAGCTCGTCCTCTCGACAAAGAAGCAGATCGAGCGGTTCCATAACACGGTCATGGAGATCAAGGACGCCGGTGGCGAACCCCACGATATCGACCGCTGGCTCGCGAGCCGGCTCCAGTACCACATCGCCCGTACTACAGAAGCCCTCGACCACTTCCAGACCCGGCAGGCGCTCCAGGAAGCCTACTTCGGGATCGAGACCGACCTCAAGTGGTACCGCCGCCGGCTCGGGAAGGACTGCGACGGCAGCAGGGAACTCCACACCCTCTGCTCGGTCTGGGTCCGGCTCCTTGCCCCGTTCATCCCATTCACGGCCGAGCACCTCTGGAAGGAACTGGCCGGCGAAGGTCTCATCTCCTTCGCCCCGTGGCCGGTTGCAGACGACCAGCTGGTCAACGACAAGGCAGAACTTGCAGAAGAGCTCCTTGCCCGGACCGTTGAGGACATCGAATCGATCAGGAAACTGATCCAGATCACGCCAAAGGCAATCACGATCGCCCTTGCACCGGAATGGAAGCACCAGATCTTCCGTACCATCGCCCATGCAAGCGACCGGAACACGGTTGTCAAGGAGATCATGAAGGACGAGTCGATGCGGAAACGCGGCAGGGAGGCAACCGACGCGACCAAGCAGATCACCACCCTCATCCACCGCCTCCCGCCCCATGTTGTCGATCCCCTGGTCCATGACCCGATCAGCGAACAGGCAGTCTTCGAGTCGGCAAAAGGATTCCTCGAGCAGGAGTTCGGCGTGCCGTTCCACATCACCGAAGCCGAAGAGAGCGGCCACACCAAGGCAGCAACCGCGCTCCCGTTCAAGCCGGCGATCATCATCGAATAATTTCGGCTCTGTAGATACCATCGCAAGATGGGGGCTGATGCCCCCATCTTCCCTTAGGGATTACTGCCGCCGCCCCGAAGGGCGCCCCGCGGCGGCCTCAATTACCAGTTAACCTGGGAGAAAATTTTCTTTTTTTTTGAGAAGGTAATACGTTGTTATCGCATCCGGGGTACCCCAGCGGCGGGGCGAAGTCTGCATAGTTCATCAGAACCATACAGATTTGAAGAGCTAACGATAGCTCTTCAAAGCCCCGGGAGCGTCTGAGTAAATTGATGATTTCTCCAGAGCAATAATTTCCCTTTTTCCGAGAGGTTCTTCAGAACCTTGAGGACGGGAAGATTTTCTACAGAAAATCTTCGAACCCGACCCGGCCCGGAACCTCGCACGGTATCTTGCGTCCCGGTCCCTGCCGCGTGGCCATTGAAAGGTTTTTCCTGCATTGCACCAATCACAACTATACGAAACATCCTGCGGGGTCGTGCAACAGTGGGTTTCTTTGACAAGCTCCTCAACAAGGCAGAGAAGAAGGACGGGCAGCAGAGACCAGGTCCGGACGCGGACACACCGGGCCGGGAACCGGCCGGGCCTGCTGCTGCGACCGGCAGCAGTCCTGCCGGGGCATCGGTATGGATCCTGCGGGCACATAACCAGTGGGAAGGCGGGGAGTGCGAAAAGGCGCTGGAGAGCTGCGACCGGGGCCTTGAACTCGAACCGGAGAACGCGGTCCTCCAGGTATGCCGGGGGATCGCCCTCGGTAACCTCGGAAGGTATACGGAGGCCGTTGCCGCATTCGGGCAGGCGCTGGCCATCGACCCCGGCGACCGCGAGGCTGCAATAGGACGGGGGATCGCCCTTGGTGCGGCAGGCAAATGGGAGGAGGCGCAAGCGGTCTTTTCTGCTGCCATTGCGGCCGATCCCGATGATGCCATGGCATGGTACAACAACGGCGTTGCCCTCAGCGCCCGGGGAAAAGAAGCGGAAGCCATTGCGGCTTACCGGAAAGCACTGGAGATCAGCCCCGAACTTCCGGTCATCACGGACAGCGTCCTTTCGCTCCGGAACAAGAGCACTGCGCTCGAGAGCACCCGGAATTTCAGCGAAGCGCTCCTCCCGCTCAGCCAGGTGCTCGTGATCAACCCGCAGAATGCAGAGGTATGGGTCAGGAGGGGGAGGTTATTCCGGAAGATGGGACTGTACCTGGAAGCCATTGACGTGATCGGGAACGCCCTCAGGATCTCACCGAACCTGAAGGAGGCAAATAATGAGCTTGCAGTCACGCTGGTCAGCCTGGGTGACCAGAAGGGTGAGGTCTGGGCATTCGAGAAGGCGATCACCCTTGGTCCGGAAAACACGGATGCCTGGTGCGGCAAAGCGGGCCTCCTCGTGCGACAAGGGAAGTTCACCGACGCTCTTGTTGCGTTCAGGACGGCGGTCAGGATCGCACCGGAAAGTATCCCGGCACTCAGCGGTCTTGCCGATCTCTACCGGAAGATGGGTTCAAACGACATGGCGCTGAAGACCTACGACACCATTCTGGGGCTGGACCCGGCCGATGCAAGGAGCTGGTACCAGCAGGGCAGTATCCTGCAGGCTGTCGGGAAGACAGGCGACGCGGTCACCTCTTTCCGCAAAGTGCTTGCTCTCGGCATTGATGATCCGGAAATCAATTACGCCATGGGCCTTCTCCTCATGAACGCAGCCATGAACCGTGACGCCTGCGAAGCTTTCACCCGGTGCCTTGACAAGAACCCGAAAGATGCTCGTGCCCGGTACAACAAGGGCCTCATCCTCCAGAAGTACGGCAGGAACCAGGAAGCGCTTTTGGCCTATGACGTGGCAGTGGCAGATGACCCTTCCAGCACCGGCTCCTGGTACAACCGGGGTGCGGTCCTCGAAGAACTGGGAAAGACCGGGGAAGCACTCGCATCATATGAACGGGCCATTTCGCTCGACCCGTACCACGAGAAGGCACTCTTTGCCATGGGCACCGTCCTTGGACATCTCGGCAGGAACGAGGAAGCAGTCCGTATCCTTGACCGCGTGCTGGACATCGACCCGCGTAACCAGGGGGCGCTCATGGCAAAAGGCGGGGCGCTGGAAGGTCTCGGGAAATACGCAGAATCCCTCGAATGTTATAACCGGGTCCTTGCCATGGACAATAAAAACGCCGGTGCCTGGATGCGCAAAGCCGTGGTCCTTGAAAAGACTGAAAAATATTTCGAATCCTACGAATCCTATACCCGTGCCATCGAGATCAACCCGGACCTTAAAGAGGCACAGGAGGAACTGGGCTCCCTGAACCCCTGGATTGAGATCATCTGCAAGGGAGTGGAGAAAAATCCCGCAAACTGGTATGCCGTTACCCTGATAATCAAAAATACCGGCAAGTCATTTGCCTACAACCTGTCCTTAAGTGCCAGCGGATGCGGGGATTTCCGTATTCCCAAGCCTTTCATGGTTCCCCACGGCGAGGAAAAGGAGGTTACGCTCCAGATCCTTGCAGACCCGGAATCAGCAGGCCCTGTCGAGATCCACGCCCTCTACCACAACAAACTGGGCAGGGAATTTGAAGAGATCATCCAGGTCTCCCTGACCTGATAAGAAGCCGGGGAAAATTCCGGATAATCAGCCCGGGGGACTACCCGCCCGGGATCATCCATCCACAAACAAGATAAGCCGGCGCATGATACGCTAGACCTGAATATGATGATAAGGTGCACCCGGATCACCCTTACACTCCTCTGCATGCTCACCGTTGCATGCCTGAGCGGTACCGCCGCAGCGACAAGCCTTGGGACTATCTGGACCGACAATCCCTATACGGGCGCCCCGTTCACCGATGTCACGTTTACGAAAAACGACTCCTTCGTCCTGGCTGGCGGCGACCAGATGCTCTTCCGTTCATGGACCGGGGACCTCCGCTGGGGCGGGCGGGCGGGCACCTATTCGGCCATGACCGGGGACGGCAGGTATATCGTCACGGCACTCGGCAATGCCATTGTCCTCTACGACAACAAGGGGCATGATATGTGGTCGCGGTCCATGGACGGGCAGGTCCGGGGCGTTGCGATCGCAAAGGACGGCTCGCTGGTCGTCTCAATCGATGACAAAGGCAATTACAACACCTGGGCATTCAACGGGGAATTCGTTGGCAGGAACACATCCGACCTGGTCAAAAAGGTCGCCGTATCCCCAAAAGACAACATGATCGTCGTGACAACCGAGGCGGGCATGCGGTTTTTCACCCCGGTACTTTCCCCGGTCTGGGTCGACAACCGCTCCGGAAGCCTCGATGAGCTCATCGCGATCTCCGATGACGGCTCCACCATCATAACGGCAGGTGGGACCCGGCTCTCCTCCCACACCAGCACCGGAAGGCTCAACTGGATGGCCGATGTTTCGGAAAATGCCATCATCGATATGGCCTGCAACTATGACTGCTCGGTGATTGTGGTCGGCAGCCAGGACAGCAATGTCCAGGCCATCGACCGCTACGGCAAGAGCCACTGGAAGTTCAGGACCGGCGGGCAGTGGGCAAAAGCAGTCGGGGTTTCGGACGACGGATCGATCATTGCCGCAGGGTCCAATGACGGGACGGTCTATGTCCTGACCCGCTCGGGAAGCCTCCTCACCCAAAAGAAGATGGATGACTCCATCCAGTCCCGGGCACTCGCTGTCAGCCATGGCGGGGACCGGATTGTCGTTGCCGATGCAAAGAAACTCTATGGGCTTGATGTGCTGGGAGATGATGTCCCGGGCGTGATGGAGACCTTTACGCCACAGCCCCTCAACCCGGTCAAACGGACAACAACGCCGGCAACTCTTGTGCCTGCCACGGTTGTCGAAACAGAAAGTCCGCAGGAAACCCCTGCTCCACCCACGGAGACCCCCACCCGGAAGTCACCGGCCGGAGTCCTATTAGTACCCGGTGCCCTCACGGCAGCAGCGCTCCTCATGATGCGGCGGAAATAACTTTTTTTTTAAAGAGAAGAAAAGGTCCCTTATTCATTCTGAACCAGAAAAACCTGAAGGCCCCGTATACAACAGGGCCATACGGTGAGATGGGCTCCTACCGGTGGGATGCATCCACCGGAGCACCACAGATACCGCAGAATTTCGTGGATCCCGATACCGGTGCACCGCAGGAACTGCAGACCTTTCCCGCCGGTGCTGCGGCAGGGGCAGGAGAGACCTGGCGGGCACCCACGGCCGGCGCACCGCAGATACCGCAGAATTGTTCTGTTCCGGTCATCGGGTTTTTACACGAGGAGCAGGTATATCCGCCCGGCCCGGTTGCGGGCAGGGGGGGCCGGGCCGGTGCCGGTACAGGCGCAGGGGGGACCGGTACGGCAGGAGTTCCCGGTATGGCATCCCTGACCATGACAAGGCACTTGCTGCAGTACTTGTCGCCGGGGTTGATCGCGTTCCCGCATGCCCTGCAGGTCCGCACACCCCCGGCCGGGGTTGCAGGCGCAGCAGGTTGCGGAACCGGGGCGGGGGAGAGCGGTGCCGGTGACTGACCGACAGGGGCCCCGCACGAGCCGCAGAAACGGGTACCGGAGGCACAGGGTACACCACAGGACGGGCAGATATTTGCGGGGGGTCGGGAGATATGGACCTCTGCCGGCGCTGCTGCTGCAGGAGGGGCGGGAGGCGCTTCCGGTGCCGGGACGGGTTCTTCTGCCGGCTCCTGCAGGACGGGTCCGGCCTTTGCCCCGCAGTTTCCGCAGAATAACTCGTCCTCAGCAAGCGGGCTTTTGCAGGTGCTGCAGAGACGTTTCGCCGGAGGGGGTGCTACAGGAACAACAACCGGAGCTTCCGTTTCCTCGGCCTGGGACGCCCCGCAATACCGGCAGAACTTGGCCTTGGCGGATATACTTTTACCACATTCAGGGCAGAACGGCATGGTGATCGCTTTAGAAGCATATGCACCCACAGCATTATGAGTATTGCTTTTTTTTAAAAAATGGCACAGGACACAGGGTCCCGTGCAGGGGATGTATGAACGGTTATTCCTCGCCAACACTCTTTGCCCGCTTGACCCGCTCTTTGGTGGAGAAACCGGTCACGGCGTCAAGGAACTTCCGGAACCGCTTGTTGGTGTCGATAATGACCTCGTCGGTCACGTTCATGTCCGACTCCGTGTCGATGATGACCGACTTGCCACCGGCGCCGAGCGTGACATCCAGCCTTTTTAGGGCGCCGAACGTGACCCGGTAGCCCTTTGCTATCTTCTCGGCATCCTTTCCAAAACAGTTCTTCATCTCGGCAACTGCCCGTGCTTCAAGGTCCTTGGTGAGCCCGCGTTTGATGGGATATTCTTGCATAATACTTTTTTAGTAGTGGGTGTATGTTAATCTAATGACGGCAGACTCCCCAGAATGTTGTACTAAGATCCTCAGCCGGCTCGATACGGTGCATGAGGATCTTGGTGAAATGAAGCCGAGAAAAGATCTCACCATCACTTCAAAACCCCTGCCGGAGAACGGCGCAGTCCTCCTTGGCTTTCCGGGGAGCGGGCTTGTCGGCACCATCGCCCTCCAGTACATGGTCGACCAGCTGGAGTTCGAGCAGATCGGGTCCATGACCTCGCGCTATTTCCCACCGCTTGCCATGATGAACCGGGGCGTCATCAACGACCCGGTACGGATCTACCAGAAGAACGACATCGCGGCAGTCGTCGCCGACATCCCCATCCACCCGACCATCTGCTACGAGATCTCAAACTCCATCATCGAATGGCTCTCGCATTACAAGCCACGGGAGGTGCTCACGATTGCCGGCATCATTACAAACGAGCCGGAGAAACGGGTCTTCGGTGTCGCCACCACCCCCGACGCGCTCCCGCGGATCCAGGACCACACGCTCCTGCTGCCCATCGGGAGCATCTCCGGTATCGCATCGAGTATCCTGACCGAATGCAAGATCCGCAGCATCCCGGGGTTCGGCCTGCTGGGTGAGACGGTGAATGCCCCGGACCCGCGGGCATCCGCTGCCACGATCGAGGTGCTCAACAAGCTCTACAACCTCGGCCTTGATACGCAGCCGCTGATCGAACAGGCAGTCGAGATCGAGCAGAGCATGGGCAAGCTTGCCGAGGAAGTCCAGCAGTCCGCTGATACGGGACCCAAAAAGGACCTTCCCATGTACGGGTGACCACCATGAAATGTGCAGCGTTAACCGGTATTTCCCCCGACATCATCAAGGACCTCAGGTCGGGCAGGCCACGGACCATCGAGCTCCAGAGCACCCATAACATCGTGACGATCGCCGATGTCGAACCGGGCCCCGAGACCCATATCTTCATGACCTCCATCGACCTCGAAGACCTCTCGCCGGGCGATGCGGGGATCTGCGCCTATGTCCTTGCCACCAACATTTCGATGAAGCGGATCGTGGAGTTCTCCCATGGCTCGTATTTCGAGGAGCGCGAGCGGATGTCCGCCCGCGTGCAGGTAAAGTTCTGTGCCACATCCGTCATCAAGGAGGTCTTCTACGAGGGGGTCTGCAAGCCCGTTGCTGTCGAAGTGCTCAAGTCCTCGTGTTTCCACGCGGGATAAAAAAAATAAAAAAATACTTTTTTAGTGTTTCCGGAGAAGGACGAGCCCAAGAGCTACGGCACCGATGAGGACTGGCACTTCCACCGGTGATGCCGGTGTATCGCTGGGCCAGGGGGTCGGTGTTGCAATGGTCCGTTTCGTAGTCGGGGGAAGTGTCGCGGTCGTGACAGTGGGGAGGGTGGTCGCGACCGTTGTACTGCTGCTGTCCACGGCAGTAAGTGTTGCAGACACCGAGGTCTGGTTACCGGCCGTGACGGTCACGCGGTTTGCCCAGTCGAGATACCCGCTCATCAGGACCTTGATGGCGTAGGAACCGGGAGTAACATTGTACAGCGTGAACGGCGTCGTCCCTTTCTTGACGGAGTCCACATAGACCGTGGCGGACGACGGGGTCGACGTGAAGGAGATGGTGCCGTTTGCAAGGGAGGTCGACATGGGGTTGATAGTGAATGTCAGGCCGCAGACCGCATCGGAAGCACTGTTGATGACGCAAACCTGATAACTGCCAGGGACGCGGTTGGTCAGGTTAAAGGTCCCGACAATAGATGTCGTTGTTGCTGACGTGACAGATCCGTACAAATCATTCGTTTGAGAACGCTTTAAGTAGATCTGGGGAAGAGGAGAGGCAATAAATCCGGTTCCCGCGAGATTTGTAACCGAGACCGTTGTGTTAGTTACAGCGCTGCTGGGGGAGATACTGGACAGGGTAGCAACCCCGGAGGAGCTTTTCACTTCAAACCCGTTTGCGAGCGTTGCGGACTGCCCGTCCGGGTTGGTGACAACAACGTTCCAGTTCCCTGCCTGCCGGTTGGTAATATCGAATGTGCATGCGATGCTTGTAGTGCCCGTAAGTACTACACCAGTTGCAACGATATTCGCCTGCCCGGTCTTATTCAACACGACTCCGGGGGTCCCGGAAAAACCGGTACCGACTATACTGCTGATACTTATCGTCGATGAGTTGTACCCGTAGGGTGGAGTTAGGCTGGCAACTGTAGGAGCGTTGGCTGCCAAGGTTACCGATAGTGCTGTTGTTATGCCATCTTCAATAGGCACGGTAGTTGTATTACTAACATATCCGCTGGATTGCAACAGGACACCGTGAGACCCGGTAGTGAGGTTGTAAATCGTCAGTGGTGTTGTCCCTTGGCTTACAGAATCCACATAAACCGTGGCACCGGTGGGGGAAGAACTGACAGAGATATTACCTAATGCTGTTACCCCGGCGGGAAGGAGGGCCAGCAGGAGGATTATAGCGATAAGAAAACAGGCTGCTCTCATAACATCATCCTATCAAATTGACTTGGGGAGATGTTGTAGCGGGTATCAGATATATTTTATTAAATTTATTTGGCGGTGCAGGCCGCAGATCTTCCGGTGTCTCAGGATACCGGAATTATTTCGTCATCCTCAATACTATCCTCGTACCGATATACTTCATTATGAGAACGGCACTCCCCTTCCTCTTCCTTGTTCTCCTCCTCTGTCTGGTCCCGGTACCCGGTACCGCAGGGTCACCCCCGGAACAGGCCCCGGGCCAGGTCCTCGTGATCACCCAGCCGAGCGCAAACGAATCGGTCTTTGCGGAAATGCGCGATTTCTATGTCTATGGGATCTTTTCAGGAAAGGTGGAAAGACCCGGCGATATCCGGATAGAGCTGTTCCGGGGCGATGACACCCGGGGGGAGCGGGTGCGGCTCGTGGAGAGCCATGTCGACCCCGCTTCCGGTACCACGCCATGGAGCGCCATCGAGATGAATTATTCCGAAGGGCTCGACTGGGGTAACAGGATGGTGCCGGACCTTGTCAAAGAACCCGGCGGTCTTCTCAGTCCTTCCAACAAGCTGGTCGTGACCAACGAGTATTACCTTGGCCTCATCCTTGGCGGGGTGACGAAAAATTTTGACACGACATACCGCGACAACGAGGGAAAACCGTTACCGGATCTCACGGCCGGGAACTATACCCTCCGGGTGACCGGGCTCTCCGGTGACCTTGCCGGCCAGTCCGCACAAGAGACCCTCACCTTCGGCCTTACCCGTTCGGCCCTCAGCACCGACCGCCCCCCGGTCAACCTCGATAACCGCTTCCAGTACGCGTGGAACCATAACCTTCGGGTATACCGGGACTGGTTCCCGGGGTATTTCCTGTTCGCGGGATACGGGAACAAGGGGTATTCGGTCCCCAGGCGCTGGAACCCGAACAATGGCATCGAAATTGCCAATGACCTCAAGGGAACACTCATCGATACCCCGGCCGTTGCGGACAACACCATGATCCAGTACAATATTAACGAGAAGAGCACGACCTGGGCCGTCGAGATTGCCAATATCGTGAGATACGGCCTGGAGGACAGCAGGAACACAACCTTCCTCTATTACGATATCGGAGAGCCGTATCTCGCATACACCGATGTTGCGACCGGCAGGCAGAAGAACATTACCGGGACACTCGTCCCGTTCCCGCCCGGGGAACATCTGGTACTCACGAGGACGGAGATCTTCCCCCCCGGGCCTGACATGCCGGAGAACACGTTCGATCCCAACAACACAACGGCGGTAAAAGAGGTCGATTCCCGCATGTCCGACGGGATTGTCGTGCCTCCGGGAAGCATTATTGTCCAGTATGGCGTCACAAAACCCACGGCCGCGACCGTGACCGGAACAACCATCCCGTACCGGTTCACGATTGACAACCGTATTGCCGGTATCACCTACCGGATCACCAGCGATCGGGGTGATGTCGTGTACCGCTCAACCCGCGATGTCAACCTCTCGCGGCTGTTCGTTGCGGGATCAGGGCAACGGTTCAACTCGCTGTACGAGTTCGGCCATGCCTTCAGGATACCGGCAAAACCCGGACGTTATACCGTCTGGCTTGCCGGAGCCGATGAACATGATGTCCCGGTCGCCGGGACCGGAATGTCGTTCCCCGTAACGGTTCTGGCCCAGTGCCGGAACCAGGCCTGCTCAAGCCAGGATATCTGGGCATGGTTTTACTATAAGGCACCGTTGAGTCCCGGAGCATCTGCGGCATAGGAGTTCCCATGCGTGAACAGTCTTCCCTGTTGTGCCGGGCGGGAATTCCCCTGCTTCCCGTCAGGAAGCAGGGTACAATCCGGCGGGGCGGCAGGTTATTGTGACGACACGGGAGAAGACCCGACTGGTCCTCATTATCGCGGCAGTAGTTCTTGTCGCCGCCCTGGCACTGGGGATATTCTGGTCTGGTTCCGGCAATGCAGCGCATGACAACACTTCAGGTGCGGTCAAACGGATCGCGATAATTTCCATTCCGGATATTCACAGTGCTCTCCTGCCCCATGCCGGTAAAAACGGTTCGGTGGTCGGGGGACTGGCACAGTCCGCCGCGGTTATCAGAACGGTTCGCGGACAGTATGACGGGTCGCTCCTTCTCTCGTCCGGCGATGACATGGGAAACGATGAGAGCGGGATGTTTTTCAAACTCTTCCACGGGGTTCCCGAGAGAAGAGCGATGTCCGCAATGGGTTTTGATGCAGGTACTATCGGGAACCATGATTTTGACGAACGTCTCGCAGCGTACAAGGATTCACTGGGTGCAACCTCATTCCCGATCATTGCTGCCAATATCAGGTTCGATGACCCTGAAGTGCAGAGTGCAGTCAGGCCGTACATTATCAGGGATGTTGCGGGAGTCAGGATCGGGATGTTCGGCCTTTCGTACCCGGATGAGGACGAATATACCCCGGTCCTGGACGGGATAACCATCAATCCCGATATCGAAGGGGTTGGAGCGGATATGGTCCGGCAACTCAGGGCTGAAAAGGCTGATCTGGTCATTGCGCTGACCCATCTCGGGAAGGAGAAAGATCATGCCCTTGCCCGGAACGTCGACGGAATCGACATCATCGTTGGCGGGCACGACCATATCTACTATATCGATCAGGTAAACAAAACCGGCGTCAGGAACACCGTCATGTTTGACGGGGGGGTGTACGGGGACGGCGTCAGTGTCTTCTCGTTTGCGTATGCGGGGAACGGTAGTGAGCAGGGAGCATGGACGGTTATTCCTGTCGACGGCACTGCGGGAAACGATACGGAGATTGCAGCCCTTATCAGGCCTTACCGGGACCAGTATGCAGCATGGTCTGACTCCCCGGCCGGCTCGCTTAACCGTGCAATCGATGCACACAAGTCCGACCCCGCAACCGGGCAATCGGAGAGCGGAACGTTCGTGACAGAAGCCATGCGGAAGTACGGGGACGGTGCTGATATCGCATTCTGTCCGACGGGGTCGCTGAACAGGAGCACGGTGTACACCCGGGGAACTGTTACAAACGGCGAGCTCGGCCTGATGATCGATCATAACAACCGGCTCTCGTGGATCAGGATGCCCGGCCGGGAGATCCTCAACGTACTGGAAACAAGCGCCTCATTCGAAAAGCCGCTGGCGGGCAACAGTTCCGGGAGCGTTGCTCCGGTCCATCCCCTTGTTCTCCAGATGAGCGGCATTACCCTGAAAGTGGATCCCTCGCAGGAATCCGGCAGGAGGGTGAGCAATGTCCGGGTCGTGGCAGGAAATACCTCTGTGCCCCTGAATGCCGGCCAGGATTATACCGTTGTTGTGAATACCCGGATAGGGCAGTTCAGTGAAGGGTATAAGGTCTTCCAGGACCGGCCGGCCATCCAGGTCACAAATACCGATGTCAGGATCCTTGATACCCTGATACAGTATATTGCAGATCGGCCTCACGTACGGAATTCAACGGCCGCTGCATGTGCAACGTCCTGTGGATGATGCCCGGCATTTATTTTGATTTTTTAAAACCCGTATCGTTCCGGCAGGATAGTAATCCCCGGTGATGCAGGGTAATCAGGATACTCCTCTGCCATAATAACCGATATCCCAGGCACCGCTTCTTATTCCCGTTCTTAAAGGGCAGATTAATTATCACGCAGCGCGAAATTTACTGGCACACGAGCCCGTGGGCCTGTGGCTTAGCTCGGACATAGCGCCGGGCTTCTAACCCGGATGTCGGGGGTTCGAATCCCCCCAGGCCCGTTTTTCCGTTTTATGTTTTCTGCCGGCAGAACGATATGCAGCAGACACGGTTTTTGGATCCGGTTGCGATCATAAACCGGTAATAAAAAGAATCAATACCCGGTCTTCACGACCGGGTTTGCACCGATGTCAAGGAATTCGCCCTTTTCGATTGTGTACTGCGGCCAGGTAACATTCATGCCGCCGTTCGGATCTCCTGTCCTGACAAAACTGGTCCAGGCATTCATCATTGTATCGGAGACCCGGCCACCCGCAGGATCCGGGGTAATTGCGGCGGGCCGGAAGATGAAGAAGAGTTCCTCGCCATGGAACGCACCGAGGGGGCTGTCAGGCAGCATGACATACGAGAACCGGTACAGGTACGTGTTCCGGTTCAGCTTCGACTGCGACCCGGCAACAACCTCTGCCGCTTGGGAAAAGTCAATATCCGTCATGATCCGTTCCATCTGCTGCTGGACTTCTTCTGGTGTGGTTGCGGGGTATGCATCAAGGACATCTCCTGCATACTCCCCGAAATGACTGCGGATAAACCGTTGGTACTCTGTCACGTTCATGCCGGTACCGGCAGCCAATACGGTCCCTTCATCGCTGTTGGTCCCGATGATGAGGGGGACAGGGTTCTGCCGTCCTTCAAGGAAAATTGTCTCGGGCTTGCCGGGAACCAGTTTTCCGTCGATGACCGGCTTGAACCGGAGCATGCGGATCTCCCAGAACGCCGATGATGCGGGAGGCGTTGCATTGACAAGGGTCCAGACATCCACGTTCCGCATCCGCCCGATCGCATCCGGGCCAGTATACCCAAGGCTTTCTGCAAACTCTTCACCATACCGTTCAGCCTCAGGCATCGTGCTGATGATGCTGATCGTGGAACCGTTCGTCCACAAGGGTCCGCTCTCTACGATCGCCTGTCTGTAGAGCCCCCTTGTTTCATTGCCAGCAAGATGGACAAGGACGCTTGTCCCTCCCGCAGACTCCCCGAAGATAGTGATCCGGTCCGGATCCCCGCCGAATCCCGCGATATTGTTCCTGACCCACCGGAGGGCCATGGCCTGATCCTCCAGACCGTAGTTGCCTGAAGAATGCATCGGCGACTCGTTCGCAAGAGCGGGATGTGCCAGGAAACCGAGCGGCCCCAGGCGGTAATTCAGGTTGACGGCAACCACGCCTTTCTTTGCAAGGTTGGTCCCGTTATAGAGGGGCATGGAGCCCGCCCCCTGCAGGAACGACCCCCCGTGGATGAAGACCATGACCGGGAGTTTCTCATTCCCGCCCCGGGCCGGGGTCCAGACATTCAGGTACAGGCAGTCCTCGCTCATGTTCCCGGGCAGCTCCATTACCCCGGTATCCGGGGCAACCAGCTGGGGGCATGCCGGCCCGAACGCGGTTGCCGGGCGGGTACCCTGCCAGGGCTGGGCCGGCACCGGTGGCCTCCACCGCAGATCGCCGGTCGGGGGCGCTGCATACGGTATACCGAGGTAGGCGCGGATGCCGTCTGATGATGTTCCGAAGACCTGGCCGGATTCGGTTCTCACAGCGCCGGAATCCGGTGCCGTACCGGTACATCCTGCGAGAAAGATTGACCCCGCAAGGACGATTACCACCAGGGCTGCACAAACAGGGTATCGGGGACTGCACATCGTAAAAACCTTCACCGTTTCCTGTGTTTTGGGGTGAGGGGGCATTAAGGATTACGATACGCATTCCCGAATGGAACCTCCAATAGCGGGACAAAAGACACGGTCATTATACCGGTCAGCGAATACAACGGAATCTAAAAAAAAGTTACAGGTGGCTCTGCCCGTCTTCGTCGGGCTGGCCCTCATTTAGTTTCTGGAGGATCTGGACGTCGGCAATATTGTGCTGCCGGAGGGCGAGCTTCTTTGCCTTGAAGATGTTCTTCCCGTCCTTGCCGATGGCGATGCCCCGGTCCTCGTCGCGGACTTCGACGGTCGCGGACTGGTTGTCATCCTCGCCTTCGAAAAGGATGGAGGTGACCTGGGCCGGGAGGAAACAGTTCTTCAAGAACTGCTCGGGGTTGCTGTTGTATTCCACGACCTCGATCTTCTTTCCCATCGCGTCGGAGGCCTTCTTGATGGAGGCTCCTTTCTTGCCGATGGCAAGCCCCATGTCGCCAGGGTTGATAACGAAGATGAGCCGGGCGTTGCGGTCATCGACCACGCAGTCGCGGCTCCCTGCGCCGGTCAGGCTCTCAAATTGGGAGATGAGGCGCATGCAGTCTTCGGTCAGTTTCACTTCTACCATATCATGCCCTCTTTAAAGAGAGGATGTCTGACTCGCCCGGAGTCACGATGGCAAGGGTGCTGACCATGAAGGGTTTACCGCATGCCTTGCCGAGTGCCACGCTGGAGCCCTCGAACGTGTGGATGAAAAGGTTCTCGTGACCTGCAAGTTTTGACTTGAAGGCGGCGGGACAGTTGCCGGCAACGACAACCATCTGGGCTTTGCCTTCGATAATGCATTTTTCCGTGTTGTTCTGGCCAAGAATTACATTTCCTGTCTTGATGGCTCTTCTGAGTGAAGCATTAAAATCCATGTACAATTCCTCTGGTTTTTTTAAATTTAATTGTCGTGCTGTCTGACTGCTATCAGTTTCACATCGCCGGTACCGAGCTGGATCGGCTGGCCGACAATGACATTCTCTGTTACGCCGCTCAGTTCATCAACTTCATTTGCGACGGCTGCATCGAGCAGGTGGTTGACGGTCACTTCGAACGCTGCACGGGAGAGCACGCTCTCCTTCTCGCCGGCGATGCCGTGACGGCCAATCTGTTTGACTTCGCCTTCCATGCACATCATATCTGAGACGAGCATGAGGTGGCGGACATCCACGAGGATACCCTGTTCGTTGAGGGTGGATACCGCTTCGTGGATGATCGCATTGCGCGCAGCCTCGATACCGAGCACACTTGCGATCTCACTGATGTTGTTGGTGCGGGTCCGGGTGGTGTCCACGCCAACGACATCAAATACGTCCTTAAGGTTTGATCCTTCAGTATAAAGTATATACTCTCCCGTTTCCTTCCTGACCACGACACGGAGGATGTCATCGATGCCCTGCACGATGACATTCCTGACATGCTCGGCGAGCTGGAAGAGGTTCTGGTAACTCTCCTTGTCCTTGGGGGAGAAGATGAGGATCGCATTCTTCTCGTCGATCTCGTGCTCGAAATCGCGGTAGTGGCGGCGGTCGCGGATCTTCTTGGGTGCGACTTCCATGATCTCGGCAGGGGAGATCTTGCGTTTGTCGCAGACCTTGGTGTTGAGGTGGACGACCACGTGCATGTTCTCCATGTCCGTGGTGATGTCACCGAACTCGTGGAGCGGTGCGGCTTCGATCTGCCAGCTGACTTCCCGGGCCTTGTCACGGTCGTTGCTGAAATCTGCTTCGAGATAGACCGTCATCGTGGGGGTGCTGGGCTCTTTCCGTGCGTCCATGATCTCGATGAGACGCGGGAGACCGAGGGTAACGTTGATCTCGGCGACACCCGCATAGTGGAACGTACGCATCGTCATCTGCGTGCCGGGTTCCCCTATGGACTGGGCAGCAATCACACCGACGGCCTCACAGGCCTCGATGCGGGTGCTCTTGTACTCGGCAAAGACCTTATCGAGGATCTGCTTGAACTGGGTGTCGGTGATCTCTTTTTCGGAAAGGAACTTCCGGAGCTGGTCCTTGGTCTTCTGGGGGAGGTCTGCAGCCTCAATCTTCTTGTCGTATTTTTCTGCAAGAGGCATTTAGCATTCCTCCTTGAGGATACTCTCGACAATACCTTTGACATCGACCGGGTCGCCGAACGCGCTCTTGGTCGGGTCGGTGTTGTCCTCACCGTACTGGAACTGGATGATCTTGCCACCGGTCGACCGTACGGTGCCGTCATATGCCACCTTGAGGTCCTGCAGCGCGTTGATCATACGGCGCTGGAGGTACCCGCTCTGGGATGTACGGACTGCAGTGTCGACGAGACCTTCTCGGCCACCGATTGCGTGGAAGAAGAACTCGGTCGGGTTGAGGCCACCCTTGTAGCTGTGCTGGATGAACCCGTGGGCGTCCGAGCCCCGGTCGCCCTTCTTGAAGTGCGGGAGCGTGCGGTCATCGTAACCTCTGACGATACGCTCACCACGGACAGACTGCTGGCCGATACAACCGGCCATCTGCGTCAGGTTCAGCATGGAACCACGGGCACCGGAGACTGCCATCACGACAGCGCTGTTGCCGAGACCCAGGTGACGGCCGGCGATCTGACCGGTAAGGTCACGGGCTTTCCCGAGCACCTGCATGATCTGCATCTCAAGGGTTTCCTCGACGGTACGGCCGGGCATCGGTTCGAGCTGGCCGTCCTCGTAGATCTTGATCCTGCGGTCGACATCGATCGCTGCATTACGGAGTGTCTCTTCGATCTGGCCGTACTCTGTCTTGGAGAGGTCTTCGTCATCGATACCAAACGAGAAGCCGTCCAGCATGATGGCGCGGATCGAGAGCTTGGTTAAGTCATCGATGAACTTTGCCGCACGGGGCATTCCCTGCTGGCGGATGATGCGGTTGACAATCTGGCCGTCGAATGCGCCGATTGCCTTCTTGTCGATGGTACCGCATTCGAGTTTGCCGTCGATGATGCGCACATAAGCGTCGCGTTCGCACAGCTCCTTCTTGCAGACATCGCAGTTCTGGCAGGAGCTGGCCTTGAAGACCATGTTGAGGTTTTCGGGGAGAATGGTCGAAAAGACCTGCTTGTTGCTCCAGAGTTCCCTGCCATCTTCCTTCTTGCCGGGTTCGGGCATACGTTCGATGCCGGAATACCGGAGGAGATAGAGAGCATCGTCCTTGATGAACCAGCGGGTGTCATGCGTGAGCATGAAGATACCCGAGACGTGGTCGTGGATACCGCCGATGATAGGGCCGCCGAAGCGGGGTGAGAGGATATTCTCCTGCACGGAGATGAGGATGGATGCTTCTGCCCGGGCCTCTTCGGTCTGCGGCACGTGCATGTTCATCTCATCACCATCGAAGTCGGCGTTGTAGGGCGGGCATACTGCGGGATTGAGCCGGAACGTCCTGCCTTCCATGACCTTGACACGGTGGGCCATGATGCTCATGCGGTGGAGCGAGGGCTGACGGTTGAAGAGCACGACGTCGCCGTCACGGAGCTGCCGTTCCACGGTATAGCCGGGTTCGAGCATGTCGGCAACGGTATCGAGGTTGTCGGCACCGAGCCGGAGCCGCCGGTTGTCCGGGCGGATGACATAGTTCGCGCCGCAGGGTGCGTTGACATCCGGCCGTGTGGGGCCGTTCCTGACGATCTGCCGGAGTTCCTCGATGTTGTAGGGAGTGACCCGGACCGGGATCGTCATCTCGTTTGCCACTGCACGCGGGACGCCGACCTGCGCTACGGAAAGGTTCGGGTCCGGGGAGATGACGGTACGGGATGAGAAGTTCACACGCTTACCGGAAAGGGAGCCGCGGAACCGGCCGTCCTTACCCTTCAGCCGCTGCGAGAGGGTCTTTAATGGCCGACCGCTGCGGTGGCGGGCCGGGGGACAGCCTGCTACTTCGTTGTCAAGGTAGGTGGTGACATGGTACTGCAGGAGTTCCCAGAGATCCTCGATGATGAGCTGGGGTGCTCCTGCGTCCTGGTTCTCCTTGAACCGCTGGTTGATACGGATGATGTCCACGAGCTTGTGGGTCAGGTCGTCTTCGGACCGCTGGCCGTTCTCGAGAATAATCGAGGGGCGCATGGTCACCGGCGGGACGGGGAGGACCGTGAGGATCGTCCATTCAGGCCGGGCAACGTCGGGGTTGATACCCAGCGGGAGCAGGTCCTCGTTGGGGATCTTCTCCATCCGTGCGCGGATGTCGGCGGGGGTGAGCTTGTGCTCGACTTTCTTGCCGTCCTCAATCATGACCTCGGAGAAGGTGGTCGGCTTCTCGAAGTTGATCTTGAGCTGCTGTTCGCCGCAGTGCGGGCAGACGCGCTCTTTCTTGACGTCCTTCTCAGAGAGCAGGTCGCCGGTCTGGTCGTCTTCGGTACCGACCACTTTCTCGACTTCCTCGGGGGAGAGGAGCACCCGGCCGCAGGCACGGCAGGTGACACGGAGGAGTTTCCTGATGAGCCGCGTGTAGCCGACGTGGATGACGGGCTTGGCAAGCTCGATGTGGCCGAAGTGGCCGGGGCATTCGCTTGCCTTCTGGTCGCAGGTCTTGCACCGGAGACCGGGGTCGATGACCCCGAGGTTCAAGTCCATGAGGCCCTGGGGGTAGGGGAACCCGTCGTCATCGTAGGTGTCAGCCCAGATGATCTTCCGGACGCTCATCTCGCGGATTTCCTTGGGGGATAATAACCCGAACTGGATCTGTCCTATGCGTTTTGGAGATGGCATCTTACACCACGTCCTGTAACTTCAGTCTTGGGGCTATACCCATGCTCTTCATCTCATCAAGCAGGAGCTTGAATGCGTAGCTCATCTCGACCGAATAGATATCGGTCTCGTTGCCGCAGGCAAGGCACCGGGTCATGTTGCGCTTGCGGTCGAGCATCGCAACCATGCCGCAGTGTGCGCAGACATACTCCTGCACCTTGTCCGACTCGTCGAGCAGGCGTTCCTTTAATGCCATGGCGGCACCGTGGCCGATCATGACATCGCGCTCCATCTCACCGAACCGGAGACCTCCCTCACGGGCACGTCCCTCGGTCGGCTGGCGGGTTAAGACCTGCACCGGGCCGCGGGAACGGGCGTGCATCTTGGACGACACCATGTGGTAAAGTTTCTGGTAGTAGATGACACCGATGTAGATATCGGCCTTGAAGACCTTGCCGGTGATACCGTCATACATCAGCTCGCGGCCATTGTGGGAGAAGCCGAGCTTCTTTAACGAGGACCGGATATCGGCCTCGCTCTCACCTCCAAATGCCGTGGCATTGATGCGCCGGCCTTCGAGGGAGCCGACCTTGCCGCCGATCATCTCGAGCATGTGCCCGATGGTCATACGGCTCGGGATGGCATGCGGGTTGATGACGAGGTCGGGGGAGAGGCCGCTCTCGGTAAACGGCATGTCTTCCTGGTGGGTGATGAGGCCCACGACACCCTTCTGCCCGTGCCGGGATGCAAACTTGTCGCCGACTTCCGGCACACGGAGGTCGCGGGTGCGGACTTTCACGAGACGGGAACTGTTCTCGCCTTCGGTGATGATGACCGTGTCGACAATACCGTGCTCGTTGCTGCGCATCGTGACGGATGTGTCGCGGCGTTTCTCGACCGCGATAAGTTCCCCGGAGGGTTCCTCGAGGAAACGGGGCGGGGAAGTCTTGCCGATCAGGACGTCCTTCTCGGCAACAACGGTCTCGGGGTTGATGACACCGTCCTCATCAAGGTTCTTGTAGGAATCAGCACCATGGGCGCCGGCTACGTCCTCTTCGGGGACTTCAATGCGGTCGATCTGGCCGCCGGGATACCGGCGCTCTTCGCCTTCGTAGGTCCTGAAGAAGTGGGACCGGCCAAGGCCGCGCTCGATGGAGGCCTTGTTGAAGATGAGCGCATCTTCAATATTGTAGCCTTCGTAGGAGAGGATGGCAACCACGAAGTTCTGGCCTGCGGGGCGGTCGTCCGAGCCGATCAGTTCCGAGGTCTGGGTGTGGGTGAGCGGTTTCTGGACATAGTGGAGCAGGTGGCCACGGGTGTCCGGGCGGAGCTTCATGTTGGCTGCGCCAAACCCGAGGGCCTGCTTGACCATCCCTGCGCCCATCGTGACACGCGGACTTGCATTGTGCTCGGGGAAGGGGACATGGGCAGCACCGATACCGAGGATCAGGGAGGGGTCGATCTCAAGGTGGGTGTGCTCGGGCGTCAGCTTGGAGAAGTCCATGGCGATGAGGAGGTCTTCTTCCTCTTCTGCATCGATGAACTCGATCAGGCCGCGCTGGACAAAGGAGTTCATGTCGACTTCCTTTTTCTGGAGCCGGGCGAGATCCTCATCGGTGATAAGGGGTTCGCCGTTTTTCAGGACGATAAGGGGGCGGCGGGCCCGGCCGCGGTCGGTCAGGAGGACGACATCCCCGTTATACTCCTTGTGGGAGACGTTCACTTCTGAAGCGATGGCTCCCTGACGGCGCATGGTCCGGATTGTTCCGACAAGTGCCTTGGGGTCATCGACAAGGCCGATGAGCGCACCGTCAACAAAGACGCGTGATTTCTTGCTCATGATTCACCCCGTATGTGTTCGACCCCGAGATTGTGCAGGATCCGCAGGATCTCTTCTTCGTCATCGACACCTTTGCTGATCTCGACCATCTGGGCGAAGTTCTTCACCAGACCACAATTCGGCCCTTCAGGGGTCTCGCTCGGGCAGATCCGGCCCCACTGGGTCGGGTGCAGGTCACGGGCCTCGAAGTGGGGCTGTGACCGTGAGAGCGGCGAGATCACGCGGCGGAGGTGCGAGAGCACGGCCATGTGGTCGACGCGGTCGAGGAGCTGGGAGACACCGGTCCGGCCGCCCACCCAGTTACCGGTGGCAAGCGGGTGGAGGAGGCGCTCGGTCAGCACGTCGGCACGGACCGCGGTCGCAATCGAGAGATCGCGGTGACGCATGCTGGCGCGCTCGAGCTGATACTTGATATCACGGGTAAGCCTGTTGAGCGAGATACGGAAGAGGTCTTCCATCAGGTCACCGGCAAGTTTCAGCCGCTTGTTCGAGTAGTGGTCCTTGTCATCGATCCTGCGCTTGTTTAAGACGAGGTCGAAACAGGCCTCTGCCATGCGGCCGAGGAAGTGTGCCTTTGCGAGGCGGACCGAGAGGACTGCTTCCTGGTACCCCTCGTCACCTTCCTTGAGGTTAGCCGGCATCGCATAGTTGAGGTGCGGCAGGAGGTAGTTGTCAAGGACGAACTCGGCGCGCTTGCGCTGGTAGTCCTTGGTCTGGTTGGGTGCCAGTTTCTTACCGACATACATGACTCCGCCGTCGACCGAGTCGCACTCGCTCTCCTCAAGGTTCTGCATCATGAACGTGAGGATGTCTTCATCGGTCGAAACCGCGTTCACGACTTCCTGGTCATTGGTCATGCCCAGTGCCCGCATCAGGTCCACGAACTTGAGGTGGCCGGCAACGGACGGGAAGGAGACCTCGAGGAGGTTCTTCTTGTTCCGCTCGACAACCACCAGTGCGCGGTACCCGCGGAACTGGGAGAACACCTTGGCTACGTAGATGCGCTCGTTGTAGCGTTCGGTGAACTCGGTCATGATCTTGTTGGACGCAAGGTCCTCCAAGGTCATGAGCACGCGCTCCGTGCCGTTCACGATAAAATACCCGCCCGCGTCAAACGCGTCCTCCCCGTGGGTGACCCGCTGCGCGTCGTCCATGCCATAGAGGTTGCAGGCAAGGGAACCGACCATGATCGGGAGCTGCCCGATGGTCGTGATGATGGGTTCCTGCCGGTCCTCGCCATGGACAAGGGTGAGACCGAGCTGGATCGGCGCGGCATAGGTCAGGTTGCGTAACCGTGCCTCGCATGGGTACAGCTCACCCTGCGAACCGTCCGCTTCCCGCACCAGGGGCTTTTTTACTTCGATGGTCCCGAGTTCCACCCAGACCGGCTCGTTGTTCTTGCCCCGGTTCTCGATATCGGTCTCGATAACCCGCTGCTCGTTTACCACTTTCTGGAGATTGTGTTTTAAGAAATAGTTGAAGGAGTCAAGCTGGTGGCGCGCAACATGCTCCCGTGAAAAATATGCCCTCGATAAAATACTTCTGTCAATCAGACTGACCATCCCCGGAATTACTTCTTTGGTCTCTTGATCACGAGACGGTATGCCTCGGCCCTGCCTGCCGTGTGACTCGCCCGGATAACTTTTATGACATCGTCGACTTGTGCGCCGATCGTCCTGACTGCAGGATCGTCATGGTAGATTTTCGGTAATTGTTCCGTAGTAATGTTGTAGTGCGACAGGAGTTCAGATACCTCCTCCTCACTCATAATTTTATGATCCGGCACCATCGCGTGCTCCAACACATTCAGTTTGGTGCTCAATGAAAAACCCCCTCACAGATGAACAAATTTCCTCTCAGATGCATCACCGCAAAAAACCCACGATTACTCGTGGCAACGGGCCCGGAGGGATTTGAACCCCCGACCACCTGGTTAAAAGCCAGGCGCTCTACCGAACTGAGCTACGAACCCTTGAAGTCGAGATGTACAGCATTATAACAATGCGGAAAAACTATATAAATATTCTTACCCCACCAATAATTTTCTGATCTGATCTCCAGTTCAGGCAGGCAGCTGGGTTGCATCGGGGAATTTTTCACTGATCTCTTTCAGCCGCTGTTCATCTGCCTGTATCTTGGCTTCAATTTTTTGTATGGAGGCAAGGTCCTCATCAGATATCTTGCAGTCGGGACGGGATACCCCACAGGAATTCTTCAACACCGTAAGCAGGTTCCGGTCGACTTCGATACTCTTCCTGAGCAGGCCATATTCTTCGATCAGGGCGGGATCGATACCTGCATCCTTTGCAACAGTAGATTTCTGGGAAACGCTCCTGCGGCGTTCGAAGATCTTCCTGATCGCATCGAGGAGCTGGGCAGGATTCACCGGTTTTGTAACAAAATCCTCGATATTGAGGCTGTGTTCCTGCGCCTCCTCCGGTGAGATTTTCTTGGCGGAGAACATGAGAACGGGAAGATCCTTTGTTTCAGGGCCTGCTTTTATCTTTTCCAGGGTCTCCCAGCCATCCATGGGTTCCATCATGATATCCAGGAGAATGAGGTCCGGTTTCGTGGTCCTCAGGATAGATAACGCTTCGTCACCCCCATGCGATGCTACAGGTTTGAACCCTTTGCGCTTTAACAGGGCCACCAGACCATCTACGATGAACGGGCTGTCATCTACGATCAAAATGGTGTCATCCACGATATCTGTCCCTCACGCTCATCAGGTTGCCGGAAGTATTTCGGTATCGGGAGTGATAGTGCATCCCGAATGCCCGATAAGGGTTCAACCGCATAATATTTTATCCCATACGGCCAGAGGCAAACTGCCCGTCCGGACCATTATTTGGGAGAGCCGGTGAGCTCCCCCTTGATTTGCTCGAGCCGGTTTTCCTGGAATTTGATATTCATCTCCATACTCTTGATAGCACGGGAGATCTCTTCGCTGACACGGACTTTTGAGTCATTGAAATTGTATGTGGTTTCGAGGATTTTCATGAGGCGCTTGTTCACATCGATACTCTTGCTTAAGCGGGCATATTCGGTGATGATCTCGGAGTCGAACCCGGATTGTTTTGCCATATCCATGTCGGATTTGATTGACTGGCGACGGGAGAGGACATGTTCAATCGCATCGTAGAGTTCGCGGTGGGTGATGGGTTTTAAGACATAATCCTCGATATAAATACCATATTCCTGCGCTTCGGTGGGTGTCAGCTGTTTTGCCGTAAGCATCAGGACAGGGATCTCCTTGGTATCGGGATTTTCCTTGATCCGTTCGAGTGTTTCCCACCCGTCCATGGGTTCCATCATGATATCGAGCAGGATCAGATCAGGTGTAACGGTTTTTAAGATCTCCAGGCATTCTTCGCCCCCGTATGCAGCCACGGTCCGGTATCCGCCACGTTCAAGCATAGTGACGAACACATCGACAATAAAAGGGCTGTCGTCAACCACGAGAATGGTATACATTACATCGCCTCCGCAATTTTCTGAGTAACAGCAAGCATCTGCAAATGAATTTTTGCGGGATCTGCCTTATCCGCAATGATAGCAGCAACAAGGAAATTTTCCCCCGCACCCATGATAATGATAGAGGAGTCCTCTGCTTTTATCATTACCGACTTCATCGATTTCATCCGGATAATACTCCCGACCGATTCTGCTGACGCAAGGATAGTAGCAGAAAGTGCCCCGAACCAGGGTTCATTGAGATCCCGGTCAAAACTTTTACCTGCGATTATCCCATCCCGGGAAACAAGGGCACATGCCGCAACCCCGTTAATGGATCGTACCTGTTCAATAAATGCAGAGATCTTCTCTTTTAACATGCTGCTACTCCTGCTGCATTACCCTGTATAATTGATAATACCTGATGAGAGCATATATACGTATTGTTTTTTATGCCTTTGTACGCTGTCAGTCCCGGGTAAATCCACGTAATTTTGTATCCCCGTCACGTATCCGGCACATTATATTCCTGCACAATATATCCTTTGTATTATGTACTCGCGCAGAAGAGCCAATGGTGATCAGGTCGAAAGAACCGGATAATAATTTTAGCTCATACATTGCTTCCCTTACCAGAAAGCCGGTCATGTACCTGAACCGGTAACCACCGGTTACCGTAGATTTCTCTTCTGTGGCAGGTCCGGATTTCAACAATTTATAAATACCTTTTTCCCTAACAAGAAGAGATAGGTTTCAGATGATCCGGGCTTACACGATCACTTCGGGAAAAGGCGGGGTTGGCAAGACAACGCTCACCGTCAATCTCGGGATATCCCTTGCCCTCCTCAACCGTGAAACGTACATTCTCGATGCAGACATCGGTATGGCGAATATGGCCCTTATCCTGGGAATGGATGATGTGCCGGTCACCCTCCATGAAGTCCTCGCCGGCAAAGCCGACATCGAGGACGCCATCTATGAAGGCCCGGCCGGGGTGAAAGTGGTGCCCAGCGGGATCTCCCTGCAGGGGTTCCAGCAGGCAGACCCCGACAACCTGCGGGAAGTCATGCGCAAACTGGTTGACCGGTGCGAGTACCTCCTTATCGATGCACCGAGCGGGATCTCCAAGGAAGGAGTGGTGCCGCTCTCGGTAGCGGATCAGGTCATCCTTGTCGTCAACCCGGAACTTGCATCAATGGCCGATGCCCTGAAAACAAAGATCCTCTGCGAGGTGATGGGAGGCAGTGTCTATGGCGCAATACTCAACCGGGCCGGACATGAACATACCGAGCTCCGTTCGCACAGCGTTGAAGAGGTCCTCGGGGTCAAAGTGATCGATGTTGTCCCGGAAGATGCCAGCGTCCGCCGGGCTGCAGCGTACAAGACCCCCTGTGTACTGAAATACCCGGACTCGGATGCCAGCCGTGCATTCAGGCGGATTGCGGCCCGGATGAGCGGTGCTGACTATGAGGAGGAACCGGACGGAGCCAAAACTGAGAGTTTTGTCGATCGTCTCGCCCGTGCAGTATTCAGGTGATAATACTCCGGAGAACCATGGCTTACGAAGGATATATGCTGGTCCTGTTCGGCGGCGTTATCGTTGTGCAGCAGTTTATCATTTATCTCATGTACGTCAGGATACGACAACTGCTTGCCGAGGTCAATTCCATCCATGGTAAGATCTCGGTCACGGATACCGAACTGGAAAACCTTATCAGCCGCGTCGAGGAATTCAAGCGCGGAAAGATCTAAGAATACTGCTTTTTGCTTTCTTACAACCCGGCAATCCGCAACATAAGCTACATAAGTGATATGATCTAATAGTAGGAGAGCGGGGCCATAGGGTAGCCTGGCCATCCTAGGAGACTGGGGGTCTTCTGACCTGAGTTCAAATCTCAGTGGCCCCATTTTATTTTGTTGTAACCCGACTTTTTTAGTGTATCATGAAACTCACCGATACCTGCATTGACTGCCTGTTATCGCGGGTTGTGTTCGAGTGCGAGCTGGTCTCTGCCGATAAGGACTGCACAGAGAAAACGGTCTCCACCTGCCGGGACCTGCTCGAATCCCTCAGGGACTCATCCCTCTTTCACCCGCAGATCGCAAGCGCCGTGCACCGGAAAGCCTGTGAGATGATCGGCAACCCGGACCCGTTCCGGGAACTCAAAACCGCCGGTAATGAGCAGGCGACAGGGGTCTGCCGGCAGGTAAGGGGGCAGCTCCACACATTCCACGACTTTGTCCTTGCCAGTGTCATCGGGAACACCTTCGATTACGCGGTAAAAGACCATGATGTGACTGCCGACTTCTCCCGCTTTTTTGCAGAGGAGTTCCCAAAAGGGCTCGATGTCGATGATACGGACCGCATCCTCTCCCTGTGTTCCCGGGTCGTTTACCTCACCGACAACTGCGGGGAGATAGTCTTTGACCGGCTCCTTGTCGGGTTCCTCAAAGCACACGGGTCCCATGTTACCGTTGCTGTCAGGGATGCACCGATTCTCAACGACGCGACCATGGAAGATGCCCTTGCGCTGGGCTTCGACACGGCAGCCGACTGCCTGACAACAACCGGGGGCGGGGCCGAGATCGGTCTTGACATGGCAAAGATGCCCGCGGACCTGGCAAAGGCAATCGATGAGTGCACCATCATCATCTCCAAGGGCATGGCGAATTACGAGTCACTCAGCGAGTATGAGGATCTGCCACCGGTCGCATACCTGATGTGCGTCAAGTGCGAGATGATTGCCGAGGATACGGGGATTAAACGGGGTTCGAAAATCGCCATGCTACGAACGTAGCAGTGGCGATTTTCTCATCCTCCCTTACGGCCGGATTTCGAAGATTGCGCTGTTACGTACGTAACAGACGCAATCTTCTCATGCTCCCTGCGGTCGCATTTCGAAAATTGTCATTTTACGAACGTAGCAGTGGCGATTTTCTCATCCTCCCTGCGGTCGCATTTCGAAGATCGTTTTGCTGCGGTTGTAACAGACCCAATCTTCTCATGCTCCCTGCGGTCGCATTTCGAAAATTGTCATTTTACGAACGTAGCAGTGGCGATTTTCTCGTGGCCCCTGACGGCCGGAGTTGGAAGTTGCCCGTTGATTTTTCCCGATCGTACTTCACCCGGTATTCAACGATAACCTGCCTGTGAAAAGCCGCACCCTGACGCCCGCTCTTCCCGGCCGGTGCGCAGAGCTGCCGGGGGATTCGCCCTTCTTATAAGCGCTTTTAAAAAAATCCCCATAGGATTTTAAGAGTGGACTATTGAACACTTAACCATGGTACTTCCTGATGTGGGAATATCCTTCGGGTGGTTGCTGATTGTCGGTGGCGCCCTTCTCCTCCTGGTCGAAGTGCACAGCCCGGGTTTTTTCGCAACCGTGCCGGCAACGGTGATGATCATTCTCGGCATCCTCCAGCTTATCGGAGTTGACATATCCAACCCATGGATGGGCGGGATCATCGGCATCGTTACTGCACTGTGCGCAGCCGGGTTCACGGTCTGGATGTATGGCAGGATCACCACCAATGAGAGCCCGACAACGATCAGCCGCGATTCACTAGTCGGAAAAGAGGGACAGGTAAGATCAGCAGTCGATCCGAAAACCCTCTCCGGCAAGGTTGTCATCGGCTCAACGGTCTGGAGCGCCCACTCCACCGGCCGGGTCATTGCAGAAGGAAAAAATGTGAAAGTCGTGGCTTCCGAAGGAGTCCATATCGTTGTTGAAGAGGTGAATTAACATGGCATTTATCGAAACGCTCATCATCATATTCCTGATCCTCGTCATCGTCGCCATTTTTGCAAAAGGCGTGGTCATCATCCAGCCGTACGAGCAGGGCCTGCAGATCCGGCTTGGCCAGTATGTCGGGAGATTGAATCCCGGCTTCCGCTGGATCGTCCCGTTCGTCTCCGACGTTACCAAGCTCGATCTGCGTACACAGGTTATGGAAGTCCCGAGCCAGGAAGTTATCACGAAGGATAACTCCCCGACCAACGTTGACGCAATCGTCTATGTCCGGGTCATCGATCCCGAGAAAGCATACTTCGAGGTTGCCAATTACCGTCTTGCAACCGTGGCGCTCGCCCAGACAAGCCTCCGTGGCATCATCGGGGACATGGAGCTCGACGAAGTCCTCTATAACCGGGACATCATCAACACCAAGCTCCGGGACATCCTCGACCGCGAGACCGACCAGTGGGGTGTCAAGGTCGAACGCGTCGAGATCAAGGAAGTGGACCCGGTCGAGGCGGTCAAGAACGCGATGACCGAGCAGACCGCGGCAGAACGTGCCCGCCGTGCCGCTATCCTCCGTGCAGATGGAGAGAAACGTTCGGCAATCCTGAAGGCTGAAGGCCTGCGCCAGAGCATGATCCTCGAAGCAGAAGGCGAACGGCAGAGCAAGGTGCTCCGGGCAGAAGGAGAGCGGCTCTCACGGATCCTGCAGGCACAGGGTGAGGCACAGGGACTCCGTATTCTCTCCGTAGGAGCGGCACCGCTTGACAGGAAGGCCATCACGGTCCTCTCGCTGGACGCCCTAAAGAGTATGGCTAACGGGCAGGCAACCAAGATCATCTTCCCGTTCGAGATCTCCGAGTTGATCCGCCAGGGTGCAAAGTTCCTTGGTGCAAAGGATGAGACCGCTGAAGAAACAGCAGGACGTCCGGTTATGGACGACAGCATTCTCGGCGTTATCCCGAAACCGGAAACCGTCGATGCCATCCTCAAGGAGATACAGGACGCCGTTCCGAAGGTCTCTGAGGACGAACTCAAGGACACCAGCAAGCGCAGGGTCATACCGGAAAAAGAGGAATAATTTTTTTTTATTTTTTGTACAGGGCTGCTTTTCTCAGGGCTGGGTCATAACCCATGCGGACATAGTCCTTGACCATCCGCCGGGCAGAAAATTGGTGAGCGGTCGTCCGGATCGCCTCTTTCATCTTTTTCACCCACATGTGCGGGACACCATCGTCGCCGACGGTATAATACAGCGGGACAACTTCGCGCTCAAGCAGTTCATACAGGTGCTGTGCGTCAGCCCGGTCACGGTCTGTTCCGGTATAATTGTTACCAAACGACCACCCGTTCATGCCGTTGTAGGCCTCGATCCACCACCCGTCGGGAATGCTCATATGCAAAACGCCGTTTAAGGACGCTTTCATCCCGCTCGTCCCGCAGGCCTCCATGGGCGGGACAGGGTTGTTGAGCCAGACATCCACCCCATGGACAAGGTACTGGGCCATCTGCTCGCCATAGTCCTCCACGAACGCGATCCTCCCCCCGAAGTCCTGCTGGTGGGCATACTTGTATACCCTCTGGATGAGCCGTTTTCCTTCGTCGTCCGCAGGATGGGCTTTCCCGGCAAAGACAAACTGCACGGGTTTCCAGCGGTTGTTGACGATCTTTTTTAACCGTTCGAGGTCATTGAAGATGAGGTCGGCCCGCTTGTAGGTGGAGAAACGCCGTGCAAACCCGATGGTGAGGGCATTGGGGTCAAGGAGGGCTCCGCCGGTAATGACATTGACCGGATCTGCCCCCTCCCCCACCCATTTCCTGCGTTTGAACTCCCGGATACGGTTGACCAGTTTCCGCTTGAGCTGCGCATGGGCGTGCCACAGTTCCTCATCAGGGATCTCAGAGATCATCTCCCAGATGAGCGGGCTGTCGTGCTGGTCCAGCCATCGCGGGCACGAGGGGGAAAAATACTGGTTGAGCAGCATCATCATCCGGGGGTCCAGCCACGTCGGGACATGGACCCCGTTGGTGATATGGGTTATCGGGACCTTCTCCACGGGAGATTCCGGCCAGAGCGGGTTCCACATAGCCCGGGCAACCTCGCCGTGCTTCTTGCTCACGCCGTTTTTAAAGGCACTCATCTTCAGGGCAAATGCCGTCATGTTGAAGAGTCCCGGGGGATCATCCGGCGTGAACCCCATCTGGAGGAACGTGGCGCGATCGATGCCGAGGAGGGGGTAGTAGTGGTTGAAGTATTTGTCCATGAGATCATAGGGGAACTTGTCGTGACCTGCCGGCACGGGCGTGTGCGTGGTAAAGAGCGTTGTATCCCGTACCCTGCGGGAAGCCTCCTCGAAACTGAGCTTGTCGGCAACCTGCTCCCGCATGCGTTCGAGGAGGGCAAACGCAGGATGGCCTTCGTTCAGGTGGACGATGGAAGGTCGTATGCCAAGGATATCGAGGACATAACTCCCGCCAATCCCGAGAACGATCTCCTGCCGGAGCCGCAGCTCGTTGTCACCGGTATAAAGCCGGTACGATATCAGGCGGTTGGCCGGATCGTTCTCCCTGATATCCGTATCGAGAAGGATAAGGGGGATGTTTCCCACGTCCACCCTCCAGACCGCAACATAGATCGGGGGGTCGATGAAGGGTATCTTTGCAACCAGCTGGTTATCGTGGTTGTACATAACCCTCCGGATGGGTGCGGCATCACGGTTCATGAGCTCCCGGATATTCTCCTGCCAGCCATCGGGACCGATATGCTGGTGGAGATATCCCTCGGAATACATGAAACCGACTGCCACGAGCGGGAGGCCGATATCGCTGGATTCCTTCAGGTGGTCCCCCGCAAGAAAACCAAGACCCCCTGCGTAAAAGGGGAGTGAGTGGTGGAGGCCGTACTCGGCGGAAAAGTAGGCAATGGTAAGGTCATGGTCGTGGGAAAACCGTGAGGCAAACCAGCTGTTCTTCGCATCGAGCTCATGCCGGAACCGGGACATTACGATATCGTAATGCCGGAGGTAAACAGGGTTTTTTGCCGCGGCAAGAAGGGTCTCCTCCGGAAGTTCGTGGAGCATCCGGACGGGGTTATGGACGCTCTCGTTCCATGCAAGGGGGTTGAGCTGTTTGAAGGCCATCTTCACTGCCGGGTTCCAGCTCCACCAGAGATTATAGGCAAGATCGACAAGCCCTGAGATCCGTTCCGGGACATGCGAGAACCCTTTCCTGCCGGTATCCGCCATGGTATTTCCTCTCTAGATGTGTAGTCGCACAACCATCCATAAATACTATTGCATAAGTAGCCGCTTTCTCCGGTGCCCTCCCATGCACAGGTCCGGTTTTTTTATGGTTTGTGTTAGGGGGGAGCCAAAAGTTGAAATCGGCCGGATGCACAAGGAAAAACGGGGTACCGGTAATGGATGAGCACTTCTGGGCAGACGCGTATGCACAAGCCAGAGCCCCCCGCCTGCACCCGGTCCTTGTCGGGTTCAATCTCAACCTCGACCGGATCATAACAGTCGGCAGGGAACTGCTGGAAGCCGAAGGTTTCCGGGCCGGTGATTTTGCCCGGCTCCGCTCGCACCTCATCCATTCCATGGAGCACTGCACGGCAGAAGAGTGGTTTGTCACCGATCCGGCACAGTACGCCCGGTTCACAGGATATTTTTCCGGTACCGGTTCCATCTCCATGGGGGGACAGGCAGGGATTGCCGCACTCCACCTTGCCCGGCTGGGTGTTCCGGCGGTCATCTGCCTCGCACCGGCCATGGGTACTGAAACGAGACAGATGCTGGAAGAAAATTCGGTCCGGGTCCCGCATACCCCGGGAAACAACACCGGGCATGATGCGGTCCACCTCGTCTTTGAATACAAGCCCGGGCTCGTCCCGCTGGCAGAGGGGGCGGTGCCAAGGGACAACCGGTTTATCGCATCGCCGAAAAAAACCGCGGAGAACACCATTCTCCCCCGTGATGCGCTCAGATCGGTCCTCCCGCAGGTTGCAGGGTGCACGCGGGCGTTCCTCTCGGGATACCAGTACCTGCAGGACGAGCGGGAATTTCTCCTGGCTGCCGGCCAGATCCGATCCATCAGGAACCGCAACCCGGCGATGCGGGTCCATATCGAATGCGTTTCCGTTACCGATACATCCGCCCTCACCGGGCTCGTCCGCCATATTCTCCCGGTTGCCGACAGCGCCGGCATGAACGAACATGAGCTCTCCCTCCTGCTGGGCCATGAGCCGGAAAAAACTCCTGACGGCCTGGTGCAGGGCCTCCTTGAACTTGCAGAAAAGACCGGACTTTGCCGCATCCACCTCCACACATTCGGGTATTACCTCCTCATCATCCGGAAGGACCGTGCCCTCCCGGATGCATCACGTGCTGCCCTCCTGTATGCGGCCCGGGTTGTTGCCGAGGCAGCCGGGGGCACAGGTACCCGTATCTCTCCCGCCGGTATCGGAGCCGCCAGACAGGTTGCGGAAGTTTTCGGGGATGGAATAGAGCAGGGGATGGGTTCTGCGGGAGATTACCGAATCCTTGCCATACCGACCCTGATCGCGTCAGAAATTACCAAAACCGCCGGTCTTGGTGACATTCTCTCCTCAACAGCATTTGTTGCAGACCGGTTTTAACCCCCGGCATGCCCGCACACGATTAAGAGGGAAAATCACAGGATGAAAATCCGGATCTGGACACCCCGGGATAAGACCGGAAAAATCCCATTTTCGTATTTATATTTTCCATTATCTCGTTAATATTCCTTCAGATACATTTAATTATTGCTGCCACGTTAACTAACTGTGCTGGGTATTAATACGGTCTGCAACATGCAACGCGATCCAATACGATAATCATCAGACGAATCACGGGGCGGAGGGTATCAATACCGGGCGGGAAGTGCGGTACATGTCTGATATTTGCCTGGGTTTTGAGGTCCACCAGCCATACCGGCTGAGCCGGCAATTCAAACCAGATCCAAAACTGAAAAAGAAAGATCTGTTCGATCACTATTTCGACAAGATGAACAAGGAAGTCCTCCTCAGGGTTGCCGACAAGTGCTACAACCCGGCGACAAAGGTCCTTTTGGAGAAACTTGACAGCGGGTTTTCCTGTTCGTTCTCACTGTCCGGCATCCTTATCGAACAACTCGACAAGTGGAGCAGGGACACCCTGGACCTGTTCGGGCAGGCAGCACGGCATAAGAACTGCGAGATCATCGGCCAGACCTACTATCACAGTATTGCCAGCTGTTTCCAGGATAAAACAGAGTTTAAGGAACAGGTGCGGATGCACTCCGACCTCATGTATGAGAACTTCCGCGTGAGACCTGCGATATTTGAAAACACGGAGTTCACCTTCAACAACGAGATCGCTTCAACCGCCGGTGATATGGGCTTTTCCGGCATCTATACGGAGGGTGTTGACCGGATCCTCGGGGGCAGGAGCCCCAACCACGTGTACCGCTGCAGGGGCATTCCCGTCCTCCTGCGCAATATCACCCTTTCCGACGACATCGCATTCCGCTTCGCCAACCGGTCGTGGGAACGGTACCCGCTCACTGCCGATACCTATGCAGACTGGATAGCATCGTCGCCGGGCGACATTGTCAATATCTTCCTTGACTACGAGACCTTCGGCGAGCACTTCTGGCAGGAGACCGGGATCTTTGATTTCCTCGATGCACTGCCGGGAGAACTCGAAAACCGGGGGGTAAAAAGCCTCCTCCCGTCAGAGGTCGTGGCAAACAATGTCCCGGCCGGGGATATCGATGTTCACGAGAGCATCTCGTGGGCGGACCTTGAGAAGGATACCTCCGCATGGATGGGAAACGACCGGCAGAAGACCGCGTTCCATGCAGTCCAGGCTGCCCGCCCGTACGCCGTGGACAAACCAATCTGGCGTTACCTGCAGACAAGTGATCACTTCTACTACATGGCATCGAAATACGGGACCTGTGGCGAAGTGCATGCGTACTTCAGCCATCACGATGCGGATGAAGCGTTCAAAACCTACATGAGTGTTCTTGCCCACATGGAGGCACGCAATATCCGGGTCATGAAGAACCGGAAGTCTGCAAAGACGCTCCGGATCCTCGATCCGGAAAATGCATTCCACTTTGCCGGGCCTGCCGGGTTCATCGGCCACACGGCATACAGCCTGGACCAGTTTGAGGAACTGCTCTATATCGTACCAAAAGACTCCATCACCTACCATCTCGAACGGGGCGATTTTGCCCGCTGGATTACTGACGCGCTGGACGACCCCCATCTCGCCGAGACCCTCCAGGGCCTGACTGAGCGGCACGACCTTATCAAAACCATCAAGGAGCGGAGAGAACTCTTATGGAGTCATTTAAGATAGCCTTCTTCTGCTGGGAATCGATGTATGCCGAGCGGGTCGGCGGACTTGCAAGTGCTGCTACCAACCTTGCCGAGACGCTCGTTTTGCAGAACCATGAAGTCCACTTCTTCACCCGGGGAAACATCCCGGACCAGGAGGTCAACGGGGTCCAGTACCACTACTGCCGTCCCACCGGGAACAATATCGTCGAATACTGCGATACGATGAGCCGCCAGATGGTGCAGCAGTTCAGGGTACATGATGCCCCGCACCGGTTCGATTTTCTCCATTTCCATGACTGGCACACGGTACAGGCGCTCCATGAGCTGAAGGACCGGAATACCATCCTCACCTTCCACTCGACAGAATACGGGAGGAACGGCAACCAGTTCGGGGACTGGTGGGAGTTCAAGGAGATCTCCGGCAAGGAGTGGTACGGGGGGCTCATCGCAAAGCAGGTGACCGCAGTCTCCGCGACCATGAAAAAAGAGGTGATGCATCTCTACAACATCCCTGAGGGGAAGTGCCGGGTCATTCCCAACGGCGTGGTGCCGCAGCAGTACCGGGCGGAAGGGGTTGATCCCGGCGAGGTCAAGAAAGCGTACGGTATCCACCCGTATGCTCCCCTCATCCTTTTTGTCGGCAGGCTCGAGTACCAGAAAGGCCCTGACCTGTTCATCGATGCAATCCGCGAGGTCTGCCACCAGCGCTGGGACGCACGGGTCATTGTTGCCGGGGACGGGAGCATGCGCCAGTACCTCGCGTCCCGGGCACAGGACCTGCCGGTGAACTTTGTCGGGTATGTCCCGGATTCCGAGTACATCCGGTTGCTGAACGCCAGCGATCTCGTTGTCATCCCGAGCAGGAACGAACCCTTCGGGCTTGTCCTTTTAGAAGCATGGAGCGCAGAGAAGTGCGTGATCGCATCCAATGTGGGAGGGCTCGGCGAGAACATCGATTCATTCGTCAACGGCATCAAGGTGGATGTCAATGCCGAATCGCTTGCATGGGGGATGAAAACGATGCTGGACGAGCCATGGAATGCCGGGGCACTGGGCATGCGGGGACGCAGGAAAGTGGACCGGGTCTTCCTCTGGGGACCCATCGTAGAACGGCTGACCGATACCTACTCCCGGGTTGTTGCATGAAACGGGGCGGCTTACCAGCACCACCTCTCCCGTTCCCGGCTTCCCCACCTGCGTATCGCTGTATTCATCTGTTTTGTGCGGGATAGGATCAAGCTGGAAAACCAGGAACCGTGATCTCGCATGCACCCGCCGAATTTCAAGGACACGATCGCCGCCTCGCCCTATATCTTCACCCTGGGGGTGGCGGGGGACAGCGGTTCGGGGAAGACCAGCTTCACGCAGGGAGTCCGGAACATATTCGGCAGGGATCTCGTCTCCACGATCACGCTTGACGATTACCATGCCCTTGACCGCGAAGGGCGCAGGGAGAAGGGACTTACTGCCCTGAACCCGGCCGCAAACCGTCTTGACCGGCTCGAACAGGACCTTATCCAGCTCAAAAGAGGTGTACCGGTCGAGAAGCCGGTCTATAACCATGCGACCGGAACATTTGATCCCCCGGTCATCTTCCGTCCCAAAAAGATCCTTATTCTCGAAGGCCTGCATACCCTGTTTACCCCCACCCTTCGGAAATACCTGGACTTTTCCCTCTTTGTCGACCCCACAAAGGCAGTCAAGTACGACTGGAAGATACGGAGGGATGTGAACAAGCGGGGCTATGCCCGCGAAGCAGTAGAGCAGGAGATCGCGGAGCGCGAGCCCGATTACGAGCGGTTCATCGCACCCCAGAAAGAGTACGCCGATGCCATCATCGGGATAGATTACTCCGAATACGGCAAAATGCTCGGTATCCGGAGGAATGTCTACCGGATCGCCCTCTCCCAGAACCGGATGAAGCAGAACCTTGAGAACATCAGTCTCTGCCTCGACCTCTATGCGATCCTCTCCCTCTCCGGGCGGAACTTTTCCCTCAAGTTCCTGACCAGCGAACACGACGGGCGGAAGATGGGGAAGCTGGTCATTGACGGTGAACTGAGCGGGCACGTGGTGAAGAAGCTCGAACACAGTATTGAACGCCAGACAAAGGTCCATCCCATCTCGATCTTCCAGAACCGCGATTATGTGACTGCGGGGGACCTTGCCCAGCTGATCCTCTGCTGGCGGATTATCAACCGCCGCATTTTCATGGAGACGGCCCGGTGATTGCAGGTGCAGGACACCACCCAGCCATAACAGTCATAACCTGTGAGCGAGAAGGAAAGGATAGGAGCGAACCATGCATGAACAAAGGTACAGCAGCGGCAGGAAAACCGTCAGCCCCTGCCGGGGTCCCTGCATACATCCGTTTCTGATACACCCGCAGGAGCGGGGACGGGGAGACCGCAACGGGCATATATCCTGGCAGGTAACCATGAACACAGGAGGAACAGGAGCATGAAACGTATCGGTATACTGACGGGAGGGGGTGACTGCCCGGGGCTCAACGCGGTGATCCGGGCGGTGGTGCGCTCGGGTCTGCCGTATGACTTCGAGACACTCGGGATACGGAACGGGTGGCAGGGGCTCATCGAGGGGGATGTCGAGCCCCTGACGGATTTTTCGGTCTCGGGGATCCTCCCGAAAGGCGGCACGATCCTCGGGACCTCACGGACCAACCCGCTCGCAAAGACCTCCGACTTCCAGAAGATCAAGGCAAATATCAAAAAATACGATATCCATGCGCTGGTCGTCATCGGCGGCGACGGCACCCTCTCGGCAGCCCGCGATGTGGCAAAACAGGGGATCTCGCTTGTCGGGGTCCCCAAGACCATCGACAACGATATTTCCGGGACCGATGCGACCTTCGGGTTTGACACTGCGGTCGCGACGGTAACAGAAGCCATCGACCGGCTCCATACCACTGCCGAGTCCCATCACCGCATTATTGTCGTGGAGGTCATGGGACGCAATGTTGGCTGGATCGCCGTCATGTCGGGGATTGCCGGGGGGGCGGACGAGATCCTGATCCCCGAGATCCATACCAGCATGGACGAGGTCTGCGACAACCTCATGACCCGCTACAAATCCGGCAAGAAGTTCTCGATCGTTGTTGTTGCCGAAGGGGTGAACCGGGAGACGCTGGGCCTCCCCCCTGTGCCCGAGGACCTGCGGGACGAATGCGGCCATGAGAAATTCGTGGGTATCGCAAATATCCTGGGAAAGGAGATTGAAAAGCGGATCGGCGTTGAGACGAGGGTGACGATCCTCGGTCACGTCCAGCGGGGGGGTTCTCCCACTGCCTACGACCGCATACTCGCGACACGGTACGGTGTTGCCGCAATGGAACTGATCCATTCCGGAAACTTCGGAAGGATGGTAGCCCTGAAGGGAAACGAGATCATCAGTATCCCGCTCGAAGATGCAGTGTCGCACCTCAAGACCGTTGACCCGGCCTTTTACAAGATGGCAAAGACCGTGATAGGAGGGAGGATATGATCGCAAAGGTTCAGGAGATATTCGGGGGATTTGACCCGGCCCATCCCCGGGTGCACTGGGACGGCCCGGTGCAGGAGCCGGAATTGCGGATGGCAGATGACCTCAAAGGGATCTTTGCCCGCCGGGGCTGTGCCGGGTCCGGCCCCCTCTATGCCATGTTCCGCGACCTCGCCCGCTCACCGGCAGACCGCTGGTGGCTTAAGGAAAACTGCCTGCGATATGATATCACGGTAATCCCCCCGCGGACCATCTGCGGGGAATACGTCAAGACCAAGGGGCACTACCATCCAAAGAATGCGGCAGGGCACGGCTTCCCGGAGGTCTACGAGGTGCTCGAAGGTACAGCACACTATCTCCTCCAGCGCGAAGACCTCACCGACGCGGTACTGGTCGAAGCAACGGCGGGGGACGTTGTCGTTGTCCCGCCGGGATACGGGCATGTCACGATCAATCCTGCACCCGACAGGACCCTCCATATGGCAAACATCGTCTCGGCAGGGTTTACGAGCGATTATGCAAAGTACGTGGAGGGGAGGGGAGCAGCCTATTACGAGATGGCAGACGGTTCGTTCATCAGGAACCGGGCATACCCAAAAGTTCCGGAACTCCGGAAAGTTTCTGCAGGCAGGCTGGACACTGCCCATGCCGGGCTCACCTTCCCGTTGTACCACCTTGTCGCACAGCGCCGCGGGGTCCTCCGGTTCTTAAACCACCCGGAAGAGTTTTCGGATTTTGCCGGCCGGGTATATCCATAAAAGTAATTTTTAAAAGCCGCGGATCGCTGGTATCAATAATAACATCCGGGAACGACAGCAGAATATTCCCGGAATTGCTTTTTTGATTTTTGAGGAAATATTACAAAAAAATCTTATGAGTATCCTGTTGCCTGCATCAATACCGGCAGCGAGAAGGCCAGTATAAGGATGAACAGCATCACATAGCTGACCATGAAGACGATCTGTCCCGAGTACTTCAGAAGCCCGCGGGGTTCAAGAACCCGGTCGACACCTTCTTTCAGGATATGCCCCCCGTCGAACGGTACCATCGGGATGGCATTGCATAACCCCACGGTCAGGTTCAGCCATGCACACCAGAACAGGATCTGGATGATGAACCAGAAGTACGGGAACGGGACAGCCCATGCAACAACATCCGGGGAATCGTTGATAAGGATGATAAAATTCGCAAATTTTGCCGGTTCGGTGATTACCCAGATGGGAATCCCCAGCAGTGCAATGACACCGACGGGGCTTGCGATCTGGTTAAAGAATTGTTTCATCGAGGGTGCATCGTAATATGCTACTCCCATAAAACCGCTCGTCCGGGTGCCCATTTCTTCCGGCCATTGCGAAAGTGTCAGGATATACGACTCAGTGTTGCCCTTATTATCGATAACCACGGTAACCGTATCCCCGGGCTTCGTGCGGTTTAAGAATTCCGCCACATCCGGACGGGTGGGCGTCTTAACACCATTAAGACTGACGATGACAGAATCAGGAGGCATTCCGGAGATTGCAGCGGGATAGTCCTTGTAGACCGCTTTTACCAGCGGCGCTTCACCGGGGACCGCTGCCGAAAGCAGGAGGACAAGAAGGCCGAAACAGACCAGGCCCACGACGATATTGTTCATTATCCCTGCACCCAGCATCCGTATCTTGGGAAGGCCCTTGGTCTTCTCGAAATCCTCCTCGTCGGGCTCGACAAACGCCCCAAGAGGGATCACACAGTACAGGATACCAAAAAACTTTACCCGGATCCCCTCGACACGTGCGAGGAATGCATGGCCAAACTCATGGACCACGAGCGTCAGGATGAACGCAAACCAGACGGCAAAGGTGAACGGGATAAACTGGTTGACACCCGGTATTGCGAGGATATTCCGGATATCGTTTACTGCCGAGGGGGGTGTCTGCTGGGCGATATTTAAGTGAAGGGAAAACAGGAGGAGGAAAACGGTTGCAACGGATACAATAATTACAATAACCGCCCCGAGCGTCCCATAGATACGCAGGAATGCATGGAAACGCGTTAATTTGTCAAACATGCCAACACGCTGGCTTTTTATCGCCAGGATCGGCCCGTAAAACATGACATGGTCCGGCCAGAGGTTATTCCTGTGGATGTGCCATGCCAAAAGAGCGTACGCTGCAATAAGAAAAACTACCAGAAGGATCCAGTCCATTACCCATAAACTGGCATTTTTATCCAGATAAAGGAATGGCATCGTGCCAGCAGTCGGCAGTATGCCGCATAAATTCGGGTTTTACGCTTGAATTTTTATTAAAAATCCATAAGGCTGCTCTGCGACTTCTTCGCCATCAGGTTGCCGACCGTCTTCCAGCTCTTCCGTGCAATGGGGGGCGGGCAGCGGTGCTTGTCGATATAGTTCGACAGGTAGCGGATGGTGACGGGGTCCGACGGGTATCCGCTCCCGATATCCCCGTACTTCTTTGCAAGGGCCTTTATAGCGCGGTCCCGGGTCACTTTTGCAATGATGCTTGCCGCAGAGACGACAAGGTACTTCTCATCGGCATGGTGCTCCGAGACTATCTCGCACGGGTTTTCAAGGTGGCTTTTCACCATCTCGGCATAGCGGAAGATATTGACATCGCAGGCATCGACGTAGGCGCAGGTAGGCCTTATTTTCGTGATGGCCTGTGCATGCGCCCGGGCGACAGCGGCATTCATGGTCATCTCGAGCCGGACTGCATCGATATCCCGCGCTTCGAGTTTAATTGTCGCCACGCGGCACCGTTTCCGGATCAGGGGATACAGGCGCTCGCGTTCCTTTTCCGAGAGGAGTTTTGAGTCTTTTATCCCGAGTTCGGACAGGATTTCTACGGCGGGAACTCCTATCGCAGCAACCACCATTGGCCCCAGCACCGAGCCCTTCCCCGCCTCGTCAACTCCGCAGATCACACTGGGAAAGGTTGATGCGCAAATTATTTCAATGCCGGTGATTGAAACCGGTAGTCATGTACATCATCATCGTAGGGCTGGGGGGAATCGGGAGAAATCTCGCAAAACTGGCGGTAGAACACGCCCACAACGTTGTCGTTATCGACCAGGACGAGGCCCGGTGCAGCGAAGTTTTAGAGCACTACGATGTACTGGCGGTCACGGGCAATGCCACGGACAAGACCATCCTTGAGGAGGCAGGGATCGAGCGGGCCGATGCGCTGATCGCGACCACGAGCGACGACTCGGTCAACCTGATGACCTGCTGGCTTGCCAAGAAATTCCGGGTGCCCAATGTTGTCGCCATCGTGAACCAGCCCTCCCACTCGGACTTTTTCAAGGAAGTGGGGGTCAGGATCAGCGAGAACCCCGACGAACTCGTGGCTTCGCGTCTCTATTACTGGACCCAGAACCCGCAGCTCCAGCAGCTCGCCTCGATCCCGGGCGGCACGATCTTCGAGATCGTTGCCGAGAACGGGGCGCCGATCGTTAGTCACGAGATCCGCGAGCTCAAGGTCAAGGACTTTGTCTTCATCGCGATCCGCAGGACCGGCGGGGAGCTGATCATCCCGAGCGGCAATGTGAAGATCCAGCCGGGCGATATCTTCACGGTCTTTACGAAAAAAGAGGCAGAGGACGACTGCCTGCGGCTCCTCAACAAGCAGCTCAAAAAATCAGCGGAGTGATGCCGCGAGCACACCCAGCTCAAGCATCAGTTTCGGGTTCACCCGGATTATCTCTTTTATCAGGGTCAGCGTGGTAAATTCTTTTAAATTGAGTTTCGAGACCGAGTGGATGATCTCGTTGAGTTTCTCATCCGGCTGCCTGATCAGGTATTCCTTGATGTGGTAGTTACGCTCGATGGCCTTGCCCATCTTCGACGACCGCCATTCCTTGTCGTACTTCATGAGCGCTTTTTTGGAGACATCGCCCTTGCCGATGCATTCCGCAGCAACCTGCGCTGCAAGCCGGCCGGTGAACATCGCGTTGTAGATGCCGCCGCCGGTGAGCGGGTCGACGACCCGCGCTGCGTCGCCGGTGATGATGAGGCCGTCGGCTACCGTGCAGTCAAGCGGGCGGCAGACCGAGACGCCGCCGGGGATGTACTCGATGGTCTTGCCTTCAGGGAAGGTCTTTTTCACGAACCTGTCGAGGTAGTCCTTGGCCCGGTGACCGGCACCGCTCTTCTTGCCCGAAATGCCGATGCCAACGTTTGCCGTGCGCTTACCTTTCGGGAATACCCAGAGATAGCCCTCGGGAGCGACCTCGTTCCCAAGGTAAAAGATCGTTGCATGGGGGTCGATATCGATATCGGCCATGACATACTGGACCGAGCTCATGATCTCGCGGGCGGGAACCGTGGTGTCGATGCCGCACCATCTCGAGAACTTGGACTCCACGCCATCGGCCGCGATGACCACATCGGCTTTGACGTCGGTGACCTTGCCGCAGTAGTCAATCCTCGCTCCTTTGACAAACCCGTTCTCCAGAATCGGGGCACAGGCCCGGGACTTGACCGCCACGTCGGCTCCTGCTTCCGCCGCTTTCCAGACCAGCTCACGGTCGAAGAACTTGCGGTCGAGGACATACCCGACCTTGCTGCCTGCCATGGCAGATTCGAGTTTCATGAAAAACCCGTCGGGGGCGACGATACCGGCGCCGGTCATCTCGGCAGAGATCCAGCGGGGGTCCGGGTCGATGAACTCGTGGAGGGCTTCCCTGCCGATACCTTCCGCGCAGCGGACGGGGGCGCCGATGGCCGGGCGCTTCTCCACGATCAACGCGGAAAGGCCGTTCTCAACGGCGGTCTTGCCGGCAAGTGCTCCTGCCGGGCCACCACCGATGATGAGGACATCGTAGTTATTTTTCATGCACTACCTCCAGGGCGCCTAAGGGGCAGACCTTTGCACAGACTCCGCAGCTCGTGCAGTTCTCTTCTACGGAAAGATACGCGTCGATCAGTTCTAGGGCACCTTCCGGGCAGACCGAGACGCAGCATCCGCAATATCCACAGATATCCCGATGTACTTTGAGCATTGAGTGATCATGTTGGTGCGCTTTGTTCATTAATAGTTACGATTGGAAAGGAGGGAGGCGGGGATGGTTTTTGTGCAGTCACCGGTATGCGAAGAAAATTACCTACAGCGAGAATGTCCCGTACCTGCCTCCACCACCGGGGTGGAGGATAACCGTGCCGTCCCGCAGGGCAGCAATCGCATCGGCAACCTTCGGGTGGACAGCCCGTATCTCGGCAACGGGGATATCGATGAGCACCGCGATCTCGTTTTCGAACGCGCTGATGAACGACGCATAAATCCCCTTGCATTTCTTCGTGTTGGGCGACGATGCCCCTTCCATCGTCTGGATGATCTGGGCGAGCGGGATGACACGGACGTAGGGTGGCCGGAGCCGTGCCTCGCTGCCGTGCGCGAGCTCCTTTGCCCGGTCAAACACGCCTTTTTTTATGATCCCGCCATCGGCCGGGCACCGCCACTGGTGCCGGACCGCATCGTCGAGGGAATACTGCTCGTAGCACCGGGTGCAGGCAGTCCGGTTGTACTTCCCTTCCTCGGGGAAGAACCCGGCGTTCATCTCGATCGCCCCCTCCCGTATTGCAGCCATCACGCCCTTTGCCGTGGGGTTCCCGATGCGGATGCGGTTGAATTCCCGGCCGAGCTTGTCGGGGTACGGGCTGTGGGCATCGGAGTTGGTCAGGAACGGGATATTGTACAGGTCCGGGATTGCTGCCCCGTAGGAGCTGTCCGCAGAGAGCCCGAGTTCGAGGAAGTCGATCGTTGCGCTGCCATAACATGCAGGTACGGAATCGAAGTAGGCATACAGGGCAGTCCACGGGGTAAAGGCATGGGCAGGGCCGACCAGCGCCCCGACGTCATGGGCCGCATTCGCGATCTCCTCCCCGGTCAGGTAGACATGGGGCCTTCCGCTCGTGACAAAACTCTTGCAGGTGCCCGTCAGCAGGTCGCGGAGCTGGTCGAACTGGGCGAGGTCTTCAGCCAGGATGACATGGTGGACGCGTTTTATGTCCTCGATCTCACCTTGCGGGACAATCACGATACCGGCATCGTTCGAAAGATACGGTTTCCACCCTTCCTGCCAGTCCGGTTGGAGTGCATCGCCGGTGCCGAGCACGGTGATCCCCTTCGTTACGCACCCCTTCAGCAGCTGCTCCGGCTGCATGAACCGGGAGACCGCGATCGAGTACGGGGAGTGGATATGGAGGTCGGCCGTGGCGAGCATGATTACCTAAACGGTTGCATGTCGGGGAATATAAGGAAAGGGATTGGAATCCACGAGTCCACCCTGACAGGGGAATCTCAGAGATGCAGTGGAGGGGGGGTTGCAGGGGTACAAAATTATCATCACGGGAGGACCCTTCAGCAGGTCACACCATCCGCAATGCAAAACCTCATCACGTTCCGGCACAAGAACACCATCCTAAGGTGACCGCATGACTCAGGCAGGTATGGTGCAGGTCGGCGATACTGCACGGAATTTCTCGCTGAAAGACCATAATGACAAGACATTTGATCTTTATGAGCAGGCAGGCAGGCGCGTACTCCTCTCGTTCCACCCGCTCGCATGGACGGAGTTCTGCGCAGCCCAGATGAAATCCCTGGAGGAGAACCGGGATCTGCTCCTTGCACGCAACTGCGTGCCGGTCGGCATCAGCGTCGACTCCGTGCCCTGCAAGAAAGCATGGGCAAAGAGCCTCGGGATTGCAAACACCCCGCTCCTCTGCGACTTCTGGCCGCATGGCGCCATTGCGCAGAAGTTCGGGCTCTTCCGCGATGAGAACGGGTTCTCCGAGCGGGCGAACGTGATCGTGGACGGTAAGCAGAAGGTCCTCTTCGTGAAAGTTTACCCGCTGCATTCCGTGCCGGATATCGGGGAGATCATCGCGTTCCTGCAAAAGTAATCCGGCGTTTTTTAGGCAGGGTAAAAATATAGTTATGGGGAAACAGAGACCGCCGGAAAACTGGCCCGGAACGGGGGCTTGCGTTATCCCATCTTCCCGTGGATCGGATCATCCACCTTTTTACTGTCCGCATGAAAAACCAAGGTACCCGGATCCCTGTTCATCGCAAAAATTCATATTGTATAACAATGAGGTGGTATCATTGAAGACCGGGAAACGTAATTGACAATGAATGATACCGCATACATACCCGATACCAGGGAGTCGTCCCTCTTTCCGGCGCTCATCGGTATCAGTACGGTCTCAACCCTGCTTATCAACGCGTTTGCCATCTCGCTCAATATCACGAGCGTTGCTCCCCACCTGTTCTATATCCCGGTGATCCTAGCAGCATATTATTACCCGCGGAGGGGAGTCTTGTTCGCCTCCGGCTTATCCGTTCTCTACTGCGGCCTCCTGGTCATTCTTCATCCGGCCCAGCTTGCTGATCTTCTGGAAGGGATCGCCCGCAGCGTGGTCTTCATTGCCATAGCCCTTGTAGTCTCGTACCTTACCGCCCGTATGCTGCAGGAAGCCGAGGAGAGCAGCCGTCTTGGCCGTATTGTCGAGTCCACCAATGATGCCATCATCGGGAAAACACCGGAAGGCATCATTACGTACTGGAATGCCGGTGCCGAACACCTGTACGGCTACCCGGCACCGGAAATCCTCGGCAAATCCATCGGCATACTCTACCCCCCGGAACAGTCTGAAGACTGGCGAAACGTACTTGACGAGGTCATGGAAGGCCGGCTGACCGGACCCCACGAAACCGAGCAGGTCACAAAGAACGGGGAGCATATTCAGGTTGTCAAGTCGGTCTCGCTCATCAAATCACCTGATGGCAACGTGACCGGTATCTCGACCATCTGCCACGACATCACCGGGGAGAAACGGCTCCGTGATGCCGTCCGGAAAAGCGAGGAGCGGTACCGTGCATTCTTCACAACTTCCCGTGATGCCGTCTTCATGACTACCGTGGATGGAACCTGGCTGGATTTCAATGACGAAGCGGTTCATCTCTTCGGGTATTCCAGCCGGGAAGAGCTGAAGACTGTAAAAGTGTATGACCTCTATGCCGGCAAGGCGGAACGGGGAATCCATATCCGCCAGATAATGGAAATAGGGTATACCAAGGAATACCCGGTCAGGTTACGGAAGAAGGACGGGACCATCATCGATGTCCTGATCACGTCCGTGGCACTGCGGGACGCGGGAGGAAGGATAACCAGTATCCAGGGAACGATCCGTGACGTGACCGAACGGCTGAAATCCATCCGTGCCCTGCAGGAGAGCGAGGAGAAATTCCGCACGCTCGCAGATTACACCTACGACTGGGAGTACTGGATTGCCCCGGATCATTCGATCATCTACACAACCCCGTCATGCGAGCGCCTGACCGGTTATTCCGACAAGGAATTCTTGAAAAACCCCGACCTCGTAACCAGGATCATCCATCCGGATGACCGGCCGGTCATGGACGGGCACCTGTCGCGCTTCGATGCTTTTGAAGAACGGGAATCCCTCGATGTCCGGATCATCCACCGGGACGGGACTATCCGGTGGATCAACCATGTCTGCCAGCCGGTCTTTTCCGCGGATAATACCTTCATGGGCAGGCGTGTCAGCAACCGGGATATTACCGATCGCAAGATGGTGGAGATGTCCCTCTCGCTCGCCAACCGCAAACTCGGCATGCTCTCATCCATCACCCGGCACGATATCCTCAACCAGCTCATGGCACTGAAAGGATTTCTCGAACTCTCCAAAGGGATGGAACAGGATCCGGACCTTCTGGGGTATATCGGAAAAGAGGAGAAAGCAGCTGACGTGATCCAGCGCCAGATTGAATTCACAAGGTACTATGAGCATATCGGCGTGAATGTGCCGGAATGGCAGGATGCCGCAGAGATCTTCCTTTCCGCCGCAGCCCAGCTGCCGCTCGGGACAATCAGGGTCACCTGCACAGAATCCGATATTGAGATCTATGCCGATCCGCTCATCGAGAAAGTATTCTATAACCTTATCGAGAACTCCCTCCGCCACGGTGAGACCGTGACTGCTATCTCCTTTTTTGCAGAGGAACGGGAGAATGGCATGGTGTTCACGTACCAGGATGACGGTACCGGTATTGATCCGGGGATCAGGCCTTATCTTTTCCAGAAGGGATTTGGCAAGCATACCGGCCTCGGGTTATTCCTGATACGCGAGATCCTTTCCATCACGGGAATTTCGATCCAGGAAACAGGGGAGGCGGGGAAAGGGGCGAGATTCGAGATTACCGTACCAAAAGGTGTATACCGGATTCCCGGTACGGAAAATCCGTGAACGCGGGCACTTCATCAGGATATGATACCAGGAGTCGCACGCGGAGCAGTTTTCCGCAAGTATCACCCGTGGCAAGCCCGGGTGAAATTTCATTCCCAGCCGTGATGACTAAAAAAAGATGAGATTACAGGAGATATCATCCGATATAACTCAGTTCCTCGTTCTTTGCCTGCTCGCCTTCGACCAGGTTCTCGATGGCCTTCTCCATCTCGGCTGCCCGGTCATTGAGTTTCGTGAGATCGACTGGCACATCAATCAGTTTCGAGAGGATGGCAAGGACACTTGACGCAGCCATCGGGTCGACGATGTACCCGCTCGTCTCGCCCATGAGGCAGACTGCATCGATCCCCCGGGGGGCGGACAGGGCGAGCATCAGCCCGGCTGCACCGACAATCCCGCCGCCGGGTTCTGCCCGCTCGAACGTGACACCGGCCGCTTCCAGCTCTTCGCGGAGTTCAGCCCGGTTCACCGCTCCCAGCACGCGGGGCTCGGCCACGAGATGGCCGACACCAAAACCCCCGAGCGTATAAATGCGTTTTACCTTGAGTTCCCCGGCGATATCGCAGTACTGTTCAGCAAGGATATAGTGCCCCTCACCGGAAGTGCTCTGGTGGTCGCCGACAAGGAACACGATATCCCGGGTCCCTGACTGGTACAGGAACAGTTCGTTCCTCGCAAGGCGTGCAACCCCGTTCTCCTCGAGAATGACCTGCGGGGGAAAGTAGAGGGAGTGGATCTCGGCGATCTTCTCGGCACCCAGCACATGGATCATGTACTCGGCCACCAGTTTTCCGACCTGGCCGATCCCCGGGAGACCTTCGATAAGAACAGGCCCGTCCAGTTTTTTATCCTTGAAACTGTCGAGGTACCGGACGGAGATGTCCTCAATCATGTTTTGCCAGCCTGCGGTATTTGCCGTACTTGTCTTCAGGAGAGAACCGGGCGGGATGGGCAACAGCAGTAGGTTTCCCGCATGCAGGGCAGGTTAAAGAAAGGGTATAGATATGATCTACCGGGCACCGCCGGATCCGGCCGCTCATTGACTCTTCCCGGACTTCGGTTTCTTGACGAGCTTGCCCTCGCCACCGGCCTTTTCCACCACCGCGATTGCTGCGCCCGCGGCTTTCTCGATTGCCTTTTCGGCCTTCTTGTAATCGGGGGCAGTCACCTTGATGCGGTACGTCGGGGCGCCGAGATAAAGGAGTTCGACCTCGATCCCGCCGCTCTTCTGCTCTGCGCCCGCCTTTTTAAGAGCGTTCCTGATGACCGTGATACCGTCCGGCTCCGTGCAGGTGAGGTGCAGGTGCCCGGTCACTTCCACCCGGGGTACCTTGACGCTCTCGCCTGCGACTTTCTGGAGCGTCTCGGCAACTTTCTTCGAAAGCCCGAGTTTCTTTAACGTTGCATCGGGATCGATGACAATGTCCTCGAAGACCGGGTAGAAGGCACCATATTTCTTGTAGATGGTGTCCTCAAGCTCGGTTAAGGAGGTCCCGGTCTGTTCCGCAACGAACCCGAGCCACTTCTGGGCCTTGGACTCGTTCTTCCACTCGCGGATCTTCTCGCGGCGCTGGTGCTCGTTGACGTCCTTTAAGGAAAGGTCGATGTGACCGCGGCTCCGGTCAACATTGAGGACCTTGCAGACGATCTTCTGGCCTTCGCGGATATGGTCGCGGATATACTTGATCCAGCCTGTTGCAATTTCAGAGATGGGGATGAGCCCCTGCCGGCCCTTGTATTCATCCAGTGATACGAACGCTACGAAGTCCTTGACGTTCTCCACTGTGCAGACGACAAGTTCAGATTCCTGTGGCCACTCCCTGTCTTGCATGGCCGGACTCACTTGAGCTCTGAGACGATCTCAGCCTTGAGGCTTGCCTTGCCGCCGGTGGGGGTGGCGAGGTCGCGGCCGCAGACAACACACTTTACAACGGTGCTTGCCTTCTCAAAGACAGTCTGCTCGTTCTCACAGTCAGGACACTTTACCTTTAAAAATTTGCTCCGGTTTTCCCGTATCTGGCTTACCATAACGAAACTCACTCCGTCAGCTCGAACTTTGCGACACGGTATCCCTTGCGCAGGTGTGCCTTCTTGCAGGTGACACAGCGGTACCGGACGTTGATCTTCTTGGTCGGCTTGTCGCCACCGGGCACTTTTGAGAACTTGCCCATGTTACCGACCCTGCCCCTGCGGGCTTTCTGGCGGTCGATCCAGTGGAGGCCGGTCGTCTTACCTTTCTTTACCTTCTCAACCTCGTGCACCTGGTGACTCCTGCAAAAGGGGCAGTAAGTTGTAAATTTTGCTGGCATTTTCATAAAATTTTCACCGATAATCCTGATGTCGAATACCTATATTATTTGCAAAGGTTGATATTTAAGACTATGTTGCGTTCGGATAGGACCGCAGCATTCCGCTCGGGAAGCGTCACTATATCTCCCTTTGAGAGGGTATAAATTCTCCCATCCACACCCATGAACGATTCCATGTCCTGCAGCACCCGGACAAGGGCGCAGGGGTGGACGATAGGGCTTTTCTGCACGACGGATACCGGGGCAGCAGGGAGATCTCCCCCCAGGTCCTCATCATACGGATCCATTGCAGGTTCAGGGGAAGTTTCGTTGTCTGCAAACAGGGCCAGCGGGGCGTGAGTGGCGGGGGCCGCGTTGTGGAGCAGGACTTCCTGGCACTGTTCGATACCTGCCGTTATCTGGTCGAACATCGACTTCTCCGGCGGGATCATCCGTTTTACTTCCTCGCGGTCGTAATAGTTCCCTTCCGCATGCATCATGGTGAGGGCGAGGATCTTCCGCGAGCGGATGGCAAAAATGTCCTGCAGGGTCTCCCGTATCGCAAGCGTCTCATCGATGAGTGACCGGGCATCGTCCGAGAACGGGTCGTCGATGGCATAGACCTTCTTGGTGATTGCCGCAAGCTCCGCATGCCCCTTCTCGAAGATATCGGGCGCAACGGCAGTCAGCCTGCCGGTCTCGCGTTCCGATAACAGGATGCTGCGCAGGTCATCGAGCTTCAACGGTCTTTCCCCCAATCCTTATGCAATATCCGCTGCCCCGCGGGCGCAGAGGAATACGGCTACCGCTTCCGGTACTGTAGTGATGCCTTTTTGGAGTTCATAAGTACTTCCGAGCATCGGCATGGTAAGCTTGAAGTTCAGGTTCACCCTGACGTCCCTTGTCCCGAAGACCACGGCATCCACGAGCGGGTCGAAATCGTGGAGGTCCCGGAGTTCGAGCGGCTGCACCCGCATCCCGCTCCCGCCATGGATGGAGGTCGGCATCCGGATGAGCCGTTTCGTATCGGTTGTCACCGGTTCATCGGCAAGGGCAGCCCGGTTGAGGAGCCGTTTCTTAAACTCGCCTTCCTGCTGGGTTACGATGATGCCCAGCACCCGGTTCTTGAAGATCATGCCGGAAGGATGGCGCTCGATCTCCGTTATGAATTCCTCGCGTTTTTTCAGGAACGTGGATGCAGAGTCTTTCCCGATACCTTCCATCTCCGTCAGGTGGGCCATGGCCTCTTCGGCAGGGACACTCCCCAGCCAGCGCAGGTACTCGAGCAGGGCCTCGCGGTACCGGTTCTGCCAGCAGGGGCCGGCAGGTGCTTTCCCGGTGAGCATGGCCGCGGGGTCGATCCCGATACCGCAGACGTAATCAATCAGTTCCCGGCGCTCGGCGCTCCCCCAGGCCCGGAACGCGATGTCCTTTACGTGGACATGGTAGCCCCGCCCGCCCGAGAAGACGAGTTCGATGGTCTTTTTGTCCATCCCGAACTCGGACGTGAGCATGTCAAGAAGTTTTTCCGTCTCCACCTTGACGCGGGCAAGCATCTGGTCGTACGGCCCCCGCACGATATGGTCGGCGTCGAGGTCGAAGATGAGGTCGGCACCGCACCAGCCCTTGTCTGCCATGGTTGCGGCATCCGGTTTCTCGTAGTAGGCCGTCGAGTAGTACGCGTGCTGCGGGATGAGGTTCAGGATGTAACTGGTCATCTCGTCCCGGCCGCCAAAGCCGATGTGCCGCCGCATCCGCATATCGGTCGCACCCGGGTTGAAGAGGACAAAACCCCATTCCCGCTGCACAAGCGACGAGGGCGCGACAAGGACCGTCTTCCGGTAATACTCGGTAAAACGCTGGCGGAGGAATTCTGTTGTGGCCGGGTTCATGGCAGCTCCCTGATCATATAGGGTCCCCTCCGCTCATAACCAAGCTTGCGGTAATAGGGCCGGACCCCGATCCCGCTCATGATCGCGAGGCTTTTAAATCCTGCCCCGGATGCAATCTCCTCGGCCCGGGCTATGAGGACCCGGCCATAGTTCCGGTGCTGCCACTCGGCATCCTCGGCATCGGTCCCGACCGGGACGAGGCTGCCGTAGACATGGAGTTCCCGCAGGAGCGCAGCCCCCTCAAGTTCCGGGCGGTAGACCATGGACGGGAAGCGGAGGCGGGCAAAGCCGATGAGGGAGTCGTCCGAGACCGCCGAGATGAAATACTCCTTCCCGCCGCAGGCATCGTATTCCAGCACCCGTATTGCCGATTCGGCAAGGGAGGGGAGGCGCCCGATCTCGCGGCAGCGGATGCACCGGCATCGTTTGCCCTGCGCTTTGAGCCGGTTCTGGGCCAACTGCCGGAAGTTGGAGTGTTTGGAGCCGGCCACGATCAGTTTTGCCGGGATATCCCGCTGGATGCGCTGGAGCCGGGTGAATTCGGGGATGAGGGACTTGGCATAGGCTACAAGGTCAATGAGCTCGTCCTCGTTGTAGGGGGCAAAGAGCCCCCGCTTCCAGTGGTCCTCGATCTCGGAACCGGGGGTGACAAGGGTCGGGTATATCTTGAGGAAGTCCGGCTTGAAACGGGGGTCAAAAAAAACAGTTTCGAACATCTTTTTGTCGGACTCTATGCCCGACCCGGGGAGGTTGGGCATCATGTGGAACCCGACCTTGAGGCCGGCATCGCGGAGGAGGGTGTTTGCCTCGATCGTGTCCGCAACCGTGCAGCCCCGCCGGTTATACGTGAGGATGGCATCGTCCACGTGCTGGACGCCGAGCTCCACCTTGGTCACGCCGTACTCCAGCATCCGGTCGATATGCTCGCGCTTACACCAGTCGGGACGGGTCTCGAAGGTGATCGCCACGCAGCGGATCGCTGAGTCCTGGTTTGCGTCCTCGACCTTTTGAATGTCAACCGGTTCTGCTGCAGGGGTTCCACCGGGATAGGTGTTCATGGACTCAATACAGCGGGAGACAAACTCCTGCTGGTACTCCACCGGCCGGGCGGTCATCGTCCCGCCCATCACGATCAGTTCCACCTTGTCCACCCGGTGCCCGAGGATCTCGAACTGTTCGAGCCGGGCATGCACCTGCCGGAACGGGTCGAAGTCGTGCTCCCGGGCCCGTTTTGCTGCCGGTTCCTCCCCCGTGTAGCTCTGGGGGGAGTGGAACGGGTGGTCCGGGCCACCGGGGCAGGGCAGGCACTTGCCGTGCGGGCAGGGATAGGGCGACGTCATCACCGCGACCGGGGCGACCCCGGAGAGGGTGCGGGAGGGTTTCACTAAGAGGATCTTCCGGAGGGTCTCCCGCTCCTCCGGTAACGCGACGGCTAAGATTGCGGAATTTTTCGGCACCGCGGACAGCCCGTACTTACGGCAGATATCTATCTTGGCCGCAACGATCGCTGCATCATCGCCGTATTGAAGGGCGAGGATGCGGGAGATGATCTCCCGGAATGCCAGCGCCTCGTCCATGACAAATTAATGTTCAGCTGCAACCCGTGGCGTTGCAGACTCATGAGAATAGTTCACCACAGGCATGGTCTGTCCGTGGATATGGGTAACGATCTCATCCCCGAGCGTGAGGAGAGCGTCTTTGTGGGCTTTCTTGTCTTTGTGAATATGAACAGGAGAGATTTCAAGGGAACTGTACCGCTCGGTGCGGATTTCTTCGTTGGTGACGCCTTCGTAATACTTCTTGATGTGGATCATCAACATATGGAGATGGAGTAACTCTTCCTTTTGCACACTATCACCTTTCGCAAATGATCCTTTTTTTGTAGTGCACATATACCTTATTGGTGAGATTTATATCTGGTAAAATGCGGCACGTAGGATCCCTGGTTGCGCTCGCAATTGGGGACGCGTTGGGTGCGCCTTTGGAAGGATCTCGAAGACCTGAAGCGTGGGTGGCTCAAATGCTGCCCGGTGGCCGCCATTTCCGGAAAAAGGGCCAGGTGACCGACGACACGCTGCAGGCTGGTGCAGTTGCGGAATCGCTGGTTGCATGCAGGGGCTTTTGTGAAAATGACCTTGTGCAAAAATTATCCGGGACCTATATAGTACGGCCGGAATGGTTCGGTCCTACATCAACGTTGTTCTTTGATCTTGTGCGGTCCGGGACCGTGCCGCACCTTGCCACATGGCTCGTGCACAAAAAGAACCATGGCAGCCGCACCAACGGGAGCGTCATGCGGGGGTTCCCCCTCGGGATATTCTACCCCGCCCCGCAGGTTTATGAAATGAGCCTCCTCTGCTCATCAATAACGCACTACGATCCGGTTGCAGGCCACTGCTCCGCGTTCCTGAACGTGATGGCAAGCGACATGGTCCGGGGGGCGTCCCGGGCCCGGGCGTTCCGGCATGCACGTTCACTCTGTACAAATAATGAAGTCCACACCATGCTCGGCAGTTACGATCAGTACGATCCGGATCCTTCCTTAGATAGTGTCCTGTGTTCGCACGCAGCGCTTCATTCTTTTATGCACGCGAAGTCGCTTGAGCAGGCCATCCTTGCGGCCGTCAACCTGGGCGGGGATGCGGATACGGTCGGTGCCTGCTGTGGTGCACTTGCGGGGGCGTACTGGGGGCTGGAGGCGATTCCCCGCCGGTGGTGCAGTGAGCTGGAGGGGTACGAGGGGCTTGTGGAGCTGGCGGGGAAGGTGTGGGAGGGGAGGGCGGACAGGCCGGGGAACAAATATTAAAGGATTAATAGAATTGCGGAAAATAGTTTCATTCCTGACAGGCGGGCCTGAATGGATCCACCGGCACCACAACCACGGACGGATGACGAGACTCAGGCTTTCTTAGAAGAGATTATCCTTTTCCTGTCGGACAGGTGGGATATTGCTCACTAATTATTAGAGTTGGAAAAAGTTTTGTGCAGATTTATCTTGATTTCGCAGCTAAAATATTGGACAGTGCATTTTCTTCATCCATTGATAATTTTTTCTTATTTTCAAGTATTTTTTCAATTTTGCTTCGAAACGTTATTTCATCAATAAATAAATTAAGGGATTTCGTTTGTATTGGATTGATGATATTTTTCTTTTGAGATTGGGTGATCGCTTCAATTATTGCTTTTTCATTATTGAAAAAGGATTCAACATATTTTTTAACAATATCTGAACAACCAGGGATATGATTCCAAACCACGAGGGTGTCTTGGACATTTGGAGAGGAGAAAAATTGTATCTGATCCGGATATTGCTCAGGTATCTTCTTTAGGTATGCTTTCTCAAGAGATTCGAGATTCTCTTTAGATATAGAGGGATTATTTGAAGGAGTATTCCTATAGTATCCGTGTTCAATACTGACTCGTGCAAGTATTTTTGTTAATAACGGGATTGATGTTCCGTCAATAAACGCTGAATGTACCACATCCGCTCTGTCCTTTGCTGGGATTAATTCCCAACATTTTAAAAATAAAAATAGTATTCGATCCAGTATGTTTTGGGGACCAAACATTTTTCCGGAGTTATCTGATTGAGAGAGAATTCTATCTTCAATTTTCACCAGAGTATTTATTAAGCATATTAAAACTTTTCTTGAAACAGAGCTATCAATGTGATTTTTAAGAAAATCCAACAACGGGGATAAACGAGATGATCCATCAGAATTCTTTTTATCAAACTGATCAGAAAATAATTTTCTTAATACTTCACAATTTTCAATTGAAAGAATTCTGGAAATTTCCTGATTTGAATAATCGAATTCTGATAATTCAAATCTGAAATATCTAAAGAAAACTTCTTTGTTACTACAGATTCGTGCTTTTTTAATATCGCAATTATCATAATGGAGAGTTTTCTTTTCGGGATCTAGATATTGTTGGCACTCTGGAAATAAATTCAGAATAATTCTTATAACGGCTTTTTTATCATTTCCATCAATAGACTGTAACAAATCCGCATAAAACGGTTTTTCAATACTATCCGGTTTTTCCAATGATGTGTCAAAAGAATCTCTAAAATCCTTTAAAAGGATAAACCAGTTATCTCGGATTTTTTGATATATTGCTGGCTGATGAAGCTTTAAGACTTCAATCCCAATAAAATCAACAACGTTTACTTCATCCTTTACAGAAGAGTAATCTACCTTTATGGAATTTGCTAACCTTTTCACTTTACGTGGTGAATTGATAACGTGATCAATCCCCCCTTTGAACACCCATAACCAATGAACGGCATCATAATAGTTCGGATTAAAATCACCAATTGCATTCGTAATATGTTTCTGGAAAAAATTTTCAAGATCTGCTTGTCTTGGAGGGGGTAAAGGAAGGGATAATTGGACAATTTTTTCAAGATAGTCACGACCTTTGCCCTCACTTACAATACACCCTTGTGTTTTTGTTTCCAGACCTTTTTCGATTACTGTGTTGTCATAAGCAAGTAAATAAATGATATTTGGGAAGTTCGAAACCGCTTTTAGGGATCTAAATAAATCCTGAATTTCATTTGCGGTTAATCTATCTGAATCATCAATTATTACCAAGATTTTTTTATTCTGATTTTTTAGTAAATGAATAAGCTCCTCTCGTAAATGCAAGATTTTTTCAATAGTTTTTTTATCCTTTTTTTTAGAGAGAATTTGCAATAATTTGAATGTACCACCGACAATAAAACCTGGCGGGGTTGAAACAACTGCCAATAAACTACCAAATTCAAATAATTTCTCAAAGATAGGAGTTAAATTGTCCAAATCGATTTTTTTCTGGTTAAATTCCGAATACAACTGGCTGAAAAATTGAAAAATAATATCCTGATGTCCTGAGAATAACCATGGATTAAAATGAAAAATTACAGGTATCGTATCACAATTTTGAGTTACTTTTTCCTGTTCTTTGGTAAGAAAATATTCGATATAATTCAGAGTTGTTGTTTTCCCACACCCCCATTCACCAGTAATTGCAACAACGAATCCATCATCAGCATTAATTCTAACGATTCTTTTTGCGGTTTCGAGAGAGAAGTTTTTATAACCTAATTCATCATCATTCGGATCAATACTTGCGGAATCCGAATGTAAAAAATCTGTCATATCTAAACATTCCGTTATAACGTATTAAATATGTTAATTCCGAAAAACAAGCTCAAATACTATCCTTATAAAAATCTCCCATTCAAAAATCTTTGTCAACGATGTAATAAAAATCCACAAGATAACATCAAGCCATCGACTGTCAATCCTATTATATCCAATTATTGGAAGCCCGAAGTTCAGAAAAAAATCCCGGCCGGGGGTCCATCCCCCCACCGGTTGTTCAACATCCAATACCTCTACGGCACCCCTGCAAGGATCCCGACAATCGTCCGGACCGTCTCCGGATCCACCACCTGTGCCAGCACGAGGCCGACCGTGGGGATGAAGAGCGTCCAGAAGACTTTTTTGACCTGCTCGTTCTTGCCGAATGCGTCCAGCACAGCGTCCGTGTCCGTCTTCATGGCATAGCGGACGAGGTGTGGCAGGAAGACAAAGAGCGGCAGGAAGAGAACTGCTGCGCCAATGGCGGCGAGCGGGAGTTCCGTTCTTCCGGCAAACCAGATCCCGGCGGGAATGGCGATCATCCCGGCAAGGATACCTGTCAGGATTCCTGCTGGCCGTTTTTTATTGTATTCGGTCCGCCGTTCGTGCAGGGGGTCGTATCCATGCAGAGGAGTAACTGCATGATCAGGATTCTCCCGCTGCACGTCATTGCGACAGGATACCATTTTCGGACGGGGCATATAAAGTTTCTAACGCAAGTGTCTACCGAATCGTGAATGCTCATGGTTGAGCGTTTCCCGGAGCGGATCGAATCATAAAAAATAGTGTGGGGGGTCCCGTACCAACCCCCCTCCCCCCTCAGCACGATTCCGACCCTGTTTTTCCTGAGTACTTTACGACGGAGAAAGGCATTTTCCGGGATGTTGCGGGGGGGTTTGCGGCCTACCCCCCCTGGCCCGGGGGAGGGGGGTTCCAACGAAAATAAATCCAGGAGGCGGGGGGGTTCAAGCGGAACCCCCCTCCTCAATGGTGAGTAAAGCGCTGTTTCCGGGCAGGACCGTGTTTGGTGCATCCGGTGAAACACCGGGGTTCGCAGGGTTCTCACTTTTGAGTAAACAGAGAAATTTGCGGACTTGGGAGGGGGGGTTCCCCGGCAACCCCCCCTCCCCCCTGCCAGGGGGGTTCGGACGAGCAGGGTCCCGGAGGGGTGGGGGGGTCCCCCGCGAAAATTCCCGCAGTCAACACCAGCTTAATGACCCCCGGGGATCAAGAACCGCTCTATGAACCGGATGTACATCGCCGCAGGGGTCATCGCCATCCTTGCAATCGCCGCAGTCCTGGGCGCAGGCTGCACCGGGAAGGATACCACGCAGCCCGTGACCCTCCGGCCGCCCACGGTCATCACCCCGGGACCGGTCCCTGTCCCGATAACCGCAGGGAATGCAGAAGCGGTCGCCGGCGCCGGCAACCGCTTTGCGTACGACCTGTACGGAAGGCTTGCAAACGACCCTGATCAGAAAGGACAGAATATCTTCTTCTCGCCGTACTCCATCTCGAACGCCCTCGCGCTTGCCGGCGAAGGGGCGGACGGGACGACCCGTAGCGAGATCCTCACCGTCCTCCACCTGCCGGCAAACGACACGGTCCGCCGGGAGGGGTTTGCCAGCCTCAATGCCGGCATCGACACACCGGATTCCGGCTATACGCTCGATACGGCAAACGCCCTCTGGGCAGAGAAGAGCTATTTGTTCCTCCCCTCGTATATCGCGATTGCCGGCCGGTACTATGCCGCGAATGCAACGAACCTCGACTTCATCAGCGATCCCGAGGGATCCCGGCAGACCATCAACCGGTGGGTGGGCCAGAGGACCTCCGGCAAGATCCCTGTGCTCCTGCCGCAGGGGAGTATCGACTCGCTGACACGGCTGGTCATCACGAACGCAGTCTACTTCAAGGGGACGTGGGACCGGCAGTTTGACCCGAAGGCAACAACCGACGCGGATTTCCGGACCTCGTCCGGAGGAACGGTGAAGGTCCGGATGATGCAGGACACCGGCCATGACGCCCGGTACCCGTATGCCGAGACCGGCACGGTCCAGTATATCGAACTGCCTTACAGTTCCGCGTCCGGCAGGTCCCTCTCCATGGGTGTGATCCTCCCGAAGGACGACAGTATCACCGCAGCCGAATCGCTCGTAGCAAGCGGCGGCATCCCGGCCCTGCAGCAGTCCGCATATACCCGGCATGTCCTCCTCTCGTTCCCGAAGTTCACGGTGGAGACGTCGTACGCCCTTCCGGCCACCCTCCAGTCGATGGGCATGAAAGCAGCATTCGGGCCCGGCGCGGACTTCTCCGGCATGGACGGGACAAGGAATTTGAGTATCACCGATGTCTTCCACAAGGCGTATATCGATGTCAACGAGCAGGGAACCGAAGCTGCGGCAGCAACGGCCGTTGTCATCGGGGTAGCTGCGGCGGCACCGGAACAGAACCCACTGGTCTTCCGGGCCGACCACCCGTTCGTCTTCTTTATCCAGGACCGGGACAGTGGCGCAGTCCTCTTCATGGGGAAGGTGGAGAACCCGGCGGGCGGGTGAAAAGAATCATCCACCAATTTTGCGGAAAAAATATCCTTGCATTGGCTGGTGAAAATTTTTCAGGAAGGAATTAATAAAAAATATTGATCGCGATGAGAAGGGGCGATCGAAAATACCCGTATCAGTTTTTTAAAGGAGTTTTCCCTGGAGAGATCACTGCATTCACGCCGGCTTAATCTCCACCAGCTTCAGCGCCCGGCCCTTCTCACAGATATCCGGCGCATTCCCGAGCACATCGGAAACGATGTACTTCTCGCCCTCGACCACGCCCTCCGGCCGGCAGAGTGCAAAACTTTTGCAGTCGGCCTTGTTGCAGGAGATCTCGAGGGTGATCTTGGAGTTGGGAATCGCCATCTCGGGGCTGATGAGGGCACTGACAGGGGCTTCCATGACCTCGACCGCGGTGACGCCGTTGAGGTGCACCGTGCATTCATGGTGGGTGGAACGGATGGTCACGATCCGGTACTTCCGCCCCTTGTGGAGGTTGTTGCAGGCCTTTTTCACCTTGCAGGTGTCGCATTCGGGAGCCTCCCCCTCGTAGATGAACTCGGTGCCCGGCTTTGCCAGCACGGTCCCGACCAGCGTCACTTTTGTCTTTGTCTCTGCCATAAAACCGCCCCCTCACTCCCGGTAGAGCATCGCCACGAGGTTCTCGGCAGAACCCCGGGTCAGCCCCATATCGAATATAGTGAAACGTTCCGGACGAATAGTCTTTGCCATCAGGAGGGCCTCCACCGCGATCGCATCGTCGATCCCGACTTCCGCCGGGGTCACCGGGGCACCGATCGACCGGAGCGACGAGCGGATACCCCGCCAGTCGCCGCCATGCAGGTACATCGAGATGATGGTACCAATGCCGCAGCTCTCGCCGTGCAGGGCCTTGCCGGGCGCGAGCCGGTCGAGGGCATGCGAGAACTTGTGCTCCCCGCCGCTTGCCGGGCGGGACGAGCCGGCGATGCTCATCGCCACCCCGCTTGAGACGAGCGCTTTTATCACGAAGCGGGCGGACTGCTCCTGGTGCGGCTTGATGATGGCAGCGTTCTTCACCAGGATCTCGGCAGTCATCTTCGAGAGGGCGACGGCATACTCGCTCATGGCCTCGCCTTTCACCCGGTGGGCGAGTTCCCAGTCGAGGATGGCGGTGTAATTCGAGATCACGTCGGCACAGCCGGCAGCGAGGAGCCGGTGCGGGGCGGATGCGATGATGCCGGTATCGGCAATGATCGCCATCGGGGGCTGTGCCTCTAAGGACGCATGCCCGTCCTCCATGGGGACCGAGGCGCGGGCCGAGGCGATCCCGTCATGGGATGCCGCTGTCGGCACCGAGATGAACGGGAGGTCGAGGTTGTAGGCCGCAATCTTGGCGGTGTCGATGACCCTGCCGCCACCCACCCCGATGAGGAAATCCGCACCGGCAGCCGCCTTCTCCGCTTCCCTGATGACGGCGGGGCTGATCTCTTCGGCCATGAACGGGGTGACCGTATGGTCGCATGCAAGGATGCTCCGTACGCGCTCACCGGCAAGACCCATCGTGCCCCTGCCCGAGATCAGGAGTGCAGAAGAGCCGAGTTTCAGGTCAGCACAGACCGCGGGGAACTGCCCGAAGACATCATGGCCGATCACCACGTCGCGGGGCAGCTGCATCCACGAGGACTTGTCGTAACCCTTCTCCTTAAGTAATTTTATTGCATCTGCACTCATTCTAGATCATGGATGATTAGTGATTTCATATACAAATATTACATCGATCCCATCACGCAGGGCCAGGCATACAATGTCGTGGATACGCTCACCTATGCGCTCATCCTCGTAGCCGGCGTATATTTACTCTACCGCTGGCTCTCGACATCGACGTGGCTTGCAGATATCGGGCTTAAGATCGACCAGAGCTTCATCCTGGCAACGGTCCCCTACATCATCCTGGGCGGCGTTATGCGGGTCATCGAAGATACCGGCATGATCACCGGGGACTGGAAATTTCTGCTCATCACGCCGCTGATCTACTTCGTGCTCTTCGCCTTTACCGTGAGCATGATGTTCCTCTCCCGCTACCTCGTGATCCAGGGCTTCACCAAAAACTTTGTCACGTTTTATGCCGGTGCCGGCATCTTTGCGCTCTTTGTCGCTTCCCTCATCCTCGTTGCCTGGAGCACGACGCACCGGGGCATCGATTTCTTCATCCTCTTCATCATCCCGTTCATGGCCCTTGCTGCTACAACGGTCGTATGGGCGTTCATGAGGTATATCCTCTCCTGGAAATACGTCGCCGATCCGCTCTATATCACGCTGCTCTTCGGCCAGCTGCTGGACGCAAGCGCCACCAGTTACGGGATCGATTTCCACCCCCATGTCCAGTATGTCGAGCAGCACGTTGTCGGGTCCTACTTAATCAACCTCACCGGCACGGCACTCGTGATGTTCCCCTTGAAACTCATCGTCCTCTTCCCGGCAATCTATGTCATGCAGATGTTCCGCAAGGAGGCGAACCCCGCGTTCTGGCACCTTGTACTGCTCGCGATGATCGTCGTCGGGTTCGCACCGGGGGTCAGGGACATGGTCCGGATGGTCCTCTATGTCTAACTCGCCGCTGACGAATGCGATCATTATCATACTCCTCCTTTTCTTTACCACGCTCACGGTCGGCTGGGTCGGGTCTGCACAGAACCCGCAGGTCGGGCAGGAACTGTTAAAACTGTTCGAGAAAGAAGTTGCCGGCCAGATGGACGGGGATAACCCGTTCGACATGTTCCCCAAGCTCTTCGCCAACAACCTCGAGGCCTGCATCCTGCTCTTTTTAGGCGGGGCATCCTTTGGGATCCTGACGATCTTTATCATGAGCTTAAACGGCATTGTCATTGGCGCCGTCATGGAGCTCGTCAGCAAGGACCACACCCCGCTCTTTGTCGCAGCGGCGATCGTCCCCCACGGGATCTTCGAGATCCCGGCCTTCATCATATCAGGAGCTCTCGGAGTCCTCCTTGCCCAGTCGCTCATTGCGGAATGGTACGGGAGCGGGGATACTGCGGAAGCAGCCCGTGCATTTGGCCGCATGTTCGTCTTCTTTGTCATCCCGCTGGTCCTCATCGCCGCTGGTGTCGAGGCTTTTATTACGCCTGTCGTCATACATTTAGTAGCTTAAGAGGACACTCCATGGACGACGACACGGGCACCCTGCCCCAGAAATCAGACTTTTCCGGATGGTTCAATGATATTCTCTGGCGGGCCGAGATCATGGATGTCCGCTACCCGGTCAAGGGGCTCTATGTCTGGTACCCGTACGGGTTTGCGATCCGCAAGTTCGTGTACAACCACCTCCGCGAGCTTCTCGACCGCGACCACGCTGAGACGCTCTTTCCCCTTCTCATCCCCGAAAACGAGTTCATGAAGGAGGCCGAGCACATCAAGGGCTTCGAGGACGAGGTCTTCTGGGTCACCCACGGGGGCACCACCCCGCTCGACGTCAAGCTCGCCCTCCGGCCCACGAGCGAGACCGCCATCTACCCGATGTACGCGCTCTGGCTCCGCTCCCACGCCGACCTGCCGATGAAGTACTACCAGATCGTCAACACCTTCCGGCACGAGACCAAACAGACCCGCCCGCTCATACGGCTCCGGGAGATCACCTCGTTCATGGAGTCCCACACGGTCCATGCCACGTGGGAGGAAGCCGAGGCACAGGTGGAGTATGAGATCGGCCTTTCCCGCGAGTTCTACGACAACTTCTGCATCCCGGTCACCATCTCGAAGCGTCCTGACTGGGACAAGTTCCCCGGGGCAGATTACACGATCGCGATCGACGCGATCATGCCCAATGGCAAGACCCTCCAGATAGGCACCGTCCACCACCTCGGCACCCACTTCTCGAAGACATTTGGCATAACCTTCGAGGACAAGAACGGGGAACAGCAGCTGGCAAACCAGACATGCTACGGCATCTCAGAGCGGTGCATCGCGGCGCTCATCAGCATGCATGGCGACGACAAGGGACTTATCCTCCCGCCAGCGGCAGCCCCCGTCCAGGTTGTCATCGTCCCGATCACCATCGGCAAGCGGCATGACGATGTGCTTGCCGCTGCGCAGAAACTTGAGGCCGACCTGAAGGCTGCCGGGTTCCGGGTGAAGATGGACACCCGCGACATGCGTCCCGGGGCAAAGTACTACTGGTGGGAGCTCCGCGGCGTCCCGCTCCGCCTCGAACTGGGGCCGAGGGACCTTGATGGCGGCAAGGTCATGGCCGTAAAGCGGACCGGCGAGAAAACATCAATCGAGCTTGCGACCGTGACAGACGGCGTTACCCGCGTTCTCGGCGAGATCACGGCAGCCATCCGGGGAAATGCCGATGAGCACACGAAGTCCCACCTGGTGAGCGTTAATTCCATGGACTCCCTCAACGCAGCCCTCAACGACGGGAAGGTTGCCGTTGTCCACTGGTGCCGGGAGCGGGGCTGCGGGGACGCAATCGAGGAGAAGGCGAACTCCAGCATCCTCGGGACCGAGGTCCGTTCCCCCTTCATCTCCGACTCCGACGGGCCGTGCATTGTCTGCGGGAAGCCGGGCAAGGCTACGCTCGTCGGAAGGACGTATTAAAGAGTTGGCTGGGCGCGGCGACACCATATCTTCTATTTTTTCTTGTACTCCCTGATACCAGACCGGGTCTTGCGCTTCTGCCTTTAGCTGCAGCATCACCATACCTGCGGCTGGTTTACGGGAGCATATATAACAGGCAAAGTAAAAAACATCATCATGGCGTTCTCTGTTCCGGAACAATGGGCGGAAATATGGGAGGGGATCCAGGCCGGCATTGTCATCATCGATGCGGAATCGCACGAGATTATTGCCGCGAACCCGGAAGCCCGCCGTCTGACCGGGTTCACCGATGAGGAGATGATCGGGCACAGCTGCCATGGGTTTATCTGTCCCTCGGCGAAGGGAAGATGCCCGGTCAGCGACCTGGGCCTGAACGTGGACCGTGTCGAGAAGGTGCTCCTTGCAAAAGGCGGCAGGGAGATCCCGGTCCTCAAGACAATATCGGAGATGGAACTTGGCGGAAGGAAACTCTTCATCGAGACCTTCATCGATATAACCCCGGAGAGAGAGGCCGAGCGCGCCCTGATCGCTTACATCCGGGAGGCAACCCTCCGGATCCGGAACCCGGTCGAGCTTGTCCGGGACAATATCCGTGAGATCCGCGATAATCTTGCATGCGGGTGCACCCGGCCTGAAAATGCCGTCACTGCCCTTTCCATACAGGAGAAGAATCTCGAGGGGGTCCTCAACAACCTGCAGGAACTCGATCGTGCCATCGCGGAAAAGAATACCGAGATTCTGGATGCACTCCGGGAATACCTGAAGCGATAGGAAGAGCGATGGCAGATTTTACTATCAACGAGAATGACAAGCGGATTATCCTCGCCCTCTCCTCGCCCCGCACGTACCGGGAAAATTCCCTCACCATGATACGGGAAATCCAGAAGAAGGGGATGCGGATCATCGCCATCTGCGTCAACCAGCCTGCGGAATTCCTTATTGAATACTATACAAAAAACGGTGTTGATACAAACCGGATCTTTTTTATCGATGCGATTACCCGGTTTGCGACCGGACGCGGTGGAGAATCCCCCGGCAACTGCATGTTCGTTCCGAGGCCAAACGATCTGACAGCTATGGGGATGGCAATTACCCGCATGCTGAAAGAATCCGAACAGGAAAAAACGGTCATTTTTCTCGACTCGGTCAATGCCATGCTCGTCCATTCGAGCTCGGTGGATCTCACGAAATTCATCCACTTCGTCATCAGCAAGCTCCGGATCATGAATATTACCGGTATCCTGCTTGCGGTTGAGAAGGGGCTCGACCCGGTGCTTCTCACCCAGATCTCCACCTTTGCCGATGAATTGGTGGAATTTTCAGACGAAACGGCCAGGTGAAAGGGGAGGGTCTTTTAGATCTCAAGAGGAACACATCCCGTCGGCAGGATTGGAGAGGGCTTATCTCGGGGCAGGTGAACTCCCGTCCAGGTACAGCGACCGCACCAGCCCCTTCCCTGTCTCCGTTTTGAAGATCTTCTCCAGTACCGACTCGATCGCTTCCCGCTTCATCTCGTCCTCGTAAAAATTCACGAGAAAATCCGCTTCCACGAGGATCTGGAAATCAATGCCGTCGATCTTGTTGTAGGTATGATGGTTTGCCGTGATGAAGCAGACGCGGTCGATAATATCCGTCGGTACCCCAAGGTCCGAAAGGATCTTCCGGGCTATCGGCGGCCCCTCGATCTGCTGGAAATTCCCGGCCGTTGACTGGTGCTTCCGTTCCGCCTCGTGGATGCCAATGTCATGAAGGAGGGCAGTATACCCAATAACCGGGAGCATATGCTCATCCACGCCTTCACGGGTGGCAATGAGCATGGCAAATGCATGGACTTTTATGGCGTGATTGATCCGCCGTACATCCCTGCCGAAGTACGCGATCATTGCTTCCATCACCCGGGTCTGCATGAAGGACTGTTTGTTCCGGTTCCTCATGATTTTTCGCTTCCTTCCTCTGGACATCCCATGGACTTAGTACCTGACCACAAACCTGTTGACCACCCTTCCCCAACAAAGATTCAGGAGATGTGTGGGGTTGAAGCAGTGTGTTTCCGAATGGGGTATCGCACTTCTGGTATTCCTGTCCGGGATTGCCATCATCATGCCGGCAATACCTGCAGCCGGTATTGATCATAATCCCTGGTACCAGGCAGGTAGCAACAATCCGGAAATCGGCCCGATAAAACCCACAGAGATCAACGGAACCGCGCTCGAATCGTATCGGAACCCACCCGGGCCGGTCACGCTCTTCCACGCCGAAGTCCGGGAGACTTCCCTGCCCGGGCCGCGGTATATGGCCTTTGGCCCGAGCTTTGTTAACATCGCGATCAACCCGAGGGTCTTTGGCGCTTTTTTTCTTCTGGTTTCCCTCGGTGCCGGCGGATGGTGCATCCGGGCTATCGGGCGGTGGGGAAAAGACCCGAAAGAGTAGCGGGAGCGGTTCCCCAAGCCGGGACCGGTCCCGGACGGGAGTTCCGGGATGGTCCCGTACATCCCACTATCCACAATAATATCCACGTTTTTTAAATCCCTGCATGAAATACCTGTAGAGGATATCCGGTATGGCGGGAAATGCGGGAACCGATGATAATGATGCGTTTGACTCGCCGCACCTGCCGGAACGGTACCGCCAGGTTGTCAGGGCAAAAAAGCAGCGGCGCCAAAAAAAACAGATCCTGATCGCCGGAGTGGCAGTCCTTGTCATCACGGGGATTTTTCTTATCGCCTCATGGGTTACCGGTGGTATCTCCTTTGGCATACCGTCATCGTCTCCCCTGCAACAACATCCCGTGACGGAAACCGTTCCCCCAGAGTCGCCCGCGGTCAGTCCGGCCCTCTCCAACGGATCTTCCAATACCACGCTTACCTTTGACCGGGAACCGGGTCTCGTTGCCCCACGCCCACCCGGGATCATCTCCCTCGAGAACGCGGTTACTGCGCTGCAGGAGGAATATCCTGCAGCGGATTATCTGATCCTTTCTGCCAACCTCACCCGGGGTGCGGGCCGATCCCTCTATGAATTCAGGATACAGCAAAAGGATACCAATGGAGGGGCCGGCACGGCATCCCGGGTCTTTATCGACGGGATGAGCGGGAATATCTTTACCCCGGGGGAAGAGGAGGTAAAAATCTCCCGGGATGCAGCAAGACAGCAGGCACTGGCGGCGTTCCCCTCCCTGCACCCCGACCGGGTGCTCATGGTTTTTTCCGGCAGCCAGGAAAGGGGAAGGATCTGGGAATTTTCCCTGCTCAAAGAGGGGGAGACGGAGGTATCCGGAGTAATGGATGCGGAGACCGGGGCTATCGGTTCCTTCACCCGGAGGATTGCCGCAGAGGGACGGCCGGCAACACCGGCGATTGACGTGGTGCGTGCCCGGGCCATCGCCGACCGGTATATCATCGACCACAACGGCGGGCAGCTTCCGCTGAATATGAGCCTCTCCCGGTACGAGCCGCTCGCCTCCCCCGCCGGCATCGTTGCAGGACAGTATGTTTTCACGTACGAACGAACGTTCCAGGACTACCCCACGGACACTGACGGGTTTACCGTCATGGTGGACGCGGTGACCGGCGAAGTCGTCGGGTACACCCACCAGTGGACCACGCCGGAATATGCCTTCTTTGCCGCCCCCCAGCCAAACGTGATCCGGCGCGAGGCAACGTTTGCCGTCTTGCAGAAGGCAAAAGAACTCTACCCGGACAATGTCGGGGGCCTCCGTATCGTTTCCGCGGAGATCCGGTGGATGAATAACGTCCCGTGCGGGACCGTCCCCCGCCCGGGTACGATCCCGCTTGGGTGGAAAGTCGTGTTTGACGACGACATCATCCGGGCGAATGCATCTTTGCAACCTGCAGTCGCATGGATCGATGTGCAGTCCGGGAACTTTATCGCCTTTGATTACCGGCACTGATTACCTGCCGGATCGCTTTCGTTTTACAGCAGGTACAGTCCGAGGAGGAACGATGCCGCATTCATCACAAACGAACAGATGAGTGCACGGGAAAGCGCGAGGCCCAGCAACCGGTTGAGGATTATGGCTTCGACAAGGACGACCAGCGCCTCGCCGATGAGCACGTAGTATGCTGCGTCTACGTAGGGCGGCAGGACAAACCAGAGGTAGGGAAGGGTGAGGGCGGTGCAGAGCGCCCCGGTACCGATGATCCGAGCGAGAGGCAGGGTCTTGTCACGGAAGGCGAAACGGATGAGAGCGATGAGGATCGGGATCTCGACAGCCCATGTTGTGACAAGGGCCAACAGGAAGTAGGTCTCGTAGAGCATGTCAGCACCTTGCTCCGAAGAGGTTCATGAGGGTACAGTAGAGGTAGGCGACGGGGGATTGTTTTTGGGAGAGGGATATATTCGAGATGGGGATTAATGCCGGCATCTGGTTATCCGAGGATAGATTAAACTGGAATTCGCATAAATACGGGTATAAATTAAAGTGATTATCAGTAACATTTATGGGACGTCCATACAATCGATAGCAGGTCTGGTGCTCGAGGGCAGCGTTTTTTTCACATTGATCCAATTCATCAGGGGAGAAATATCTTTTATTTATTTTGCATGGATTGTTCTTTGTTAAATATCGATCAAAGCAGTAGTTGGCATCTTTGGTTGAAAGGACATAATACTGTTTTTCACTTTGATAATGTGAGGTATAGTAATCCGGGCCATAATAATTACAAAAAGATTCAAGTGACGTTGTGAAATTATTGATAGTAAAGGGTTTCGCATGATAGACACCCACTACGTCACAAAACGAAATTTTTTTCCCGGAAATCTGATTTTGATACCAAGTGTAAGGTCCTTTTTTTTCACAATTATTCTGGTAGCTGCTGTTCACACCAAGAATACAATTTGTTGAATCCGAATACAGCAATTGTGATTCTTCAGATTTGATTGTAGAATTTTGGATACTGGTTATGTATTGCTGGTCATTTGCGGAAAATCCGTAACAGTTTATGGTGAAGTTTACAGGTTCAGTAACGGGTACATCATCCTCAATGAAATTATACTTCATATTTACCGATTGAATCGGATTAGAACAAACTGGCATTATTAGGACTGCCACCATGCACAAGAAACAGAACACTATGATACATATTAATCGCATTACTCGCACCTCCCGCCAAACAACGACACGATGCTGCAGTAGAGGGAGGCAACGGGGGATTGGGAGGTGTATGGGGGAACAGTTGATACGGAAGTTATTTCCGGGATCCGGGTGACTGAAGGGGTTGCGATGAGAGAGACAAAGGGAGTAATCGAAGGATACATTTTCTGCCGGGTGAGATTGGGGGTTTCCGTTGGAGTCTCGATACAGGATGGAATCGTAAATCGGGACTCACAGTAGCGTGAAGGCGTGGTGTTGTATTTTGTGAAAATCATTGTAGATGAATCAACCGGTGAAAGATAGTGCTCACAAGTCTCCTTTTCTTTATCAAAGGGAGCAATGCATTGTATATATGCATCCGCATCATCATAATTGACTTTTTCATCTCCCACGATCGTATACCCCCCGCATTCACTGGATGTATTCAGACTGCATGTATAGGCATAAGTGTACTGACGGCACTGGTCTTTTAAGGGTTGAATTCTTTTCATACAGTCTTGATATTCCGGGGTGAATTTGTAATAGGTGTAATTGGAGAGGTCCCTCTTGCGGACATCGTACTGATACAATGGATCAATACAATACATTGCCGGGATATTCGAAAAATTTCTGAAGACAAACGGTTGTCCCATTGTCCGACCTTCCAGATCGCAGGTATCCGTATTAAATTTCACATAATTCGTCAGACCTTCGACAGGACATCCATAATAACGACAGGTCCCGGAAAATGACAAGGTCTTCTCCCTGAACGTGTTGCCATCTGCCGAACCGGAGGATTGATCGATCTGGACCGGAGTCGGGAGAAAATGATAGCAGGTGACAGTGAATGTTACCGATTGATTATATGGCATTCCGTCTTTTTCAAAGAAAATACGTGACACTGTTGGCTTTATTACCATGTTGGCAAACGCGGGGCATGTCAGGAATAATACCAATAGGACGAGAATGAGGAAATGCCAATACCCGCAACATTTCATACAAAGCGTTAAATTCTTTCTGATATATGGGTTGTTATTTGATTTTAAAAAAGAGAGATTTCAGCACTTGCTGCACACGTATTCAACCGTGAGGGCGGTCTTCCGCATGTCGCCCGTGATCTGCTTTTTGCCGCCACGGATGAACCAGTGGTTGCAGCGGGCACAGCGCTTAGGCCGGATCCGGTCCAGCGGGTTCATCGGGATCTCGAGCGTGAATGCGGTCCGCGTCCACTCCTCAGGGGGCTTCTCCGCGTTCTGCTCGTAGGTGTTGACGAACTCCATGATCTGGTGGGGGGGCACCCCCAGGTCCACGAATTTCTTGAAGACGAAATAGTTGAAGATGAGCCACGAGAGGTCCGAGCGGTCGAGGATCCCTTCGTACTCCCCGAATGCCTCGTCGAAATCCTCGAGCGTGCAGCCGCAGAGCGGGCATTTGCCGCCGACGAGCTCGTCAAGGAAAACCTCTTCCTGGCACCCCGGACAGGTCGTGTGCGGGGATTGCATGCGTGATGTCATGGTAACTTCCGGTATTGTCTCACTTATCTGGTATTCATATCCGTACTTGGCAAAACGGTTTGTGGTATTGAAATGATTGTTCCTAGTATTGATCGGGTCGGCTGATAAGCATATCACTGCACGCAATCTTCCCCGATAAAAGGGTTGTGGAAAAGGGGGTTCTAGTCTGCGGCAGGCTCGGCCTGCTCCATCACGAGCGAGCCGAAGACCACTTTCTCAAGCACCTGCGCAACGTACTTGATGTGCATCGCCTTCTCGAGGTCCTCGTTCCGGTGGATGTCGGCCCAGAGCTGGAGGCGCATCAACGAAAACCGGAAGCGGTCGAGGCTGTCGTCATCCATCCCCATCGCTTCGCGGTAGATCGGTTCCAGCAGGTCCGGGAACGCGAGCGGGGTCTCGAGGGCAGCGATAACCCCCTTGTAAATGGGGAGGGGCTTTTCCCTGCCCGTGAGGATCCGCTCGTAGTCCATGGATTATCCCTCTACGACACGGATGAGCTCTTCCATGACCCTGTCCACGCTCTTCCACGTGGGGCTGTCCCCGCGCCGGATGATGAAGGGGCGTCCCTCGTCGCCGGCCTTGCGCATCTCGATATCGAGCGGGATCTCGCCAAGGAACGGCACATTGAGTTCGGTTGCGATCTTTTTGCCTCCGCCCTTGCCGAAGAGCTCGATCTGTTCGCCGCAGTGGGGGCAGACCATGCCGCTCATGTTCTCAACGATACCGATGACCGGGAGGCCGAGCTTCTCGATGAACTTTGCGGATTTCCGGGCATCCATGGTTGCGACGTCCTGCGGAGTGGTTACGACAACTGCACCGCGGACATTGGGGGCGAGCTGGGCGATCGTGAGCGCCTCGTCGCCGGTCCCCGGGGGAAGGTCAACAACAAGGTAATCGAGCGGGCCCCAGTTCACTTCAGAAAGGAACTGCTGGATCGCGGCCATCTTCATCGGCCCGCGCCAGATGATAGGCGTGCTCGTGTCGGGGAGCAGGAATGCCATCGAGATGACCGAGAGGTTGCCCGTAACGTGGACCGGCTCGATATGATCGTCCATAACGCCGAGCTTGTGGTCTTCGATACCCAGCATCTTGGGGATGTTGGGGCCATGCATGTCGAGGTCGAGGAGCCCGACCTTCTTGCCGTGGGCAGAGAGGGCATAGGCGAGGTTGACGGAGACGGTGGACTTGCCCACGCCGCCTTTGCCGGAAAGGACCATGATGACATGTTTCACATCGATTGCTGCCTTGGGGGGCAGGCCGGCCTGTCCCTTCTTTGCCGATGAGCAGGTGGATGCGGTTGCGCAACTGGAGCACTCGCTCTTGCACTCCTCGTCTGCCTTCTGGGGTTTGGTAGTATTCTTTGCCATGGTATCCCTGTGATGAATTCTTATCGTGTACTCGTACCAGTTGTCACCACAAGTCAATAAAGATGTGGAAACTGCCTACGAGGTTACGGTACGGGCTTTTGACGGGGCATACCCGGATGTCTCATGTTCGCCGGTTTCGTCACCCTTAATATGCTCCAGCACAGAACTGACGTGCAGCATGAGAAAGAAGCGATCCCTGCGGGGCCTGGACAAGGGGCTTGAGTCTGCGATCCGGGTGATGACGGAAAAACGCGAGGCGCAGCTCTCCCCCCTTGCAACCATCAGTGCCGATGCAGTCCGGCGGCACAACCGGGCACCGGAGGACATCCGTACCCCGTTCTCCCGCGACACGGACCGGATCATCCACACCCGATCCTACAGCCGTTACATCGACAAGACGCAGGTCTTCTACCTCATCGACAACGACCATATCACCCACCGCGTCATCCATGTCCAGCTTGTATCCAAGATCGCCCGTACCATCGGGCGGTGCCTCCGGCTGAACGAGGACCTGATTGAGGCAATCGCGCTCGGGCATGATATCGGCCATACCCCTTACGGGCATTTTGGCGAGACCTGCCTGTCGGAACTCTGCGAACAGCAGGGGATCGGGATCTTCTCCCACAATGTCCAGAGCGTCCGGTTCCTCGACCGTATCGAGGACCAGGACCTGACCATGCAGGTGCTCGACGGCATTCTCTGCCATAACGGCGAGGCGGACGATGTGAAGATCGCGCCTCAGTCCTGTGCGGGCTGGACAGTATTTGATAAGAAAGTGCAGGACGCATCTGACGGTCGGCGGTCAGGCCCGCCCATGACGCTCGAAGGGTGCGTGGTGAAGTTTGCCGACACCATCGCGTATATCGGCAGGGACCTGCAGGATGCCCGGGAGATCGGGTTGATTCCCCCCGATGACGAGATTCCTGAGCTCTGCCGGGAGGTGCTGGGCGAGAGCAACCGGGAGATCATCAATACCCTCATCTTCGATCTTCTCGAACACAGCGATACGGAGGAGGCCGGGTTCATATCCTACAGCCCTGATGTCGAAGAGGCCCTTATCGCCCTGCGATCATACTCACGCGAGTATATCTACAACAACCCGGCGCTCATCTCGGAACGGGAAAAGATCCGTGCCATGTATGCCACCCTGTTCCGCTCATGTCTTGGCGACCTGGAATCGGGGAACCGGAAGGCCCGGATCCACCTTGATTTCATCGGTTCCGGCCACATCAGCCCGGTGTACCTGGACGCAGCCACGCCGGCAGAACTCACCCGCGACTTTATTGCCGGGATGACCGACCGCTACTTTGCCAAGCGGTTCGAGGAGTGCGTTATCCCCCGGCGGATCGAAGGGAAGTTCGCAACCGGTGGCGGCAGGGACTAATCGTACTTGCCCTTGGGGTTGGTCCAGCCGGTGAACCCGCAATAGATACAGCCGACACCCTCGCAGTGGCGGCATGGCTTTTTGGGGGCTGCGACAAGAACGGTCCCCGTCTTGTTGCAGTAGGTACACCCGTATCCCTCGCAGTGCCCGCAGGGTGCGGGTTCGTATTCCTTCTTTCCTTCAGTCATCAAAGTCATCCTCCCGGGGGGTAATGCCGGAATCAAAGTACAGGGGGGTACAGGGAACACAGGGATCATTCCTCATCCTCATCGAGATACCCGTGCAGGGCAGCGAGAAGCTCGGCAGCGGACTGGTAGCGCAGCGAGGGGTCCTTTTCCAGGCATTTTAAGATAATTTTCTCAACCGCCCGTGCATCGGGGTTGTATTCGGACGGGGGGGTCGGGCTTTCCCGCAGGATCGCATTTCCGACCTCCACGATGCTTTCGCCACCAAAGGGGATCGAACCGGTGACGAGTTCATAGAACACAACGCCCAGCTGGTAAAGGTCCGTCCGTTCGCCGGTCCTGCCGAACTCCGAAGGAGAGACCTGTTCGGGCGCTGCATACGAGAGGGAGAATCCCGCGACACTGGACTTTTTCACATCCGCTGCAAGCACCTTGCTCATACCCCAGTCGGTGATCTTGGGTACCATATCCGCCGTTAGGAGAATATTGTGCGGCTTGATATCGCGGTGGATGAACCCATGCTCATGGGCATACCGGAGGCCATCCACCACGCCGGTGATGAGATGGACGGCCTTCCAGACCGGCAGGGGTTTTTCCAGCGCTTCGAGCGAGCCGGGCACGAACTCCATCTCCACGTACGGGACAGGGAGGATATTGACCGCGGTCACTTCCACGATATTTTCATGGCGCAGGGTCTCCCATGCGGCAATCTCGTTGAGGAAACACTTGCCCGTTACTTCGTCGAAACTGATCGGGATCTTGACGGCAACCTTCGTCCCATCGGTCTTGCGGATGGCTGAAAATACCCACGCGATGCCGCCACGCCCGACAAAGGTGATGTCCGTGTATTTGTTCTCAAGTTCACGGGGGAAATAATTCTTCTGGTCAGTAACGGACGGTTGTGGCGGCTCGTCTTCGCGGTCAGACAGTATCGTCTTAAAGGAGGGTATTGTGACCAGGGAACGGGTCCGTTCGACCGCGGATTTCAGGACCGATGCTGCCTTTGTCACGACATGCTTGGGCTTTTGTCCCCAGGACCCCCGGGCAGTCCGGTGGCGCCCTGTGAGGTATACACCACCGGCGATGACAAGCACGCCACCCAGGAGGATGAGGACAATCGTTGAAAATGAAAGCGCAGGCCAGGTACGGGGCTCCGGGGGATTCGCCACGGTCGGGGTGGGTGTGATGACCGCAGTTTTCGTGGGGACCACGGATGTCACGACAGGGGCGATGGTTATGACAGGGCTGATGATCGGGGTGGGTGATGGATTCACCGAAGTAACCGGCCGGACATTCCCATAGTATTCCGTGGGGTCCATCAACGGGTATGCATCCACGATGTTCTGGTCGGATTCTATGAGGGCTTTCCTGTTTGCCCCAAGGCTGATGACGTACGGGGTTTCCCCGATACCGTCCCGGTTGGCGTCCCTGCCATGGTAATCGCTCCAGTAATTACCCATCCGGCTCTCTTTATTCTGGCCAAGATACGTGTAGGTGAAGGGAGTGACCGAATTCCAGGCCGATGTTGCACTTTTGGAGAGGACATTCTGGTTATTCAAAAAATTGTTCCGGGTGATGGTGTTGGAGAGAGAATATTCATCCAGGGAGATCCCGAGGGCATTTTTCTCAAAAACATTTTCCTCAATCACATTGCCCGTTGAATCCTCCAGGATGAGCCCGGCCTTATTGTTCCCGATAACCTCATTGGAGCGTATCGTGTTTTTATGGGATGATACCATGCTGATACCCCGGGCATTGTCATGGAGGGAGTTCTTTCTGACAATGTTGTTATCCGAACTTAAGAGAATCCCGCTTGCCTGGTCGTTGTTCTGGATAGAGAGTCCTTCTATCGTGCAGCCGTCAGCAAGCGTGACTATCACCGGATCCCGGGTATCCGGGCTGATTATGGGTGCCCCGCCCCCGGTATCAACACCGGTGAGGGTGATCTTTTTTGTGAGCCGGATATTTTCAAGGTAAATCCCGCTCTCGACTTTTATCGTTTCACCGTCGGAAGACCAGTCCACCGCATCCTGGATGCTGACAAATTCTGCACCGGACGGGGCAACAACATGTTCCGCACCGGCGATACCGGCCAAGGTACAAGTACAGAGGATAAATGCAAGGAGCGTTATTGTTCGGGCCAGCGGATTTGTCGGTTTCATACAGGGGGTTTACGGGTTTTTTTACAATGTTATCGTTCTTGATCCGTGTTTTTTTTTAAAGAGTCGTGAAGATACTAAAGCAGTATCTCAGGTCTTGCCGGGAAGGATCATCAGGAGCCGGATACCGGATACGCCCTTTGCAAGCTCGATGAGGTCCCCGTCATGCAGGGGTACGGGAATACCTTTCTCAAGTTTCCTGTTGTTCACCTGGGTGCCCCCGGTGCTGCCGCAGTCTTCGATGAACCAGGTCCTGTTTTTATGCGTGAACCGGCCATGGGGTTTTGAGACACGGGTGACAGCAGAGTAACCCTCGGAGAATACGACATCGGTATCGGGACGGAAGGATTTCTTGTTCTCAGGATCTGTCCGGCCGATGCTGATGCAGTCCTCGCGGAGAAGGAAAACTTTGGAATCGTCAGGGCCCCCCAGGACAAATGCTGCAGGTACATTTCCCAGGACTTCTTTTGAGATCGTCCCCTTGACTTCATCGAGCCGGTGGGATATGTCGCTGCCAATGACCGGGAAGCGCGTGCGGGAGAAGAGTCCCAGGTTCCTGACGATAGCCTCCATCCCCCCGGGGACAAGGGAATACTGCCAGACCGGATGGATACCTTTCGACGTGGGAGCCCCAAGCCCTGCCTCTTTTTTGATAACCCCGATACCCAGGAGCTTGTCCAGGTGTTTCTTGGTATTCTCATAGCTGGTCTCGATCTCCTTTGATATGGCCCGTGCGTCACGGGGTTTTTTCTCCAGGAACTTCAGGATACGGAGCCGTGCGCTGCTTGAAAGGACATCGAGATACTCAGACAATTCTTCAAGAGAGTCCGAGTCTTCGTGGATGATCAGCGTGGGAGACTTGTCGTTGTGATCCATCATGCTCCACCGTAATTGTCGGGTTATGGGGGTTGGAAACGGGTAATTTCCGGAACTATTTGTTATTGGAAGATAAGGGCATGACGGTTTATATTTCCTCCTCATTCGGAGATCCCCGGGGTTCATTGAATGAACCGTGCGGTTAGAGGGTCACACTGAGGGGATTTGGGGTATTTATCAGTACGGGTGAAAAGACAGGATAATCAGGTGATACCCGGACAATGGACGGCCATGTCACCGACCCATGAAAGACTGTACCGGGGGAACACGATGGAACGGGGTAAGTATACGGACCGCACTTTCGCATTCTGCCACGGGCCATTGATGAAGAGCCCGGTATCACGCCACATACCCGTACGAACGATGAACTACCATGCACATCCTCACCTGTCACGATCCGGGATAATCAGGGTACCGCACGCACCAGTACGCGGGACCTGAAACCCGGGGGAATCAACAGGATCTCTCACTCCAGAGAACAGGAGGTCTCCTCGCCTCCTGGAATCATACATGAACAGCCACAACAATATCCTTTTTTAAAAATTGATACAGCAGCCCTCCCTGATACCGATAAAGGGGAGGGAAAAAATATCAGGAGATTACTTCCGCTTCAGGGGCAACAACCCCAGACAGAGCGCTGCCAGGGAGAGGGCAGTGACAGGGAGCAGACCTGATGACGGGGACTGAGGGGTTGTCTCCGGAGGAAGCGGTGTGGGGGATACGGGTTTTTGCGTGGGAAGGGGAGTTGGCCGTGTCGTTACCGGGGGTGTCTCCACAACCGTGCTGACGGGGGTCGGGGTCCCGGAGACCTTCGCAGGGGCAGTCAGCCGGACATTATCGATATACCCCTGTGCATAAAGACCCATCATCCCATAGTCGCCTTTTGACCCGAGGTAGATGCGGTTCATTCCCTGGAGATTTTCACCGGTGTTGACATAGTACCCCCATACATCCTTCCCGGTTACCTTCTCACTTATCTGCGTGCTTAAAAGGCGGTTTTCATCATCGTAAGTGACCGTGACATGGTAGGTCTTGTTCAGGTCATATTTGACCGTCGGACCCATGTAGGCATCCGGGCCGCTCGTGAGTTCATCGCCGTGCTGGCTGTTCACTTTCATCTGCTTGTTGCTCTGGGTGACCATCTGAAGCCACATGATCTTCCCGAATTTCGCATTGGTAAACTGGGTGAGAACATTGGGCCCCTTGTTGAAATCCATCTCCGGGCCGGAAAATCCAAGCCGGAATGCCGCACCGTCATCCATCCGGTCGAACTTCACGTCGTATTCCAGTTTGAAGGGGCCCTTGAAGTAGTCAACCGGAATATAGGCATAACTGCCGGTACTCGGTTCTATTGAGAAATGGTACACACCAAGCTCGGAATTCCAGTAGTCGGTTGAGGGGTTGTTCGTAGTCCAGCGGGGATCGGTCGCAAACGAAGTCTGGTAGAGTACCGTAGAAGTGGCTGCGTCATCTGCAAGTGCCAGTACCGACGGCGCGATAGCTATCAGGCAGGCTGCAGCTATCAGGGTATAGATGAGGGGTCGTATTGTCATTTTATGCTCCATGGAGAGATCTTTGTATCAGAAGTCCCCGGATTATTTCATCATCCCTGCGCGATCCGGGTTTTCCCAAAGAATCACGCAATGTAATTCTCTATATATCTTCCTGAACCGTTCTTAAAAATATCGACTGTGATAATTATGACAAATCATACTTCTCCGTCAATTAGCGTAACCTGGCCGAACTATACCAAAGACCAGACTGCAGGCAATTTCTTGCGGGCCGGCAGTGACGGTTACGCCGGCTTCTTCACCGGAGGAAGAAAGCCGTGACACCCCAGCCGTTACGCTGGCGAACATCACTATATTTATCTTAAAATCACGCAATATAAGAGAGCAAGAAGTGCCATTGCGATAATAGTCTAGCGGTAGGACAGGAGCTTCCCAAGCTTCTAACCCGGGTTCGATCCCCGGTTATCGCATCTGTTGTATGGAGTCTGAACCCGAGCGCTCGGCGATACGGATCATTGCGGAGAACCGCCGGGGTGTCCTGCGGGACATCGCGACTGTAGTTGCGGATCATGATGCCAATATCGTCATGATCAGCCAGGAAGTATTCGATTCCGGGCCGTACTGCGGTCTTGCCGAACTCTATTTTGAATATGACTGCGACGAGATCCGGGATCATGACCTCATGGTGACCGATCTTAAGGACATCCCTTCAGTACGGGACGTGAAATCCTACCAGCCATTCGGCCATATCTTCGGGTCACGGGTGATCATCATCGGTGGCGGGGCGCAGGTCGCACAGGTAGCACTTGGCGCGGTGAACGAGGCAGACCGGCACAATATCCGGGGCGAACGGATCTCTGTTGATACGATCCCGCTCGTGGGGGAGCGCACCCTTGCCCTTGCCGTGGATGCAGTGGCCCGCCTGCCCCGTGCATCGATCCTTGTGCTGGCCGGATCGATCATGGGCGGGGATATTTCAAAGGCTGTGGACCGGGTCAGGGATGCCGGCATTCCGGTCATCGCGCTGAAAATGGCAGGCACGGTACCGGAGCATGCCGACCTCGTGGTCACCGACCCGATCCAGGCCGGGGTTTTTGCCGTGATGCATGTCAGCAGCAAGGCTGTATTCGATATCAACCGGGTCCGCGGGCGTGAGTTCTAGGTATGGACGCTATTGAAAAGGCGGTCTCCGTCCTGATGCATGACGGGCTTGTCGTGTACCCTACGGAGACCATCTACGGGCTTGGGGCTGATGCATTTTCCGATGAAGCTATCCTGAAAGTCTATGAGGCAAAGAAGCGCCCCTTGTCAATGCCGGTCTCCATTGCGGTCTCGGATTTCGACATGCTTGCCGCAGTTGCCCATATAGATTCCGGCATGGAAAAATTCCTCCAGACGTTCCTTCCCGGGCCGGTCACGGTAATCCTCCCTGCCAGAAAGAGTCTCCCCGCAATCCTCACCGGCGGCACCGGCATGATCGGTATCCGGATGCCGGCCCATGAAATGGCCCTGCGGCTCATCGAAGCATTCGATGCACCGATAACCGCAACCAGTGCGAACCTCCATGGGGCAAAAGACCCGCGGACACCGGATGAGTGTACAGTCCCCCATGAATTCCTGATTGATGGCGGCCGGCTCCCCGGGACCCCGAGCACGGTCGTTGACCTTGGGGCAAAGACGATCATCCGCAGGGGCGCCCAGGCAGAGATGATCGGGCAGTTCCTTGCAGGATTATCCTGACGTGATAAAATGCTGGTACGCCTGCGCGATTTCATTGAGGATGCTGACGGCTGGCTCTACGCGGTATCCACGTATGACAACGAAGAGAGCATCGGCGGGGTGCTCCGTTATGTTCCGGAACCGGAAGGGAGAAGGGTCCACCCCACCGGGCGCAGGTATTCCAAGTATGATTTCGACGAGGCGTATGCCCACATAGCCCGGCACAAGCCGCACTATGCCGGTCTTCTCCACCGCATCCCGCATGCTGATGTAAAACGGGTGTACAAGCCCGACCAGGAGATCGGGCGCATCGCTGCCACCCACCCCCAGGTAAAGAGACTTGTCAACCTCCTGTCCCTCCCGCCCGGTACAGTGGGCTGCACCGGTTCCCTTCTCTGCCAGCTCGATGATGCGAGCTCGGATATCGACATGGTGGTCTACGGAAAGCACTGGTTTTCTGCCCAGTCCATTATAAAACAGGGAATCCATGACGGGAAGGTCGAAGGACTTTCCGAGGAGATGTGGCGGAAGGTGTACGAGAAGCGCAAACCCGAGATTACCTACGACCAGTTCGTCCTCCATGAGCAGAGGAAATACAACCGCGGCCAGGTCGAGGGGACGTATTTCGATATCCTCTACACCCGGTCCTATGATGAGATCCGGTCCGGTCCGGCCGGCAAAGGCAGCGTGATCGGGAAGATGACCATCGAGGCAAAGGTCACCGACGCCTCGCTCGCTTTCGACAACCCGGCTGTGTATATTGTCGAGCACGAGACGGTGAAAAAAGTCCTTTCCTTCACCCACACCTACAGCGGGCAGGCGCTCGCAGGAGAGATGATCGAGGCCTGCGGGATCTGCGAGCAGCATGGCAGCGAGCGCTGGCTCATTGTCGGCACCACCCGCGAAGCACGGGGCGAATATATCATTTCGAAGACCCTGCTGGAACAGTGAATACCCGGGTGCTCCAAGGATTATCCCGCCTCGACTGCTTCCTGGCGCCGCGAAGCAAACAGGTGATGCCTCCCCGGCGAGTGCCAGACCTCGACCCGGTCCTCGTACTGGCCGGGGAAATACTCTTCTGACGGCACGAAACGGAATTTTTTGAGGATATGCTGCATGATAGGCCGGGGCATGACAACGCTGACATCGTACCCCTCGGAAAGCCACTGCCGGATCAGTTCCTGGGTATTGCCCGCATTTTTCTCCCGCGAGATGATGTAGTGGAGGCAGAGCCGGTTTCCCTCCCGCAGTTCCAGCCAGCCGGAGAAGAGTTGTTCGGAAAATCCCAGTGCATCACCCTCAGGGGTCCCGGTCTCGATTCGCTTTGCAGTCATGTCGGTCACTACCTTTCGTATGCGATCCAGACTGTATCCAGAAAATCGGTTAAAAGGCGGAGGTGAGGGCAGGGTGAAAGTGATTGCATGACAAAAAAATCAGGCACGGAAACGATCCAACAGGTTTACCATGCCCGTAGATTAACCCCCATTCATGGGAGTGACAAATCCTTTCAAAACCACCCTGATCGCGCCCTGCGGCATGAACTGCGCCATCTGTATGGCGTACCTCCGGAAGAAGAACCGGTGCGGGGGTTGTTCTGCACCGGACCGGAGGTGTAACCAGCGCTGCACCATTTCTGCCTGCGACAAAGTACGGGGCAGGTACCACCATGACTGCGGGGAGTACCCGTGCAGGCGGCTGAAGCAGCTGGACGAGCGGTACCGGAAGAAGTACGGCATGAGCATGATCGAAAACCTTGCGGCGATACAGGAGCATGGCATCCGCAGGTTCGTCAGGACCGAGCGGGAGCGATGGACCTGCAGGGCCTGCGGGGGAACGATCGATGTCCACCACAGGAAATGCGCGGACTGCGGGAGGGAGCGGGAATACGAGACATGACCTGGTTCAAACGGTTCAGGGATTTTAAAATTTCATAAAAATATTCGGGGGGGTTGGGGGGTCGCATGGGTACACGTTAGATCCTGACTGACCTGTCGCGACCCGCAAAAAGACCCGTATTAACCGGATCTTACCCTCATTTTTACGGGGGGGGCCGGAATTCCTGCATGAGAAACCCACATCCGCGGTCGCGATCCATGCATGATACCTGTACCCGTGCGACCCCCCCCACACCCCTCATTGGTTTTTAACAGGTTTTTACCCATTTTACGAGGTAAAAAGTAACGATAGCGATAATTTTTTCGTGGTGGGGGTCACGCGGGTACAAAAGATCGTGAATGCCTCTTGGCCGGGAACTGTGGGAAGGTCCCGGCCCCATTACAGCAGCTCGGAGAGCCGCCGCCCGATGCTGCTCTCGCACTTTTCCTTGTATTTGCAGCGGTTGCAGGGTGCATTGAGCGGGGGTTCGGGCAGGTTACCGTCAACGATCGATTTGTACTTGTGGAGGGTGGCAATCACCTGCCGGCGGTCCCGGGGCTGGACCGCGTGATGGCGCGAGACTCCGTCGGGAATATACTCAATGTTCCCCCCTTCCACCTCGTTACCCGTCATTTCCTCAAGGCAGAGAGAGATGGCCGCAATCCGCAGCCGGTCGGCGGCATAGGTCCCCATCGGCATGGCACCGGCGGCACGGACCAGGGAGAATGCACCGTCGTCCGTGATGCGGTCTATCATGCCGGCAACCCCGTGCTTCTCCGAAAAAACCCGCACATCGGTCTCCTTTGCCGGTTTCCATGCATGTTTGTTGCAGGACGCAATGCAGATGCCGAGGTACTCCTTCAGGGAAGTATCGATCCCCGGGCGGACAGTCAGGATTTCACTCCAGACAGCGTCCGGATCGAGCGGTTTTCCCAGATGATACGAGAGCTGTTTGCAGACCGCGTACCGGTCGGACTCCGTGACCGTCTCGTTCTTTTCATAATAAAACCGGACCGGGCAGGCATGCACCCGCACGAGGTCCGAGACCGTGATGTGTCCCCTCTGCTCCGCCAGAATAACTCCTCTTCCTGATAACGTGGGAAATAAAACGGATTATAGTTATGGGCAGCGTCGTGGTTCGGTACAATAACCGGAGAAAAGAGCGTTCATGCCCGGTTGTATACCATTGTAAGCGTCCGGAGCCGGTCTGCGAGTCCTGAGGTTACCTGTCCCTCAATGAGTCTCCACCGCCAGTTCCCGTTCTCGCTTCCCGGCGTGTTCATCCGGGCTTCGGCTCCCAGCCCGAGAAGGTCCTGCATCGGGATAATTGTCGTCTCCGCGACCGAGATCATAGCCAGGCGGATGAGCGTCTCCGGCAGGGTACCGGCCTGTACCTGAGGGCCGAGATACTGTACAACCCGCTGCCGGTCTGCTTCCGTGGAAAACTCCTCGTACCAGCCGCGGACCGGGGCATTGTCATGCGTCCCGGTATAGAGGAGGACATGCCGGGGGATGTTATGGGGGGCGTTGGGGTTTTTGCATAGATCGTCCGTGAACGTGAAGAGGAGGACACGCATTCCCGGGAGATCAAATTTCTGCATCAGCTCCCGCACGTCCGGGGTAATGATACCGAGGTCCTCGGCAATCACCGGCATTTCGGGGAACCGCCCCTTCACCGCTGCCATGAACTCCTCACCGGGTGCAGGGACCCATTTTCCTCCGATTGCATTCTCCGCACCGGCCGGCACCTCCCAGTATGCGACCAGCCCGCGGAAATGGTCAATCCGTACCAGGTCCGCATAGGCAAGGGCACGCTCCAGCCGCCGGATCCACCATGCAAAACCGGTCTTCCTGTGCATATCCCAGTCATACAGGGGGTTCTGCCAGAGCTGGCCGGTCTTACTGAAATAATCCGGAGGCACACCGGCTACTACAACCGGTTTTCCGGTTGCATCGAGCCTGAAGAGTTCCGGGTGCGACCATACATCCGCGCTGTCATAATCGACATAGATTGGCATGTCGCCGATGATATGGACGCCCCGTTTTGTGCAATACGTATGCAATGCCTGCCACTGGACGTGAAACATGTACTGGAGGAACTGCTCCCGCCCGATCTCCTGTGCCAGTTCCTGCCGCAGGGAGGCAAGGGTTTCAGGTTTGCGACAGCGGATATCATCCGGCCATTCGCTCCATACCCGGCCATGCATGTTCCGGTGAAGGGTGGTAAAGAGGGCAAAATCGGGGAGCCACCACCCGTTCTCCCGACAGAAGGCATCGTAAACCCCGGTCTCCTGTTTCGTTTTCCGGAATCTTTCGTACGCACGGGAAAAGAGGGCATTCTTGTACTGCTCCACGAGGAAAAAATCCACGATCCCGTCCGGAAATGACGGGGCATCGGACATGTCTCCCCCGTCAAGGAGACCGCTGCCCGCGAGCATTTCCGGACTGATAAGGAGAGGATTGCAGGCAAACGCGGAGGTGCTCATGTATGGGGAGTTATCATGGCCGGAAGAAGTCGGGTTCAGCGGGAGGATCTGCCAGTATTTCTGCTTTGTATCCGCAAGGAAATCCGCAAACCGGTATGCACCGGGCCCGAGATCACCGATCCCGAAACGGGAGGGAAGCGAGGTTACGTGCAGGAGTATCCCGCTGCCCCGCCCGTTCACGGTGATCTCCTGTACACAGGGGGGTTTTTCAGAACTGCGGAGCTCTTGTGCATGAGCGGAAAACCTGCCGGCAGGGACACTTGTTTCAGCATGAACATTTCACCCCGAGGTTTGTGCCCAGTTCCTCGAAGACCAGAACCCAGCGGCCGGCTTTCCCGTCCCCGCCTTTTGCCTTCTCCTTCATGGCGGCATGCTTTGCCCGGCCGATTCGGAAATACAGGTTCTGGCACTCCCAGAGGTCGTACTTCAGGGAGAGCGGGGCAAGGGTCCTGAAGAGCGCGTTGACCGTCTCCATGATCGCCGTGTCATCAGGACTTGCAGGGATCTGCTGCATGCGGGAAAGAACCGCTCTGGTTGCGGCAAACTCAAGGACCGGAGTATCAGGAGTGAATTTTCCATTGATCATCTCGTGGACGAGAATATAGAGATCCGCCATGTCGATCGTCTTTTCCTTAAGCGCCATTTTTATGTCGGTGTTGAGGATATGCCAGATGGGATCTTCAAGGGCTCTTGGAGCCGGGATCTGCATCTCCCGCATCACCTTGAGAAGCGGGAAGTACTGGCGGTAGATCTGGCGGTACTCCGATTCAAGATCGGTAAGGGTCGACTTAAGAATATGATACAGGACCTTGCGCTGGCCGTCCTTGAAGAGATCCCAGACGGTATAGGACCGGGAGCCGAAATGCCGCTCAATAGCGATGATGAGCTGGGGGATGTCACTTAACGAGAAGGCTGATTTCAGTTCAGCCTGCATCCGCAGGAACGCGGCCTCATCGGCAGACTCCCGGGCCCCGCCAAGGAAATTATGGTTGCCAAGGTAAAAAACAGCAAACTCCAGCATATTTTCCTCCCCGGTAATGCCGGAGCGGAGGAAGACCTTACCCATGGCAAGACGGAGGTCGCCGGCAACGGAACGCTCGTACACATCGGCACGGATAGTATAATTCCGGACCGAGACCTTGTCGGGAGATTCCGCAATCAGCGACAGGAGGGCGAAATGGAACCCGACCCGGGAGAGATCGACCACCGCGGTCCGGACATAGTTCCGGTACACTTCGGCACCGTTCCGGTATGCGGGCAGGTTGCTGGGTGCGTCCCTGATAATATTCAGGTATTCCGGTTCGAGGTCGAGACCGGTAATTTCCCGCAGGAGCTGCATGGCCCGGCAGGCATACTGCATCACCTGTACCGGTTCAATACCGGAAATATCATCGAAGAACCAGCCGCAGCTGGTGTACATCAGGAGCGCGTTCCGCTGCATCTCAAGCAGTTTGAGCATCTGCACCCGCTCCTCTTTTGTAAGCGTCCGGAAAGTCTGCGCAGCAAAGAATGCATCGAGGTTCCCTTCAGAACGGTCGAGGATGACCGCGATATACTCGTCCCGGGCCTGCCAGGGGTCCGAGACAAAAGAATTCATCCGGTCAACGTAAATGGAGACGAGTGTATCCCGGAGCCAGTCCATGGCAGTGCGGAGAGGGGCCCGCCAGGTCTGGTGCCAGGAGATCTCGCAGCCTTTCTTATAGGCAGGGACCTGCGGCCTTGCGGGCAGACCATGTGCGGGATAGGTCGCTGTCCTGACAATGGAGCCGTGGGTGCAGCAGCCACAGTCGCTTTTCCAGCGCTCGATCCCATGGGGGCAGCTCCATGACGTGTTCTCAAGGACACTGACCTCATGCGTCGGGGGGAAGAGCCCTAAGTATTCCCCGAAAATCGTGATCCGGACCGGGTGTTTTGCTTCCATCAGGTAGAGCGCGTACGCAAGTGCCATGTCGCCAAAGCGGTGGTGGTGCCCGTAGGTCTCACCGTCCGATGCAACCGTGAGGAGCCCGGACTGTTTCTGGTTCCGGGTAAAGTACTGCATCATCCGGCTGGCAAAGACTTCCCCGTTCTCAAGCAGGGGAGAAAATGCCACCTCCTGTGCGAGAGGCTCGTCATAAAAAAAGACAGCTATCGATCGGCCCGAGGGTAACCTGCAGAGATAGGGCATGGAGGTGTCCAGGGCGCCCCGGGTGACATCCGTCCAGCCCTCGTCCCCGATCTTCCGTAAGCGGCCGGCCTGCAGGGGGGAGAGGATGGTAAACAGGATGCCTGCCTCGGCAAGCATATCGAGCGTCTCGATGTCCACGGCGGTCTCCGCAAGCCACATCCCCTCGGGTTTACGCCGGAAACGGTGCTCGAAATCTTTTATTCCCCAGAGGATCTGGGTATGCTTGTCCCTGCTGCTTGCAAGGGGCATGATGATGTGGTTGTAGACCTGCGCAATTGCCGCCCCGTGGCCGGAGAACCGCTTTCTGCTCTCAACATCAGCATCGAGAATGGCGGTATAGACCTCCGGCCGGTTCAGTTCAAGCCATGCCAGCAGGGTCGGCCCGAAATTGAAACTGATGCTGCTGTAATTATTGGCAATATCGATAATACGCTTCTCGGAATCAAGGATGCGGGACGCCGCGTTCGGGCCATAGCACTCGGCGGTAATGCGGGCGTTCCAGTCATGGTACGGAAAGGCGGAGTCCTCTACTTCCACTTCCTCAAGCCACGGGTTCTCGCGGGGCGGCTGGTAAAAGTGGCCGTGAATACAGACATAGCGGGTCATACTGCCTCTTCCTCCGGCCACATGGGGGTTGACCGTAGCGGCCGGTCTGGTTATTCTCCCTCTCTTTTCCCTGATAATAATGCTTCCGGGATTCGGGATGAAAAAGAGGGGGCCGGGGAGTTGCCCGTATCCAGGAAAAGACGGATAATCTATCAGGAGAAACACTAAAGGATATGACCGGCCAGGAAATATCTGTCAATATCCCGCCCACGCTCGATCCTGTGTACAGCAACATGATCCAGATCGCTTATAAGGACGATGAGTTCACGTTCATGTTCCTCCACCAGCTCCCGCAGGTGAACCAGGCCCGGGCCAAGGCTATCGTCTCCATCACACCGTCGCATGCCAAGAACCTCCTTATGGTGCTCACCAAGACCGTGGCGGACTATGAATCCAAGTTCGGCACGATCGCACCCAAGGAGCAGCCGGGACCGCAGAATGTCACCTCCTTAAGCGGCTATTCCTGATCTTGTCCACACATATTTTTATTAACGCAAGAAGCCGATATAGTGAGGTATTGCGCCGCCGTGGCTTAGCGGCATAGCGGCTGATTCGTAATCAGCAGGTCGGGGGTTCAATTCCCCCCGGCGGCTCTTGCAACACATTTCCCTTTTTAGTTGACCATCCGGAATGCCCGTGTGACCCATTAACGATAGCCCGGATACTGGTTAGGTAGATCTTCCCGGGATCATCGTAGATCCTATATATTTATCAGACAATTCATCCATTGGAGTATATGGCTTCGATGATCATCCAGAATTCGGTCACCTCATTTATGATCATCTGTGTGATCATCGTCTTTGCACTGGTCTTCGTACGGAGCCGGTTTTTCGCTGAAATTGACGAGCACCGCCCGGGATGGACCACCCAGATTATCCTTATAGTATTTTTCGGAATTTTATCTCTTTTCGGGTCTTCCACCGGACTCGTGATTTACGGGGCCGCGGTGAACGTCAGGGATCTCGGCCCCATGGCCGCCGGACTTATCTGCGGGCCGTATATCGGGATAGGCTCCGGCATAATCGGGGGTCTGTTCCGTTTTGCCCAGGGCGGACCGTACATGTGGACCGGGCTGTCAGCGCCCATCCTGTCGGGAATCCTGGGCGGCATCATGTATCTTGCCAACAAGCGCCGGTTTGTCCCCACATGGATTGCCGTGCTCTTTATCGGTCTCTCCGAGACACTCGTATCCTGTTACACGCTTGTCCTCGTCACCAGACCCGAGCAGTTTTTCACGGTTGTTACGAGTGTTGCAATCCCCATGGTGGTCTTTAACGTCATAGGCATGTTCATTTTTGCCTCAGTTGTCCACTATTCCCTGAAAGAACGGAAGATCCAAAAAGAGCTCCAGGTACTGGAACTCGAGGTGGAGTCCAGGAGGAACCTTTCTGCCATCATCAACACCATCACCTACCCGGTCTATGTCCTTGACCGGGATCACCGCTTCACCCTCGTAAACGACAGCCTCTGCCATTTTTTCGGAAAGGACCGGGGCGAGGTGCTCGGGAAAACGCACAGGGATTTTTTTGATAAAAACGATGCAGATCACCACTGGGAAAAAACAGAGACGATATTCATGAACCGGTCACCTCTGGAAGAGGAGGTGACCGTAACAAAACCGGATGGGCAGAAGTATACCCTCATCTCTACGATGACCCTGTATACCGATGCATCCGGACAGGAATTCATGGTCGGGGTCATCCAGGATATCACGGAACGTAAGAAGATGCAGGTAGCTCTTGCGGAGAACGAGGCGTGGTACCGCATCCTCTTCGAACATACCGGTGCTGCGTCCATCATTATCAATGAGGATGGTATAATCGACCAGGCAAATTCCGAATTTGAAAAACTCACCGGTTTTTCCCGGGCGGAAATAGAGGGCATGATGAGACTGGAGCAGATCGGATATCCGGATGACATCGAACGGGTCAGAAAATACCACCGCGACCGCAGGATCGACCCGTCATCGGTGCCCACAAGTTATATCGTCCGGATACGGGACCGCATCGGCTCGATAAAAACACTCCACGCCGTGGTTGCTCTCATCCCGGGAACAAAGAAGTCGATAGCTTCGTATGTTGATATTACCGAACAGAAAAAATCGGAGGATGCGCTTGCCCAGGCTAACAGGAAACTCAATCTCCTCTCCTCTATAACCCGTCATGATATCATCAACCAGATCCTGATCCTCAAGGGGTTCCTTTCACTCCTTAAAAACAAAACAGAAGACCCCCTGTTGCTTGATTTCATCAACCGCAGTGACCGGGCAACCCGGAATATCGAACACCAGATCATCTTTACCCGCGATTACCAGGATATGGGGGTAAAATCACCACTATGGCAGTCGGTAAAAAACACCATCATCAGTGCCAGGGGCGTGCTGACCATGGGGAATGTCACTATTGATATTGATCGGACGGATCTCGAAGTTTTTGCAGATCCACTCTTCGATAAAGTGTTCTATAACCTGATCGACAATTCATTAAAATATGGGGGGGAAAACCTGCGGACAATCCGGATCATTACCCAGGAGTTGGAAAACGCACTTTTGATCACCTGTGAAGATGATGGCATAGGGATCGCGGATGATGACCGTGCCCACCTGTTCGAACGGGGGTTCGGGAAACATTCCGGTTTTGGTCTCTTCCTCTCCCGGGAGATCCTTTCGATCACCGGTATCTCGATTGAGGAGACAGGAACAACAGGAAGCGGCGCACGGTTTACCCTCATGGTCCCCAGGGGAATGTACCGGTTTGGTAATGGCCAGGCATCCTGACAGGGAAAACCCTTCTCGCCATCGGATTAAAATTCCCTGCCGTCAAGGGTTACCGGTAGAGCGCAGCCGTGCAAAGGAGACCATCCCCAATTCCCGTATCCCCGCCCGGAAAGGGGGTTGCTGCATCTGAAAAACCCTGGTACATGCACAGGTAGCGAAGAACCATCGGGGTATTAATACGATTCAGGGCAATGCCTAAAGAGTATCGCATGGTAAATCCACCCCGCAATGCTGACTGGAAGCACAGTATTCAGATCGCAGCGTTTCTTATTGCCGGTATCCTTGGTATCCCGGTCGCCATCGGGACGTACTATGCATGCCCGCTTTATGCAACCCTCGGCTTTGTCGGGTCAGTCCTGATCTTCCAGCCGGTGGCGGTGGCAGTCGGTGTCGGCATGGATATACCGCCGCTCCCGGTCATGCTGATCATGCTCTCCGTGGGTATCTCGGTCATCTACATTCTCTTTGGCATCTGCGATCTCTTTGCGAAAAAGTCTGCATGGCTCCGGGATCACCTCGACAATGTCGATGCAATCGCGAAAAAATCGGCCCTGTTCCAGAAATACGGGATTTTCACCATCATCCCCTTCATCTGGGTGCCGGGCGTGGGACTCTACGGATGCGTGTTGCTCGCGTGGCTCTTCCGCTGGCGAAGTATCAAGGGGATCGGTATCATCCTTGCCGGGTGGATGTTTGCAGCCCTTCTCGTCCTTGCCGCATCACTGGGTGTACTGGGGCTTATCCGGTAACGGGATCAATCGGATTCATTTTTTTTCTGGAACTGGCAGGGGATCAGGGTTTTACCTTCAGGATCAGCCATTCTTTATCGCCGGCTTTTTTGAACCGCACCATCACATACTTACCCCTGAACCGGGTGCCGTGGAGGATTACCTCGATCCGTTCATCGGTCCAGGCAAGCGTCTCGTACGTGCCGTTATCGGCGATGCTGACGGTGCCGGCCCCGTACTCCCCAGCCGGGATGGTGCCGGAAAATGCACTATAGGAAAGGGGATGGTCTTCCACTGCAATGGCGAGCCGGCGTTCGCCCGGTTGTCCAGGGAGTCCCCGGGGAACCGCCCAGCTCTTCAGGACACCTTCCCGCTCCAGCCTGAAATCGAAGTGATGGTGCTGTGCGGCATGGTCGTGGAGTACAAACCGCACCCCGGGTTCACCGGTCATCTGTCCTTCTCCGCCTTTGCCCGCGCAATCAGGGACCGCAGTTCCCGGGCAGCCTTTGTAATATCCGGGGCTGAAACAACGGCAGAGATCACGGCAACACCGTCAGCACCGCTGCGGATTACATCCTGCACATTTGCAGGCCCTATGCCACCAATGGCGATGACCGGGATATGCACGGCTTTCCGGATCTCCCTGAGCCGTCCGAGCCCACGGCCGGGTCCCGCATCATGCTTGGAAGCGGTGTCGAACGTGGGGCTGAGTGCAAGATAATCCGCACCCTCCACTTCTGCCTGCCGGGCCTCGTCCACATCACCGACGGATACGCCGATGATGAAACAGGGGGGCGCAAGCTGCCGGGCAACGCCCGGGCTGATATCCCCCTGGCCGAGGTGTACCCCGTCGGCCCCGCAGGCAATCGCCACGTCAAGACGGTCATTGACAATGAAGAGGGCCCCGGCAGGCGCAGTGGTTTCCTTTATCTCCTTCCCGATCCTGACAAGGTCCCGGCAGCCGAGGGTCTTGTCCCGGAGCTGGACCACGTCCGCGCCGCCGGCAACGGCACGCCGGGCAATCTCCACGTGCGGGAGTCCTCCCGCGAGCGTTTCATCCGTGATGACGTAGAGATCGCAGGGCATAAAAATAGTTCAGGGAGTCCGGATCTTTGCTCCTTTTGCAAGCGCTGCCGGGGTAAGTCCCGCCAGTTCATCGAACAGAGCGGTCTTGAACGTGAAAGGGCCGCGTGCACAGGCCGCTGCCTCTTCGCCAGCAATGCCGAATGCAGCGAATGCCGCAGCTGACGCTGTCACCATATCATCCGATACTGCGGCAAAAGCACCGGTCACCGATGCTGCCATACAGCCGGTGCCGGAGATGCTTCCCATCATCGGGTGACCATTCTCAACAAGGAGGACACGTTTGCCATCGGTAACGATATCCGTGGCACCGCTGACGGTCACGACAAGCCCCGCGGACCGGGCAAAATCCTTTGCAATCACAACCGGGTCACCGGCAAGGCCGTGAGAGTCTACCCCCCGGACTTTCCCGCCGGCACCGGCAAGGACCCCGATCTCCCCGGCATTTCCCTTGAGGATCGAAATTTTCAGTTCATCAAGAAGGCGTTCAGCGGTCTTGGTCCTGAAGCGGGTTGCACCCGCACCTACAGGATCGAGGATGACCGGGATCTTCCGGTCATTTGCCATACCACCGGCAAGGATCATGGACTCGACCTGCGCCGCATTGAGGGTCCCGATGTTGAGGACGAGCGAGCCGGCAACAGCTGCCATCTCCTCTACTTCTTCCGGTGCATCGGCCATTACCGGCGCACCGCCGGCACAAAGGGTGATGTTGGCACAGTCGTTGACCGTGACATAGTTCGTGATATGGTGCACGAGCGGGCGTTTCTCCCGCACTGAGGAGAACAGGTCAGAGAGGTCTTTCTGTCGCATAGCAGGTCCTGCCTTTTCCGGCGATCCCGTGCAATACCGGGAATTGCCGGTTATTTATTGGCTGGCTGACTATTAAAGGCTGGATATCCGAAAAAGGAGACTACTGCCGACGGGAAACCCTCATCACCGGGTCAGTTCCTCGACCGTTGCAAGGAAGAGGTCCGCTTCCTCGATGGTGTTGTACGGGCCGATACTGACACGGGCTGTACCTTCGGGAAGTCCGAGTCGTTCCATGAGCGGCATGCAGCAGTGGTGGCCGGACCGGATCATGATATCGGCCATCTCGTCAAGGCGCTGGGCGATCTCGTGGGGATGAAGCCCCTCGATGGTGAACGAGATCACCCCTACGCGGTCATCCGGCTTTTCCGGTGCGTATACGCGAACACCTTTGAGGTGTGCGAGCCCGTTGATGATCCGGTTCGTGAGCAGCTCCTCGTGGCGGCGGACGTTCCCCATCCCCATCTTCTGCAGGTAATCGACGGCAACCCCAAGGCCGATCCCCCCGGCAACGTTGCCGGTCCCGGCCTCGTATTTCTGGTAACCATCGGCAAGGGTGAATTCATATCCCGTTACGGACTCGACTGCTCCACCCCCGAGAAGCAGGGGTTCGATAACGGGTTCTTTCATCCAGAGCACGCCGGTTCCGGTTGGCCCGAGCATCTTGTGGCCGGAAAATGCCGCAAAGTCGCAGCCGAGCGATGCAACATCGACCGGCATGTGGGGCACCGACTGGGCCATATCCACGAGCAGGGAGGCCCCCTTTTCGTGAGAGATCCGGGCAATTTCCTGTACAGGCGTGATTACCCCCAGCACATTCGAAGCATGGGTAACGGCAACCAGCCGGGTCTTTTCGGTGATGGCAGCATCCAGTGCGGCCATATCAAGGGAGTAATCGGGCCGGATACCCACAATATCGACCCCGACTCCCAGTTTACGGAGGTGATACCAGGGCAGGAGGTTGGAGTGGTGTTCGAGAATGGTGGTGACAATGCGGTCGCCGGCTTTGAACGGGAAGCCACGCGCCACCATGTTGATCGATTCCGTGGAGTTTTTCGTAAAAACGGTTACTCCTTCCTTTGCCCCGATGAACCCGGCGACTTTCTCGTGGGCATGCCAGTAGCGCTGGGAGGCGATCTGGGTGAGGCGGTGGACACCCCTGCCCACGTTGGCCCGGTAATTGTGCTCGAACTCCACCATCGAACGGATGACCGGTTCCGGGGAGAGGCTCGTTGCAGCATTGTCAAGATAGATGATCTCGGAAAGGAGCGGGAAGTCTTTCCTTATCTCCTCCACATCGTACCCGGCTCCTCCATGCTGCTTCATGTCTGCTTCCAGTGTTGGCAGTTTTCTCATATCAACCATTTCCTGTTTTTCCACCGGCGTTTTTACGGGCTGCAGGGTGAAGTCCGGGTTGACGGCAATCCCCCTGGCTGCACAGAGTTCACGCATTTTGGGCGGAAGCGCCCGCCAGCGCCAGAGCCCCCAGCTGCAATAGGCATCCGGAAGACCCTTCTTCTCCGCCCACCGCTCCACGAACTCATCCCACCTTCGGGCGTACGCCGGATGAGTCTCGCGGATCATCTCGTATTCGCTCTCGAGCATTGCAGGGCAGAGGAAACAGCCGATGCGCTCGATGCCCTGCTCGTAAAGGGGGTTCATCGGCACGTTCTGCCACCAGAGGTAGAGGAAGACCTCGAGTGCCCTCCAGTTCCGGATGGGAGAGACATTGAGCTGGAGCGGGTTGTCGGGGTTCTGGCTCGTTTCCTCAAGACTTGCCCGGTTCCATGACTCGTACCAGCGGTTGCCCTGGATGGTGACGCAGGGTCCGGTCTCTGCCAGGTACAGTTTGAGGGGGCGCAGCTTCTGGAACTTGCAGCACCAGCGGTTGTCTTTTCCCGGGGGCCCTGCTTTTTCCACGGCCTGCCAGAAGTCGCCGGCTTTCTCAACAACCTCCACACCCTGCGAGCGGACAAACTCAAGCGTCTCGGGGAATTCAAGATTTGTATTGATGAAGAAAGCTTTGGTCACACCGGCTTTTCTGGCAAGCTGGAGGACCGCGGTGCTGTCCTTGCCTCCGGAGAAGGAAACATTCGCGGTCGGGCGGTCCGCCATGTGGTGCCGGATGGTCCGGATGGCGTTCCGTTCGAGGTTCTTTAAGTGGTACCGGTTCTTTTCAATGACAATATCCCAGCCCGGGTCCGGCATGGATTTCGGGGTGACCGGGCGGAGTTCCTTGATTTTTATGGAATTGTCCTTCACCGAGCCGGTGCCATATTTTCCGCGGTATTTCACGATCACCGTCCCGTCCGGGAAGGGGGTTTTGAGCGGAATGCGTTTCCCGCCGATCCGTCCCTGCTCTTTACGGGCGTCGGTGTGGAGCTCCAGATCAACGATCCCCCTGGTGACATGGCTGATGATGAACGGAAGGGCCTCCGGGGCAAGATCGAGCAGGAACTTCCTGCTGACCGGATCGAACGTCAGCCATCCCAGTCGTTCCCCGTTCATGATCACCAGTTCAGCCCGGTCGACACCCCCGCTCTTGTTTAAAAGAAGGACCTGCGCGACGGGCAGATCACCGAAACGCTCATTCAGGAGTTTTCGTATGAGTGTCCGGTCTGCAGAAAGGGCAGGACGGAGGTCAAAAGGCTGGAGGAGATCGATCTTCTTTCCCTCCTTTCCACACGCACAGCTCTTCGCCAGTAACGGGATGTTACAGGCTTCGCACCAGTAGAGGATCTTTTTTACCGGTGGCTCGCGTAACACAATAAAACAGATGGGGCGGCTCAAAAGATAAGAGAAGCGATCTCAAGAAGGGGTGGTGATCATTAATACGGATGATGCCCCATAGCACATCAATACGGGATACCATGAACAGCGACCAGCAGATGAACGAATGCGAGATAAAGGGGTTCTGGTGGCAGGTGCTGACCGAACCTCACCCGTATGAGTTTGCCATTCTGGTTCTCGCAGGGTTCATCCTTGAAGTGGTCGTCCATTATTACCTGGGCATCTCGGTCGTCTACACCCATTTTTATTACCTGATTATCGTCATAGCCGGGCTCTGGTACGGGAGGAAAGCAATATGGATTGCCCTGTTTTTCGGCGCTCTCCATGTTATCGTAACGGACCTCATCACGGGAACCATCTCCCCTGAAGCGCTGGTCAGGGCGGTCATGTTCTGTGTCGTAGCCTTTGTGGTTGGGACGGTAGCAGAACAGCTCCGCTGTTACCATGACCGTCTCCAGCAGCAGAACCTGGTCCTGCAATCACTCAATGATAATCTCACGGCAACCAACCAGCACCTGGAGGCGTCCCGGATCTCATTTGAGACTGCCAACCGGAAACTGAACCTTCTTTCCTCCGTCACCCGGCATGATATCCGTAACCAGCTGACCGCCCTGCTGGGATATCTTGAGCTGATCCGGGTGCGGGTCCAGGACCCCGAGACCCTCGTGATGCTGGAGAAGGAGGAGAAGACCGCAGGTAACATTATCCGGCAGATCGAATTCACGAAAAACTACGAGGAACTCGGAGTGCATGCCCCGATGTGGCAGGATGTGGCCATGAGCGTGAATGCACTCAAATCGGCCCGGTCGCTCGGGATGGTAACCATCTCCACAAAACTTGACGGCCTTGAGATCTTCGCCGATCCGCTCTTTGAGAAAGTACACGAGAACCTCATCGACAATTCGATCCGGCATGGGGAGCGGGTACGGCATATCACTTTCTCGTACGTCCCCTATGCCAACAATATGATAGCGCTGGTGTACGAAGATGACGGTATCGGGATCCACGAGGAGGACAAGAACCGGATATTCGACAAAGGTTTTGGCAAGAACACCGGCCTTGGCCTCTTCCTGATCCGGGAGATCCTTGCTATCACCGGCATCACGATCAAGGAGAGCGGCACGTACGGCAAGGGTGCGCGGTTCGAGATCCTCATTCCCCAGGGCAGGTACCGGTTTCCGGAATCAAAGAAAGATTGACCGGCAAAAAATGACCGGCCACCCGCTCATTTATTTTCCGACACGCCAACCGGTACGGGTATGAAGCATGCGAAGTCCGGTATCGGGAAACCTGTTCCGGCAAAGGGAAAAAAACCGTTCTTTTCCATCCACCCGTCCCGGGCGGATTCCTTTACAGAGTCCGTCATCCGCGAGATGACAAGACTCGCACTTGCCCACAAGGCCATCAACCTCGCCCAGGGATTCCCGGACTTCCCCTGCCCGCAGGAACTGAAAACAGCAGCCTGTTCTTCGGTGAATGCTGATCACAACCAGTATGCAATAACGTGGGGAGCAAAAGAACTCCGCGATGCCCTCGCAGCGCGGGTGAAAACGTTCAACGGCATGGACTTTGACCCGGAGGCGGAGATCACGGTCACCTGCGGTTCCACCGAGGCCATGATGGCATCCATGCTCGCCATCATCCAGCCGGGCGACGAGGTGATCGTGCCGGAGCCGTTCTATGAGAACTACGGCCCGGATGCACAGATCTCGGGCGCTGTCCCCCGCTACGTCCCGCTTGCCGCGGATTTTGGCATTGACGAGGAAGCGATGAAGGCCGCGTTCACGAAAAAGACCCGGGCGGTCATCCTCAATACCCCGAACAACCCGACCGGCAAGGTCTTTACGAGAAAAGAGCTTGCGTTCATCGCCGACCTCTGCATCGACCATAACGCAGTGGCGATTACGGACGAGATTTACGAGCATATCGTCTATGACGGCCATACGCATGTTTCCATGGGATCGCTTGACGGGATGCACGACCGGACGATCACGATCGGGAGCTTCTCGAAGACCTACAGCGTGACCGGCTGGCGCGTGGGGTACGCCCTTGCAGACACTGACCTCACCTCGCGGATCCGTAAGATCCATGATTTCCTCACGGTCGGCGCCCCGGCCCCGCTCCAGCAGGCATGCGTCGCTGCCCTGAACCTGCCGGAGTCCTATTACCGCGACCTTGCCGCAGAGTACGACCGGAAGCGGAAGATCCTGTTCACCGGCCTGCGGAAGGCAGGGTTTGCCTGCGAGCTGCCCGAAGGGGCTTACTATATCTTCACCGACATCTCGGGGTTCGGTATGAAGGACGCCGAATTTGCCCGGTATCTCGTGGAGAAAGCCGGGGTCGCCGCGGTTCCCGGCAGTTCGTTCTACAGCAAAGGGGGCACTGACCGGCTCCGTTTCACCTTCTCGAAAAAGGACGAGACTCTTCTCGAAGCGTGCCGGCGGCTCGAAGGGCTGGAGATAAAATAGGTACGGGCAGAAGAACCGGACCTGATACTAAAAGTCCACAAATATTCCGGGATGAAAATGCCGGAGCATTTTCATATTCTCTCAAATTATTTCCAATGTTGATGGGGGTTGATACCCCCATACCCCCGGTAATGATGAACGCCGCCGCCCCCGACGGGGCACGGTCGAAGAATTCTGATGGATTCTTCTCCAGTCAATCCTCACTGAAGTGACGATTGACTCCCCGCAACGGTTCAGGGAACACATATCATTCAAACCGACCTTACCCAGCCGCGACCCGACGAGAATCACCCCTTGCATCAGCGAGGGTGATTGGAGAAGACAATTGTCTTCGACCGCGGCCGAGCGACCCCCATCAGGGAGTGGGAAACATCGCTAAGAGCAGCTGGTATTTGCTTACTCAAAACATGGCAAAATCTCCCTTAAAATGGTATCGGGTACAAATCAGTCCTTATTTGCACCCTATATACTCATGACAGATTACCATATACCGTCAAAATCCCTGCAACTCACCGTACAGCTGCAACAAACCGGTCCCGGATCTGGTGGGGGGTGAGCGGGATGTTCTTCACGTCCGCGTTTCCCGGCTTCAGCATTACATGGACGAAGCTCGGGCCGCTGCCCAGCCCGGCAATAACCTGCGCGAGTTCCCGTTCATTCCCTGCTTTCCACGTGTTCCTGAACCCGGCGGCAATGGCGAGGAGCTCGATATCCGTGCCAAGATATGCCGGGGTGAGCTGGTTCCCGGTGCTGCCAAACGTCCCGTTGTCAAGACAGAAGATCGTGAGGTTCCCGGGTTGTTCGGAGCCGATAACCGGAAGGATCCCGGTCCCGAGAATGCTCCCGTCGCCGTCGATAACCCAGACATCCCGCGAAGTACCCGTCGAGAGCCCGAGACCGATGGGTGATGCCTGCGTATAACTCCCGAGCATGTAGAAGTTCAGCGGGCGGTCGCTTGCAGCATGAAGTTCCTTGCTGGGCACCCCGATGTTGGAGACTACTGCCTGCTGGTCAAGGGAGCGGGCGATGACGCGGATGGCCTCGTACCGGGTCATCACCGGCCCGGCCACTGTGCGACGATAGGCCAGATCGATCTCCCGGTTCCGTGAAGGGGGGGGCTGTTCCCTCCGGCATGACTCCGGCCCCACCCATGCACTCGGGAGGACAAGCGCAACATGGGGTCGGGAGCCGCTGAAGGCATCGGCAATCACGTCCCTGATCTTCCCGAATTCGTTATTGTCCCGGATGATAGTATACGGGATACCGGTTGCGTCGAGGATTTTCGGTATCGCCGCATTGAACGGCACCTGTGCGGGTATCGTCTCGTTCTCCACCCCCCTCCAGCTAGCGATGATGGGGAGCGGGAGGTCATAGGTCTTTGTCAGGGACATGAGGGCATTGAGGGAGTTGCCAAGGCCGGAACTCTGCATGAACATCAGCGGGCGCCCGCCGGCAAGGACTGCACCGGCACAGACACCGATCCCGTCCTCTTCCCGGGTGAGGCATAGGTGGCGGAAGTGCTCCGGCAGCATGAAACAGAAGTCCTTTGCCTTGTCGCAGGGGATCGAAGCAACCAGGCTGATCCCTTCTTTTTTCAGGATATCGATGACGCGGTCTTCATACACGGGTCTTCACCTTTTCCAGTAATTCTTTCCTGATACATTCAACCGGTGCCCCGGCAGGGACGGTAAACGTGGGTTGGACCGAAATGAGTGCGTGGTCCTCCCGGACCCGCCGGTATCCCCCGCCGGTGATGTTCAGGAGCACGGTCTTTTCTTTCTCTATCTGCCCTTCTTCGCAGGCTCTGACCAGCGATGCCGTGCAGACCGCGGCAGCCGGGTCGAGGTCAATACCCTCAAGGTCCATGAAGAGTTTTTCTGCGGTGCGTGCCTCCTCATTCGATACCGCGTACATCCGGCCGTCTGTGGCTGACAGGGCATCGAATACGCCACCGGCCAGGGAATACGGCGGCTCACGATTGGTCAGGACATCGGAATAGACCCGGGATATTGCACCGGCCGCATCCGGCATGTCGTCCGGCACGAGGTTCCTCCGGTGTCCGTTCCATGCGGAGACCATCGGGACGAACGGGAGGTTCTGGCTGAGGCGGAGGGAGGGGAGAGAAGTCCCGAACCTTCCGTCTTCCCTCAGGCGCAGTGCTGCCTCGTACGCGGCAATGCCCCCTGTGCCGCTCCCGATTGCCTGGAAATAGTAATCCGGCATGTGCCCGATGGTCACTGCTGCATCCAGCATCACCGTTCCCATCCCGTCGCGGCGTGCCACGTTTTTCGCACCGCCCTCTTCAAGGAACTGCGGGAGCGAGCAGACCTCCCTGCTGAACCGGATGGCATCGGTATAATCGCCTTTCACCGCGATAACGCAGGCGTGATCGGCCGGGGCTGTTGTCCAGAGCCGGGAGAGCGCCCGCTCCGGGACTATCACCACGACAGGGATCCCGGTCAGGGCCGAGACCTGAAGGAAGGCCCGGGCGGTGTTTCCCGCCGACGCGATGACCAGCGTTGCAGGTTTCTGCTCCTGCATCCGGATCACGGTCGGGATGGCCTCGAGTTCCTTGAACGAGCACGTGGTAATAGTCCCGCCCCGCTCCGGCCAGTAGCCGTTGAACCCGATATACAGGTCCGGAATTCCCAGCTCACGGGCAAGCGCTTTGCTCCGGAAGGTGACCGGGCCTGCAGTCATGGGGAGAGTGCGGTGGATCGGGAGCCAGTCGCAGAACCGGAAGATGCCGGGGTGTTTTTTCACCCCGAGTTGCTTCTTTCGGTATTCGGTTCTCAGGAGAGATGGATGACCGTGGGGGCAGGCCGTCGTGTACTGCTCCGGCACCTCCTCGCCGCCGAGGACGCAGCGGAGGGTGTATTTTTCCTCCATCAGAGGTCCTCCGTTTTTGGCGTGAGGGTGAAGTGCCGGTCCCGGATCAATTGTCTGAGGTGTTCGCACAGCTGCAGTGCCCGGGCACGGTCCGACTGCCGCAGGGACACCGGGACATTCCGGCCATCGAATGACAGTGTTCCGAGGCTGCCCCTGAATGCACCGCCGGGGCATTCCCGCACGCAGGTACCGCAGTTCACGCACAGGCCCGGGTCGATACCGGCTTCCGGTGTAATTGCACCGGTCGGGCAGACGGCCGCGGCCCCGCACGACTCGCACTTCACGCAGGATTCCCGGGAGAACGTGATGATCTGATCCGTCCCGTCCCAGACATCCGCGTAACTGGCGGTGGCAAACGGGACCCGGTCCCGTACATCGGCTACCGGGAGGGGGATCTGGCGGTTGGTGACGAGGAGGTTGTTGAGGATCGTATCATCAAGAACGGGGATGGGGATGGCAACCGAGGTGTTGCATTCCGGGCCAAGCGAGGTCCGGACGCCTCCCATCATCTCCGGGTCCATGGACTTCATGTCGGCAAATGCCGCAATGTTCGGTTTCTCCAGGCTGCTGCGGGTTCCCGTCCCCATGATGTACCCGGGAGCGCCGTTCAGCAGGATCCTCGTCCCGGTCCCGATCACGGCCATGCCCGGGTCGTTCTGGAGAGGGTTGATGTCCCCGCACCCGCTGACAGATGCCTCGCTGTATGGCCCGGTGAGACCTTTGACGGAGAAGATGGTATCTACGGTATCCGGCCCGGTATTGATGACCGCGAGATAATTCTTAAACGCGCTCCGCGTGGTTATCATCCGGGCGTGGCCCATATCGGCAAGCGTCACCGTACGCGAGAACCGTTTCTCCCCGGATTCGGCATCGATAGTGATCGCCTTTCCTGCCACGATATCCCGGAAGAGGTGCCCGCCGCCGTAGGAGCGGTCCCGGTGGGCAGTCCCGTACACCACGAGGTCGATGGACCCGAGCCCTTCGTTCGGGCAGGGCCCCGGTACTGCAGGAACGCCGTTGAGCCATACCTTCTCCGCACGGCGGAATGTCCCCGGGGGGGCCACCGGGACGTGCAGGACGGCAATCGTTCCGGACATGACCCCGAACGTACCGGTGGTCACGACGTCGACATCGGCTGCGGTGATCCGTTCCCCGCCGGCTATGAGCTGTTTCAGTTCCGCGGCGGTATAGACAACCGCAGTCCCGTCGGCGATCTTTCTGTTTATCCCGTCAATGGTCTTCACGCTGTCATCACCTACAGGATCCTGATATCCTCGACCCGGACATGCAGGCCGGTGGATTTTTCGAGCACCATGTTCACGACACCGGTATGGGCGATCTGCATCATGCAGAATGAGGGAAGGAATGGCTGCCGGAACCCGAATTCCGGCGGCCTTTTTATAACCGTCGCAATTCCCTCGAACCCCACGACATGGTATGCCTGCACGTCCTTTGCCCCGCCTTCCCGTGCGGCGTGGGGACCTACCGTATGGCAGGTGAGGACACCGGTCACCGGGTTGGCTTCGAGCACCCGGAGGACGTGCTGGACCGGGCAGCCCTGCCCCATCGGCCGGCCAAGGACGATATCTCCCGGTACGATGCTCCAGCGTTCGACCAGATCGGCACGGAACGGGACGATGATCTTCCGTGCCGAGGGCTCGTTAAGGAACGGTCCGATCACAAAATCATAGGGTTTCCCGCAGACATCGGTGCCGGAATATTCCACTCCCGAAAGAGCGGGGCCCTGCGCAGGGATACAGGAGAAAGGGCAGTCATCTTTTCTCTTCTCCCCTCGTTCCATGAGAGCAAGGAAATCCGCACAGGACGGTGCACCGCAAGCCCCGCAGTCCTTCCCGGGCGGCCGCCAGTGCTCCATTCAGTCCCCCCGGAAGAGGTCGTCCGCATGGTCCAGTTTCCTGACAACCCCAAAATGGTTCTGCCAGCCGGTCTCCCGTTTCCCCACGCAGATGGTACAGACCCCGAGGGGAGGCACTCCCCGGAGGGTGATGGACTTTTTATCGGAAATTTCCGGAAGCGCTTCGATCGATCGCATGAGATAACGCATGCCGGTCCCCTGGATGGCATTGGTCTCGACGATATCGATTGCGGGGGCTGCTTCCTTGGTCTTCTCGCGGAAGACCTCCTTCTCCGACTGTGAGACGAGGTCGGTCTTGGTGACCACCGCGACATCGGCAAGGGCTATCATCGGCCCCATCTTCAGGGGCGAGTTCATGCCGCTGACCGCAGAGAGGACAACAATCCCGAGGGACTGGGTGACATACGGGGAACAACGGAGACAGAGCCCGGCGCTTTCGACAATGAAAATATCCGTCCCCAGGCTTTCAGCCCAGGTCAGGGCGTCCTGCAGGACCATGATGCCGGTATGGTCCGGGCAGAGGTCCCCGGAATAGATCTTCCTTGCCGGGATATTGAACTCCTGGCGGAGCTCCTCGTCCTCAAAGGCACGGACGACATCGATCTTTAAGAACGCGATTTTTTTCTGCCCGGAAAAGTGGCGGATGATCTGGCGGGAAACAGAGGTCTTGCCGGCGCTGGGCGGTCCGGCAATGATGACGAGTTTCATAGGGAAAATCCCTGCTCGGTGAGGAGTTCCCCGGCGCGGATCCGCTCGCGGAAACGGCAGAGCGTGAGGTCCATCCGGGCGACCATATCGCGGATATGCAGTTCTCTCCCCTCGGGATAGAGTACTTTGTCAACGCCGCCGTGCTTCATGACCAGCCTCCGGTCGGAGAGGAGGGATACCAGCGGGTCGTGGGTAACGAAGATGACCGACTTGCAGTGCTCTTTTAAGACTTCGATGACCCGCTCCCGGAAAATTCCCGCGTTTTCCACTTCGTCAAGGAGGATTAAGGGGGCATTGCTGATAAGGATCGCATCGGCGACCATCAGCGACCGCGTCTGCCCCCCCGATAGGGAGGTTATCCGGCATCCACCTTGGATCTGTTCACCGGTGAACTGGTTGGCCAGATCGATCGTTTCTGCGATCGTGTCCGGGGTTGTGATCTTCCGTGCCCTGACGTGCATGGCAAGGAACGCATCAACCGTCATGTCGGCAAGGCACTTGGTATTCTGGGTGATGAGGGCGATGGGTTTTTTCGAAGGGTCCCGGATGAACTCATCTTCCGGGATCCTGCCATTGACCAGCACCGTCCGGCCGGTCGCCGTGTCGTTCTGGGCGAATACCTCGATATCGTTGATGAACGCGGTCTTGCCGGAACCGGTCGGCCCGACAATCGATATCGTGTCCCCGGGACGGATCACGATCCGGTCGAACTGCTCCGGGTTCCCGTGCTTATCATGGCCGGGAAGAATGGCAATTTCGCGGATATCGCAGGAACTCATGCATACCTGATTGTGACCCGGGTAAAAAATATGTTTGCATTATAATCAAAATTAATTACCTTACTAGGAAATATTTTTACATTAAGTGATATTATTGTAACATAATGTTATCAAAAAGGATATTCGAGGTGGATTTCCGGACTGCACTGGAAGAGGAACTGCAGCGCAGGGATATGTCGATCAAGGAGCTTGCAGGACAGGCAGGTATCCCGGTTGCCACTCTCTACAAGATCAGCTCGGGGGAAGTGGATGTCCGCCTCTCCACCATGAAGAAGATCGTCCGTGTCCTCGAACCGGAACACCCTGCATTCGTTGCAGTTATTGCTGCAAAATTCCTGCTGGACGAACTGGAGGGCCATGAGATCACCGTCAGGGACACGGTATACCGCCTCCGGGGATACACTGCCAATTCGATCGAAGAGTGCATCATTGCCGCAGTCATGGCAGAAAAAGAAGGGGCAGCAGGAATCATCTGCGCACCGGTCCTCGCATCGATGGTCGAAAAGATCGTCGATGTCCCGGTTGCCATCATGAAGCCGAAAGCCGCAACCGTTCTCGATGCGCTGGATGTCGTTGCACGGAGGATCTGAATTGCCGGGTGTTGCCCGGATAAAGCCTCAAAAAACCCCTTGTTGCCGGTCCAGCCGACTCACCCTGAACTATGATGATTTACTTCTCGAATTGCTGCACGGCATCCGGCAGGCAGGTGACAACCCCGCGGATCCCCGATACGGTGAGCGTCATGAGGATGGCATCCACGACTTCCTCTTTTGTTGCTCCCGCTGCTTTTGCCATCGGTACATGTGCCTTCACCGCCATCTGGTCTCCTGTCGAGGCTTTCATGGCAATATAGATCAGCTGTTTGGTCTTCGCATCGAGGCCCTTCGATGCCACAAGGGACATGATGAGACCATTAAATGCTGCTGCGACTTCGGGCGCTTCTTTCTGGAAAACTTCCATCGGGTTTTGCTGCATGGTTATGACCACTGGATCTCTTTTCTTAACAGCGTATCAAACAGCTGATGAGCAGCGTGAAACTGGCCGGGCACTTTGCCCTGCGGATGAGATTTACGAAAGAAACCGGGTAATCCGGCATCCGGCAAAAAGTATAAGCACTTAAAAATCCTTTGGGAAAAATGGAGATGTATCATGGTCAGACTGAACGCGGAGATGAAAGAGGCCTTCTCGAAGATGAAAGTGTTCCCGGTTGCAACGGCGTCAAAAGACGGCACGCCGAACGTGATCCCCCTCGGGATCGTCGAGCTTGTCGACGATGAAACGATCTGGCTCACCGACAATTTCATGAACAAGACCCTCTCGAACCTCCGGGTCAACCCGAAGATCGCCATATTTGTCTGGGGACCGGAGATCAAGGGTTGTTACCAGATCAAGGGTGTCACGGCTATCAGGAACAGCGGCCCCGAATATGAAGAGATGAAGGCAAAGATCAACAAGAAGAACCCTGCCCTGCCGGCACGTTCGCTCGTGATCGTGAAGATCACCGAGGTCTTCGAGTGCAAGCCCGGACCCACAGCGGGAGCAAAACTCCTCTAAAAATTCCTTTTTAAATTCCGGTTTGTCTTTTCATTATTCTCTTTTCTTTCATGATTCCATTGAATAATTCTATGAACTACCACCGCCACCCCCTTGGGGCCCGGGCCGCCCGAACCCCCCTGGCAGGGGGGTGGGGGGGTTGCCGGAGAACCCCCCCACCCCAGGTCCGGTTTTTTGCTGATTACTTAAAAGTGAGAGGCCTGCGAACCCCGGTGCTTCACCGGATGCACCAGACACAGCTCTGCCCGGAAACAGCGCCTTACTCACATTTGAGGAGGGGGGTTCCGTTTGAACCCCCCCGCCTCCTGGATTTTTTTTCGCGGGGACCCCCCTCCCCGGGGCCAGGGGGGGTAGACCGGGAACCCCCCCTGCGGGTCTTTGCTGGATGCAGCTCTCCGTCGGAGGGAACCGGGAAAAGGCGGGTTGGGGTTGGTACCGAAGGGGGGAGGGGGGTTGGTACGGGACCCCCCCCAGCCCGCAACAACTTACTGGAAGACCGGATCCGACCCTGCGGGAGGGCTATCCGACGAACGGTTCCCGGACGAACCTTTTCTTCGGAATGCCACCTTCGGAACGAGTATCTCAAACCGGGATCCTTTATTATGAATGCCCGTCTCGATCATTTTCAACCCGGTGATCGAGAGGATTTCCTGCGAAAGGAATAACCCGAGACCGGTATTCTGGAAATATTTCCGCTGGAAGATCTTTTCCTTGGCCTCCACCGGGATGCCCACACCATTGTCCTCGCAGATGATCTTCAGTGTCTCAGGGGAATATTCCACAGAGAAGTGGAGCCGGGTTATGTGCCCGCCATGACGCATGGCGTTCTCGATTAAGGTGTAGAATACTTTCCGTAACAGGTGGTCGGCAAATATTTCGACTTCCCCCACGTCGATGGTGAGGGTAACATCCCGGAGATTGATAGTTGATGCGGCACTGGAGATAATATCGTGGACGTTCTGCCACTCCGGCGTCTGGATACCGACATCCTGGTAGTCCCGGGTAAACTCAATCTGGTCTTTTATGGTTTCTGCCGCCCTCTTCTCCCGCTCAAGGAAATTCTGTATGCCCGGGTCGGTCACCTGTTGTTGTACCAGTTCGAGGAACCCGAAAAGGCTGGTGAGCTGGTTGAGGATATCATGCCGGGTTATGGTATTGAGAAGGTTAAGCTTCCTGTTTGCCTGAAGAAGCGATACCTCGGAGGTTTCAAGAGCCCTGCTCTTCTCCTCGAGTTCATGGTTTCTTACCGCAAGGGCCTCGCCGGTTGACCGTACCTCTTCAAGGAGAGCTGCCATCTGTTCATTAGCGATATTGAGCTCATCATTCACCTTCCGCAGATCATCTTCCGCTTCCTTTCTTGCGGTAATATCCGTAAGCATGGCAAATGAACCGGTAAATTCACCCGAAGTACGATAAAGCGGGGTCACGGAGACGTAGCACCAGATATAATCGCCATTTTTCTTCCGGAACCGCCGTTCATATGCTGCATGGGTCCCGGCCTTGCGCCGGTAGTCCAGTTCATTGTAGTGAAGGAGATCCTCGTCGGGAATGAAGCCCATGACCGGCATTCCCTGCATCTCATCCACCGTATACCCGAATATTGCAGCAAGCCGGGCATTGGCAAAGGTGGTTTTCATCCCGCTGTCCACGGCCCAGATACCCTCATTGGCAGTCTCGACAATCTGGCGGTAATGTTCCTCGCTGGTCCGGAGAGCCTGCTCGCGATGGGCAAGCTCTTCAAAACTGCTGCGGAGCTCTTCCTCGACAGTGGTTATCTGTTCATAGGCCGCCCGGAGTTCCTTGGCATCCTGTTTCCGCTTCGTGATGTCCTCAAAGACCGTGGCAAATTGTCCTTTTTTGGGGGAATAGATCAGGATCGAGAAGTATTTCTCCATCGGGGGATACCAGACCTCGACAGCTTCGGCCCGGCCCGTTTCCGCAACCCGGGCATACCGCGCAAGCCCCGCGGTATCAATGTTCCCGAATGCTTCAAAACTCGTTTTTCCAATCGCCCGGACCCCCGATATACCGAAGATCGTCTCAAATGCAGGGTTTACCTCAATTATCCGGTAATCGACCGGTTTGCCGCTCTCATCACAGAGGACCTCATTTAAAGCATGGCCTTCCGCCATGGAGGAAAATAATGAACGGTATTTACGTTCACTTTCTGTCACTGCCTTCTGCTGGTCAGCCAGTTCCTCAAAACTGTTGCGGAGCTCCTCCTCCACTGCGGTTATCTGTTCATAGGCAGCACGGAGTTCCTCTGCATTCTCTTTTCGCTTCGTGACATCTTCAAAGACCGTGGCAAAGTGTCCCTTTTTGGGGGAGTAAATCGATATCGAGAAGTGTTTCTTCATCGGGGGATACCAGATCTCGATCATTTCAGGAATGCCCGTTTCGGCAACACGGGTATACCGTGCAAGCCCCGAGGTATCGATGTTCCCGAACGCTTCAAAACTCGTTTTTCCAATCGCCCGTACCCCCGATATACCGAAGATCGTCTCAAATGCAGGGTTTACCTCAATTATCCGGTAATCGGCAGGTTTACCGCTCTCATCGTAGACGATCTCATTTAAGGCATGACCTTCCACCATCGCAGAAAATAATGACCTGTACCGAAGTTCGCTTTCTGCAACGGCCTGTTGCCGGGCGGCAAGCTTATCGAAATTGTTGCGCAATTCCTCTTCCATTGCAGCAACCTGTTCGTAGGATGCCCGCAACTCGTACTCGCGGTTCCTGTGTTCGGTGATATCACGGATAGATTCTATCGCACCGATGACGGTTCCATGGGTATCGACAAGCGGGGACGCGGTAAACCAGATATACGCTCCTTTGCCTGAATTCAGCCGGGGTGAAAACATTTCGGATATCAGTTTTGAGCCTTTGATCTGGATGTGATCATAATGATCCGCAAGGGAAGGATCTCCCTTGAGAATAAAATCGATGAGCATCGGCCTGCGGTCACCAAAAAACGGGATTGCATAGGAATATTCACCCGTGCCGATGATTTCATTTTTCGTAACTCCCGTCATCTCTTCCATGGCACGGTTCCAGGCAATGACCCGGCCCTCATTGTTGACCGCAAACGTTGCATCCGGGAGGAAACTGATGATATCTGTCATGAGCTGGGCAGATTCCCGGAGGGCGCATTCTACCTGGACCCGGGGACTGATATCACGCATGATTACCAGGAGCAGGTCCCGTTCGGTGAGATCCAGCCGGGTAACACTCGCTTCAACATCAACCGGCATACCGTCGGGTCGAAAATATCTCCAGGGATAAACCTTTGGTGTTCCCCGGAGCACATGGTTCTGGATCTCCTGGCTTTTTTCCCGCGAACAGGTGCCGTCCGGCTGGAATTCCGGGGACAGTTCCTCCGGCTTCAATCCGATGAGCTTATCCGGGGCTCTTGAGAACAGTTCGACTGCTTTCTGGTTGCAGTCGATAAATACACCCCCCTCGAGTAAAAAGATCGCGTCGTTCGCCGAGGAAAACAGGGTACGGTAACGCTCTTCGGATTCCCTGATCCGGTTTTCTGATCGTATTTTCCGTACCGCCTGCTTGATCTTATGCTCCAGCTCAATGAACTGAGGGAGGGGCTGGCCTCCCTTCTGGAGGTAAAAATCAGCTCCGTGGTTCAGGGCTTCTATGACAACTTCTTCCCTGCCCCTGCCGGTAAAAAGGATGAAGGGTATCTCTCTTTGGGAATTCCTGATACGCACCAGGAACTCCAGGCCATCCATTGCAGGCATCTGGTAATCGGAGATGATAACATCATAATTACTCTGTTCGAGCCTCACCAGAGCATCTGATGCAGAAGAGCAGGTATCGACGTGGAGTGCGCCGGAACGTTCAAGGAACATCTTGCCGAGTTCGAGAAGATCGGGTTCATCATCGACGTACAATACAGAAATTAATCGATCCACTGATCCCCCCTGGTACAGGCACCGAACGATAACTTGTATTTTTTTCCATCATACTATATAAACAGGCATACAATTGACCGGAGGTGCTTTTTTAGAATTTCAGGGAAAAATAAGAGAGATTTACGGGTATTCCGGATATTGATCGAGACCCGGCCTTCTGAGCAATGAAATTATTTTGAACCGGGTTTTGACCCGGGGGCTGCTGCAACGACCTTGAGGGCCTCCGTAAGTTCCGGAAGGAGTTCTGCAGGGAATCCCATGACCATCTCGGCATCCTCAATTCCGGAGAATTTCCGTGAGCCATCGCATCCGAGCGAAAAATTGATATGACCGTTTAAGTAGGTCTGGGCACAGACATCCGCACATACGGACTGGATGCCGGCGAACTCGGCTTTGATACGGCCACCGACGCGGAAGAGCGTGCTCTGGGAGATCTTCAGCATTGCCCACGGGTTGGCGACAATGATGACAACCTGCGGGTCGAACGGGGTTTTCTCAAGCGGTGCATACAGCGTTGCATAGGTAAACCCGGTCTCGAGCCGGGCAACCCGGTCAATTGTCCGCTTGCAGGCTGCGGAACTTTCGAACTTCCCGAGTTTGTAGTAGAAATCGCCGTTTTTTAAGGTCTCGGTAATCTCCCGTAAACCCAGCGACCATGCCCCCCCGTTACATTCATGGTTCTCGGAAGTGGCGTAAAAGATCCTGCCTTCGTTCCGGGCCATACCAACCATCGAACAGTGCCGGACCGTTTTGTCAAACTTCTGCATCCCGGCCGGGATCTCTTCCTTTTTAGTGACAAACCGGAACGCGACCGGTGAACCGGACAGTTTCAGGTACTTCTTCAACGTCTCTGACGCTTCAGCATAGTTGATCGGGATCTTCATGTCTGCCATAATCAAACCTCGCAAGTCCTGGATGGAAAGGACTCCTCAGCTACACCATGTCATGCACAGTAATTAAACCTCGCGATGGGGTAAGGGTATGATAAATGGGTTTCCGGGGAGGGTATCAGTCTTTTTCGTTCCCGGGATGTTCACGCAGGTCCTTCCCGCAGTGGGGACAGACGTGTATTTCGGATGTCCCGGCATGCCGGTGTCTCCGCTCCTCCTTTTTCCGGTTGACCTCCTCGATAAAACCCGATGCAAGGAAACCCGCCGGCAGGGCAAAGAGCCCGACGCCAATGAGGGCAACCATACCGGCGATCACCTTTCCAAGCGGGGTGATCGGCACCATGTCCCCATACCCGATAGTCGCCATTGTCTCGATCCCCCACCACATGGATGCAATGACGCTGGAGAATTTCCCCGGCTGGGCATCATGTTCGGCATAGAAGATAAGGGCAGAACCGAGAATGAGGAGGACGAACATGATAAAAAAGGCAATCAGCATTTCCCCGCGTTTGGCCGAGAGCACCCGTCCAAGGGTCTTGAGCGAAGAGGAGTAATGACCGATCTTGAGGATCCAGAAGATGCGCGAGAAGCGGATGACAGAGAAGATCCCGGGATACGCAACAAGGAATGGCATGAGCAGGAACGGCAGGATAACGAGCAGGTCGATGATTGCTATCGGGGTCCTCATGTACTTCAGCCGGCCCCACACCGGATGAGCGTACTCCTTGTTCTCCGTGCAGCACCAGACCCGCAGGGCGTATTCTACCGTAAAGACCAGGACCGAGAGCGCGGCAAAGGTATCCAGCATGCGTCCGAATGAGGTAAAGATGCCGGCATCCGTCTCCAGCACCGCGGCAATCACGTTAAAGAAGATCAACAGGGAGAGGGTTCCCGCAATGAAACGGCCGAGGGGGTGTTCGAATACACGGCTTTCAAGAATTTCATAGACCTGTTCTTTTCTCGTGGCATTCATGGACTACCCATTCCCATCACGGTTCTTTCCGGTAATTTCCATGTACCCATATCGGCAATAAAATCTGGTATCCGGCTGCGGCGCCGGAAATGAGAGGGCAGGGATACCCCCGGGATACCACACAGACTGGAAAGGAACTTTTTTCTTGCCGGAGAGTGAAACGGCACCATAATGACACTGTTCCGCTCACCATCTGTCATCATTCCTGTACTTCTTGCCGTGCTGGTTGTATTCTCGTCTGGTTGTACAGCACCCGGCGGTACATTACCGGGATCACCCGCAGGAAGCTCATCCGGGGGATCTGTCGACGGGCCCAACCATTGCGCGAGCATTGAGGCATGCAGTGCGTACTGCTCAGCCAATCACGAGGTCTGCGACCAGTTCTGTAAAGAAAAACCCGATGTTTGCAGCCGTTTTACCGCGGGATCTCAGCCAACTAAGGGGGGTGGCCCCATGGCAGGGACTGCCTGTGATTCACCGGCAATCCGTGACAATATGGCTGCCGTCATCGACAGGATATTTGTTTCTCCTCCTGCCACCACACCGCCCCTCAACTGGATGACCAAGATCCTGCCTGCGAACAACCCCTACCCCGGATATTATTATGATCTCTCCCTTGCATTCGGGCCGGCCATCGATGCACAGAAGGCAGTGGCATGGTCCGGCGAGGGCGAGCCCCCCCGCACACCCGGGCTCGATTATTACACCATCGGATTCTGGGATGAGCAGCCCAAAGGAGGCGGTGCAACGCTGGGCTTGCAGTCTCCGCAGTCCATGGACTTTTCCCGCTACCAGCTTGCGGTCTTCTATACCAATGTATCCGCCCCGTCCCAGGCTGCAATGATCAATTCACTCCCTGACCTGACCATGAGCGAGGCTGAGGCAAAGGCATTCTTTGCATCGAAAATCAAAAAATCGTTCATCGATCTTGAGGGTAAGTCCCTCGTGAAGTCCGGCCCGAAGATGTATGAGGTGCGGTGGCATGATTCGACGAATACCCAGGACTACTGGGATGTCCAGATCGGGGCCGGCTATATCGCCATAGGACAGGGAAAAGTGTACACGGATGAGTCGCTCCTCCAGGGAGACCCGGGCACCCAGTGGCGGTACCATGCCTGCCGGCCCTGTATTACCTGTGCCGACTGGACCGTGGAGACCCAGTTCAACAAAGACTGCACGAAGGATTCGGACTGCCTTGGAGGATTATCGTGCAGCGCGGGGTATTGCGTGAAACCCGGGACCGGAAGTGCGGTCACCGGCAGCCCGCCAGGAGGCGGGATCACGGGGAAGGGACCCGGTTCGCCATGTAGTACTGGAGCAGACTGCGGTGCCGGCCTCTCATGCACCAACAAGGTCTGCTCGACCCCGGGGGGAATGCCATAATACCGGTAAATCTCCCGCCTCCATTACTTGAGCGGTGCCGGGAAAGAACCCGTACTGAAGATTGCCATGGATCTCCCGGCAAAAATTCCCTCTTTGCCGGGTAACCCCACACGTACGCAGGTGTGATGATTGCAACCGTTATGCATACGATAACCATGTTGGCGCCGCAAGAGTTGCCGCCTTTTTCCTGGCAAAAAATAAACCATGATCCCTGACAACCTGACCGATGTGCTGGCTTAAGCGGTATGATCATACACGCCAAAAAGAGCGGACACAGCCATAGAATATTCGGGAGTGGGAGACAGATCAGGTCCGCGGTTTTCCCGCCCCATGCCCGTGCTCGCCCGGCACCCAGCGCCCACCATCTTTGGTAAGCTCCTTTTTCCAGATCGGGACGCTCTTTTTGATCTCTTCGATGATATAGCGCGAGCCGGCATATGCTTCCGGCCGGTGCCCGGCACTGACCACGATAATAAGGATGTTCTCCCCAACGGCAAGCCGTCCGATCCGGTGGATGATATCGACATGCAGGAGCCGGAACTGTTCCGTTGCGGCCGCTGCAATCTTCTCCATCTCCGCAACCGCGACATCCTCGTAGGCCTCCAGCTCCATCTCGGTGATGTCATCGTCACGCACGACCCCGTCAAAGAGAACGACTGCACCGGTGCCGGCCCTCTTTGCAGCATCGATGAGTGCCCCGATATCAACATCTCCGGTCTGGACTTTGATTGTCATGGCACTCATCCACCAGCGACCGGCGGAAAGACCGCGATCTCGTCGCCATCCGCAACCGCGGTCCTTGCGGCATCAGCAGTCTCCACGCGCTTCCCGTTCTGCATCAGGATCACATATTCCAGAAATACCCCGTTCTGGTCGAAGATCGCTTCGTAACCATCCGGGTTCTTCCGTGCAATCCCGGCAACGAGTGCGGCAAGCGTGGTCCCGGAGGGAGGCTCAGCGATAATATCCGTCCCGAGCAGCTCCCGGAACCGGGCAAAAAACCGTATCTTTACCTTCATTTCATCTTCCCCGTGGATTTTTCCCTGACAGAGCTATCATTGCAGGCAGTGCAGTCCGGGTTCTTCTCAACAGAAATCTCTTCAGCGGTTGCCGCCAGCCCGTCCCAGATCAGGAGCCGGCCGGCCAGTAACTCCCCGCTCTTTGTGAGATACTTAATCACTTCGGTAGCCTGGATCGTGCCGATGACCCCCGGGGTCACCCCAACCACCGGGAAGACTTCCTTTGGCGGGGCCTTGGGGAAGAGGCATTCAAGGCAGGGGGTTTTTCCCGGGATGATGGTGGTTACCTGCCCATAGAACCCCCGGATTGCGCCATGGAAGAACGGGATCTTCTTCTCAAGCGCCGTCCGGTTCAGCAGGTAGCGGACGGGATAGTTGTCCATGGCATCCACAATTGCGTCAGCCCTGCCGACAAGTTCGTGGACATTGCTTTCGCCAATGGTGGTATCGATTGCATTGATGGTAATATCTGCATTATACTCCCGCAGTTTCTCAATGGCTGATACCGTCTTCTTCTTCCCTACATCCCGATCGGTGTGGAGGATCTGGCGGTTCAGGTTGGTCTGGTCAACGGTATCCATGTCCACGATCGTGATCGTCCCGATACCCGCAACCGCGAGATAGATTGCGATGGGCGATCCCAGTCCCCCGGCACCGGCAATGAAGATATGGGCCTTTTTCAATCGCTCCTGCCCCTCGTCGCCAAAGAGCATCGTCTGCCGTTTGTACCGTTCGCGTTCCCGTTCGGATAACATGATTCACCTTGATTCAGGCTGACCGGTAAACCCGGCATACCACTGGGGGGGAAAAATTACTGTCTGGATCAATCTCAGCTTGGTCGGAGGGATTATTTATGCTGGTATGTTTCGGCAAATATTTCCGATATTCACCGCATTCACGGCCGGAACACTGCAGGGATGGTAAGTGCCGGAACGAAATTTTTCATCCGCCATTTTAGTGCTGGCAGGTCATATCATCGTGTTCATGGGAGTGCGGGTTCTTCTCCTCCCAGAGAAGGAGTCCCTGCTTCTTCCGGTAATCGTTGATGGCCTTGTGGATCCCTTCCTCGGCCAGCACCGAGCAGTGCATCTTGATGGGGGGGAGACCTTCGAGGGCCTCGGCCACGGCCTTATTCGAGATATCCCATGCATCCTCGAGGGACTTCCCCCGGACCAGTTCGGTTGCCATGCTGCTGGATGCAATAGCGGCACCACAGCCGAATGTCTTGAACTTCGCGTCGGTGATGATGTTGTTCTCGACTTTAATGAAGATCTTCATGATGTCCCCGCAGACCGGGTTCCCGACTTCCCCGACACCATCGGGATTATCGATCTCCCCTACATTCCGGGGGTTCTTGAAATGGTCCATGACCTTGTCACTGTACATTGCAGCCTCCCTCTTTCCCGCCCTTCTGGTACAAGGGAGACATCTCCCGCAGGCGGGATACCACTTTTGGCAGTACCTCTAAGACGAAATCCACATCCGCACCCGTGTTCACGTTGCCCAGGGTCAGCCGGAGCGATCCATGGGATATCTCCACCGGCAGGCCGGTTGCGAGCAGGACATGGGAGGGTTCGAGCGATCCCGATGTACAGGCACTGCCGGTCGAGGCGCAGATTCCCTCGTCGTCGAGCCAGAGAAGCATGGACTCGCCCTCGATGAACTCGAAACTGATATTGATGTTGCCGGGCAGGCGCTTCTCCGGGTGTCCGTTGAGGTGCACATGGGGGATCTTTGCGAGAATTCCCCTGAGCAACCGGTCACGCAGGACCTGGATCCTCTGGTTGTGCCCTTCGACATCCGCGGTCGCAAGCTCGATGGCCTTACCGAGACCGACAATCCCGGCAATGTTCTCCGTTCCTGCCCGGCGCCTCCGTTCCTGCCCGCCGCCATGGATCAGGTTGTCGATCTTCACGCCTTTTCTGATGTAGAGCGCCCCGACACCCTTGGGACCGTAGAACTTGTGGGCCGAGAGGGAGAGGAGATCGATATTCTGCGCCTTCACATCGACCGGGACATTGCCGATTACCTGCACGGCGTCAGTATGGAAAAAGACCTTGTGCTTCCGGGCGATTGCGCCCAGTTCCGTAATCGGCTCGATGGTCCCGATCTCGTTATTGGCGTACATGATCGAGATGAGAATGGTTTTGTCGGTGATGGCTTTTTCAAGTTCGGCCGGGTCCACGAGACCGTACTGGTCGACCGGGAGGTACGTGACGGTAAAGCCCTCCTTCTCCAGGTACTCGCAGGTATGGAGGACCGCATGGTGCTCGATTCTGGTGGTTATAATGTGGTTGCCCTTATTCCGGTGAGCAAAAGCTACGCCTTTGATAGCCCAGTTGTCCGACTCGCTTCCCCCGGAGGTGAAGTAAATCTCGTCAGAATCTGCCCCCAGTGCTTTTGCAGCCTGGGCCCGTGCGGTATCGATCGCCTTCTTCGATGCCCGGGCGATGCTGTAGATGGAGGAGGGGTTGCCGAAGTTATCCGTGTGGTAGGGCGCCATTGCGTCCACCACTTCCTTTGGGACATACGTGGTCGCAGAGTGGTCCATGTAGATGATGCGTTTGTCTCCCATACTCGGTACCGTGTAACTTGAATATGTGCGCTGGTCGTTTGATTATTCTTTCCTTTGCAAAGGGATTGCTCTCCGTGCACTGCCCCGGTCCCCCGATACCCTCCGGGTGTATCCCCGCAAGGTATTTGGGGTGACAGGCTAAATCACAATTGTGAATACAATGTATTATGTCTGAATTCATAATAACGTAAAGGTTGTGTTGTGATGGAAGCCCCCTGCCAGAAAATTGTATGGGATGTCCTGCCGGCGATCCGGGCTGCGATAGCGGTCGAGCTGGTCCGGCATGGCGTGTCCCAGGTCGAAGCCTCGCGGATGCTGGAGATAGCTCCCTCCGCGGTCTCCCAGTATCTCTCCGGGAAACGAGGGTACCGGATCGAGTTTGAGGATGATGTAAAAAAATCCATTGAACTGCTGGCCCGGGACCTTAAAGATAAAAAAGAGGTCAATCTCGTCAAGCGCACCTGCGACATCTGCCGACAGCTCCGCGATGGGGATGACGGGTGCGCCGGGCCATCCGAACCCCGCTGCGGAACGTGACTGTTTGTATCGTCCATTACCCGGGGGCACATTTTTCCTGTTTCAGGCATTGCTATGACTATTCAGAAGAAACACCAGAGACTCAAAGAGATAATTGCCGGGCATGGCCCGATGCTCGTTGCCTATTCCGGCGGCGTGGACAGTACGCTCCTGGCAGCAATCGCACGGGACGTGCTAGGAGAAAAGAGCAGCTGCGTCCTCCTCGACAGCCCGGTCGTCCCCCGGGCGGCGGTTGAACAGGCGGGGCAGATCGCCGGTGAGCTTAAACTTGACTTTAAAATAATCGCCGTCCCTCTCCTGGAACACGAAGAGTTCTGCAAAAACCCTTCCGTACGATGTTATCTCTGCAAGAAGATCTCCGCGGTTTACCTTAAGCAACGGGCAGCTGAGCTCGGACTTGCCTGCATTGCCGACGGGATCAATATCTCGGATATGGGCGAGCACCGTCCGGGGCTCCGTGCATCAACGGAAGAGGGCATCCTGCACCCCTTCATCGAGGCGGGGATCACCAAGGAGGAGATCCGAAAAATTGCCCGCGGACTCGGCCTCCCTGTCTGGCAGAAACCCTCTGCCGCCTGCCTCGCATCCCGTATCCCGTACGGGGATGAGATAACCGCAGAGAAACTCAGACGGATCGAGGAAGCGGAAGCGTACCTTGCCGGTCTTGGGATCGGCCAGCTGCGGGTGCGCCTGCACGGGAATGTTGCCCGCATAGAAGTACATAAAGAGGATATGGGGAAAATACTGAACCTGCAATCGGCAGTGGCCGCAAAACTCCGCTCCCTCGGGTTCCTGTATGTCACGCTCGACCTTGCGGGGTACCGCAGCGGCAGCATGGACGAAGTACTGGAATAACCAGGTCGGATACCCCTTGCATCAGGAACGGAAACTCACCATGTTCAGAAAACTCCCCTGTATCAAAATCGAAGGCGAGATGGCAAAAAAGGATCTCCACGAGGTTATCGAGGAGGTCCCGCTTGCGCTTTTTATCAATGGCAGGCACGCAATGACGGCGATGATGAGCCCGGTGCAGCTTGAGGAGTTTGTCACCGGCTACCTCTTCACGGAGCAGATCATAAAAAGCCCCGACGAGATCGAATCGATCAAGATCGAGAAGAACCGGATGAGCGTTATTACAAAAAACCTTTTTAAGGTACTGGGCCCGAAAAAGACTATACTTTCCGGCTGCGGGGGGAGCACCTCGTTCATCGATACCGAGAAGCTGCCGAAGATCCATTCCGATTATTCCATCAGCACGGCAGATATCGGGAAATCCGTAAAGGCAGTCCTGAACTCTGAACTCCACGTGACGACCGGCGGTATCCACATCGTAGCCCTGCTGGATGCCGACAGGATCCTCGCGGTCTCGGAGGATATCGGGCGGCACAATGCCCTTGACCGGGTCATCGGGTACGGGCTCCGGAACAATATCGACCTCTCCCGTACCTGGGTTGTTGTTTCCGGAAGGATCTCGTCCGAGATGGTGCGCAAGTGCCTTATCGCCAATATTCCTATCATCGTCTCGCGGGGTGCCACGACAACACTTGCCGTGGAGACCGCCGATAAAACCGGGCTGACCGTTATCGGCTTTGTCCGGGGCGGTAAAATGGTGATTTATTCCCGGGCTGACCGCATCAGGGGCGCAGAGCCCGCCCCGTCACCGGCCCAGTGACCGGCGGAGCTGGCAGAGCTGGCAGGTCTCCCCGGAGCAGGGATCCCCGCAGACAAGGCAGTGCCGCAGGGGTTCTGTCTCCAGTTTTCCGGAACAATACTTTTCGATCTTCTGTTTGCTCTCCATGAGGTTCATCATCGTACCCGGAAATCGGGACTCAAGGGAAGCGAGCATGGTGCGTACTTCCCCGCGGAGCGCGTGGTGGGCATAGGGACATTCCGGGAGGTCTGCCCAGGCATCCTGCAGCAGGAGGTATGCCGCGATCTCTTTTTCGGATATGAGCATGAGGGGTTTGATACGGGGGATGAACTCACCGGCTGAATCGCTGCCCGAATCCCGGACCAGGCGCGGCAGGTCTCCCCGGAGAACGTTCATGAAGACCGACTGCGCTTCATCGTCAAGGTTATGACCAGTGGCGATCCGTGTTGCCCCGGCCCGCTCTGCTGCGACAATGAGCGCCTTCCTCCGCAGGATCCCGCAGATGCTGCAGGCTTCGGGTTCCCTTCCTTTGAGGAATGCGTCGAGGGAATTGCCGAAGAGTTCCGTAAACGTAACACAGATATGGCCGATTCCGGAACTCTGCACCTGCCGGTCTGCGGACTGGATCGTCTCCTCACGATAACCATGGATGCCTTCGTCAACCGTTATCGCAGACAGCCGTACAGAATCCCACGTGGGCAGGAGCCGGGTGAGGATCATCAGGAGCGCAGTGCTGTCCTTGCCGCCGCTGAGGGCGACCGCAATATGGTCCCCGGGCCGGATCATCTCCCGCAACCGGATTGTCCCGGCAACCCGCCCTTCAACATCGGCAATAAAATGGTCCCGGCAAAGGTGTCGGCCGGTTCGCCGGTCATGGAAGACCGCGGGCTCCGTACAGAGCGAACACGGGGGTGTTTTCTGCTGTCCGGTACTGCGGGCCAAACCTTATCCCCCGTGGGCAATCCGGATAATCCGGATCTCGTCTGCGTTTTCCACCAGCGCATCTTCCGAAACAAGCGTCCCGTTCCGCGAGACGAGGACCTCAAGGGGGTTGATCCCGAGGTCCTGCAGGAGCGCCCCGACCGTCATTGGTGTAACCTCTGGATGTCGTATTGTCTTGTCCGGAAGAATGATCTTCATACTCTGACCTGATACTGGGAGGGCTGATCGCATAAATATCCGGTATAATCCCTGACACGCGGACGCGTATTCCCTGCGCTGGTTTGATAAAAACCGGTGCCTAAATAGGATACAGGATTATGGAAAAGATGCCTGATCATGCAGATATCGTACAGGAAATCCGGCAGCTGAAAGCGGAGCGGGATGCAATCCTCCTGGTGCACAATTACCAGCCTGCGGAGATCCAGGATATTGCCGACCTGACCGGTGACTCGCTCGAACTCTCCCGGGCCGCCGCAACCATTGACGGCAAAGTCATCGTCTTCTGCGGGGTGGATTTCATGGCCGAGACCGCGGCGATCCTTTCCCCGGAAAAGACCGTCCTGCTTCCTGCAGAGGATGCATGTTGTCCGATGGCGCAGATGATCACGGCGGATGAACTTATCCTTGCAAAAGAGCGGCACCCGGGGGCAGCTGTAGTCTGTTATGTCAATACTTCGGCTGAAGTGAAGGCCGAGAGCGACATCTGCTGCACCTCATCAAATGCGGTAAAAGTGGTCAATTCCGTCAGGCAGGACGAGATCATCTTTGTCCCTGACCAGAACCTCGGGCGGTACGCCCAGCGGTTCACGAAGAAAAAGATCTTCCCGTGGGAAGGGTTCTGTATCGTGCACGACCAGATTACCCCCGGGCAGGTCCGGGAAGCACGCAGGGCGCACCCGGGTGCCGCACTGCTCGTGCACCCCGAGTGCCGCCCGGAAGTCATCGACCTTGCAGACCATGTCGCGAGCACATCCGGGATCATAAAAGAGGTCTGTTCGTCAGGAGCTCAGGAATTTATCATCGGGACCGAGGTCGGCATCCTGCACCGGATCCACAAGGAGTGTCCGGACAAGCGCTGCTACCCCTTGTCGGAACGGGCGATCTGTCAGAATATGAAGAAGACTGACCTCGTAAAAATCCGGAATTCCCTTGCAACCCTCCGGCCCCGCATCACCGTGCCGGACGATGTGGCTGCCCGGGCACGCGGGGCAATCGAGCGGATGCTCGCGCTGCCGTGACACTATTTTTTCCGATCTTCCTGCGCTTTGAGCTGTGCCATGATCTTGTCGTACGTCTCCTCACCCACGCACTCCTTTGCATGTTTGCACCACTGGACGCAGGAGAGGATATCGTTGTAGACCACGAAGCCGCAGTTGCTGCATTTGACCGAAACATCATTGGAGAAAAGTTCTACTTCCTCCCCGCATTGGGGGCATTTTTTGATAGCGAGCGTGGGGGTGCGCAGGTTCGCGGCACCCGGGCAGTGGTCCAGCATGATCTATTCTGTCAGGAAGGTTTGCGTGGAGGATAAAGAACCCAGCGGTTGTACCAGCCGTTCGTCATCCAAAGCCGGGTTGTTCACGAGATCCGCAACAGGGATCTTTACCATCGCGGGTGCCGGGAAAGGGGCCAGGATTTCCACCAGTTCCCGCGGTGCCCGCGGGTCGAAAGAGAGCCAGCGCTCCTCGTTCTCCGGAGACAGGATCACCGGCATCCGGTTGTGAACCCCTGCCACCAGGGTGTTGGGCTCGCAGGTGATGAGGGTGAAGGTTGTGAGGGATCCACCATAGGGATTCTTCCATGTGTCATAGAGACCGGCAAAGGCGAAGAGCGGGCTGTCCGGAACCGTGAAGTAAAACGGGACCTTCCGTTTCCCCTCATTCTTCCATTCATAAAATCCCGAAGCCGGCACAAGACACCGCCCGGTCTTCAGGAGAGATTGGAACAGGGGTATCTCAGCGAGGGTTTCGGCCCGGGCATTGATCGGCTTCTGTGCTGCCTTAAGGTCACAGGCCCCGTGCGGGACGAGTCCCCATCGCATCAGGGCGATCTCGTCCTTCTCCTTGCGGACAATGACCGGCATCTCATTGCCCGGTGCAATATTGAACCGGGACCGGGCGCCTATCATCGGGTTATGGACCCGGAAGCGGTTGCCGAGATCATCGATACAGACCAGCGAGTACCTGCCGCACATAATCGTGGATCGATCCGGTTTTTGCCGGTTGGGTATATCATACTGTTCCTGGGGTTGTGAAAATGTTCTGCCCGGGAGATGGCGGGCGGGGGGACTGGATGGCGGTTCGACCCGACCGGATACCTGCTGGTGCCGGGCTGCAAGGCATATGAGGGGGTCACACAGGTACAATTCGATCGCGTGGAGACATCCCGTCAGCTCTGTTTTTCCTTGGCAAAAGCACACAACCCTGGATATTTTTACGTCAGTAATTGTGCCAGAGCAGCGGGCAGTCTGCAGGCACATGAGGGGTTACGTATCGCATGGGAAGAATGGTTTGTACCCATGCGACCCCCTACACCGGGATCCGGATTTTCATACAAAAACGGGGATTTTTACGTCATAACATTATGCGAAGACGGAGAGGGTGGAGTGAGGGGGGTCACATGGGTACATTAATTGCTGCTATTCATTTCAACCATAAAACCAGAAGTTTCCCTAAGCCGGAACGGATGTATTGATCATCCTTTTTTTCTGGTCGAAGAACACTCCCGTGTTCCGAGAGGTTCATCAGAATCCGAAAGGTTCATCAGAATCCGAAAGGTTCGTCAGAACCTTGAGGAGGAGAAGATTTTCCGCAGGGAAATCTTCGAACCTTGAGGACGAGAAGAATCCGTAAGGATTCTTCGCTGTCTTCTCCAACCTGAAACGGTCGTGCCCAGATTACTGAAGTCTGGTCGAAGAACACTCCCGCGTTCTTCTCCAGCCTGAAACGGTCGTGCCGACCGTTTCAGTCTTATACAAACATGTAATACGCCACTTCACCAAGTATCCGGCAGGCTATGGCTGAAAACGAGATCATCTCCACCCTGAAATATGTTGCCGGTACAAAACCGGTCTTCCGGTTATCGGAGATTATCCCGTACCTCGATGAACCACAGACTGTCGATCAGATCTTCGCTTTAATCTCTGCAAAACTTCCCGCCCTCAACCTGATGGCAAAAAAAACCGGCGGGGATTACGAGATCAGCCGGGTCATTCCGGCTGAGGAATTTTTCCTGAAACAGGCAGAACTCGAACGGCAGCAGGCATTTTTTGAAAGCCGTCGCCTTCCTTCGGCAATTGAAAATTCGATCGAGCAGTACATTGTACAAAAAACAGGAAAGTTACTTGACGATCCGGTGGTCCTTGAACGGCTCCGGAAAGGGATCGTGGCCCAGAAGTCGGATTACTGGAAGCCGACGCACAAACGGTCGCTCCAGTACACCAAGGCATACAGCGTGCTCGGCTATCTCGCATACCATTTCCCGGTCTACTTCATCCAGACAGAGCACCTCCTCGCCATGCTTGCCCGGGACGGGCTGCTGAAAAATACCATGACCCTCCTGGATGCGGGGACCGGACCGGGAGTCGTGCCGCTTGCAGTTGCCGATTTCTGGTCGCGGCTGGATTCTGCAAAAGCAACGGTCTATTCCATCGAGCGATCCGAGGAGCATATCGAGGCGTTCATGTACCTCCGGGAACACTGTACCGAAAAAGGAGCAAATGCCAGCCTCAAACCCCCGATCCGGGCGGATCTCACCCATCTGGATCCTGCGAAAATCCCGCAGCAGATCGACCTGATGGTCTTCTCCAATGTCCTCAACGAGCTGTCCGATATTACGCTCGAAGAGCGGGCGGACCTTGTCATGAAACTCGCCGAACGGCTGGCACCGGATGGAACGATCCTTATCGTCGAACCGGCCGAGGAGACCAGCTCCGTCCAGCTGCGTCTCCTTGCGCTTGCCTTAAAAAAGCGGGGGCTCACCATCCACAGCCCCTGTTCGTTCATCTGGGGAACGAACTGCACACCGGACCGGTGCTGGAGCTTTGCCACGAACCGGAACATCCTGCCCACCCGGATGATGGGGAAACTTTCTGAATGCGACGAGCCGTTCCGGTATATCAATATCGATATCAAGTACAGTTACGTGGTCCTCAGGAAGGACAAAAAGACCCGGGAATCCTACCGGGTGCCGGCCGGTTCCCGTGTCCTGCGGTTCTCCCAGGTCCACCGCCATGTTGATAAGAGGATCAATCTCCTAGCAGCAAAAATGTCGGAGAACCTCGGGGATGGTAAAAACCTGATGTTCCGGCTCTGCGATGGTACGGCAGACAAACTGGTGTTTGCAGTGATTCCCGCATACCATGTTACCCCGGAGAATGAGATATTAAAATCAGCACCGTACGGTACGATCCTGGAACTGCAGGGTGTGCTCGTGCGATACAACCGGGCCCATGATGCATACAACCTCCTCGTGAGCAGGAATACCCATATTCGTTCGGTATCAGGACGTTCTGACGAGCAACAGGATTAAGGCAGGCAGTATATAACGATAAAAAGCAACAATTTCGGAAAAAACCCGTCATTCAGGTTTCATGCGTTATTCACCCTCGTGTAAAGGTTTCATCCTCAGGGGAGACAGGTGGCAATCCTGAACCGGTATACTTCATACCTCTGCCCCGATACCCGGCATTTGTTCATACAAAGGTCAGGAGCCGGAGCCCCACCATTAACGTGGTTTTTATAGTACAGAATTAGACTAGAATGTGAGTTTATGGATAACGTGAACCTGAGCGATGGGGAGTCCGTTATTTTCAGGGCACAGAGCGTTATTATCAGCGGTGTCCCCCACGAAGCGGTACTCACCAGCAGACGCCTCATCCTTGTTGAAAGTGAAACTGGTGTTTCTGATAAGGAAATCCCCTTATCAGACATTTCCCTTGTCGTCCCGGGAATGAACACCCTGCGGGAACCAACCCTCACTATCCTTAAAAAATCCACCGGCGGAGAGATGCCAGCGGTAAATCTCATTTTCGCCCACCAGGCCGGGGGTCTGCATCTTCAGGTAAATGACCGATTCCTCATGAACCTTAAAAAACAGAACATTCCGGTTCAGGGGGGTGCCACCCGGGAGGGGGGGTCTCCGTTGAGACAGAGTGCCGGAACAAAACCCGGAGATCTGGTTGTGGATGAGCTGGCCAGCCGGTCGAAAACCACGGATTTCGTAAATTCCAGTATACCCCGTGCCAACAGGCAGACTCCCCCGGAGCCGGTGCAGGAACGATCCATTCTCACCACGATCGTTGCCATTATTCTCATTATCGGTATCATTGTTGCTGTAGCGTTTGTTGCGGGACAGGTACTGAATGCAAAAACGACCCCGGCCCAGCAATCTCCCGCCACAACACAAACGACCCCCGGGGTAATATCAACTCCCCCGCCATCCCCGCCACCGACGCCGGAAGTCACGCTGACGGCCCCGGTCACGACAGCCTCTGTTCCCGAGATCAGTATTCCTCCGACCGGTGTATGGATACAGGTACAGTATCCCGGGAATTTTTCGGGATCGCTCGGAGCACGGGGAAGGACGATTCCGGTGAGCGGTTCAGGAACGAAATTTTATCAGATCCCGATTGTCAATGGCACGATAGATGGATCCCTCGGGAAAATGGATGGATCCGGCGATCCACTGACCATCAGGATTTACAGGGACGGAATTCTGATAGCACAGAGAATTACGGTGGCTCCTTATGGTCTGGTGGACTTTCATGTGACCGGGCCCGAAGAGATCATTGAGCTGGCAACACCGGTCCCGACACCGGTGCCCCAGGTCCGCTATGAATATCTCCCCGCGATCTCGATCCCCACCACGGGAATCTGGGTCCGGGTATATTATCCCGGGTCGTATTCCGGATCTGCCGGGGGCAAGGGGATTTTTACCCAGATCCAGAATTCCGGCGACCAGGTATACCGCATGCCTGACTATTCAGCGGTCGTGGAAGGATCTGTCGAGAAGCAGGACGGGTCAGCGGGACGAATGGTTGTCGAGATCTATAACAACGGGACACTATTATCACGGTCAGAAACCATGAAACCGGAAGGTTTGATCGATTTCCATGTGACCGTGTAGCGATCACTTCATAAAAAACCAGTCCCAAAAAAACATCTGATGGCCAATTTTTTCCTATAAAACATTCACCCCGGATCCGGGCTTCTGCCGGCACCAGGTACCTTCTTGCAAGGGAGTTATGGTTGGGCAGGTTATCCGCCCCCCGCCACCAGCGCCGGGACGACCCGGATTTGTCAGGTTAGGTCGTTGTCCTGATCGCCCTTGGATAGAATGCTGTCTGGGATAAGGGAGTTGTGTAGGTAACGGTCACATCATAGTACACATTTGCAGTATTCACCGGCTTGTTGAAATACGACGTGATCTGGGTCTCCGAGATATAGGTGTTGCTTGTTCCGGTCACGGTCGTAGTTGTCCCGTTGCGCCGGAATACAACGCCGGGTGTCACAGATGAGATGAACCCTTCCCCGTTGATGGTGATGGTGACTGCTACGTTCCGTTTGGTGGTTGCAGGGCTGACCGAGGTTATGCGGAGCGGCCGTCCGATGGTGAACAGGTTGGTTCCACCCGAAGCGGGAGTCCCGTCCGCATTCATAAGTTTGACATCCCACTGGGTCATCAGCGCGTTGGAGGGGATCGCAAAGGTGTTGGTGATCTGGGTCGAGGAGACCACATTCACGCTGCTCCCCGAAATATTCGTCTGTCCCGCTTCATAGAGCCAGACCGTGGGGGTCGTACCGGTGATGAAATTCGTGCCGGCAAGGTTTGTTATGGTAGTCGTCTGGCCACGGAGCCCGTAATTCGGGGTGATGCCGGTGATGGTCGGCTGCGGGTTTGTCACGGTAAACCCGTTGGTCAGGGGGTTTGATGACTGCCCGTCGGCTGCCTTCATCACGACCGTCCACTGCCCGGCCGAGGTCGCGGACGGGGTGGGGAGCGGCAGCGTGCAGGTTATCTGGGTCGCTGAGACCACAACCACACTGGTCGCGGTAATATTACCCGCTCCCGTTTTGGCCAGCCATACCGTCGGCGTTGTCCCGGTGATGAAATTCGTGCCGGCAAGGTTCGTCACCGACACAGACGTGCCTGCAACACCGGAACCGGGCGTGATGCTGGTGAGCGTTGGCGGGGGGTTTGTAACGGTGAACCCGTTGGTCAGGGGGTTCGATGACTGCCCGTCGGCTGCCTTCATCACGACTGTCCACTGCCCGGCCGAGGTCGCGGACGGGGCGGGGAGCGGCAGCGTGCAGGTTATCTGGGTCGATGATACCACCACGACACCGGTCGCGGTTATATTCGTGGCTCCTGCTTTGGCAAGCCATACGGTCGGAGTTGTTCCGGTCTGGAAATTCGTACCCGCAAGGTTCGTTACGGATACAGAAGTTCCTGCAACCCCGGAAGCGGGCGTGATGCCGGATATCGTCGGGGCGGGGAGGGGCTGGACTGTGAACCCGTTGGTCAGCGTCCCCGATTGCGCATCCGTATTGGTGACGACCACATTCCATGTGCCGGCCGCTGCCCCGGTAAGGCTGATGGTGCAGGTGATCTGGGTCTGTGATACAACAGTGACGGAGGTGGCGGTGATATCAGAGGAGCCCGACTTCGTCAGCTTGACGGTTGCACCGGATCCGAACCCGGTCCCCGCAAGGTTTGTTACTGAAACGGTGGCGCCGCTCAATGCACTGTTGGGGGTGATGCCGGTGACCGTGGGTGCGGGGTTCAGGACGGTAAAACCATTGGTCAGGGAACCCCATCCCGAATCGGTATTGGTGACCACCACATTCCAGGAGCCGGCCGCTGCCCCGGCAAGGCTGATGGTGCAGGTGATCTGGGTCGGCGAGACCACGGTGACAGAAGTAGCGGTGATATCAGAGGAGCCCGACTTCGTCAGCTTGACGGTTGCACCGGATTTGAACCCGGATCCCGCAAGGTTCGTAACAGAAACCACATCCCCGACATGTCCCGAGTTCGGAGTTATTCCGGTTACATCCGGAGCAGGAACCGGGGGAATGGTCCACAGCGAACCTTCCCCCTGTGAGGCGATCACCTCGGAAGTGCCGCCACCTTTATACACGATCTGGATCAGCGAAGGAGCGGGATTGCCCGAAGGGACTGCATACGTGAGCGACTGGCCAAGGGACCATGTACTCCAGCCGGCAACCCCATCGTTTTCAAAAGCGCTGGTAAGATCCGCCCCGTCGACAAGGATCTGCAACTCGTCGGCACGGAATGAATCCCCGCCATTATGGTGGATCTTGATGGTCTGGGCATTGCTGGAGATGATGGCGCTCAGGGCCGGGGCTTTATGGGGCTGGGGCTGGGAGAAGACCATAACCCCGACTACCATAAGCCCGGTAACAATGATCCCGATCAGGACCACCGCACCAAGAGCCTCAGACAAGGCCTTTTCAGAATCCTGCGGGCAGTTCATGCAGATCAACCGGTGCTAAACTGAAGAGTGTCAGATTTCCCCAATACTCTTGCAAATGAGTGTGGCAGTATCAGGTTAATATTTTGATGGATCATGCCGTTCGTTTGTCTTTGGTCGGACATCTCCCGTAATAAACGCTGTCCGCTATCCCAGTCCGGTTGGCTGGCGGGTTGGCAATTTTACCAATAATCAGGCAGTATACATTGAGGCACCCGCCCTGGTCACGGTCTGGCCATCGTTGTTCGGAGAACACGAAACTCCATGTTCCCGCGATGCCCTGGGGCATGTGCGGCTATCGTCGGGGTATTTGCCGCCACCACGCCCGTTGCCCCGCGTTACCGGCAATCGTCACGACAGGAGAGCCGACGGAGCCAAAACTCTATCCCGGGATAGTTACAGCGGTGTTTCCCGCGATCGGACCTGAAACGGGAAAATCCTGGTTTATGGGGGGATGCCCAGTCCCGTCTGCTTGACACCATTATAGAATACTCCTCCATCTGGCCAGCCAATATTATAGAACGGGGCTCCGGCAGTGCCCGGATAGGATATTAAATACATCCCGTTGTCCAAGGGCGCGAGATTTTTTAACTGGATTACCGTGCTACTCGCTCCGGTCATCTCGATGGTATCATTCACCATAAAGTTTACAGCCTTATTCTGGTTATTGGTCTGGATAGTAAGGGTTGAAAAGTAACTGGAATATTCCTCAACATACGTGTGACACAACCTTCCACTGGTAATCGCTGTTGTCACTCCCCCTCGTTTGAGATAGAGACGGATAACGCCAAGACCGCCCCCGTTCATCTCCCAAAGCGCGGGGGCATTTCCATAGAGGCCGAAATCCGAGGGGGTTGTGTATATGGTGGTATTGATCGTGTCGCCTACCGCCATTTCATACGTTGTGAGTCCGCTTGCAGCACAGGTAGACCCACCCATGACGACCGTTGCGGGAGTTTTCCCGACCGTGAGATTCAACCATCCGCCCTGGAGAACAACACCATCGCTCTGATCGAATTTGTACAGGGTCATACTCTTCCTTTTGGTACCTACCACGTAGCGCGAAAGAATAATGTCATCGGGTATCTGGTCGGCGCAGTCCCAGTTTTTCACCGCCGAACAGTCAAGGTACGGCAGCTGGTCAGGAAGGACATTTCCGGAATTCACAATGTTCGCTGAGGCCTCATCGAGCATGAACCTCCCCGTGTTCCCGGAAACACCGCCTGTTTGCGAGTCGCCGTAGACAACCGTGACTTTATCCGGTACCGCTGTGATCGGGATGATCAGGTTCTTCCCCACCGACCACTGGCTGCCGCCGCCGGATATGGTGTATGACGCTGGCACTCCGTCGAGCAGTACGCTGAATTCACCCGCATTCAGGGTATCCCCCCCGTTATGGTAGAGATATAAGGTTGTCCCGGAGCTGCTTACGCCGGTCATGAAATGCAGGGCGGGGGTTTTTGTCGGGACCGGCTGGGCAAAAACGAGGAGTGCAATGCTCCCGACCGCTATCACGACAATGGAGACGAGCAGGATAGCGCTGATAGATTCTGACACTCCCGAGCTGGAGTCTGTTTTTTGTCGTTGAGTTCTTTCAATTCCCATGATGCGTCCCGTTTTTCCCGAATGTACTTACATGATTAGGGCAATAACTCGTATTATTCTAACTGAGGCTGGCAGGCCCTTGGATTTCTTCCATCTGACTTGTATCCCGAGGTACGCTGCGACCCCGTACAGACCTTCCCTGGGATTATAGGAACCGGAATATTTCATGCGGGGGTTGCACAATGCTGCAACCCTCATACCCCTTTCAATGCATCCTGTGCACTAAAAATTGTCAGACGCCAAGAGAGGGTGTCGTGCCATCGATTGTGATCGAATCAGCCCAGCCAATAACATAGAACGCATTTCCTGTAGAGGCAACGAAACTGATCAGGAACAGGCCGTTATCGGTCGGCCTGAAATTGTTCAGCCGGATTACCGAGGTATTCGACACACCAACCAGGTACTCTGTACTATTCACGGTCAACGAGGTTATCTTGCTCGTCGCGTCAGTCTGTATAGCAAGAGTGGAATCAAAATCAGAATATTCTGCAATATAGGTATCACAGATTGCATAATTGGGTAATGTATGACTCGACACAACGGTTCCGTTTGCAAACGACATGTCGACATAGGTTTCAGACGCCAGGCCTGCCGTCATCTCCCAGATCGAGGGGGCCGCCCCGTAGAGGGTGAAGGCGTTGGGGATACTGGAAAAATGCACGGAGACCTTGTCCCCCGTAGCGAAGTCAACTTTCGTTAATGAAATTGCGGAACAGGTGGAACCTCCGAAGGTCATCGATGATGGAGTATCAGTCACGGTAAAATTCAGATGATAGGTCAGATCAGTAGCTCCTGAATTAGGTATTATAGAGTCCTGCTGGCCATATTTCATTAATGTTACCCGTTTCGTCGTAACATTCACGATATACCGGGCAGAGATGATCTCCGGGGGGATCTGGTCGGCGCAGTCCCAGTTCTTCACGGCTGAACAGTCGAGGTACGGAAGATGGTCCGGGAGGATATCCCCCGATCTCACAATATCTGAGGAAGACTGGTCGAGCAGGACTCCGCCACTCGCGCCGGAACTGCCATAAACAATCGCGACACTCTGGGGTATCGTTGAGATAGGGACAATCAGGTTCTTTCCGAGCGACCACTGGCTGCCACCGCCGGAGACTGTGTACGACGCGGGCACTCCATCGAGCAGCACGGTGAATTCACCCACATTCAGGGTATCTCCCCCGTTATGGTAGAGATACAGGGTTGTCCCGGAGCTGTTTACACCGGTCATGAACTTCAGGCTGGGGACTTTCGACGGGGTCGACGGGGATAAAAACGAGATTGCAACAATGCCGAGGGCTGCCACCACAAGCGCGACGAGCAGGACAGCGCCGATAGCTTCCGATACTCCTGCATCGGAACCTGCTGTTTGTTTTTTACTTCTGTCAGAACGCATCATCACCCTCCCTTTTCCCTAGTATCATCAGGTAACACCGGATGCGATATTATTCAGCGCCACATAAAATTCCGCACGCTGGACATACAACGACACATCATTCCAGTTGGGATCCGGGTTGGTCCCGGTTATGGTGATATACACGGTTGTCCTTTTTGTCCCTGCATTATAAGAACTTCCTGTCGTGTAGGCCGCTGAATCGAGCTGTTCCCGGATAGCGATATCCTCAAAAAGGTTCAGCCACATCGCAGCCCTGGCACCATCCAGACTGGTCACGTTGAGCGTGACCCACGTATTGGGGATATACGGGTCGGTGGAAATATTGTATTTGGGAAGGATTCTCTGGCGGGTATCCACCCGGGCCGGGCCGTTGCCGCTCAGGCTTCCGCCACCCACGACCTGGACCGGGACAATGTTGACAACCACGGATTTGTTGGCGGCATTGGTAAACGAGATCAGCGGGGAAATACGGTTCGTTGTACCATCCTGCTGCGAGAGGAAAACCCCCCCGAGCTGGTACGAATACTGCTGATTTATCCAGTAATGGTTGTTCGACCGGTATTCAAAAGAGGTTATGTTGATGGGGAAATCCACCAGTGCAGCCTTATTCGGGTGATAACTGCTGCTGTCAATATCGAAGGTATCCCCGGTCGTATTTATCGATATTGTAGCGTACGATGAAACCGGTTTCATCAGGATGAGGAACAGTCCGCCAGCCTGGGTATTGCCACCCCCGGTACCCAGGTTATAGGACGTGGAGGTCATAACCGGGCTCAGGTTATTCACCTGCAGGGAGGTCCGGATATTGTCCAGCGTGAATTTATAGTCCGTGAACTGGTCGCTGATCCGGTTCATCTGGGCGATTTCGTCCTCCCTCCCATTGACCGGAACAACGTAGACCATATACAAAGAAAGTGCGGCAACAACAAGCCCCAGAAGCAAAACAAAACCGATCACTTCTGATAATGCCACATCGTCGGGAGGGGTTTTCATATCCAGTAGCAGTTTGTTTAAGGGCTGGTATATATGTAATTATTTGTCGAATCCCTGCAGGTTCAAGAGGTGGACCAATCAAAATACCATAAAGGGACCGGGGGATAACTTAATTCGGGAAAAACAGGGGGATTCCACCACAGGATGCGGCTATGTCAGTCCTGAAACAAGACTATTGAACGTGATTTCAAATTCCGCACGCTGGACATACAGGGATATATCTTTACGGATCGGGTCCGGGTCTGACCCTGTAATGTTAATATACACTGTCGTTCTTTTCGAACCTGCATCGTAGATACTGCCGGTTGTATATGCTGACGATTCGAGCTGTTCGCGGACAGCAATATCCTTGAACAGGCTCAGCCACGTACCAGCCCGTCCCGAATCGGCACTCGTAAAAGACAGATTGACCCATGCATTGGAGACATACTGGTTTGCTGCTATATTGTAGGGGGCAACAAGTTTCTGGCGGGTATCGATCCGGACCGGGTTATTGTTGCTGTAACTTCGGTTCCCGAGTATCTGGACCGGCACGATATTGACGACAATGCTCTTGTTTGCGGAATTGACAAACGAGATGAGAGGCGAGATCCGGTTTATCATACCTTCGTTCTGCGTAAGGAAAACACCCCCAAGCTGGTAGGAATATCCCTGCTGGATCCAGTAATGGTTATTCGACCGGTATTCTAGGGCCGTGATATCAAGAGGGAATTCTCCGGTATCGCCCAACGATCCATGATAACTGCTGCTGTCAATATCGAAGGTATCCCCGGTTTTATTGGTCACCAGGATTCCGGTAGAAGGTATCGGCGAAAATAACGGAAATGACAAGCCGCCCGGCAGCGTGTTGCCTCCCGTAGTGAGGCTCATGGATGTAGAGGAGATGATCGGGGTGACATTCAGAACCGGAACCGGACTGTTCACATTAATGAGGCGGGATGTCCAGAGCGCGTCCAGCGTGAGTTTATAATCCGTGAATTGTTCCTCAATATAGTCCGCGTGGGCGATCTCAGCCTCCCTTCCGCTGACCGGAACAAAATAGACCGTATATATGGCAAGAGCTGCAACCAGGATCCCCAGGATCAGGATAAAACCGATTACTTCAGATAGTGCAACATCCCCGATCCGACCAGACCTGCCGCGGTTCATAATTCAATAATCCGTTTGGGATTTTGTTAATAAAGTTATTAGTACCAGATCCGCTGCCAATATTTCAGAAGGGTTTTGAAGCACGGGTACCAAATAATAAGATTACCTTTCATGAACAGATCATTCCGGATTGGATGCAGGGGGACATAATGGCCCTATCAAAGGGCTGCGTGCTCTGCCACCAGGGCGCCAAGATGGTCCTTTTTGTTACGGGACGCTGTCACCGCACCTGCTGGTACTGCCCGCTCTCATCCGAACGAAAAGGAACCGATACCGTGTATGCCAACGAGCACCCGGTCGATATCCCCGCCCAGATCATTGAAGTTGCAGAGAGCATGAGCGCACTCGGGACGGGAGTTACCGGCGGGGAGCCGCTGCTCGTCCTCGACAAGGTGACGGCATACTGCCGGATGCTGAAAGAACATTTCGGCAGCGAGCACCAGATCCATCTCTATACCGCAAAGGCCCCGACAGACGAAGAACTTGCGGAGATGCAGGGGCTGGTCGATGAGATCCGGCTGCACCCGCCCCGCGAGTGCTGGGAATCCATCCTCGGATCGGATTTCATCCGCTCAGCGAAACGGGCAAAGGAGATGGGGTTTGATATCGGCATCGAGGTCCCGGCACTCCCCGGGCTCGAGCTCCTCATACCTGCGCTCCCGAACCTCGATTTCCTGAACATCAATGAGCTCGAATGGGGGGATACCAACGCCTACCAGATGCGGGAACGCGGATATGAGCTGGCCGATACCCTGCATAACGCTATTGACGGGGCAAGAGGGTGGGCGGAGGAGTTATGCCGCCATGATAAGGTGCACTGGTGCTCCTCTGCTTTCAAGGACTCCGTCCAGCTGCGTGAGCGCCTGAAACGGATTGCCGGAAACACGGCACGGCCCTTCGATGAGATTACTGATGACGGTACGGTCGTCTATGGCGTCTTTGAACCAGCCTCGGGAGAGACAGAAACTATAGCCCTATACTTCCAGGAGCGGTTCGAGCCGGACAGTTACGAGATCTTCAAAGACAGGGTCGAAATGGCGTGGTGGCTTTTGGAGAAGCATGCAGATGAACTTGACGGAAAAAAATATGTCGTCGAGCGCTACCCCAACGGCGGCATGGTCGTGGAGATGACGCCCCTGTGATCCTCCGTACCCTGGTTGATCCGGTCTACGAGAGTTACCTCCGCCTGCAGTGCCGGAACGTCCCCAACCACATCGCCATCATCCAGGACGGGAACCGGCGGTATGCTAAACTCCTGGGCCTGGATACCGCAGAGGGGCACCGGGCCGGGGCGGACAACACGGAGAAGATGCTGGACTGGGCCCACGAGCTTGGGGTTAAACATATCACCCTCTACACCTTCTCGACGGAGAATTTTTCCCGGAATAAGGAAGAGGTTGGTCACCTTTTTGACCTGTTTAAGGAAAAATTTGTGAGCGTGCTTTCGGATGAACGGGTGAAGAAGTACAAGATCCGCGTCCAGATGGTCGGGGATCGCTCGCTCCTTCCGGACGACCTCCTTGCGGCAATCGAAGCTGCCGAGAATGCGACCCGGGACAACACCGGATTCACTCTCAATATTGCCCTTGCATATGGCGGGAGGAACGAGATCGTCCTTGCAGCACGGGAGATCCTCAGCGAAGTGGAGAGAGAGAGCATCGATCCGGCAATAATTGACGTCCAGATGGTGGAGAAGCACCTCCACGAGAGGAAAGGCATCCCGCCGGTCGACCTGATCATCCGGACCGGAAACGAGAGTCGCACCTCCAATTTCCTGCCGTGGCTTGCAAGCGGCCATGAATCGGCAGTCTATTTCTGCGCTCCCTACTGGCCGCTCTTCCGGAAGATCGACCTCCTCCGGGCGATCCGCATCTATGACCAGAGGATTTCATCCGGACGGTGACGCGTCCTTATGCGAGGGTCAGATCGCTGAATATATGCCGTGGCACAGACAGATCACCTTCTGATACGTCATGGCACACAAGAAGGAACCGGGCAGTGCATGGCGCCATACCACGGTGCTTGTGCGGGCGGATATTTTCGAGGGAGCCTGTGCGCAGGGCATTGATATCAGCGATGCATGCAACCGGGCGCTTGCCGATATCATCGGGATCGATTACCGGCAGCAGCGGCTCGATGATGTACCTGTTCCCCCTCCGGTAATCATTGCAGCCGACGGCGGGGTCCCGGCCACGGCGAAAGCGATACCTGCCCCGGTAAAACCAGCGCAGCCGCCGGTTATCAACGCCGATGACCCGAAAGCAGCCGGGACAATCACCCGGACAAAGAAGCTGCCGGTGCGTAAACCAGTACCGGGAATTCCGGCACAGGATGCCCCCTCCGGGGGTGGACAGGTTCCAGAAATGCCCGAGAAACCGGATACTATTCCCGCAAAAACACCCCGGACACCTTCACGGAAGAAAGGGGGAACGGGAGATGCATTGAGGAGGTTTATCGCAGCCCGGATCATCCGCGACGATGCGGATGATGCAGCCATCCCCAAGGATGAACTGTACCGGATCTTCTCCCGCTGGTGCCGGGACCAGAAGATCAGCCCGGTGCCGGAAGCGAAGAGTGTTACCATTGCCCTGAAAAACCAGTTTGCATTCAGGGAAAAAACCGATGGCGATACGCCCGGCTGGATGAACGTGCGGTTCCGGTAAAACCCCCTATTTTCCAAAACGCCGCATCCGGAACTGGTAGTCCCGGAGGATGCGGAGGAAATCCACTTCACGGAAGAATTCCCAGTTGACATCCGAGAAGAAAAGCTCGGAATAGACCGACTGCCAGATGAGGAAATCGGTCAGGTGGTCTCCCCCGCTCTTGATGACCACATCGGGGGTGTACCGGAATGTCAGGTACGAGTCCAGGAGCGGTTCATCCACGTTCTCCGGTGCGATATGCTCCTGTGCCATCCTGCGTATGCAGGATGTGATCTCCTCCCTGCCGCTTTTCCCGATTGCTACAACCACATCCATGCCGGTCCCGGTTATCTCCGCCGATTCGCCGATATGGAGGTGGAGCCGGGCTATCGAGCTGATCTTCCGGATCTGTGGGAGGCAGCGGGTCATCTCATCCGGCTGCTGCGTGGCGATATGGAAGGTCAGGCCACGGATACCCGGGCCAGTTCCGGGACATTTCTGTTCAACTGATGCAGATATCGCATTGCACCATGCAGTAACGGAAAAAAGCATTTCCGGGGCATGGATCATATCCTGCCCGCTGATCATGAAGCACACCTGCCCCGGCAGTTCGGTGATCTGGCGCCGGAGCATCCGTGCAATGAGCCAGTAGATCATTCCTTTCCCATTATTGCCCTGCCATGCTTAAATATCCTTGAGGGTCCGCTTTTTTAGTCCGGATGACCCTGCATGCAGGAGCCCGGTTCACATGAACAATCCAAGTACCCGGAAGGCCACAGCCCCGATCCCGATGGCAAGGGCAGTTTCCAGCACGGTGATGGAAAGCGCTCTCTTCCATCCGAACTCCTGTGCCAGTGCAAGGATGGTGGAGATGCAGGGGACATAGAGCATGGTCACGAGCGCAAAGACCACCAGCTGGACCGGTGTCAAGACCGCAGAGAAGACCGTAGTCCCGAAAAGTGCGACAAGGGCAAGGAGGGTCATCTCCTTCCTGATGATCCCAAAGACAAACACCACCCCGGTCATGACCGGAAGACCGAGCAGGAGCACGGTGATGGGGGAGAGAACCGCATTGATCGGTTCAAGAAGTCCCAGCGCATAGGCTGCTGTGATCGCGATACTCCCGATGATATATGCGGGAAGGACGATCCAGATGAGCGATTTGGTCCTCTGCCAGGTCTGGCCAAGGACAATGGGCGGGGAAGGGAGGTGGTAATCGGGCATTTCCATGATCATCCCTACCGATTCCCCGGGCAGGGCCCGGAACGCGATACGGCCGAGGATCACGATGAGGATGAAATCGAAGAGGTACAGGGCCAGCGCCCACCAGATATTCACGAAAGCCGCGACAACCCCCAGTATCACGATGGTCCGTGCCGAGCAGGGAATAAGGGTAACCAGAAATGCTGCAAGGAATTTCTGCTTGGGGGACTCGATGATGCGGCAGGAGAGGCAGGCCGGAACAGTACAGCCAAAACCGAGCACCAGCGGGATGATTGCCTTGCCATGCAGGCCCATCTTGTGCATGCCCCGGTCCAGCATCAGGGAGAACCTTGTGAGGAACCCGGAGTCCTCGATGAGGGCAAGGAAGAGATAGAACGGGATCACGTACGGGATGATGAGCGTCAGTGCTGCAACAAATCCGGTCCAGGCCCCGTTGAAGATGATATCGTGAACGGACCCTTTTATCAACGGCTGGACGGGGGCAAGGGTGGAGAGGTATGCCGTGAGGGTTTCCGAAATCCATGCCCCGATTAGGAAGGTCCAGACCAGAAGACCTCCGATGGTCAGGACGAGGAGGAGGTACCCGGCCACGGGATGAAGGGCGAACCGGTCGATCCGTTCCGTCAGGGAGGTCTCATGGTCTGCGGGCGACCGGATCTCGATCACTTCAGCTACCATCCGTTCTGCGGCATGATAGCGTTCCGCGCTCAGGACAGTCCCCGCCGGTTCCCCATGGATCTTCTCCAGTTCAGCACCATAGGCCTGTGCCGCGGTCACGGCACCCGGTACCTGTTTCTTTACTTCCCAGACTGCATCCGGATCCCCTTCAAGCAGCTTGATTGCCGTCCAGCGGGAGGGGTAGCCGCCGGCCCCGTCAGGAAGCAGTTCCATGATCTTCCGTATCCGGTCCTCCACTTCCTTCCCGTACCGGATGATGTGGGGTTTTGGGCGGGTTCGCACGGCAGTGACTATGGCGTCCGAGAGCTCGGCAATCCCCTTTCCCCGGATAGCGACCGTGGGTATCACCGGAACACCGAGCAGGGTCGAAAGTTTCCGGATATCGATGCTGATGCCTTTCTGTGCTGCAAGGTCCATCTGGTTCACGGCAAGGATCATCGGGCTCTCGAGCTCCGAGAGCTGGAGGGTGAAGAACAGGTTCCGTTCAAGGGCGGACGCATCGAGGATATTGACCACCACATCCGGATGGTCATGGGCGATAAACTCGCGGGATACCTGCTCCTCGGTGGAGAGCGCGGTGATGGAATAGATGCCCGGGAGGTCGATCACCCGGATACGTTGCCCGCGGTGCTGGAGGAGCCCTTCTGCCCGTTCAACCGTCTTTCCCGGCCAGTTGCCGATATCCTGGTCAACCCCGGTGAGCTGGTTGAAGGTCGCACTCTTGCCGACATTGGCGTTGCCTGCAAGCGCAACCACATACTCGGTCTTACCATCCGGCCGGCCAATGGCAGGGGAGCATCCCGCGCAGTCCCCGCAACCGTTCATCCGGCCTTCTCCGTGCATGCGGTGACGAAAATGTGGTCAGCGATCGCATGATCGATGGCGAGTTTCGTCTTCCGCACGCCGATCTCCACCGGCCCGAGAAGGGGTGCCTTGCGTACCAGCTTGATCTCCGTCCGTATCGTGAGTCCCAGGTCCGTGAGACGCTGAACGACACTGTTGTCACCCCGGATGAACGCGATCGTCCCCTTCTGCCCGGGCTGGAGCGCGGTGACAGGGATGAGCGGTTCATCCCGGGTGCAGCCGGTGGCGGGCACCTTCTCCGCAAGGCATGCCGAGCAGCTCTCCACCTTCCGGTCGCAGGCTTCGATCAGGCTGCCATGCGGACAGCGGGCCGGGGCCCTGAGCATCTTGCAAAGGGCACATTCCGTCTCATCCGAGATTGTATGTTCCATCTTACAGGCCTCATCATGCACCTTCTCCTGGTTTATGTGGAGCACGTCGCTCAGGAATACCTCAAGCAACCGGTGGCGGCGTTTTACCTTCCGTGCCATCTCCCTGCCCGGCCCGGTCAGGGTCGCACCTTTATAGGGCTCGTAGTATACGAATCCCTTGTCCGCAAGGGTCTGGAGTGCCTCGGTCACACTTGCCGGGGCTACTTTCATGCACCGGGCGATAGCCGAAGTCTTGGCAATCCCGTCCTTTTCCTCGATATCAAGGATACTTTCCAGGTACTCCTCCAGCTGTTCCGTTGCCATTCCATAATATTTAGGATGCCCTAAATTAATAGATTTTGGTATCCCTAAATCTGCGATCCCCCATAATGCCGTTGAGGCATTTCATCATCGGGCAGATACTCGCTCTGTTTGTAAAACCAGCGCTATAACGAGGATTATTACGTTTCTGCCCCCCAGATCGGACGTTTTATGGCGGCCCGATAGGAGAGATTATAAACATTCTGATGAAATAATCAAGCGATAAATGTACTTATACAAAACGGGAATTGCCCAGATCGATGACGTGATCGGCGGTTTTGAAGCAGCCACCAATATCCTGATCCTGGCACCAGCCATGAGCAATGCCGACAAGCTGGCATATGCTCTCACAAAACCCCTCCCGGGCGAGTATTCGATTGTCCTGTCCACCAGTGAACGTGCCTCGGAAGTGATTGATTTTTTCAAGTCTGCGGGAGCGGACAAGCGGTTCACCGGGGTTATCGATGCCATAACCAAGAGCTCGACCCCGAGTATTGTCGATACCCCGCGGATGATGTTTGTTTCAAGCCCGACGGACCTGACCGGGATCGGGATCAAGTTTTCCAACATGATCGAAACGATCTTCGAGGGAGATTTTTCTGATGGGGAACCGGGCCTCTTTCCCCCGCCCATCCGGTTCTGTGTGAACTCGATATCCACCCTCCTGATGTACCGCCGCCTCGAAGTCCTCTACCAGTTCCTTCACGTCCTGACAGCAAAGCTCCGGAAGACCGAAGGAGTTGGCATCTTTATCCTGAATAACGAGTCATTCGATGACAAGACACTCTCGCTCATCAAGCAGCTGATGAACGGGGTCATTGAAATCAAGACCGAGGGGGACGACACCTATTTCCGCATGCAGGGGATCCGGGGTGTGACCGCGGAATGGCTGAAATTTACCGTGACGAAAGGACAGGTCGTGATCCTCCCATGATCTCAACAGGAGTGAACGGACTCGACGAAATCCTTGGCGGGGGCATCCCGCGGGGCAGCAAAGTCCTCTACAGCCTTGAACCGGGTGTTGACGGGCAGCTCTTCATGATCTCGTCCCTCTCCTGCTCTCTTGCAAAGGGGCTTTCCTGCATGGTCATTCTCCCGAATGCAACGGTTGATGCATTCCGGAACGATGCTATCGCCAAATGCGGGAGCAGGCTTGATCTCACGAAAGGACCGGTCTTTTTCCTTGACGCAATCGATCGGGAGCGGATCCAGAAGAGTGCCAGAACCCCGGAAGCACAGGCACGCGAGTTGCAGGTGCGGATCAGGAAGATCTGCGAGGAGAACAAGGTGGACGTCATCTTTACCTACCTCGACCTCATGGCAGAGGATTTCGGACTGGATGCCGCGATCCAGATTCTCGAATCCTGCAGGACTGACAGTAAAACCACGCTCTTTATCGAGCACCTCAATCTCGATGGTGCACCGCTTCTCGACCGGTTTATCAAAGATTTCAGTTTCGATCTCGTAATAGCGGTCAAATCCTCCTTCCGTCCGGTGCCCCACTTCAATTATTTTACCATTGTCCACACATCCTGGTATCCATCCCCGGTACGTTCGGTCCCGTTCATCATTGCAGAGCAGAGGATCGTCTCGTATATCCCCAAGATCGTCATCACGGGACCAGCCCGGTCCGGAAAATCGACATTCGTTTCCAATGCTGCGGAAAAAGGCTATTCCGTTGACCGGATCAGTCCCGAAGGGGATCCCACCACCGTTGCGATGGACTACGGCAGGTTGCGGTGGAAGGATTTTGACATCACGCTGTACGGGACTCCGGGACACACAAGGTTTGATTCACTCATCCCGCAGGCACTGCAGCACGCGATGGGAGCGGTTTTGGTCATCGATGCAACAAAACCCGATACCCTTGGGCGGGCCGGAGAACTGCTCAACCGTATCACAAAACAGAAGATCCCGGTTGTCGTTGCTGCCAACAAAAACGACCTGCCTGCAGGAATGGATCCGGAAAGTATCAGGAAACAGCTGGAGCTTGCAAAAGACGTCCCGGTCTTCTCGATATCGGCAAAGCGGAGTTCCGATGTCCACCGGGTTCTCGAATCGCTCGTGGATTATATCACCCAGTATGCATATTGAGCATTGAAGGGGACTCTAAACACGGCTGGGATTGTGAGGTATTTTCATGCTGACCTTTGTGGGGCTTGGTCTCTTTGACAAAACGGACATCTCGGTAAAGGGACGCATGTGTATCGCAAACGCGGATCATGTTTTTCTCGAATGCTATACTTCGCGTCTCATGGGCACGTCCCTTGAAGAACTGGAAGCGTTCTATGAAAGACCTGTCCGCCCGCTCTATCGCGAGGACGTGGAGCAGCACCCGGACGCGCTTCTGGACCTGGCAATGGACAGGAACGTTGTTTTCCTCTGTGCCGGAGACCCCATGGTCTCGACTACGCACGCAGACCTGAGGATCCGGGCTGCGGAACGGGGGATCCCCACTGCTATCGTGCATGCCGCATCCATCTCAAGCGCCGTCTGCGGGCTGTCCGGGCTCCAGAATTACCGGTTCGGCAAGTCCTGTTCGCTCCCGTTCCCGCAGAAAAACTGGTTTCCGACAACCCCGTTCGATGTGATCCGGCAGAACCTTGATCTGCGCCTGCACACCCTGGTCTATCTTGATATCCAGGACGAGAGGTACATGACCATTGCGGAAGCAGTAACCCTTCTTGAGCAGATGGCCGGGGACCGGCAGGTCGTCATCCCGCTCTACGTGGGGATTGCGAGGGCAGGTTCGGATGCTCCCGCGGTACTTGCAGGATCTGCCGGACGCATGAGGTCTGCGGACTTCGGCCCGCCACTCCATATCCTTATCGTCCCTGCGGAACTGCACGATATGGAACGGGAGTACCTTGAGAGGTTCGCGGGGTTATGAGGGTTTTGGAGCTCCAGCATACCCTCGCACAGGTACTGGCACGGGTAAGAATTGAGGTACCGGAAGGGACTGCACTGCACAGAACTGCAACCGCTGAACTGGACATGGTACAGGCATATGCAAGTGACAGCCGGACTTTTTTAGCGGGGGACGACCCCGTGAATGCACTTGCGGCCTGTGCCTATGGCTTCGGGTGGCTGCATTTCGGCATGACCTTCGGCCTCCTGGAATGTCCGGGCCCGGGTGCATGCCCTTTCACCAGTCCTTATGAGTGCCTGCCCGGCGCATGTAGGGAAAAACTTTCTGAAAAAACTGCCCGCTACCAGCGGCTCCTCACTACTGCCCTCTCGTCGGTCTCCTGTGCACCGGATCCCTCCACACCGGCATACCGGTTTGCCCAGAAGGTCCTTTTCATTGCAGGATTGTATGCAGGCCATGGCAGCCGGCTCCTGCGCGGCGGTAACCGGGAAGAGGCCCTCGCCTGTTTCAGTTACGGGCACGGCTGGCTCGATGCCGGGGTTACGGCCGGCCTCTTCATCATCCATGCCGAGCGGGACATATTCACGGTCTGATGCAGGATCGGGTCTCTGCCGGCAGAAGGGTTCCTGTCCTGCCCTGCCATAAAGAAGTTTATACTATGCACAATAACCTGAAATGATAAACAAAGGCAGCGGCAGGAGTCGGTAATTCATGGAGAGATCACAGGTCAAATGGCTGTATATATCCGTCGGCTTCTCCCTGCTGGTCCTCATCGTCATCCTTGCCTTAACCATCAACGAGAATACCGTCCAGTACCTCCAGCAGGTCAACCCGCTCTTCCTGCTCCTTGCATTCCTCACCCATATCCTGACGATGTGCTTCTGGGCATTACGTGTCCAGAAAATGAGCGGTTCGCTCGGCTACCGGGTCGGGTTCTTTTACAGCCTCAACCTTGTTTTTGCCAACCTGCTCGCGGCGGCGGTCACCCCGGCACAGGCCGGGGGCGAGCCGGTACGGATCCATGAACTGTATAAAGCCAAGGTTCCCCTCGGGGATGCCACCGCCATCGTCATCATGGAACGGGTGCTGGACGGGATCGCTCTTGCTGCTCTTGCTGCCTTTTCCATGATCGTCCTGACCGACCAGTGGAAGAGCCTCGGTACCGTATCGGAAATCATGGTCTTTGTAACCTGGATCTTTGTGGCCGGTTGCCTTTTTTTGTTCTACCTTGCCATCCGCAGGCCCGATGTTGTGAAAAGGGTTGTGAAACGCTGCACAGTCAGGCTGACCAGGGCATGGGAAAGTACACGGGTTGATGAACTGCTCCAGCGGGCAGACAAGGAGATCGACAACTTCCAGGGTGCGACACTGCGGTTTGTGAGGACGGCAAAAGGGGGCCTTGCATGGGGCATGCTTTTTACCCTCCTCTACTGGGTATCCGAGATCGTCACCGCTTCCCTGATCCTCGTCGGTCTCGGCCAGCCGCCCCTCATTCTCGAATCCTTCGTGATCCAACTCATCCTCGCCATCCTGATGATGATGCCCTTAACCCCGGGAAGTTCGGGCATCGCCGAAGTGGGTGCGACCTCCATGTATGCCCTCTTCATCCCCGCATCGATAGTAGGGATATTTGTCGTCATCTGGCGGATCGTCCTGTATTACTTCAATATAGCTCTCGGCATCCTCTCAAGCATCATCATTGTCCGCAGGGAGGCAAGGCAGCGCGAGGATGAAAGTGCCTGAACCCTCATCACCTGAACTCTTATCATTAAGAACAGCAATCACTGTGCACGGCTATGACTCAGGTCAGGTGTGAAGTACGGGGCGTTTTTGTCGCAATCAATGATTCGGCTGCCGTACCCCTTGTTGTTCTCGCTGATGGCAGCGACCGTGTCCTGCCGATCTTTATCGGAATCTGGGAGGCCGTATCCATCAACAGTGCAGTGAACCGCGAGGTTCTGCCCCGCCCGTTCACCCACGACCTCTTCATCGACCTGTGCGGGAAGTGCTCAATTACCCTGCGCTTCCTGCAGATCGACAGTATAGAAGACGGGGTCTATTATGCCCAGCTGGTATTCCTGAACAATGGCCACGAAGAATACCTTGACTGCCGCCCGAGTGACGGGATCGCGCTTGCGATACGGGGAAATGTTCCAATATTCGTCGACGAAACCGTGCTCGCATCAGCAGGACAGAAAAGCGGGGATCTGCCGGAGACCGTAGACCTTGCCACGTTCCTGCAAAAATAACTGGGAAAATTATTTTCTCCGCTTTTCCAGTTCTTTCATAACATCGGCAAGTTCGACGCCGGCTGCCCGGAGTGCAACGAGAACATGGAAGAGCAGGTCCGCAGTTTCTTCCACGGTCCGTTCGGCCTTCCCGTTTTTTACCGCAAGGATAAACTCGGTGGACTCCTCGCCCACTTTCTCCAGTACCTTGTCGATCCCTTTCCGGTCGGTCAGGAGCCGGCTGGTATAAGAGGTCTCTGAGGGGTTATCCGCACGACTGCAGATAACTTCCCAGATCCCGGCAATAACGGCCGGATCAACACGCGGTTTCATGCATCCTCCATGGCGAGCAGGACTTCCCCGACCTCAATTCCATAAAACCGCCGACACAGTACCCGGGCTTTCTCAATGTTGCAGCCGGCTTTTCCAATCGCGATCCCCAGATCATTGCGATGCCGGACATAGACGTTTACCGGACCGTTGTCCGTACCGTGTTCTACGCGGGTCACCTCTGCAGGTTTGAAGATATTGGCGATAAACGCATCAGGAGTGTCAGCAAACTCCACCATCTCGATCCGTTTCCCCAGCACGTTCTGGAGCCTTTTGATATTTTCACCCTTCTTGCCAATGGCAAGACCCATATCGCCCGGGCGAATCACATAAATAACCCGGTCGAACCGGTCGTCAATGACGCAATCCAGGGCAGTTGATTTGGTCAGGATCCGCAGTTCCTCGATGTATCTCCGTTCCTTAAAGCCGATATTTCGCTCCATCGTAAAATCAATCCTATGGTATCCGCTGTTTTTCTGGTATTCGAAATTTGATATCTTCGCAAATTTTGTCCGCAAACCCGGACGGATGCGTGGTTGGTTTTATGAAATGATCACGCTGCTATGGTAAAAAAGTTGTGAAAGTGCTTTTTAATTACCGGATGACATAGGTGATTGTAACGGTGGCGCTGACCGTGATGTCGCCGGGCTGGACAGGAGTGGCAGCTGCACCCTTCATCGTGGTCCTGTCCATGGCATAATTCTGGAAGGTGACCGGGTAGTACCCGCCGCTGATGTCTGCATTTTTCACGCCGGTGACGTTGGTACCCATCGCGGACGCAACCGTATCGGCATCTGCCCGGGCACGGTCAACTGCTTTTCTGAGGGCCTCGGTCCTGAGCACCTGCTGTTGTTCGTCAGAGAGCATGAACTGGATGGAATCGGCCTGGTTGATGCCGTTTGCCACTGCGACGTCGATGACTTCCCCGGTCCTGCTCACGTCATGAAGGGTGACTGTCAAAGTGTTGGTAACCTGATAGGTCTTCACCTTGGGAGTCAGGATCCCGGTCGATTCCTCGTATACCGGGTAGATGTTGTAACCGGTGGTCTTGAGGGCATCACGGGGGATGCCGGCGCTTATAAGGGCATCGATGACCTTGTTCATCTTTTGGGAATTTTCTGCCTGTGCTGTCCTGACATCCGAATTCTCGGTCTGTACCGAGAAGGTGACCTGTGCCCGGTCGGGGGTCCCGATCACATTGCCGGTGCCGGTGCTGTGGATGACCTTGTCGTTGTCGATACTGTCGGATGCCGCGGATACGGTGCCAACTGCTGCCACCACCAGGATCAGGAGGATGGCACACATGCGAAGAAATCTCTGCATCATGGTGTTCTCATGATCTTGACAGGAAACGGGGTTAAAGATTGCTTTGACTGCGAAAAAAATCGCAGGTATGCGATTTTTTTCTGGACTCATCCGTTCACTTCGTGAACAGATTCGTCTGCAAAAACCATCGCAGTCTTGCGACAATTTTTGAGAGGCAGCCATGCAGGCTGCCAAGTCGAAGAACATTCCGGTTCTTCTCCAGTCTGCCCTTCACGTGGTGAACGGCAGCCTCTGCGAAAAAGTTCGCACATATGAGCGCACTTTTTCTCGACTCATTCGTTCTCCAAACGAATTCATCTGTGAAATCTGAAGAGATTCAGGTGAACCTCGAAGATGAGAAGAATCTCCTGAAATTCTTCGAAACGGTCGCAGTCATCGCATTTTATAAGGGTACCGAAGACCGGGGCATGTACCGGATTCCCGCGGAATCAGGGCAAAATCCCCGGCGCATGGCCTTCCGGTATATAGTCGTTCCCTGCACCACGCACAAGATAGATTATGCCGCACCACATACAGTACTGGCGATCAGAGCATGACAGCAACAATCGTAGAGAAGATATTCTCACGGAAATGTGGCAGCGAAGTGCGGGCAGGCGAAGTGGTCATGGCCCCCCTTGACGGGGCGATGATCCACGATATTACCGGCCCCCTTGCCATCCAGAAGTTCTACGAGATGGGCGGGAAGAAGGTCTTTGACCCGAAAGCCGTTATCATGCTCTTCGACCACCAGATCCCCGCGGACTCCATAGAGGCCGCAAACAACCACGTGTACATGAGGAAGTTTGCCGCCGAGCAGGGCATCCATAACTACGATATCAATGAAGGCGTCTGCCACCAGGTGACGATGGAGAAGGGGCGGGCTGCACCGGGCGAGATCGTGGTTGGGGCGGATTCCCACACGTGCATGTACGGTGCGGCCGGGGCATTTGCAACCGGTATCGGGTCAACGGACATGGGGTTTGCCTTAAAGTTCGGCGCCCTGTACTTCAAGGTGCCCGAAACCATCCGGGCCGAAGTCTCCGGCAAGTTCCCGAAGCGTGTCGGGGCAAAGGACCTGATCCTCGCGATCGCGGCGGACATCGGTGCCGATGGCGCTACCTACAAGGCAATCGAGTTTACGGGAAAGACCGTGCGGAAACTCGACATGGCAGGACGCATGACGCTCTGCAACATGGCCATCGAGATGGGCGGTAAAGCAGGTATCGTTGCACCGGACAAGGTGACATGGGAGTACATGAAAGGACGGCGGAAGATGAAACCGTTCGAGCTGGACAGCGACGAGGATGCGAAGTTTGCAGAGAAGCGCACGTACAATGTGTCGGACCTCGAACCCACAGTAGCCATACCCCACAATGTCGATACCGGTGTCCCGGTCAGCAAAGTGGCAGGAACCCCCGTGGACCAGGTCTTCATCGGCTCGTGCACGAACGGGCGGTTCGAGGACCTCGCCGAGGCAGCAGAAGTGCTCGGGAAGAAGAAGTTCAACCCGAAGATCCGGGTCATCATCATCCCGGCATCCCGCGATGAGTACCTCAAGACCCTCAGGGCAGGACTCATCGAGAAGTTCGTGAAGGCCGGAGCCCTTGTCGAGGCCCCGTGCTGCGGGCCGTGCATGGGAGGCGCGTTCGGACTGATCGCCCCTGGCGAAGTCTCCCTCTCGACCTCGAACCGCAATTTCAAGGGCCGGCAGGGAAGCACAGATGGCAGGGTCTACCTCTGCTCCCCGGCAACTGCAGCAGCGAGTGCGATCACGGGCGCGATCACCGACCCGAGGGAGGTGTGATCATGGCTGCAAAGAAGACTGTACCGGTAAAAAAGGTTATCGTAAAAGAACCCCCGACCGCAAAGAACATGCGGGTCTGGAAGTTCGGCGACGATATCGATACCGACGCCATCATCCCGGGACGGTTCCTCACCATAAATAACCCCGACGAGCTCGCAAAACACGCCTTCGAGGGGACCCGGGACGAGTTTGCAAAGAAGGTGCAGCAGGGCGACGTGATTGTCGGAGGCCGTAACTTCGGCTGCGGCTCATCCCGCGAACACGCCCCGCTTGCCCTGATAGGCGCCGGCGTGAAGGTAGTCATAGCACGGTCGTTTGCCCGGATCTTTTTCCGGAACTCGATCAATGTCGGGGTGCTCCCCGTGGTCTGCCCGGATGCGGACAAGATCGCGGACGGTGCGAAGATCACCCTGAAGATCAAGGAAGGGTTCCTTGAAGCCGACGGGAAGACGTATGCAATCGAGCCCGTGCCGGTGTTCATGCAGGGCATCATCGATGCCGGCGGGCTCGTGGAATATGCAAAGTCGTTAAAGGAGGTACCGGCATGTACAAGATAGCGTCAATCGGCGGGGACGGGATCGGCCCGGAGATCGTGGCCGAAGGAAAGAAAGTACTCGAGGCTGCAGGAGAGAAGTACAACTTCGATATCGAGTGGACGGACTTCGACATCGGGGCCGACCGTTACCTTGCGACACAGAAACTCGTCACCGAGGACGACTTGAAGGAACTCAAAAAGTTCAAGGCGATCTACTTCGGTGCCATAGGAGACGAGCGGGTGAAACCCGGTGTCCTTGAGAAGGGTATTCTCCTTGCCCTCCGCTTCCACTTCGACCAGTACGTCAACCTGCGGCCGATCAAGCTCCTGAACGGAGTCGAGACCCCGCTTGCAGGAAAAGGGCCCAAGGACATCGACTTCGTGGTCGTCCGCGAGAATACCGAAGACTTCTACGTCGGCATCGGTTCGCGCTTCAAGAAGCACCAGACAATCGAGCTCGACGTTGTCCGCGACATCTACAGCGTGAAGTTCGGCCTTGACGTGGAAAGCGATGCAGAAGAGATCGCGTACCAGATCGGGGTCATCACCCGCGAAGGTTCCCGCAGGGTCCAGACCTATGCCTTCGACCTTGCCATGCAGCGGAAAAAGAAACTCACCTCGGTTGACAAGGCAAACGTCCTCTCGGACGTGTACGGCCTCTGGCGGGACGTGTTCCTCGACACCGCAAAGAAGTACCCGGACGTCGCCACGGAGTTCAACTTCGTGGACGCCATCACCATGTGGTTTGTCAAGAACCCCGAGTGGTTCGATGTCGTGGTCACGCCCAACATGTTCGGCGACATTATCACAGACCTCGGCGCCATGATCCAGGGCGGGCTCGGCCTTGCCCCGGGCGGTAACATCAACCCGAAGGGCACCTCCATGTTCGAGCCGATCCACGGATCGGCACCGAAGTACAAGGGCATGGGGATCGCAAACCCCATCGCCACCATCTGGGCTGGTTCGTTACTGCTCGATCATCTTGGCGAACACAAGGCTGCGGCAGCGGTTGTCAGCGCCATCGAGAAGAGCATAAAAGATGGCGTGGTCACCAAGGATCTTGGCGGCAAAGCAGTAAGTACCTCAAAGGCCGGCTCGTACATCGCCGACTGCGTAATGAAGGGGAAATAACCTCATAGTCCTTTCAAAACCATAAGGCACACCTTTTATCCCATCATCCCCCCATTTCTGTTTTGGCAGGTTTCAGCTTCATGGCAAGCGCTCTCTGGATTGAAGGATGTGTCATCGGGCTTTTTGTGATCGCGAATGGAATTTACGTTGTCGCGTTCCCTCCGGTTAATGACGAACCACAGGGATATGCCATCATCGCGATCGGGATCTTCATCATCCTGATCACCCGATACCTCGATTCGATACCGGAGATGGAAGGAAGAACACCCCCTGCGTGAACCGGGGTGTTGCAGGAAACGGTCCCCCTTATCCCGGACCGCGTATTGCAGACCGGAAGAGTGCACGGCCGGTTTCCAGAACTGAGTCCAGCAGGCACAAAAGGTCCCCCGTATCGCAGGGAGCGGGCACAGGGGGCTCGTACAAGGCAGCCGCTGGCAGGACTGCAGAGGGTTGTGAAGCGGACACATTCCGTTCAAAGACCATCTTTTCCTCCTCTTCGTACGGTACCGGGTAGATATGAATGACCCGGGCCGTGACCCGTTCCACATTCCCGCCGGACGTGGTTACCGTATAGAGCATTCCTGCAGAGTAATTCTCGTCCCCGTTCCCGCCCGGTACGCCGTACTGGTAATTGGTCATCTCCCCGACAACCGGAAAGTCTCCGACATTTCTCGTTTTGGTGAAATCCGCATGCACATGGCCGGTGAGAACGAGCGTGGGCTTGAGGATCAGGTTCCGGTTAATATCTTTCCCGAGCGGGGAGAGGACCCCTCCCTCGTTCATGTAGTAATGCGTTGCAATGATCGCATACGATCGGGAACTGTTGGCAAGAGCGGCCTTAAGCAGGGAGAATTCGCCGGAAGAGAGGGTCTTTTTTGCATAATTTATTCCCACAAGATCGATATCCCCGACATAGGTCACGTAACCGCTCTCCGGCTCTCCGGTATAGAGCGAATAATACCGGTAACTGCTCCCGTAGTCTGTATCATGGTTACCGGCGATCGTGTATACGGGGATCGTGGTCAGGTCCCGGGCATGGGCATATGCCTCCCATTCCTTCTTCTTATTCCAGGTATTCACCAGGTCACCGGTGATGATGATGGCCAAAAGATTGTATTCACTTTTTTTTAACTCAAGATACCGGAATGTCTCATCGCAGGTAGCGGGATAATGAGTCGCGAGGTTCTGGGTGTCGGAGAGGTGGACAATTGAGTACGTCGTGGTATTACCATCAGTATTGGCAGAAACGGGAGAAAGGACGCAGGGGACGAGTACCGCAAGCAGGAGAAGGCGGAAGAGGAGCGTACCTGCAGGGGATGAAAAAATTCTGCAGGGAAATGTGTTAACGGTTGTGAGGGGAGGAGATCGGGGAATATGTCGCATGGTGAGGGAAACTATCAGACAGATTCCTCTTCCGGGACATCTTTCTCCCTCGAGAAGATCGAGCGGATCGCCCGGAACGGAGATCGGCCTTCCGCTGAAGGCGCCTTTTGCCGTACACCCTTGAAGAGGATCTCGGCCTCCGCAAGGCCCTCGTCGACCTGCATCTTCTCGGTGATGTCCACGAGGGATCCCACGATTGCGACAGTCTTGCCGTTCTTCACGACAGGTATCTCGTTCACCTCGATCCAGATCCTCCGCCCGTCCTCTGCTTCCAGCTCCAGCCGGTAGGGGGGTTCGCGCCTGCCGGTCGAGACTGCCCGCAGGGTCCGTTCAAGCCCTGCTGCATTGACAGGGTTGTCAGAGAGGTAATCTGTCCATGCCCGCTTCTTTCCCCCGTTCGTACACTTCAGGAGTGCACGGATGCGGGGGCTGACGTAGGTGGTCCGGTGGTCGGGAGTATGGGCATAGTACATCGGGCTCCCGCTCTCAAGCACGAGCATCAGTTCCTCGTCCCTCTTCATCACTGCCTTCTGCTCGTTCTTGAGCGGGGTGATATCCCGCCCGGTAGCCACAAGGGCAACGGGTGCCTTATTCTCGTCGAGAATCGTTCTGGCCGACCAGCTGATACACCGCATCCCTTTGGAGGTCTGGAGCCACTGCTCAACAGTACAGGTATACGGGGGGCGGAAAAGACGGGTCATCTGGGTTGCGACCACATCGGAATACCGCTCGCTGGTCACCGGCATGAAAATGCTGCCGGCAAGGTCGTTTTTTGTTTTCCCGAGCAGTTCGCAATAAGCCGTATTGGCAAAAAGGAGCCGGCCCTCAAGGCTGATCTTCACGATGGGATCCTGCTGCTGTTCCACAAGATCCCGGTAGGCTGCATCCGTGGTATCCATGATTATGACCACCCATTCCTGTGCCGGTTTACCCCAGATGTACCGGGTAAAAGAGGAGGACTTGTCTCCACAGTACAACATCTGCTGTGGAACTATTAATGGTACACGATACGTGCCGGCGGCAGGAGGTTCCGAGGCCCGTCCCGGTCTCTGATACCTATAAGATATTGCGCTGCAAGGTATGGTTATTACGGGAGCGGGTTTTGATGGAAGACCAGTACGAGGGGGCATTCACCGGGCTTGAAGCTGCAATCGTACTTATCGCGTTCGTTACCGTTGCCGCGGTCTTTTCCTACGTCATACTGGGTGCCGGGTTCTTTGCCACCCAGAAAAGCCAGGAGGTCATCCATTCCGGTATCCAGCAGACCAGTTCGGTCCTGATGCTTGCGGGAAGCGTGTACGGTATCGGAACACCGGGGAGCACGGTTGACATGGTGAATTTTACCGTCGCGATATCAGCCGGTGGGACCCCGATTAACATGGAAAAAGTTGTTATTACGTACAGTGACCGTAACCGCCTGGAGTCCCTCTCGCCGGTTGCAGGATATTTCAGTTATTCAACAACACCGGGGACCTGGGCGATTATCGACCGGCAGAATGACCGGGGGGAGTCCAATAACCTGCTCGAAAAAGGCGAACAGTTCACCTTGAGTGTCCACCCAAGTGTCGGTATCGCAAAAGATATTGAATTCTCCATCCAGGTCGCACCCTCCGGGGGGGCCGTGATGGAGATACGACGGACCGTTCCGGCTGCGGTCTATGCGGTGAACCAGTTCTATTGATGGGGAAAACAAGAGCGTGGGAGGACCAGTCTGTGAGGTCAGACCATCGCACCGATGGTCTGCTGCCCTCCGGCAACCCGGCGCAGTTTTTGAGAGGGGGAATCGGGGATCCGTACAATACCAGCCAGCCGCTCCCTGCCATATAATACAGCACGGAGGGAGATCAGCGAGACCGTAAAACTGCCGGCACCGAACAGGTCGATATTAAGGGCTTTTCCGGAGGCCGAGACCTGTGCAAGACCCGCGGTCGTACCGAGATAGTACTCCCAGTTCTTTGTCAGTTCTTCGACCTGGATCATAACGCGGCCGGAGACCGCCCGGATAAGATCCGCCCTGCGAACCGCATATCGTGACCCGCAGATGTGGAGTTCCAGTACTTCGTTCAGAACTCCTTCGCTGTCGAGTGCCTGGCACCGGGTCCGCTGGAGATATCCTGCTTTTTCCATCATACACGACCACCTTCTGTCGTATAATGGCGTCAGCACCGGGAGTATATAACCCGTCAGCGTGTGCAGGGTGAAAGTGAAATGCCAGCCGGTATCAGGGAGTCCGGCCCCGGATTTTCGTATCCATGCAGGTATTGAGCACGTCCTCCATGAACGAGAGGGTCCCGTTGGTACCGGCAAGCGGGCGGGGGGCGAGTCGCACTTCTCCCCTCAGCGGGGGGATGAGGCCGACAAAACCCCGGTTGCCGCTCACCGAACGTTCGAATGAAGATCCGATTACGAGGTCCGGATCATGGTGTTCGATCATTGAAGTTACCCCCCTGATGCCCCCGGCATATTCAGCGGGGCGGGAGACACTCTCCCGGTTCCGCAGCCCGATGCAGCAGATGTCCGCATCGAGATACTGCTCAAGGACACCGGCAGCAAACTGAGCGTACGATGCACCAGCGAAGACTGCTACGGAAGGGGGATCAAACCGCTGGAGATACTTGTCGCATGCCCGGACGAGACGCTCCTCCTGGCGTTCGATCTCGGTAAAGACCGGGTCGGGATCAGCATCCGGAAGAACGTCCATGAGTCGCGAAAAGGTCGCCCTGACCTCGTCCAGCCCGAGTGTCCCGCCGAGATACTCCCCGACGCCACTTGCGAAATCGGCGTTGGTACCAAGGGTGAACGGTGCTGCCCGGGAAAGGTTTGCGAGGGTATCGTCGCACAGGACGGTCCCGACCGGGACCAATGCGAGACGGAGCAGGCGGCAGATCTCCTGCGTATTTCCCAAAAAGAAGGGGTCAAGCAGGCAGGCCCCGTCAATGTTGACGCCACCTGCAGCAGGATCCACCGCGGGTTCAAGGAGCGCGAGCGCCTTCGCATAACCGGTCTCGGCATCCCCGGCAAAACCCGGGCTGTCCACGAGGAGCACATCGTACTGGGAGAGCATGGCCCGGACATCCTCGCCGAGGATTGCCGGGACGCAGGTCGTGATCACCGCGATCCGGTTTCCCGTCCCGGCAAGGCTGCCGATAACTTCGGTGAGCCGGTCCTCCGACCCGAATATCACTTCGTTCTCCAGGATGAACGTACCGTAAAGCGGGGCGTGCAGGAGGGTTGCAGGATAGTAGTAGCACCCGCTGGAACCGTGAATAACCACGGATATTTCGGAAAAGCCCGAAAGGCACGCGGCTGCGCCGGTCATGGCGCACGGCCAGAGCGGGTTGTCGCATTCAGGCATGGAGGGACCGCCTCCACCGGTGGAGCATGCGCCGGACGCCCGCTGTCCCCACAACGGAATGGACGGGGAGCGGGTACGCCCCGCGGTCATCGCCGATCCGGATGTGCAGGGCATCGGCCGCTTCCTGTGCAGCCAGAAAACTCACGGGATCCGTTACCGGGCCGCAGAATACTGCCCGGGATTCACCAAGGTCGGCAAAGTCTGCAAGGATCTCGGCCTGCAGTGCCCGCTCGATCCCCATCGCCCTCCGGCCATCTATCCCGCAGGAACCTGCAACGGATTCGATAAATCCGAGGGCATCCGAGAGACCCGTGGGAAATGACGGGATGAACGGCGTCCCGAACCGGGCCCTGAGGTGTTCCCCGACCGGGATAAGCGAGGGATCACGGAGGATATTGAGCCGGGCGGCCCCGAGCTCGGAAATCCTGTCGAGAGACAGGTTGTGCACAAACCGTACCCCGACCGGGAGTCCGAGGAGCGTAAGGAGCCGGATAACCTCGGCATAGTTCTCCTCAACCTCATATTCGAGGTTCATTTCGCCGATAATGTTCACGCACCCGTTCTGCCGGGCGGGTTCTGCGAGGGCGGAAAGGGCGATGAGAGCATTGTTCACGCCGTCATGGAAGTTTCCCCCCAGAAAGCCGGCAGTCCGTACAGGGATGACCGGCACCGGGTATCCCCAGTTGCAGACCGCTTCCACATCGTCCCCGATGGTATCGACAATGCAGGTGGAAAGGACAAAGACCGCTGCCACGTCACGTTCGCAGACGGCTTCGAGGGTCCGGGCAAGCGCGTCCTCGCCGCCGAACACGATATCGCTCTCGGCCAGTGCACTGGAAACAAGGTCCGGGACCACCGCGAGATCGTTATCGAGACCCGTTGCGTGGAGAAGGGAAAAGTTATGGTGGGCGCAGCCCTTGGGGCCGTGGATGACACTTGCCGCATCCCGCACATGGGTGGTGACCGAGAGTGCCCCGGTGAGGGTGCAGCCGCCGGACCTAGATGAAAGAGTAGGCGAGTTGTTCAAGCTCATCGATCTCGAGAGGGGTGGGGATCGTCAGGCTGGTGTTCTCCATGACCCGGGCAGCAAGCGAACGGTAGCATTCTGCCTGTGCGGATGCCGGCTCGTACTCGATGACCGTCTTGCGGTTGAGCTCGGCGAGCTGCACGACGCGGTCGCGGGGAATATATTCGACAAGGCTGCTGTTTACCCGCCGGGCAAATTCCCGCACCAGTTCTTCCTCGCGGGGCTGGCCCTTGGCATTGCAGATGACGCCCGCAAGCCGGCAGTTGCTCTTCACCCGGGATGCGAGACGTTTTATCGCCTTGCAGATATTGTTGGCCGCGTAAAGCGACATCAGTTCGCCCGATGTGACAAGGTAGATCTCCTGTGCATAGCCTTCCCGCATGGGCATGGCAAACCCGCCGCAGACCACGTCGCCGAGAACGTCGTACACGATGACATCCCCGCTTAAGGCACCGAACTTCTCCAGCAGCTGGAAGGTCGCGATGATGCCCCGGCCGGCACACCCGACACCGGGTTCCGGCCCGCCGGCCTCGACACACCGGACACCGTTGTAGCCTTTGAACTCGACATCGGCAAGCGTGAGGGTAGCATCGCCCCGGGTCCGGACAAGGTCCATGACCGTCGGGATGAACTGGCCGTGCATCAGCATCCGGGTGCTGTCCCTTTTCGGGTCGCAGCCGATCTGGAGGATGTCAAGCCCCCGCCCGGAGAGGGCAGCGGAGAGGTTGGCCGAGGTGGTGGACTTCCCGATACCGCCTTTCCCGTACAGGGCGATCTGCTTCATGGTCGTACTATGGGGCGGCTGTTTATATGAGATTTCCTGATGTTAAGGAAAGTGAAGTTGTGTTATTTGAGGGGGATGCTGCTGCCACACCACCCGGGATATCAGGAAAATTCCCTGGGGATTGCATGAAGAGCCGCATCATATGGCAACCACCTCCCCCGGGGGCTGGTTTAAGCCGTAGAGACTCTGGCGGGCGTCAACAAAATAATGACGCTCGATGAGGAAATTTTCTTCCCTGAGCCGGTTCAGCGCATAGCGCACCGTCCGGGATGGCAGGGTGGTCTCGCGGATGAGATCCTTCTGCGTCAGCTGGCCGCCCTGTTCAAGCACTTTGTACACGAGCTTTGCCGATGGCGGCAGGTGCCCGATTTTTCTGATGGTGCTATTTTCATTGGTGTTTACAACAAAAACGATCCCTCATAGTGGATCACCATAACACCATGAGAGTTCACAATTGTTAAGTATTTCGGTTTCCGAGAGGTGCATCAGCACCTTGAGGAAGAGAAGAAGTGCGGAGCACTTCTTCGAATTCAGAGAGATGATTCAACATGTCGAAGTTCGGCTCACGCTTCACTTCTTATCATCGATGTTTACGGACATATCCCACCTTGAGGAAGAGAAGTACGAAGCGTTTTTTCGAATTCCATACAAAGTTCGGGGTTTTAACGGGATACCAATTGCGGCAAAATCCGCCCGGAAATCAGCTTATAAAATCGCATCCATCGTAGAAGGGTATGGCAAAACCGCAACAGCGGGATGCCGGTGCCAATGTGGCGGAGTGGCTACGCGGCTGACTGCAGATCAGCTACAACCCGGTTCGAATCCGGGCATTGGCTTTCCGAAAGGTGCATCAGCACCTTGAGGAGGATCAGAACTCATCAGGGTTCTTCGAATCTGATGTAACGAGTCGAAGAGCCTGATGGCTCTTCTCCAACCCCCTACCTCGTATTGGTGTCCCCCGAAAGCGTCAGAGTTTTTGCGAATAATATCGATAAATTACTTTTTAGCGAACGGCCCGTTTATTACTATAGGGAATATTATCCGCGCGGACAATATCCCCATTGTTCATAGAGAAATGCGATACAGGAACTGGTTTCTGACGTAAACGACAATCAGGAAAAACCTGCCGAAGCCCGAACCTATAAATATTCACAATTGTTATCTATTATGGTAAGATTCACAATCGTGAATATCCGAGATGTGTATCAACATATCGAAGTTCGGCTCACGCCTCACTTCGTATCGTCGATGTTCTTCCGAACATCTCCGACATCGAGGAAGAGAAGAACCGCGCAGCAGTTCGGTGAAATCCGAAAAGGCATAATGTGCCTTGAGGACGAGAAGAAGTGCGCAACACTTCTTCGAACAGAATGAAATTAAAATTGCCAGTGTGGCGGAGTGGTTACGCGGTTGACTGCAGATCAACTACACCCCGGTTCAATTCCGGGCGCTGGCTTCTCGGAGAGGTTCATCAGAACCTCGACGAAGAGAAGAACTGCATAGCAGTTCTACGAAATCGGAGAGGTTCGAAGATTTCTGGTGAAATCTTCTCATCCTCAACCTTCTGATGAAGGTCTCGGATTCATCAGAACCTCAACGAAAGAACAGACAGGTGACCCCATCATGAGTATCCGTATCCAAAAAACATTCGAAGCACTCTTCGCACTCGAAGAAATCAGGGGGCTCTTCCGCGAGTCCCTCCCGACCGGGTTCGACCCGGCCGAGGAGGCCGCGTTCCGGGAGAAGATTGCCGGGGTGAAGACAATCCTCGCGGACCTGGAGGCCGGCACCGGCACACCGAAGGTGACGAAGATTGCCGGCTCTATTGACCTGCGGACGCGGGAGGAGGAGGCGATCAACATCCAACCCATCCAGGCTGCAGGCCGGCTGACCACGGAGGCGAGGAAGGCCCTCATCTCCTACGGGGACGGGTACTCGACGTGCGACGCCTGCCGCAAACCCTTCCGGCTCGACAAGATCTCAAAACCGGGCATCGCTGAGTTCCATGCCGACCTTGCAAAGTTCGTGGGCATGGACCATGCCCGGGTAGTCCCCGGGGCACGCCGCGGGTTCCAGGCAGTTACTGGAACACTGGTCAACAAAGGCGACACCGTTGTTGTGTCTGCACTCGCCCACTATACCGAATTCCTCGCAGTCGAGAACGCAGGTGGCGTTGTCCGGGAAGTGCCACTGAATGAGAGGAACATTGTCACCGGAGACGCAACCGCACAGAAGATCGAGGAGGTCAAATCGGAGACCGGAAAACTCCCGGTGCTCGTCATGATCGACCACTTCGACTACCAGTTCGCCAACGAGCACGAGGTAAAAGAGATCGGGAAGGTCGCCCACCAGTACGACATCCCGTTCCTCTATAACGGGGCCTACACGGTCGGCGTGATGCCGGTTGACGGCAAGGCAATCGGGGCTGACTTTGTCGTCGGCTCCGGACACAAGAGCATGGCATCGGTCGCGCCGTCCGGAGTACTGGCGATGACCGAGGAATGGTTACCCAAAGCCCTCCGGACGACAGCGATGGTCGGAGATCTTACCAAACGTAAGTTCGGTATCAAGGAAGTCGAGATGCTCGGCTGCACCCTGATGGGTGGGACGCTGCTCTCCATGATGGCATCGTTCCCCACGGTAAAAGCGCGGACGCTGAAGTGGGAGGATGAGGTAAAACGCTCCAACGAGTTCATCGGTCGGCTCCTGAAGATCGCGGGCAGCCGGGTGCTCTCCGAGTACCCAAGGAAACACACGCTGACGAAAGTCGACACCACGGGGAGCTTCGACACGGTCGCACAGACACACAAGCGCCGCGGGTTCTACCTGAGCGACGAGCTCTCGTCCCGCGGGATCGTCGGCGAATTCGCCGGCGCAACCCGTACCTGGAAGCTGAACACCTACGGCCTCTCTGAGAAGAAGATCCGCTACCTTGCCGATGCGTTTACCGAAGTAGCTGAGAAGCACGGCCTTGCCGTGGAAAAATAATACCAGAGATACAGAAAATCCCGATACGAGAACACACGAGGAACCAGCAATGACCCAGAAAAAATTCCACCTTGGAACCACCGCCCTCCACGTGGGGCAGGTGCCCGATCCCACCACCGGGTCCCGGGTTGTACCGCTCTACCAGACATCGTCATACGTGTTCAAAAACACGGAGCACGCAGCCAACCTGTTCGGCCTTAAAGAACTGGGAAATATTTACACACGGCTCATGAACCCGACTACCGATGTCTTCGAGAAGCGGATGGCGGCGATCGAGGGAGGGACCGGCGCTATCGCCACGGCGTCAGGAGCCGCAGCCATCACCTATGCGGTCCTGAACCTCACCCGCCCCGGTGACGAGATCGTCTCGGCCGACAACCTGTACGGCGGCACGTACGAGTTCTTCCACTACACCCTCCCGAAGTTCGGGCGGCACGTCGTCTTCGTCGATTCCTCGGACCCGGAAGCTTTCCGAAAGGCGATCACGGAGAAGACCCGGGCGATCTACGCCGAGACCGTCGGCAACCCGAAACTCGATGTCCCGGACTTCGAAAAGATAGCGAAGATCGCCCACGATGCCGGCGTCCCCCTTATCGTGGACAACACGACCGGTGTCGGCCTTGTCCGCCCGATCGACCATGGCGCGGATATCGTGGTCCACTCGGCCACCAAGTACATCGGCGGCCATGGGAACTCGCTCGGAGGGGTTATCGTCGACTCCGGGAAGTTCGCCTGGAACAACGGGAAGTTCCCCGAGTTCACCGAGCCCGACCCGAGCTACCATGGCCTGAAATACTGGGACACGTTTTCGAACTTCCCGGGCCTCGGGAACGTTGCGTTCGTCTTCAGGATCCGCGTCTCCCTCATGAGGGATACCGGCGCCGTGCTCAGCCCGTTCAATGCCTGGCTCTTCCTCATCGGCCTCGAGACCCTCCACCTGCGGGTTCCCCGCCACTCGGAGAATGCGCTTGCAGTGGCTCAGTTCCTCAAAGGCCACCCGAAAGTGGCGTGGGTGAACTACCCGGGACTCCCCGACAACCCGAACCACGGGCTGACGAAGAAGTACCTCACCGGGGGATACGGGCCGCTCGTGGGTGTCGGGATCCGGGGCGGGGAGACGGCATCGAGGGCGTTTATCGATCACCTCAAACTCTTCAGCAACCTCGCGAACATCGGGGACTCAAAGAGCCTCGTCATCCACCCGTCGTCCACGACCCACCAGCAGCTCACCGCTGAGGAGCAGAAGAAAACCGGCGTCACGCCCGATGCAGTCCGGCTCGCAATCGGGACCGAGGACATCGAAGACATCCTTGCCGACTTGCAGCAGGCACTGGATGCAACGCCATGAGGATGTGGCCTTCCCCCTGCCCTCACCGCTGAGGACAGCCGGGACGGTGCGGGACTCACGAAAGACCCGTCAGGAGTGTTGCATGATCAAAGGATCCGCAGGAACCGTAACAACGCAGGAATACCGGCATCCCTCCCCCCTCCATCTGGAGAGCGGGGAGACCCTTCCCTCCCTTACGCTTGCGTATGAGACGTACGGGAAGCTCAACCGCGAGAAGAGCAACGCGATCCTCGTCTGCCACGCCCTCTCGGGCGATGCCCACGTAGCCGGTTTCCATGAAGGTGACACCCGGCCCGGCTGGTGGGACGCGGTCATCGGCCCCGGCAAGGCGCTCGATACCGACCGCTACTTCGTGATCTGCTCGAATGTCCTCGGGGGATGCAAAGGATCGACCGGCCCTTCATCGATCAATCCGGAGACCGGTAAACCGTACGGGGCAAAGTTCCCGGTCATCACGATCCGGGACATGATCCATGCCCAGAAACTGCTGGTCGATCACCTCGGTATCAGCCAGCTCTACGCGGTTGTCGGCGGCTCCATGGGCGGCATGCAGGTACTCCAGTGGACCGTCACCTACCCGGACCTGATGAGGAAGGCCGTTGTTATCGCCGCGACCGGCTACTCGACCCCCCAGCAGATCGCGTTCAACGAGGTCGGCAGGAAGGCGATCATCTCCGATCCTCACTGGAACAGCGGCAACTACTATGGGAAGGCACTCCCGACCCACGGCCTTGCGCTCGCCCGAATGGTAGGTCACATCACCTACCTCTCGAACGAGTCCATGCACGAGAAGTTCGGCAGGGCGCTGCAGGGCAAGGACAGGATCGGGTTTGACTTCTCCACCGATTTCAAGATTGAGAGCTACCTCCACCACCAGGGAGATACGTTCACGAAGAGGTTCGATGCCAACTCGTATCTCTACATCACCAAGGCTATCGATTACTTCGACCTGACAAAGGACGGCTCGCTCACCACCGGTCTTGCCCGGGTTAAAGCCGCGTTCCTCGTCATCTCGGTCTCGTCCGACTGGCTCTACCCGCCCTACCAGTCGCAGGAGATCGTCTCGGCCCTGGCGGCAAACGAGGCGGAGGTCCATTACTGCGAGATCCGGTCCAATTACGGGCACGACGCGTTCCTCTTAGAGTCCGGCCAGATCAATTATATCGTCGGGAAGTTCCTCTCCCACACGGTTGTCAGCGATGTCATGATCCGCGACGTGCAGACGATCGAGGAAGGGACGACCATTGCGGTCACTGCACGGAGGATGGTCAACCAGGGCTTAAACCACCTGCCGGTCCTCTCGGCAGGGGGCCAGCTCGTGGGGATTGTCACCTCATGGGATATCGCAAAGGCGGTTGCCTCGAACTACCTCTGGCTGGACGAGATCATGTCACGGGACGTGGTCACAACAACACCGGATGAGTTGATCGAGACTGCGGCAAAGAAGATGGAGGAACATGCCATCTCGGCGCTGCCGGTCGTTGACGCGGACCAGCATGTTATCGGGCTCATCACGGTCGATGCCATCAGCGTGCTGGTCGGGAGGGGAAGCCCATGAGAATCCTCTCCATCCACGCCTCCCGCATGTGGTACCATGCCACCCGTAAGACGAAGATTGCGGAGTCCACGGATATCCTCGAGGATACCATGGAAGAGTGTGTCGTGCTCTATTGCTGCGTCGAGAAACTGGACGAGAAAAATCCCGAACACGTGATCGAGAGCGCCCGGAGATCCATCCTTCACCGCTTATCAAAACTGAAGGTGACGAGGGTCATGATCTACCCGTACGCCCACCTGACAAGCACCCTTGGATCTCCCGCAGTAGCCCTCACCATCTTACAAGGGCTTGAAGACTCGCTGCGAGGAGCATCCCTTGAGGTGAAGCGGGCGCCGTTCGGATGGTACAAGGAGTTTGAGATCCGCGGCAAGGGCCACCCGCTTGCCGATCTCTCCATGACGATCTGCCCGTACGAAGGTACGGAGTGTGACTTTGCGTGCCCGTACTGCCACCACCCGATCAAGGAAGCGGACATGAAACCCGCCTGTGCGGGTTCAGAATCCTGTACTGGCAGACAGAGTCCTATCGGAGTGAAAAAATGACCGCTCCGCCGCAATTCCCCACACCCGGCCCGGGCAACGCACTCATTGTCCTCGGCTGCCCGGAGGTCCCGGTCCAGCAGGCGCTTGTACTGCATATTTCCCACCAACTCAGGAACCATGGGTTTGCCGTCCATGCCACGGGCAACCCGGCGGTCCTCAACCTCCTGAAGGTATCCGATCCCGAAAAACGGTACCTGCCGGAGATGAGTATCCTCGAAACATGCATCGGGGAGATCGCGGAGAAGAGGCGGGACTGCGGGCTCTGCATCGTCTTTGCGCACAGCGATGCCGGGATCTCGTATGCTGCAACAATGCGCCACCTCCTGCCGGCTTCCCGTCTCGTTCTGATAATCTTCGGGAAGGACCCGGAAACGCTTGCTGCCGCTGCGGACTTCACCTGCGAGAAGATTGTCGAGAAGGCGGTGCACAACCCGATGCAGCTCAGGAAGAAGATCAACGGGGTGTTCGGATGGGTTGCATAGAGAACCTCCCGTATGAGATGATCCTGCCGCTCGGGGCATCGTTTAAGGAGTGCCGCGAGTACGTGGAGAAGAACTTCTCGGAATTCTGGTATGTCGACCCCGGCTACAGGATCTTCGACGAGTACCTGATCGGCCTGCCGCCCATTGCGCTGGGCATTGACGGGGCGAAGATCGTCTTTCCCTATACCAAACCCTGTCACGGGACGTACCTGCTCGGGATAGAGGATGCGGACGAGGCAGCACGGATCCGCAAAACAGCGCGAAAGAAGAAGTAAATTTTCCGGTGAAATTTCGCTATGAAAAAACAATGGCTTGTCCGCTACTCCGAAATATTCCTCAAATCCGATCCCGTGCGCCGGCAGTGGGAAAACGCCCTGATCGCCAATATCCGCGGGGTGATGCCAGATATCCATGTCCGGAACGAGCGGGGCAGGATTTGGCTCGACGGCGATGTGAGAACCGGACTGCTCAAAAACATCTTCGGCATTGTCTCGTTCTCGGAAGTAGAGCACATAAAACTTGACGAGATCGAATCCCATCTCCCTGACTACTGCCGCAGGCACGGGATCGAAGCGGTGAAGACGTTCGCGATCAAGGTCAGGCGGGTCGGCACGCATCCGTTCTCGTCAAACGACAAGGCAATCGAGTACGGCAACCTCCTGCGAAAGGAGTTCCCGCACCTCAGGGTGAACCTTGCCCATCCTGACAAGGAGATCCACATCGAGATCCGGGCGGACGAGGCCTATCTCTACGACAACGTGACAAAAGCGGTCGGGGGGCTCCCGCTGGGAGTGGAGGGCACGCTTGTCGCCCTTTTCTCCGGGGGAATCGATTCGCCGGTCGCCGCGTGGATGATGATGAAGCGGGGGTGCCGGATCCTCCCCGTCTTTGTCGCCCTCGATACATTCCTCGACGAAACGACCCTTGCCCGGGCTGAGCGGGTGGTGAAGGAACTGGAACGATACCAGCCGGGTATCACGCTGACCGTTGTCCACGACGCCTACCTTGCAGCGGCAAAGCAGGAACTGGCCCGGCGGCACCTGGAAAAGTACACCTGCATCTTCTGCAAGCGCCGGATGTACCGGGTGGCAACGGCATTTGCCCTCCGGAACGGCGCAAAGGGGATCGTTACCGGCGAGTCCCTCGGGCAGGTGGCGAGCCAGACGCTGGACAATCTCGTTGTCCTGAACGATGCTGCATCCGAATTGCCGATCCACCGGCCGCTGATCGGGTTCGACAAGGAGGATGCAATCCGGATCGCCCGCGAGATCGGGACATTTACCATATCGATCTCCCCCGCTTCGGGATGCAGGGCAGTGCCGGCCGGGCCCTCGACAAAGGCAAAACCGGAGACCATCCGGGAGATAGAGTGTGAACTCGAATCCACCCGGATGCCGCTACCGGTCTGACGGGCGGGGTTCCCCGTCCCGGTTTCATCCGGCAACACCTGCCGTTTCCCGTGTGCAGATATCCCTTTTCCCCCGGTTAACCATGGAACCGCGCCCGTAAGATACCCACATATACCAGAAGGGCGATCAGAAGGGTACAGCTATCCGGTCCTGCATCATGGTGCGAAAGAACTGCTGGGAGTCCAGGAAGTGCGGGCGGGAGCCCGGCGGGGCAAGGGAAGCGGAGCTCGGGGCCTGCCCGGCAGCGACCGAGACGCGTGCCGACGGGGTGAATGACGGGAAGAACGGGGGCCGGGCCTGCTGGGCCATCGCCGGCACGATGTGCGGCGGGAAGGTGGAGGGCACCTACGCGTCCAAGATCGCCAGCTGCCGTTCCTGCGGGTTCTACCGGCGCGTCCAGCGGGATCTCGGGGAAGAGACGCGCTCCCGGTCGGAGCACCATTCCCGGATCCTGGACATGGTCCTCGAACGGACCGCGGCGCTGGAGCAGGAGATAGAATACCGGAAGAAGGCGGAGGATGCCCTCCGGCAGGCAAACAAAAAGCTCAACCTCCTCTCCAGCATCACCCGGCACGACATGCTCAACAAGCTCCACAGCATCGGCATCCTGGTGGAGCTGGTCGGGAACAGCGGTTCCGGCAACCCGGATCTTGCGGGGCACATAAAAAAGATCGAGGCCCAGCTCGCCGATCTCGGGGAGATGATCTGGTTCTCCAGCGATTACCAGGACATGGGGGCGCAGGCGCCGTCGTGGCAGGTAATTCCCGACGTGATAGCCGGTATCCGGAACTGGGTGCACGGGGTCAGTATCGGGACGGCCCCCGGCCTTGCGCGGTACGAGATCTACGCAGACCCGCTGCTCTCGAAGGTCTTCTACAACCTTGCCGATAACGCGGTCCGGCACGGAAAGCGCGTGAGCCGGATCCGGGTCTCCGCACATGCCGGGCCGGATGGGCTCGTTATCGTCTGGGAGGACGACGGGGTCGGGATCCCCGTGCGCGAGAAGGAGAAGATCTTTTCCAAGGGGCACGGGAAGAATACGGGCCTCGGCCTCTTTTTAGTCCGGGAGATCCTCTCGATCACGGGCATCACGATCCGGGAGAACGGCGTGCCCGGGAAAGGGGCGCGGTTCGAGATGGTCGTGCCGGAGGGGGCATACCGGCGGATCGCGAAGGAAAAGAAACCATCTTCGTGAAAAAAAGGGGGCAGGGGAGTTGCACCCTGCCCTGAATTAATGACGACCCTCAATACAATGAAGAACGCGTACGCGTTCGGTCGAAGACCTGCGGTCTTCTCCAATCTCGGGTCTGAAGAACCTCGATATTCTCCTCTCTCAGGTCTGATGACCTTCCTCAAATCGAAGAACGCTTAATGTTCTTCTCCTCTCTCAGGTCTGATGACCTTCCTCAAATCGAAGAACACTTAATGTTCTTCTCCTCTCTCAGGTCTGATGACCTTCCTCAAATCGAAGAACACTTAATGTTCTTCTCCTCTCTCAGGTCTGATGACCTTCGAGATTTCACGGCATGAACCGCATGAGGAGCAGATCCTCGCCGGCAGGGGTGGTGCTGAAACCAGTCACGACAATCCTGTCGTCAGGCTGCAGCGCAAGGCCCTGCCCGTAGTCCATGTTGTTTCCCGTGCCGCTCCAGGTCACCCGCCCGCCGGTGCCAAAGCCGGTATCGGGCTGCCCCGACGGATCGAAGCGGAGCAGCAGCACGTCATTGCTTGTGCCGGTGCCGGTGAAACCGGTGACCACGATCTTTTTATCTGCCTGGACCACGTGGGCATACCCGTAATCGTCCCCGGCACCGCCGGAGAATGCAGCCCCGCCCGTGCCGAATGCGGTATCGGGAGTGCCATCCGGGTTGTACCGGAGCAGGAGGACATCATAGGCCCCGGCATTCGAGACGGCCCCGCTCACCACGATCTTCCCGTCGTCCTGGAGGGAGACGCAGTTCCCGTAATCGGGGTTGTCCCCAATCCCGCTGAAGGTGACTGCCCCGCCATTCCCGAATGCAGTGTCCCGCATCCCGTCCGCGTTGAGCCGGAAGAGGAGCACGTCGTCCTTTGCATTCCGCACCGTGCTCCCCGTGACCACGATCTTCCCGTCCGGCTGGACGGCAGCGGCAAAGGCCCGGTCCATGCCTGCCCCGCCATACGTGGCAACGCCCCCGGAGCCGAACCGGGCATCGGGAATTCCCGCGGGAGTGTACCGGAGCACCAGCGCATCCTGGCTGGTGAGGCTGGCGGTTTCACCAACAACGATGATGCCGCCGTCCGCCTGCATCGCGATCCCAAAACCGATATCCGTGGCATTCCCTGCCGAGCTGTACATCACGACACCGCCATTCCCGAATGTGGGATCAAGGGTCCCGTCCGGCCCGTACCGGAGCAGCAGGACATCCCGCTGTTTCCCATTGTAGGTGTACCCGGTGGCAAGGATCTTCCCGTCGGGCTGGAGGGCGAGGCCCAGCCCCCGGTCATTGCCGCCCCCGTCGTAGAGGACGGTGCCGTTCGTGCCGAACCCCCGGTCCAGGTCCCCTCCGGCCGTGTACCGGGTAAGGAGCAGATCCTCGTTCCGGCTGTTGTTGCTGTACCCGAGGACCACGATCATCCCGTCGTCCTGTAATGCGACTTCCACCCCCCGGTCCTTACTGCCGGCCGCACCATTGAAGAGGACAAAGCCATCGGGTGCATGGAACGAGGTGTCCAGAGAGCCAGGCCGGGCCGCGGGGACCGGCACCTGGATGAGGGTCGCCAGCATGAACCCGACCAGCACCAGAATCACGATACCGAGAAGGATTTTTACCGTTCGCATGCAGCCGCACCTGATCCTAGATGGGGGAAAGAGCTAGGAAAAGATTGCGGTTTTCACGGCAGGGTCGCCCGGCATTCCCGAAATGAGGGGTGAGGGATTCCGGTACCGGTCGCGCCGGGACCCGGGCCCTGTCCGTCCCGCAGGAGACCTACTCCTCGCCCCGGAACACCGCCATGAAAAGCATCACGACCGGGATAACTTCCAGCCTGCCGATCCACATCACGGCGATAAAAACCCATTTCGAAATGACCGGCATGTCGGGACTGACATACCCGGTAGTGATGCCGCAGGTGGAGAACGCAGAGGTTATTTCAAAAACAATCTCGGTGATGCTGTAGGTCGTAATGTGGAACTGGATGATGACAAGCGAGGCGACAAAGATGGTCGCGACCGAGAGGATGATGACGAGCATGTTCTTTGCCGTCTCGAGCTCGGCGATTGCCTTCGGGATGATCCTCCCCTCGATCCGGAACGGGATGAGGACCTTGCCGCTGACATAGAGGCGCTGGAACCACCAGCCCAGCGCATGGTAGGCAAACCCGACCCGGTTCAGCTTGATCCCGCCGGCGGTACTCCCTGCAGCCCCGCCGATGAATGCAATCAGGGCGAGGAAGAGGAGGGTCACCCCCGCCCAGGCATGGAGGCTGGCTGTCTGGAAACCGGTGGTGGTGAGTGCAGAAACCGACATGAAAAGGGCCTGCTGCAGGGCCGGGACAACCCCGAGGTTGCCAAAGAATACGAGATCATAGGTCAGGACCGCTACCCCGATGGCAAGGATGGCAAAGAAGAGCTTGATCTGCTCGTCGCCAAAGAGGCTCAGGCGCCGGTTCTCGAGGACAAGGTAATAGAGCTTGAACGGCAGGGCACCGGCTATCATGATCGGGATCAGCAGGAATTCGAGGAATGTACTGTGGTAGTAGGGGATCCCTTCCGGGTGGAGGGTGAACCCCCCGGTCGATATCGCGGAAAGCGCCAGGTTGACCGAATCCCAGAGGGAAAGACCGGCAAAGAGGATCAGCCCCACGGCAACGAACGTGAGGAGCCCATAGATCTTCCAGAGGGCCCGTCCCGTTGCAACCACGGTGGGCATCAGCCGCTCGTCCCGGCTCTCGGTCCGGAAGATCCTTGAGCGGGAGAGCCCCGTGCTGCTCCCGAGGGCAATGGCGAACGCGACGATCCCGATCCCGCCAATCCACTGCATGTAGGACCGCCAGAAGAGGAGTGCGTGGGGGGCAGTGTCCAGCGACCGCATCATGGAAAACGCCGTGCCGGTCCACCCTGCCATTCCCTCGAAGAGGGCATCGGTAAATCCCATGTGCAGCCCGAGCATGAAGGGAATCCCGCTGATTATGGCGCAGGCCAGCCAGAAGAGGGCAACCGAGCAGAACGCCGTGGAAAGACGCGACCCGCGTTCACTGCAGGGGACGGAACGGAACATCATCCCGCAGAGGAAGAAGACCGCCGGGACTGCTGCCATGGGAAGGAGCATATTCCATTCGGCATACAGGAGGGCGACAAGGATCGGTACGGCGGTAACCGGTGCAACAAAGACGAAGATATCCCCCAGGTCCGCAACAATCGTGGAGAGATACCGCAGGCGCTGCATCACTTATGGGTTGCATGCAGGGCGCTAATAGCGTTTGGGTAGGGAAAAAAAGAATGTGGGCTGGCGGTGCCGGTCAGGCCTTGTTCGTCCAGAGCCCGTGGACACTGCAGTATTCCCGGGCCTTGACATTCGTATCGGGAATGCAGAACTCGGCCTCGGGCTTCTCGCCGGGTTTGAACCCTTTTATGTACACGTTCTCTCCATGACGGACCTCGACCCACTCGATATAGTGCTTCTCTTCCATGGGGTGGGGAACCGATCCGATCTTTACGAGGATTCCCTTTGCCGTCTTCTCGATGACCGGGACATGCTTCTCCTTTCCCACATCCGCGGTCTTCTCGACCTGCAGGACCATGGGCTTGTCGTGGCAGATAAGGGTCCCGCCCGAGGCGTGGACAACCTTGACAATGTTCCCGCATACATCACACTTGTAGACCTCAAACATTTTTGTCATGTCAGTACCTCCGCACTTACACGATGTTGATCTCCTTATGCTTCTTTAATATTTCGTCTGCCAGCCGGTTGAGTGCCTGCATGGCCGCTTCATCGGGCAGTCCCTTCACGATCACCGGTTCGAGCACCTCGACCTTGACATGGTCGAGCATCTTCACGATAGTCTCGGCACTCTTCCCGCCCCAGCCAAAGGACCCGATGACCCCGGCATACCGGGTCTTGGGCCGGAGGGCGTTTGCGAGGTACGTGGCGTAGACGATTTGGGGGTGCGGGCCGAAAAGCACGGTGGGGGTTGCCATCACCACCGTTGCCGCGTCGACAAGCGAGAGGGCGAGTTCCCCGATATCGGTATGGGTCAGGTTGAAGGGTTTTACGTGGACACCCCGGGCGATCAGGGCACTTTCCAGGTGGTCCACCATCTTCCGGGTGCTCCCGTGCATCGAGACATACGGGAGGACGACCTCGTTCTTCACCGTGTCCGAGACCCAGTCGCTGTATGCATCGAGAATGAGCCCCGGGTTCTTATAGACCGGGCCGTGGCTTGGCGCGATCATGACGGGGGAAAGCGCCCGGATTTTTTCGATATACCCCCGGATACTGCCCCGGAACGGCATCATGATCTCGGCATAGTACCGCTTGGCGGACCGCAGGGTGACAGCGTCATCCGCGGCATAGAGTTCGGTTGTGGCCATGTGGAACCCGAAGAGGTCGCAGGGAAAGAGGATCCGGTCCTCGACCAGGAAAGTGACCTGCGTTTCCGGCCAGTGGGTCCAGGGCGTAAGATGGAAGCGGAGGGTCCTGTCCCCGAGGGAGAGGGCCTCGCCGTCCTTTATGACCAGGAACCTGTCGGGGGCGATGTGGAGGAGCGCGATGAGCAGGTCGCGGCACTTCTCGTTCGTCACGACCTTTGCAGTCGGGTAGAACTCTAAGACCATCGGGAGGGACCCGGAATGGTCCTGCTCGGCATGGTTGATAACTACGTAGTCGATCTGTTCAATCCCGAGCCGGACGAGGTTCTCGATAAGCTCGAACTCCTTTGTCGGGTCGACCGTGTCGACCAGGGCTGTTTTTTCGCTTCCTTTGATAAGGTAGGCATTGTAGCTCGTCCCCTCGGGGAGCGGGATCAGTTCATCGAAGATCCGCCGGTCGAAATCAAGCGCCCCGACCCAGAAGATACCTTTTGTTATTTCACGGGAAACCATAATGATCAGCACTCATTCCTTGTCAAAAACTGCATTTCCGGGCACCGCGTACCGAAGTTTCCGGCCACAGCAGGGAGGTGAGACCAGGGCCCGGCAGGATCTTCTGCAGGGGTTCGCGGTTCTCAGCAGTGCAGCGGGGGCCGAAAAATCCGGCATCTGTAGCGTCCCCTGGATGGGTGAGACCCCGGGAAATGCCTGACTGGATAGTACAAAACTAGCGTGCATTGGTGCAATAATGATTTCTGTCGTTGTTGACGGGTTTTTTAGCACAACGGAGAAAAACGGTCAGTTCCGGGCAAACCTTGTCCCGTCGCCTTCCGGGAGGTAGTGGTTGACAAAGAACTTGAAGGAATTATTTTTGTGGAACGCTGTCTCGACGGAGAAGGACTTGAGGATCTCGAACATGAAGTCGATCCGGGAATCGAACCGGGCAGGGATGAGGGCATTGAAGTCCTCTTTTGTTATCAGGTCGGTCGAGGTGTGGTCGGGGATACCGAGTTCCTGTGCTGCGTCAAGGGACAACCCGGCAAGGTACCAGCTCTCGATCTCCTTGATAACCACCACAATACTGCGCCCGCTGATATCGTTGAACCGGTAATAGAGGATCTGCTTCTTGTCCCGGACGGACCGCTCCTGGTCGATATCGGCAACAAAGATGTAGTCGTTGTTCATCAGGGTGACACTTTTTAAGAACTTGTTCACCTTCTCGCGCTTGATGCAGGCATAGGGGATGATCTCGACAGAATGGTACGCGGGTGCAAGCAGGGGCTTGATGATCCTCCCGAAGAAGCGGATGTCGTCCTCTCCCTCGACCATGATGAACAGGCGCTTTTTCATGGTCACAACCCGAGCAGGTTCTGGACGTAGAGTTCCTCGATCCCGATCTCGTTTTCGAGGAATGCCCGTACCTCTTCCTTGTCCCCGGGACGGGAGATGACCGAGTAGCCTTCGCTGTCCCGCGAGATGAGCAGGATGTCATCAAGGGTTGCATACTTGACCACCTCGGTGCTGTGGGTGGTCACCATGATCTGCTTCTTTTCCGAGGCTTCCTTCATCATCGCCATGAGGCGGGATATGAGGAACGGGTGGATGTGGCTGACCGGTTCCTCGATGATGATGAACGGCTTCTCCTCGAAATACAGGGCGATGATCATGGCAAATATGGCAATCGTCCCGTCCGAGAGGGACGATGCCGGCAGTTCGTAGCTCTTGACGTAGCGCTCACGCAGGGTCAGGATGAACGAGACATCCATGAACTTCTTTACCGAGAAGTCCTCGACAAACGGGAGGACGTCGCGCAGGAGGTTGGAGAGCTTGCGTTTCTTGTCCGGGTCCTCGCTGAGGGTCTTCATCACGAGAGCAAGGTTGCTCCCGTCCTCCTCGAGTTCGCGTTTTCCCGTGATCATGACCCCTTTTTTCGGGAGTTTCGGGTCGATGTCGTACACCGCGATCCGGTCAAAGAACTTCTCGCTGTGGGGCAGGGGGGATCCATAGATGGTCTCAAGGAGCAGGGTCTTCTCAGGCATCCGTTTTCCCCGGAAGAAGAGGGGGATGATCTCGTCTTCTTTCAGGCTGCATCCTTCCGGGATACGGGCATGATACCGGACCTCCCCGTCTTCATTGGAAACGGTGATCTCCCCGTGACCTGTCACTGCCTTCCCGGCAGGCGCAGTTCCCGCCCGGTTGCAGGGGGTAACCTCGCACCCGATGACCAGCCGGTCCCGCACGATAGTAAAATCATCGCCGGAGTCCGCAAACCGCAGGGCAAATTCATAGGAGGACTCACAGGCCCGGATCTCAAGGAGGGAGGTCCCGTTCCGGTGGGGATCGATGACTTCCAAAGGACTGTCCGGCTGGTAGAACACCCGGACCACCAGGTCGCGGCTCGTGCCGATCTTGGCATTCCGGAGATACTCGGCCCCTCCCTGCATGGCGATGGCATTCACGACCCCGTGGCGGGCAATGTCCCGGAGGAACTTGAAGATACTGATGAAATTGGACTTCCCGGCAGCATTGGAGCCGATTACGACATTGAACCGGGTGAGGTCGATGTCAATTTCCGAAAAACTCTTGAAATTCTCGATATGAATGCGGTTGATTGCCATGCCAGCCCCCTTTTATCTCATCGTCATCTTCTGACAAAAAGAAGGTATTGGTCCGGGCTGCAGGCCAGGACTGCTGTACGGTACCGGGTTATTTCCCTTTCCGGTTAAACCGCAGGGGGTCGAGCCAGGAAAAGAGTCCCCGGTGCGGCTCGGGAAAGACCCCCTCTGCAACGGACTTCACCTCTTCGATGGAGTAGAAGGCATTGGGATGGAACTGCTTGATGATCCCGACAACATGGGTGAGGTCCTGCCGCTTGATGATGGTGAAGACCATCTTGACCCTGCCGGTCCCCCCTTCCCCGTCGATACTCGTCACCCCGTAATTATGGGAGCGCAGGAACTGCAACAGCTCGGTCGGATCCTCCTTGGTGATGATGCGGACACTTGTCAGGCCAAGGGAGAGTCGCTCCTCGATCGCCATGCCCACCATGGTCCCGGTGGCAAACCCGGCCCCGTAGGCAATGTAGCAGACAACGTTTGTCAGGTTATTCATCACCTGTCCGATGGCGACAAGCCAGATGATAACCTCGAAAAACCCGATGATGGCCGGGAGGTACTTGATCCCTTTCGACATGAAGATGACCCGGACCGTGTCGAGGCTCATGTCGCATACGCGGATAAAAAAGATCAGGAGGGGGAGAATAACATAGGCAAATAATTCCGGTGAACTGATGAAATCCGCCAGGGTCATCCAGTCACCTCCGGAACAGGGATACAGGGATTACAGGACATCGGCAGGAAAAATTTATGTGGAGTTGGTGATCCTGAACGGGGTCGGCCAGGTTCCTTTTTGCTGGTCGGCGATATTTGTCACCGTAAGGCTCCAGTCGCCAAGAGCGGTACCGGCAGGCACGTTCATATCGCAGGTGACCTTCGTCGCGTCCTTGAAGACCGGGTTTAAGCAGACCAGCTCGGAAGCACCTTGTATGAGGAGGACCTTGACGGGATTCTTGAAGTTCTGGCCATTGACCGTAAGGGAGACCAGGCCGCTGTTTGCCGCCAGGGTCGACGGGGAGGCGCTGGAGACGATAGGGACTGCATCGACTATCGTGAATGCATGGGGCAGGGAGGCGGACTGGCCGTCCGGGTTCCAGACGATGAGATTTGTACTGCCTTTTTCAAAGTTCCCCAGACTGAAGGTGCAGGTGATGGTGGTGGGGGAGGTAACGGAGACACCGGTTGCTGTCGCGGTCGTCACGCCCGGCTGCACCAGTTTCACGACAGCCCCGTTCTGGAAATTCTGCCCGGTGAGGGTCACGCTGGCCGATGCAGTCTTTGTCCCGGTTGTCGGGGAGACCGAGGTGAGGAGGGGGGCATTTCCGGAATAGGTGACCGGCGTCACGGTCGGGACTGCGGTGGTGACAACCGGCACGGATGCCACGGTCACCTTCGATACCTTCACCGGATACACTTTCTCGACAAGGGTACGCGCACTTTTTTCGGTTCTCGTATCGATCCGGTGACCCCATGACCCGTCGGAGTTCTTGTAGATCCATGCCCGCTCGTACTGGTCGGTGGAGGAGTCGTAACCGAGGATAACATAGAGCATCGAGTCTGTTGCAGAAGAGGACTTTGCAATGATATCGCCGGCAGAATATTTTGCAGCAATGACGGTCGTCGGGACCGGGGGAACGGCATCGGATGCCTGGTCCGAACAACCCGCAAAGAAAACGCCCGCGACAAGGAGAAGGGTGAAAAACAGTCCATACCTGAATCGGTCTGTCATAACTCAATTTTTCGTCTTGAACCGTATAAGATTTTGTATCGGCGCGTCGTGAAAGGCCAGTACCGCTGCAGGCCTTACTCATCTACGACAATCACCGTCGTAAAATTCTTCCTGAAATACGCGTGGATCCCGACAAGCGACACTCCCGCGATACCGGCAGACAACCAGATGGAAGGCATGGCGGATGAAAGGGATTGCGGATCAGCCATGCCGCCAAGGGAGACGGCAAGGCCGGCTGTTGCCAGGATACTGGCTGCATACACGTCGCGGAGGGCGAAGAAGGACAGGGCTGCAACGACCCCGATACCAACAAGGACAAGACACCGGGCCGGTGCGCCCGCCGAAGGGGCGTAGGCAAGGGGTGTCATCCCGAACAGGAGGGTGGTTGTGACGATGCCGGTGGTGATGGAGACAAGGACCCCCCCGTGCCGGACGTACGCCTGGATATGGGTGCCCAGAAGCACCCAGCAGATCATGACGGAAGCAATTCCCGAGGGAAGGAACAGGAGGAAGAGGCCGGGCGTCATCCCGCTTTCAGCACCTGCGGGAGGGAACAGAACGAGCAGGAGATAACCCACAGCAGCGGCGATGACGCAGCTGACAAGAGTTCTGGGAAAAGACCGGAACCCGATCTGGTACATGTTTGTGGCACGCGACACAAAGGACCTTTGGACCAGCAGGACCGGGATCACCATTCCCGTGATTATACAGCCGAAAATCGTGTAGATGAGGAGCCTTACCGGATCGGCCTGCTGGAAGAGGCGGATGGACCCTTCAAGGAGGAAGATCTCCAGTACCCACGCGATATAGACAATGAACGGGATGAAGAGCAGGCGCAGTTTTGCGGATCGTGCAGGGTCCGGTTGTGCCGGGATGTACCTGCCGGGGTTGTCAGGGGGACTCATGGTACCTTGGTCCGGTTGCAGAGAGGATACGTACCTGTTCTCCATCATCAGGCATAAGTCCCCCGCTTGTGAAGACAAAAATGGATTGGGGCGCCGGTACCGCCGCAGGTTACTTCCTTGCTTCAAGGAGAGCCCGGATCTGCATCTCCCGTTCCGCAGCCGAAAGCGTGCGGCCGGCCATCCGTTCATTGAAGGTGGGGAAACTGTGCTGGTAGAAGAGGCCAAGCGCGATCTTCGCATCGGAGTTATAGTCCCATTCCCGCATCTTTTTGCAGGCCGATTCAAAGTCCGCGGGATCATGGTTTTCCAGATCGTACACCCGCTCTGCATAGTAACCGGTTGCCGGGAAGAACGTTGCGCAGATCTGGAGCACGTCGATGAGGGCAAAACCCTTGTGGGCGATCCCGCCGCGGATGAGGCTCTCCAGCTGCTGCATCTTCCGGGTATATCCCCGGGCAATGTACGTGGCCCCGCTGGCAAGCATCAGTTCGAGGGGATTGACCGGGTACTCGGGGGTACCCAGGGGCGTTGATCTGCCTTTGAACCCCAGCGGCGACGTGGGGGTATACTGCCCGGTCGTGAGACCGTACACCCGGTTGTTGTGCACGATCACGGTAATGTCGAGGTTGCGTTTTGCGGCAAAGATGAGATGGTCCAGCCCTTCCGCATAACAGTCGCCATCCCCGCAGCAGCAGATGACCTCAAGATCCGGGTTTGCCAGCTTGATACCGGTTGCAGCCGGGATAGCCCGCCCGTGCAGCGAGTAAAAACTGTTGACCGCAAGATAATCGGCGATCTTTGCATGGCAGCCGATTCCTGCCACGAGCACGACATTGTCGGGGGATTTCCCTTCCTTTTCCATCCCGGCAAGGATGTTTTTTACGGTGTGCTGGAGCGTGAAGTTGCCGCACCCGGGGCACCAGGTGTTCTGCGCATCGGTGATAAGGTTGCGCCCGGTCATGCGATCACCTTCCGGACTGCATCGGCCAGTTCTTCCGGTGCAAACGGCCGCCCGTCGTATTTGAGGACCTCCTTCTGCACCGCGATCCCATGGCATCGCGACACCGCAGCAAGTTGCCCCGTTGCGTTCTCTTCCACCGCGATGATTTTTTGGACCCCTCCGAGTGCCGCGTTCAATGGTGCGACAGGGAACGGGGAAAGTACCAGCGGCCGTATGACCCGCAGCCCCAGCATTTCCGCGACTTCCGTGCATACCCCCCCGGTGGAACCCCAGCAGAGGAGTGCTGTTGCTGCATCGGGTTCACCCGCCGTATGGACCTGCCCGTACCGGGTCATGCCTTCACGGAGCGCATGTTCCTTCTGCACCCGTTTCTCTGCCATCTGCTTTGTGAGCCCGGCTTCCTCCGTGGTAATGCCGGATTCATCGTGGGAATACCCGTTCACCTTGACAACAGCACCCGGGGTGCCGGGGAAGGCCAGCGGTGAGATTCCGGAGGGCGAGCTGGCATACCGCAGGTAGGGTGAGGATTCATCCCTGAGGGGGAGATCTTTTCCGGCAGGTTCCTCCGCCAGAGGAAGGTCCATGCTGTACATCCCTTCGGAGAGGGTCTTGTCCGCAAGGATGAACGCCGGGACCTGGTACCGCCACGCGAGCTCCACTGCCCGGGACGACCAGAGCAGGGCCTCGGCTGCATCGCCCGGCGCCACGACCAGCCGGGGGAACTCCCCGTGCCCTGCATGGAGGATGAACCGGAGGTCCGACTGGCCGGTATAGGTGGGAAGACCGGTGGACGGCCCGGTCCGCTGCGAGACCACGAGGACAACCGGGACCTCGGCCATACCGGCCAGCGAGAGCCCTTCGGTCATCAGGCAGAACCCTCCCCCGGACGTCCCGACGGCGGCCCGTTTCCCGGCATAGGCAAACCCGAGAGCCATCAGGATCACGGCGATCTCGCTCTCCGGGTGGACCACGGTGATACCGAAGCGCTCCTGCTGCCCGGCAAGGAAATGGAGGATGCCCGACGAAGGGGTCATGGGATAGGAGACATAGGTATCAAGTCCCCCGCGGACAAGGCCAAGGCCTATTGCCTCATTCCCGGTCAGGATCGGGCGCCGGGGGTTGCTGCCCCGGGGGACCGGGTGCACGACACCGAGATGGTCGTAGGCGCGTTTTGCCACGGCAAGGTTCAGGTCGGCCCCCTTGGGAATATGTGCCCGGAAGACCGATTCTACCAGTTCCCAGCCGATTCCTGCGGTTTTGGCAAATCCCCCGATGATGGCGGAATTGCCCATGATATCCGGAGCATGCTCGGCTGCAAGGATCTCCCGAACGCTGATGCCATGGCCTTTTGCCTTCACAAAATCGGTGTTGACGACAAGGACCGTATCCGGGTTCCAGCGGTCCCGGTGCCGTTCCACGGTCTCCTGGTTCAGGGCAAGCACAAAATCGACATTCTTCCGGCAGGTGCCGGGACTCGCCGCAGAGTCCGAACCGCGGATGATGGTAAAGTTGTGCCCGCCCCGGATCAGCGAGGGGTAGTCAAGATACCCGTATACGGAGTACCCGTGAAAATTGAGCAGCTGGGCGACCATGGCACCCGCACTGTTGATCCCGTCGCCAGCCTTACCGCCCACCAGCACTGCAACATCGTTCATACGTTTTTCCCCGTAAGTTCACATAGTATCCCCGGCAAGTAAATACCTTGGCATCACCGGCCCGGGGATTTTCCCTTTTGTGGCTCCCGGGGGAGGAGCGCTCCGGCGGGTATCCGGCCCGGGACAGGTATCTTAAAATAAGCAGGAATCAATCAACTCTTAAGAGAGCGTTTCCCCATCGTTCCGCCATACAGGTCCAGGGGCCCGGCTGGGAGCGGGCTGATGAACCGGGGTATTCCCGGCATTACCGTGGAGGCACACCGGGGGGAGGGATAATTTTGGAGATGAACGGCCCGGCACCGGAAAAGACACCGTATTCCGTACAGACCAATGGCGGGATGGACATCGACGCCCTGGTAAAAGCGCTCCACCACACCAACCTCGGGATCCGCTGGAGGGCGGCACTTGCCCTCGGGGATATCGGGGAGCCGGCAGTCAAGCCCCTCATCCTTGCCCTCAAAGAGACCGACCATGACCTCCGGTGGCTTGCCGGGCTTGCCCTCGGGAGGATCGGTGGGGGGGCAATCGCCCCGCTCATCCAGGCATTGTCCGACACGGACCAGGACGTGCGCTGGCACGCTGCCCGGGTCCTTGCACAGATGGGCGAACCCGCAGTCCGGCCCCTCATTGCATCACTCAGGGACCGGGACGGAGACGTCCAGTGGAGGAGTGCATTTGCCCTGTCCCTTATCGGGGAGCCGGCAGTCCCATCCCTCATCCTTGCCCTCAAGGACACGCACTGGTGGGTCCGGGTCCGGGCCATCTGGGCGCTCGGGGAGATCCGGGACCACCGGGCCGTGGAACCCATTATCCAGTCGGTGAACGACCTGGACTGGTACGTCCGGTGGACCGCTGCCGATGCACTCGGCAAGATCGGGGACCAGAAGGCGGTCATGTGCCTGAGCAAGGCCCTCAAGGAGCCGGACTCGTTTGTCCAGGTCCCCTCCATCTGGGCCCTCGGAAAACTGGGGAGTGACGCCCCCGTCGAGACCCTGATCCCGTTTTTGAAAAACCCGGACTGGTACGTCCGCTGGGGTGCTGCCGATGCACTCGGCAACATCGGGGACCGGCGGGCCCTTGAACCCCTGCAGGACCTCCTTGAAGACAAGGATGAATATGTCCGGCGGTCGGCCGGTGACGCGATAAAAAAGATCCTGGGTGAGAGGGCCTGAACCCCTGCCCGGGGTATCAGGCGCATTCACGCAGGGGGTTATTTTTTTACCAGGTTTTCTAAGAGATCTTTCATGTCATTGATCTTATACGGTTTTGCAAGTTTACCGGAGAAGCCGAACCGGGAATATTCCTGCACAACCGGATCATGGGTATAGCCTGTGGACACCACGGCTTTTACCGCAGGATCGATTTCCAGGAGTTTTGCGATAGTTTCCTTCCCCCCCATTCCCTCCGGGATGGACAGGTCCAGGATCACGACATCGAACGGGACGCCTGCCGCCTTTTCCGCAGCATAGAGCCGGACCGCCTCGGCCCCGTCCTGGGCAAACATCACGTCATAGCCCAGGAACTTCAGTACTTCAAGGGTCACATCAAGGATGATCTGCTCGTCATCCATCAGAAGTACTTTGCCTTTGCTGGTCATGCAGAAATCCCTGAATTGTGTATTATTTTTTGTGCATCGGCTATAATAGTATATGCCGGAGAGTCCCGGTCCGGCAGGTTAACGGGACGGGTATTTCCCGGACCCGGTAAAAACCGGTATGCAAAAGCAGGGTCATTTATTTTTTTACCGATCGCAGCCGGGCCGCTTCCTCAGGGTCCTCGACCCGGAGGAGGAACGTCCCGTGGCAGGGCTTGGTGTACGGGAAGATAACGAAGTTGCCATCGAGTCCGATCGCGATGGGGGGGAGGCCGATCACGTGGACATCGAAGACCTTGAAGCCGGGCTGGACGTCGATGAACTCCCTGAAATGCGCCTTGATGTAATCGCGGGACTCCTTGAACGTGGCATCCCGGAGGACGATCTCGTAATTCATTGACTCTACGCAGCCCATGGTTTTGCCTCGTCGATTGCCTTTTTCAGGGGCAGGGGATTGTGCACGGCCTTTGCCGCGATGACTGTGCAGGGGAACTCGATCTTCTTTGTCTGCTCCTCATAATGCTCGCCATACACGACCGCGTATAGTTTTGCCTTCGAAATGGCGCCCATGGTCGCCGCATAGCTGACCCCGGCATCGTTGTGGATGAAGACAAAACAGAGGTCGAAGTCGCGTTTTTTGTCCGAGAGGAGTGCCACCGCCCGGTCGAGGTCGATGACCTCCCCGAGGTAGTGCCGGTCCTGGTCAGCAACCACGAGCAGCGTGTTGGCTGCCTTGTTGCCGGCAACGACCGGCGTGATCCCTGCCTTTTTGAGCCGGTTCATCAGGTACAGCGCAATGCTTGTCTGCACGGGCACCTGCGGGCAGCCCAGTACAAGGAGTGCGGTCTTCCCGGGGGGTGATGAAGGTTCAGCGGTCACGTTAATTCTCAGTCCCTGCCATGTTTCTGGTACAGAGTCTTTATGCGGGGGTACGGAAATACCCTTCGCGCACGTGCCGGATTCACGGCGCACCGGGCTGGATTCCCGTTATCCGCTCAGGGTACGTGTAGACGGTGAAGCTGTCACCCCGGGAGAAACCGACGAGCGTGATACCGGCTGCTTCCGCTGCTTTGATCCCCTTGTCGGTGGATGCGGCCCGGGATATGACAATCGGGATACCGGCATGGGCGTATTTCCGGACCATGCCGGCCGGCTGGCGCCCCGTGCACCCGATCACGCAGCGGGAGAGGTCGATCCCGTTCAGGACCGCATACCCGACCAGCTTGTCGACCGTATTGTGCCTGCCCACATCGCTGCTCTTTGCAATCAGCCTGCCGTCCATGAAGAGCACCGAACAGTGGACCCCGCCGGTCTTTCTCCAGAGCTCGGTCTCGATCTCGCGGGTGACCGCGATCACTTCTTCGGGAGAGATCCGTATGTCCGAGACCACCCGGGGCAGCGCCACGAGGAAACTGGTGCCCCCGGAGGAACCGACCTCGCGTTTCACCCATCGCAGGTCGCAGCCGGTATCGGAATACACGAGGATGCGGTCGCCATCGACGTTCACCTTGTCGATGCAGCGGACGATCCCTTCGCTGACGAGGTACCCCACACCCAGTTCCTTAAGCTGGTCCCTGCTTGCAACCATCTCCGTTACCGGCGTGTCATTGAGCAGGAGCTCGAAACGGTCCTCGATGACCACGGCTGCATCAGTCCCGCGGGCCTCCCCGGAAGTGACCAGGATGCCCCGGTGCGTATGGATCATGACCCCCGCGTCTCCCCGTACACCCAGTCGAGATAGGGGGCGTGGCCACCTGCCACCGGCAGCACGATTATCTCCGGTACCTCGTACGGGTGCACGGCCCTGATTGCCCGGACTACCTCGTCCGCCAGTTCCCGGCGGGTCTTGATGACGAGCAGGTGCTCCCCGTCATCGCACAATTCACCCTTCCACCGGTAGAGGGACCGCACGGGCATGATATTGACGCAGGCAGCAAGGTCCTTATCGAGCAATTCCTTTGCCAGCGCACCGGACTGCTCCGGCGGGGCCGTGGAGAAGATCACGCATATCTCCTGCCGGCTTCCGGCCTCTTTTACTGGTTCCATACGACAGGTGTTGCCGCTCCCGATACATAAGGATATAGAAACGTTCTGGCAGGACGGGTGCCGGGAGTTAAATTCTATAGACGCCAGCGCCAATGGTACGTACTTATGTACGCAAGCCGCATGAGCAATCTCCCGCCGTATCTTTTTGCACGGATCGACGAGATGAAAGCCGAACAACGAAAATTAGGCGTTGACATCATCGACCTTGGCGTCGGGGACCCCGATCTCCCTACGCCCCCCCATATTGTCGAAGCGCTCTGCACAGCAGCAAAAAACCCGGAGAACCACCACTACCCGGATTATGCCGGCATGCCCGCGTACCGGAGCGCGGTCGCTGACTGGTACAAGGCCCGGTTCGGCGTAACGCTCGATCCCGGAAAGGAGGTCGTGGCCCTCATGGGCTCCAAGGACGGCATCGCCCACATCGCCGAGGCGTTCGTCAATCCCGGCGACTATGTCCTCGCCCCGAGCCCCGGCTATCCCGTGTACCGCACCGGCACCCTCTTTGCCGAGGGACGCGTCCACGAGATGCCGCTCACCAAAAAGAAGCATTTCCTTCCCGTGCTTGACGATATCCCGAAGGATGTGGCCCGGGCGGCAAAACTGATGTACATCAACTACCCGAACAACCCGACGGCGGCAATAGCCCCGGCCGGGTTCTACAAGGAAGTTGTCGATTTTGCCATGGATAACGACATCATCGTAGTCTCGGACAATGCCTACTCCGAGGTCTCCTACGACGGCTACCGCGCCCCCTCGTTCCTTGAGACCAAAGGCGCGATGGAAGTCGGTATCGAGATGCACTCGCTCTCGAAGACCTATAACATGACCGGCTGGCGTATCGGGATGGCGGTCGGGAATAAGGAGGTTCTTGCCGGCCTTGGCCGGGTCAAGACGAACGTGGACTCCGGCGTCTTCAACGCGGTGCAGCATGCCGCGATCACCGCCCTCTCCGGCCCGCAGGACTGCGTGAAGGAGGCCTGCGCCATCTACCAGGAGCGCCGCGACGTGCTCATCGACGGCCTGAGGAGCCTCGGGTTCGACGTGCCCTCGCCCAAGGCAACGTTCTATGTCTGGCTGCCGGTGAAAGACTGCATGGCCTTTGCCGGAAGGCTCCTGACAGAAGCGGGTATCGTGGCAACGCCGGGAGTCGGCTTCGGAGCAAGCGGCGAGGGGTACGTGCGGTTTGCGATCACCCGCCCGGTTGGACGGATCAACGAGGCGATCGAGCGGATGCGGAGGATGGACCTGTGAAACTTCCCCATCACCTCACCATCAGAAACGGCCATCTCCATATCAGCGGGCAGGACTGCGTCGCCCTTGCGGAGAAATACGGGACGCCGCTCTACGTGACGAGCGAGGACCGGGTCGTGGAGCAGTTTGAGAGCTATAAAAAAGCCCTTGGCGCCCGCTACCCGAAGGTGCAGGTGCTCTTTGCCGCAAAGGCAAACGGCAACCTCGCCCTGATGCGGGCGCTCGCTGCAAACGGCGCAGGCGCAGATGTTTTCTCAAGCGGCGAACTCACTCTTGCCCTCCAGGCCGGCATGGCACCGGAGAAGCTCCTCTTCAACGGGAGCTCCAAGACGCCCGCGGACCTGAAACTTGCGGTAGAAAAAGGCGTAAAGGTCTCGCTCGACTCCCTCGACGAGCTCCACCAGCTCGATGCAGCCGCAAGGGCAGCCGGCAAGGTGGCGAAGGTCTCGTTCCGCGTGAACCCGGCGCTCGAAGTGCCCACCCACCCGAAGATCGCCACCGGTCTTGCCACCAGCAAGTTCGGCATTCCCCACGGGGAGATCCCCGCTGCGTACCGGGAGGCCCGTGCCTGTAAAAATATCATGCCGGTCGGCATCCACTGCCATATCGGGTCCCAGATCCTGGATGTCGAACCCTTTGCCCGTGCCGCCGAAGTGATGGTGCGGATCGCAAAGGAGCTCACGGAGATGGGCGTCAAACTCGAGTTCATCGACCTCGGCGGCGGCCTTGGCATCCCGTACCACCACGACACTGACCCGGCTCCAATGGCAGAAGACTATGCCGCAAAGGTTGTCCCGATCTTCAAAGCCGGTGTCGAGGCATGCGGGATCAGCCCCGAACTCTGGGTCGAGCCCGGCCGCTCGCTCGTTGCCGACTCGACCGTCCTCCTCACCCGGGTCAACTCCACGAAGATTGCCCACAAGCGCTTTGCCAACGTGGATGCAGGGTTCAACCTGCTCATCCGTCCCGCGATGTACGACTCCTACCACGAGGTCGTCGTGGCAAACAAGGCTTCGGCACCGCTCACCACGGAATACACGGTGACCGGCCCGATCTGCGAGACCGGCGATATCCTTGCACCGGACCGGAGACTCCCCGAACTCGCTGCCGGCGACATCATTGCAGTCCTCGATGCCGGGGCATACGGCTATGCCATGTCCTCGCAGTATAACGGGCGCCCGCGGTGCCCCGAGGTGCTCATCAGGGGGACGCAAGTCAGCCTCATGCGCAGGGCAGAGACACTCGCTGACCTCACCGCTGCCATGGAACGCCCTGCCTGGCAGTAAGCGGAGACTGTCGTGCTCTTCCACTACGCGCTGGTCGACGACCTCATTACCAAAGAGGAGTTCGAACGGCGGGTAGAGGCAAAGATCGAGGACTGCGGGGACCTCGTGGACGAGCCGACTGCCGCGATGATGGTGGTCGGCGAACTCGGCCGGGAGCACGTGAAGATCCGGGGGCTGTCGGCCAAATCGAGCCTTTTTTCTTTTTTCGGGAAAATTATCGACAAGACCGAGCCAAAGGAGTTCGACCGGGCCGACGGGGAGAAGGGCTGGGTCGCCACCCTCATGCTCGGGGACGAGACCGGGACGACCCGCGTCGTGCTCTGGGACGAGAAGGCGGGAGCGGCACTCGACACAGCTATCGGTGAAGTGCTCGAAGTGATCGGCCGGCACCCGGGGAAGAGCACCCACGAGATCTATGCCCTTGCCCTGCGGAAAGCCAGCTGCGAGATCACCTGCGCTGCAGTATCGGGCGGACTCTCGACCGAGCCCGTGGACCTGGACGCGGTCCTGCTCGCCGTCGAACCTCCCCGCACGTTCACCAAACGGGACGGGACGACCGGCGAGATGGTGGAGGCGATCATCGGAGATACGGAAGGGACCGCACGGATCGTGGCATGGGTGCCGGAACTGCTCGGCGAACTGCCTGCGGGAACAACCATCCATATAACAAAGGCCAAACCCTCCGGGCGGGGCGAGGGGAGGAACTACAGCCTTGACGAGAAGAGCACGGTGGCGGTCACTGATGAGGAGATTGCCGTACCGTTCACCCCGATCGGGAAGGTCAGCGACAGTGGCGTTTACACCGTGAAGGGTGAGATCCGGCAACTCCAGCAACCGCGGTCGTTCACCACCCGGAACGGTGCCTCATCGTGGGTCAGGAACATGATCCTGAAGGAAGGAGACGATGAGCTCAGGGTTGTGTTATGGGGCGAGAATGCCCTTGTCCCGCTCAGCCCGGGCGACACCATCGAGGTCTACCATGCCACGGCAAAAGCCGGGAAATATGGCGGCATAGAGCTGGGTGTCGGGCGGGGGAGTGCGCTGCGGGTGCCAAAGGCCGGATCCCGCCCCATCGTCTTCTCCGGGACGATCATCGAAGGGCCCGGGTGCCTCTTTATCGACGATGGCAGGGATCGCTATCTTATCGACGGGAATTTCACGCACGGCACGGAGGTCCGGGTAACCGGTATTCTCACCGGGAGCAGGATCATTCCCGAACAGGTGGAACCGGTTGTACTCATGCCCGACGATCTGCTCGCGGGCTTCCAAAAGTTCCGGGAAGCACTCCAGCAGTAATTTTTTTTACTTTCACCCCCCGCATTACGGGGGTTTATATCATTGTCTTTAACATCTTGTTGTGCCATAGGAGTGTGTAAGAAATGGCTGAAGGACCATTGGAAATTGAAGATTTACCGGGCGTAGGCCCGAGCACTGCAGACAAGCTCCGGGAAGGCGGTTACCTCTCCGTTGAAAGTATTGCAACCGCATCGCCGGCCGAACTCTCCGAGATCTCGGAGATCTCCGAATCGACCGCCAAGAAGATCATCAAGGCAGCCCGCGAAGCAGCCGATGTCGGCGGGTTCAAAACCGGCCGGGACATCTTCGAGGCAAGAAAGGATGTCCGGAAGCTCTCGTTCCGGGTCCCGGAACTGGACGCCCTTTTAGGCGGCGGCATGGAAACCCAGGCCATCACCGAGATGTACGGCGAGTTCGGGTCGGGTAAGAGCCAGATCGTCCACCAGATGGCAGTCAATGTCCAGCTGCCCGTGGACCTTGGCGGCCTCGACGGCAGTGCAATTTACATCGATACCGAGAATACCTTCCGCCCCGAGCGTATCGAGCAGATGGTCAACGGCCTCGGGATTGACGATGCCCCGGATGTCCAGGACGTTTTAGACAATATCCATATCGCCCGGGCACACACGTCCGATCACCAGATGCTCCTCATCGATAACTCCCGCGAGCTGGCAAACGAGCTCAAGGGAAGCGACAAGCCGGTCAAGCTCTTCATCATCGATTCCTTAACCGCCCACTTCCGCGCCGAGTACGCGGGCAGGGGCACCCTTGCAGCCCGGCAGCAGAAACTGAACCGGCACATGCACGAGCTCTTCAAGCTCATCGACGAACACAATGCGGTAGGGCTCGTCACCAACCAGGTCATGTCCAACCCGGCAGTCTTCTTCGGCGACCCGACAAAGCCCATCGGGGGCAACATTGTCGGCCATACCGCCACGTTCCGGCTCTACCTCAGGAAGAGCAAGGGCGGCAAGCGTATCGCACGCCTCGTGGACAGCCCCAACCTGCCCGAGGGCGAAGCACCATTCATGGTCGAAGAGGCTGGTCTCAAATCGTGCTGAAGGCGCTTCTCACGGATATAGACGGAACAATCACGGGCCCGGACCGGAGGATACATACCGGATCGATAATGGCGATCCGGTCCCTTGCCGGTGCCGGCATTGAGGTCGTACTGGCAAGCGGCAATACCTCCTGTTTTATGGATGCCCTCTGCCGGATGATCGGAACGAACGGGACATTCATTGCCGAGAACGGGGGTGCATTCCGCACCGGGTTTACCGGCCCCCTCATCATCAATGGTGATCAGGCCGCATGCAGGACTGCGCTGGCAACGGTGCAGGACCATTTCCGCAAGGTGGGGACCGAACTCGAACTCTACAGCCCGAATTACCGGTTTGCGGACCTTGCATTTGCCCGGACCGTACCGGTCGATGAAGTGAGACAGGTTCTTGCCGGGCACCCGGTTCAGGTACTCGACACCGGGTACGCCATCCACATCCAGTCACCGGGCGTGAACAAGGGAACTGCACTTGCAGCCCTTGCCCCGAAGATGGGGCTTGCCCCGGAAGATTTCCTTGCTATCGGGGATTCGCTTAACGATCTCCAGATGCTCAAAACGGCAGGGATGTCAGTCACCCTCGCAAACGGCCATGAGGATCTCAAGGCAGTAGCGCGGTTTGTGACGGAAAAAGAGTATGGGGATGGTTTTGTGGAAGCAATCGAAAAATTTTCTTCTTATTTTCGCGCAAGGTAGCGATCGACGACGATATAATCCTTGATGTCCTTGACAGCCTCGAACGGGATTTTCAGGATCTTGTCATCCTCAAGATCATAGCTGGACGTGTCGAAGGTCTGGTCAGGGTGAACCAGCATCTCGCAGACCTGACCGGAATCGAAATCAACCCGGATGTTCTTTAAGGTCCCGATAAGCTTTCCATCATTGCTCATAATCTTCTTTCTCGAAAGGCTGCGCGCAAATACACGAGTCATAAAAAAATTGACGATGTATAAATATTTAAAATGTTCTCTAATTCGCACGAAAAGAGAGTTTTTCTGGATTGGATAGTACAAGAGGGTTATTTGAACATTTCAGCGGCCATTCTGATGTCTGCTCCCCGCAATGTCTTCCTGCCGGCATGATCCGACATCTTCTTTGCCTCTTTTGCAAGGAAGGCACCATGCTCCTCCATGATTTCTGCAAGGGTCTCGGTTGCATCGGCACTGACACGTTCAGCACCTGCTTTTTTTATGATACGTTCGACAGCTGCCTGTGATAATTCTGTCATAATACGGATTCCTCTCATACCATTTGGTTCAGAATATCTAAAGATATTGTCTTTTCAGAGCGAGGGGAAAACCCTGATGACATCCGACTGGGTGAGGATGCCGACCGGTTTACCTCCCTCGACTACGATGAGCCTGCCTATCTCCCGCTCCTTGAACCTTGTTATAACCTCGAAGAGCTTGACATCGGACGGGATCTCTTCCACATCGGAGGTCATGACTTCGGATACGGGAGTTGAAAGGGGGAGGCCCATCTCAACCGCAGACGCGATATCGCTCATCGTGACGATACCTTCCAGGACATCATCCTCGATCACCGGAGCCCCGTGAATATGCTCGTGGTTGAAGAGGATGAGGGCGTCACGGAGCGTGTCGAGGCTCCGCAGGGTGATGAGCGGGCTTGTCATGTAATTCCGTATAGGCTGCTTCGGAAGGGAGATCATCTCCGACGTTGCGATGAGGAGGGACGATTTGGCCTCGTCTTTTCCGAATACTTCCCCGCGGATGAGCAGCTTGTTGACGGGGGTAGGCCCGATGGTGATCTGGTCGCCGACCTCGAAAAGTTTCGCACTGCCGACAAGTTTGACAACCGCGTGGCAGACATCGGGATGGCACAGGGTGGTAAAATCGATCTCCTGGACATATGCCCCTTTCACCACTTCACCGTTCCGGCTGATCGGGACATCGTAGTCCCCCCCGGAGACATTCAGGTTCAGTTCCTTGTAGGCAAGGGCTGTCGGGATATAACCGCCCTTGGGGCCCGGCACCCCGTCCACAAGGCCGATGGTCTTTAATGCCTGCATCTGGTTGCGCACCGTTCCCGGGTTGCGCTGGATCCTGTCGGCTATCTCTTCACCCTTGATGGAATGCGAGTGCTGGTGGTAGAGGGTGATCAAGGTGATGAGGATATCGCGCTGGATAAGGGACAAGTCCATAACGATAAACCGTATGACTGTCCATAAATATATAGGGAGCGATTTGTGGAATTCGAAAAGATGCCGACGGTGCCGACTGCGGATGAGATCCTTGACCGGAGTTTCCGCCGTGCAGCAAAGAAGATGGCAGAGAAGAGCAACAAGGAGCGCGCCAACACGGATTTTGTCCGGGCTGTCGGTGCGGCGATCCATGACCGCCTGGTCTATATCATCCGGGGGTTCCCTGAGTTCGAGAAACTCCCCCCCTTTTACCGGGAACTTGCCGATATCCTCTACGGGATCGACCGGATCAAGCAGTCCCTCGGCGCGGTAGGATGGGCAGCAAAGCATACCAAGATGGTGGGAAACCAGCTGGTCCTGCAGTCCCGGAAGGCCGACGATACGCAGGTCGTGCGCAAGCGGGCTGTGGCCCGGCTCGCCTCCATGGTCCACCAGATCGATAAGGACCTCCACTTCCTCAACGAGGTCAGGAATGTCCTGCGCAAACTTCCCAACGTGGAAGACACCTTCACCATCGTGATCGCAGGCTACCCCAATGTCGGCAAGTCCTCGTTCATCCGCAGGGTATCGTCCGCCGAGCCGGAAGTGGCATCATACCCGTTCACCACCAAGGGCATCATCGTGGGTCACCGCATCATGGGCCGGGAGAAGATCCAGTTCGTGGACACCCCGGGCATTCTCGACCGGCCCGCAGAGGAGCGCAATGCAATCGAGAAGCAGGCGCTCTCGGCTATGATGAACGTGGCAAATGTCATTCTCTTCATCATCGACCCGTCCGAGCATTGCGGATATCCCATGGAGGTACAGCTCCGCCTGCTCGATGAGGTGAAAGGGATGGTGCAGGTACCGTTCATTGTTGCAGCCAACAAGTCCGATATCGCGGCTGCGGAAGGTTACCTCACGATGTCCACGCAGACTGGCGATGGTGTCGAGGAAGTCCTTGCTGATATTCTTACCCACAAGCCGGAGCGGACCGAGAAGCAGCGGATCATCGATATCCGGGCACCGATTGTCCATGCCCCCGGGGATGAGACGGTGGAGATTGATGTCACCACCGGCATGCCGAAGCGTAAACGCATCCGGAAGGCCAGGAAACCCCGGACGGTTCAGGACAATACGTAAGGGTCATGGGAACCTGCTTAAGAGATTGGCGGATTCCTCTTTTCCTTTTGTAATCTTCCCAGATCTGTTCTGCTTCAGCCGTCTGCGTTGTTCTGCCGGGATGCAATCGGGCCGGGTCCGGAGTTCTGTCTCGCTAATCGTTGTCAGTAACCTGCCCGAGTACTTCTTTTGTCGGCCCGATATCGATGATCTTCCCGCCCCGCATGAGTGCCAGCCGGTCGCAGATGTCGCGGACGAAATCCATGTCGTGCGAGACAACAATGAAAGTCTCGTCCATCTCGTCGCGGGCATTCAGGATCGAGTGTTTCACGTCCTGCTTGGTGATCGGGTCCATCGTTCCGGTCGGCTCGTCGAGGATAACGAGGCGCGGCTCCCGGATGAGCACCTGCGCAAGGGCTACCCGGTGCCGCTCCCCGTCCGAGAGTTCCCCCGGGAACCGGTTCAGGATCTCGCGGGATTTCTCTTCGGTAAACCCCGCCATCCGGAGCGTGACTACCGCTTTACGGATCGCCAGCTCCTTGGGGAAATCCAGCCCAATCGAGTCTGTCAGGTTGTCGAGAATCGTGCGGTGGGGGAAGAGATCGTACTCCTGGTGGAGGAGGCCGATGTACTCCTTTGCCCGGCCCCGCTGGTCAATGCCGGGCCGGGTCATATCCACCCAGTCGTCGCCTATGAGGATGTTCATCTCACCGCTCGTGGGCTCGATGATGCCGGAGATTATCCGGGAGAGAGTGGTCTTGCCCGCCCCGCTCTTCCCGATGATGCCGAAGATCTCTTTCTTCTTGACATCGAAAGTAACCGTATTCACTGCTTTCACCACGCCACGGTCTACCGAGATGTACCGCTTGGTCACGTCCCGTGCCTGAAGGATTTGTTCTCCCAGCTCCACGGGCTCTGAGGATTCGATCTCATGGTAATCCCTGGCAAATGAGCGGATCACGGTCTTTGGTGAACCGATGGACGCAATCTCCCCGTCGACAAGCAGCATTGCCCGGTTCGCCATATCTTCGATCACCTGCGAGAAGTGCGAGGTGACGACCATCCCCATCGTGTTCTTCTTTGCCGCTTCGATGAGCATCCCGTGCACCAGCCGGGCTGTTTCGGGGTCGAGCGTGCCTGTTGGCTCATCGGCAAAGAGCATGGACGGGTTCTTTGCGAGCTGGCGGGCCAGCACGACCCGCTGCTTTTCGCCCCCGGAGAGGTCGCGGGCGATGTGCATCATCCGGTGCGATAGTTTCACCTGGTCGATGAGGTCGGCGGCCCGGTTGACCGCGTGCTCCTGCGGGTACCGGATGTCATCGAGGGCATGCAGTACATTCTCGATCACCCGGTCGTCGCCATAGAGCGCGAAGGTGCGCTGGAACATGATCGCGGTCCGGTTCATGACCCGGGACCTCATGCCATCGGCCTTTGCATCCCAGAGATCGATGTCCACAGCGGTAAGCTCGCCCCCGCACCCGGGACATTGTTTACCGGCACGGCTCTGGACATCCATGAACGTGCACCGGTTACAGGCTGACATATGGTAGACGATGGAACCTTTGGTGGGCGGCTGCTCAACGCCACGGAGCAGGTGCATGAGCACGCTCTTTCCCGCACCGCTCCTCCCTATGACACCCATGATCTCCCCCTCGGGTATCTCGAACGATATATTATTCAGGACCCGGGTATCGTCGAACTCCATGCAGAGGTCATGTACGCTGATGAACGGTTTTGGCATGATTTGTTCTCCTCAGATACCGGATATCCTTTCGCAGTCCCGCACCGGACCGGGGTCTTTTGAATCCTCTGCTTTTCGCATACAGCCTTCGGTGCATTGCCTGCAGGGTCCCAGTCCCCGCCCGATGATCCTTCCCCGTTTCAGCGGACCGGTCCCGTCAAAGTTCGGCATGAAAAATCCTCATGATCGCTCCCGGAGAATTATTACACATATGAGCATAAAGATTTAAGGATCGGGATCGCAATGAAACATGTGCGGAGCGGGTGCCGGCGCGCATCTCCCGGCGGCCGTTGCGGCACCGGCACGTCCGGTGCATCATGTCCGCTAAAAAAATGATCTTACTGCTCTCCCTCAAGTGTCCTTCGGGCATTTCGGGCACCGGCCCTCAGCCGCTTTTGTGCAGCCGGCCATGTTGATGCCCTTGCCGTTGACCAGAGCATCGGCGATCTTGCGCCGGGCTTCATGGAGATCGCGCCAGGCAGTTTTCCTTGAGACCCCAAGACGTTCGGCAGCTTCTTCCTGCTCGAGCCCTTCAAGATCGATGAGCCGGATCAGCTCGATCTCCTCGGGCTGGAGCGATATTCCCTTACCCACCTCTTCGCGGCAGCAGGGCTTGTAGCACCGGCATTCCGGGGTGCCGGCTATTGTCCGCCGCATACGGGGCCGTCCCCGCCGCGGGCAGTCATTCACCTCCGGATTACTGTCTGCTGCCATGGCTTGTTCCTTATGTATAGGATGTCTTCGGAATAGTATAACTTGTTTACCGGATCTTCCGGAAGGACTGGTGCCCCGATGTTTCCCGCATGCGCCGGTGCATCGGCCGCTCCCCGACAAGATATCTGCAGATGATCCGGTAGGGCGGGACCGTATCCTCAAACTTCTCGATCCGGGTCACTTTATACCGGCAGGAGAAGAACGGGCCCTGGAAGATCTTCTGCAAAAACCCGGGAGAGGGCCGGCCCTGCGGAATCTTCGAGATTAAAATGGGCCCGTATTTCCCGGACGGTACCCGGCGTGCCGTGGTTCCTGTTTCCTCCATGTACTGCTCGAGCAGTTCAGGGACTTCCGGGTAACGGGTCATTGGCAGATTCTCCGGAGATTCGGGAGAAAAAGGGAAAAACTCTTTAATGGCACCGGGGCCCGTGGCCGCAGCGGTGACGCGCCTCCCGGGCAGCTTCGCCGGATCCGCAGCAACAGGTATCGCCGAATTTTTTGGGAGACGTGCAGGCGTCGCGGTGGCTCACAGGACCCGGAATGTCCTCGTGCTGCTCGCCGCAGGCGCAGGTATGCAGGGTGGTGGATTTCTGTTCGCTCGTGGGTTTTCCGGTATCGTTGGATTGTGTATTTTCTGGCATTCGTTCACCAACCGTACGGTGGCCGTACGATAATTACTCATATGCGCATAAATCATTTAAACTATCGTAACCTGACACCAAAGATCGTCATCGCACTCATCCTGCAGCATGCAAACGAAATGCTCATCGCCCACCCCCGCTGCTTCCGGCCCAAAGAAAACGATGGCACGGAAAAACTGCCCGGCAAGAAGAGAGAGGGTGATCCGATTCGAAAACAAAGCGATATACGGGGAGATTTGTTTCCAGGTATTTTCCTGTTTCCCGGGGAACAAAAAACGGGGGCTCCCCGATGACAGGCAGGGATCCACGGAGGGAAAACTCACGCCCACCCAACGAGCGCCCACCCGGCCAGGAACCCGAGGATCGTCCCGCCATTGATCGGGGGCAGGCCGGCCTGTGGCTTTCCCGACATCACGAAACGGAGCAGGACAACAAGGCCGATAACCGACCCGGCAATCGCCCCGAGCGCCGGCAGGTTGATGATCCCGAAGAGCTTCGCCCCTTTTAAAAATACGTTTGCCGAGACCACGAGGATCGCGGGCATGATCAGGTCGCCCATGCCGATGATGAAGGCCGCCCGCTCAGTGCCCTCACCATCCCCGCTGATCTTCCCGATTCCTTCTTTGATAAATGAGTAGTCCCGCTTCTTGGGTATGACGAAGAGGATAGGGGTCTTGAGGTCGACAACACCCTCCGCGAGGGTGATCATGTGTTTAGTCTTGTACACCGAGATGGCGTCATAGACCGCAAGCACCACGAGCAGGATGACAACGGGCAGGACCTCGAGCGATACACCGAAGATCGAGGCTACCCCGGCACCGATCAGCACCCCGAGGGTGTCGATGACGTACCATTCCGGGTACTTGTAGAGAAGGAGGGTCGAGATGACGGCAAGGGCGATAACAAGGACGGTTGCCGCATCGGTTGTCCCGATCCCCCCATAGACAAGTGCTGCGTAAATGTAGCCGAAGGTGAAGAAGATAGAGAGCCCGATGACCGCAGCAATGACTTTTTTGAGATTGAACTTTATGAGGAGCAGCAGGAAGATGGTGAACCCTAAGAGGATGGTGATGAATATGACCGGGTTCTCCAGGGATGACGGGTCCTCAAAGGCGGTGATGCCGGATGCCTGCACGGGCAGGGAGATGAGGATTGCACCGATCTCCACGGCGAGCAGGAGAAGCGGCATGGCGAGAAGGGGAATGAGGTTCTTTGTGTCCACACTATAATCTCCGTTATTAAAGGTAGATTAATTAATGCGCTCTCATCATCTAAAAGTATGGAGCTACGTGAATACTGGGTCGATATCCTCCTCACCATTGTCATGGTCATCTCGACACTCGTCCTTATCCTGCGGTTCTGGCAGGACCTGACGATCGCAGTCGCGGCTGCCCTCATGATGCTCTCTATCGGGGGCCTGTTCCTCTCCCTCCAGGTCAAGATGCGCCACCTTGAAGAGAGCGTGATAACACGGGAACGGATGCTGCGGACGAACCTCGAGGAGATCTCGACCCGCATGGTCGACAAGTACGACATGGCAATATCGCATCTCGACGAGCTCGTGGCCGAGCTCTCAAAGCGAGCCTACAAATAACGGTGCTCTGGATATAGTGAGATGCTATGGGCGTTGCACTACGGGACATCATCGCAGATTACAAGACCCCGGTCACGTGGGAAGCACTGCCGGGGGTTGCCGCTTTCGATGCGAACAATACCCTCTACCAGTTCTTAACCATTATCCGGCAGCCGGACGGGACCCCCCTCATGGACCACCGGGGGCGGGTCACCTCCCACCTCTCCGGCATCCTCTTCCGGGTTGCGGGGTTCATGGAAAAGGGGATCAAGCCAGTTTTTGTTTTCGACGGGAAGCCCGCTGCCCTCAAGCAGGCAACAATCGATGAGCGCAGGAAGATCCGGGACAGCGCCGGGGTAAAATGGAAGGAGGCGCTCGAGCGGGGCGATGAGGAAGAGGCGTACAAACAGGCCCGCTCGTCGACCCGTGTCGATGCCACGATCATCGACTCGGCAAAAGAACTCCTGCGGCTCATGGGAATCCCGGTCGTGCAGGCACCCGGAGAGGGCGAAGCGCAGGCATCATACATGGTGGCAAAGGGCGATGCGCGGTTCGTAGTCTCACAGGACTACGACACCCTCCTCTTCGGCGCCCCGACGCTGGTCCGGAACCTGACGGTCTCCGGTAAACGGAAGATCCGGGGACGGCAGATCACGGTGAGCCCTGAACGGATCGTGCTCGCGGACACCCTTGCCGGGCTCCATCTGACCCGGGAACAGCTCATCGAGGTCGGGATCCTTGTCGGCACCGACTTCAACCCGGGGGTCGAAGGCGTGGGGGCAAAGACCGGCCTGAAGATCGTGCAGAAAGGGGAATTTGCCCAAAAACTTAAAGAGAAGATGCCGGACTTCGACCCGGCGCCGGTGATGGAGATGTTCCTCCACCCCCCGGTGACGGATGATTATTCCCTTGCCGCGGGACACCCGGATGCGGAAGGGATCCGGAAGATGCTCTGCGACGGGTACGATTTCTCTGCAGAAAGGGTGGAAAAGGCAATCGAGGGGTTCACCGTCAAGGCAGGGCAGAAGACACTCGAAGGGTGGTTTTAAAAACCATTCCTCCCGTAATAACCCTCTTTCCTTTAACCGCCCTCATATTGCCGCTGGTTTTCCCAACGGGACATATGAGAAAATTCAAAAATGCCCCCACCATAATTTATATACTATTCCCGGGTTTTTCATGATCTCCATTCTTTATGTAGATGACGAGCCGTTCCTTCTCAATGTCGGGAAGCTCTACTTAGAGGAAAACCCGGGTTTTTCCGTTGATACGGCCCACTCTGCCGATGCAGCGCATGATCTCCTGATGCAAAAAAAATACGACTGCATTGTCTCCGATTACCAGATGCCCAAAAAGGATGGGATAGCATTCTTAAAACAGCTCCGATCCGAAGGGAGCATCATCCCGTTCATCATCTTCACGGGAAAGGGGCGTGAGGAAATTGTCATTGAAGCCATCAACAGCGGGGCAGATTTTTATCTCCAGAAAGGAGGTGCACCCGAACCCCAGTTTGCCGAGCTGGCACACAAGATCCGGCTTGCCGTAGAAAACCGGACAACGGAGATCGCACTCCGGAAGAGCAGGGAGCAACTGGCAAAGATCATCGAGTTTTATCCCGATGCGACGGTCGCCATCGATGCCAGCAGGAAAATATTCATCTGGAACCGTGCGATTGAGGAGATGACCGGCATAGCGGCAAAGGATATGCTCGGGAAAAGCGATTATGCATATTCCCTTCCTTTCTTTGGCTATGCACGCCCGATGCTCATGGACCTCTTTTTCGATCCCGATCATGAGGTCCGGGCAGTGTATACTCACATTCAGCAAAAGGGCGACAATTATGTTGTCGAGGAATTCTGTCCCACGCTCCGGAAGGGCAGCGGGGCCTATGTCTGGACAAAAACCTCGCCCCTCAGAGACAGCAGCGGGCATATCCTTGGCGCCATCCAGTGTGTCCAGGACATTACCGAGCGCAGGACGGCAGAAGAGGAACTGATCGCTGCCAACCAGGATTACCGGAACCTGCTCGACCAGATCCAGGACGTCTATTACCGCTCCGATGTCAGCGGCAGGCTTGTCGTGGCGAGCAGGTCGTGGGCAGGGCTCCTGGGATACGACGATATCTCTGAGTGTATAGGGAAAAACCTGGCTGAGGGATTCTATGCAAATGCTGAAGACCGGAAAAAACTCCTTGCCGAGATCTACCGCGACGGAAAAGTGACTAACTATCCGATCGATCTCCGGCGCAGGGACGGGACCATTGTACCTATTGCCACCAGCAGCCACCTGTATTACGATCCGGACGGGGTGGTCCTCGGTATTGAAGGGATCTTACGGGACATCACCCGACAAAAACAGGCCGAGGACCTCCTGCAGCAGAAGAACACTGACCTCGAAGCCGCATTCGAGGAGATAACGGCCACAGAAGAAGAACTCCGGCAGCAGTTCGATCTCCTGGCAAAGAGCGAGCAGGAACTCCGCGAGTCGAAACGCAGGCTCACCGACATCATCGACTTCCTGCCGGATGCTACCTTTGCAATAGACCGGGAGGGCAGGGTGGTGGCATGGAACCGGGCAATGGAGGCGATGACAGGGGTCGCTGCCGGGGACATGATAGGGAAGGGCGATTACGAATATGCCATCCCCTTTTACGGATCGCAGCGGCCGATCCTCATCGACATGATCTTTGCTTCACCGGAAGAGCTGGAGCGAGTTTATACGGGCATTACACGGGAGGGCTCGTCTTTCATGGCAGAAGTTCCCCTTCCCCGGCCCGGGGGGGAGATGCGGCTCGTCTGGGCAAGAGCAAGCCCGCTCTGCGATGAAGACGGAAGGGTTGTCGGGGCAATAGAGTCGGTCAGGGATATCACCGGGATCCGGAAGACCCAGGATGAGCTCCATAAACGCAATGAGGACCTGAGCGCTGCATTCGAAGAGATTACGGCCCAGGGGGAGGAACTCAGGCAGCAATTCGATCTCCTGGCAAAGAGCGGGCAGGAACTCCGCGAGTCGAAACGCAGGCTCACGGATATCATCGACTTCCTGCCGGACGCGACCTTTGCAATAGACCGGAAGGGAAAAGTCATTGCCTGGAACCGGGCACTGGAAGTGATGACCGGTGCCGGTGCAGGTTCCATGATCGGGAAAGGGGACCACGAATATGCCATTCCCTTCTATGGATCGCGACGGCCGATTCTTATCGACCTGATCTTTGCCCCTGATGAGGAGATCGAACAATCCTATGCCGGTATCACGCGGGAGGGCCAGGCTCTCATGGCCGAAACACCCCTTATCAAACCCGGGGGGGAGCAGCGGGTCATCTGGATCAAGGCGGGTCCGTTGTATGACGAGACCGGAAACCTTGTCGGGGCTATAGAGTCGGTACGGGACATTACGGAAATCCGGAAGATCCAGGACGACCTGTGGCGGCGCAATGAAGAACTCGGTGTTGCCTGCGAAGAGATCACAGCCCAGGGGGAGGAACTCCAGTGCAGCCTTGCCGATATGACGAAGGCGCAGGCAGCCCTGATGGAGAGCGAGCAGCGGTACAATTCGCTCTTTACCAACAACTACTCGGTCTCCCTCATTATCGACCCGGATACCGGCTCAATCGTCGAGGCAAATGCGGCAGCCTGCCGGTATTACGGGTACTCCCGCGACCAGATCACGGGACTGGGCATCTTTGATCTCAATCACCTGCCAAAGGAGCAGGTGATCAGGGATCTTCTGAAAGCCAAAGAGGAGAACGAGAAGCACTTCCACTCCATCCATTTCCTTGCCGGCGGGGAGAAGCGGAACGTCGAGATATTCTCCGGCCCGATCCGGGTGAACAACCGGCTGCTCTTCTATTCCATCATCCATGACGTAACCGAGGAGTACCGTGCACGGACGGCACTCAGGGAGTCAGAAGAGCGCCTCTCGCAGATCATCGAATTTTTACCGGATGCCACATTTGCCGTAGACATTGAGGGCCGGGTAATCGCATGGAACCGGGCAATGAGCGAGTTGACCGGGGTGCCTGCAGAAGAGATGAGGGGAAAAGGGGACCACGAGTATGCAGTTCCGATTTATGGCAAGCGGCGTCCCCTCCTCATTGACCTGGTTTTTGCACCGGATGATGATATCCGAAAGGACTACTCGTTTGTCCGGGCTGATGGGGATGTCCTCACCGCGGAAACGCCGCATGCGCTGCTCAGGGGGAAACCTATCGTGCTCTGGATCAAGGCAGTCCCCCTTTATGACTCGCAGGGGGCCCGTATCGGGGCAATCGAATCCATCCGTGATATTACGGAGCAGAAGATGCACAGCGATGCCCTCGTGCAGGCAAACCGGAAACTGAACCTGCTCTCGTCGATTACCCGCCACGATATCCTCAACAAGATCCTTGCAGCAAACGCGTACATCGGCTTTGCAGAGCGGGGTACGTCGCCTGAAGAGACTGCCGATCACCTCCTCACCCTGCAAAAGATCATCGAGGAGATCCGGTCCCAGATAGCGTTTACCAAGCTCTACCAGGATCTCGGGGTCAGCAGCCCGGTATGGCAGGACGTCAGGGAACTCCTGTCCCGGTGCGGTTCGCAGGCCATCCCGTTGGAGATCGATACGGGAAGGGTCGTCATCTATGCAGACCCGATGCTTCCGAAAATGTTTGCCAACTTAATGGACAACACTATCCGGCATGGTGACCACGCTACCCGGGTCCGGGTGAGTGCGGAAGAACGGCCGGACGGCCTCGTGCTGGTGTGGGAAGACAACGGGGCAGGTATTTCCGATAACGAAAAGGAGATGATCTTCGAGCGGGGGTACGGGAAGAATACCGGCCTTGGCCTCTTCTTTGTCCGGGAGATGCTTGCCATCACCGGGATCACGGTCAAAGAGACCGGCACGGCAGGAAAGGGGGCCCGGTTCGAGATCACCGTTCCAAAAGGAGCGTACAGGTTCGGGGATACCGGATCTCCCTGAAAGGGATTTTGGGAGAGGGAATGGGAGAGGGAAAATCAGATCCCAGGGAAATTCCACGAGGGCCGCCGGAAGCTCCCTTTACCCGGTATTTTACTCCACCCACCCGTTCAGCACGATCTTTCCCACGAACGGGTTATCGGACTGGTTGCTCATGATCCCTTTGATAGTGCAGAATTTCCCGTCGTTCTTCTCAAATCTCAGGCGGACGGGTTTTGACATCCCGGGGTGGACGAGGATCTCCGAAAGCACCTGTTTTGCCTGCTGCCAGTCGCTTAAACTGATGTGATCGAACAATGATTTTTTCAGTTCTTCATTTGCTGCCAGACCAAGAGCGCGTTTGAATGACAGGCTCTGCTGCGCAAATGTCCCGTCGGGGTTCAGCATTATCACAATCTCCGAGGCCTCCTCGATAAGGATCCGGAAATACTCGGCATTGCTCTTCACCTGCTCTTCTGCCTGCTTCCTTGCCGTGATATTCCTGACACTGACTGCGAACTTTTCTGCAAAGCCTCTGGTATCATACAGCGGATAGATCGTCACATCATACCAGCTGCGGTTCAGCTGCTCCTCAAAATGTACCTGTTTTTCCCCAAGGGTATCCAGCTGCCAGCAGGCCATCTTCGGGGTGAAGATCTTCCTGCCCACAAGATTATACGCGCTTGTGCCGATCAGTTCGTCCGTTGTAACACCGACAAGATCGGCAAGCGCCTCGTTGACGACAAGGAATTTCCCGTCGGCGCTGAGGAGGTACAGGAGATCCTGCGTTGCGTTCACCATCACCCGGGTTGTCCTCTCGCTCTCCCGCAGGCGCTGTTCCATCCGGTGTTTGTAAAGGGCCATTTCTATTGCGGAATGCAGTCCCCGGTCATCATAGGGTTTCAGGATATAACCGTAGGGTTCTGCGGTCTTCGCCCGATCGAGCAGGGCAGTGTCCGCAAAGGCGGTCAGGAAGATGACGGGGATACCGTATTCCGCGTGGATCCGGCCTGCGGCCTCAATACCGTCCATTTTCCCGGAAAGATGGATATCCATCAGAATGAGATCGGGGGTTGTTTCCGCAATTTTTTCCAGCGCCACCTCCCCGGATTTCGCGGTTCCCAGAGCGTGATACCCCAGGCTTGTGAGGGTCTCTTTTATGTCATCTGCAACGATTGCCTCGTCCTCGACAACGAATATCCGGGGAGTCGTGGTCATGTATTGTCACCATAAGGGGCTGCAGGGGCCGTGATCAGCGGTACCCCATCGCTGCCCCGAGAAGGTTGGCAGTTATCCGTAATGCCTCGATCTCATCGGGTGACCGGGAACGTTCGGCAATATCGAAGAACCCGATGAATCCCCAGAAACTGTCCCGGATATAAATGGGAAGAACAATACCGGACTTCACGGCAAGGAGTTTCAGGATCTGTTTTTCCTCTTCAGGAGCCGTGGACAGGACAGACACAACAACCTGGCCTTTCAGCAATAGATCGTGCCACCGGGACAGCCCCAGCCCCGAAAAGGTGAACCGGATCAGTTCAGGTTTATACAGGCAGGACTGGTAGGCTTCGCATCCCCACTCATACACCATACTCACGCTTGTTGATCCATCGGGTTCCGTGCTCACCTTAAAAATCCCGATAGCCCCGGCATCGAGAGCGAGCCCGATGGGTTCGAGGATATCGCGGATATCTGATGTATTGAAATCCCGGGGTTCATGGGAGTCCACGCGGGAGATACGGAGCAGCCATTCAACCGCGGAACTGACTGCAAAGAGCACCGCATCCCGTTTTTTAACCTCGTGCTCGATCCTGTGCTTGTACAGCGCCATCTCGATGATGGAGTGGAGTTCCCGCTCATCATAAGGTTTGATGATATAGCCATAGGGTTCGGTGACCTTGGCACGGTCAAGGAGTATCTTGTCGGCATATGCAGTGAGATAAATCACCGGGATATCATAGAGTACGTGGATTTTGCCGGCCGTCTCGACCCCGTCGATCTGCCCGGCAAGGTGAATGTCCATCAGGATGAGATCGGGTTTTGTGTCCCTGACTTTTTCAAGGGCGATTTCGCCGGATTTCGCGATTCCCGTAACATTGTATCCGAGGTTTTTTAAGGTCTCTTTGATATCATCTGCAACAATTGCTTCATCTTCCACGATAAATATTGCCGGTTTTTCCATCAGACACCTCTTATGTGATCGTTCTTGCGATTATCCTGATAATGGTTCCTGCTCTCCTGCGGGTTCTGCCTGATTCTGGATTCATTATCTGGTATCTCCCGGTATGATTGCGATTCAGTCAAACCGTTCCCGGAGTACAAAAACCCGGCATACATTGTGCCGGTCAAGGGCAACGGGAGTACTCTTCAGCAGCATTTTTATCCGGATCCCGAATTTGTTGAGCACGGTAATAGTTCCTGACCAGACGGTTTTCTTATCTGCAAAGAAGGCACTGGTGTCCAGGGCAAACTGATCCGACGGGTCTTTTATCAGGCTGATATGCTTTTTCCCGATCTCTTCCGCAGTATACCCGAACCTTTCCCGGGATGCCGTATTGATATAGATGATAATACCCATCATGTCCGTTGCAATGACTGCATCATCCATGCTGTCGAGCATCGCGGCGAAGAGTTCAAGCGACTGCTTCTCGTTCTCCAGCTGCCGGGTAAGGCTGGTGAGGTCCAGTTCGCGTTTTTTCATTCCCGAGATGTCAAAACTCTCGACTGCGCACCGGGAAATGTGGTTGTCCCGGTCCAAAAGAGGGGAAATGGTATGCGAGAGCCATTTTTCCCTGAATTCCTCCTCAAATTTAAAAGGAGTTTTATCAGAGAAATGTACCTGGACCGCATTGAGGAGGGCCGGGGAGATCAGGCCGGATGCTGCAAGGTCTGCGAGCGTCTGCGGGGAGCCTGGCAGGTCAGTTCCGCTGTTCTGCCGGCTGAATGCATCATTGATAGTAAGGATTTTCGTCTCCCTGTCGATGATGAAGACCGGCTCGGGATTTAAGTTGACCAGCGAGCGGACAAGTGCCTCGTTATCCTTGATACGCTCATCTGCCCGGAACTTGTAGAGTGCCATCTCGATGGTTGACTGGAGCCCGCGCTCCTCGAAGGGTTTGATGATATAGCCATAGGGTTCGGTGATCTTTGCCCGTTCGAGGATCATCTCGTCCGCGTGGGCCGTCAGGTAGACAACGGGGATATTATGGAGGGCATGGATCTTTCCCGCAGTCTCGATGCCGTCCATGGTTCCCGCGATATGGATGTCCATGAGGATGAGATCCGGATTTGTATCCTGGATCTTCTCAAGAGCGGTCTCCCCGCTCTTAGCAGTACCGGCAAATGCATAACCAAGACTCAGAAGAGTTTCTCTTATGTCATTTGCCACTATTGCTTCATCCTCAACAACAAAGACCGATGCCGGCTGCATTGCACCCTCCACAGGTAACAGATCAAACATCACAGGGATTTCTTATATATATTTGCGCCTATGTCCGGGAGATGAACGGTACTATCACGGGATCTGGTCTGTCCAGCGGTTCATTCCAGGATATTGGCGTATGGTTATGCCGGCACATCACCCGGTGTTACCGGAAGAGCTTTTCCTGACGGTTATGATGAACGTCGTTCCCTCCCCTTCACCCATCCTGATGGTCCCGTTCAGCTGATCGACAAGGCTGTTCACCAGCCGGAGACCAAGGGATTCCGTGTTCTTCCAGTCAAATCCTGCAGGCATGCCGGTTCCGTTATCGTGATAGACAAACCGAAGGGCTGACGCACCCTCCCGGGTACATTCGATGCTTATGGTCCCGGTGTTGCCGTGGGGGAACGCGTGCTTGAGGGAGTTTGTCACGAGCTCGTTGATGATAAGCCCGATCGGGATCACCGTATCGATATCGGTCATGATGTCATCCATGCTGACCTGGATCGCGGTCGGGTTCTGGGGGATATTGTCCTGCCGGATAGTATAAAACTGGAAGATCTGCCTTGTTAAGTAGTTCAGGTATTCCCGGAGGTTGATCTCGGCAATGTTATGGGAACGGTAAATTCTTTCATGCACAAGTGCCATGGCCCGGACACGGCTCTGGCTGTCCTGGATCGATTCCAGTACCTTTTCATCGGTGATGTACCGTGACTGGAGGTTTAAGAGACTTGCAACGATCTGGAGATTGTTCTTAACCCGGTGGTGGATCTCGCGAAGCAGGAGGACCTTCTCCTCAAGCGATCGGGTGATCTCCGCTTCCGCACGTGCCCGTGCCGATATCTCGGCAGTCAGCTGTGCATTGGCTTTGCTCAAATCTTCGGTCCGTTCTAAAACCCGTTTTTCCAGATCCTCGTTGGCACGCAGGATAGCCTCTTCAGCCTGTTTTAAGGCGGTGATATCAGAGAGGACGTTGAGGTTTGCCGGTCTGCCCCTGAAATTGACGATTGCCCCATTAACAAGAACGGTACGATAGGATCCGTCCCTTGCAACGATCTTCATCTCGTAGGATGGGAGTTCATTGCCGCTCATTCTCCGGGTAATTACTTCCCGTATGGTATCATGGTATTCGGGCGCAATGAAGGGAAGGATCGATCTGCCGGTGAGTGTTCCTGCATCGTATCCCATCCGCGCTGCCGCTGCCGGGTTGACATAGAGCAGGATACCATCACGGTGGACGACCACGTAATCCGGGAGCTTATCGATAAGGGTGCGGTACCGCTCCTCGCTCTCACGGAGCGCTTCTTCAGCCAGTTTGCGGTCCGTGATATCATGGATAATGGAATAAAAGAGGGGTTTTCCCTGTACACGGATCGGGCCGGAATAGATCTCCACATACCGTTTCGACCCTTCCGCAAGATAATGGGTGGAGAAGAAATGCTTTGCTTTCTCCTCTTTTGCCCGCATCAGGTTCCTGACAACCGTATCGCGGTTGAGCTGGTTGAGATCGTAGATTCCCATCGACCGCAACTGGTCACGGGTATACCCATAATACCGGCCCGCAGCATCGTTTGCATCAACGATCCTGCCGGTATCCGGATCGATGAGGAGAGAGACGGAGTTATTGTTGAAGAAGAGCGAACTGTACCGCTCCTCGCTCTCCCGCAACGCTTCCTCAGCCTGCCTCCGCCCGGTGATATCAGTAACGCCGGCAAGTGCGCCGAGATACTCCCCGTCCTTCCCTTTTAAGGGGGTTGTTTCAAGGGTTGCATAGATCCGTGTCCCGTCTTTTTTTAAGAATTCGAAATTATGCTGTTCCCTGATCCCCTTTTTCCTGCGTTCGATATTCTGTTCGCAGACCCGCTTTCCCGCCTCATCCATGAACGTGAAGAGGCTGCGGCCGTTCATCTCTTCTACCGTGTAGCCAAGGATATCAGCCATCTTCGGGTTGACATACGTGGTGACTGCGTCCTTGTCAATGACCCAGATGCCTTCATTGAGTGTTTCTACCAGGAGCCGGTATCTTGCTTCACTCTCCCGGAGCGCCTCTTCGGTCTGCTTCCGGTCGGTAATATCCTTGATCAGGCCGGCATAGGAGATAAGCCTGCCATCCCCATCATGGCGCAATACCGGCGTGTTCTTGACCCACCGTATCTTCCCGTCCTTGCGGATGATCCGGTGTTCGATTTCCCGTGCATCCTTTCCGGCGAGGATATCTTCTGCCTGCTGCGTGACCAGGGGGCGGTCATCCTCCGTAACCATACGGAGCCAGAGTCCGGGGTCATCCGTGAAATCCTTCCGGGAATACCCGGTAACAGCCCTGCAACCGGGCCCATGAGTTGTCCCGGCAGGGTGACCGTTTTCCACCCGGACCGTGAAGACGTAATCCGTGACCGCCTCGATGAGGCGCTTGTACCGTTCCTCACTCTGGCGGAGTGCCTCTTCAGGTGTTTGTCTCAGTCGGGCATGGTTCTCCCGTGAGGGTTGCCGGGAAGGGGGTTCTGGTCTCATGGAACACTCACGGGCAGCAAAGATCCAGTACAGGACGGGATGGCAACCCACTTCCTGTCCGTATGACTGAAATCCGTTACCTCCTGCAGGAAACCCGGGGTGGAAATATTCATGCCGGTGCTCCTGATCCGGGTTCCTTTTTGAGGGTTATCGTGAACTTGGTCCCGTTTTCACGGTCAAGGTCCAGGGTCCCGTTGATCTGATCGACCAGGTTGATGACGAGGCGCATACCCAGCGATACGGTATTTTTCCAGTCAAGATCGGCCGGGATCCCGACGCCGTCGTCACGGACAACCAGCGTTATGATGCTGTCGTCATGCGTACTGCTGATACTGATAGTGCCCGATCTCCCCTCGGGGAATGCATGTTTGAGGGCATTGGACACCAGTTCATTCATAATGAGCCCGAGCGGGACCGCGGTATTGATATCCACCATGGTCGATTCCATGCCAAGATCGAGCCGGACCCTCCGCGTGTCCATACCATAAAAGGAGAACAGCTGGGTTGCAAGGAAACGGGTGTAATCCGCAAAGTCGATCCGGGCAAGGCTCTCGGATCGGTAGAGCTTTTCATGGACCAGCGACATTGCCCGCACGCGGTTCTGCGTCTCGGACATGACCTGTTTTACCCCGGGATCTTCGGTCTGACGCATCTGGAGATTGGTTAAGCTGATGATGATCTGGAGGTTGTTTTTCACCCGGTGGTGGATCTCCCGCAGGAGGAGCACTTTCTCGTTGAGGGAGGCCTTAATGGCTTCCTCGTCCTGTTTCTGGCGGGTAATGTCGTGGGCGGATACGATAATCCGGTCTTTTATTCCGGGTATTCCCCTGACCACCGTGGCATGAATGGACAATGGCGTGACGTGGCCGTCGATATTCCGCAGGTGGACGATATCCTCGATCTTCCCCTCGTTGAGGAGTCGCGAGAATCTGTCGGCAAGGGTCCCGTCTTCGACAAGGTAGCCGAAATACGAGGTCCCGATCAGCTGTTCTTTGGAGATTCCGGATAATGGTTCGCCGGCTGCATTGATATCAAGGATAATCCCCTTCCCGTCGAGAACCACCATGAGATCCGGGTTGGCCTCGATGACCGACCGGGTGTAATCGAGCGCTGCCTGCACGTCCTTCTCGGCACGCATGCGCTGTGCTATCTCTTCCTCAAGCGCCCGCGTCCGGTCCTGGACAATCTTTTCAAGGTCCTGGTTGATCCGGGCAAGCTCCGCTTCCGCTTCCTTGAGACGGGTGATGTCCCGCATCGACTCGATTGCACCGGTGATCTTGCCCTCTGCATCGAACAACGGCGAAGCAACAAGCGAGAACACGGTTTTCCTGCCGTCGGGGAGGGCCAGGTCCGTCTGGGCTATGACGGTATTATGATCCCAGCGGATACCGGTATAATTCAGCCTGCCGGCATCCTGATCCGGATAGAGAACAAGATCGATGAGAATCGGGCGCCGTTTGCCGTACAGCCAGAGGCTGTATTCGTGGTCTCCTTTTCCGATCATTTCCCCGGCAGGAACACCGCTGAGCAGCTCGATTGCCCGGTTCCATGCCAGCACGGTACCGTTTTTATCAATGACAAACGTTGGATCGGGCAGGAAACTGATAATATCCGAGAAGAGCTGCCGGGACTCGCGGAGCGCTTCTTCGACCTGTTTGCGCCCGGTTATGTCGGTTGCGATCTCAAGCCGGACAATGCGCCCGTCAAGCCAGCGGATTGCCGAATCGCGACAGTCATACCACCGGCCGTTCACCGTGTTTTGGAATTCCCATTGGTAGATGCCGTTCGGGGTTCCGCCCTTGTCAACGAGCCGATCATTGGTGCAGAACGGGCAGGGACCTTTCTGGCCGGACTGGATTTCCTGCCAGCAGACTTTTCCTTCAATCTCGCCCCAGATATCCTTACCGTATTTGTTGAGGAACAGGAGTTCGTAGGTCTGCATGTCCGATACATACACCAGCGCATCGATACTGTCCATGACCGTCCTGAACCGCTCAATTGACCTTTTTATCTCATCTTCAGCACGCTTGCGGTCCGTGATATCGCGCCCGATCCCCAGAACGCCGATGAGCGTTCCCTGCGTATCGTACATCGGCGTCTTGGTGGTATCCAGCAGGGCACGGTGGCCATCGTCGGCAAAGGTGATCCATTCCTCGTTCGAAGTGGGCCTGCCTGCGGCCATGGCATTCCGGTCGTGCTCGCGGAAGAAGTCTGCCAGTTTGCGGTCAACAAAGTCGTAATCGGTTTTTCCGACAATGTCGATCTCCCGTGCGCCGAAAAAGCGCTCGAACATGGGGTTACAGGAAAGGTAGACACCATCTACATCTTTCAGCCAGATCAGGTCGGGAATGGTCCGGACAAGCGTTTGCAGGCGGCCTTCACTGGTGCGCAGCGCTTCTTCCGCCCGTTTACGATCGGTGATATCGAGGATGAGTCCTTCGAAATGAGTGATAGTTCCCTTGTCATCACGGCGGATATGAGTATAGTCATCGATCCAGTATTCCGACCCGTCTTTTCCAAAAATCCGGTAAATCTGCCCGAATTCATCGATGGCATTCTTGCTATTATTCTCCACCTCAGCAGCTACCCGCCTCAGGTCGTCAGGATGGATAATAGAACTGTAGACTACCCGGCCCGATACAAAATCATCTGCAGAATACCCGAACTGGGAAATATTGCTGCTCACTGTTTCAACAGGCCAGTTCTCTTCAGCTTTCCAGAGGAACGCAACCGCCGGGCTGGTATTGATGATCCGGAGCTGCTCTTCCTGCACCCGGAGCAGTTCGTCGATGCGATCCTGGGTAGCTTTCTTTTCCGTGATGTCCCGTATAGTCCCCTGGAAACCAAGAATATTTCCGGACTCGTCTTTTCGGGGAACGGTGGTGATGAGGACATTAATTACGGTGCCGTCTTTTTTCCGTAAGTCAACCGGGTATTCAAACGAGAACCCGTTTTCCCGGATATAGCTGATGTGGGCATCCCGGTCACGGGGATTTGCGTAAAGGCGGGGAATGCTGACATTCAGCAGATCGTCCCTGCTTTCATAACCGAACAGCCTGACTGCTGCATCATTGAAATCCACCCATCTGCCATCTGCCGTAGTAATGAAAACACAGTCCTGCGACGTGGTAAAGAACGCATGGTATTTTTCTTCGCTCTCCCGCAAGGACATTTCAGCCTGTTTGCGCCCGGTGTCATCCCGGTTGCTGCTGCGCCTCCCCAACAGCTCGCCGTTATGACCGTACATCGGCTGGCAGATATGGGATATCCACCGTATGCCTCCGTCTTTCCGGATAATCCGGTATTCAATAGTTTCGGGACCGGTGGAGACCGAGCTGGTGTCTATGTGCTCAGTATACGCCGCTTTATCATCAGGATGGATAATTTCGGAAAACAGCGATGGCTGCTGATAAAATTCGGCAGCGGTATAACCGGTAATACGTTCGCACGACGGGCTCATGTAGGAATACGTCCCGTCAGGAGCGATCCAGTACTCCCAGTCGTAGGTATAGTCGGCGATGATCCGGAACTTCTCTTCGCTCTTCTGCAGCGCCTCTTCCGCCATTTTGCGCCCGGTGACATCCTGGGAGATCCCAAACAGCTCCGTGATTCTGTTATCAGGATTATTTCGGGGGTACCCCTGGGTCTGCACGTAGTGGAGGGAACCATCCGGGAAGATCACCCGTATCTCAAGATTGTAGGGGGTGCCGGAAATTGCGCCCTTTACTGCCTTGTCGAATTTATCCCAGTCATCGGGATGGATGAAATCCTGATGCTGAATGTAATGTGGAACTCCCCTCCCGGGGTCCTGCCCGAATACGGTAAACATCACGTCGGACCATACCGGGATACCGGTTGCGATATCGTAACTCCAGTACCCGATCCTTGCCATCTGCTGGGCAAGGGACATCTGGGCATTCTGCAGGGCCAGGCGGGACTCCATGCTTTTACGATCCGTTATATCGAGGAAAGCCCCGATCAGCCCTCCCACTGAACCGTCTTTATTGAAAAACGGTGCTTTATAGAAGATTACATCGTGGCGGGAACCATCGGCATACTGTACCTGCATTTCGTAATGCTGCTGGACCGGGTTATCTAATATCTCACGGTCAGCGGCTGCATATTTTTCCGCAAGGTCCTTTGGCGCGATGTCATACACGGTCTTTCCGACAAGGCTGTCCCGTTTGATACCGATATATGCTTCAAACGGGGGATTACAACCCAGGTACTTCCCGCCTGCATCCTTGAAGAAGATCGGTATGGGGAGTGTATCGATCATGGCCGCAAGGAAGCGCGAGCTCTCCCCGGCACGGAACTCGGCGGATTTCTGTGCAGTCACATCGCGCCCGATTGCAATATATCCCGTGATGGTACCGTTACTGTCCCGCATCCCGCGGGTGTTCCAGATAATAGTCTTCTTTGATCCGTCAGCACAACGGATCTCGGTCTCAAAGTTCTCAAGGTATTCATCGCGGCCGATGATCCTCCGGATCTCTCCCGTTACATTTTTCCGGTACGCAGTATCCGGGTAGAGTTGCTTCCAGACCGATTTTTTCCCCAGCACACCGGTTTTTTTGTAGCCGCTGATAGCTTCGGCAGCATCGTTCCAGACAAGAACAGAGCCGTCGGGATCGAGCACCGAGATCCAGACATTCGCATTCGTTATTACGCTCTCCTGGAACTGCTGCATCTCCCGGAGGGCGTTCTGGGCCCATTTCTCCTCCGTGACATCCTCACCGAATCCCAGGATTCCCGTGATGGATCCCCGTTCATCGTGCAGCACGGTGTTGTACCAGCGGATGATCTTTTCCGTGCCACCACAGGTAAGCACCGGGTTCTCGATTACCCGGTTCGGTTCTACCTGTCCGGCGATTAACTGTGAGAATACTTTTTTTATGCGTTCCCGATCTTTTTCCGGCAGGAACTCGTCGAACCAGGATTTGCCTGCAACCTCTTCAGGCATGCAGCCGAGTATTTCACCGCCCTTCCTGTTGAGGAAGGTTATTGCACCATCGCGGTCGAGGGCAAGGACAATCGCCGGTGCAAGGGAGATATACCGCTCTTTGATCTCTGCGGATTCCTGAGCAGAGATCTGTTCAACAGCAAGCCGGTCGGAGAGGTACGCGATGACTGCAGCGATGCCCACGAAGACCAGGAACCGGTAAAATGCCCCCAGGAAAACATCTGCCTGGCCGGCAGCGAAGATGATGACGAGGGCGATATAGGCAAGGGAAAGGAGTGTTGCGAGGGAGAATCCTTTCCACCGGTAATGATAAGCGAGGAGGACGATCGGGAAGTAATAGAGGTGCATGAAGATGGTGGTGATGCCGCTTGAGAGGCACCACACGGTGAAAAGAAGGACGAGACAGGAAAGTGCGATGAGAATGCCCCTCCAGAGGTTTTCGGTCATCCGGAACGTGGGAAAACCAGCGGGTTTCATTTCAAACCACGTGGTTCCTTTTCGTGAACGATCATCGTGAACTGTGTCCCGGCACTCCGATCGAGCTCAATTGTCCCGTTCATCTGGTCGACAAGGGTATTAACCAGCCGCAGGCCAAGAGACTGGGTATCCTGCCAGTCAATGTCCGGAGGAATCCCGATACCGGTGTCCCGGAACACTACGGTCAGCGTGCTGCCATCCTTTCTCACGCTGATGAAAACCTCGCCGGTTCTCCCATCGGGAAATGCATATTTGAGCGAATTCGAGATGAGTTCGTTGATAATAAGACCGAGAGGAATAGCAGAATCGATATCAACCTCGATTTCAGGGATGTCCACCCGGAAGACGATCCCCCTGCTTTTGGCATCATAGAACTGAAAGAGGCCGGAACCAAGGAAGTTGATGTAGTCCCTGAGGCTGATGCGGGCGATATTATCTGCCTTGTAGAGTTTCTCATGGACGAGCGCCATCGCCTTGACCCGGTTCTGGCTCTCCCGGATCGCAGCAAGGGTCTGTTCATCGGTGATATACCGGGACTGGAGGTTTAAGAGACTCGCAATGATCTGGAGGTTGTTCTTGACCCGGTGGTGAATCTCCTTTAAGAGCATCACTTTCTCATCATAGGAGGCCTGGAGTTTCTTTTCTGCTTCCACACGCTGGGAGTTTTCCTCTTCGAGCGCTTTGTTTGCCTGCGAGAGCGCTTCCGTCCGGTCTTTCACCCGCTGTTCGAGCACACGGTTGAGCGACCGGATTTCCTCTTCCATGAGTTTGCGATCAGTGATTTCGATACTGCTGCTCTGGAGGGCTACGCCAACACCCTGGGCATTTTTCATGCACTGGTCCACGATGAGGAAACTCCTCGTGCCGGTCTTTAGCCGGAAGGTTGCTTCATATTCCCTCCCGGTGCCGGAATCGATGACCCGCCGGTTCTCCTCAAGATATTTCCGGGCGGTTTCTTCCGGGAGGAGGTCCATCACGCTTTTTCCGATCATTTCCTCCGGAGATATTCCCATCACTTCAGCAGCCTGTTTGTTGGCATACTGGTAGCGGCCATCCCGGTCGATGATGATAATGCCGGTACCAGTGTTTTCAAGAAGCATACGGTTCCTCAGCTCAGCAGATCTCAGATCTTCCTCAGCACGTTTCCTTTCGTCAATTGGCCGGGTTGTAACGACAATCCCGTTCACTCCGGGGACATCCAGGAGGTTGGTCCCGATGGAATCAACCCAGATATACGCACCGTCCGCTTTCTGGATCCGGAACTCGGTGGGGATCCCGGGATTTTTCCTGTCAAATACTTCCTGGAGGCATTTTCTCACGCATTCAAGGTCGTCGGGATGGATGAAATCCAGAGGATCCCTTCCGATCATGGAGCCGGGCGGGTAGCCAAGTATCCTCCCTGCCGAAGGGGATTCATAGACAATCAGCCCATCCCCATCGAGGACGCGGATGATATCCGAGGAATTCTGAATAAGGGCCCGGAACCTGGCCTCGGTTGCCCTGAGTGCATCTTCTGCCAGTCTGCTTGCCGTAATGTCGATGACGATCCCGGTCACCGTTGCCGGAGTGCCGTCAGCATGACGCCGGGTGATCCCGCCTACGTCCCGGAACCAGCGGTAATCCCCGACAGCAGTCTTTATACGGTAGTCGGCATGGTAGCGGGGTTCCCTGCCTTCAAGATGATCTTTCATCGCCTGCATGGCTGATCCATACTCTTCCGGATGCAATAATGCGGTAAAATCCGTATAGTGCCGGAATTTTTCCGGGGGGTACCCGAGCATGGTGGCCTTGCGGTCATCGAAACGGACTGCACCCTCCGGCAGGTCCATCTCCCACCAGGCAAGACTGCCGATTTCCATGGCGGATTCAAGACGGACTTCATAGTCTTTGCGGGTTGTCTCTGCCTGTTTTCGCTCCGTGATGTCCCGCGCTGCTGCAAAGACCCCTTTGATGTTCCCGTCACGGTCATGATAGACGGTTGCATTGTAGAGAACGGGAGTAATGTTCCCGTTGCGGTGCTGGATCTCGAGCGGGTAATCAATCACTTGTCCCTCGGTAAAGACCCGGCGGTACCCTTCACGTGCCCGCTCAGGCTCGGTAAAATACTCCGAGAAATCGGTGCCGATAAGTTCGCCCCGGGGGAAACCGGTAGCTTTTTCCGTGGCCGTGTTCACGTCCTGGATCTTCCCGTCCCGGCTGATCATGACAAACGGATCGATGCTGGCCTCGATCAGGCCGCGGTTGTACGTGACCAGGTCCCGCAGTTCTTCTTCTGCCCGTTTGCGATCCGTGATGTCCCGTGCTACCCCCAGGGTGGCAAACTTCCCCAGGTAGGTAATTGGGGAGACGGAAATTTCCAGGGTCCTGATAATCCCGTCTTTCCTCACCAGGTGCAGCTCGTACATCTCCGGTGCAGGCAGTCCGCTGAAACGCTGCCCGATGATATCCCTGACATATGCCTGGTCATCCGGGTGGACAAGATCGAGGAGATCCATGGACAGCAGTTCTTCCTGCGAATACCCGCTGATACCAGCAGCCCTGCTGTTGACAAAAACAAGATGGGCGGAACCATCATAGATATAAATACCGTCGTGAACATTTTCAGCAAGGGTCCGGTATTTCTCTTCGCTCTCCCGAAGCGTCTCTTCGGTCTTCTTCCGATCGGTAATGTCGATACAGACCCCGCTCATGCGCACCGGTTCGCCGGCATCATTGTAGGTTGTGCTTCCAGCCTCACCGATCCAGCGCACCTGTCCATCCGGCAGGAGGATCCGGTACTCGTTCCAGAGCGCGGTGTGATCCCTGACTGCCTTGTTGGTCTTTGCAACCGCCATCTCACGGTCATCCGGGTGGAGTGTTGCAAGCCAGGTCTCAAACGAAGGTTCCGCATTCAGAGACAGCCCGAAGAGTGCGAGGAATTCGGGAGACAATGTACGTCTGCCACGAGGGATATCCCAGTCCCAGGTCCCGGCACGTGCTGCCCGGAGGGCAATTCCGAGCAATTCGCGTGTTGCCCGGAGCGATTCTTCTGCCTGCTTCTTTGCTGTCACATCCTCGTAGATAGCTACAATTTCGCCGGAGGGCAGCTTATAGACATAGTTCTCGCGCCATCCGGATATCCGGTTGTCATGGTACTTTGAAACCGGGTGCGATTCTGCAATCCCGGTTTTTGCCACGCGGCAGAATACATCGAATAACCCGAACTCTTTTACTCGGGGGAAAACCTTCAGGACACTCTGCCCGACGACCTCCTTTTTCCGGATATTATCGATCACTTCAGCAGCCATGTTGAGATCCTGGAAAATGAAATCCGTACCATTATCCACCGGATCGTAGATTGCAACCCCGGCACTCATATTGTTGAAGAGATCCTTAAACCGGGTCTCGCTCTCCTGCAGGGTCAGTTCGGTTTTTTTCCGGTCGGTGATGTCCCGGATCACTTCGATTGCACCGACGGGATTGCCCGCACGGTCATACAGCGGGGATGCAGTTCCCCAGAGATATGCCCCCTTCCCGCCAAAGATGGTCGGAATGAATGTCTCCGAGGTTATTCGTTTGCCATCCCGTTGGATATAGTCATATTTTTTTTCTATCCCGTTGTTCTCCATCTGGACAAGGTCGATGAGGATCGGTCGCCGTTCCCCGTAAAAGGGGATGCTGTATACATAATCCCCTTTCCCGAGCATCTCCACAGCAGCCACCCCGGTCATTCGTTCAATCGCCTCATTCCACGCGATTACCCGGCCGTTCTGGTCAATCGCAAGTACCGCATCAGGAAGAAAACTGATGATATCCGCAAGACGTTTCTGGGTGTCCCGGACGGTCTCTTCAGCCTGTATCCTTTGCCGGATATTATCCCAGTCACGGAGAGCACGCAGGGCGATATGGGGGAGTCCCTTAAATGTTGTCGAGGATTTGACCACGTAATCGATCGCCCCGGATTTCATGATCTCCACTGCGAGGTTTTCATCCCCGTAACTGGTCATGATGATGAGGGGGACCGTTACGATATTGTCCTTGCGGGGGAGGATCTCGATTCCTTTGCCATCCGGTAAAAGCCAGTCGGCGATGATCAGGTCGGGGGGATCGCGCCCGATTATTTCCCGGGCATCACGGAGAGTTGCGGCAATTGAGACCCGGAAACGCTCCTCATCATTCCTGAATGCCCGGAGCGAGAGATCCTGGTGGGACTTGTCGTCCTCGATAACCAGGATGTGGGGAGCTTTTGGGGGTTCGCCGGAATTCATGGTTGTGTAATCCCCTGATATCCGGAATCATTCCGGTAACGGTTTTGCATTCCAGCCCAGCCAGTAGAACCCGAGATCTTTCATGAGTTGGGTGAAGGTCTTGAAATCGAGTGGTTTTACCACGTAACTGTTTGCGTGGTAGTCGTAGGATCGGGCAATATCGCTTTCCGCATCGGAACTGGTCAGGACAACGACCGGTATCCGCAGGAGTGCCGGGGTTGTTTTGATTATTTTGAGTACCTCAAGGCCGTCAACGCGCGGCAGACGGAGATCGAGGAGAACGAGATTTGGCCGGGGACTTTTTTCGGGATCCGAAAATGCCCCCCGGCCGAACAGGTAATCGAGGGCCTGTTCCCCGTCAGCTACGTGGTGGATCCTGTTCGCCACCTGCTGGTCCCGCATGCCCCGGATCACCAGCTCAGCGTGAGCTTCGTTGTCCTCTACAAGCAGGATATGCAGAGGTTCTCCCTTAAGGTCTGCCATACGATTTTCTCTTATATTTTAACCATTATTATCCTTATCGGTGTTAGTATCCGGCAGTGGGAGCGTAAACCGGAACGTGGTTCCTTTCCCGGGCCCTTCCGATTCCGCCCAGATCTTCCCGCCGTGAACTTCGACGATCCGCCGGACGATGGTCAGGCCGATTCCTGTTCCCTGCTGATGGGGGTCCAGCTTCTCGAACAGGTTGAAGATCCGTTCGAGGTACCGGGGATCGATACCGATGCCATTGTCCTCCACGAAGAAGACTGGCGTCTCTCCGTCCTTATCCATGCCAACCCGGATGACCGGATCAGGCTGGTTACCGAAGAACTTGACCGAATTCTCGATGAGGTTGATCATTGCTTCCCGGATCCGGGTATGGTCAACGAACACATCCGGGAGATGGGGTGCGATCTCGACCCTGACGCCACGTTCGGCCAGAGGACCGGCAAGAAGATCTACCGCTTCATGGACAATCGTCCCAAACCCGGTATTCTCCGGGGGGTTTGCAATCCTTCCGACCCGGGACAGTTCAAGGAGATCGGTAAGGAGCGCCTGCATCGTCTCAGCAGCCGAGGTTATGCGCTGGACATCCTTTTTCAGCTGGAGCAGGTCTCCTTTCTGGGCATCATCTTCAAGAAGCCCGGCAAACCCCTTGATGGTGATGAGCGGGCTCTTGAGATCGTGCGACGCTGTATAGGTAAAGCGTTCGAGCTCGGTGTTCTTCTGCTCGAGTTCCGCAATGAGCATCTCGCGCTGTACTTCCGCCTGCTCACTTTTCGTAATATCCACGCCCTGCGCAATGGTGGACACCAGATCGGCCCCGGCAGTCAGGATATTGGCAGAGTTCCAGAGAACCGTGTGAACGGTACCATCCAGAGCAAGGATCGGAATCTTGACACTCTCCAGCCGCCCGCCCTCCAGGGTGTCCCTGATCAGGGCTAACGAAGAAGAGCGGCTCTCTTCCGGAAACAGGATCTGGAGCGGCTGCCCGAGGGCCTCCTGCTCAGATCTCCCGGTCAGGTGTTCAAAGGCGTGATTGAACCGGGTGATGATAAAGTCCGGGTCCCAGACGATGATCGGGGCGCTGGCATAATCGATAAGTTTGCGGAGATATTCATTGGTCTCGCGGAGCGCATCTTCCGCCCGCTTTCGTTCGGTGATGTCCTGGATGTGCGTGACAAAATACTGCGGCCGGTTGTCTTCATCCCGGAGCAGGATATGGCTTACAAAGGCAATGATGATCCGGCCGTCCTTTTTCACATACCGTTTCTCAAAATGCGCAACTTCGCTGGTCCCGGCAAGGAGTTCATGGCGTTTCGTTTCACTGGCCGCGATGTCCTCCGGATACGTGATATCGGCATAGGTCAGGAGGAGGAGCTCCTCTTCAGAATACCCCGTCAGCTTCATGAATGCCCGGTTCACTTTCAGGAACCGTCCGTCAAGCGCGGTCAGCGACATCCCGATTGCCGCAAGCTCGAATGCAGAGCGGAACCGGTGCTCGCTCTCCCTCAGAGCTTCTTCTGCCATTTTGCGATCCGTGATTACGTCAAAAATGGCAACAAAATACCCGTTCTGGGGGGAGTACACCGAGATCGAAAACCACATCTTTAAGGATTCCACGAAAATCTCGAACCGTTCGGGACTGCCGGTCGATGCCACCCTGCCATAGATCTCGAAGAGCCGGGGATCAGCTTCGCGGATCCCCGGGATGACTTCCGAGACGTTCTTCCTTTCCACATCGTGCAGGCCGGTCAGCTCGCCAAAGGCACGGTTCACTGCAAGATAGGTGAAATCACGGGGATCACCATCTTCATAGATCATCCGGCAATACGCAAAGCCGTTCAACATGTTCTCGAACAGGGAACGGTAGAGACGCTCACTCTCCCGGAGCGAATCTTCCGCACGTTTCCGGTCGGTGATGTCCTGGCCCTGTGCGATGGTAGCAATTGCGGTTGTCCCGTCATCTGCAAAGATCGTCGCCGAGTTCCAGAGAACAACCCTCCGCGATCCGTCCCTGTGGAGGATGGGGATCTCGACTGACTCCCACCGTTCCCCGCCCGTTGCCTGCCGCAGGTATGCCATCGACCGTTCACGGGTATCTCCGGGAAACAGGATCTCAACCGGCTGCCCGATAACCTGATCTGACATCCGTCCGGTCAGGTGTTCGAACGCATGGTTGAAGCGGGTGATCCGGAACTCAGGATCCCAGACAATGATAGGAGCATTGGCATAATCGAAAAGGCTCGTGAGGTACTTGGTGGTCTCGACGAGTGCCCGCTGGCTCCTCCCCAGCTCTTCATAGTTGGCCTGCAGCTCCTCCTCGCTTGAGGTGATCTCCTCGTAGGCAGCTTCAAGATCGGTGGTCTTCTGCCGCAGTGCCTCGTCTGCAGAGCGCTTTCGCAGGTGATTCCAGACTCCCTGCATCAGGAGGGTGAGGTTGTTTGTGTCCGTTACCGTATAATCGGACCCCTTATTGGCAACAGTACAGACCATCACGATCCGCTGCCCCTCGAAGATCGGCACCGAGGCTGACCGGGTTATGGCGATATGCCCGCAGAGCAGTTCTTTTTTCCCGGCGGGATGCCTCGGGTAATCGTTCACGATAAATGGCTGCCGTTTCCGTACTGATTCCGCCCAGATACCGGCAGTTTCAATGGGCACGCGGGTCTGGGATGTGGCAACCGAACAGTCATCTGTCGCCGACTTTGACCATGCCATGAGGTCAAAGACCGTCTCATCCGGTGACATCACACCGATAAATGCGACCAGGCTGTCCGTAAGCCGGCATCCGGCATCAAGGATGAAGTCAGCAAGTTCCTGTTCCCCGGCGGATTCCATCTCTGCGAGGTGCACCAGGGTTTCCAGCCGTTCGCGGTTTTTCTGTTCCTCCCGGCTCCGTTCTGCTTCGACTGCATACAGGGTGCGGTAATAATATTTCTGCCTGCGCTGCCAGACCAGCCCTGCAATAATGAAGGTGCCGGCAAGCGTTCCCCCGATAAGCATGACGATGAGGACTGAGCGGTTGCGCCATCCGGAGTACGCTTCCTCCGTATCGATTTTTGCCACCATGTACCAGGGCGAGCCGGGGACCGGCCCGAGGAAAGAGACCACATCAACCCCGCGGTAATCCCTGCCGGGAAAGAATCCCGTTGTTCCAAGTACTGCCCTGACGGAGGGGACCTGGGTCTGGCTGAGGGGGATGGTCAGGTTCAGCGCAGTATTGTTCATGTGCCGGAGGTCGTTTAAGAACAGGACGTGGTCACCCTCACGCTCAACAAGCAACGTCTCCGCACTTCCGCTGGGGACCGGCCATGACTGGATCAGGGGATACAGAAAATCATCAGGATCGATCGATAACAGGACAGCACCGATGGGCTTTTCAGAACCGTCCACTTTCGTCACCAGCGGGGCGATCACGTCCAGATGGATATGATTTGTACCGGGTACGCGGTTAAAATCGGCCATGGTGGCGGTGCCGGTTTTTAAGGAGTCAGTTACCTGCGTTTTCAGGACGGGTGAAACCGAAGTGATCGCAGGATCGAGGCTCAGGCGCACATTTCCCTCCGGATCCACCAGCAGGACGTTCTGGTAATGGGGAGAGGTATTCATTTCCCGGAAGCGTGTGAGAATTTTCTCCCGGCTTTCATTATCCCCCTGTGTCAGGAAGTGATCAGCCCCCTCGATAAAAAATGGTCCGGACGAGATGACCCGTGCATCGTAAAGGCGGTCCTCCCTCCATGCTGCGATCTGGTCTCCTTTCAGCAAAGCAATTGTTGTGAGATCCTGGGTTACCTTGTCGGTGATCTGCTGCTCCTGCGACTGGTAGAAGAGATACCCTGCCCCGATGATGGCAATGACGAGAAAAACGAAGGTAATAATCAGGCCACGGGGAACGGCAGAGGGTGATTCCCCGGGGGGCGGCATATCGTTCACTTATACAGGACGGTTAATAAAACTTGCTGTGAATAAATTCATTTTCTCCTGTTGAGGAATGCCGGTGGATCGCAAATGCATCAGAAAATCACCTCGTTGCGGACATAATATGGTCCTTCCGGATCGAGAGTGAAATAGTTCTGCAACGCCAGCCCGATCCAACATTCCCTGCCCTTATCATAGCTTAATCGAAAATTGAATAGCCCCGGACATCCTTGCCGGATGCTGCAATATTACAGGAAATCGGATCTCAGTCCACACCCGGACTGTGCATCACTTCCGAATCGATCACCGTATCGACAAACGTGGTCAGCTGGGTCATCAGCATCGGGTCAAGTCCCTTCTCCACCGCAAGGAAAACACCGGAGATCTCCATGAGCCGGAGCTTGTTGGTCACAAAGTGGATGAACTTCGATATGTTGGGCGACGAGAGGTAGATGAGCATCGTGCTGATGGAATCGAAGAGGATGCAGACTTTCTTCCCGGAATTTTCCTTAAGTACCCCGGTGACGGCAATACCGATGTCCGTAAGGTTTGACGGGTTGTTGATGAACCGTACAACTCCGGGAATATTCTCGGCAGTACCGATAGAATTCTTCGTTACGGCATCAATAAACGATACTCTGGACAGGTCAATACCCTGCTCTTTGTACAGCCGGGCGAGGATACCATACGGGAAGTTCGTCGTTATAACAACCGTATGATAATCAAGAGTGGAAATTTCCCGGATGAGGTCGATATTGCGCTGCCGGATGTTTGCCGGTGAGGCAAGAACCAGAAAGATCCGTTTCTCCGAAAGGTCGGCGGAATTTACCAGGGACGACACCAGGTCACCTCTCGAGGAATTTCCGGTAGGCTTCAGGGATCTCCCGGTGTTTCCCCACAATCGCTTTCTGGAATTCCTGCACGTTTATCCCAATCTGGGTAGCGTTCCGGACCTGCGCATCGAGCAGCATTGCAGTCTCCTCCGGAGATATCTTCCCCTCCCGTATGAGCTGCGCCACATCCTTGAGATTGTCGCGGACAATCTCAACGGGCTGTTTGATCCTCATCGCCATCTCGGTCATGTACGCGATAAGTGCCTCTTCGGCTTTGCGCAGTTCGGTGATGTCCCTGCCTATGGCAATTGCGAGAGATGTCCCATTGGAACCAATCTGGCGGGTGTTCCAGGAAATGACCCGGGTTTCCCCCGATTTGGTCGTGATGGTTGTATCGAGGTTCTCGAAATACCGATTTGAGGATATTATCCCGGCAATCCTCCGGGTCAGGGTTTCGCGGTAGGAATTATCCGGATACAGCTGTTTCCAGATCTGCCGGTTGCCGATCGCTTCAGAACGGGAATACCCGGAAATATCTTCTGCAGCTTTGTTCCAGAGCATTACGGTTCCTTTAGGGCCAAGGACCGTGATAAAGACATTCGCGTTCTCAACAATACTTTCCCGGAATGCATCCAGCTCTTTCTGGCGGGTAATGTCCAGACCAATGGTAACGACACGTGTCTTTCCCTGGCTGCTAATCTCACGTGAATTCCAGAGGAGGACACGGGTTTCACCGGAACGGGTCCGGATCCTCGTCTCAAAATTTTCAAAAAAGTTTTTTTGGGAAAGGCTGGCTGCAATGTGGGCAGTCACGCTATCACGGTAATCCTTATCGGGATACATTTTTTTCCAGACTGATGAGCCACCTATCACCTCTTCTTTGGAGTACCCGGTTATGGTTTCGGCTGCATGGTTCCAGGCAAGAATTTTACCGGATTTTTCCAGAACCGCGATCATCACGAGAGCATTTTCTAAAATCCCTGCTTCCATACATCCAGATCCTGCATTATTCGTCATGGTGATCACCGGTCACATTTCCCTGCAATATCCAACACCGTCATACAAGTGAATATGTCAACGGGCATAAAAATGTATGGTACATTTACGGGGGATATTCAAGTAAATCCGGAAGGTGGACCGGATCAATGCAGAATGTACAGAATTTAAGGATTTGTCCGGGGATATCAGTTCATGGAGTGACCAGGCTCACATATATCCGGAAAACGGCGGTACCTGTCCGCTACCGGAATACCATCGTCCCGACCAACCAGTCTGTCCTCCATTGTTATTGTTCCTTCAAGAGCCGGGCCCAGCAATCAGGATAATCACCCTTCATGTACACTTTTTTGGATCCGGTACCCGCCCTTTGGCACGAGAATTTCAAATCTCGCACCCTTGCCGGGTGTACCGGTCTCCGTGATGGTGATCCGGGTAATGGAGAGAACTTCGCGGGAGAGGAAGAGACCAAGACCGGTATGTTTTCCGAAACCCCGGGTGAACAGGTGGGGTTTGTCGTCAGCGCTGATACCGATCCCGTCATCTTCCCAGACAATAACGAGCCCTTTTTCCCCCTCCCGGGCGGATATACGGATATTTTTCATACCACCGCCCCCGTACTTCAGGGCATTGTCCAGCAGGTTGAAAAACACTTTCTCGAATAACAGGTCCGCAAACACCTTGATTTCCGGAATATTCACGTCAACGGTGATAGTACCCGGGTTATGTGCTGCAACAGCACGGTACACGTTTCCCCGGAGATCCAGCCATTCCGGCGCCTGGATCCCCATATCCTGGTAATCCCGGGTGAACAGGATCTGGTGTTCAATGGTAGCCGATATTGCTGCTTCCTTTTGCAGGTAGGCCTTGATGACCGGGTCGGTCGTTGCTTCGCGGGTGAGCTCGATGTAGCCGTTCAGGGCCATGAGCTGGTTGAGGATATCGTGCCGGGTAATACTGGCCATCAGGTTCAGTTTTCTGCTGGCAAGTGCGAGCGCCTGTTCCGTAAGCTTCCTCTGGGTGATATCCGTGTACACCGAGATCCAGACCGGTCCAAGTTCCGGATGCCCGAAGGAGGAGACAGACGCATGGCTCCAGAAGGTGGTGCCGTCACTCCTCCGGGCCAGGATATCACCGGACCATTCCCCGGAACGCTTCATCTGGTCGAATATCTCCCGGGCGATCTCCTCGGGATTCCGTCCTTCTGCCGGGGCATTGAGTGCCGAGATTTTTTTCCCTACGAGGTCCGTGCTCACATACCCGAACATCTGTCCTGACTTGGGATTGGCATAGAGGATCTCCCCGTCGCTTACCCGGATCAGGAGGATTCCCTCGGGGATGATCGAGGTGATCCTGCTCTCCAGCGTCAACCGGTTTTCAGCCCGCTTGCGCTCGGTAATATCGTGGAGGACATGGACGCTTCCCGATACCGTTCCGGAAGGATCGAAGATCGGCGCAACCGAGAGGATAAAATCCCCGTTCAGCGAGTCTTCGTGGATATCGATAGTGTGGGGCCTGCCATCGGAAAGCAGGAGCCGGTGCGGGCAGCTGTCTGGAGGACAGGAGGTGTGGTGAACGGCGGTATAACAACAGAGCCCGACCGCTTGTTCCGGTAAAACCCCGAGACGGTCAGCCATCGCCTTGTTCACCCGGACGATCCGGAAATCCGTGTCAATGATGGCAATCATGTCCGTCACTGCATCGAAGGTGTGTTCCCATTCATCGCGGGCCCGGGTTATCTCATCACGGACCTGCTTCTGTTCGCTGATATCCCGCATCACCGAAAAGACATAACTGCGGCCGTCCAGTTCGAGAAGACCGGCCTGGAAATCCAAAGGAAACACCGACTTGTCCTTGCGGACATGGTTGATCTCGCCTCCAATCCATTCCCCGCGGAGGATGGCATCAAACCGGAACAGGGCAGATGCGGGATTTTCTTTGATATCGAGATCCGTGATCTTCATTTTCAGGAGTTCCCCGGGGCTGTATCCATGCATTGCTGCTCCAGACTCGTTCACCTCGACAATCCTGCCCTGGTCATCCCCGTCTGCGTTGAGAATGAAGATCCCTTCCCGGGATCGTTCGAAGAGGAGCCGGTAGCGGGTTTCGCTTTTTTTCAGCGATGCATTCATCCGGGTGAGTTCTTCCGTCCGTTCGATCACCCGGTGTTCGAGGTTCTTGTATTCCCGCTGGAAGTCACGGTCCAGTCCAGATTTATACAGTGCAATCTCGATCTCGGTCCGGATACTGCGCTCATCGGATGGCTTGAGCAGGTAGCCATAGGGTTTTGTCCGTTTCGCCCGTTCGACCAGCAGGGGATCTGCGTACGCTGTCAGATAGATGATGGGGATTGCATGGTGCCTGAGGATCTGTTCCGCAGCTTCGATCCCGGAGAGTTTGCCGGAGAGCTGGATATCCATCAGGATGAGGTCGGGCGTCTCGGCATCCGCCATCTCGATCGCCCGTTCACCCGATGACGCGATACCGGTGACCCGGTACCCGAGCGAAACAAGGGTCTCTTTGAGGTCCATAGCCGAGATCTGCTCATCCTCGACAATCAGGATCGATTTTGGTTCCATTTTTCCGGCCTGTCAGGATTCAATAGGGATACCAGCTTGATATAGTTTATTTACTGCCCGGCTCCTGCGACGGGCAACTGCCCTCATCTGAAAGAAACGGGCCATAAGAACATCGGGGAATATTTTCCCAATGGGGAGGGTTTTAAAACCGTCCGAAGTCACCGGGTAGTCGAACGGCGATTAAGATCCGAAACCATTCGCGGCATATCCTTCCATCCTTATTCCAGTCCGGAGACTGAATGGATAGTAACAGCCGGCCGCTCCTCAAGGATAATGGTAAAAACTGTACCGTTGCCATCCATCTGCTCAATGGTGCCATGCATCTGCTGGACCAGCATGGACACGATCATCATGCCCAGCGTCCTGGGGGCATGCCAGTCTGACTGCAAGGGCATTCCGATGCCATTATCCCCGACTACAAGTACAATTTTTCCATTGCTGCGGCCTCCACGGATCTCAAGTATACCGTCCTGCCCCGCCGGAAATGCATGTTTGAGGGAGTTGGTTACCAGTTCATTGAGTATCATGCAGATCGTGATCGCCGTATCAATCTCGATCAGCATATCCTTAAGATTAATGACGAGACGGATTTTTCGCGTATCCGTGTTATAATTCCGGAAGATCTGGAGGATCATTGACCGGACACAATCCCGGAGGTCGACATGGGTGAAACCTTCCGACTCATTGAGATTCTGGTGGACCGTTGCCATTGCCCGCACCCGGTTCCTGCTGTCGAGCAGCGCCAGACGGATTTTCTCATCCTGAATCGTGCGGACCTGGAGATTCAGCAGGCTTACAATCGTCTGGAGGTTATTCTTTACCCGGTGATGGACTTCACGCAGTAAGATTATCTTCTCGTTGAGTGCAGCATTGAGTTCAGCGGTACGTTTCCGGATGCCGTCCTCAAGGGATTCGTTAAAGGTCCGGAGCGTTTCTTCAGCCTTTTTGCGATCCGACAGGTCGAGCACCGAGCAGATTACCATTGTCTCATCAACAAAGGCTGCAGAAAGAAGGACCCACAGGAGGCCCCCTGCCTGTGTCTGGAACTGCACCTCGCGGCTCATTACATGACCGGAATCCCTGAGGGCGGATAATACCGATTCGCGGATGGCCGGGTGGGGAAAGATCATTTCCGTGGGATTTCCCTGCAAGTCTGTTGTTCCATACCCAAGGAGCTTCCCTAACTGCGGATTGGACCCGGTGATCTGTTTCATATCGGGAGTGCAGGTGAACTGTCCTGCCTCCGAACTTTTAAAAATCGCCCGGTACTTCTGCTCTTCCCGTTTCTTGCCGGATGCAAAGGACGACAGGACTATCCCGATGGAGACAATAATGTAAAACCACGCCGTGCTGTCGGCAAGAACCGTAAGGTTTCCCGGGAAAAAAAAGTATACAATCGTCAGGTAGATCCAACTGATAATGACAGAATAAATAACCCCGTACTTCGGCCAGAACAGCACGACACAAAGGACCGGGATAAGAAAAAAGTAGGGGATGATGGTATAATGCCCGTGCTGCATGCTGATGACTGCAAGTGTCAGGACACCTGCAGTGGCGCCGGCGATCAGTACCACCTGCATCAGCGGCGTTATTTTTCCGAATTCCATTGCGGTACCTCAACCCCGGAGTTCCCGTTTTTCGCTGACCCGGGGGGGTTGACAAAATAAAAAAAAACCTTTCCGGCGTATGCTGCCATAGTTACACCGTTAACTTTTCTGAGGCAATCTCCCGGATTGTCGCATCGAGATCGGATAACCGGTACGGTTTGGGCAGGATACCGGAGAAACCGTACTTGCGGGGATCTGCCATGATGGGATCATCTGAATACCCGCTTGATGCTATCGCCCTGACTCCAGCGTCCATTTTTTTTAAGGAGTCCAGGGTCTCAATCCCCCCCAGACCTGCGGGGATGATAAGGTCAAGGATGACGACATCAACCGGCCGGGGGCTTGTTTTTGCGGACTGGTACCGGGCAATCGCTTCCTCGCCCCGGGATGCTGTGGTGACAACATACCCCTGCCGGGTCAGGAATGTAGAGGCGATATCGCAGATGGTATATTCATCGTCCATGATAAGCACATGGAGGACGGGTTTTTCAGATCTCTCCCGTGGCAATTCCGGTATTGCGACGGGAATATAGACCTTCACCCGGGTACCGTTACCCGGTTCCGAGGTGATCCTGATGTCCCCCTCATGCCTGCGGATGATGGAGAGGGCAATCGGGAGACCGAGCCCCGTATTGCCGCTCCGGGTTGTAAAATAGATATCAAAGATCTTGCCCAGGTGTTCCGGGGGGATTCCCGTCCCTTCATCGGTTATGGTAATACAGAGATACTCCCCGCTCTTGAGTACCGTTGTTGTGACCGGGACGGTTTCTTTATTCACGGAGATCCGGATAGATCCGCGGTTTTTCATGGAACCAACTGCATTTTCAAGGATCTGGAATAATGCTTCGGTGACCTGGGTCGTGTCAACAAATGCTTTCGGAAGATGATCATCGATAGAATAGGAAACCTTGAACGATTCATCGGAAACGGCCTGCTGTACCGCATCGTTAATAAGAGGGACGATATCGGTTATCTTCCGGACCGGTTCTCCCCCCCGGGAGAAGGTAAGGAGCCTGCCGGTAAGCTGGCGGGCATGGTATACTTCTTCTGCTGCGGCAAAAAGACGTGCCGAGGCCTCAGTTGAATCCCTGACAAGGGGTTGCACCAGAGAGATATTCCCCAGTACCTTGGTGAGGATATTGTTGAACTGGTGCGCTATTCCCCCGGCAAGCAGGCCGAGGGATTCCAGCTTTGCAATTTTCAGCTGGTTTTCAACCGCTTCCTTATGGAGGGTAATGTCATGGCAATAAATGGCAAGGTCCGGGGATTTTCCCGGTTTTTCATGGACAGGGTAAATACTGATATCAAACCACCCGCCATTGTACTCCTTCTCCTGGCGGAAGGGTGCGTTAAGCCGGATTGCCGCATCGATATCCTCTTTCCTGATTGGGATCACGGCGGCGACCTGCGGGTTAAGGTACTGTAACCCGAGTATTTCCCCTACTGGCTTGCCAATCCGTTTTGCCATTGCCTCGTTGAGCGTGATAATCGCCCCGTCCTCATTGATGAGGAAGAGCGAGTCGGTTGTTGCATTCAGGAGTGCATTTTCTGTCCATTCGCTGTACTTCAGGCTTTCCTCGAGCGCATGTTTGGCGAGCGCCATCTCGATACTGGCCCGGGCCTGCTGGCTGTCGAAAGGTTTGAGCAGGTATCCGTACGGGGTGGTTTCCTGCGCCTTTTTCAGGAGAGTACTATCAGAATACGCTGTGAGATAGATGACGGGGATATTATCGCGGTCCCGGATAATTTTGGCTGCCTGGATTCCGTCGAGGCTGCCCTGGAGATAGATGTCCATGAGGATGATATCGGGTTTTTCCTTCTGCACAGCGTCAAGGGCGTCCTCCCCCCGGATAACGATATCAGGTACATCATACCCGAGGAGCCTGAGGCTTTCCTGGATATCGAATCCTATGAATGCCTCATCCTCAACAACAAGGATTTTGACTTTTTTTCCCTCGGCACCCATTGCTGAGATCTCCTGATTTTATGCCCTGTCGGATCCTCAGGATCCATGATATTTCGCATTCCAGGTACATTGTCAGATGTCGTCCACCCCGGCAAACGATCCGGGTGACGGGTCCCGGTCATGCGGGGGATGGATATTCCCGGGCCAGAACCGTCAGGGATGTTCCGGTTTGATTAAACGTTCAACATCTGATTTCCGGTTTTCTTATAATTGTTTTAATATAGCCTGATAGATTCATCCGGTTAATTAACATTGTGGTGTCCCTTCAATACACCGATATTACCGGGGGCAGATCATACTATGAGCCGGTAATGGGGGCATCAGGTTTCCCCCAGAAGCCATGAACGGCTGAACCAAAGGTCAGGTAACTGGGTTCCGGAACACAGATTTCTGGAGACAGGGGCCACGTTACGGTATATTTTTTTTGAACCCTGCTTTTTTCGCAGGGAATTACCGGGAAATGAGAGGTTGTATCGGCAGGATAAAAACGTGGACAATCCGTGTGGGCGTTTTGTGCTTCCGTTCGTTTATCGTGCAATGTTCTTCAACCGGTACGCCGGTACCCGTCTTTTGGTACGGCGATCTCAAACCTTGCCCCTTTCCCGGGCATTCCGGTTTCGGCGATAGTGATCCCGGTGATCGCGAGGATCTCGCGGGAGAGGAAGAGACCAAGGCCGGTGTGGTGCCCGAAGCCCCGCTCGAACAGACGTTTCCGGTCCTCCGCTGATATTCCGATACCATCATCCTCGACAGAGAGGATCAGCTCCTGATCGGATTCCTCTACTGAGATCCTGATGGTCGTCATAGCGGGCCCTCCATAACGGAGTGCGTTGTCGATCAGGTTGTAAAACACCTTTTCAAAAAGCGGATCCGCATACACCTCAAGATCTCCGACCACTGCTGCAACCTGAATGTCACGCATGGGTAGGACTGGCAGTGCTTTCTTTACAGCTGCATCCACGTTCTGCCAGACCGGTACCAATACCCCCAGGTCCTGGTACTCCTTGGTGAAAGCGATCTGGCGCTCGATGGCATTTGCCGCCCGTTCTATCCTGATGGTATACTCCGCAGTCTTCGCAGCATCACCGAGCGTTCCTTTCGAAAGTTCAAGGAACCCCTTCAAAGAAAGGAGCTGGTTCCTGATGTCATGCCGGGTGATACTGGAGAGAAGGTTCAGCTTCCTGTTGGCGGTTTTGAGCGCTTCTTCAGCCTTCCGGCGGTCCTGAATATCATAGCAGGAACCAATATAGCCGGCAAATTCGCCGTCCGGGGAATAGAAGGGTTTCCCGCTGTCATAGATCCAGCGGTACGTGCCGTCATGGTACCGGAGCCGGTATTCCATCCCGAACGGTTTTCGTTCGTTGAAATGATCGAGATATATTTTCAGGCACCGGTTGAGGTCGTCCTTATGAACGCCCTCAACCCATCCGTCACCGAGTTCCTGCCCGATGCTGCGACCGGTAAACAAAAGCCAGTCTTTGTTGAAATAATCGCATTTGGCATGGGTGTTGGCCCGCCAGATCGGGTTGGGGAAATCATCGAGGATCTTTAAGTAGTAATCCCGGGATCTCCGCACTGCGTCCTCTTCGTTTTTATGCCCGGTGATGTCGGTAAAAACCGCGACGAAATCTCCCTTTTCCGGGCTGAATACCGATACGTTCAGCCATATCCCGAGGGGTTTGAAATCAATCTCAAACATTTCCGGTTGACCTGTTGATGCTACACGCCCGTATACTTCGAACAGGTAAGGATTTGATACCCGGATCCCCGGGATCGCTTCGGTGACCCGCTTCCCGGAGACGTTTTCAATGCCGGTCAACTGTCCGAATGCCCGGTTCACCTCAAGGTAGATCCAGTCAGCAGGCCTGCCCTCCGCATCGTAGATCATCCGGCAATAGGCAAATCCCTCCAGCATATTCTCAAAAAGGGACCGGTATTTCCTCTCGCTCTCCCGCAGGCGGTCCTCGTTTACCTTGAGCTCCCGTAGGAGGAGGTCATAGGGCCGGGTAAGGGCGACGACGACAAATGCCCGGTAGAAGAAGTAGACCGAGAGGAGCCGGAAGAGGTGGCCGAGCATGTTCATGAACCCGTATACCGAGACATAGGAAGTGAATGCCAGTTCTCCGAGTACGAGGAATACCTGCGCAGCGACAAGGAACTTCCAGACCGCAGGATCGAAGTGCACCCGTTTCAGGTACAGGATAATTATCGTGGCAATGAAGATGAGCGAGATAATATATTCGCTTGCGATCTTGAACGGGGTGAGGCCGCTGCCTTCGATGAAGCAGTGCGGGAAGTCCTGCCAGACAAAGATACTCATATAGAGCAGGGCACACACGGTGGTGCAGACTGCGATGATAATCCCTACATCGTATTTCCTGTCCCGGGTGAGGGATCGCCCAATAAAGAGCGTTGCGACAAGGAACGTGATACTCTGGAAGTACCGTGCCGCGATCCAGAGCTGGGTGGGAAGGTCAGCGCTGTTGCCGGGAAATATTCCCATTCCTTTGTATGCGAGCGTGTGAGCAAGATCGATACCCCCGAAAAAGAGGAACGAGATACCAATGATCAGGAAAAACCCGTCCGAGATCACCCTGCGGGTATTCCAGACAATGATGAAGATCGAGAACGCTACCGCGATACCTGCAAGTTCAACAATGCCATGAAAGAGAAGGTAATTTACGGTGCTGATAAGGTAGAGGGCAATGAAGATGACTGCAATAACGGCAACCTGGAAGAGGCATGCAGGGCTCGTGAGTTCCTTCAGATTTTCCTGAACTGAAGAGCGAATGTCCGTCATTGCAATACCGGGCCTGTTCCCGTTATGGTTGTGTAGGTCTTTTACCTGATAATGTTATTTCAAAAAGGATACGTTACGCGGGAAAAGAATCCTGTTTTGGGAAAAAACCTCCTTTTTTATTCACAGAACCAGGAAAGCGGAATTAATCGTGATCCCGACACAGAATCCCGGTGCATGGCGGTATCACCCGGTTGCTTTGTCGGGGAGGCGGCGGGATCATTCCTTCTCCTTCACGACAATCACAAACGCTGTTCCCGCACTCCGGTCCAGTTCGATGGTGCCATCCAGCTGATCCACCAGCGAGATGACCAGCCGGAGTCCCAGCGATTCGGCATGCCGCCAGTCGGAATCCGCAGCCAGTCCGACACCATCATCTATTACGGAGAGGTGAAGTGTCGTTTTCTCTTCCCGTACTATGATGGATAACGATCCTGTTCTTCCATGGGGGAACGCATGTTTCAACGCATTGCTGACCAGTTCGTTGATGATTAAACCCAGCGGGATTGCCGTGTTGATGCTGAGCATGATCTTCCCGATATCGATGTGCAGGACTACCTGCCGGAAATCGATCCCATAGTAGGAGAAAAGGTGGGTGACCAAAAACCGGGTGTAACTGCCGAGATCGATCCTGGAAATATCCTCGGACTGGTACAGCTTTTCGTGGACGAGGGACATCGCCCGCACCCGGTTCTGGGTCTCTGCCATGACCTGTTTCAACCGCTCGTCATCGATCTGGCGCATCTGGAGGTTTGTGAGACTTATGATGATCTGGAGGTTGTTTTTCACACGATGATGGATCTCACGGAGGAGGAGGACTTTCTCTTCAAGCGATGCCCTGATTTTATCATCGGCCCGCTTGCGCTCGGTAATGTCCCTCACGGTAGCCTGCAGGATCTCCTTTCCCTTCCACGCGAACCGTGTCAGGAGGACGGTTGCCGGGAAGTCCTCACCGGTGAGGCGACGGTGGGTCCACTCGAAGTAGTTGGACCCATCCCGCATCGCTGTCCCGATCATCTCCTTTGCCTTCTCGTAGGATGGCCGCCCGTCCGGCTGGTGTTCCGGCGAAAGCTCCCACGGGGCTTTTGTGGTGAAATCCGTTTCGTCCTTTGTTCGGAACATTGCGACCGTGGCAGGATTGCAGGACGTGAAATGCCAGTCCGGCGGTTCCAGGGTCATGATGGCATCCCGCGAGGACTCAAAGAGGAGGCGGTGGCGGAGTTCGCTCTCGCGGATTATCGCCGTCTGTTCCTCGATCCCCTGCTGCAGTCTCCTGTTGAAATACACGAGAGTTGCTTCTGCCTCTTTCTGGACCGTGATATCAATGAAGCTCTCCAAAAGGACCGGTTTTCCATTCAGCGTTAAGGGAATGACGGTCTTGATGATCGGGCACTGTTGATGGCCTGCCCTGATCAGGACCCGCTCGGAATGATCGACCGTCTGGTGGAGATCAGTAATCGGGCAGCTCCCCCGTGCTGCGGGACAGACGTACCGGTGGCATTCGGAACCGACAATCTTCTCCTTTGCTTCACCGATGAGATTCACGGCAACCGGGTTTACATCGAGGATGGCATGGGTTGCCGGGTCGATGATCATGAAACCGACATCGAGCGATTCAAGGAGATTTTTTACATAGGCCTCGCTCTTCCTGAGCTCATCCTCTGCTTTCCTGCGGTCGGTGTAATCGGTCATGATGTAATTGAACCCGGTAACCGTTTCGTCTTTCACAATCGGAGTCTGGGAGGTGCGGACAACCCGTTCGTGGCCATCCTTTGTCAGGAGCCTGAACTCATTCGCACCATACTCACCGGCCACCCTGTGCCGGAACCCTTCGAGGACCCGGGAGAGATCTTCCGGATGAACAAAACGGCTGAAATGCTGCCCGACAACATCCGGAACCGTATAGCCGAACAACCGCTGGACAACGGGGCTGATGTAGGTGACCGTCCCGTTCAGGTCCAGCGTGAGGATCACATCGCTGATGTTCTCGACCAGTTGCTTGTATTTTGCATGGCTCTCCCGCAGGGATTCTTCCGCCTTTTTGCGTTCGGTGATGTCGGAAAAGATGCCAACAAGGTACATCTTTCCCTGCATCAGCACCCGGGAACTGGCGATATCCATCATACGGATTGTCCCGTCCTTTTTCAGGCACGGGATAGCCGTGGCAACGCCCGTCTCACCCGTAGCAAGTTTCTGAAATTCCCTGACAACATGGTCGAGACTCTCTTTCGGGTGGATATCCGCCACACCCAGGGTGATGAGCTCGTCTTGGGAATATCCCAGCATCCTGCATATGGCCGGGTTGGCATGCACGAACTTCTTTGTCCCGATATCGGCAAACAGGATCCCTTCATTTGCATTTTCAAAAAGGGAGCGGTAGCGTTGTTCACTTTCCATCAGCGCCACTTCGACATGCTTGCGATTGGTAATATCACGGATATGGGAGATCCAGATCCTCTTCCCTTCATAGGTGACGAGGTGGCCGCTGGATTCGACGGGAACTGTCGTACCATCCTTTCGCAAGAATCGTGTCTCAAAAAGGAATGTTTCCTTTGTTTGTGCCTGCCGGATGATATCACCCAGCTGTTGATGAAGTTCTGGCGGGACAATATCCGGAGGCCCCATGGCAAGCAGCTCATCCCGGCTGTACCCAAGCATGCGGCATGCGACAAGGTTCACTTCAATGAAACGGCCCGGAGCGCGCCCGGTTGTCAGGGTATGCAACATGATCGCATCGTTTGTCCAGTCGAAGACGTTGCGGAATTTCTCCTCGCTTTTCCGCAGCGCTTCCTCTGCATGTTTCATCTTGGTGATGTCGCGGATTATGCCACGGTACGAGGTGATTAATCCCGTTTCATCTTTCACAGCGATGAGAGAACAGTAGGTAATCATCCTCTCGCCGCTCTTTTTCTTGACTTCGACCTCATATTCGGCAGAACCCTGGGCATCGACCATGGCGAGGAACCGCTTCCGGTCCGGCGGGTACGCATAGACATCTTTTTCCAGGTCGAGGCGGAGGATCTCCTCTTTTGAACCATAGCCGAACATCGAGATGCCCTTCTTGTTCATGTCGAGGATCCTGCCGGCCGGAGAGGTGATGAAAAGGCCGTCGAACGACTCTTCAAAGAGCGCCCGGTACTTCTCCTCGCTTTCCCTCAGGGCTTCCTCGGCCCTTGCCCGCCGGGCCCGCGTGCGGAGTGCCGCGATGCCAAAGGACAGGTCGTCCGCCAGTTCCCTGAGGATCTCCACCTCTGCTGCGTCGAACGCATCCGCTTCGCTGGCATAGATGCCCAGCGCCCCGAACGTCCGGCCTTCACGGGTCAGCGGCAGGGCGATGACCGACTGGTAACCGCGTAAATTTGCCTCCGTCATCCAGGGAGCGAAGGCAGGATCCGTGGTAATGTTGCGGGCCAGGGCCGGCTGCCCTGTGCGGATCGCGGTACCGCCCGGGCCGCGGCCACGTGCGGAATCCTCCCACGTGATGGTGGCAGTCTCGATATATCCCGACTCGAACCCTGCATGGGCAACCGGACGCACGGTTTTTGCCTCATCCTGCTCCGCAAACCCGATCCATGCCATGCGGTAACCGCCGAATTCGACAGCAATCCGGCAGATCTCGTTCATCAGCATTGTTTCATCGGTAGCATGGACCAGAACCCGGTTCGACTCGCTGCGCATCCGCAGCGCACGGTTCAACCGGGCCAGATCCGCTTCCGCTTTCTTGCGCTCCGAGATATCCCGGATATGGGAGATCCAGACCTTCTTCCCATCGTATTCCACGAGACGGCCGCTGGATTCGACCGGGGCGGTCGTGCCGTCCTTTCGCAGGAGCTTTGTCTCAAAAAGGAAGGTGTCTGTTCCCTGTGCCTGACGGACAATTTCGGCCAGCTGCGGATGGAGTTCGGGTGGAACAATATCCAGAGGGCCCATGGTGAGCAGCTCGTCCCGGGTGTAGCCGAGCATGCGGCAGGCAACGAGGTTTGCGTCAATGAACCGGCCCGGGACCATATCGGTCGTAAGCGTATGCAGCAGGATCGCGTCGTTTGCCCGGTCGAACACGGTATGGAACAGATCCCCGCTCTCCCGTAACGGTTTTTCTGCCTGAAGCCCCCGATCAGACCTGGTAACCGGGGTATCGTCCGGTTCCTGTACAGGAATTTTTTTCTTCATCGCGGTCCACCGCGCAGGTTTGGTAAGTTCCCTGCTTGACCAATACTCTTGTCCTGCCTTATACCTTTCCTACGGGTATGCGCAAACCGGCGGGACCGGGGAACGGGCACCGGCATACCGTGGCGGACAGGGCTTTGTCCATGACCGGAATGGTCCGATCCGGATAACGGGGTGGGGGATGAATGCCAGCTCTTTTTGTTTCCCGCAGGTCTTTCCCCGGCAGTCCAGCCCGGGGCGGCAGCCGCCCCGCGGGACCCGGCAGGCAGAACGGATCAGGGGGGGTTCCCTGCCAACCCCCCTCCCCCCTCCGGAATTCGGCCCGGAACCCGTCGGCCGGTTACGTACCGGCGTGCGTTCACATCCCGATCCTGAACAGGCGGGGGGGTCGCAGCCTGCCTCCCCCATGGAAGGAGGGGGGGTTCGCGGGGATTTTTTCCGGAAGGGTGGGGGGGTTGGCCGGCAACCCCCCCTTTTTCACGATCCCGGTACGCTTCAGTCCCCGGTATGAGTCTCTTTTTCGTGGAGCCCCGTCCTCCCTCACCGGCCCATGGTTGCAACAACCTCCGGTGCCAGAGGCTCGCCCGGATCCGGAATGCTCCCTGAACGCACAGGAGGGTTATCAGGACTATTCCTTCTCCTGCACGACAATAACAAAAGCCGTCCCGACACTCCGGTCCAATTCGATGGTGCCGTCCAGCTGCCCGACAAGCGAGATGACCAGCCGGAGCCCGAGCGATTCTGCATGGCGCCAGTCGAAACCGGCGGGCAACCCTGCCCCGTCGTCCGATAGGGTGAGGGAGAGCCTTCTCTCATCTTCCCGCACCGCAATGGAGAGCGTTCCGGTCCTTCCTTTGGGAAACGCGTGTTTCAGCGTGTTACTGACCAGTTCGTTGATAATTAAACCCAGCGGGATTGCCGTGTTGATGCTGAGCATGATCTTCCCGATATCGATGTGCAGGGCTACCTGCCGGATCTCGATCCCGTAGTAGGAGAAAAGGTGGGTGACTAAAAACCGGGTGTAACTGCCGAGATCGATCCTGGAGATGTCCTCGGACAGGTACAGCTTTTCATGGACAAGGGACATCGCCCGCACCCGGTTCTGGGTCTCTGCCATGACCTGTTTTAACCGCTCGTCATCGACCTGGCGCATCTGGAGGTTTGTGAGGCTTATGATGATCTGGAGGTTGTTCTTGACCCGGTGGTGGATCTCACGGAGCAATACCTCTTTTTGGCCGAGCGAGTCCTCCAGATGTTTCTCAGCATCCAGCCGTATGGCGATCTCTGCAATGAGTTTCTGGTTGGTATCAGTGATCTCAGCAGTTCTCTCGAGTACCTTCCTCTCAAGATCCTCACTGAATTTTCTGAGTTTTTCCACCACATCTTTGTGTGCAGTAACATCAAACGCAACCCCGATTACACCGGTGATCTCATGGGAAGGATTGCGTGCGGGTTCAAGGTGCGACTCCCACACCCTGCCCGCCCATGCCTGCTCGTACGTAACGGCGTTCCCGGACAGGGCATGCATGTGTTCACGGATAACCGGAAAATCAGGATCTTTTGTATGAAAGAACTCACTCAGGGACATTCCTGCAACCTGGTCCGGGGCAAGGTTCAGCGGGGCAAGACCTGAACCGGTTAATGAGGTTATCCGCAGGTCTTTGTCGATTGTCCAGAGAATTGCCGGGATCTGTTCAAGCAGGATGCGGCTCTTATTTTCGCTGTCCCGCAGCAACTCTTCCATAAACTTTCTTTCGGTGATATCCTGGAGCGCCATCAGGCATTCCCGGCCTTTGTTCAGCACGCGTATCCTGACAATAGCATAGATTGGGGGATTGCCTTGTGGCAGCAGTTCTGCATCACAGGCGGATGAAGTGTTGTGTTCAAATGCTGCAGAAAAGATGGTTGTGAACGCAGGGAGGGAATTCTTTGAGACGAAGTGCATAAAATGCTGGTTCAGAAGCTGTGAACGTTCGATCCCGAGCATGGACGCACCGGTGAGGTTCACGTTCCGGATCATCCCGGTGCGGTCGAGCGTGAAGTAGCCGACCGGGGCAAAGTCATAGAGTTCGGTGAACCGTTCCAGACCGGCTTCCACCTCGTCCCGTGTCCGTACCAGTTCCTCGTTCTGGATCTCCAGCTCGATCTGGTGCACCTGCAGCTCGTGGATGAGTTTCTGGACTTCACCGGGTTTTTCCGGGTTTTTCCGGTTCTCCGCTCCATCCCTTAACCGTTTTTCTGCACGAAGCCTCAGATCCGCCTTCGTACCCGGATTATCTTCCGGTTCAGGGACATGAGTATTCTTCCTCATCGCGGTCCATAGTATATATTCCGGGATTTCCCCGGTTCACCAATACACTTGTCCTGCCTTAAACCTTTCCTCCGAAAATGGTTATTACGGTGCCGGGTCAGTCGTTGTTGATAAGGTCCCCTGGCATAACCGGGATCACTCGTTTTTATCAGGAGCTGATAGTATTCGCATATCACCGGTCTGCAGATCGGTAAACTCCCTTCGGAACATGGATCTCGAAGCGGGCTCCATTCCCGAGTTCGCCGGTCTCGGCGATGGTGATCCCGGTGATCGAGAGTATTTCGCGGGAGAGGAAGAGGCCGAGGCCGGTGTGATTGCCCGAACCCCGTTCAAACAGCCGTTTTTTATCTTCCACGCTGATTCCGGCACCATTGTCCGTGTAAATAATTACCATTCCGCGGTCAGTCTCCTGCAGGGAGATCCGGATAGCGGTCATTGCCTCCCCGCCATGACGGAGGGAGTTTTCCATTAAATTGTAAAAAACCTTCTCAAGCATCAGGTCTGCATATACCTGAAGCGTATCGAGTGAGACCGAGATTTCAGTTTCACCCATTGGCAGCTCGTGTCTGAGCGTGTTCAGGCAGGCAGAAACATCCTGCCATTGGGGTTCCTGAACACCGATATTTTCGTACATTTTTGTGAATTCGATCTGGTGCCGGATGGCTTGTGCGGCCGATTCTGCCCGGTCAATGAAGGAACCCAGCTCCGGGTCCGTGATCTTCTTTTTTGAGAGCCCGAGGAATCCCTGGAGGGTTAACAGCTGGTTGTTGATATCGTGACGTGTGATGCCGGAGAGCGTATTGAGTTTCCGGTTTATCGTCTGCAGCGCCATTTCTGCCTGTTTCCGGGCGGTGACATCGGTTACTGCAATGATACATCCGTCACCGGTACCGGTGAGATGCGCATTTATATGCACAAAGAGCGGGGGATCGCCGTTTAAGGCAAGTTCTCCTTCACGGATTTTCCTTTCCGGCCCCGCACATACCGTCTGAAGGAACGTATTGCAGACGTTGTGGGAACAGGGTGAGATGAAATCCTGGAACTTGTGTCCGACCACTAAGGAACGCTCCCTGCCCAGCATGGCTGCACCGGTCAGGTTCGCCTGCCGGATCGTGCCGGCTTTATCGAGCGTAAAGTAGCCGACCGGGGCAAAGTCATAGAGTTCCGTGTACCGTTCCAGCCCGGCTTCCACCTCGTCCCGTGCCCGGACCAGTTCCTCGTTCTGGATCTCCAGCTCGATCCGGTGCACCTGCAGCTCGTGGATGAGCTTCTGCATCTCCTCTGTTGTCACCGGGAGGGGCCGGGTGGCTTCCGTTATACCCAGCCGCTCCTCAGCCTGACGGCGCAGGAACCCGGGTGGCTTATCCTCACCGTCATGGTCTCGTTGTACTCCGGCCTCGGGTTTCATACTGCTTTTTCTTCTCCTGTTCTGGTGATGTCCTCGATGGCAAGGAGGATGAGGCCCTCATTCGCTTCTCCTGTAACAATCCGCCGGGCATTGAGCAGCATCTGCCGGTGCCCGATTGCCGGGAAGTCATGGTCAACCCGGTAATTTTCAAAGGATGTCTGCCCGGGAAGGATTGTCTCCAGAAGGTTCCGGAGTTCCGGAATATCCCACTGTCCGTCGCCAAGTGAATAGAGCTCCCTGCCTTCGATGTCCTCTTTTGCGACATGGAATGTCTTAAGAAACGACCGGTTTGCGGACATAATTTTCATGTCATGGTCAAGGACGATGAGGGATTCGCGGACTGTCGCTATCACGGCCTCGGCAAATTCGTGGGCTTTCACAAGGTCACGCTCCAGTGCCTTGTGAGGGGTAATGTTGATGAACGTGATCACAACACCATCGATCCTGTTGTCCACAGTACGGTAGGGCATGATACGCACCGAGAACCAGCGCCCGTCCTTTGCCGGGATGACTTTTTCGGAGAAGATAAGCGTCCGCAGGACCTCCCGGGCATCATCCGGCAGATCAGGATAGATCAATTCGGAAGTGATATCGGTGACAGGACGGCCTGCGTCGCCCGGTATCAGCCTGATGACCTTTGTTGCCTCCGGGGTAAACCGCCGCACGTTAAGCGAGTCATCGAGGAAAACGGTTGCGATATCGGTGCTGTTCAGCAGGTTTTTCATGTCGTTGTTCGTCCGCGACAGGTCATCGACCCTGCCCTGCAGTTCGGCATTGACCGTCTGGAGCTCTTCATTCAGGGACTGCATCTCCTCTTTTGAGGTGGTCAGTTCCTCGTTGGTGGATTGCAGTTCCTCGTTTGTTGACTGGAGCTCCTCGTTGGTGGATTTGAGCTCTTCCTGTGAAGTCTGCATCTCTTCCTTTAAGGACTGCATCTCCTCCCGTGACTTCCGGAGCTCCTCTTCCAGTTCGTTGATCCGGTCATTTTTCATCCCTGCCGGAATGCGTCTGGATTTTTTCTCACTCTTACGGGTGGCTGCCACATCGGACAGGACAACCAGCACATTCCCTTTCAGTTCCGGGGGCTCATCAATCAGTTGTACCGTGACATCGACGTCCTGCGTCCCGTGATCGGTCATGATCCGGATACCTTCTGCTGTGACCGTCTCTTTTTTCCGGACCGCCTGCTGGAACGCGGTGTTCAGATCATAACCCAGACCCTCACGTGCCATGGCAAAGATGTTCCAGTTCACCTTGCCGGCTGCGGGTTCCAGGTACTTCCCCGTCCTGCCATGGATGTAGAGAATATCACCGGCACCATTGGTCATCACTGCTGAGGGCGAATACTGCTGCAGGAGCAGCTGGTCGGCAAGCGACTGCAGGTTTGCGACAGGTTTGGGCAACCGGGGCTCTGCCGGTATATCGGCCTGCGTCCTGAAGAACCTTACCGGAAAATCGACCGGTTCTGCCCCCATTGCGGGTTCTTTACGGGTGAAGATCCTCATCTTTGCATCAACTGCCGAAAACAGGTTCGTATAGCCGTTGATCGTCTCGGCAGTACCAAGGATAAGGGCACCGCCGGGAGTTAAGGCATAGTGGAAGAGGGGAAGGAGCTTTTTCTGGATTGCGGGCTCCAGGTAGATGAGCAGGTTCCGGCAGGAAAGGATATCCAGCTTGGTAAACGGTGGGTCCATGATCAGGTTCTGGGGTGCAAAGATCACCATCTCCCGGATCTCCTTTGCAATGCGGAACCCCCCGTTCTCCCCTTTCATGAAGAACCGGTTCAGGCGCTCCGGAGATACATCGGCAACAATATTCTCCGGGTAGAACGCGGCCCGTGCCTTCTCGATGGCATCCTGGTCAAGATCGGTGGCATAGATCTGCAGGGTAACCCGCCCTTTTGGCTGTGCTTTTTCCAGCGCTTCTTTGAACACGATGGCAAGCGAATAAGCCTCTTCTCCGGTCGAACAGCCGGCAACCCATGCCCTCAGCGTCCTGCCCCCGGGGCCCGCCGCGATGAGCGAGGGGATGACCTTGTCCCGGAGCTCGTCCCAGACCGCAGGGTCACGGAAGAACCGGGTCACACCGATTAAGAGTTCATTGAAAAGAAGGTCGAGTTCATGGGGGTTTTCCTGCAGGAAGCGGACATAGGTTGCAATCCGGTCGATCTGGTGGATCCCCATCCGCCGCTCGATCCGCCGGTATACGGTGTTCTTCTTGTACAGGGAAAAGTCATGGCCGGTCTGGGCCCGCAACAGGATGACAACTTTTTCAAGGGCGCTTTTTGCTGTCTGTTCAATATCCGGTTCCGGTACCCTGATTGCGGGAGCGAGCCGGACAAAACCCATGATCTTGCCGGGCAGTTCCCCGGCCGCACCGACAATGTCTGCCAGCCCCGCATCAATGGCGCTTCGTGGCATGCCGTCGAACCTGGCCGAAGCGGGTTCCTGCACGAGGACAAGGCCGCCCTTTTCCCGGATTGCACGGAGGCCCGTGGTGCCGTCGCTGCCCATACCCGACAGGATGACGCCGATGCTCTTCTCCCCCATATCTTCGGCAAGGGATGAGAAGAAGTAATCAATGGGGAGACGAAGGCCCCGTGGCGCTCTTGGCTCCAGCAGGTGAAGCACCCCATGCAGGAGGGACATGTCGCTGTTGGGCGGGATCACGTACACATGGTCGGGCTGGACTTTTGTCCTGTCGGTGACCTGGGCGACCTTCATCGTTGTTGTACGCTGGAGCAGCTCGGGCATGATCCCCTTGTAGTCCGGGTCAAGGTGCTGGACGATCACAAAGGCCATGCCGGAATTCTCCGGTACTCCTTCAAGGAACAGTTCTAAGGCTTCGAGGCCTCCTGCCGATGCCCCGATGCCGACGATGAGGGGGCGTATCCCGTCACTGCTTTTTTTCGCCCCGGACATCGGGGGTGCTGCAGAGATGCGGGCTTGTTTTGTTGCCGGTTTTTTCCCGGCCGGTACTTTTTTCATGAGAGGTTCCATTCGAGGACAGGGATAGTCTCGTCCTGCAGTTTTCTGGCCATAAATACTGGTTGGCGAATTATATGCAGGAGAGTTAATAAAACATTTGGATTGGTTCTGAAGGGTGATTCTCTGAGCGGCGCCTGGTACGGCCGGTCTTGTAACCGGGACAATCTCCGCCGCCAAAATAAGTGCCCGGCCCGGGTCAGGTGGCCCTGCGTCGGGTTCATGGTTTTTAGGGTCCCCGCGCCACCATCCAATAAAAAGCCAATGGCTGCAACTATCAGGGCAGGGACCGACCCGGCAGGGGGGTTACCGGCCAACCCCCCTCCCCCCTCCGGTATCAGCCCGGTACCTTCTGGCTGATAGCGCTCCGTCGTGCTCCAGCGTCCCGGCTCCCGGCCGGAGGGGGGTTCGCAGCCTGCCTCCCCCCAGGGGGGGTAGGGGGGTTGGTCAGGATTTTTTCCGGACGGGCGGGGGGGTAGGACGGCAACCCCCCTCCTCAATTTTGAGAGCAGTGCAGGTTTTTTACTATCCCGCGGGTTCATTGCTGCAGGGTTTCTGACGGAGCGGTCATCCCGGGTAACTACCCGAAAATGAGTGGGGGGGTTCGATCCGGCCAATGGGTGGGGGGGGTTGACTGCCTACCTCCCCCCCATGGGGGTGGGGGGGTTCGTACGGTTTTTCCCGGACACTGCGGGGGGGTTGGCCGGCAACCCCCCCTTTTTCGCGATCCCGGTACGCTTTAGCTCCCGGTATGAACCTCCGTTTAGTGGAGCCCCGTCCTCCCTCACCGGCACAGAACTGCAACCGCACCCGGTGCCTCCGGGCTCGTCCGGACCGGGATTTTTCCCCCGTTCACCGGACAGGTGCCCGGACCTATTCCTTCTCCTGCACCACGATCACAAACGCAGTCCCCGCACTCCGGTCCAGTTCGATGGTGCCGTCCAGCTGCCCGACTAGTGAGATTACCAGCCGGAGCCCGAGCGATTCCGCATGCCGCCAGTCGAAGCCTGCGGGCAACCCGGCCCCGTCATCCGATAGGGTGAGGAAAAGCCGTCTCTCATCTTCCCGTACCGCAATGGAGAGCGTCCCGGTCCTCCCGTCAGGAAACGCGTGTTTCAGCGTGTTACTGACCAGTTCGTTGATGATTAAGCCCAGCGGGATGGCCGTATTGATGTTGAGCATGATTTTTCCGATATCGATGTTCAGGGCCACCTGCCGGGTATTCACACCGTAAAAAGAGAACAGATGGGAAACCAGAAAACGGGTGTAGCTGGCGAGATCGATCCTGGAGATATCCTCGGACTGGTACAGTTTTTCATGGACAAACGACATCGCCCTCACCCGGTTCTGGGTCTCTGCCATAACCTGTTTCAACCGCTCGTCGTCGATCTGCCGCATCTGGAGGTTGGTCAGACTGATGATAATCTGGAGGTTGTTCTTGACCCGGTGGTGAATCTCCCGGAGGAGGAGCACTTTTTCATCGAGCGATGCGTTCAACTCTTCAGTCCGGGCCTGGACTTTCTGTTCAAGTTCCTCGCTGAACCGTTTCAGGAGGGTTTCGGTCTTTTTCCGTTCCGTTATGTCACGGACAACCCCGAGAATCACGTTTCTCCCCTGTATGGTGACAACATGGGTGTTGACTTCCACCGGGATTATGGTCCCGTCCTTTGCCCGGTGCTCTGTCTCAAACCTCGCACCACCAAAAGTCCGTTGTTCTTCAAAGACTTTTTCAACAGGGGGGTTGTGATATCCCGTCGTGATATCGATGGGTGTCTTCTCCAGCATCTCTTCCCTTGTGTATCCCAGCATCCGGCAGGCGACATCATTCACATCGGTGAACCTGTCGGGACTTCCGTCATCCCTGATTCCATGGATATGGATCGCATCGGTAGTATTGTTGAATATATCCCGGAACTTCTGCTCGCTCTCCCGCACTGCCGTATCCGCAAGATCCTTCTGGATGGCAAGCGAGATGGCACGGCTCAGCCCGTCAAGGATGGCATCCATGTCAGGAGATATCGGGAATGTGGCAAACAGGGCAAATACACCGAGGACATCGCCATCCGGAGGTTTCAGGCGGTATCCTGAAAACGATACCAGCCCGAGGGATTTGGCCCACTCATGATCATGGACCCGGGGATCATGCACCACATCATTCGTGAGAAATTTTGTCTCCTCTCCCGAAGCGATACGGCCGATCTTGTAGGCTCCGAACGGGACACGGCGGTGCGCTTTCCCGTCGATATGGGTGTACCTGCCGGAGCTCGCTTTGAGGTGGAGGCATGTGTCGCGGTACCGGCAGGCGTGCTGTTCTTCAGCAGCTTCGGCATGCATGCAGCCCGTATCGCACAGGTCTCCTTTCTCAATAAGCCAGATCCGGCAGAAATCTGCACCGAATGTTTCAACAACGCCATCCGTAATGACCTTCAGTTTCTCGTCAAGCGGGACAGGAGCAAGAACAGACTCTAAGATCCTGTTCACGCCGGCCTGCCACATGCGGATCCTCTCCCGTTCCTCTTCTGCCTGCTTGCGCTCGGAGATATCATCGTAAACGGCAACGATCTCACCGGATGGCAGCCGGTAGACAAAATTCTCCCGCCAGCTTGCGATACGGTTATCCCGGTACAGGGTCAGGGGATGATATTCAGCATTTCCGGTACGCCAGACCCTCCGGAATACATCCATGATCCCGAACTCGTGAACACCGGAAAATACCTCGCGGACCCGCTTTCCGATCACGTCCTCCTTTGTTACACCCTCGATAATTTCTGCACCGTGGTTGAAGTCAACGAACACAAAATCGGTACCGTCATCAATGGCACGATAAACGGCAACACCACTGCTCATGGAATTGAAAAGTTCCCTGAACCGGTACTCGCTTACCTTAAGATCCTGTTCTGCCCGCTTGCGCTGGATCAGGGTCCAGGCGTTCTTTGCCAGCAGGGCAAGCACACTGATATCCTTCTCTTGGTAATCCGTTACTTTGTTGCCAACTCCGATGATTGCGACGATCCTGTCTTCATCGAAAATGGGAACTACCAGCTCCCGTGTAAGGGGAACATGGCCTTCCGGCAACCCTTTTTTGTGGGGCAGGCTGGCGTAATCATTGTGGATAACGGGCCTGCGTTCACGGATGCAGTCCACCCAGACACCGGCTTTTTCCACCGGATAGTGCCGCTGGGGTTCCTTGGGGATGAAGCAGCGCTTCTTCGTTTCCGTTGACCATGCAATCAGCTCGATCGTCTTCTCGTCAGGATTTATGAAATGGAAGAATCCGATCTTGCTGCCGGTCAGCCGTTCCGCCTCATCGAGGGTGTACCCCATGCTCTCGCTCACCGACATCGTATCGATCAGCTGGTTGAGTTTTACCGCAGCCTGTACTGCATCTTCAGCCTGCTTGCGGGCAGTGATGTTGGTAAGGATATAATTGAACCCGATGACTGCGCCGTCTTTTATTAGGGGACGCTGCGAGACAATGACATGTTCCACCCTGCCATCCTTGGGAATGATCTTATACTCGTTGAGACCGTATTCGCCCTTCAGCCGCTTCTCAAAAGCGTCGATACCGGGATGCTGGTCATCGGGATGGACATACTTCGAGAAATGCTGCCCGGACATCTCGGACGGGGAATAACCGTACAGCCTCTCTACTACCGGGCTGATGTAGGTGAAATTCCCCTTCAGGTCAAGGGAAAAAATGACATCATTGAGGTTCTCTACGAGATCCCGGTACATCTCGCGGCTCTCGTTGAGCGCCTCCTGTGCTCTCTTTCGTTCGGTGATATCGCTCAGCGTCCCGACCATCCGGATCGGTGTACCCTTTGCATCCTTCTCCACCACCATCCCGCGGGCGCCGACCCACCTCCAGTCACCGGACTTCATCCTCATCCGGAACTCATGGGAAAAACCAGCCCCGGTTTTGGTATGATCCTGCAGCTTCCGTTCTACAGGGCCGATATCTTCCGTATGGACGAGTGCCTTCCACGAATCATACGATGCAGGAAATTCTCCGGGCTGGTATCCCAGCATCGTGTAGAAGTGGTCGGAGATGAACGTGGTGCCGGCAGGGATGTCCCAGTCCCAGAGCGCATCATTCAGCGCATTGAACGTGACAGAACACCGCTCCTCGCTCTTTTTCAGCGCCGCGTCCTTTTCCGTAATCTCGCGGGAAAGGAGATCGTAAGGCCGGGTCAGCCCGACGACAACAATCGCCCGGTAGAAGAAGTAGAACGATACGAGTTTCGCGAGATGGCCGATCATGTTCATGAACCCGTACACGCTCACGTACGAGGTAAATGCCAGTTCACCGACGATGAGGAAGAACTGGGCAGCAACCAGGAACTGCCAGACCTCCCGGTCAAAGTGGCGCCGTTTAATCCAGATTACGATAATCGTTGCGATGAAGATGAGCGAGATGACATATTCGCTTGCGATCTTGAAGGGCGTCAGGCCGCTGCCTTCGATATAGCAATGCGGGAAGTTCTGCCAGACAAAGATGCTTGCAAGGAGGAACGCGCAGGCAGCTGCGCAGGCAGCAAAGATGATCGCCGTATCGTACTTCCGGTCCTTTGTGATGGACTTTCCGATGAAGAGCGCTGCGATAAAGAAGGTAACGCTCTGGAAGTAGCGTGCCGCGATCCAGAGCTGGGTGGGGAGATCGGCAGTACTCCCGGGGAATACCCCCATCCCCTTGTAGGCAAGGGTGTGGATCAGGTCGATGCTGCCCGTGAAGAGGAACGAGATGCCGATTATAAGGAAGAAGGTGTCGGCAATCACCCTGCGGGTGTTCCAGACAAGGATGAAGATCGAGAATGCTATTACAATGGTGACAATTTCGATGACGCTGTGGAAGAGGAGGTAGTCCAGGGTACTGAGGAAATACAGGCCGCCAAGGATACCGGCTGCGAGTGCAAGCCGGAAAAGACCCGCCGGATAGAGAAACGATCGGAGATAATCTGATACCTGTGAGATGATCGCAGTCATTACGGCTTTCCCGGGGTTCCTGATATGCCTTCTTGAGGGTTCTGCTAATTAATGGTTACTCCTGCGGGAGCATGTACCGGTTTGGGAAGATGGTTCTTCCCTGCATTCCCGTCCCGATCACCTTATCCGCCCTTTTTTTGCATATATTTCACACCGAAACAATGTTGATTGCGGTACGGTCAGGTACGGTGGATTCCTCTTTCCATCTGGCTGGAACGGCACTCCTCTTTTTCATTAATAATCATCTATAAACCCCTTCAGCGTTCACCCTATACATACGAGCATCACCCATGCAGCTTCACTCCTGCAAGAAAACCTACAACAACGAGACGCAAAGGGCATCCCCGCTCGATGCGACCCTGGCACGCATCGAGCCCCTCGTCCCCGCTGCAGGGATAACCCGGGTCGCGGATATCACGAACCTCGACAGGATCGGCATCCCGGTCTTCTCCTGCATCCGCCCGACTGCCATGGACGGGGCCGTCACGGTGTACAATGGCAAGGGTGCCACGATCGAGGAATCGCGGATCTCTGCCATCATGGAGGGCATCGAGCGGTACTCCTCCGAAATGCATGACAGGAGGCCGGAACTCGCGCCGTACGGGGAGATGCGGATGCGGGGGAAAAATGTCCTCGACCCTGCAGACCTGATCCTGCCGCAGGGTTCTGATCTCGAACGGCTCATGCCCTGGACGGAAGGCTGGGATATTGTCAGCAACCAGCCGATCCTTGTTCCCTCCCATGCAGTTTTCCATCCCCTTCCCCCCAATTTCCGCGGGCCGTTCCGCACCAATACCAATGGTCTTGCTTCCGGCAATACCTTCGAGGAGGCAGTCTTCCACGCACTTTCGGAAGTTATCGAACGCGACGCCTGGTCGCTCGTGGAGGCCTGCCGTGACACCGGTCCCTTCGTAACGGGAATGACCGACCCGACCATCATCGAGATGCAGGAGAAGTTCGAAAAAGCACAGGTGGAGGTGAAAGTCCGGGATATCACGAGCGATATCGGCATCCCGACCATGGCAGCGGTCGCCGATGACGTGCTCTTGAAAGACCCTATGCTCCTCACCATCGGGATCGGGACGCACACCAGCGCACGGATCGCCGTGATGCGTGCCCTCACCGAGGTTGCCCAGAGCCGCCTCACCCAGATCCACGGGGCCCGTGAGGACACGACCATTGCCGAGATGCGCAAGAAGATGGGCTACGAGCGGGCAAAGCGGATCAACGGGTACTGGTTCAAGGATATCGGAACCGTGGACTACAGCACGATCGAATCCTCCGATACCGATGACTTCAGGAAAGATATCGAAAATATCATCGAAGCCCTCAAAAAGCAGGGCATGGACCGGGTCATCATCGTCGATCTCACCCGGGAGGAGATCGGCATCCCGGTCGTGCGGGTCATCGTGCCGGGGCTTGAAGCCTTTGCCATGGACCCGGAACGCCGGGGGGAGCGGGTGAACAATGCAGCGGATCATCGTCTTTCTCGGGCCCAGTCTTGAACGGGAGGCAGCAGAAGCGATCCTGCCGGCCGAGTACCGCCCGCCGGCAAAACGGGGCGACCTCCTCCGGGCAGCAGAGGAAGGGGCAGCCATCATCGGCCTGATCGACGGGGTCTTCCACCAGGAATCGGCAGTGGCACACCGTGAGATCCTGGCCGCCATCAAAAAAGGGGTGCGGGTTGTCGGTTCATCGAGCATGGGCGCACTCCGGGCCGCCGAGATGGACACGCTCGGGATGACCGGCATCGGTGAGATCTACCGGATGTATAAATCGGGGGAGCTGGTCTCCGATGACGAGGTGGCGCTTGTCTTCGATCCCGAGACGGGGTTCTCCCTCTCCGAGCCGCTCGTCAATATCCGCTTCACGCTCCGCGAAGCGGAACATCAGGGAGTTATTTCCCCGCAGGACCACGCTGCCCTGCTTGCTGCAGCACGGTCGGTCTTTTACCCGCAACGGACGTACGGGCGGATCGTTGATACCGCCGGGGACTCACTTTCCCAAAAAGCAAAGGAGCAGTTCCCCGACTATGTAAAACTCCATGCAGTTGACCGGAAACGGGAGGATGCTCAGGAAGCTCTCCGGTATATCGCTGACCTCTGCAGGCACTGACCCTTCCGGGGGAAATTGCGGCAGGATAATCCGGAGCAGTCCCTTACCCGGGCCGGCAATTATTTATTAGCACCGCAGACAAAGCCATCATCATCCATGACAATGCCATCCAGCCTGCCGGGTCCGGGTAGTGCTTCCCGGTTCCATTTTTCAGAAGACCTGGTCAGGTTCTGGGTGATTGTTTCCATCACCATCTCGATTATTGGTATCACATATCTTTCCATGGCCGCCGGGTACGGCGCAATCGTACCCCAGCTCTTCTATTTCCCGATCCTCTATACGACATACTTCTACCCGGACCGGGGCGCATATGTCGCTGGTACCTGCGCCGCAGCGTACCTGATCATCGCCGTGTCATTCCTTGCACCGGACCCGTTTGTTATCGGCGGGGTGGCCTTCCAGGCACTCCTCTTTATTGGCATCGCGATAGGATCCGGTTATATCGTACGACAGCAGGGAGAGCGGCGGTTCATCATCCTCGAGGATGAATCCGGTGCCATCAACACCATGATCCGGGGAGGCGAGGACGATCATGTTGAGTTCAAGCTCAGTGCCCTGTGGAGCACGGATCTCACGAAGGAAGAGATCGCTGCAAGCGATTCCGGGGAGGTGAGGAAATACCGGCACAGCGCCTCGAAGTTCATCATCGCCCGTGCCCTTGCCGGTTTCCTGAATACTGATGGAGGGGATCTCCTCATCGGTATCGAGGAGGATCGCATCGAAAACAGCATCCGGATCGCGGGTCTTGAGAACGATTATAAAAAGATGCATGAAGAGGACCGGAATCCCGACGGCTACCGGCGCATGATCATCGAGTCAGTGATCCGGAAATATCTCCCCGAGATCTTCGACACGGCAAGCAGGTTCCTCCACATCTCGTTTCCTATCGTCTCCGGAAAGACCATCTGCCATATCCATGTCGCCCCGGCAGAAAAACCGGTCATCATCGACACCGGCAGCGAGGAACTCTTCTTTATCCGGACCGATGCCTCGACACGGCCCATTGTCGGCAGGACGCTGACGCATTATATCCTGACGCGGTTCAGGAGAGAGTGATGATGGGAGGATAATGCCCCCTGGAAGAGTCAGAGTATTCTTAATTAGGTCTCCAGAGTAAAAACAGGTTATTTCCTTATACCTCATTCCACCTTCGCCCAGACGTACGCGAACCGCTGCAGTGCAGTAAAGTGCCCGAAGACCCCGAAGAGGACTAGCATCCAGCCGATCCATGTGAGGCCGAGCCAGCTCATGGGGAAGAACAGGTCGATGATACCAATAACCATGATAAGCACGAGACGGTCAGCCCGGCCTAAGAGTCCCCCGTAATACCGCCCGACACCCACAGCCTGCGCCTGCGTGCCGAGGTAGGAGGCCATCAGGACGCCGGTAAGGGCAAAGACCCCGATCTGCCACGGCACCAGCCCGCCGGCAAAGAGTCCGGTGATGATGAAGATGTCCGCGTACCGGTCCACGGCATGGTCGAGAAAGTCCCCGCGCTTGCTCTGGATCTTCATCTCGCGGGCAACTGCCCCGTCCATCGCATCGCAGAACGCATTGAGGGCAACGGCGATAATTCCCCAGAGTTCCATGTGGAGCCAGAACAGGATCCCCGCTGCTGCCGATGCAAGCAATGCCGCAAGGGTGAAAAAATTCGGGGTTAGCCGGCACCGTATTGCAATCGCTACGAGCGGATCAAAATATACTTTCACGTGGGAACGGTACTGGTCAAGCGTCATAATCAGACCTCCAGGAATTCCGACCAGTCAATATGGCCGAAGTCTGCCGGGACCTCGCCCCGGTAAAATGCCTCGATCCGGTCGGCACAGAATACGGCATCGTGACCGGTAGTGTCCAGTTCAAGGATCTGTTGAGGATCGAACGCTTCCACGGTCTCGACAAGACAGACATCAAGGGCCTCTGCCTCGGTATTCTCCCGGATCTTTCTCTTTCGGTACTTCCGCTGGGCGAGGCGCAATTTCAGCTCATCGGGCCGGCACCTGAGGACAACAACCTTGTCGCATGGCAGCAGGTGGGCTATGTGCCCCTCGACAAACCCATCGACCGGGACAAACTCCGCTGCCCAGCGGTCCACGTCGATGATCTGGGCATCGCGTTCCTCGTCATCACCGATAACATACGGGCCGACCGTGGTGGTCAGGGGGACCACGGTATATCCACGGCGGGCAAGCTCCGTCCCGATCATGGATTTCCCGGTGCCCGGTGTCCCGGTGATGCCGCACATCATAGCGTGTTGATCCCCGTAATGAAGCGTTCATTCTCCCAGTCTTCTCCAACACTGACACGGATGTAATGATCTTCAAGACCGGCAAAACTCCGGCACGAGCGGACTACAACGCCCTTTCGGGCGAGTTCCTCGACCATCTCATCGCTTTTATGGGGAGCGATATCCACCATCACGAAGTTGGCATCGGACGGGAGGACGGGGTACTTCAATTCGTCAGTAAACCGCTTCCGCCAGCGGTTCACCTGGGCAATGTACCGCTCCGCGTGCGCAGAATCGGCGAGAGCGGCTGCAGCTGCTGCCATTGAGACCGAATTGACAGTAAACGGGGTGCCGGCCCGGTTGTACCAGGGGGGCAGCCAGCGGGGGGTGAACGCATACCCGATCCGGAGACCGGCAAGGGAGTAAGCCTTGGACATGGTCCTCCCGAGTACGAGGTTCTCGTGCTTCTTCATGAGGGGGAGGTAGTCGATCCCCGAGAACTCCACGTAGGCATTGTCGAGGAAAAGCAGTCCCTCGATGCACTCAAGGATCTCGCGGACGGTATCCACACCGGTTGCATTGCCGGTCGGGTTGTTGGGTGAGCAGAGGACGGTGATCTTCGCTTCCTTTGCAACCCGGATCAGCTTCTTTGGATCAACCGAGAAGTCCGTTTCCCGGGGTACTGTGAGAACCCCGGCTCCCTGCCCCATGGCGGCAAGGGCATAGAAGGAGAAGGTAGGAGTCGAGACTGCAACCTTCTCACCCGGTTCGACCAGTGTCCGGAAGATCGTCTCGATGACACCGTCCATCCCCACACCGGTAACGAAGTGTTCGTGGGCATAGCGTGCCCGGAGAGCCTGCATGAGGACACTGACCCGTTCATCCGGGTACCGGTTCACGGTCCGGAGGGCTTCCTCTCCGGCAGCAAGGGCTGCCGGTGAGAGCGGCTCAGGGTTCTCATTGCTTGCAAGCCGGGCTATGCGGCCAATACCGTACTCACGGGCTATATCCTCTGCCTTCCTGGCAAAAGCGTAACCGCTTTTCTTCTTGTAGCAGGACCTAACCAAGCGCTCCATTGATAACCTGCACTACCCTGTCGATCTCGGCATCGCTGATGGTAAGCGGGGGGACCAGACGGAGGTTCCCGTCGGCTGCGCAGTTAACAAGCACACCCTGTTCTGCGCATTTCTTCTGGATCTCAGCGCATTTGTCCCCGATAGTCATACCGATCATCAGCCCCCGGACCCGCGGGTTGTACTTCTTCAGACCTTCCCGGAACCGCTCTCCCTTCCGGCTCACGTCGGGGAGGATCTTCTCGATAACCCCGATGGTTGCAAGGGCTGCTGCACACGCAAGCGGCCCGCCGGCGAACGTGCTGCCGTGCTCGCTCTTCTTAAACTCAAGTCCTTCCCGGGCAACAAGGGCACCCATGGGGAATCCGCTCGCAATACCCTTTGCAAGGGTCACGATATCCGGGCTTACCTTCGTGTGCTGCATGGCAAGCCACTTACCGGTACGCCCCATGCCGGTCTGGACCTCGTCAACGATCATAAGCGCCCCGCTCTTGTCGCAGACTTCGCGTATCCCTTCAAGGAAACTGTCGGGCGGGATGATGACACCGGCCTCGCCCTGGATAGGTTCGACAATGACCCCGGCGGTATCGCTGTCCACGACTTTTTTTAATCCATCCACGTCGCCATACTCCACGAACGTCTTGACCATGCCGAGAGGTTCAAACGGCTCACGGATTGCCGGCTTATGGGTGACGGCAAGGGAACCCACGGTACGCCCGTGGAACCCATGCGTGAACGCAACGAACTTCTTCCTGCCGGTCCTGACCCGGGCGAGTTTGAGCGCCCCGTCGGTTGCTTCCGCACCGGAGTTGGAGAAGAAGGCCTTGTGCATGCCGGTGATCTCAACAAGTTTCTTCGCGAGATCGCCCTGGTGCGGGACGTAATACAGGTTGGAGCAGTGGATGAGCTGGTGCGCCTGGTCGCAGATGGCCCTGACCACGGCCGGGTGGCAATGGCCGGTACTGCAGACCGCAATACCGGCAACACAGTCGATATATTCTTTGCCGGCCCCGTCCCAGACTTTGCTCCCTTCACCCTTGACAATGGCCATGTCACGGGAGAAGGCAGGCATGAAGAATTGTTCATCAAGCGCTTTGTACTGGCTGGTTGGATCCATGGTTTTTCCTTGTCTGGTTTCGTGGTAACCCGGAGGGGTAGTCAGAAGGTTATTCGTATTCGATGGTTGCCGGCGGTTTTGCCGTGATGTCGTACACCACTCTCGCAACGCTCGGGATATCGGCAGTGATTCTCGACCCGATTCTCGTGAGATGGTCAAAGGGGATGTTGATCGGGTCGGCAGTCATGCCGTCCCTTGAATTCACGGCGCGGACTGCAACGATCCAGCCGTGGATCCGGTTGTCCCCCTTGACGCCGGTACCAAGCCCAAGAAGTGCGGCAAAGCACTGCCACGGGCGGTAGGTCTCGACCAGTTCGTCCTCGACAATCCAGTTGGCCTCGCGGATGACTGCAACTTTTTCCCTTGTCACTTCACCGAGCACTCTCACGGCGAGACCCGGGCCCGGGAACGGCATCCGGTGCTGGATCTCCTTCGGGAGCCCGAGAGCACCGGCTACGTCCCGTACTTCGTCCTTGTACAGGTCGCGGATCGGCTCGATCACTTTCGTGAACTCCATGTGGAGGGGCATACCCCCGACATTGTGGTGGCTCTTGATCCCGCCCTCGCTCTCGATGCGGTCCGGGTAGATGGTTCCCTGCAGCAGGCACTTGGCGCCGGATTTCCGTGCCTCCCGTTCGAAGGCCCGGATGAACTGTTCGCCGATAGCCTTACGCTTGAGTTCGGGATCCGTGATCCCTTTAAGGGCATCGAGGAACTCATTCTCGGCATTGACAATATGGAGGTGGATGTTCCCGAAAAGGGTCCGGATACGGTCGGTCTCACCTTTGCGCATCAGGCCGGTGTCGATATAGATCGGGATGAGGTTGTCCCCGATGGCACGGGCTGCAAGAGCAGCACAGACGGAGCTGTCGACCCCGCCGGAGAGGGCCATGACAACTTTCTCATTGCCGGCAGCGGTTTTTATCTCCTCTATGGATTTTACTATGAATTTTTCTGCATTGACCATGGTGCTCTCTCCTTATTTTGTCCGCTTGTTTGCCCTGCAGGCCTCAACAAACCCGAGGTAGGGGGGTGACGGGCGGGTAGGCCGCGACTTAAACTCCGGGTGGAACTGGGTGGCAAAGAAGAACGGGTGGCCGGGGAGTTCAAGGCATTCCATCCGGTTTTTGTTCGTTGCCGAGAAGACAAGACCAGCCTTCTCGAGGGGCGAGATGAACTTCGGGTTCACTTCGTACCGGTGGCGGTGGCGTTCGATGATCTGTTTCTCACCGTAAAGCTTGTTGGCAAGCGTACCTTCGCGGATATCTGCCGTGTAGTTGCCGAGGCGCATGGTGCCGCCCAGCTCGTTGACATTCTCCTGTTCGGGCAGGATTGCGATAACATGCGAACCTTCGCCAAACTCCTCGCTCGTGGCATCAGTGATACCGGCTTTGTTCCGGGCATACTCCACGGTTGCCAGCTGGAACCCGAGACAGAGGCCGAGGAAGGGGACATTGTTTTCACGGGCGAACTTTATTGCCTCGATCTTCCCCTCGATACCCCGTTTCCCGAACCCCCCGGGGATAAGAATCCCGTCGTAGTCCTTGAGCGAGCAGCGCTCGTACCGTTCGGCATCCAGCCATGCGATCTTGACCTCGGTGGAGAGAGACCGGCCGGCATGCTTGAGCGACTCCTTGATACTGATATACACATCTTCGATGCCGTACTTGCTCACGATGGCGACCGTCACCCGGTTCGTGTACTCCTTGTTGACGATCCGGTACCAGGTCGTATCCGCTTCTTTCCGGTCAAGCCCGAGGTGGGCGGAGAGGACATCGGCAATGCCTTCCTTTTCCATCTCCATCGGGACTGCATAGGTGTCCGGGGCGGTAGCCGCAGATATGACCGCACTCTGGGGGAGGTCGCAGAAGGCCGAGATCTTCCGCTTCGTACCGGCCCCGATCGGGTTCTCGCTCCGTCCAACAATGATGTCCGCATGGAGGCCCAGTTCCCTCAGGGCCTTGACCGAGTGCTGGGTGGGCTTGGTCTTCATATCGCCCATGGTATCTGCGGGGATCAGGGTCACATGGATCAGGATATAGTCATGCGGCGGGAGGTCCCCCCGCATCTGGCGGATGGCTTCGAGGAAGGGCATGCTCTCGATGTCGCCCACCGTGCCGCCGACTTCCACGAGGCAGATGTCCGCAGTTGTCCCGTCCGGGAACTCCTCTTCTGCGGCCTGCCGGATACAGGTCTTGATCTGGTCGGTGATGTGGGGGATGATCTGGACGGTCTCGCCGAGGAAATCCCCGCGGCGTTCCTTGTCGATGACCGTGCGATAGACCTTGCCGGTGGTGATGTTGTGGGAGGCTGAAAGCTCGATATCAAGGAACCGTTCGTAATTGCCGAGATCGAGATCAACCTCGCTCCCGTCCTTGAGTACGAAAACTTCCCCGTGCTGTGCCGGGTTCATGGTCCCCGCATCGATGTTTAAGTAAGGGTCGATCTTGACTGCAGTAACCCGATACCCCCGGTTTTTCAGAATCCTGCCTACCGATGCAGCGGTTATGCCCTTTCCAAGCCCGCTCATTACACCGCCGGTGATAATGATGTACTTCACTTGCGATCTCCCCGATTGCTGTATATTTTGCTCACGATACCTATTAGTGTTATCTCACCGGGGATCAACCGGGAAAGCCGGTTTAATTATCCGGATTTCTCAATCCGGGGAAAACCGGGGGTTCGTCAGGTTCCGGATCGTGACCTACCCTTCTTTCATGAGGCAACATTCATGTACCCAAAAATCCAACATTGAGACTATGAAATTCGGGTCATTGATTCGCATTCTGGCGATCTTTACATTAGCACTCTGCATTGCCCAGCCGGTACTTGCAGAAGAGACACCTGCGAGCGATGTGGCCACTGCCCTTTACAACATGGGTGAAAAGGCACTCGGTACCAATGATTACCAGGGAGCAATTGATTTCTACGATCGGGCTCTCGCGGCAAACACAACCAATCTGAAACTGGGTGATGCACTCCTGTACCTGTACCGGGACAAAGCCTATGCACAGATCCAGCTGGGGAAGAACACCGAGGCCATCGCAACCATCGATGAAGGACTCAAACTTTATCCCAGGGACAACAAGCTCTGGAACAACCGGGGTTACGCGAGCTATAAACTCGGTGCATACCAGGATGCACTTGACTCCTACAACAAGGCAATCTCGTTTGAGCGGGACTACACAAAAGCCTTAATCAACAAGGGCGACACCCTCTCGAAGATGGGGAGATACCAGGAAGCCGTGGATGCGTACAATCAGGCACTCGCAAGTGATCCCGGCAACAAGGATGCCCTTGCAGGACTTGAAACAGCAAAGAGCGGTGCCGCACAGGCTTCACAGACAACACTGATCATCGTTATGATCGTCATTGTTATTGCAGCCGGCGGAGCGCTCTGGTACTTCAGATTCCGGAAACCAGCGGTTGAAACACCCGAAGAGAAGAAAAGTAAAGGGAAGAAAAAATAATCTTTGATCAATTTATTTTTTTTCAGACGTCACGGCAAAAGCCGCGGACGTCCTTGAAAGGAGCGTCTTTTCCCCGTCTTCAACACGGACTTCGCTCTCCATGAACGCAACGCGCCGTCCTTTCTTGATGACCCTGCCTTCGGCAATGATCACACCGCTCCGTATGCCTTTGATAAAACTGCTGGATTCCGAGATGGTCGCTATTCCCTCTCCTGCTTCGAGTTTTGTGTAGAGCGCAAGGGCCATCGCCTCATCCGCAAGCGCCACCGGAATCCCTCCCTGCAGCCAGCCGACACCGTTTGCCATATCCGGCCGGACTTCCATGCGGAGAACGGCGCGCCCGTCCCCGATCTCCGCTACATCAATTCCCATCAGGCAGAAGAACGGGTTGGCCAGGCGGCCCTCCACTTTTATCTTTTCCAGGTAATTCATGAAATGCTCATGAGGAGTTTATAGTGCCGGTGGATTAAGGTTGCCGTTTGTGAAACAACCGGAAAAGAATCTGGCGGTAGTATGCAGGACCTGATGGATTTTTATCATATCTGGAGTCATTCCCAGCCTTAATATTCCCCGAGCGAGCACCTCTCTGGTATGCATGACAACGAGACCAGGGAAATGCTCGCCGACCTGATCTGGCTCAACGCCGTGATCGCGACCGAACTCATCCAGATCACCGAGAACAGTTCCGCAATCCTCCGGAAAAGCCCGCCTCCCAAGAGCTGCCTCGCCGAGCACAACGAACTCCGGAAGACCGCCCTTGCTATGGCCGAGAAATACCGTCCGGGCAGCATGCTCGCACAGCACCTGCTCAAACACCAGTAACGTTATTGGCGGACCCGGGCATACGTACTACTGATATTCCTGCAGGAACCAGGGTGTACCCTTGCCGCAATCGGATGTCGGCCTGCTCACATGAGAGAAAATACCTGCAGTTCCCCACCCACACATCCCCGCATATCATGACGACGAACGCCATACCCCCCCGCAGCCTGGTCATCCCGGCCTACAACGAGGAGAAACGGGTAACACTTTTCTTTGATTCGATCATCCGGTTCGATGGCGAGCTGATCGTTGTCTGTGACGGGACAGACAATACGGCTGCAATTGTGGACGCCATTGCCCTGCGGCGCCCGGACCTTACTATCCGCTGCCTCCGCTTCGACCACCGCCTCGGCAAGGGTGGTGGTGTGATAGCGGGGTTGAAAGAGGCAACGGCACCTCTTGTAGGGTACGTGGATGCCGACGGTTCGACGAGTATGGAGGAGATGATGCGGCTCTTCTCGTCACTCCCCGATGCGGACGGGGCAATTGGTTCCCGGTGGGTGGCCGGCTCAACACTGATGGTAAAACAGGGGTTTATGCGGCAGGTCGAGAGCCGGGGGTTCAACCTCCTGATACGACTCCTCTTCGGCCTTTCCTATAACGACACCCAGTGCGGGGCAAAGGTCTTTGTGAAACGGGCCATCGATGAGGTTCTTCCACGTATGGTCTCGCGGGGCTTTGAATTTGACGTGGAACTGCTCTGGCGGCTCAAAACTGCCGGGTTCCATGTTGAGGAGATCCCCATCGCGTGGCAGAACAAGGGAGACTCCCGCGTGCAGAAACGGGACATGCTCCGGATGCTCACCGGTCTTTTCAGGATCCGGTTGTACAAGGGACAGGTATGATCCCCTCAACACCGGAAGACCGGAAGAAAGAGGCGTTCCGGCTCTTCGAGGACGGCAGATACCGGGAGTCCCTCCGCTTCTGCCAGGAACTCCTCGAAGGGGGGAATGACCCCGCCATAGAGGTGCTGGCTGCCACCAACCTTTTCCTGGCCGGAAGGCTCGATGATGCCGAGGCCGCGTTCCTCGATCTCGCACGCAAGATGCCGGACTCGTCGTATGTCCACAGTTACCTGGCAAAAGTGCTCGAAGCCCGGGGGGATGAGAGAGCTGTCGCCGAATATGCAACTGCGGTCCACCTCGACCCGGCCAACCAGGACGCCCTCAGGAGCTATGCCGGTTACCTCATCGGGCACAAGGATTACCGGGGGGCCCTGCGGGTTCTCCGCCGCCTTGTCCGGACAGGAAAAAACCCAGGGGATGTCCGGAACCTGATGCGGGCTCTCATCGAGGTTGGTGAGGCGGAGGAGGCGCTTGCCACCCATGGTGTGCTGGGTGAGGGGGCTGAGAAGACGCACGAGTATATCGACGCCCTTGCCGGGTTACAGGACTACCGGGCAGCCGCAGAATCCGCCTGTGCATTATACCATTCGACAAAGGACAAAAAAGTCCTCAGGAAATACCTCGACGCCCTCTCACGGTACGACCTTTCCTCCTCGCTTGATGCCTATGGTTCCCATATCAGCGACAGCCCCGATACGGATATCATCTTCGACTACATCCTGCTCCAGAAATCCAGCGGGAACCTTGTGGCAGCGCTGGAAACAACCCGCCTGCTTCTCGCGGGGTCGGGCGATCCTGCCCACCGGCTGCTCGAATGCGACCTCCTTGCCGAAAGCGGGCAGGATACGCTGGCCCTTGCAGCCTATGAACGGCTGATCCGGGACGAGCTTGCGACAAAAAACGATCTGGAACAACTCCGGCACATCCTCAGCAGCTACCGCAGGTTCCTCACAAAACACCCGGATGCAGCCGGGTCGAAGCGGAGGTTCCTCGACATCGTCTCAAAGGACGTGAATGTCGCAAGCCTTTTAGAGACCGCACGCTTCACCCTTGATCTTGGAGAGACACAGGAGGCACGGTCATGGTATTACCGGGCGTACCGGGCTGACTTCCTGACCGGCGGCCTCGAATATGCCCGGTTCCTCATCGACCATGGCGAGGAGCGGGAATGCGAGAAGGTGATGCTCTACATCCTCTCGAATGTCAGGAAGGGATCGGACCTCACCCGCGTCGCGGCAGCCATCGTGGACAAGGAAGGTGGAATGCACCGGCTGAAGCGCCTTATGGCGCAGCTGGTACAGCGGCTCGAGGAACGGCGCACAGCCCTAGATTCCGATGGCCTTGAACTGCTGGCAATGGCCTTTTTCATCACCGCGACTAATGCTCTGGAAGAGGCAGACTACGCAGGCTGCAAGTATCTCTGTCTCTCCGGTATGGACATATTGCCCGCCCCGCCCCGTGCCCTGCACCTTGAGGATTTTCTCCAGCTGGTCCGGGCCTGCAAGGAGCAGACCGCAGCCGACCGTCCTGTTATGCATGCCCGGCCGGTACCGAAGAAACGAGAGGTAATCCCCGTTACCCGCGTGCTGACAGACCTGCTCGGCCTGACTGAGCAGGAGCAGAAGATTGTGGAGTTCCTGCGGTCCCACCGGAAGGCAACCGAGATGGACCTGCGCAAGGTGCTGGGAACGCGGCGGGTAGGGGGACTCGTGAATATCCTTATTAAAAAGGCAGCGGATCAGGGGATGTCGCTGATAGAAAAGAAAGGGGTGGGGGAGGAGGGAGAGATCTATGAATACACCGGAACCTGAACGGATGGACACAAAGAAACTTGAGAGCATCAATATCATCAACGCTCTCCGGCGGGGTACGGTACCGGCCGGCGGCCTGGAGCGGATCGCAGTCGGTCTCGATATCGAGGAAGGAGTCATCGCAAAGCAGTTTGATTACGTGGCACAGGGGGGTGGAGACACCAAGTTCATCCGGGGGGAGTACGGGAGCGGCAAGACATTCCTTGTCGCCCGTTCCCTCGAGATCGCCCGGGAGAAGGGATTTGTCACCTCCCATGTCGTCATCTCCTCGTCGGCTCCGTTGTATAAGGTAAAGGGCATCTACCAGCAGGTCTGTGCCGGCCTCAGGACCCGCGAGGAAGAGCACGCGATCAAGACTATCGTCGACAACTGGCTCTTTGCCATCGAGGAAAGGCTCCTCTCGGTAAGCGGGAACAATCTCGCGGATGCAGCACTCGAAGAGGCGACCGGCCGGGAGATCGAAGCTGCATTGTCGGGAATCTCCGAGATGAACTCGGCACTTGCGGCAGCACTCCGCACCTATTACAAGGCAAACAATGCCGGCGACTTCCAGCTGGCGCAGGCTGCACTCGGATGGCTCTCGGCCGAGCCCAATATCGGCCGGGACTTCAAGCAGAAGGCAGGGATAAAGGGAGACATCGACGATTCTATCGCCTTCCTCTTCCTCCGGGGCCTCGTTGCGGTCATCCACGGCGCCGGTTACAGCGGCCTTGCGATCGCGGTCGACGAGATGGAGACCACGCAGGGGCTCCAGCGCAGCCAGCGGGAGAAGGGTTACCACACGCTGGTCCAGATCATCGATGCCCTGGACCGGGGCGATATGCCACGCTGTTACTTCCTCTTCACCGGGACACCTGCCCTGTATGACGGGTCGCGGGGTATCCGCTCGGTCCCCCCGCTCTACGACCGGATCAGCATTGTCCAGAGCGACCAGTTCAAGAACCCCCGCCAGCCCCAGATCGTGCTTGCGAAGTTCGATGCCGCCAGGCTCGAACACGTTGCACTCAAGGTAGTAGACGTGTACGCACAGGCCTATTCCGAGCCGGACCGCGAACGGATCTCCCACCGCTTTATCCGGGCGATGATCAAAAAGATCACAACGCGGTTCGGCGGGAGGGTGGACGTGATCCCGCGGATATTCTTAAAGGAGTTCGTTGATATGCTCGACAAGTGCGAGCTCTACGAGGACTACAACCCGTGGGATGGCTACGAGTTCGATGCAGATCACCTCAGGGGCGAACTCAAACGCGAGGAGGAGGCCGTGATGGTGGTGAAGTTCTGAACCCGGAACATTTCGCAGCTATTAAAGGATGCAAGGGACAACCTGTGCATATGCGGTGGGTGGTCCTTCTTGCACTGGTACTGGCTTCCTGTTGGATCTGCCTGCCCGTTTCGGGACAGCAGGACCTCACGATCACCGCCAGTCCCGCCCAGGCATATGTCGGTGACACCATCATCCTGAACGGCACCGTCACCGGCATCAACACTATTGCGGTCTACCTCTTTGTCATGGGACCAGACCTCGACCCCCGCGGGGTATCGCTGGAAAACCTCAACATTGCCGCAGGACGGGGCCTCTTCACAACGGCGCCGGTCTTTATGAACAACGGCACATGGACCTATACCTGGGACACCTCCGTAATTGTCGGCACGCTCAGGCCGGGCAATTACACGGTCTATGTAGTCAGTTCCCCCCTGGACCGGCTGAGATTCAATAACCAGGAATATGCGGTTGCACCGGTCAGTTTCGCCCCGGCAAAGGCCTCACCGCCCGAGACCCCGATCTCCCCTGTGGTGCCGGTTGCCGCGCTGGGTATTGCAGGGATTGTTTTCTGTATGGCCGGCATAAAGCGGAAATAATTTTATTTTCAGCAATCCCGATCGGTTATTGCATCAAATCCTGATGCACGAGAATCAACCGGACTTTCTCCGAAATTTTACGGCCAGATTCCTGTTAAAAAAATCCCCGCTTTAGCCCAGACCTGGTGCCGTACACGGATGCGGGGGGGTCGGGCGGGTACATTTACCGTTGCGGCCTGCTGTTCACGGTTTGACATTTCATTCTGGGGCATACCTATTTTCAGTCGAAAAAAACGGGAATGTTCCGGTCGTTTTGGGATCTTTTGCACAGGAGACAGAGTGTCCGGATTACATTTGTACCCATGCGACCCCCTCCATGATACTCTTATTTTGGAGCGGATTTTCAGGATTTTTACGTCGTTAAATTTGCTTAATGTAAAATTATGATGATGTGGGGGGTCGCATGGGTACATTTGTTTCTGCCGCCAGGTCTCTCTACACAAATGGTGTCGGCAGGGAATGTAAAAGGGTTATTTTAATAATGGTTTACGAAAGCAAGGGGGCCGGGTTAGCTGAACCCTGAGGAGGGGGGCGTCGGTCCGATAAAACCGATACCGAAGTACTATTGAAAAGAGAATTTTATTATAATTCCCGTCTGACTTTCACCGACTGCGCATGGGCATACAGCCCCTCAGCGGTCGCGATAGTCTCCACAACGTCCCCGATGGCCTCGAGACCATCCCGGTCGATCATCTCGACCGACGCCGTCTTGCAGAAGTGATTGACATCGAGACCGGAGTACATCTTCGAGTAGCCTGCTGTCGGGAGGCAGTGGTTGGTGCCGACCGCGTAGTCCCCGCAGGCTACCGCGGAGTATTTGCCGACAAAGATGGCGCCGGCGTTCTTCACCTTCGTGACAACCGAGAGCGGGTCGGCGACCTGGATCGAGAGGTGTTCGGGGGCAACGACATCCGAAGCTGCACAGGCTTCATCGATATCGGCAACAATGGTATAGCCGGAGTTTTTGAGGGCCTGCACGATGATCTCCTTCCGCGGAGCTTCGGCTACCATCTTCTCAATCTCCTTCCCGACTTTTGCCGGGAGCGTCTTGTCGGTGGTGATGAGGATGCAGGCGGCGTTCGGATCGTGCTCTGCCTGGGCCAGTACATCGGCGGCAACAATGCGGGGGTTTGCCGTGCTGTCGGCAATGATCCCGATCTCGCTCGGGCCTGCCGGGAAGTCGATCTCGGCATGCTCCCGGAGCATCATCTTTGCCAGGGTGACGTAGATATTGCCGGGGCCGACGATCTTCTGGACCGGGCGGATGGATTCCGTGCCAAGCGCCATCGCGGCAATGGCCTGGGCACCTCCGGCGCTGTAGATCTCGGTGACGCCCGCAATATCGAGGGCGACAAGGGTCAGGGGCTTGATCGGCGGCGGGGAACAGGCACAGACCTCTTTCACGCCGGCGACCCATGCCGGGACCGCACACATCAGGGCGGATGAGGGATAGGCAGCCCGCCCGCCGGGAACATAGATACCGACCCGGTTGAGTGCCGTGGTCTTCATGCCTAAAACGATGCCGGGCTCCATCTCCTGCAGCCAGAGGTCTTTTGGCTTCTGGAGCTCGTGGAAGCGCTCGATCCGGGCATGCGCCTCGACGAGGGCTTCGATCACTTCTACATCGACCTCATCGTAGGCCGCTTCGCGCTCTTCCTCGGAGACCGCGATATCGGTCAGTTCCACGTATTTTTTTGCCAGGTCACGGAGGGCCGCATCCCCCTCGTTCTGCACCCTCCCGATGATCTCCGTGACGGTCGTGCGTGCATCCTCAAGGCTGGTTTTCCGGGCCCCGAGCCATGCATCAATCCCGACTTCCTTCCACATAGTGCGAATATCTTCGGCAGGAAAGGTTGTTAAGGTTTCGCCTGAACGAACCGTCGCGACGGTTGAGGTGTCGTCCGAAAGGATGCAAAGTATCCGCAACTTCCAAAGAATCGGGCAATGCGGGATTCCGGGGGATGAAGATGCGGCTCCAATGGGTACGTTGTTCGCAGGCACTATCATATCAGAATGAAGCGGGTCGGACGGAAACCGGGGATGACCAGAATTTTTATTTTCCCGGCACGTACCTGATACGTGATGGACCCACACCATGAGGTAAAACTGAAAAGTACTGAAGAACAGCCATTGTACGAACGGGTATTCGAATCCGGCCTCTGGAGTTCCCGGCTTATCGTTCTCCTTGCAGTCATCTTCGGGACGATCAGTGCGATGCTGCTCTTCATCTCCGGCTCGGTTGAGATCATCTCGAGCGTTGCCCACTCGGTTTCCCTTACCAACGCTGAGATCGACTATACTGCGCTGCTCAGTGGCATCATCGGAGGCGTAGACCTCTACCTTATCGGCATGGTGCTCTTAATCTTCAGTTTCGGCATCTACGAGCTCTCGATCTCCAAGATCGATATCGCCCGGAGCTCGGAGTCCTATCACACACTCCTTGAGATCTCCAGCCTCGATGACTTGAAAAACAAGATCATCAAGGTCATCATCATGGTGCTTATCGTCAGCTTCTTCCAGCGGGTGCTCTCGATGAAATTCTCCGGATCCATGGACATGCTCTTCATGGCAGTCTCGATCGCCGTCATCTGTATCGGGGTCTACTTCCTCCAGAAACTCAAGATGTGAATTCATTCTCCCTTAATTTCCGGTTCCTTTTTAAATCCAGCCATAAGGGCTATTGCCCCAGAAAGCGCACATGGGAATGTCAGAACGTGATATTATGGGCAGTCCCTACCTGAACAATGATGAATCCATCATCCTTTCAACACACGACGTTATCATCAATTCTGTACCGGCAGAAATGATACTCACCAGCCATCGCCTGATGCTGGTCGATACCACCCACAAAAAAATTCTCCCGCAGGACATCCCGTTTTCGGCCATCGAGACCGTGACTATCGGAGAGAATTCCGGCAATAATCCCGTCCTCGCACTATCGGTTGCCACGCCGGATGGAACCCGTCAGCCCCTGGCAGTGGTCTTTCCGGTCCAGGTGAGGGCAAAACGGGAAGGGGAGCGCGACGAGTGGGCGGCGCGGCTCAAGGAATTCTGTGTTTCCGTGCAACAAACCTCCGGGATTGTGCCCCTCGACCTTGCCCCGCCATGGGTTCCCGGCCCGATACCCGAGGGATCGGAAGAGGATACCGGTGCCGAAGTCGTCCGTCCGGGTACGAGGTTTAAGGGCCTGCCGCTTTCCCAGCGGAAAAACCGTGCCGGGAACTCTTCAAAAACCCGGTTGGTCATAGCAGCTGCTGCGGTCATCGTGATTATTATCGCGGTCATTTTTGCGATCACGGGGTATGCACCTCCTTTAACCGGCAGTGCTTCACTTCCTCCTGCACCAACCCCGACTCCGGCAATCACTGCGGGTTCAACCCCCATCCCCACAACGGTCCCGACCGTGGTGCCCACCCCGACTATTACGGCTACACCGGCACCAACTGCGTCCGAAACCCCCAAACCGTTCAGCCTTATCCCCCAGAACGGGGTGTGGGTCCGGGTGAAGTATGATGGAAATTATACCGGAGAGGTCGGTGCACCGGGGCGGTTCAAGATCGTTTCAGCTTCCGGTAACCAGTTCTTCCAGATTCCTGCCAAAGACGAAACCGTTGCGGCAACGATCCAGAAGGGAGATAATTCAGGAAACCCGCTGACCATTGAATTCTATAACAACGGGGAACTGGTGAAAACCGGGACTGTCACTGCTCCGAAGGGGACACTTACCATAAATGTCAATCTCAAGACAATTACCGCGACGGTTACACCCACGCAAAGCCCGGTCGTGAGTGCGACCACATCATCCTGATTTTTTTATCGTCATTCCATCGGTATGATCGCGGAGATCCTCATCCCTATAATGCGTCTCCCTGAGGGAGAACAGCTACGATGATTATGAGTCTGCCCATCCCTGAACCCGCAGGAAACTCCGGCAGACGCACAAGAGATCACCTAAAAAGCATATCTTTGAGAAGAACACAGTGATGAGAAGGAACGTCTATAATCACAAGGCAGCATGACCGGCCCCTACTTACACCACGGAGAATCCATTATCCTGACAACGGACAGGGTTAGTCTTGACACTATCCTGTACGATGCGATGCTCACCACCGAGCGCCTGATCCTCATCGACAGCCGGTACTCCCGGTTCGAGCCGGTCACAATCCCGCTCTCGGCTATCATCTCTGTCAGGAGGGGCAAGGCCGCAACAGGAGAGCCGGTTATCATCCTGTCCCTATCAGAACCGGGTTCTCCGGATACCCGGACAAAAAATATCCTCTTTTCCCAGCAACCCATGGAAAACCGCACACCGGACCGGGACCAGTGGGTCAAAAAATTCATCGAACTGGCCGTATCCGACCGGGAAGCGCACCGCAGTGAGCCCACCCCGGCCACAGAGCAGAAAAATCGCCTGATTCCATCGATCCGTCGCTGGGTGGCTCCTGATAGGATCGGGCCCCATGCAAGGCCTGTCCAGCCCCGTAACGAGACTGCCGGGGTCCAAATCAGCCCGGAAGAGCCGGAGCAACCGGAAGCTGCTGATGCGAAGCAGGTTGATGAACCTGAATCCGTCATCGTGCGGGATACTGAGGGTCCGGGTAATGATCTTGCCAGTGCGGAAATACCACCAGCCATTATGGCAGAGGGAGAGACCACGGGACCATTGCCCACCAGGGATCTGACCCCTGTTCGCGCTGAAGCGGTGCAGCAACCTCAGGACTCCCTGGCACGGTCGATCCTTGTTGCCCTTGAATCTTTCAAAGCCAGTTCGGATCAAGAGGAAATCCCCCAAAGCGGACGGTCTCCCGATACGCCGATCCGTCTGACATCCCCGTTATCGGAGGTGATAAGACCGGTGTCTGTCCATGATGACAACAAGGAGAATCCGACCATGGATTCACCGGATGTGCCAGTATCAGGGAACCTGACACCTGCCGGCAATGACGACCCGGCCAACCCGGTCCGTACTACATCCGTTCTCCCGGAGATTCCCCATCATACGGAGGTTCCTGAAACGGCAGTGGAACCACTTCCTGAAGATGCAGGACGGGAGACGGGGGAAACGGAAATTTCCCCGGTTATCGTGGTACCGCCGGTTGCTGAACCACTGCAGGAAACACTACCGGTATCCACCGGAAACGACGGTTTCAGACAGCCACGTGATGAACCATCCGGGCTGTCCCATTCCCCAAAGGAAAACGCTCCGTCCCCGGTTTCCGGTGCACACCCGCTTCTCATCGGAAGTGGCATTGTGCTGTGCCTTATCCTGGTAATAACGGGAATCCTCTTCCAGCCCGGGTTACTGCCACAGAACCACGGTCCGGATACCGTCCCCACTACCGTTCTGACTCCCGTTCCGGAGGTAAACGTAACAAGGCCTTCAGCCATCCCGCAGGAGGGAGTCTGGATACGGATTGTCTCATCAGGATATTTCACCGGGCAGGTTGGCAACCCGGGATTCTTAAAACAGATATCCGGTTCCGGTGAAAGGTTTTTCACCGTGGTCAGGAACGACGACCTCGTCAAGGTATCGGTAGAGAAACAGGAGAACTCGGGCAGCGAACTGCTGGTTGAAATTTACAAGGACGGAACGATGATAAGTTCGCGCTCGGTTAATGCACCGATGGGAGCAGTTGACCTGCTCATCGATCCTGCGACGGGAAAGGCGCCGGGAATAACAACCACGGCACCCACAACCGGGAACGAAACCATCTCAAATCGCGGCCAGATCGGATACTATTGATCCTGTTGTATACCGTCGCTGCCAGCTGCTTCTCGCTTGGTATAACCCGAGCATTAATTACCCGATCCTCCTGATGTACTGGTACGATGCGTATTGATACAGGTATTCATATGAGAGGTGGTGTCATCACCGAGCGGGACGCGGATTACTGCACGGTCCGGCTCCGGGCCCCGGCGGGAATCTTTACCGTGGACCAGCTGCGGGGGATTGCCACCCTGGCAAAGAAATACGGCAAAGGGGAGGTACATAGCACCACCCGCCAGACACTGGAGATCCCCCATGTCAGGGGAGAGTCCCTAAAAAAACTTGCTGCGGCACTCGATAAGAACGGGACGCCAATCGGATCGGAAAAGGATGAGATTGTCAACATCATCGCCTGCCCGGGGACCGACCGGTGCAAGTATGCCAATATCGATACCATCAGCCTTGCAACAAAGATCGATGCTAAACTCTTTGGCAAGGTGATGCCGGTCAAGATGCGGATTGCCATCGCCGGCTGCCCGAATGCCTGCACAAGCCCGATGCTCAACGAGATAGGTATTATCGGCAGGGTCAGGCCGCTCCGCACGCAGGAGCGGCTCTGTACCGGTTGTGGTTCCTGCGCCCAGTACTGCAAGGAATGTGCCATCAGGATCAAAAACGGCATTTCCGTCCTTAATGATGAGAAATGCGTCCAGTGCGGGGTGTGCATCCGCTCGTGCCATTTCGACCTCCTCAAGGCAGAACACAGCCATTACCTCATCACGGTCGGGGGAAGACGCGGACGGCACCCGAAAATCGGGCGCAGTCTCCTGACCGTCGAGACCGAAGAACAGGTGCTGTTCGTGATCGAGAAGATTGTCGACTGGGTGTACCGCCGGGCATGGAGCGGCCGGCTCCTCTCCGAGCAGCTGGACGAGATCCATTTCGAGAAGTTCCGGGAGGAGATTATGCAGAAGGTGCCCGAAGCGAAACCGGTGCAGGAAGCGGGGAGCCGGACACGGATGGAAGTGTAAGCAGAGGAATTTTTTTCTTTGCACAGTAGTAACCAGACTTTCCTTTTAAAAAAAAGAAGGGCGAGAGCTATTTCCGCTAAACCCCCCGCAGGGTATGGGATTATTCGCCACGGTAACAGCACCTTTTTAAAAACCAAAATTAAAAAATCCCACCGGTCCTCCGGAATGAGGAGGCCGGCCGGGCATCTGACAAGTGTGTCTCGTTGAAAAAAATTGACTGAAAGGAATTAGATCTTCTTGTACAGGTTGCCGTACACGACCACGCCTTTCTTCTTCTTGTGGCGCTCACCCATGTCGCCGATGAAATGGGCAAACATTGCCTTGGTGCCGTCGACTTCGAGCTCGACTTCGCCAACAGGCTTATAGCCGGGCATCATGACATCGATGGAGCCGAAGACGTAAATCGTACCCTCGACCATCTGTCCGCCGATCTTGCTCTTGGCATTGCCCTTGATGATGACCTTGCCGCCTTCGGCATGGGTCATGACATGGACATCGCTGTCGCCGTTGATGACGATCTCGCCGCCAAGCATGTACATCCCGGTGTCCGATCCGGCACTGCCCTTTACAAGGATCTTCCCGCCGGACATGCCTCTCCAGTCGCCGCGGTAGGCAGCACCGAGGTAGTTGCCGGCATTGCCTTCGATGGTCAGCTCGCCGCCCTTCATGGCGGTTGCAGCGAACGCACCGACATCGCCCTTGGCAAGGATCTTTCCTCCCTTCATCCAGGCTCCGACATACTGGTCGGTCGAGCCCTCGATGACCATCTCTCCGGCGGTCATCTTAAAGCCAAGGTACTTGACTTTCTTCACATCGCCCTTGACAACGACCTTGGTGTCAGCGGCGGTCGCACCTGCGCTTCCGCTCACTTCGAAGTACTTGCCGAGGGTTGAGGGGTTGTTGCCCTCGAAGACGGGGAGATCTGCGATCTGGGTTGCCGTCTTGCCGGCGAATGCATCGGGGGAGATGGTGTCAGCCTCGAGATACAGTGCGGGGGCGTTTTTCATGGTAATGGTTACAGTTTCCATCTTCTCCACCTCAGTTGGTTGCATCCACCTCAAGGGCGTACGGGTTCGGGACAAAGTGGTGCCCGAGTGCTTCGTAGTTGTTCTGCGTCATGCTGTAGTACTTGACGAACTTCTCGTTGATGTCACGCATGACCTGCGGGTTCTCCCGGGTCTTGACATTGACCCAGAGGGTGCGCTTGTGGCCGTTCGATATGATATCGCCATTGCTGACAACCTGCACGCCGCTCTTGAAAACAGCTGCGCAGCGGCTGAATGCCTTTTCGATATCTTCGGGGTCTGCAACCGGCTTGTCCGGGTTGAAGTTGTAGACTGCTACATCGGCATCCATGCCGGGTTTCAGGCCGCCGCACATGGAACCAAGGCCGAGGCACTTGGCCGGACCGGCACGGGTCATCTGTGCGAGCTCGTAGAGCGAGATCTCGCGGTCGAGGGCGCCGATGCTGGTCTGCGAGAGGACCTTGTCCTTGTGCTTGAAGGCGTTGATCTGGGTTTCCCGGGCCTTCTTGCTCATGAGCCACTTGATGACGCGGGGGTACCGGGTGAACGGACCAGCATTCGGGTGGTCGGTGGTGATGTAGCAGCGCATCGGGTCCTTCATCATCAGCGGGATCTCGAGGCCGATTGCCCACTGGATCGCACAGACCGAGATTGACGGACTGTAGATGTACGGAACGACACCGGCTGCGGTCTCAAGCTCGACATCGACGTTCGCCCACTTCAGGTGGTTGAGACCGTGGAGGTGGTGCTCGAACGGGCCATCGGCGGTCATCGTGGTTGTCTCGTCGAGGGTGACGTTCCCGGTATCGATGGTGAGGTTCTTGTTCTTGTTAACGTAGTCCGTGACTTCCTTGGCCTTGGACTCGAAGTCACCCCAGTTGGTGCCTCCGTAGGAGTGGAACTGGGTGTGGGTGAGGTGCATCACGGATTCACGGCCAAACTTGTTCTTGGCTTTCATACCCTCGGCAAGCCTCAGCGTGTCGAGCGTGGTCTCGTAGCATCCGGGGTTCCCGAGGTTGTTCGGGTGGATGTGCATTGAGTGCGGGAGACCGAGATACTCGTTTGCCTCGATAAGACCCTTGACGATTTCTGCGGGAGTGATGTCGAAGTACGGGACAGGGTCGTTGACGGTGAGACAGTTCAGTCCCCATGCCCATGCCTCGGTGCCGCCGGGGTTGACAACCTTGACGGCATAGCCCTTGGTCACGCGGAGGAGCCAGGCGATGTAGGCTGCGGTGTTCTCGATCTCGTGGTTCTTGAGATATTCAAGAACGAACCAGTTGTTGCCAAAGACCGGGAATGCGGCTTCATCGATGATGGGGGTGTCGCGGATCTCTTCGTGCACGTGGCGGGAGAAGAGCGGGGGCATTGCGGCTTCCATCGCGGTGGTGTAGCCCATCTTTGCGTACTCGTAACCGGTCTTGAACGTGGTCGGGATAGATGCCCCGCCGCCCATCCGCTCCATGCCCTTTGTTGGCGTGCAGCTGAAGAGCTTGTCCTCGGGCCTGTAGATACGGCCAAGGTTGACTTTGGGTCCTGCAATGTGGGCGTGGATCTCCACGGCGCCTGCCATGACGGTCTTGTCCTTGGCGTCGATGACCTTTGCAGAGGATCCGACCTTGTCAACGATCTTTCCGTCTTTTATTGCGATATCCTTCTTGTCGCCTTTGATGCCCTGCACCGGGTCAAAGACGTGGCCGTTCTTGATGATATATTCAGACATGTTATGCTACCCCCTTGATCTTTTTTAAGCGGTCGCGGACTTTAAGGAGGAACTGCTCATCGGTGAGCATGCCTTCTGGCGGCTCGACAACCTTGCGGCAGTCAATCGGGACATTGTCCATGCGGTAACAGTTGCCGCCACATTCGACACCGTTGAAGGCAACGGGGACGTGGAGCTTGGATACTCCGGAGGTCGGGGTCAGGTGCGGGTCGATACAGACCGAGGGGACCTTTGCAATCTGCTTGACAGCGCTGATTGGGAAGTGAGCACCGGGGTCGCTGCCGATGGTGAACATGGCATCCACTTCGCCGCGGACGAGGAGATCGATCGAGCTCGAGTCGCCCGGGTTATAGCGGGCAAAGCCGCGGGTGAGGTCAACGGAATACGGGAACCCGAACTGCCAGGCAAAGACTTCCCCGGAGCCGGTCACATTGTAATGGCCCCGCATGGGCATGATCGAGAATTTCGTGTACTCGTTGAGGTCTTTTGTAACAGCAATCGCTTCGTCGATGTTATGGTTTTTGGAAAGCGACTGGGTTACTCCCATACCAAAGAAGATGATACCGAACCGGCCGCTCTTCATGATATCGGCCACTTCACGGATCTTCTCTGCGGGGATACCGGCAACGACATCGGGAAGCCACTCGCCCTTGAAGGCAACACGGAGTGCGTTTAAGAGCTCATAGTCCCTGCCCTGCTCGATCTGCAGGTGGATGTCAGCCATCTTGGCGGTGTCGGTGCAGCGGGGGTCAACGACAACCATTTTACGGCTCATCTGTCCCTTGCCGGTGAAGAAACCACGCGGGAAGATGGAGTACCGGGACATGTGCCGGGGGTGGGCGTGCGCCGGGTTGCATCCCCAGAAGATGACACGGTCGGCACGGTTCTTGACCTCACCAAGCGTGCAGCTCGGGAGACCGATGTCCTGCACGGCAATCAGGGTGGTGCCGTGGCAGACGGCTGCGGTGTTGTCGCAGCAGGCTTTCGAGATCTCGGCGATCTCGTTCCCCACGCTCTGGGCCTCGCAGTTGGTGGAGGACCAGCCGTACATCAGGGGCTTCTTTGCCTTTGCCAGCATCTGGGCAGTGTACTCAGCTGCTTCATCGTAAGAGATGTCCTTCCAGCTGCCGTCGGCCTGGCGGAGGCGGGGCTTGGTGACCCGGTCGCTGGACTGGGAGTGGAGGAACTTCTCGGTGCCGATGACACAGGCATTTGCTACTTCGAGGAGCTTCTTGCCGTCATCGGAGACAACGACTTCAACATCGTCGCAGAGTGTCCCGCAGAACGGGCAGATGACATCAGTGATGGTCTTGGTCATCCTACCATCACCCCGCACTGCTTCTGGACAAGCTCGATACCGAGGAGGACAGGCTCGTTGATTGCGACCTCGACCTTGACCGGGGTGCCCTTGAAGGTCGGCATGCCGGTGGAGTAGGTGTTGGGGCTGACAATCGAGTTGGCCCACGGACCCATGGGGATGAAAGCTACACCCGGGTGGGGTCCCTGCGTGGCTTCGACAGCTTTGACGACGACGCTGCCGTACTCACTCGTGACCTTCACGTTGGTGTTCTTCCATGCACCGAGTTTCTTTAAATCCTCGTGGTCCATCTCGATGATGCCACAGGCAGTGCGGTAATAGGGCTTCTCCTTGCCGCCCTCGATCGCAACCCCCTGCTGGATAGTCCTGCCGGAGATCAGGTTAACAGAAATTGACTTTGCCATAGTATTCCTCGCTTTCAGGCCTCGGTCGGGATCATCTCTCCCTTGCCGGAGAGGCGGATCACATCATACGGGCAGGCATTCACGCAGACACCGCAGCCGGCGCAGAGCTCAGCCTTGACATCGAGGTGGATGGACTTACCGTTACGGACTGCATAGATCTTCTCCTTGGTAGCGGGGTCGACCGTATACAGTTCGAGTGCATCAACCGGACATGCAACGACACAGTTGCCACAACCGGTGCATTGCTCCATGTTAATATGTACAGAAAACGCCATGCGTATCACACACTTGTCGTCGTAAGTTCTAGGTTGCTTTGCAGGTTAGTTAAAGGTTTCTAAATTTGCAAATGATTAATTTTAGCAGGTTAAGTTAACAAAAAAAATTGTTATGACCCTGATGGTTAACTCTCACCGTAAATATATTCCCGGAACAGGTAAATCAGCTCCAGCGCCGGATTGTAAAAAACTGGCCGTATTTTCAAAACAAGGATTTTTTTTAATGGATCTGATTGCAAAATATGACTATTTCCATACTGGTATGCACAATACTGTTCGCGGAACAAAATCTGATTTTGAACAAAATAATCGGCGCGGCCGGACCCGGGTTTATTACATGCCAGACCGGATCCTGCCGGTCTCTCCGGTTTCGTATCCACCCAGCCGGCCGAGGATCCCGCTGAATACGGGTGAGCGGATCGCTTCTATGAGTGCCACGAGGCGCGGGTCACCTGCATGATCCCTGCGGAATGCCAGCTCGTACCGTTCATGCGCCACCGGTACAAAGGAAAGCCCAAGTGCCTTTGCGGCACTGTACACACACATGCCGGCATCCGCCTCGCCGCTTTTCACGGCAAGGGCGACTGCGATGTGGGTGGTAACTTCCCGCTCGTATCCCGGGATGGTGGAAGGGTTGATCCCCGTTTTCCTGAGTTCATAGTCAAGAAGCATCCGGGTGCCGGAACCTTTCTGCCGGTTAATGATCGAGTGCCCGGGCAGGTCGCGGAATGCAAGGCCATCCCGCGATACGACCCCCTGCTGACGTTCCGCAATGCAGACAAGGTCCACGTCAGTTCCGGGCAGGTACTTTTTGAGGTATGAGGTGTTGTAACTCCCGTCATCTGCGAGCAGGTGGGTCGGCGCTGCGTGGCACTCGTCTTTTTTCAGGGCAAGGATGCCCCCCATGCTGCCAGCGTGCGTGGAGAGCAGCGTGATACCCTGCGGGCGGATGATGTCGGCGAGGTAGTCGATTACCGGGTCGTGGCTGCCGGTGATGAGCAGTGCTCCCGCTGCGTCAGTTGCGGGTACCATCAGCCGGGCATCCACCTCCCTGCCAGCATCGAAGCCTTCCGATTCCCGCGGGACACGGAGATACGCATTAGCCCTGATACCGCTCATCTGGACGCCCGCACCCTTGGACTGGGGAGAGACCACCCAGCGACTTCCCACCCGCCCGAGCGTGCAGAGCACGAACTCGTCTGATCCAATCTCTTTTGCCAGTGAGGTGGTGATCTGCGCCGGGATGCGATCGGGTTCCGGGACATACATCCCGTAGTTCCGGAGAAACGGGAGAACGATCTCCCGGAGGACCGTGAGAGCCGAGAGCGGGTAGCCGGGCAGTCCGAAGACCGGTTTGTTGCCGATCCTGCCGATGATGACCGGTTTACCGGGCTTGATGGCAACGCCATGGACGAGCACCTCGCCAAGTCCCGCGATCACGTCTGCGGTGAAGTCCCGGGTGCCGGCCGAAGAACCGGCAGAGACGATGACGATATCGTTCTCCTTTGCTGCACGGGCTATGGCATCGTGGATCTTCTCAGGCTGGTCCTCGACAAACGGGTACCGGGTGCACGTTGCTCCCGCTGCACCAAGCATGGCCTTTGCCATTACGGTGTTACTCTCCACAACCTGCCCGGGCTTCGGGCGGGTACCGGCCGGGACAAGCTCGCTTCCTGTAGGGACAAGTCCCACCCGCACCGCGATAACCTCCGGGTGCGTGATGCCGTATGTGGCAAGGGCCCCGGTCTCGTGTTCCCGGATCCGGTGGGCGGTGGGCATCACCATCTCTGACTCGGCGAGGTCTTCCCCGGCCGGGCGGACGTGTTGCCACGGGGCTGCCGCCTTCCGGATAGTATATCTCCCGTCCGCCTCCCAGACATCCTCGATCATGATGACCGCATCATATTCCTGCGGTACCACGTTGCCGGTATTGACCCTGGCAGTTCTGTCGAGAGTTACGGGGTGCTGCTCGGAAGCCCCTTTCGTCTCGGCGCTTACCACCGCGATCCCGTCCATGGCCGAGAGATGGATCTCCGGCACCGAGTAGCGGGCAAAGACCGGCCCTGACGTGATCCTGCCGGCCGCTTCTTCCAGCGGCACCTTTACGGTTGAAGGTCTGCAGGGAAACTCGCGGGAGAGCAGGGCAAGGGCATCGTCCAGCGTGATAACCGAGAGGTAGCGTTTTACCACAGGATCACCTCGACATCGCTGCCCTGCTCGAACCCTTCGGCTCCTGCCGGGATACGGACGAGCCCGTCACTCCGCACAAGGGTATTGAGGAGCCCGGATTTGCCAAAGAGGGGTGTTGCAATACCGTTCTCCAGTTTGACGCGGACATACTCCTCCCTGCCGCGCTGGGAGGGGATATTGACAGCAAGGGTCGCTTTCGCCGTCCGCTGGAGGGGAGTCGGGATCCCGAGCATCCGGTCGAGGAGCGGCCGGACGATGGCGATGAGAACGACAAAGGCAGAGGCAGGGTGTCCCGGGAGGCCGAAGACCGGTTTTCCGGCAATCCGGCCGATTATTGTCGGCTTGCCCGGGGCAATCCCAATCCCGTGGACGAGCACTTCGCCTAAGGCAGCGATGGTGCCGGCTGTCATGTCACGGTCATCCTTGGAACTCCCCCCCGACAGGAGGACGACATCACATTCCGACACAGCCCGGGCAAGGACCGCCTCAAAGACCTGCCGTTCGTCAGGTATGATCCCGTAGAGCCGGGGAACACAGTTATAATCCGCAAGATAAGCAGCGAGCATGGGGGCATTGGCATCCCGCACCTGCCCCGGCCCGGGAACCACCGTAGAAGGTACCAGTTCGTTGCCGGTGGAGATGATCCCGATAACCGGCTTTTTTGCCACCATGACATCAGCACAGCCGCATGCTGCCAGAACGCCGGCATCCTGCGGGGAGATCCTCCGGCCTGCAGGAAATACCGGCTCGCCCGATTTGAAATCCTCGTCATGCCGGAGAACATTTTCACCATAAGAGACCGCTTTTTTCACGAGCACCGTATCCGCTGCCTCTTCAGTATATTCCACCATCACGACCGCGTCGGCCCCTTCCGGCAGGACCCCTCCGGTCGGAATATAGGAGCAGGTGCCCGGAGCAAGAAAGACCTTTTTGTCATGCCGGCCCATGGCAATCCTCCCGGTACACGGGAGGAGAGCCGGGATCGCATCGCCGGCTCCTGAAGTATCCGCTGCCCGGACCGCGTACCCGTCTACAACGGAACGGTCAAACCCGGGGATATCCGTATCAGCGGTAACTGGAGCGGCAAGGATCCGTCCGGCCGCGGTTTCGACCGGGACCATTTCCGTCACCGGTTCCGGGGAGATCCCTATGACGGTGGCTACAGCCTCCGCTACCGGGATAATTTTCAGGAACCTGCTCATTTGAAGCAGCCCAGCTGGCAGCTCCGGATCTTGATCCGGTTTTTCGTGCAGTATTCACCGACTGCACTCCGGGAGACCTTCGCTTTCTCTGCAATGATAAATGCCTGTGGGCAGGTGATTGTCTCCCCGATTTCCGCTTCCTGTAACGCTTTTTTTATCTTGTCGTCACTCATGGTAATTCATATTTTGTTTACTTCTTTCTTGGGTATACCTGTTGTGGAATGTGCTTGATCAGGATCTCCCGCACCTGCTGATCCCGCTCGTACGAAACCTGCCAAGGTTTTTCTTACCTCCCGTAAAAAAAATTCCGGCAAGGGGAAATTTTTCCCGGATATCTGAAAATACCCCGTGAATTAAAAACACGTCGGGGGGCATACACGATCATGGTAACAAAAAGACTGGATATAACCGGCCCTGTCAGTCCATTCTGCCTGATGAAGGTCAAAAAAAAAGCAAAGGCTTTATTGCCGTCCGATGAATTGATCATTACCTGCGATAATATTCCCGCTGCAACCACGCTGATCCCCCGGATTGCCCACGGAGAGGGTATGACGGCGGATGCGCACCGGATCTCCCCCGTCTGTTGGGAAATCACCCTCACAAGAACCTGATGTTGCAGGTGAGCAAAGGCAGGACCGGACACATGAATGCGAATTTTTTCCTTCTCTCAAGTCCTGTCCCTGTCGAACGCCTCTCGTGGATCGAGGAGTGCCTCAAGTTCTTCTTTGTCCAGCTTTATCCTGAGACCCTGATGCACCAGAAAACAACTGAGAGCCCGGTCTTTACTTTTTTCCTGACAGGCGATGCACTGTACAGCCTCGGGGATCCCGAGACCCTGCAGGTCTGGAACATTATCCTCTCATTCACCCCGGTCCGGATTGTCTGCGACCGGCAGGAACTGGATCTGCGAGGGATTGGTATCGGGCCGCTCAAGATGAAATACCCGGACCAGGTTGCCGACACCAGCAGTCTTGCTGCTGACGGGAAGCCTTCGTTCTGGAAAGACGTCGCCACGGCAGCCGGGCCAGGTAAACCGCTTCAGCCAGGCATTGCCGGCTGGTTCCAGACCGGGTCACCTTACATGCATCGTTCTGCATGGTACGGGCTTTGCTTCCTGACCGCGGCTATCGAAGAACACCTCTCGGCAGAACTCTATGCATACCTCGACGGGATCCATATCGGCCACCACAGCCAGCGCCCCACGGATACGGAGAATATCGGAGAATACCTTTCGGTCCTGAACGACAAGGCCACAGCAGCCGGGCTTACCTTCCATGCTCTCGGTTGCGGCCGCTGTGCAACAAAGAGAGGATACAGCACGTGGAATGATAGCCAGGGATCCGTAATCTCGACCTGCACGGAGAGGCAGTTCAGGATCCGGGACCTGAACCAGATGATCGACCGGTTCAGCCATTCCCACATCATTCTCGCCGCAGATGCCGGTGCCCTCCAGCTCATGACGCAGAGCACTGCCATTTCCTTTGACCGGGCAGAGAAAACCAGTAATGCACCTCCTGTCACGATCCTCATTACGAAGCACCCTTACGGTACCGAGACTGTTTCAGGAGCGGTCTCGTTCGCGGTTGCCTGCGCCCATGCCGGCATGCTGACACGGGTGGTCTTCATCGAAGATGGGATATTCGCAGTAACCGGCACCCACCGGTCCATCCGGGGCCCGGAAGCTCCCACGATACCGGAACTGATCAACATGGTTGCCGGCAGCGAGAACCTCCATTTCTTTGCCTTCACACCTTCATTTCAGAAGAGGGGGATCGCAAAGGAGAAGTCGCTCAATGCTGTCCTCGATATCGGGTACCCGGGCCTTGGCAAGATCCTTTTTTATCCTCCGGGCAACGTACATGCGGAGCACCAGCGGGTGCTGGTGTTTTAATACGAAAATACTGGCATCCGGCCGTTTAATAGGGAACGGGTCCCGGAGTTCTTCTTCAACTGCAGATATCTTTGCGTGAGGCGGTCATAACTCCATTTCAGCTCCTTTGAGTGCAGTAACATCAATAAGGGTCTCCACCGCCCCGAGAGTAACTCCCTGTTTATTTTGTATCAGCGACGCCATGACCCTCAGCCACATGCCGTTGTCTCCAAAGTTCGGGAAGAAATCTATCACATCGATCGCACCGGGGTTTACCGATGAATTAACGGTTTTTCCTGCGTAGAGTTCTTGGATTCTCTCCGGAGTCCTGTCGAGGACCAGGTCGGCCATGGTCGGGCGTTCTTCCGGATAAAAAGCCCGCCACTGGTCGCGTTTCCCGATAACCTGCGCAGCGCGGACTCCGCTGGCTTGTTCGAGCGCCCGGTTCCAGAAAATGATCCTGTGGTCACGGTCGATGACAAACTTTGGAACGGGTGAACCTGCAATAATTGCTGCAAGTTTCTCCTCGCTTTCCTGTAAGGAGTTCTCCATACGTCGCCTGCACTCATCCGCTTCGATGCCTTCAAGCGCAAACGAGATGTCCGAAGCAACTTCATCCAACAAATAAATTTCATCTCCGGAGAAAAAGTTATCCTCTTCAGAAAAGATCTGGAAAACACCTATAACCGTATTTTGACAGAAGAGGGGGAATACACCCATGGAATGATAACCCCTTTTCAGGATCTCGGGATACCCGGGGTCCATAAGGGGCTCACGGGGGATATCATTACAGATAATATGTAAACCCTCTCTCACTGCCCTGCAACAGGGGCTTTGTCCCAAGGGGTTATCTGATAGTGAGATATGAATATTCCGGAGATACGCATCTTCCCGGCCGAAGTGAGCAACCGGTTCTATTGTCCTCCGGGTATGATCGACAATCCCGATCCAGGCCATCGTGAATTGGCCAGATTCTACCGTGATCCGGCAAATTTCAGAGAAAAGTTCGTCACGTTTTTTTGCCCGTACAATGGTGTTATTGACACCGGAGAGCACCGCATAGAGGCGGTTAACGCGTAAAATGGCTTTGTCAGAACGTCGTTTCTGGACTGCAAGCTTAATCTTGTGAATGAGTTCCGCAAACTGTGATCTCGGTTCACCCCCTTTCTGGAGATAAAAGTCAGCGCCTTCATTGAGCGCCTGGATGACAATCTCTTCCCGCCCTTTACCGGTAAAAATAATGAACGGGGTTGCATCTCCTCTTGCTCGGAGTGCCTGTAAAAATGCAATACCATCCTTCTCTGCCATCTGGTAATCGGAGATGATGGCATCATAATGGGTTGTCTTTAACAGTTCAAGAGCAGTTTGCGCAGATGTGAGCGTATCTACGACAAATTCTCCCTCGGCCTCGAGAAAGACTTTGGCAATCTCGAGCAGCGGGGGCTCATCATCCACGTAAAGGACCGAGATCATGCTATTTTTCCTGGTTCTGCCATCAACAGAACGTCGCATTGGGGGAGATTGGCTCCCCAACGGTTCGGGGCTACACACTGACACCGGAAAGGTTTCCTCGTTTAAGCGGGTATCTTTGATATTTTCCATAGGCTCCCAGCAGCTCCTGAATCAATCGCTACCGGGGTCAACGGTCGGGACAAGTTCCCGTCCGCATTCATGGCAGATACAGGGGGCTACCGGAGTTCCGATGGCGAACCTCCGGCATTCGCAATGATACATGATTTCGGTAATTTCGTTTGCTGACATTGGTCACGTCTCCAGTTTTTTTTATCACGCGTTCAAATTCTCCTCACGATTCAGACAGAACACCCTTCACCTAGCGGTATTATTCACCGATATCCTCAAGCAGGTGCCGGATATCTATCCAGATGATCAGTTCATGCCGCTCGTGTTCCTTCTCCTTGATCTTCTTTTTTATGATCCCGAGGATGGCAGCATCTTCGCGCCCGCCAGATGCCGATGTCGAATCAATTTCGTTACGCTCGAATGTCGAGACCGCCAGGACATCATCCACCAGGATACCGGTTTTTGCCCTCGTGATCTTCTCGTCAAGAACAATGATCCTGCTGTTCTCAACGGGCAGATCGGATTTCTCGATGATGTTGAGACGTTCCTTCAAATCGATAATGGTCGTGATCTCGCCCCGGAGATCGATGATCCCTTTCATGTAGGACGGGGTGTTGGGGAGCTGAGTGATGGAGGTATACTCCACCACTTCCCGTACATCGAACAGATCAACTGCATAGTGCTCTTTTCCGAGCAGGAATTCGACAACCTGGAGCTTCCCGGCCTGGTGCTGGTCTGTCCTTTTTGAAGATATCTCTGAAAGGACGGGGGAGGATATGGATGAGGAGTTCTGCTCCTCTTTTTCACCTGCTGCTTTTGCCATGGGAATACTCCGTGATCATACCCTGAACCGCGAGACTTCCTTTGTCACCTTGTCGACAATGGAGTTGACGTTTGCCACGACTTTGGTGATCTGGTCGATTGCCGCGCTGGATTCCTCGCTTGCTGCTGCTGCATCGGTTGCCTCGCTCGTGGTGTTCCGCATGAGCCCGCCCACCTCATTGATGCTGGCCGTAACTTCCTCAACCGATGCTGCCTGCTCCTCGGCTGCCGCTGCAACCTCGCTCACATTCTGGCTGATCCGGTCAATAGAGGTAACAATCTTGTTGAAGCTGGAAAGTGTTTCATGCAGCGCCTCGCTGCCTTCTTTTACGCCAGCATTTGCGGCCGAGACTGCATCGACCGCATTCAGGGTCTGCTTCTGGAGATTGTCGATCATCTCGGCAATGCGCTCAGCAGATGCCCGCGATTCAACAGCAAGGGACTTGACCTCCGTTGCCACGACAGCAAACCCGCGTCCGGCATCACCAGCACGGGCAGCTTCGATTGCTGCGTTCAGGGCAAGGAGGTTTGTCTGGTTCGCCAGATCGGTGATCAGGTTGACGATCTCGCTGATCTTGTCCATCTGGTCTTTGATCTCCCCAATGATCTGGTTGACATCATTTGAAGACTTGGTAATACCCTGCATGCCCTGTTCGGTCTTCTGGGCCAGCTCCATGCCTTCTCTGCTGAAGTTTGTCGTATCCTGCACGATTTTTGCAACAGCTTCGGACTTTGTCGCCACATCCTGGATAGTGCGGGAGAGGTCTTCCATAGCCTTCTGCACCTGCTCGACACCCTGCATGGCTTTCTCGGAATTCACGCTGACGCCGCTTGCGTTCTTAGCCACCTGGGCGGAGCCGGCAGAGACTTCCTCAACACTTGCATTTGCCTCTTCGGCACTTGCGGCAAGGTCGCTCACCTGCTGGTTCACGACACTCATGGATTTCGAGATCTCGATTCCAATATTATTGAGCGAATCCTTGAATTTGATAAAATCGCCCTGAACATTGAGCTTTTCATCGACACGTGCAGTGAAATTGCCCTGTGCATATTCATTGGAAACTCGCATAGCTTCATTTACCGGACCAACAACGGCATCAAGCGTTTCGTTGACGCCCTTGACGATATCCCGGTACCCGCCTTTGAACTTGTCCGCATTGCCGCGGGTTGCAAGACGGCCCTGGACTCCGGCAGCGGATAACATGGTGGTCTCTGCAACAAGGGCACGGATTGATTCAATGGTTGTTTTCAGCGCGGGAACGATCTCATCTTTTTCATCACGCGCTTTCAGATTGCGCGAGAGATCTCCTTCTGAGATCATTCTCAAGGTCCCTACGACATATTTCTGGAGGTCGTCGGCAAACCTGTCCATGGTCTCGGCCATCTCCCCAATTTCGTCCTTGCGGTTAAGATTCATCCGGTTGGTAAGATGGCCCAGATGAATTTCCCGGATATTTTTTCTTACCAATTCTATAGGACCGGTGATACTCTTGGTCAGGTAAAGTGCTATGGCAATTCCTGCGATGATTGCAATGATTGTTGCGACGATAATGATCAGACTGGCATCAGCAGCATCCTTATCAGACTTTTTCTTAAGATCGTTTGCTGCCTTCTCATTGAGAGTTACCAGTTGGTCGATATCGGCGCTGGTCTTCAATCGTGCATTGGCAACAGGGGTGTTGGCAGCAACCAAAGCAAGTGCAGTCCTTGTGTCTCCGCTCCGGAGGACAGCCGTGATCTTGTTTACTTCGGTCTTGTACGTTGCCCAGTCCGCATCATATTTAGCAAGAATGGTTTTTTCTTCCTGCGAGAGATCTGACGCGCGGTATTTATCCATCAGTTTGTCGGAATCCGCTATCTTGGTTTCAAAACTTTTAATTGCGGCATCACGTTCTTCCGGAACAAGAATTGCTTTGTACACATCCCCGCGGATCGTCCATAAATCAGTATCTGCGCTTTTCAACTGTGAAATTGGCATCAGCTGATCATTATACATTGAAGCACTGTTCGCGCTCAGGGTCTGGAGATTCACATACGCCAGTGCGGAAACCGCAACCAGAATAATAATTACGATCAGAAACCCGCCAAGGAGTTTCTTTCCCATCTTCATGTTATCAATGAAATCCATGCTTTCCTCCGATGTTTTACCAGGATTTTCCCCACGAGTTGTCAGAGCGGGGTTGCACCGCCACCCCGGTCTGCCGGTTCCGGCACTGACCTTCAGGCTGGCTTTGCAGGTGAAATCTGCAACCATGAAACCAGATTGAATGGTTTTGGTGGCACTATTTCTCGTTTACACTAATAGTATTTAAATTTTTGCTGTTCTGATGATTATCGTTACGCATTATAGATGATAATTACCGTTGATTTATATAGTTAATCGCCAGATAGGTGGTGAGAAGGTGAGAACCCCTTGACACGGGAACTGGAAGAAGTCACCATCCGGGAATTACTCAGAAAACATTCAAAAGGGCTCACCATAGAAGAGGTCTCAAAAAAATTGTCCCTGAACCGGACAACAGCAGCCAAATACCTGAACGCATTCGTGCTCACCGGGCAGGCAGATATGCGGATGCTTGGATCGGCAAAATTGTTCTCTCTCACCCAGCGGGTTCCGCTCACCAACCTGCTCAGTTTATCTTCCGACCTTATCCTGATTCTCGACAGTGACCTTTTCATCCAGGAGGCCAATACAGCATTTCTTACGCATTTTTCCCTAGATAAAGAGGAACTGAAAGGGACACAGTTCGGGCAGTCTGCTGTTGCACCCCATTTTTCAACCCGTGAATTGTCCTGCATTGAACGGGCACTGGATGGCGAAGGAGGTACGGTTGAAGTCCAGTTTGACCTTCTCGGGGATGGCCGGTTCTTCCGGATGAAATGCATTCCACTGACTTTTGAAACCGGTGCCCGTGCTGTTGGGATTATTCTCGAAGATATCACGGAAATGAAAAATTACCAGTACGAGCTGGAGCAGCGGGTGCGGGTGCGGACCGCGGAAGTGGTCAGGGCCAAGGATTTTGCCGAGAACCTGATCAGCACGGCAAATGCCATGATTATCGGGCTTGACAAAGAAGGAAACGTCACTATCATTAATAAAGCAGCAGAGGCAGTGACGGGCTACACCCTCAGAGAGATCATTGGCAGGAACTGGTTTGAGATCATTGTCCCGAAAGACCGGTACCCGGAAGTCTGGAATGCATTCACCCACCTTGTTACATCCGGGAATCCCACGACATTTGAGAATCCGATCCTGACAAAATCCGGCAGCGTCCGGTACATATCATGGAGCAATAACACCATTCTTGATGATCAGAAAAATGTTGCTACTATTTCCTTTGGCATTGATATCACCGATCGAAAACGCACCGAGGAGATGCTCACTGAGAGCCAGCGGGCTCTTGCCACCCTCATGGGAAATCTCCCCGGCATGGCTTACCGGTGTCGTAATGATACCACTTGGATCATGGAGTTTGTCAGCGAAGGGTGCGCAGATCTCACCGGCTATGAGCCTTCGGATCTCATTGAAAATGGTACGATTGCCTTTTCAGATCTCATCCATCCCGAGGACCGGATGGGTGTGGGGGACCAGATCCAACTTGCATTGGAGGAACACCGGAAGTTCCAGGTAATGTACAGAATCATTACCCCAAAAGGGATCCAAAAATGGGTCTGGGAACAGGGGCTCGGGGTCTTCTCACAAAAAGGCGATCTTCTGGCTATCGAGGGATTTGTCATAGATATCACGGACCGGAAAAATGCCGAAGAAATGGTAAAAAAGGCCAACAAACAGGTTGCTCTCCTCACGAAGATCACCCGGCATGACATCATTAATCAGATCAATTCATTGCGGGCGTATATCGGAATTTTGAAAAAGAAAACTACTGATGAGCAAAATGCCGAAATGATGGCCAAATTGGATGCTATTGGAGAAACGATCCTCCGGCAGATCATCTTCACGAGGGATTATCAGAATGTCGGTGCTGAACCACCCCATTGGATCCCGGTAAAAACAACGGTGGACAGGCTCCTGCAGACCGTTGACCGGGGAGCCATTACCATTACCATCGATACCGGTGATCTCGAAATCTACGCGGATCCCCTTATCGAGAAGGTCTTTTTCAATCTTATCGACAACTCCCTGCGGCACGGAAACAATGTAAACCTTATAAGGTTGTTCTGCCGTGAAGAGGGGGAGAAATTATCCCTTATCTATGAAGACAACGGGACCGGAATACCGGAAACCGATAAAGAAAAGATATTTGAACGGGGATTCGGGAAAAACACCGGCTTTGGCCTGTTCATAAGCCGGGAAATTCTTTCCATTACCGATTTTTCCATCGAAGAAACCGGGATTTTGGGAGAGGGAGCACGGTTTATAATCAACATACCCAAGGAGTCATATCGCTTCCCGACAAGTGCGGGAGATCTCCCTCACCGGCCTATGATACAAAAATAAAAATTAGCTTCGGTAACACCTCCCACAGGTTTTTCGTCGATTTTCCTGCGTAATTATTATGAGTGGTGGTCCAGCCACCCCGACGGGATTACTGCCCGAAGTCCCGGCATCTCTCCTTTGTGCCCGGATATTTCCGGAACGCCCCGGTTTCGATAATTTCCAGGGCAAAGCAGATGTCTGCCACCAGTTCTTCGAGAACCTGGATTTCCCGGGGATTGAAAAAATCCGGCTCTCCGGAATAAAACCGCATGGCACCGATAATACCTTCGCCACAGCGAAGGGGGATCGCTGCAGAAGAACGGTAACCCCGCTTTGCAGCTTCATTCCGGTAATGCGCCATAAGCGGATCAGACGCGATGTCATTGCTGATGATCGAACGCCCTTCCCGTATCGCGGTTCCGGTCAGCCCCATTCTCTTGGGGATATTATCCACGCTCACCGAGAGGTTGCTCAGGTAGCCCTCCTCGTACCCGCATGCCGCAACCGGGTTGACGTCACGGGTTGCACGGTTGACCATACCGATCCATGCCATGAGGAACTTCCCTTCCTCAACCGCGATCCTGCAGGCCTCGTCGAGGAGTGCCTGACGGTCCCGGATACGGATCACGGCCCTGTTCGTGCTGGATAACACCGAGTTCAACCGGTTGAGGTGGACGATGGTATCATGGGCCCGTTTCCGCTCCACGGACCGTTCGATATTGTGCTTCAGCTCGGCAAACTGGGATTTGGGATCGCCGCCTTTCTGGAGGTAATGATCGGCACCGTTGTTCAGTGCCTCGATCACGACCTCTTCACGGCCCCTTCCCGTGAAAATGATGAAGGGGAGCGACGGGTGTTCTGCCCGGACTGCCTTTAAAAAGGTGATCCCGTCCATTTCCGGCATCTGATAATCGGAGATGATTGCATCGTACCGTGTTGTCCGGATTTTCTCGAGAGCTATTTGTGCAGATTCCAGCGTGTCCACCCGGATTGTTCCCAATCGTTCGAGGAACAGTTTCCCGATTTCAAGGAGCATGGATTCATCATCTACATACAGGACGGAAAGCATAGTGTACCAATCCAGAGGGGATGGGGTGGAAGTATTGTTCCTTAATAGATAACTGTTTCCCTTTCATAAAAAGGTGCAGTACGCTGGATCCAAATGATTTGGTCCTGTGTGTACCCGTGCCCGGTTGTCACGGGTTTTTAAAAAAGTAAGAGATAGTTGCATTGTTGCCATATAACCGTGGAAAGAAAAACCTAATGCCCGGTGAGGTAGCATACCACATCATGAATAGGATACATCCGGTCCTTGGCCGGCTGATCTGCCTGATGCTAATTGTGGCACTGCTGTTTTCTGCAGGGTGTCTTGATGACACGGATACAGGAAACGGGCAGGCAGGAGCTCCGGTACCGGCCGGGTTCGTACAATATCAGGATGCAGAAAAAGGATATGCACTCTCAGCGCCGCCCGGGTGGGACATCCGGCTGGTCGGGGATACGTACCTCCTCGCACAGGACAGCAATTCTCCTGCATCGATCATCATATGGCCGATCTATCTCGGGGGAAAGAATGCCCAGGCAACCGCAGTCGGGCTCTCCAGTTATACCGCAGGACAACTGGCACAACAGTACCCGGGCTTTGCGGTTACCTCGCTCAAAAAGAGCACCGACAACAGCATTGTGGAGATAGCCGGGAATTACACCGCAAATGGCATTCCGAAGACCGTGGTTATGACTTCCATGGTAAAGGAGGGAAGCGGGCTTTTCGTAGCTTATGATCTCCCCTCATCAGACCTTGCCGTAAAAGAGGGAACGATACGGGAGGTCGTCAGCACCTTCACCCTCACAGGAACGAAAAGCCAGACGCAGCCGGTAACCGAAGTCCCGCTTATCGATATAAGACCCCGGATCCATCCAAACCCGCACTTCCCCCTGTTTCCCGGTGGCATGACCCTGAAGATCCCGCAAGGATGGGTAGCATACCAGGCACAGGCTGACACCTGCTCGATCAACTGGTGGGCCGGGAACAGCAACGATTTGATGACCCAGACCTCAGCCCTCTCCCAGTTCCTCATCTTCAAATCGGAAAAACTGAGAAACGAACAGGTTGGCTACTGGCAGCTGTATGGTGCCTCGGGACAGGACTGGGTTACTATCTTCCAGAACATGCCGGTGGACGAAAATGTTGCTCCGGATTCTTTCCTCACCGTTGTGCTCCCCGGGATCGGGAGATCTGCGTACCTGAGCTCGTACTATCCGAACCTTGCAGGAATCTCGGATGTCAGGATCACTGCCACCCGCCAGCCTGATGACCGGACAAAACAGTTCTACAAGACTGCCCTGAACGCGGATGTGGAAATGTACGATTTCACGTTCATGAAGTCCGGGGTTCTGATGAAGGGGTCTGCAATCGTCTGGGCCTCGGATTTTCCCGGGATGCCCTGGTGGAATGCCGGGATGTATACGGTCTTTGCCCCCGAATCCACCTATGCCGGGCAGGAGGCGGTTCTCATCCGGGTCTTCCAGTCTCAGGCCGTTACTCCCGAATGGCAGCAGGCATGCCGTGACGTGAGTGCCTATCAGGCAGAGATCCAGAACCAGGTCTTTACTGCCCGCCAGAAATCGCAGGACAGGATTTTCGAGAAATGGGACGATGTGATCCTTGACCGGGACCGGCTCTATAACCCGGACACGGGAGACGTCTATCACGTTGATATTGCATTCCCCGATTATTACAAGACAAACCGGGAGAATTTTGAGATGCAGAACCTGCGGGAATTAACTCCTGAAGAATGGAAACAGATCCCGCTTGACGGGCGTTTCTATATCCGCTGAGCAAAAACCAGGTAACCGGGGATTCTCCAAATAATTTTTCTGTCTGCAGAATTCGTTGTGCCTGATGCGGGATGGCCGGTCTTTTCCGAGAACCAGGAAACCGATATCGTACTAATGCTGCGATGGTTTTATAAAAAAAAGAGTGATATCAGTGCCCCTCGAAGGGGTTGAAGACATTGAGGTAGATCATGTCGCTGCCGGTGTTGTGCAGGCGGCCGCGTTCCATCTTTTCCTCGGCATATGCCAGGATCGGGAGTTCCATGTCGACACCCGGGGTGTGGCCGAACATCTTCTCGAGTTCGACCTGCTGGGCATGCATGAACATCGCGTTCGGTATCTCAGCCGGGCAGAGTTCCTGGCACTGGCCACAGTTCACGCAGGAGTCTGCAATGTGGGCGAAGCGGATCAGGTGGAACATGAAGTTCGGGGGGACTTCGCCAGGTTTTACATATGCCGGGTTCTTGGTCGTGCAGTCAACACAGTAGCAGATCGGGCAGGCCGAGATACAGCTGTAGCACTTGATACAGCGGGCGGTCTCGCTCATGATCTTCTTTAAGCGGTCCTTGCCCTCGCCAAGTGCCTCGAAGTCGTGCTTGCGCCACTTGTCGCCGAGCTTGAGCATTGCGCCCTCGACCTTCCCACGGATCTCAAGACCCTTGGGGTTGGCTGCCTCGGTTGCGAGGATGCCGTTCTTGGCTGCACCGGAGACGAGGTTTGCACCCTTCTCGGAGCAGACCTCGATGAAGGTTGCCTTGCCGGCCTTCTCGCCGATGACACCCCAGTTCCCGCAGGCAAGGTCTGCCTGGCGGGGGATCTTCATCTTGCAGCGGCGGCAGTTGCTGCGCCGGCCGAAGCCTGCCTCTTCAAGTTCATCAACGGAGATACCTTTGTGGCCTCCCTCATACTCGATGATGAACTGGCCCTTGTCGATCTCTTCCTTGTGGACTTTGTCCGGGTCAACGCCGTACTTCTCGGTGATCATCTTGCGGGCAAGTACCGGGCTGACCGATCCACCGCAGTTGACGCCGATCAGGACGATGTTGTCAAGGTTGATCTGCTTGCGCTTGGCAAGTTCGTAGAACCCCATAGCATCGCAGCCTTTCACCGTGACACCAATCTTCATGCTCTCGGCACCGTCAAGGTACTTCTTGACGAGCTTGGGCAGGAGGAGGGTCCCGCAGTGGAGTGACCCTGCAGTGTTTGCCAGCTCCTTGGAGTCCTTGATAAGGACCGGCTGGGCATCGTAGAGGTCAGTTCCCTTCTTGATTGCAAGGACTGCATCGACCATCTTTGAGTCAAGGGCGTACTTCCAGAGTGCAGTGACTGCGCCACCGAGTTCGGCCTTCTTCTTGATGTCCGCATCATTTGTCCATGCGTAGAGCATATCGCCTTTCTTTGCCATCTTCAGGCCTCCTTGATCTTCTCAATTCTTACAGCACAGGCCTTGAACTCAGGGATCTTGGCGGTCGGGTCAAGCGCATTGTTGGTAAGGATGTTTGCAGCACATTCCGCGAAGTGGAACGGGATGAAGACCTCGCCTTTCTTGATGTCTTTTGTGACCTTTGCAGTGATCTTGATCTCCCCACGGCGGGTGACAGCCTTGACCATCTCGCCATTGGTGATGCCAAGTGCACCTGCATCCTCGGGGCAGAGTTCAACCCAGCCGGTGGGTGCCTCGCGCTCAAGACTTGCAGAGCGGCGGGTCATGGAACCGGTGTGGAACTGCCAGAGGCAGCGGCCGGTGGTGAGGATGAGCGGGAAGTCCTTGTCCGGAACTTCTGCCGGGTACTTGAACTCGATCGGTGTAAAGACACCGATACCGTCAGGGTGGGAGAACTTCTCCTTGTGCAGGATGGGTGTTCCCGGGTGGTCGACGGTCGGGCAGGGCCAGTGTACCGCTTCAGCCTTCTCCATCCGTGCATAGGTGATACCGGCATACGACGGGGTTACCTTGCGGACCTCCTCGAAGATCTCTTCTGCACTCTTGTAGGAGAACTGCTTCTCGAATCCCATTGCCTTTGCAATGTCACAAATGATCTGCCAGTCAAGCTTTGCTTCGCCGGGCGGGTCCTGTGCCTTTCTCCACTTCTGGACACGGCGCTCGGTGTTGGACTGGGTGCCGTCCTTCTCTGCATAGCAGGCACCGGGCAGGACAACATCCGCAACCTGTGCAGTCTCGGTCGGGAAGATATCCTGAACGATAACGAAGTCGAGGTTGTCAAATGCCTTCTTGACGTGGTGGAGGTCCGGGTCGGAGAGCATCGGGTTCTCACCCATGATGTACAGGCACTTGAGCTTGCCAGGCTGGTCAGCAGCGACGTTGATCATATCGGTGACGGTGTAACCTACCTTGCCCTCGGCGATCTCGGAGACGCCCCAGGCATCCTTCATCTTCTTCTGGAAGTCGGGGTTGATGACTGCCTGGTAACCGGAGTAAACGTTTGGCAGGCAGCCCATATCGCAGGCACCCTGCACGTTGTTCTGGCCACGGAGTGCGTTAACTCCCGTGCCCGGCCTTCCAAGGTTGGCGGTCAGCATCTGGAGGTTGGCGATCGACTTGACATTGTCGACACCGGTCGTGTGCTGGGTGATACCCATCGAATAGCAGACGCAGGATGCACCGGACTTTGCAAACCATTCGGCTGCTTTGGCGATGTCCTCTGCGGGGATGCCGCTGATCTTGGAGGTGTTCTCAAGGTTGTATTGTTCCTTCATCACGATTTCCTTGACTTTTTCGTAGTCTTTGGTGCGGTTCTTGATGAAGTCCTTGTTTTCCCAGCCGTTCTTGATGATCTGGTGCATCATGCCGTTGAAGATCTGGACATCGGTACCGGAGAAGAAGGGCATGTAAAGGTCTGCCTGCTTGGCAGTCGGAGTAAACCGCGGGTCGGCAACGATAAGCTTTGCACCCTTTTTCTGGGCGATCATCATGTTGCGGCCGATCAGCGGGTGCTGCTCGAACGTGTTGCTGCCAATGACAAAGATGCACTTTGACTCGGCAATATCGCCAATCGAGTTGGTCATGGCACCGGATCCAAATGCGCCGGCAAGTCCCACAACCGTTGAAGCATGGCAGAGCCGGGCGCAGTGGTCGATGTGGGGGGTCTTGACAACAGCGCGAGCGAATTTGGCAAGGAGGTAGTTCTCCTCGTTCGAGACACGGGCTGATGAGAAGAAACCGACTTCCTCGGGCTTGAATCCCTTGAGCTTGGACGCAATCAGCTTGTAGGCCTCGTCCCAGCTGGCTTCGACTAACTTGCCGTCCTTCTTGATGAGGGGCTTGGTGAGCCGGTCGGGAGCGTTGACAAATTCCCAGGCATAGTTGCCCTTGGGGCAGAGCTTGCCTTCATTGATGGGATTACGGTGCCAGGGCTGGACGCCGACAACCTTCTTGTCTACGACGACAAGGTTGAAGCCGCACCCGGTTCCGCAATACGGACACGTTGTTGGTACATACTTGAATTCCATGTATTCACACCTTTATGCAATTCCGGGTCAGAGAGAACGCTATTTAAGGGTGCTGAAATTTTTGTAAGATTTGGTGATTATTGGTGGGTGACTGGCAGATTCAGACTGCAATACAATTAATTTTAAAAAAATTACCGGGTTTAAAAATTAAGTATATTCAGTTAACCAATTATTCCCCTTTTGTATGAGCGCGCATTACACCGCGCATGCCGTGGATATTGGTTACCAGCCGCATTACGACAAGCACGAAAACAACTGGATCAATGGAACCGCCGGTCGGACCTGGCACCGGTAACCCGATCACAACAGTCCCCGAACCATCCGGGTTTTGCGTCGGGAAAACAATCAAAGGAAGAAACATATGGCTTGATGTCAAGGAGCGGGGTCCCATCAAGGATATCAACATCCTCTATTGTCAGCTCACAACCATCGACAGATACGAGCCGGACGATCGAGAGCCCGATTGCATTCGGCCGCTTCGGGGCACGCGTGGCAAAAACGCCATGCGGGACGGTGTCAAGGTAGGGAATGACCTCCAGGGAATAGCCGTTTGTACGGTGAAACGAGTAGATCAGGATAATGCGCGAGAACCCTTCAAGGTCACGGAGCCCTGTGCAATACTCTTTGCCGATAATGATTGTCCCCCGCACACCGTGTGCCCCTGCTGGCTGTATGGGCATACCGGCAGGGTCGGTAAAGGGCGAGTGTATGGTGCCAATGGGAGTAACAGTTATTCCGTGGGGGGTTGCCGTTTCGTCCTTCATAGAACTGCATCACCGTTTGTCCAAAAATAGGCTGCGGATACGAGCCGGAAATATTCTTTTCAGCAGGGGGTCTCCAGGCCGTTTCCACACCTGCATCCGGAGATCTCCCGGGTGAATTCTGCGGGTGTTCCCTCCCAGTAGTTCTTCCCCTGGTTCAGCAGGCAGATCCGGTCGCCCAGCTCGTGCGCATCCATGACCCGGTGGGAGACGAGAAGACAGGGTATGTCCAGCTCGCGAACCTGTGCCCTGATCAGGTCCCGTACCGCGTCGCTGCTCCGGGTATCGAGCATGGAGAATGGTTCATCGAACATGAGAAGGGCAGGCCTGATGGCAAGGGCGCGGGCAAGGGCAACCCTCTGCTTCTGCCCGCCGGAGAGATGTGCTGCCCGGATCCCGGCAATATCAGCAATTCCCAGGGTGTCGAGCCAGTGTCTGACCCGGGGTCCGATCATGGCCCTTTCAACACGGTGTGCCACGAGACCGAACGCAATATTTTCCGCTACCGTCATATGCGGGAATACCGCGGATTTCTGGAAAACGTACCCAATCCTCCGCTCTTCAACCGGCAAATCAATAGAACAGGACGAGTCAAACACCGGTGATCCGTTCAGGTAGATCGTCCCCGCATCCGGGGCCAGCAACCCGGCGATAAGGTTGAGGGTCGTGGACTTGCCCGCACCGTTCTGCCCCATCAGCACAACCACTTCGCCGTTGCCGGCACGGACTGCGAGATCGAGCGTGTAATCCCGGAGCTGTTTTGTAACCCGGGCTTCAAGCATGGGAGACCTCCTTTGTTGCAAGGAGCCGGACTGCGATCATGATGGCAAATGAGATGAGTACGAGAATGATGGAGATGGTCAGCCCGACCATGAAGTTCCCCTCCATGCCGACATATACCGCAAGCGGCATGGTCTGAGTTACCCCGGGAAGATTGCCGGCAAACATTATGGTTGCCCCGAACTCCCCCAGCGCCCTGCCGAAGGTCATAACGGCACCGGAGACCAGTCCCCCCGCGGTGAGAGGCAGCGTGATTTGGGTTAAGATTCGCAGCGGCGAAGCGCCCAGGGTCCGGGCAGTCTGTTCATAGGCAGGGTCCATCTGTTCAAAGAGGGTTTTTGCCTGACGGAGATAAAAGGGGGACGCCACAAATATCTGGGCCATTATCACCGCGAGCGTGGTGAATGCAATCGAGATCCCCAGCATGCTGAAATAATGCCCGAGAACCCCGGCCCTGCCGTACAGCACCAGAAGAGCAAAACCGGCAACTGCCGGCGGGAGGACCAGCGGCAGGTCGATAAGGGTGTCCACAAGTACTTTACCCGGGTACTGGTTCCGGCAGTGCACATAGGCAAACGGTGTCCCGACAAGGATAACGATGGCAAGGGATATACCCGAAGTGAAGAGGCTGAGGGTAAGGGCACTGATTACTTCCGGGCTTGACAGGGACGAAAAGAAGAGTTCCGGCGTGGTCCGGAAGAACAGGGCAAGGACCGGCAGCGCCAGGTAGAGCGTGACGGATGCAACGAGCACCGCTGCGCCGATACCTGAGAGCGTCCACCGGATTGTTTTTTTTGTGCGAGACGAATTCATGGGATACCTGACCATTTCCTGTCCGGAACATGCAACGTGAGATAAGAGGGATTATTCTCCTCAGGTGCCAGAAACCGGCCGGAACCCGTAGTCCTGTAAATCCTGCTGGCCGATTTCTGAGAACATGAAGGTCTCGAAGTCCGCTGCGGCACCCTTGCTTGTGGACTGTTTCATGACCCCGATTGAGTAGGTCTGGAGATAATTGTCCTTCTTTAAGATGGTGATGGCGGTGTAGGTACCTTTTTGCGCTGCGGTGCTGGTTGACTCGTACACAAACCCTGCATCCACTTCACCGAGCGCTACCTTGGTTGCAACACCCGGTTCGGAAGTCTCGTAGGTCACCACGTTTTTGAAGACCGAAGCATTCCATTCCTTGTCGTAGGTGGATTTGGCAAGGTTGGCAAGCGCCGCATACGTTGCGGTGCCGACAGGGACATTCCTGTCTGCCATCGCGATCTTCAGGCCGGGCCTTGCAAGGTCCGCAAGGGATGTGATCTTTCCCGGGTTGCCAGCAGGGAGAATGACAACAATGTAATTCGAGGTAAGGGGTTTCACCGTCCCGTCAACAAAATACCCGCCTTTGGTAAGTTCTGTTGTATAACTGTTGCTTGCGGAGATGAATACGTCAGCATAGGCACCATTCTGGACCTGGGTCCTGAGTGCCTGGGTCCCATCAAGGTTGAAAACCACATGGTGGCCCGGGTACATCTTCTCAAAATCAGCCGCCAGTTTCGGCGTCACACCCTTCAGAGAGGCTGCGGCAAATGCAATGACATTTCCTTCAGAGTAAGTGTAGACCGGGGCCGGAGTGCTGGTCGTTACCAGGGCGACAGTTGTTATGGTTGCACTGATTCCCTGCGCTGGCGGTTGCAGAGCAGCTGCCGGTGTTGCGGTTGCGGGCGGTGCTGGTACTGCTGTCGTTACCGGCTGCACCGGAGTTGATGACGTGCACCCGGCAAGGCATGCCATAAGCAGCAGGAGTCCGCAGATGATACTTGCATTGGTAATGGCAGTCCGAGCTTGTGGATTATCTTTCATGATATTTTCCCTTCCCTTGTTGTCTGCATCAAATAAATAATTAGTCTTTTACTTTTTCATAATGTTTAATGAAAATGATTATAATGAATGCATGCACCATGCCTTAATGCCCTCCGGGAAACATGACCTGCCGGGCACATACACACACAAACCAGGTTTTTTCGTGTCGTCCCCGGTCACAACGGGGAACTTCTTTTTTGTCATCGCCATCGGTGGTAAATCAAGGAAGGATCTTTACGTCGACTTAATCCCGCTTCTCGCTCCGCAACTGACAGGTTTTTCAGCAGCACGCGCCTTCCCGGGGTTTTCTCAGTACCACCAGAACCTCGTGGGGGGCACCATACCCGGTCTCGACCGAGATCCCGAGACGTTCTGCCTCGACCTCGATCCAAGGCGGCAGGTGGTCGCAGGTGATCGCAAGCTCCGTAAACCCGCCACGGCGGATGAACTGCTGGAGCACCTGCTTGCTGCTCACCTCGGGACGTTTCCCCTGGATATCCTTAATCGAGATGGTGAATTTCCCCGGCCCGGTCTCGACCGGCGCCGGTATTCCGGCACCGGATGCCACGGGAGCAGATGCTTCCTGCTCCTCCTTTGCCTCCCGCCAGACCGTATCAAGGAACTCTTCCGGCGAACCGGAAATCTCCCAGACCTGGCAGCGGGCCTTCTCGAGCTCGAAGAAGGCTGCACCGCTCGCGGACGCTGCAACAAAACTCCGGCAGGATCCGAGGAATGTTATCAGATCCGTCATCCTCCGCCGGAGTCCGGAGAGTCCGTTCTTCTCGTCGAGTTCAAAGGGAAGGGTGCGGTCTGCCTGCCACACGCCCCGGTTCCTGCGGAACACGACGACATTGCCCGGCTCATTGAGCGGCACGGTCTTTTGGCTGGTGCCGGTCATTACCGCAATCTCGGAAATACACATGATGTCCTCCGTTACAGGGCAAGGCGCTCCACGATTTTGCCGCCCTCGATGTGCTGGTCAAGGATCTCAGTCACGTCATCTGCGGTGACGGAGCCGTACCAGACATTGTCCGGGTATACGACCACGACCGGTCCTTTCTCGCAGATGCCAAAGCACCCGGTATTGGAAAGGAAGACCGTACCGCCGATCCCGCGTTCCTCGATCTCTTCCATGAATTTTGTCATGACCATAACTCCGGTCTTGGTATGACAGAACCCTTTCTGCTGCCCGTTCGGGCGGGAGCTTGTACAGATGAATATATGCTTCTGTGGTTTCTGCATCTTAGATCTCTCCGGTAATTCCCATTTGTCCGCGTATCCGGTCGCGGTAGGTTGCATATCTGGCTTCAAGGAGGCTGTTGGTCAGCCGGTCCAGGAACGCGAGCGTGCCCGCGTATCCCATGGACATAATCCGCTGGCCCCCGATCCGGTCATGGACCGGGAAACCGATCCGGACAACCGGGATCCCATGGCGTTCAGTGAAGCACTTCCCACCGGAATGCCCGATGGCAAGGTTGATGCCGGCCCGGCAGGCGATCGCTTCCATGGTCGCAAAGTCCGTCTCTTCGAGCAGCACCGGCCGCTCTTCCATGCCGGCGAGCAGCGGCTCGATACAGGCCGCAAGCCGGCTGGTGCGGGTGCCGCTTGCGATCACCGCAGGTGCAATCCCATTCTCCGAGCAGAGGCGGACAACCGCGTATACGAGCTCGGGTTCTCCGTAGACCACGGCCCGCCCTTCCGCACAATACTTGTGAGCATCGGCCATGCCATCGAGAAGCCAGCCGCGTTCGAGCAGAAGGGCTTCCGGCAGGGGCCGGCCGGTGAACTCCTGGAGGGTGACGAGGAAACGGTCGGTTGCCTCAACGCCCACCGGGAGCGGGAGGTTCTTGAGCGGGACCCCGAACTGTTCTTTGAGCCAGAGGCCGGGCGAGAGTTCGTCCGGGCAGGTCTCCCCGAACTGGATCGTGAGCGGGGCGCCGGGCATCCGGGCGATATCCTCTGTCCGGGTACCTCCCGCCGGGATCTTCTGGTACTTCCCGCCGGCCGGGCGGTCGAGCGTGAGCGAGTAATCGGGGATAAGCGTGTACTCGCAGCCCATCAGCTCCAGCAGGCGCCGGATCTCCCGGATATCGGCCGGGCTGATATGCGGGATGATGACATTGATCCTCCGGTGGGCTTCGGCCGGCTTTGCGTACCGGGCAATGATCGCCCGCGTTGCTGCCCAGAAGCCCTCGGTCTGGCTCCCGCTGTAACTCGGGGTCGGGACCGGGATGATGTCCACGCCGGTCTCCCCCCGCTCTTTCCGGTAGTCCGCGATGATCCGGTCAAGGTCCTCGCCCATGGTCTCGGCAAGGCAGGTGGTCACGACCCCGAGCACCCGTGGCTGGTACACGCGGACAACATTGTCGATCGCCTTCTTGAGGTTCGCCTCGCCGCCATGGATGGTCTGCTTCTCGTTGAGCGATGACGATGCAATGTCAACGGGTTCATTGTAGTGTTCGACATTCACGAGGCGCATGTAGGTACTGCAGCCCTGCGACCCGTGGACGAGAGCCATCGCGTTCTCGATCCCTTTGAAGGCAATGACGCCGCCAAGCGGCATGCACTGCTGGCACTGGTTCTCGTTCACCTGCTTTGCGGTATCAGGGGCCATCTTCAGGTCCTCCCGGGGAACGGGCTTTTCATGTGCTGCCAGACCGGCGTGCACGTGGTGATGTACACCTCTTTTGCAAACGTTATCGCACCGTCGAACCCGGCCAGGCATTCTTTCCGGTCATGGTTGTGGTCCACGAAGCCGACGCCGAGTTTGTACGCAAGCACGCGTTCCTTGACCCCGCCCGCCATCACGTCAACCTTCATCTCAAGGAGGAAACGCTCGATCTCGGCCGGGTTGGTGTCGTCGACAACGATTGCGTTCTCGTCAAGGAGGCCGCTGATCGTGGCGTACTCTTCCTTCTTGCCGGTCTGGGTGCCGGTCAGGACGATCTCCATGCCGAGCTCGCGGAGTTGACGGATGATGGCCACGGCTTTGTAGGCCCCGCCCACGTAGATCGCTGCCCGTTTGCCGGCCAGTTTCAATTGGTACTGTGCAATGACCGGGCGGATCCGGGCGAGTTCACGTTCGATGAGGGCTTCTGTCCTCGCGGTAATGGCCGGGTCATCGTAGAACCGGGCGATCTTCCGGAGGCTGTCAGCCGTGTTCTCTGCCCCAAAGAAGTTGACGTCCAGAAACGGCGTGCCGAATTTCTTCTCGAGCTGGAGGGCCACCCAGTGCATCGACCCGGTGCACTGCACGAGGTTGAGGCAGGCGCCGGGCGCCTGTTTCAACGCCGCTACGGTCGAGTCCCCGGTGAAGGCGACATTAATCTCAATGCCCATCTCGCGGAGGTAGCGTTTCACGAGCCAGGTCTCACCCCCGAGGTTGTACTCGCCCAGGAAGTTGAGTTTCCGGGTGGCGGGAACCGTCTCACCCTCTTTTGGGGTGATGAGCTGCATCAGGGCAAGCGCTGCTGCCCGGTACCCGACCACTTTGTTGCCGGAGATGAAGCCGCTGGACTCGACCGGGATCACATCAATGCCGTGCCGGGAAGAGGCTGCTTTGCCAACCGCGATGATGTCGTCGCCGATCATGCCGGTAACACAGGTGGCGTACACAAAGATCGCGGGGGGATGGTACTTCTCCACGATCTCGTCGATGCAGGCTGCCAGTTTCTTCTCGCCTCCAAAGATTACGTCCCGCTCTTTCATGTCGGTCGAGAAGCTGTTCCGGTACATCTCCGGGCCACTGCTCAGGCTGCCCCGGATGTCCCACGTGTAGGTGGCGCAGCCGATGGGGCCGTGGACCAGGTGGACGGCATCGGTGACCGGGTTGAGGACCACCCGTGCACCGCAGAAGACACAGGCCCGCTGGCTCACTGAGCCGGCAAGGCTGTCGTCCGAGCAGTGAATGCCGGTCTTGCTCTTCCCGGCCGTCATGACGGAACTGGTGCGTTCGCTGATACATGCCGCCGGCCCGGCTGCCGGCAGGGCGCATAAGTCTTCCATGGTTTTCCTCCGTTCTCTTCTGGTTACAGCACCAGTTCGTAGTCTTCGTCAAGACTGTCGCGGTCCCGGCGGTCAAGCAGCGCATTGCTGATCTGCTCGATCAGGCGCAGGCACCCCAGGTAGCCGACCACCGGCATGAGCGGGTGGACGGCCCGGTCAAGGACCGGGAACCCGAAGCGGACGAGCGGGATGTCCTCGGCCCGTGCTATGTACTTCCCGTAGGTGGTGCCGATCAGGAGATCGACTTTCTCCTCTTTGATCCACTGGTGGAGCTCGAAGAGGTCGCCCTCCGCTTTAACCCGGGCGCCATTGATACCGGCTTCATCCAGCATCTTCCGGATCTCCGGCTCGAATGTCTTGCCGGGAGTTCCGGTCAGGATATATTTCGGGACCATCCCAAGAGTCAGGGCGAACTCGGTCATGGCGATGACATGGTCGGGATCGCCGAAGATGGCCACGGTCTTTCCCTGATAGTGGATGTTGGTGTCGATGAGCGTGTCCACGACCTGGCCGCGTTCGGTTGCGAGCGAGGCCGGGACATCAACGCCGAACCAGTCTTTGATTGCCATGACGAACTCGTCGGTGGCTTTCAGGCCGATGGGGAGTTTTAAGGGGATACCCGTGACCCCGCATTTCTCCTGCAGGAGATCGGCGGCATCGTTTGAGGCGAATGCTCCGAGAGCGAGCGTGAGCGAGGAGTTACCGGCATCCCGGATCTCCGCAACCGTTGCTCCCCCTTGGGGGTACATCTCGTATTTCCCGGTGAGCGGGGCATCGAGAACTCCCGAGGTATCCGGGAACATGATCAGGTGTACGCCAAGTTCGTTCACAATCCGGCGGATCTCCCGCATGTCGCCCGGGTTCACGAATCCTGGCAGTACGTTCACCTGGTCTTTCTGGAACCCGTCCGACCGGCTCAGGTACGCGACCATGGCTTTGCACATGCCGGCAAAGCCGGTGATGTGCGAGCCCTGGTAACTGGGGGTGTTGACATGGATGACCGTCTTCCCTTCCGGGATCTCGGCTGTTTTGAGGATGTTGGGGATGTCGTCACCGATCGTCTCCGAGAGGCAGGTGGTATGGACTGCCATGACCTCGGGGTTGTAGATCGCAAAGACATTCTTGATCGAAGTCTTGAGGTTCGCCGCCCCGCCAAAGACCGAGGCCCCTTCCGTGAAGGAGCTCGACGATGCAAGCACGGGGTCGCGGAAGTGGCGGGTTAAGTGCATGCGGTGGTAGGCGCAGCAGCCCTGCGAGCCATGGCTGTGCGGCAGGCAGGCGTGGATGCCGAGCGCGGCATACATGGCGCCCATGGGCTGGCAGGTCTTGGCCGGGTTGATCTTGCCGGTCGTGTGTCCGACCGGTGTCTCCGGAATACATTCAGGCATGGGTCTCACCCTCTTCGTTCCCGTTTTTCTCCCACGGGGGGATGATCAGGTTCCAGGCCGGGGTCATGAGGGAGTTCGTGACATCCCGCGCAAAGTTCAGGGCCCCATTGTAGCCGGCGTACGGCCCGCTGTAGTCGTACGAGTGGAGCTGCTTGGAGGCGACCCCGAGCTTGTGGGCAATGTACTTGTCCCGCACCCCCGAGAAGATCAGGTCGGGTTTGTACCGGGAAACGAGCGCTTCGATCTCGTGGTGGTTGCAGTCGTCGATCATCACTTCGCCCGGTTTCAGGTTCGGGTATAATCCCTCGTAGTAGCTGAGCGGGACCTCTTTTTTCAGGGTCTCGTACTGCTCCTTCGAGATGCTGAGGTGCTCGTGCGCCTCGCGGTAGAGGTCTGCATCCGGTTTCAGGTGCAGTTCGGGGATGTTCTTCGAGTCGGCATCCGGCTTGATGGTGGGGATGACCTGCCGGCCCTCGTAGTCGTCGCGGTGGGCGAACTCGTAGCCCGCGACCACGACTTCCATGCCTAAGTCCCTGAGGAGGTACTGGTAGTGGTGGCTCCGTGAGCCGCCGACAAAGGCAAACGCTGTCTTCCCGGCACAGACTTTCCGGTACTGTTCGAAGGCCGCGGTGACGCGGGCAGTCTCCCGCTGGATGACCTCTTCGGTCTTTGCTTCCAGTTCAGGGTCGCCAAAGCATTGTGCCATCTGGCGGAGCGACTGGTTCGTTGCCCCGATCCCGATGAAGTTCACCTTGAGCCAGGGAGTGCCGTATTTCGTCTCCATCATCTCGGCAATGTAGTTGATCGAGCGGTGGCACTGGACCAGGTTGAGGTCGGCTAAGTGGAGGGTCTTGATGTCCAGGAAACTTGAGTCCCCGGTGAGGACGCAGTTGACCGTGTACCCGATCTCTTTTAAGATCCTTTCCAGTTCCCAGCCATCGCCGCCGATGTTGTACTCGCCAAGGATGTTGATGACGTGTTTTCCCGGTTTCCGGGCGGTGCCGGTCCCGACCATCTTCTCCATGACCACGTTGTTGGCGATGTGATGGCCGGCCGACTGGCTGACCCCTTTGTAGCCCTCGCAGTTGTAGGAGAAGACCGGGATTTTGTGCCGCTCCTCCGCTGCTTTTGCCACGGCCCCGATGTCGTCCCCGATGAGGCCGACCGGGCAGGTGGCGCAGATGTTGATGCCCCGGGGGTGGAAGCGAAGAACGATCTCGTCGATCATCTTTGCCAGTTTCTTCTCCCCGCCAAAGACGATGTCCGGTTCCTGCATGTCGGTGGTAAAGCAGTACTTCGAGTATACCTGCTCTGCCGGGGTTGCTGCATCGGCCCGCGCCTTGTTGCGCCGGGTGCCCCAGCTGTAGTACCCGCAGCCGACCGGGCCGTGGGTTATTGTTATTAAGTCCTTGATCGGCCCGACCACGACACCTTTGCAGCCGGCATAGGCGCAGCCCCGCTGGGAGATGATGCCGGGGATGGTCCGGGTGTTGGCCTCGATTTGCGGGCAGGACTCTGCTGCCGCATCCTTGATGATGAGGTGTTTCTTCCGGTTCTTCTTCACCGTCTCCGGGTATGTATCGAGCATATCTGCTGAAAGCCCGTCAGTTTCTGTCATTTTTTTCCACCTCTACCAGATTGCGGCCTCACCGGCCTCTCCCGTGCGGACCCGGATTGCATCGGAGACCGGCAGGACAAAGATGGTCCCGTCGCCAATCCCGTACTCGGTCCGGTTCGCGGTTGTGATCGCTTCGATGATCCTCGGTACATCCTCGTCGTGGGCAAGGACGGTGAAGAGGCGTCGCGGGAAGAACCGCGACCCGTCAAGGAAACTGGTGACCAGTTTCTCGGTGTCGCCTGCCCCGCCAAACTCGTCCAGTCCCATGGCGAGAAGTTTCTCTTTGCATTTCTCCAGTTCCTTCTCGTCCGTGACGAGCTTCCCCCGGCCAAGGACCTTGACCGCGGTGAACCCGGCAACCCCGGTTGCCACGAGGGCTTTCTTGGTGGCGCCGGTCTTCTTCATCCGGACGATCGCCATGATCTCTTTCATTTTCTCTCCCTCTAGAGGCCCGGGGCGTTCTTCGAGATCGTGTAGGCTTCCTCGACCGGGCTGACAAAGATCTTGCCGTCGCCAAACGTCCCCTCGCTCCCGCTCCGTGCGGTCGAGAGGATGATCTTCACGACTTTTTCCTTCTCCCCGTCCGGGATCACCATCAGGATGAGGGTCTTTGGGATCTCGTCATAGACCATGCCCCCGATCTTGATACCCTTCTGCTTTCCCCTCCCCACCACGTCCACCATGGTTGCGGCATTGAACCCTGCTCCCGAGAGTTCGGCAAGGACTTCATCTTTCTTTTCCGGTCGTACAATTGCCCGTATCAGTAACATCGTCACACATCCGCCGATTTTTTTGTTGTATTTGTTTTCCTTCCCTTACATCGCGTCCATGAACCCGTGCTGCATCATCAGTTCCTCGAGCCGTTCCTGCTTCATCGGCTTGGGGATGACGAAGAGCTTGTTATTGTCGATTGCCTGCGCAAGGTTCCGGTACTCGTTTGCCTGGCCGGATGTAGGGTCGAAGTCGATGACCGTCTTCTTGTTGATCTCGGCCCGCTGCACGAGGTTGTCCCGGGGGACAAAGTAGATGAGCTGGCTCCCGAGCTCCTCGGCGAATGCCTTGAGGAGGGCAAGCTCGTTGTCCACCTTCCGGCTGTTGCAGATGATGCCGCCGAGCCTCACTTTTCCGTTATCGGCGTATTTCTTGATGCCTTTTGCAATATTGTTGGCAGCGTAGAGCGCCATCAGTTCGCCGGAAGCGACGATGTAGATCTCCTCGGCCTTCCCTTCCCGGATCGGCATCGCGAAACCGCCGCAGACCACGTCGCCGAGCACATCGTAGAATACGTAGTCGAGGTCGGGTGTGTAGGCCCCGAGCGATTCGAGCAGGTTGATGGACGTGATGATGCCCCGGCCTGCACAACCTACACCGGGCTCCGGTCCCCCGGACTCCACGCAGCGTGTCTGCCCGAACCCGGGCTTGAGGATTGCATCGAGCTCGATGTCGTCTCCTTCATCCCGGAGGGTGTCCAGCACGGTTTTCTGGCAGAGCCCGTGCAGGAGAAGCCGGGTTGAGTCCGCCTTCGGGTCGCAGCCAACGACCATGATCTTCTTGCCCGCTTCCGCGAGTGCCGCAACCGTGTTCTGGGTTGTAGTCGATTTGCCGATACCGCCTTTTCCGTAGATAGCTACCTGTCGTGCCATGGTGCTTATGCCTCCTTGTCGTGTGCATTTTCCCGGCCGGATTCTCCCGGGTCCGGTTGTTCAAGAAATTTTCCGGTTAATTCTCCTTCCCGCGTTATTCCATCAGGTCCCGAAGTGCAGGACGGACTGGTAATATGCAGAAATTCCCTTCATCCCGCCATACCCAATGACCGGTTCGGGACTGCCGGCATGCAGAAACGGGGCAACCCCCGGTTCAGCGTCCTGAGTCATTCCGCCCGGATGTAAGCTCGCGGGATCAACCTTCGCATCCTTGCCGGCAAACCTGGCAGACGAATCAGAGAACTCGTCCCCAGCGTTCCATCCCGGCACGGAGAGTGCGGCACTGCCGCAGCCCCCTTGTGTATACCGTGCGATCTGTCGCATGTGGTCTCCTCTTTGTTACACTATTCTTTCTGTTTTAGCAAATATTTATATTAGTTGGTAGGAAGGTTCCTTCCATCTAAAAATTTAGGAAAAAATAATTCGGGTTGCCGTTAACAGTAAAAAGAGAGGAAGGATCTCATTTGTCTCAGATCCCCGCCCCGGAAATAATCGTTACAACCTGCTGTGCAGTGGCCGGGTCAATAACCCGGGCCAGTACGAGGCCGGCAAGTGCAAGGAACAGGGTCCAGAAGACTTTCCTGACATATTCATTTTTCCCGAATGCCTCGATCACCGAAAGGTCGCCAGACCTTGAGGAGAAGAAGAATTTCAGGAAATTCTTCGACGCCGCATCGGTGTCCGCCTTCATCGCCCGCTGGATAAGTTTCGGCAGGAACACGAAGAGCGGCAGGAACAGGACCGCAGCACCGATGAACGCAAGGGAGATCTCGGTCCGGCCTGCCATGAAGATCCCGAGCGGGACCGCAAACATGCCGGCCAGGATCGCGGCCATCCCTACCTCACCGAACCAGAAGTAATGCCGCTTTTCGGAATACGTCAGCCGTTCGATATCCGTCAGCTCAGGCAGTTCGAATATCCCCAGCGTATTCAGCATCCCGTACCAGACCGCATGCGTCTCCTCCGGATCGGCAACGATGCCAATGAAAAGGATCGCGACCGGCACAATGAGCAGGAGTGCCGGAAGATGTGCCAGGAAAAAAATGATCCCGAGCAGGAGCCCGGTACCGTAGATGGCAGCCCGGGTCTGCAATGGATTTTCAAACATCAATGGCCACCTCCTTCAGGTTCTAGCGAACCTTCAGCAGGTCGAAGACCTGACGTTCTTCTCCTGACTCGGGTCACATGACCCTCGTCATTTTCAAACATCATTACCCTCCGCCAGGATCGTGATTTCAAACACCGGGCTCGTGTAACCCCGGTTTACCGGGCTGAAATCCCGGACCTTCCCGATCTGGCTGAATGGCCGGCATGCGGTCCGGATCCGGACCGTGTGGGTGCCCGGCGACCGTGGGTAAACCCGCCGGCCGTCGATGTCCCGCATCTCCCGGTAGTGGGGGATCTCGAACCAGTCCGGCCAGAAGCGTACTCCCGGCGGGATATCGGTCCCCCGCTCCAGGTCCTGCAGCCGCATGGGTGTCAGGTTATCGTAGATCACATCGATGATCAGGTCCGCATGTTCCGCTTTCGGGTCCAGGTCCAGCTCGTAGAAGATAGGGTAGCGCCGCACTTCTTCAGGCGTGAGCGGGGTGTCTTTTGTCAGCGGTTCGAGGCCGCTGAAGGTCCCCCGGTAGAGACCGGTCACGGTTGCGACCGGCGTTGTTTCAGATTTCATGATGCACCTCCCGTGTAACGTTCGTGCTCATCCCGGAGCCGTTTGAACTCCTCCACGACCTCGTCATACCTGCCCATGCGCTGGTAGATGGCAAAGAGCAGGGGATAGAGCGGGAGCACGACCCCGAGGGTTATTCCTAAGATTTCAAGTTCCATTGTCTGGATTCTCCATTATTTTTCTCAAACAAAAATTCCGGAAGAGATCTGACGCTCACGGGGGCTTTGCCCCCTTGCGAGAACAACGCAGTACCGTGCCGGAAAAATTTTTTTTAAATTTTCCGATTGCCGATATACGTTTCATCACAATGCACCCCGTCCCCCTCCGGGGGATTGGTGGTGCAAACGGGGAACGATCATTTTTACTCCGGTATTTTCACCCGCGAAAAAATTTGCAGAGTAAATCCTCTACGCGAGGGCCGGGACGGTGTCCGCCCAGGTCTCGACTTTGGTCCGGATGGCGTCGTCCGAGTAGGACGTCAGGGTAACCTGGTCGCGGCTGAAGGTCACGTAGTACAACTCCCCGTTCGGGTCGTGGCACTTCAGGGTCGCCGAGTAGGTCTCGCTACCCATGTCCCTGAAGGGTGTGCCTCCGTGCGCTGCGGTCAGGGCGGCACTTGCGATGAGCGCTGCTGCCCCGGCATTGAAGCCCGCGATGGTGGTGAACTTCGAGGAGTCGTTCCCGACCGTCTTTGCATCGGGGTCCTGGTACACGATTTTGGTCACGTAGCTCTCCTTGGTCTTCTCGACCGGTGCATGGGTGGTACCGGCGGTCATATAGGATACGCTGCCGAACGGGTTGCCACTGATCACCGAGGCAACGATCGTGTCGAACGCTGCCACGCCTTCAATGGGGGCCGCGAGCCTGCGGACCGCTGACTTTACTGTTGTGCTCTGTACGAAATCTGCCATAATGTATCACTCCTGTTTTTTGCAAGGTTCGCTTGCAAGAACCTCGCGGGGCGGACGAGCTGTTACAGTCCGTTCGCCCGTTCTTGTTCGGACTTCTGCTCCTTGTGTCGCCGAGCCCTGTGACAGGGAAGAATAATTTTTATCATTCTTCTCGTCCCCGGGGGTTCTGCAGAACCCCCTGGACATACAGTATACGACGTATGAGGGCATGGGTCTGGCCGAATAACTCCGCGTCCGGGTGAAATGGCGGGATATGCAGGGGATTTGTGGGGAACGAGGGCCGATGCGGTGCGGAACCGGTTCGCAAAAACGGGAATAGGCCGGTCCGGGTTTTTCGGGGCGGCCGGAGGGGGTCTTCCCTGCACGGCCATACTTCAGGCCGTTATATCGCCTGTCCCCGTTCCAAAGAGGAATAAACTGGCCGGTTCATTTCCCCGGAAAATCGTTCGTCCGCAATTCCGGGCGAAGATCGCGGATATCCGGAAAACAGAGGCCGGGTTATCTGCAAAACAGGCCGGTTAGCACCCGGAACTTTCGGAAAATACCGCCTGGCTGGCCCCGGATTGAAGGTTTTGGCATGGGGAGAGATGAAGTCCCGGGTTCCGGATAGTTCTTGAAAAAACGGGCCGGGGTCTGGCCGATCATAGTTCAGGCCGGTGCATCACCGATCCTCGTTCCAAAGAGCTACAAAAAGGCCGGTTCCGGTCCTCTTAAAATCCTTCGTCCGCCGTTCCGGGTAATGTTTGCGTGAATCCGGAATACTGAGGCCGGGTTATTCGCGAAAAAGGCCGGTTGCCTGACCCGGTTTGTGGGAAATAACCCCCATACGGCCACGGATTGGGGGGTTTTCGCAGGTGAAAAGATGATGCCTGGAATCCCGGTTGACCCTCTGAAAACCGGGCCGCGATCTGCATGGCCATATTTCAGGCCACGAAGGGATCGTTTCTCCCCCCAAAGAGGAACATACAGCCGGATTTCTTTCCCCGGAAAATCAGTTGTATGCCATTCCGGGTAATGTTTGCGGGAATCCGGAATACTGAGGCCGGGTTATCTGCGAAACAGGCCGGTCGGGAGACCCGTCTCCGGGAAAATAACCCCGATGCGGGCCCGGATTGGCATATCCATATATCCGGGGGGGGCAATCCCGGGAGGGTTCTCTCCTCTCACGGAACCGGGCCGCTCCGGTCACCCGTTTCCCCGGGTTTCAACCGGTGCGGGGGCTGTCGGGCCCGGGAGGATTCTTCTCCTTCCCGGCAAGCGGCAGCCCGTCCCGGCAGATCTCCGTAACGGAATCGTGGGCGATCCGGAAATACTGCCACGTTCCCCAGGGAGTGAGGACCCAGAGTTCCATCCGGACCACCGCTGTTGCCGGGACAGTACGGAGTTCCCGGATCTCCGGCCGGAAATCCGACTCGATCTCACGGACCTCGGAAATGCGGGTCCGGCTCCGCTTCACCCGGATGAAGATCATCTGCCCCGGGGTGAAGACGATGAGATCCGCGGGGAAACCGGAGAGTGTGGACACGTCCCAGACTGCTCCCCGCATGACAGCGATCCCAAGAGATTTCCCGATCGCCTTTTCCGGCTTTTTCCCGCGTGTCATGCAGCACACTCCGCAACCCCGCTCCCTGCCCCGCCGTCATCGCCATATGCCGGGAATGAACCCGGCAAGACAAGGACAACGGATCCCGGCGGGAGCTCGCGGGGCAGGGCTTTTGTCCGGATCGAGATATTGTAATGGTGCCAGTGTGTCCGTTTGATGCTGATACTGTACACGCTGTCTCCCATCCGGCTGATCTCCTGCGCAATCGCACGGGGCAGGAGGTAAAGCGGGACGCTTACTGACACCGACCGCCTCCTGGTCATGGTTTAGTCCCACCCCCGCTCTTCGATCTTCCGGAGCCGCCGGTCGAGCCGTGCGATCTTCACTGTGAGGCGATCCGCGATCCGGTCCTGCCGGTCCGCGAGCGTGAAGATGAGATCGGCCGGGCTCTCCCCGCTCCTGTGGAACCGGTCCGCTACCGTGGAATCCAGCCGTGCGCCGGCATACCCGGTCCCGTTGTACAGCACGCCAAGACCGATCACCGTGCGGCTCCGCGGTGCTTTCTGCGCTGGCCGATCCCCGATAATACCCATCCCGCTGCATTTCTCCTGTCCGGTCCCGGCAACACCGGACACCACCGGGTCCGGCTCGGCCACATCCTTTACGATTCGTATTGAGTCTTCCATAGATTCCACCCCTGAAACGGTTTGTCCTCCTCCCATCCCGCGAAGGGGAGCTCCCGCTCTCCATCGCATGTTCCCAAACGCCGGCCCGGATGGAACCGCCCCTCGTACGGGCGGGTCGTCATTCCCGGAGGTAAGCGGACGGCAGGCTCAGCCATACACCTTCAGGAAACCAGAACCCCGGGCCGGCGTTCAATGGCGACGTATACCGGAAAAGGCGGGTGAGGACAGGACAGCACGGGCACCCGCAGGTATTTTCCCGGAACCGTTTGTCGGAAAGAACAGAACCTGGCCGAAAACACTGAGTGCTCCCAGCAGCCCGCACACGGCTGCCATGGACGTGACAAAGAACCCGGCAAAAAAGGCAGCAACTTTGGGTGCGTACCCGAGCCTGCGGATCTTCCCCGTTATCCGTGTGCAGAAATCTGGAGACATTGTATATCTGTCGGTAGATGAAATGAGCATTTAAGGCTGGCGGTCTCTGCCAATTTTATTGAAGCCATACACGGAAAAACGGGAATTTTTGCCGGGAACCGGGCCCGTATTACGGTTTTTTCTTCCGGCCAAAAACGACCGCGGCAACAGCTCGGGAAAAACCGCACGATACATAGAGATCCGGCACAAAACAGGGACCGTGAACCCGACCGTGCCGCACCCGGGGCGGCCTGCCTGTCGCGAGAAACAGAGATTCTTCCATTCCCCTTTGCCGGGATCCCGGACCCGCAATACCGCAGGGCGCAGGAAGAGACTGGTGAACCGGGTGCATCGCAGCCGGGCGGGGGACAGCCATTTTCCCCCCACTCCCGGTTGCCGCATCCTGCGCGGAAAGGAGAATCCCAGTACTAAAAAGTTTTTGGAAATATTCAGTTTGATTTTATACAACGTTTCCTGCCGGGATCCATCTCCCGTACAGAATTTTTCTCTCGCCGATTGTCAATGGGTTGAAAGTAACAAGGTCGTGAGTTAATCGGTTATAAAAATTCAATCAATGCGTTAAGTAATTCCATTTTATCGTCGGCAAAATTAACAATCTTTAATTACAGTTCTCGGTCAACTTTGGAATTAAGCAAATTTGATCAAAAAAATTTGTGTGTGATCGCATGGCTTTTGCAGTACATGTAAACATGGAACGGTGCACCGGCTGTAACAACTGTGTTGTTGCCTGCCCGGTCAATGCACTCGAGCTCTTTTCGCTCGACCCTGTTACCAGGGAAAAGATTTACCAGGTGCAGGACGGTGTCGCAGTCAGCCTTGATTTCAAGGCCGAACTCTGTGCAGGATGCGGTGTATGCGTAGAAGCATGTCCGTACGAAGTGATCAGCCTCTCCGGGAAGGGCTCAACCGAGATCCCGGCCAGGGTCTGACCTGAACACGAGGAGATTTTGATGGCAGAGAAGAAAATTACCCTCAATATGATCACGTGCCGGACCATCCAGCAGGGTGTAGGTATGGAAGCAGGCAAGACGTCACAGAAATATTTCGATGCCTGCACGATCATGCACATGCACCCGGCTGATATGGAGAGACTCGGGGTATGGAAGAATACCAATGTCAAGGTGACAAGCTCGGTCGGCAGCGTTATTGTCAAGGCTGTCGAGACCCGCGAAGATCTCGTACCCGGCCTCGCCCACATCCCGATGGGACCCTGGGCAAACCGGATCGTCCCGGCCTACACCTTCTCAACCGGAGAACCCTGCTTCAAGGGATTCCCGGTTGATGTCGAGATCGCCGCGAATGCACGTATCATGGGCGCAGTCGAAGTCCTCCAGGACGCCTGCGGACTCTTAAGGAAGTGACGGACAATGCCAAAAGAAGTAACTGATGTTATCTGCCCGTTCTGCGGTACCCTGTGCGATGACCTCATCGTCAGCGTATCCGATGACAACAAGACGATCCTTGGAGTCAAGAACGCCTGCGCAATCGGCGCCGAGAAGTTCAACCACCAGCGCCTCCCCGGCCGTGTCAAGCGCCCGCGGATGAGACAGGCTGACGGCACCTACAAGGAGATCACCTATGACGAGGCAATTGACTGGACCGCAAACATGCTGGTCAAGTCGAGAAAGACCCTGATGTACGGCTGGGCATCAACGAGCTGCCAGGCCATGAGCATCGGCCACGAAATCGCCGAGAAGGTTGGCGGTATTGTTGACAACTGCGCAACCGTCTGCCACGGCTCGTCCCTCATCGCCATTGAAGATGTGGGTGTCCCGAGCTGTACGCTCGGTGAGGTCAAGAACCGCGCCGACCGCGTCATCTTCTGGGGATGCAACCCGGCCCACGCCCACCCCCGCCACATGTCCCGGTACTCGATCTTCCCCCGCGGTTTCTTCACCGTCAAGGGCCACAAGGGCCGGAAGATCTACACCATTGACTGCCGGTACACCGATACCGCCAAGTGCTCGGATGAATTCATCCAGGTCCAGCAGGGCTACGACTACGAGCTCCTGAACGCCTTCAGGACCGCAGCCCGCGGCGAGGTACTCCCGGACACTGTTGGCGGCGTCCCGAAAGAGAAGATCTACGAGATCGTCGAGGACTTAAAACAGGCCCGCTTCGGTATCATCTTCTTCGGCATGGGTCTTACCCACACCATGGGCAGGAACCATAACATCGATATCGCCATCAACCTGACCCGCGACATGAACGACTTCACGAAATTCTCGATCATGGCAATGCGGGGTCACTGGAACGTTACCGGCTCAGGCCAGGTTCTCGGCTGGCAGTACGGGTTCCCGTATGCAGTCGACCTCTCGCGGAGAGACCAGGCCCGCCATCAGACCGGTGAAACGACCTCCGTCGACCTCCTCAACCGCAATGAGGTCGAGGCCTGCTTCTATATTGCAACCGACCCCGGTGCACACTTCCCGGTCGATGCAATGATCAGCAGCTCAAGGAAACCAACCGTCACGGTTGACCCGCATATCAACTGCACCACCGAGATCTCCGACATCCACATACCGGTCGCCATGGTTGGCGTCGAAGTCGGGGGCTGTGCCTATCGTATGGATAACGTCCCGATCGAGACCCGCAAGGTCGTTGACCCGCCGGAGGGTGTACTCTCGGATGAGGAACTCTTAACCAAGATCAGCCACCGTGTTGACGAACTCCTTCTCAAGGGAGGGGCATAAATGTCTGAATATATCATCAGGAACGGCCACGTCTTTGACCCGACCCAGGGCATCAAGGGCGACAAGTTGGATATCGCCGTCAAGGACGGCAAAATCGTCGATAAGGTCGGAAGCGGTGCCAAGGTCATCGATGCAGCAGGCAAGACCGTCATGGCAGGAGCCCTTGAGGTCCACGCCCACGTGGCAGGCCCCAAGGTCAACGCCGGCCGCTGGTACCGTCCCGAGGACAAACATTTCGACTCCCACAAGAAACCCGGCATCACCCGTATCGAAGGCGGCAAGTCTATCCCGACGGTCTTCAAGACCGGCTACGAGTACGCCCGCCTCGGGTTCACCTTCGCGATGGAAGCAGCAATGCCCCCGCTGTATGCCCGGCATGTCCACGAAGAGATCCACGACACCCCCATCATCGACGAGGCCGCACTCCCGGTCTTCGGGAACAACTGGTTCATCCTCGAGTACCTCAAGAACCACGAGGTCGAGAACACCGCTGCGTATATCGCATGGATCCTCCGCCAGACCAAGGGTTATGGTATCAAGTGCGTCAACCCCGGCGGCACCGAAGCCTGGGCATGGGGACTGAACTGTCTCACCATCCACGACCCGGTCCCGTACTTCGAGATCACCCCGGCAGAGATCATCAAGGGCCTCATCGAGGCAAACGAGTACCTCGGCCTCCCGCACTCGATGCACCTCCACCAGAACGACCTCGGCAACCCCGGCAACTACAAGACCACCATCGATTCCCTGAAACTTGCTGAAGGTATCAAGGCAAAGAACAACTTCGGCCGCGAGCAGGTCCTGCACTCCACCCACCTCCAGTTCCACGCCTACAAGGGCACCAACTGGGGCGACTTCGAGTCCGGTGCAAAGGAAGTCATGGACTACGTCAACAAGCAGAAGAACCTCACCATCGATACCGGTAACGTCACCCTTGACGAGACCACCACGATGACCGCAGACGGACCGTTCGAGCACCACCTCCACGGCCTCAACCACTTAAAGTGGTTCAACGTGGACGTTGAACTCGAGACCGCAGCGGGTATCGTACCCTTCATCTACGACCCGAACAACGCGGTCTTCGCAAGCCAGTGGGCAGTCGGCCTTGAAATTGCACTCTATGCAAAGGACCCGATGCGCTGCTTCATCACTACCGACCACCCGAACGCAGGACCGTTCACCCGCTACCCGCGGGTCTACTCATGGCTCATGAGTAAGAAGGTCCGTGACGAACGCCTCAACTCCTTCAAGAAAGCCGACAAGGTCATCAGTGCAACCAACCTCGCAAACATCGACCGCGAGATCACGCTCTACGAGCTGGCAGCCATGACCCGTGCAGGCCCGGCCAAGTGCCTTGGCCTCTCGAAGGACTACGGCGGCTTAAAGGCCGGCATGAACGCCGACATCGCCATCTACAACATCAACCCGGACAAGTTCCCCTCAAGCGGGCCGGAGATCGAGAAGGCATTCGCAAACGTTGCCTACCTGTTCAAGGACGGCAAGATCTGTGTCGAAGGCGGCAAGGTCGTCGACATGGGCCACAAGCAGACTTTCTGGGTGGATGCGAAAGTCAAGGAGAACAAGCAGGTCATGCACGATGTCCGGGAAAAGTTCCTCCGCTACTACAGCGTGAACGAGAACAACTACCCGGTCCCCGAGAGCTATGCACCGCACCAGCACATCATCAGCGTGGATGCATCCCAGTGAGGTGACAAGAAATGAATACGGTTACACTGACGGTAAAGAAAGTACCGGAACTCTATCTCGAATGCGAGAACGTCAACCCTGATGCATTCGCCGGCAAGAAAGCCGACCAGATTGCAAAGATGGGTGCATACCAGGGTAAAGAGATCTCCACCCTTGGCGAATATTTCACCATCGCCGGGGAAGCCGGGGCAACTGCGGCTGACACGAAGATTGTCATCAACGGCGACTGCACGAAGATGAAGTACATCGGCGCCAAGATGACCGCCGGCGAGATGATCGTCAACTCTGCCTGCGACATGTACACCGGCAGCTGGATGAAGGGCGGCAAACTCGTTGTCAACGGGGACGTCCACTCGTTCTGCGGCCTTGCAATGGCCGGGGGCGAGTTTGTCATCAACGGCAATGCCGGCAACTACCTCGGCGCTGCCTACCGTGGCGACTGGAGAGGCATGAGTGGCGGGGTCCTTCGCGTGAAGGGCAATGCCGGCTCAGATGTCGGGACATTCATGACCGGTGGCGAGATGATCATCGAAGGCAATGTCGATATCCACCTCGGCACCCACATGGAAGGCGGGAAGATCGTCCTCAAGGGCAATGCAAACCGTCGTGTCGGCGGCCAGCTGGTCAAGGGCGAGATCTACGTCTTCGGGAAGATCAATGTCATGATGCCCGGCTACAAGCCGATCGGCGAAGTTGACCTCGAAGTCGACGGCACCAAAGCAAAGTTCACCGAGTACCTCGGCGACCTTGGCGAGCGCCACCCCAAGCGGAAGGGCGAGACCGTTTACGGCAAGCTCTACATGAAAAATTAATTTTTTTTATTGCACGTGTCACACACGCGGTGGGGGGGCCACACAACCCCCACCGGTTTTTTGTTATCCGACAAGTCTTCAGACTTGGAGGACGAGAAGAACTCTTCAGAGTTCTTCGAGATATCACTCTTTTCCCGAAGTGATAAAACAGAAACCGTGAAGGCACTGCCTTACGGTGATCTCGGTAAATCCTGCACTCCTGATAGCTTCTTTCACTTCATCGACAGATCGGAACAGGGCATGGCGCAGAAACCTGCCGGGGGATTTTCGTTCCCGCCAGGCAATCTCGCCTTTCGTATCAATAAACCCGATTATAAGGACTCCTCCGGACCTTAGCACCCGGAATGTTTCGGTAAGGGAGGGTGCAATATCGTCCATGAAACAGATGACCGTCATCATCAGGACGCAATCGAAAGTACCGGTCCGATAGGGCAGGTATTCTCCTTTACCCAGAACGGTTTCCACTCCACGCTGCCGGGCTATCGCAAGAAGCCGGGGAGAGGGGTCGAGACCATGCCGGATGCCAAGCCGGAGTGCGAACCTGCCTGAACCGACACCAACCTCAAGACAATTTTCTGAACCGGAGACATACCGGCGGAGATGATCGGTCTGGGCTGCATAGATCCCGCTGTTTGCATCGAACCAGTGATCGTAATCATCGGCATAACGGTCGAAGACATTCTCAGCTGGGTCTATGCAGAGCCCCCCTGTTCCGGTGTCCGTTTCTTAATCTTCAGGAGGATCGATCCGGCGATCTCCTGCATCTTCCTCATCCCCGGTTCCCCTTCAAGGAAATAGTAGAGCAGGAGGTGGAAATAATCGGCGGTAAAGTCAGCATTCTCCTTCCGGTACCGTACCTCCACGCTTGAATCTCCCACAAACCCCTTGACCGAGATGAAGTGCTCCTGCTCGAACGAGAAGTACGGGCGCCGCAGATGGGGATACTGCTTCACCGTACCGAAGGATTCGAGGAACCGGAGGAACTCCGCTGTAAGGGGTTCATCGAGGACGAACTCCTTCATGAGCGATCCATCCACGCAGACTTTGGTCTGGACGGACTTAACGATCCGCACCTTCTGTCACCTCCCGCACGGCTTCCGCTGCCAGGCGGCATTCTTCCGGCGTATTGAGATGGGAGAAACTCACCCGGATGCATCCTTTCCCGCCATCGATCCGGTCATGGACGAGAGGGGCACAGTGGAGGCCGGTCCGGGTGATGATGTTGTATGCCCGGGCAAGGATGTAGCCGGCCTCATCGTTATCAAGCCCTGCTATGTTGAAGGAGACGACCGGAAGATCGGGAGCTGGCGTATAGAGGGTGATGGCGGTATCCCGTAAGAGCTCCCTGATGAAGAGCGTGGTAAGGTCCCGGCATTTACTGGTGATCGCATCCTGTCCATGGTATTCGATGTAACGGATGCCGGCCAGGAGCGATGCGATCCCGGGATAGTTCGGGGTACCGGCCTCGAACTTCTGCGGCATTTCCCGGGGCTGTACAAGGGCGCGGGAATCCGTGCCGGTACCTCCCTGCCGGACCGGAAGGATCGCTTCAGGATCCTTGAGGCAGAACCCCCCGGTACCGGGGAACCCGAAGAGCGCCTTGTGCCCGGTGAAGACGAACGCACCCAGAGGGATCTCCGACAGGCTGATGGGGATCTGCCCGGCTGTCTGGGCCCCGTCGACAATCAGGAAGATATCATTCGATGCACAGTATTCCGCAACAGGCCGGATGTTCTGCAGGGTGCCGAGCACATTGCTGCCGTGGGTCATGACAATGAGACGGGTGTCCGGCACCAGGGCTTTTTTGATATCCTGAAGAGTGACGCGGCCATCATGGAACGGGAGTGTGGTGAGGGAAAGCCGTCCTTCCGCTTCAAGCGTATGGAGGGGGCGGAGTACGGAGTTGTGCTCCAGTTCGGTCGTGATTGCATGGAACGGTGCGTCCTGTTTTTTCACAAATCCGTGGATGAGCAGGTTTAAGGAATCCGTCGCGCTCTGGGTGAAGATGAAATGGCCCGGCTTCTCTGCATGGAAAAAGACGGCAAGGGCTTCCCGGGCTGCAGAGGGATAATCCGTTATTCCCCCGGCTGTTGAACGGCCATGCTCGAAGAAGGGAGTCTGCAGGCACCGCTCAACTTCGGCCAGAACCCCGGGGGGTTTTGGCCAGCTCGTTGCCGCGTTGTTGAGGTAGATGAGCGGGGGTTCGCCCGCTTTTTGGTGCTCTGCCATTGCTACAGGATAGGTCATGGTCTGTCTTGGTTCTTTTTACCGGTGCCCGCCGGGAGGCTCTCCCCTGAACTCCCCGTTAATTTCAATACCCTAATAAGGGGTGAAAGATAATAGGATTATGTTACCTGATATCAGGAGATACACGAGGTTATCACGATGGACAAGTACGTATGCATGATGTGCGGTCATATCTATGACCCGGCAGTCGGAGAGACCAAGGCATTTACCACGATCCTGTGCAACACGGACAGGATGGAGCAGTACTCGTGCAAGATCCTCTCGGCAGAGCCGATCGAGGCCGGAACTGACTTCTCGAAGATCCCGGCAGACTGGAAGTGCCCTACCTGCGGACACCCCAAGTCCTATTACCGCAAGATGATGCCCGATACCCTTTCCGCAATGCGGACAATCAGCTACTGATGTGAACTCCCCGTTCACGATAATCTTTTTTTTTCCGAAAGGTTAGAAGAACCTTGAGGAGAAGAAGAACCTTGAGGAGGAGAAGAATCCGAAGGATTCTTCGACTAAACGATAGTTCCCTTTTGTAAAAAAACGGTTACATCGTGTATCAGGAGGGGGACCACTCCCTGTCACTGCCGACGATAAGGAACCACAAGTACGAAAAACCAAAAAAGAGTGCCTGCTGTCAGGAATTCCGCTTATGCACCGCTGACCGTGGGGATATGCCCTTCAACGGCCTGCTTATAGAGCCGTTCAGGGAACTTTGCATGGAAGATCGATGCATAGAGTGGATACGGTACCGGCGCATGGTACTTCGTTGTCTTGTCCGCAAATACCACTGCCAAAGTCCAGAGTCCCGACATCGTATCCCAGCTCGCGGATGCCATGGGATACGAACCTGTCCCAGACCATGTTCATGGTGTTTTCCCTCCTTTGGCACCTGAGAGTGCCTTACGCGGCAATGGATCATGGAAAAGGAAAAATGTTTCTAGGGTCCTGGCCTGAAGTTAATGGGAAAGAGTTACAAAAAATAACAGGCCGATCTAGCCTTCAATCATCCTGATTATTGTCTTCTTGAACTCGTCAAACTCAAGCTCGTCCAGCTGCTCCGGCAGCATCGAGCCGGTCGAAGCCTGCCGGTAGATCCAGTAGATGATCTTGTCCACGACCCGGATAACCTCCTCCTGCGTCTTCACCGTCACAAGGTACCGGCCGATCTTCGGGTGACGTCCGCGGTGGCCCCCGACGGTTATCCGGTACTCCGGGGAAGTGCCCCGGATGAGATGGAACGGGCAGGGCATGATGCAGAACCCGCACTCCATACACCGGGGTTCATGGAGGACGATGATGCCGTCATGGACCTCGATGGCCTTCTCACGGCAGTAGTGGACACAGGTGCCACAACCTGTGCAGAGCCCCGGGTCCCGGATCGGCTTCTGGATGCCGGTGATCCCGATCTCGTTGAGCCGCTCGCTCTCGCAACCGTTCGGGCAGGAGGAGATCGCGATCCGGACTTTCACCGGGAGTTCCTTGCCAAAGAACTTCCTGTCGATCTCCTCAGCGAGGCCAACGCTGTCGATGATCCCGAATTTGCAGTTCCGGGTACCAAGGCACGCCGTGACATTGACCACTTCCTCCCGCTCGGCACCAAGCGGCGTGCCATTCTTTTCCAGGTCTGCGAGGAGACCGTCAAGCTTTGAGGGATCGATATGCGGAAGCTCCATGGTCTGGCGGGTGGTGAGATGGATCTTCTCCACCCCGTACCGTGCGGCAATCTCCCCGACTTCTTTCATCCGGGCGGGGGTGATCATCCCGGCCGGCATCCGGAGGCGGACAATACAGAAATCGGGATTGCGTTCCGTGATGATCCCGCCCCGGGTGAAGAGGTCCTGGTTGATATTCCGTTGTGGGCGTGGCATAACATCCAGCTATGGGGCGTGTTAATGGATAGATGTTATCGCAGTACTAATGATTATACTATTCAATTACCAATAGGTACGCATGACGAAACCGTCCGAGTACATGGAGGCTTTTTTCGGGGTGGAACTTAACCAGAAATTCGAGGATATGGTAAGCGAGCTCAAGGATGCCGAGGAGAGCCTTAAGGAACTCTCCCGTGAGATTGGGAAGCTGGGATCAAACCTTGGACCTGAAGAGACAAAGGAGCTCATCAAAGAGTGCCGGGCCGTCTCTTACGAGAATGCCCAGCAGATCAAGGATGTCCGGACCTTCCTTGATTTTTACTTGAAATCTGACAAGACCTCTACCCACATCATCCTTGAACGGGATGCCTACATGAAGATCTTCCAGATCTTCAAGTGGGATGGCTCAGACGTGAGGGATTTAAAACGGTGGATCAAAGAACTCCGGGAGATATGCGATAAGATTGGCCTGAACATTCGCGACCTGATCAATTTCAAGAGACTGACCGTCCAGCCGGTTCCCGATGAACTCGTGAAGTTCCCGGTCTATGCATTGGATAGGCAGGGTTACTGCCTCACCGGACCGGCTTTCGATATGGTCATGCATATCGATGAAGTCCGGGAAAAGATGGCAGAGAATTCACCAGCATAATCCTTTTCCAATACATCACTTTTTAGCGTTCTTCCGCACGACGACACCCGGTCATCCGTGTTATGACTCCGTTGATGTCAGCCATTTGTTGGTCGTCCATAAATCGTATTAATGTTAAATAATTAACTTTAAGATTTGTTTCATTAGATTTATTTATCATCACTCTGAACGTATGAACATGGCCGAAACCAAGGCAAAATCTGAAGATAATTCATCCTACATGGATACCCTTGCACGGAACCCGCTCTATGTCGGGCTTGCAATTGGTATCCTTGCAGCCGTTATACAGCTGTTACTGATCAGTGCAGGGGGCCCCGAAGCATACGGCTTCTGCGTTGCCTGCCACACGCGCGACCTCGTGAATGTCGGAGTGAACGACATCGCAGGGACAAAACTGGCCGTTGCCGCGATCTCGCAGAACGCAATCCTTCCCGTACTGACTGTCATCGGTGTACTGGCCGGTGCGTTTGTCTCTGCCCGGTATTACCAGGAGTTCAGGACCAAAACCGGAGATATTGCCTCTTATATCGGGTACCTACTGGGTGGGATCTTCTTCATGATCTTTGCCCTCTTCATGGGCGGCTGCCCGTACCGCATGGGACTGCGGATCGGGTACGGCGATGTCGTTGCCCTCATCGGTGTCATCGCGATCATCATCGGCGTCCTCGCGGGGATCAAAATTGCCACCATTCTGGCGGAGCGTGAGGGATAATCATGGCAGCTGCAGGATTATTGTCAAAGGATGCAGCAGTCATAGCCGTCCCCATCGTGACGCTCTTTCTCGGGCTCATCATCGGCTGGCTCGGGCAGCGGAGCGGGTTCTGTTCGATCGGCGGGTTCCGCGACTTCTTCATGTTTAAACACACCCGGCTCCTCTTCGGGTTCCTTGCCCTGATTGGCGGGGCCTTTATCGGTTATCTCGTCTTTAAAATCCTCTTCCCAACCGCATTTGAAGGGTTCTTCTGGGTGCTGGGAAAGGGACTCATGCCCGTTCCCGGTGCACCTGCAGGGCTCACGGTCAGCGCATACATCCTCCTTGCAATTGTCGGAGGGATTGCAGTCGGCCTGATCGGTGTCCTCCTCGGGGGCTGCCCCCTCCGGCAACTGGTCATGACATCAGAAGGGAACATCAAGTCGCTCTGCTTTGTTGTCGGTATCTGCATCGGTTCCATTGTATACACGGCATGGGTATCCGGCCTTGCTGTCGCAGTCCTGAAATCTACGGGGATTGCATAACAGAGGAAAAATCATGACAACCAAAACTCTTGACATCACCGGAAAAGTCTGCCCATACTGCGTACTGGCGGTGCAGAAAGGAGTGGCAACGATGGCTCCTGCTGATACGCTGGTGGTCATATGTGATCACCCGTCCGCAGCAACATCCTCAATCCCCCAGTTCGCGAGCGATAACGGGATGGTAGTTGCGAGCAGGAAGACCGGGCCCGGCATGTGGGAGATATCGCTTATAAAAAGGTAATTATGAGTGATTAACATGCTGGGTTTATAACCACATCTTTCAAACAATTACGAAGGAAAGACGATATGACCTCCCATTTTTTTCTCATTGACGATCCTATTAGCCCCGAGCGGCTCGGCTGGATTGAGGAGTGCCTCAAGTTCTTTTTTGTCAAACTCAGGCCAGAGAACCTGCTGCATTCCACAAAGAACCCGGATGCCATCTTCACCTTCTTTCTCACCGGCGATTCCCTGTACAGTCTCCATAATCCCGAAACCCAGCAGATCTGGGAGATCGTCCTGTCGATGCCATCAGTGAGGATCGTCTGTGACAACGAAGAACTCACCCTCAGGGGGATCTCGGTTGAACGTCTGATTATGAAAAATCCTGATCAGGTAATAGTTCAAAACAGCATCGCGCTCAACGGCCAGCCTTCGTTCTGGAAGGACGTTATGAAACATGCCCGGCAACACGAACAACCGGTACCGAGCATGGTCGGCTACCTGCACCTGACCTCACCGTACATGAACCGCTCGTCAACCACACTTCTCAACTGCCTCCAGGCGGCCCTGGAGGCCCATGCCTCGATCGACCTGTACTGTTATCTCGATGGGATCCATGTCAGCCATCTCGGGCAGAAACCGTCAGAGACTGATAACATCGGGAACGGCCTGATCGAACTGGCGGAACGGGCTGCCAAACGGGGCCTGCAGTGCCAGATGTTTGCCTGCGCGAGGTGTGCCTCTGCCCGGGGGTACAGCATGTGGGATGATGGCAAGGGGGTGATTATTTCGACCTGTGCCATCAAACCCTTCCGGATCCGTAATCTCAACGAGGTCCTGGACCAGTTCCGGCGCAACCATGTCATCCTTGCGGAGAACTGCGCATCGATCCAGTTACAGAAAGGAGATATGCCGGCTCCCTTCAACGCCCTTGACAGGGAGCGGGTGCCCCCCCTGACAATTTTCATCACCGGATATCCGTATGGCACAGAGCTGGCTTTCGGCGGGCTCTCACTCGCGATCGCTGCCGCGTTCCAGGGAATCCCGACCCGGGCCATCTTCATCGAGGACGGGGTCAATACACTCACGGGAGAACATCATGTTCTGAGATCCTCACCGTTCTTCAACCTGCAGGATGTCATTGATGCGGTGGCTGGGAGCGAAAACCTCCAGCTCTTCAGCTTTACCCCTTCCCTGCACAAACGGGGGATGACAAAAAACCCGAAACTGAAGGGTGTGCTTGATATCGGGGTTTCGGATCTTGGCAGCCTCCTTTTCTGTTCCCCGAATGACATTGCAGCAAGCCACCAAAGGATCTTCTTCTTTTAATGGTGAGCCAGGATGCCCGGTGATATCAGCGCAATTCCGGATTTTTCCGATCTGACCTGTACGAACCTGATGATCCGCCTGAAGATGCTCCTCAAAAATGCCCCGGCTGGCACTCCTGTGGAGTGTATTGTCCGGAGGGACCAGCGGGATACCATCGATGTGCCCTTCTCCCGTACGGGATATGATGTGAAGATCTGTAAAACCGACCGCAACCTGTACCGGGTGTGCCTGACGAAAAAAATGCTGGATCCGGTTCCCCCGGACAGGACCCCGGGAGTCCGGCACTCGTAAGATCTGGTTACTCCCCGGCAAATAATTTATTTCCGGAGCCGGACATCCGCTTTGAGCGCAATGGCATTCTGGATCGTGAACATGCCCATGCACCGCTTCAGGGCATAGTCCTTGAGGTCCTGCACCTGGGGTGGGGTAACCTCACCTTCGACATCCATGACGATACGGTACTCGGTAATGAGCGGTGTTTCTCCAAGGTCAAACTGGGCCGTGTAGTCGAGGTCAGCTTCCACTCTGGTCTTCACGGAGGTGAGCCGGAGTTTTCTCATAGCAGCTTCGGTCACGAACGTGCTGGAGTAGCAGGCAGCAAACCAGAAGAGGCCGAATGCCATCGGGCCGGGGCGACAACCGGGACCGGCAAAATTCGGGTGGCTCGCTTCCATCAGGTAGGTGCCGTCCTTTACCTTTACTGTCGAACAGAACTGCGGACCTCCTTCCTCAAAGAGCCAGTCTCCCTCGATCTTTGCGGTGAACTTCGCATCGCCCGGATTTTTCTGTATCTCTTCTCTGTACCTGGTGATCTGTCTGGTATCGATGTTATTGAACGCCATAAGTAAATTCAATTAATTAATTTGGCACTATTGTTAAAAAAAATTGTTGAATATGCTTTCTCGTCCACCATGAAAGGATTAACTGCAGGTTAGGTGGTAAATGCAGCAGTCCATTTCATGCAGCGAAAGCACCGCAGGAGTATGATAAGAAAAACGAGTGTCCGCAAATGAAAAATAGGGAGCAGTTGTTTATTTCAAAAGCTGAACCGGCATCACTGACCCCGCTTTCATTAATCCTTGTCCCTCGGGGACGGCGGCTATTGCTTCGGCCTCAGCTATTGCACGCAGGCGGCTGCTGTCCTTCAGGGGATGGAAGACCGGAAATTCCTCTCCATCTTCCAGCCGGCCGAAGAAAAAATTGGTCCAGTCGCTCTGGCGTCCCTTCAGGTCAACAGCAATCCGGGCATTGATCCGGGGAAGACCGGGATCCGTGTGACCGGCGAGGGCAAGCAGGCCGGGCAGGGCTATCTGCAAAAATCCCATCAGGTTCGAAGAGGGTCCGCCCGGCAGGATGAAAACAGGTTTTTTATCCAGCATGCCAAACCCGACAGCCTTGCCGGGCCCTATGCGGATCCGGTGGAAGTACTGCTGCCATCCAAGACCTTCCAGCACCTGAGCAACAAAGTCACGGTCGCCGGTCCATGCCCCCCCGCTGGTTATCAGTGCATCAGCGCCTGCGGACATTGTCCTGAACGTGTTCGTCAGAGTGTCAAAATCATCATGGACAACAGCCATAACCGTCTTCATGCGGTACCGCCTGCACCAGGCATTGATCGTCAGGATATTGCTGGCGTACAACTTACCCTCAGCAAGCGGCTCCCCCGGCAGAATAATCTCATCACCGGTTCCGATGATGGCCACTGTCGGGTTTTTATACACGGGGACCATGCTGTGTCCGGCAGCTGCGACAAGACCCAGAATTCCCGGAGATATCTGCCGGCCCTGTTTTATAATACAGGAGCGGGATCCCACATCCATCCCGCGACGCAGGATATTCCGCCCCGGTTCTGCAACGTTCATCGCCAGGATATCGTTGCCTTCCGGTCTTGCGAATTCCTCCGTGAGAACCGCATCAGCACCAGACGGGATCCGGGCGCCGGTCAGGACCCGGACCGTTGTTCCCTCCCTGACCCTGATATCATCTTTACCCCCTGCTGCCATATTACCTGCCAGTTTCAGGCGCACGGGTGTTTCCGGTGTGGCGCCGCCCACTTCCCGGGACAACACCGCATATCCGTCTTTTAGGGAGGAGTCCGTTGACGGGGAGTCTACCAGCGCGAAGAGATCCGATGCAACAATATGGTCCGTACTATCGGCCAGTTGAATATTTTGAACAGATAAAGGCCTGATATGTTCAAGGGTGATATTGAGCGCTTCTTCAAGACCAAGGGACAGGTTTTTCATGCGTACCTCCATATACCGTCAGACAAAACACCTTGTACCTTCCTTCGCCTGTGCTGCGGAACTGTCCAAAGCGGCATTCATTACATCGTTCCCGACAGATAAGACCATCTTTTCCAGCATATGCCGGGAGATGATCGGATTTTTCCCAATCTTCGTTTATTGCAGGAATTACCGGATAAGTTCCATACCATTCCTGGCATCATATTCACGAGCAACAGGGTCCAAGTGTCTGATTCGTCCAAGTCAGAACCCGGGATAACGAATGGTGTCTTTCACCCTTTGCGGGCAGTAGTAATTACTTTTGAGTTAATAAAAGTGTTAGGTTAAGCAATAATTGTTTAATCAAGTACTTCCCAGTTATCTGTACAAGGATTCAATCCCTGCCAGACGGATTTGTGATGCTTCCATGGTAAACCGGTACCTTACACTTACTTCGCTCGAACAGGCGTTGTCAATTCTTAAATCATCGTTTCAGGTACCGTCAGGGTGGGAAACAATACCGATCACCCGGGCCGCCGGCCGTGTCATAGCAGAACCCATCTATGCAAAATATTCCGTGCCGGAGGTAAATATTGCCGCAATGGACGGGTTCGCAGTCAGGAGCCGGGATACCATTGGAGCCGGCGACCGGAGCCCGGTGAGTATCGAACACTTCACCCGCGTCAATACCGGCAATATCGTACCACCGGAATTCGATGCCGTTGTCATGATCGAGGATGTCTGGGAAGCGGGGGGTGGCTTCCAGATCCGAAGATCCATAAACCCGCGGCAGCATGTCCGCCCGGCCGGCGAGGATATCCAGGAAGGCAGGCTCGTACTCCCTCAAGGCCACCTTATCCGGCCGTTTGATATCGGGGCGCTTGCCACGTACGGGATTACATCGGCCAGGGTCCTGTCGGTTAATGTCGGGATCATCCCGACCGGGAGCGAACTCGTTCCACTCGGTGCCAGGCCGGCCCCGGGACAGGTGGTTGAGAGCAACACAATCATGGCGCAGGTTTACCTCTCCCAGACAGGGGCTCACTGTACCCGCTACCCGATTGTGCCGGACGACCCTGACCTGATCCGTGAGACACTGCGGACCGCTGTGCGGGAGAATGACCTTGTTCTCATATCTGCGGGTTCATCTGCCGGGACCCGCGACTTCACGGAGAGTGTGATCCGGTCCATCGGAGACCTGATCTTTCATGGTGTGGCAGTCAAGCCCGGCAAGCCGGTCATGCTGGGCCGGGTCGGGAACAAGCCTGTCCTCGGGCTTCCTGGCTATCCTCTTGCTGCCCAGACCGTTCTCCGGGAGTTTGCCGCGCCCCTGCTTGAATCGTGGGGTTTCTCACCAATACCAAAGTACCCGGTTACTGCCAGGCTTGCCCAGCCGCTCGTCTCTGACCCCGGGTTTGACGAGTTCGTACCAGTCTTTGTCGGCCGTATAGGAAGTACGGTCATCGGCACGCCCCACGGGAAAGGTGCCGCCGTCCAGATGGCTACAGTGAAGGCCAACGGGTACACCCACATCCCTGCTCCCCTAGAGGGATATGAGGCAGGGACTGTCCTTGAAGTCTTCCTGACAACCGATCCTGACAGCATTGAGCGGACGCTCTTCCTGACCGGGATCCTCGATCCGGCTCTTGAGGAACTTGCCGTGCTCTCTCACGAAGATGGGTTGTACCTCTACGCAACGAACCCCGGCAACCTCCCCGGAATCCTTGCCCTCCGGAACAACACCTGCCATGCTGCGCCGCTCAGTCTCCCCTCTCATTCCCACATCAGTTCCTGCCAGCCACTCATAGCCTGTGCGGAAGGATTGGACCTGGCCTTCATTCATGTTGCATCCACGGAACTCGGAATCGCTTCCTGTGACAGACTTGAGATCCAGGATCTTGTACATGCGCGGTTCATCAACACCAAGAAAGGGACCCCGTCACGGATAGCTCTTGATGCACTTCTGGCCGAAGAAGGGATTGAACCGGCGCTTGTTGACGGCTATCTCCAGGAAGTGCATGGCCCTCCTGCAGTTGCAGCGGCGATCCGGAACGGGTTTGCCGATGCCGGGATGTGCACGTCGAGCGTTGCCAGTGCCAGCGGACTTCAGTTCGTTCCTGTTGCTCACGAGGATTATGAACTCGCGATCCGGCGGGAGATGCTCCAGGATCCCCGGATCCGGACACTGATATCGCATATCCGGTCCCCAGCGTATCGTGCGATTCTGATAAAATCCGGGGGATATGATGTCAGCATTACCGGCGCGATACGGAGACTCAGCGGAGAAAATATCCTGACCCGGGTATCACCGGAAAGCCTGCCAGCCGGATATATCTGAAAGGTTCCGAAAAATCCTCTGCATTTCCTCATCGGATTGACGGGATTTTTTACCCTGAATATCTGTTTCATTCGAAGAATCCCGATGGATTCTTCTCGCCTTCCTTGCTCTGGTGAATCCGAGACCTTCATCAGATGGTCGAGGAAAAGAAGATAATCGAAGGTCGGCTGATGCCCCCTTCTCCATCTCGAAGTCCTGATGGACTTCTTTGATTCCCACAGGAAATCTTCGAAATTTCGAGGGTCCTCAAGACCCGAGAAACGAGAAGAGCCGAAGGCTCTTCGAACCTGTCGTAACTCGAAGAACGCTGATGCGTTCTTCTCATCCTCTATGTTCTGATGAATCCGAGACCTTCATCAGATGGTCGAGGAAGAGAAGATAATTGAAGGTCGGCTGATGCCCCCCTTCTCCATCTCGAAGTCCTGATGGACTTCTTCGATTCTCGCAGGAAATCTTCGAACCTGTCGTAACTCGAAGAACGCTGATGCGTTCTTCTCATCCTCCAGGTTCTTGCGAACCTGTCGGAAAAAAAAGACTTTCGTGAAGGAATTCTTTACTTCTTCACGAACGGGTTGAAGACATTCTGGTAAATCATATCGCTGCCGGTGTTGTGGAGCCGGCCGCGTTCGGTCATCTCTTCAGCATAGGCAAGCAGCGGGAGTTCCATGTCAACGCCCGGCACGTGACCGAACATCTTCTCGAGCTCGACCTGCTGGGCGTGCATGAAGAGTGCATTCGGGATCTCAGCTGCACAGACTTCCTCACACTGGCCGCAGTTCACGCAGGAGTCCGCGATGTGGGCGTACCGGATCAGGTGGAACATGAAGTTGACCGGAAGTTCTCCCGGGGGAACATATGCGGGGTTCTTCGTGGTACAATCGACACAGTAGCAGATTGGGCAGACATCAATGCACTGGTAGCACTTGATGCACCGGGCAGTCTCGCTCATGATCTTCTTTAAGCGGTCCTTGCCCTCTCCGAGTGCTTCGAAGTCGTGCTTGCGCCACTTGTCGCCAAGCTTGAACATGGCACCCTCGACCTTTCCGCGGATCTCAAGGCCCTTGGGGTTGGCTGCCTCGGTCGCGAGAATGCCTTTCTTGACGGCACCATCAAGGAGCGCTGCACCCTTCTCGGAGCAGACCTCGACAAAGGTTGCCTTTCCGGCCTTCGGGCCGATGACACCCCAGTTCCCGCAGGCAAGGTCTGCCTGCCTTGGGATCTTCATCTTGCAGCGGCGGCAGTTGGACCTGCGGCCGTAGCCTGCCTCTTCAAGCTCGTCAACGGAGATGCCCTTGTGGCCTCCCTCGTACTCGATGATGAACTGGCCCTTGTCGATCTCTTCCTTGTGCACCTTCTCGGGGTCGACACCGTACTTGTCGGCAATCATCTTCCGGGCAGTGACCGGGCTGACCGATCCTCCGCAGTTGACACCGATCATGACGATGTTGTCGAGGTTGACCTGCTTGCGCTTGGCAAGCTCATAGAATGCCATTGCATCGCAGCCCTTAACAGTGACACCGAGCTTCATGTCCTGTGCACCGTCAAGGAACTTCTTGACGAGCTTTGCCATGAGGAGTGTTCCGCAGTGGAGCGATCCGGCAGTCTTTGCAAGGTCCTTGGGATCCCTGATGAGGACTGGGACTGCATCGTAGAGGTCTACACCTTTGGTGACAACTAAGACCGCGTCAACAACCTTGTTTTCAAGTGCGTATTTCCACAAGGCAGTTACTGCACCGCCAAGCTCGGCCTTCTTCTGGATCTCTGCGTCGTTGGTCCACGCATAGAGCATGTCGCCTTTCTTGGTCATGTTCAGGCCTCCTTGATCTTCTCAACCTTGACAGCACAGTGCTTGAGTTCCGGCATCTTGGAGAGCGGATCGAGTGCTGTGTTGGTGAGGTCATTTGCACCATGGGCAAAGTGCATGGGCATGAACAGCACTTTCGGGGCCACATCATCGGTTACACGTGCAATAGCGATGGATTCGCCACGGCGGCTTGTCACCTTGACCTTCTCGTACGGCTTGATGCCGAGTTCCTTTGCATCCAGTGTATTCATCTGCATGTAGTTTTCCGGTACATCGTTGTGCAGGGTCGGGCTCCGGTCGGTCTGGGTCCGGGTGTGATAGTGGAAGATGATACGGCCGGTCATGAGCGTGTACGGGTACTCTGCATCAGCGACTTCCGCGGGCGGGCGGTACTCGAGGCCGAACATGGTGCCCTTGCCATCTGCTGCGGAGAATTTTCCGATGTGGAGGATCGGGGTTCCCGGGTGCTCGACGGTCGGGCAGGGCCAGTGGACAGATTCGGGCTTTTCCATCTTCTCGTAGGTTACACCGAACTGGCCGGGGGTGACTGAGCGCATGTCGTCCCAGACATCCTTTGAGGTCTTCCAGTCAAAGCCCGCTAGGCCCATCTTCCTGGCCAGCATGCCGATGATCTCCCAGTCGTACTTCGACTCGCCGGGACCATCGACGGCCTTCCGGACGCGGTTGACACGGCGCTCGCCGCTGGTGAACGTGCCGTCCTTCTCGGCAAAGCAGGTGCCGGGCAGGACAACGTCTGCATATTCGCAGCTCTCGTTCCAGTAGATATCCTGGATAACGAGGAAGTCGAGCTTGTCGAGGGATCTCCTGACATGGTTCGAGTCAGGGTAGGAAACCACAGGGTTGAGGCCGAGGATGTACATACCCTTGATCGGGTCACCGCACTGGGTGATCTGCTCGGTTAAGGTCACCCCATACCAGTCGGGCAGGGAACCTTCCTTCATGAACCATGCCTTCTCCATCTTGGCGCGGTTCTCGGGGACGGCAACGGCCTGGTAGCCGGAGAAGACATTCGGGTATGCACCCATGTCGCAGGCACCCTGCACGTTGTTCTGGCCGCGGAGCGGGTTGACACCCACGCCCGGGCGTCCGACATTGCCGGTGAGCAGCGCGAGGTTGCCCATCGAGCGGACGTTATCGGTACCGGTGGTGAGCTCGGTAATGCCGAGGCAGTAGATGATGACTGCGTTCTTTGCATTGGCATACTGGCGGGCGAACTCCTGGACGGTTGCCTGCGGGACACCGTGGATCTTCGTGGCGTCAGCATACTTCTCAACCGTCTTCTTGAGATCATCAAAGCCTTTCGTGCGCTCCTTGATGTACTCCTTGTCCTCAAGGCCTTCCTTGATGATGTAGTGCATCATGTTGTTGGCGAGGGCAATGTGGGTCGACGGGGTGAACCGGATATACTTGTCGGCAAGCCGTGCCGTCGGGCTGAACCGGGGGTCAACGACAACGATCGGGATCCCCTTCTGCTTGGCCTGCATGACGCGGCGGGCTGCGAGCGGGTGGGCTTCGACGGCGTTGGAACCCCACATGACGATCAGGTCGGAGTTGAGGACATCTTCGAACGGGTTGGTGGCGGCACCGGAACCGAACGAGAGCGAGAGGCCGGCAACGGACGGGCCGTGGCAGATACGGGCGCAGTTGTCTACGTTGTTGGTCTGGAAGGCAACACGGGCCCATTTCTGCAGGGCATAGCAGTCCTCGTTGACGGTACGGCACGAGGTATGGAAACCGAGGGCCCTGGGGCCGCCTGCCTTGTGGATCTCGGTGAACTTCTTTGTAATCAGGTCAATGGCTTCGTCCCAGGAGGCTTCCTCGAACTTGTCGCCCTTCTTGATCAGGGGTTTGGTCAGCCGGCCGGGCTTCTGGACGGTCTCCCAGCAGGTTGCACCCTTGGGGCAGAGTTTCCCTTCATTGATCGGAGTCCGCTTGTACGGTTCGACACCAACAAGCGTGTTGCCCTTGGATACGAGGTTCAGGCCGCAGCCAACCCCGCAGTAGGGACAGGTCGTTGCTGTATACTTCAATTCTGATTTGATGTCTTCCATGCATGATCACCAGATTTGGTCATCCATTTTTCATAACAATTAATGAATTTTTGAATTTGTTAAATGAAGTTAGTTATTGAACAGAAATTGTCTACCCCCGGGTTATTTAACTGTTCTGAAATTTTCACAAAAAATGGTGAACAGAGGTGGGTTTATAATCTCATATCATTAACAGAATGCGTGATCATGCGGAAAATATCCATCAATGCAACCGTAAAATACACGACATTACCAAAAATTCAATCACGGGAAAGATTATCTTGAGAAAACGCCGGATACCTCCGATGCTCGCCGATATCGTCCAGGCAACCCTCGCTTCCTGTGACGGGGTTTTGTTTGATTCCCGCGAAACATGCCCACAATGTGGCGGAGAACTTGCCGGGTATGATGTGAAAAAAAAACAGTTTGCCGTTCTGATAGAGGGAGACCAAAAGAAAGTCATCCATGTACTGGTAAAACGGTTCCGTTGTCGCGGGTGCGGAGAGATTTGTTTTGCCCATCAGCCCTTTTATCCGGACACCCGCATCGGGTCTCCTGTTGTGGACCTTTGTGTGACACTTGGTGAGACCATGCACATCCCCCGCGTCTCATCCTGTTTAAGAGAGATGGGAATTGTTGTCGACCGCTGGAGTGTTCGCAACTATATACAAAAGAATTGCCACCCGGTTCCCGCAGCAGACATGTTCGGTGTAAGGGTTCCCTTATCGGTTTTTTCTCTGTCCTCACTGGCTGTGGGAATTCCAGAAGGTTGTTGTATCGATGCATCAGGTTTGCTTGCGGCCTGCGGGTATCCGTCCAGGAAAAAAAGTTCTGACAGGCTTCCCTCGCGGGATCAGATTAGCGATCCGGAATAGGGAGAGTGCCACCAGCCAATACAAGAGCGAGGATAAAAGAAGGGATGTGATGACAGGGGAGATGTCCGATAAAAATCTCCCCATTCATCAGCGGTTCCTGTTTCTGTATCCCAAGAGATGTTTTTTGATTATGAACGGCGAACCGTTCGCGGGGTTTACCAAAAAATTAGTTGGTGTAAGCTGACTTCCCCAGCTTCGGCTCAAAGAACTTGTCTGCTTCCGTACGGATTGCATGCGAGAAGAGCGCCAGCGGGATCTCCGAGGGGCAGCATTCTTCGCACTGCCCGCAGTTGATGCAGGAGTCGGAGATGTGCGCAAACCGGCGCAGGTGGAACATCGCGTCGGCCGGGATGAAACCATGGCGGACCATCATGTCGGGTTGCTTGAACTTGTCAGCAGTAGTGACACAGACCGGACAATGGTCGATGCACGCGTAACACTTCATGCAGCGCCCGGTCTCCTTGGCAATGGTATCCCAGAGAACGGGTGCGAGCGCTTCGAAGTCGTGCTTGCGCCACTTGTCGCCGAGCTTGTACATTGCACTTTCGACCTTGCCGCGGATCTCGACACCTTTGGGGTTTGCTGCTTCTGTTGAAAGCTTCTTGGCTTTAACGGCACCGTCAAGGAGTTTTGCACCCTTCTCGGAGCAGACCTCGACAAAGGTCGCCTTGCCTGCCTTGTCGCCGATGACACCCCAGTTCCCGCAGGCAAGATCTGCCTGGCGGGGGACTTTGACCTTGCAGCGGCGGCAGTTGGACCTGCGGCCGTAGCCTGCCTCTTCGAGCTCGTCAACGGAGATGCCCTTGTGGCCTCCCTCGTACTCGATGATGAACTGGCCCTTGTCAATCTCTTCCTTGGTGACCTTGTTCGGGTCGACACCGTATACTTCCTTGATCATCCGGCGGGCAGTGACCGGGCTGACCGAACCACCGCAGTTGACACCGATCATGACGATGTTGTCGAGGTTGACCAGGTTGCGCTTTGCAAGCTCAAGGACGCCCATCATATCGCAGCCCTTGACAACCATGCCGATCTTCTTGCCGGACATCCTGGGTGCGTACTCCGTCACCAGCTTGGAGAGGAGGATGGTCCCGCAGTGGAGCGAACCGGCACACGCGTCAAGTGACTTGGTGTCGGTAACAAGGACCGGGACCGCGTCGTACAGGTCAACGCCACGAGTGACGGCAAGCACGGCATCAACCGTCTTGCTTTCGAGTGCATACTTGAGGAGTTCGGTTACTGCACCGCCGCATTCCGCCTTCTTTGCAAGAGCGGCATCATTGGTCCATGCATAGAGCATTTCGCCTTTCTTCGCCATCTACTTCGCCCCCGCAATCTTTTCGATCTTTATAGCACAGTGCTTGAGCTCCGGCATCTTGGAGAGCGGGTCGAGCGCAGTGTTGGTCAGGGTGTTTGCTCCCTTAGGGAAGTGCATGGCCATGTACGTAACACCGGGTGCAACCTCATCAGATATACGGGCGAGGGTCTCAATCTGGCCACGGCGGCTTGATACCTTGATCTTCTCATTCTCCTTGATACCCAGTTTCTTCGCGTCTATCGTGTTGACCTGGATATAGGACTCGGGCACTTCATAGTGCAGTTGTTTGGCACGGTCGGTCTGGGTCCTGGTGTGGTAGTGGAAGATCACACGCCCGGTCATCATGGTGAACGGGTACTCTGCATCAGCGACTTCCGCCGGGGGTTTATACTCGAGGCCGAACATGGTACCTTTTCCATCCGCCGCGGAGAACTTCCCTACGTGGAGAATCGGGGTCCCGCAGTGTTCCTCGGTCGGGCAGGGCCAGTGGACAGCCTCGGGCTTCTCCATCTTCTCGTAGGTTACACCGAACTGGCCGGGGGTGACTGAGCGCATGTCGTCCCAGACATCCTTTGCGGTCTTCCAGTCAAAGCCCTTGAGGCCCATCTTCCTGGCCAGCATGCCGATGATCTCCCAGTCGTACTTCGACTCGCCGGGGCCGTCAACGGCTTTCCGGACACGGTTGACACGGCGCTCGCCGCTGGTGAACGTTCCGTCCTTCTCGGCAAAGCAGGTGCCGGGCAGGACAACATCCGCATACTCGCAGCTCTCGGTCCAGAAGATATCCTGGATGACGAGGAAGTCGAGCTTGTCGAGCGATTTCATGACATGGTTCGAGTCAGGGTAAGAGACCACGGGGTTCAGGCCGAGGATGTACATTGCCTTGATCGGGTCGCCGCACTGGTTGATCTGTTCGGTAAGGGTGACACCATACCAGTCGGGCAGGGAACCCTCCTTCATGAACCATGCCTTCTCCATCTTGGCACGGTTCTCGGCAACTGCGACGGCCTGGTAGCCGGAGAAGACATTCGGGTACGCACCCATATCGCAGGCACCCTGCACGTTGTTCTGGCCACGGAGCGGGTTGACACCGACACCGGGACGGCCGACGTTACCGGTGAGCAGCGCGAGGTTGCCCATGGACCGGACATTGTCGGTACCGGTGGTCAATTCGGTGATGCCGAGGCAGTAGATGATAACCGCGTTCTTTGCCTTGGCATACTGGCGGGCAAACGCCTTGACGGTCTCGACCGGGACACCGGTGATCTCTTCGACATCGGCATACTTCTCGACGGTCTTCTTGAGATCCTCGAAGCCTTTTGTGCGCTCATTGATGAACGCCGTGTTCTGGAGGCCTTCCTTGATGATCCAGTACATCATGGAGTTGGCGAGCGCAATGTGGGTCGACGGGGTGAACCGGATCCATTCATCGGCAAGCCGTGCTGTTGCACTGTACCGCGGGTCAACAACAATAACCTTGATTCCTTTCTTCTTGGCCTGCATGATGCGCCGGCCGGCAAGCGGGTGGGCCTCGACTGCGTTGGAACCCCACATGACAATAAGGTCGGAGTTCAGCACGTCTTCGAACGGGTTGGTCGCTGCACCGGAGCCGAAAGAGAGCGAGAGACCGGCTACAGACGGCCCGTGGCAGATACGTGCACAGTTGTCAACGTTGTTGGTCTGGAATGCAACCCGCGCCCACTTCTGCAGGGCATAGCAGTCCTCGTTCACGGTTCGGCACGAAGTATGGAAACCAAGGGCCCTGGGGCCGAACTTGTCGGAGGTTTCCTTGAACTTCTTTGCAATCAGGTCAATCGCTTCGTCCCAGGACGCGTCCACGAACTTGCCGTTCTTCTTGATCTTCGGCTTTGTCAGGCGGTCGGGGCTGCCGACATGTTCCCAGCAGGTCATTCCCTTAGGACAGAGCTTGCCCTCATTGATCGGGCTCCGCTTGTACGGTTCTACCCCGACGAGCTTACCGTCGCTTACCACGAGGTTCAGGCCGCAGCCCACACCGCAGTACGGACAGGTCGTCGGTACATACTTAAGAGTACTCTTGATTTCGCTCATCATATCACCAAAACTTCACGGGGGTCTTGATGCTAAAAAGCGGTCAAGACGCCCGCGTACACACCTCTGACAGTGGTCTATGCAAAATTGGTTAATCAATTTTGCTTGATTATTGTTCTCAGTAAACACAATATTTATACATTCTGAAAATTCTCTCATTATTGGTGATTATTTGGGGGTATTCCAGGTTCCCGGCAAATATCAATGGCGGTTGCCCGGCATAACCGCCATCACGGAACAGTCTCCGCGCAGACCGACACATAGTCATTTGGAGCGGTCCCGGTGAGGTTACGCCCATTGCCACCGATTCTTATTCATGTTGTTCGCACGGCAGTACAGGCATGCGATGGAACGGAATACCCGGTGGAAGGAACCTGCGGATCCTGCGGGGGAACCCTGTCCGGGTATGATACGCGGACGAAACGGTTTGCGATCCTCTTCGATGATGAGGGGGACCACCCGGTCGAGGTCGTCATCCACCGGGCATACTGCCGGGCCTGCGGACGGATCTGGATGCCGGATGAGCCATTCTATCCGGGAACACGGAGGGGAGCGCCGGTGGTGGATCTCTGCCGGTCGCTCTCAACAACGATGCCCTGCGGGCAGGTAGCCACCCGGCTCGGCCAGATGGGAGTCAGGATCGATCGCGGGAGCGTACGGTCTTATTGCCGTATTCCCTTTGCTCCGCCACCAACAATCACCGCATTCGGCATGAATATCCCGGTATCGATCGTTACCCTGTCAGCGCTTGCCGGAACGCAGGACGATACCGGTCGGGTGAATGGCAGGGATGTACTTGCCGCATGCTATTATCCCTCCCGGAACAAACCGCTGCTTTAGTCCTCTCCTGCACAGGAAAAACCGGCGCGGAAGGCGTACGGTGTATCATCCCGGGACCATTGTTCAGCATAACCAGTTACTTTTCATAACATGTTTATCACATGATTGACAACATAAGGTCATGCAAGCAGGTCACCATGAAGTAATACCCGAAACACTGGAGGCCGGCATGGATGCACGCGGGGTCAAGCCGCACCTCAGGCAGGAGATCCTCCGGCTATCAGAATTCCATACCTACCCGGCACCGGGCGTTCTCATCGGGGCATTCATGGTAGACTACGCGCTGGAGCTGCTTGGCGTCACTCCTGACAGGAAACTCTACGGGGTCTGCGAAACACCCAAGTGCCTCCCCGACGCTTTGCAGATTATGGCCCGCTGCACGACCGGTAACAACCGACTCAAAGTTGTGCCCATCGGGAAATTTGCCATTACCCTGAACGCAGCTTCAGATGATGAGATTGCTGACGCGGTGCGGGTCTACGTGGATCTGGAAAAGCTGAAAAACTACCCGACTATCGATATCTGGTATGCCAACAGCCCCGCCTACGATAAACACACCATGAAAGACATTCTGCAGGATGAAATTTTCCGTGCCGGCCGGACAATCCTCTCCTTTGAGCGGGTCAGAGTCGCGGTGAAGAGGAAGAAGAAATGGTCGTCAGTTACCTGTCCCTGTTGCGGTGAGAGCGTTCCCGATTACCTGATCGAAGGGGATCATTGTGGTGCCTGCGGCTCGATGAAGTATTATGAGAAGGTTTGAGCCGTAAGACGGGGCTTGTGAATAATCCGATAGACTCTCGTTTCTTTGTTCGGAAAGAATCCGCAGAAGTGACGACCCCGGTTTTGCGAAAAGCCGCAGGTCCGGGATAGTAAAAAAAGAGTGAATGTTCACGCAGCGACTTTGGGTGCTTCTTCTTTCCGGACCGGTTTTTTCACCCAGGTGAGTTCTTTGCCGTCAAAGGCGAACGACTTCATCGTATAGACTGAGATCCCTGCCGGAACAGCGGAGGCATCGGCATTTGCCGGGACCATAACTGCAAATCCATTGCGGGACACAGTACCGTCACAGTTCTGATTGGGTTTTTTAAGCTCTTCCAGCATGGGGGCGGTTACGTGTTTTGCAAACGTGGCCAGGACCCGGATACATTCACGGTGCCCTGCATTACGGCGTTCCAGGGTAAAAACCGTGTCATACCCGCTCCCGAGCCTGCTCGGGGTGATCTTCCAGCCGTCATAACTGGAATAAACTGCCCGGATCTCCTTTGCCACGAAATCATGCATGATGTCTGAACTGATTCCCATAATAACCAGATATTGTACAACATCATGTACATAAATCCGGCTGGTTTATCATTGTAAGTTACCATCATCAAAAGTGGAGGAAACATTGATCCGGTATTCAACAGGTTTCCGGATTGCCCACAGGTTTATCCATATCAGGTTTCCCACCCCCGCAGGCGGGAAGTAAATGTAAATAACTAAACAAAATCATTTTATTAACATGAAATCAATACTCACCTGCCCAGCACAACGGGCGGGTCGGGAATTCCGGTACCGGAACAGGGTATCCGGCATCATGCCACGATGTCTGAACTTCTGACCTTTTCCTCATTTCCCGGATGCGGCCGCCAGTCATCGTATCACACCTTTTGCGGCCGCACCGGTATTAAAAACGTTGGAGCAGGTTATTCTGCCCGGATGATTGTCCCGATATTTTTACCGTTGATCGCTTTTTCGATATTGCCCCGCTCGTGACAGTTGATGATCCGCACTTCCCGGATATTTACGGCATTTTCCAGGAGCTGGACGACCATGGGTTCAAGGACCATATCTTCAAGATCCATTTTGATCAGTTCTTTTGCCGTGATATCACGGATCATCTCGGCATCCGGATTCACGCGCGGGTCCTGCGTATAGAGCCCGTCGACATTTTTCCCGATGATGCAGCTTTTTGCCCCGAGTACCTCGGCAATCAGGAAAGCACCGGTATCCGTGCGGTGCGGGGGGATGGTGTCGGACCTGGCCGGATGCTCGTACAGACCATATGGCGGAGTGCCGTGGATGACCGGCAGGATACCGAGCCTTAAGAGCATCGGGAGTTCGAGGAGGTCGCCGGTATGGATCCGGGTCCCCCCGTATTTCGAGAGGAGGATCGAGACCATGATCGCGTTCTGCTCGGAGATTTTCGCCGAGAGTTCCGCAAGCACACCGGTCGGCATCCCCAGATCCATGCCGATGTCCATGATGTGGCGCACCCGCCCGCCGCCGCCGGTGACCACGAGAAGTTTGTGCTTTTTTGATAATTCCCCGATCTCCTCGCAGAGCGGGTGCATTACTTCCCTGCCATAGTCGATTGCCCCATGCCCCCCGATCTTGATGATATTGATGTCGGGTGCGATGCGGATCTGCCCGGATGGTTTCCGCCTCGTTTTCATCATCCCTTTCCGGACGAGCGTCTCACCCTGAAGCCCGCTCGTTAGTTCAAACCGCTTTTTCATGAGTTATCAGCCAGTTAGCCTATCACCATGAAAAGTTATAAGTCCACGTAAACCAGTTGGTATACCAGAGCCAGCAGAATCCGGCCACGAAAGGTTCATGTAGTACCGGAATAATACTGGCGGGAGGAAAAGACCATGAAGATCTATGTGCGTGAGCGCCAGAAAGTCGGAGAGGGTGTCGAGTCACCCAAGTACCGCATCGTTGCCGTTACCGGCGGACAAATCCAGGTAGAGGCAACCCATTTCCGGAAATTCGAGATCGAGCAGATCGCCAAGGATGTTGGCGCAGAAATCGTGTTCATGAAGCCGGTGGCCGATGAACACAAGAAGAAACAACACTGAACTTTTTTTTCCGACAGGTTCACGACAGCAGATCCAAAAAACCTGCAAAAAACTTGATTCCCATGTTTCTTTATGGGAGCGTGAGAAATATTCTGGTAAGACCTGCTATGGCCGCCCTTTCCGTTGATATCCTGTTCGATGCCGCTGTCCGCATCCAGCTGCTGGAGCGTTCGATCACCATTACCTTTGCAGACAATACCATCCGGATGAAGTTCCCGACAACGCGGCGGCTTGCGGAGTTCCTCGATGTCCCGCACTATTACGTGCTCCCCTATTTTGCCATGATGGAGCAGGAAGAACTGGTCACCCGGGCCGAACGGGTTGGGATCCTCACCTCGGCAAAAGGCAGCCGTAAGATGATCGGACTCATGCAGGAAAAATACCGGAAGGAGACAGACGATATTCTTGGAACAGCAATTTTTGAGGAAATTCTTAAAAAAATCTGATTCCTTACCCGCGTCGGAGAATATTCTTTTTACATCAAATAACTCGTATTTATTGAGCGTCAGTTGTTTATCAGCTGTTTATGTTTTTTTCAAAGAACAAAAAGGAACATTGAATACTATTCTTATCAACCTTAATCCCGGTATAATTATGAAAAGAGATGTGCAAATTGGATTAATTTCCACAATGTTCGTGATGCTGTTCATTGCAGCCTGCTTTGCAGGATGTACAAGCCAGACTCCGGTCGCCACCCCCACGGCGGCACCAACCACTGCTGCCCCGGTTGTAACGGCAACCACCGCGGCACCGGTTGTGACGGCAACCCTTGCTGTCCCGGCTGCAAATGCAACCAAGGCAGCTCCTGCTGCGAATGTAACAAAAGCAACTGCCCCGGCGGTTAATGCTACCAAAGCTGCTACCGTTGTACCTACCGCAACCACCCCCGTCAGGGGATCCGGTATTTAATTTTACTTTTTTTCTCCGACAGGTTCGCAAGAACCTAGAGGAAGAGAAGAACGCATCAGCGTTCTTCGAGTCACGACAGGTTCGAAGATCTCCTGCGGAAATCGAAGAAGTCCATCAGGATTTCGAGATGGAGAAGGGAGGCACCAGCAGACCTTCGATCATCTTCTCTTCCCCGACCATCTGTTGAAGATCTCGGATTCATCAGAACCTGAAGGGGGAGAAGACCCTCAGATCTTCGACTCCCGACAGGCTCATCAGAGCATCGAGGACGAGACGAATCCGTCTGGACGCTTCAAATTCCGATTAAGTCATTTGAATCGTGAGATGGAGATGAGATGCCTCAAGCACGATCTACCAACGTTCTGTTCGATGCAGCAGACCGTATCCAGCTGCCCGAGCGCTCGATCACGGTAACCTTTGCCGATAATACCATCCGGATGAAGTTCCCGCAACCCGGCGGCTTGCCGAATTCCTTGAGGTTCCGCATTATTACGTTCTCCCGTGTTTTGCCATGATGGAACTGGAGGAACTGGTCACCCGGGCGGAGCGGATGGGGATCCTCACCACAGCAAAAGGCCGGAGGAAAATGATCTGTCCCCATGCAGGAAAAATATTCCAGGGAGATAAGCGATGTCCTGGGCGCGACAGTTTTCGAAGAGCTGCAAAAACGCTGTCCAAATTCCTGACACTTCCTTTTTCAACCCATCAATGCCCTCCGGCGACAGATTGATTTTCCGGTATCCGTAACCATCTGGTAATCATCTGGTTACCAACTGATAATCAAATGTTTTTAACAAATACAAAAAAGAAACATTGAAGAGTATTCCTATCGACCTTCATCTTGTTAATTATGATAAAAATCAGACAGGTAGGATTGATCTCCTCATTATTCGTACTGCTGCTCCTTGCAGCCTGCTTTGCAGGATGTACTAGCCAGACTCCGGCCGCCCCGGCCGCGACCACGCCAACGGCTGCCGCCCCCGCCTCGCCGCAGACCCTTGTAATCGCAACGACCACGAGCCTGTACGACACCGGTCTCCTCGATTACCTCCAGCCGATGTTCGAGAAGAAGTATAATGTGAAACTGAAAATCACATCGCAGGGAACCGGCAAGGCAATCGAACTTGCCAAGAACGGCGACGCGGATGTCCTGCTCGTCCACTCACCAAGCCAGGAACTTACTTTCATGAAGGATGGCTACGGACTGAACCGGCGCTCGTTCGCCTCGAACTCGTTCATGATCGTAGGCCCGGCAAATGATCCCGCGGGCATTAAGAATATGACGCCGGAGAAGGCCATGACGACACTCCGCCTCAAAGGCACCAACAAGACGGCAAATGTCTACTTCGTCTCCCGTGGCGACGGCTCCGGGACCCACTCTGCCGAGAAGACCGTCTGGTCCAAGGCCGGATACAACTACACCACCCAGGTCCAGAAATCCGGGGACTGGTACATAGAGGCCGGCAAGGGTATGGGAGAGACACTCCAGATGGCAAGCGAGAAGGGCGCATACACCCTGACGGATGAGGGCACGTACCTTTCCTACAAGAACGACCTCAAGCTGGCACCGGTTGTCACCAAAGGCGCAAGCCTGCTGAACATCTACAGCGTCATGGCAGTCTACAACGCCAAGCAGCCGGCTGACAAGATCAAGATGGCAAACAACTTCATCAACTTCTTGATCGACCCCGCGACCCAGAAGGAGATTGGAAACTTCGGCGTTGCCAAATACGGGAAGTCCCTCTTCACCCCGATGACTGTCGAGGTTCCGACTGCGACTGCAGGCTGGGTAGGCGACTACAGTACTCCGGCAACGGCAATTACCCCGGCCCCTGCTGGTGCCACCACCGCAGGTGCATCGGCAACCAGCCCGGCACCCGTTGCTACCACCGCAACCGCCCCCATCAGGGGATCCGGTATTTAATTTTCTTTTTTTCTCCGAGAGGTTCGCAAGAACCTAGAGGAAGAGAAGAACGCATCAGCGTTCTTCGAGTTACGACAGGTTCGAAGATTTCCTGCGGAAATCGAAGAATTCCATCAGGATTTCGAGATGGAGAAGGGGGGCATCAGCAGACCTTCGATCATCTTCTCTTCCTCGACCATCTGATGAAGGTCTCGGATTCATCAGAACGTAGAGGATGAGAAGAATCCATCAGGATTCTTCGAAGTCGGCTTCGCCTTCCATCTCTCTCGATGGCCTTTCGGGGACTTCTCGTTCCCCGGGTTTGATAATCCTCGAAGTCCTGATGGACTTCTTCGAACTTCAAATTCTGACGGGTGTATCTTCAGAACCGGTAGGATGAAAAGAACCTGTCAGCGTTCTTCGAACTGTGATTCGTGAGAACGTAAAAAATGTCGTTTTCATCAGACTATCCGGCAGATTTCTCTGCGGGCCGTCTCTTCCACCAGTCAACACCGTACGCAAGAACCAACCCGAGAATAAACGCAACCGTCATCGAGCTGACCAGTGCCAGGATTCCGATCACTACGGTAATCACCAGCGAGTCCGTCCTGATACTGTGCCGGGCCATCTCGATCCCGACAAAGACCAGGAGTGCCCCCAGTACGCCCACGGCAATAATGGAAAGTACCTGGGGCGAGGTAAAGAAGAGCGCGAGGATGATGAAGATCAGTCCCGCGTAGATATTCGCCCCGCCCGTCCGGGCACCGTAGCGGTACTGCCCGGCAAGGCCGCCCGATCCATGGCACATCGGGAACCCCCCGAACGGAACTGAGGTAAGGTTCATCAGTCCTATCGTGGTCGAGAATTTTTTTGGCGGTACATCCTGGTTGAAGAGATCCCTGGTCAGCAGGGAGGTCGCAAGGATCGCATTTGCTATCGTTAAGATTACCTGCGGAAGGACGAGGGTTGCAAATGCCGAGGAAAAGTCCGCTGGGACCGGGATCACCAGCTGCGGTGCCGGGATCAGGCTGACGGGGGGAATACCGTAGAGTGCGATTCCGGCAACAAGGCCGACACCGATGACAACGATTGCTGACAAATCGGGGATCGACCGGTAGCGCGCAAGGAGGTAAAAACCGGCGATGATCACGATGCCGGTTACAAAGAACGTCGGATCCTTCACCACGAACCCCAGCGAGGACCGGAACAGGAGCAGGGCAAGACCGAGCTGGATCCCCCGGACAACACTCTGCGGCACCCATTTCTCGATGATCCCGAAGAACCGGCCATAGCCGAGCACAAGGAAGATGACCCCCAGGATGAGACCGGCGGCCGCAATCTCCCCGCTCCCGATCGATCCCGCGATGACGATCACCGCCACCGCCTTCATCGGTTCAAGGGGGATGGGAAGCCGGTAATAGAGGCCGGTGATAATGAACCATATCCCGAAAAAGAGGAGGACATACCGTGCGTTCACATCAGATACGAGCGCAACTGCAAGGATTAACGGGATGATCGTGCCGAAATCTCCCAGTGAGCCTGACAGTTCAGAGAGATTAAACCGCAATGGGGGCAGGGTATTCCGGAACACGGGTATCAGCAGTGGGGATTATACTCACGAAGAGGTGAGAGATCTTTTCCGGCAATTGGATGGTGTGCCGGATTATTTCATTAACATTAACTAAAAGAAAGTAAAGGTGATCATAGGGTTTAATCTTTTCAACAGAGATCCGGATCGGACCTGATATCTTAATGGAGTGAACAGGGTTGGACGACATTGCGCAGGGAATAATGCAGGCAATCGACCTTATCGTCACGCTCAATCCCGACGTCATGCAGATCGCTGCACTTTCCTTATACATCTCCCTCTCCGCAACGATCCTCGCGGCCCTTATCGCGATCCCTCTCGGGGGGCTGATCCATTTCCATGAATTCCGGGGTAAACGTGCGCTGCTCATCATCATCCAGACCCTCTATTCCGTCCCGACCGTTGTCGTCGGCCTCGTGATCTACCTCCTCATCTCAAAGAGCGGCCCCCTCGGGTTCCTCGGCCTCCTCTTCACGCCGGAAGGCATGATCCTCGGCCAGACCGTCCTGATCATACCCATCATGCTGGGGCTTGTCATATCGGCACTCAGCGGCATTGACAGCAGCATCAGCGATACGCTCATTGCTCTTGGGGCCACCAGTTACCAGAAAATTTTCCAGATACTCAAGGAAGCCCGGTACGCGATCTTAAGTGCGGTAGTACTCGGGTTCGGGCGGGCCATCGCCGAAGTCGGAGTTGCGATGATGATCGGCGGCAATATCCGCGGCCACACCCGGGTCCTGACCACGGCAATTACCCTTGAAACCGGGATGGGGGATTTTGGATTCTCCATTGCTCTTGGGATTATCCTGCTGATCGTCGCCCTGGTCGTTGTCGTAACCTTAAACCTGATAACCTCGGGGCTTTCCCATGATTCCGAGCGAATAATCGGGGGTCCCCGCGGATGATCCGGATCGAGAGTCTCACGAAAAATTTCGGTAATACTGAGACCTTAAAAGAGATCGATCTCGAAATCCGGCCCGGGGAGATATTCACCTTTATCGGGCCCAGCGGCTGCGGTAAAACAACGCTCATCCGCCTCATTGACCTCCTCGAATGGCCAACAAAGGGCAGGATTTTTTTTGATGGCGGGGACACGGCCGGCACCGAACAGGTCCGTCTAGCAATCCGCCGTCGCATGGGTATGGTCTTCCAGAAACCGGCTGTGCTGAACACCACCGTTGCAGAGAATGTTGCATTCGGCCTGAGGTTCCGCGGGGTACCGGAAGAGGAGGCGCAACAGAATGTGCGGGCAGCACTCGAACTTGTGGGCCTTCCTGATTTTGCTGACCGAAGGGCGATCACCCTCTCGGGCGGGGAGATGCAGCGCGTAGCACTCGCCCGCGCCATGGTAACGAAACCGGAGGTGCTCCTGCTTGATGAACCAACGGCAAATCTCGACCCTGTCTCATCGGAGCTGATCGAGGACCTTATCATCCACATAAAAAAAGAGTTCGGTACAACGATCATCATGTCAACCCACGATATGATCCAAGGCCAGCGTCTCGCGGACCGGATCGGGGTGATCATGAACGGGAGACTGGTGCAGGTCGGAAGCAGTACAGAGATCTTTTACCAGCCCAAAGGCCGCGACATTGCGCGGTTTGTCGGCATTGATGCTATTACCGGTGGGATAGTGGCCGACAACCGCGGCGGCCATGCTCTCATAAAGGTGGGGGAGACCTGTATCGAGGCGCTGACCAGTCTCGGGGCAGGGAAGGCAGCAGCCCTCTATATCCGGCCGGAGGAGGTTACCCTGACCCCTGCCGAGAATGTGCCTCCCAGGTCGAGCGTCCGCAACCAGCTGCCGGGCCGGATAACCAGGATGGTGCCGTTCGGGCCCTTCATCCGGGTGACCGTGGACTGCGGAATTCCCGTCATTGCCCTGATCACCCGCCGGTCCTGCACCGAACTCGGGTTTACGGTCGGGTCCATGGTTGTTGCGGGTGTAAAAGCCACGGCAATCCACGTGCTGCCTGAAGACAGGATAAATCCCAGTCAATAAATTTATCTGGTAGCCCTCGTAACAGTCAATGAGATGCGCTATGGCTGACCTGTTCACAGATTTGCTAATCTATATCGGTATCGGGATCCTCATGTTCGCTATCGGCATGATCGTCGGATACCAGGTCCTGATCATGCACTACACCCGACGTTTTATGACGCTTGCAAAGGAATGTTCGGATACTGACTCGGTCATCCCTCTTGTGGATGAACTGGAAAAGGAGAGCTAAAAAGGAGAGAGAAATGGTCGATATTGTCAGTTACGGTCTAATCAGCATCACCTGCCTGTGTTTCGGGCTCATTGTCAGCTTCCAGATGGCGCATATCCACTACAGCCGGAAACTTACCACGATGATCCGGCGCTGCATCTCCACAAAAACGATCGCACCGGTTCTCGCCGAGTACGAGGCATTCAAATCGAGAATCTAACGTTTCCATCCCCCATTTTTTGTTTGCATTTCCCCCGGTGCAGGTGCATTGCAGAAGGGGGTTATACGGAACATGATGATCCGAATCAAATGCTCTAATATGTAGACGGCAAATAGTAGAGACAATGCGCTGTACCATTCTTGCAAGCGGGAGCAAGGGCAACTGTACGGTTGTTGAAGGAAAGACCGGCACGATCCTCATCGATGCAGGCCTGAGTGCAAAGGAGTGCCTCCTCCGCATGGAACGGGCAGGGATCGAACCGGGCAGGATTGACGCCCTGCTCGTGACCCACGAACACGGCGACCACACACGGGGGATCGACGTGCTGGCACGAAAACTTGCGGTGCCGGTCCATGCAACCGAAGGTACGCTTGCCGATTTCCTCCACCACCGGCGCACCTCCGCAAAACCCCTTCTCCACCACACCTGCCGGGACCGTGAGCTGTTCCGTGTCGGGGACTTTTGCATAGAACCGTTTGCCACATCCCATGATGCGGCCGAGCCCTGCGGGTTCATCATCCGGGACGGGGATATCCGGTTCGGGTACTGCACCGATACCGGCATCATCACCCCGCACGTTCACAGCCTCCTCCGGCAGTGTGACGGCATTGTCCTCGAAAGCAACCATTGCCCGGAAATGCTCCAGAACGGGCCTTACCCGGAATCCCTCAAGCGGCGGATCCGCTCGAAGCGGGGTCACCTCTCGAACCCCGCCGCTGCTGCATGCCTGCGGGACTTCGGAAAGGACGTGCCCCGGGTAATCCTTGCCCACCTGAGCGAGATGAATAATACCCCGGATAAAGCGATGGGCAGCGCCCGCGAGGGCCTTGGGCTCTTCTTCGAGACGGAACGGGTCACCGTTGCAACCCAGTGCGGGACGCAGCCGGGCTGTCCGCAGTGCATGCGGCTGTGATCCGGCCTTCCCGTGATCCGCCTTTCCCAAAACACAATGTTAATCCCCCTGCCAAAGTAAGATCTCAAGCGAGATACGCCATGCTCTTTATGGACTTTTCCCGGTGTTGCGAGAGGCTTGAGGGTACCTCCGGCCGGCTCGATATGATCGATATCATCAGTAAAGAGCTGCCGGGCCTCTCCCCGGAAGAACTGCCGATCTTTGTCCGTTTTGTCATGGGCAGGATTTTTCCGGACTGGAGCCCGAAAAAACTGGACATCGGCCCGAACCTGCTGTACGAATCGATCAGTTATGTTGTGGGCATAAAGAAGGAAAACGTTGTCGAGAAGATCAACCAGACCGGTGATGTCGGGCGGGCGGTCGAGGAACTCCTGTCGGAAAAATCGCAGGTAAACCAGAGGATGCTGTTTTTCCACGAGGACCTGGACCTCATATCCGTATACCAGGAACTGATCAGTATCTCTGAGCAGGGAGGCAAAAAATCACAGCAGGGGGTACAACAGCAGAAAGTCCAGCGTGAGAAACCCCAGCAGGAGAAACTGCGTGCTGTGCGCAAGCTCATCTCCAGCGCCCAGCCTCTAGAAGGGCGTTATCTTGCCCGGATCATGCTCGAGGAGCTGCGGATCGGCGTTGGTGAAGGGAGTGTCCGGGAAGCGATCGCCAAAGCCTTTGCCGTCGACTCCTCCCTGGTCGAACATGCCATGCAGGCACTCAACGACATGGGCGAGGTGGCACGGCTCGCAAAACTGGGGCCGGATGCACTCCGCGATGTCCACATAACACCCTTCCACCCGGTCCGGATGATGCTTGCCCAGCAGGGGAGCATCGCGGATATGATCAAGGAACACGGGCAGGTCACCGCCGAGTTCAAGTACGACGGGTCGCGGTTCCAGTTCCACAAGAAAGGAAACTGGGCACGGCTCTACTCCCGCAGGCTCGAAGACGTGACTGCGGCACTGCCGGATGTGATAGAGCAACTGCTCGCGGCTACCGACCATGACGTTATTCTCGACGGGGAAGTGATCGCCATAAAGGAGGGGAAGCCGATGCCATTCCAGTCGGTGCTCCGTCGTTTCCGGCGCAGACATGACATTGCAGAGGCGCAGGAAGCAATCGAGATGGTCCCGAATGTCTTCGATATCCTGTACCTCGACGGGGAGACGCTCATTGACCTCCCCTTCTCCGAACGGAGGAAACGGCTCGAATCGGTGGTGAAACAGTACCTCGCACCGCAGGTGACCAGCGACCGGGAAGAGGATATAACAAAAACGTACGATGCTGCGCTTGCCGCCGGCCACGAAGGTATCATGATCAAGGTGCCCGGCTCACCCTATACCCCGGGCCAGCGGGGAAAGAACTGGATCAAGATCAAGCCGGAGGTGGACACGCTCGACCTTGCCGTGATTGGTGCAGAGTGGGGCGAAGGAAAGCGGGCTCATGTCTTCGGTTCGTTCCTCGTCGCCTGCCAGGATGCAGGGAAACTCGTCCCCCTGAGCCGGGTGGCAACCGGCTTCTCCGATGAACAACTCGCAGAGGTGTATGATCTCCTCAAGGACAGTGTCACCAAAAAGTCCGGCAAAGAAGTTGCGTTTGAGCCCTCTCTCGTGTTTGAAGTGGGATACGCGGAACTGCAGGCCAGCCAGAACTATGACGGCGGATTTGCCCTCCGCTTCCCGCGGTTCATCCGCATCCGTGATGACAAGGACCTTGCCGACGTGGAGACCCTCGATGGCATCCGGGAGCGGTATAAGCGGCAGGCAACTTCAGCGCAGGCGTATCAGAGTTGAAGAGTACTCATGGACTCTTCTCTTGTCTCACCCTTTATGGGATTCTCCGGTTCGAAGAATCCTGATGGATTCTTCTCTTGTCTCATCCCTGATGGGATTCGCCAAAAGAAAAAAGCGTCCGCTGGGTGCGGAGCTCGGGGATCAGGGTGCTGTGCCGGACCCAGCGGTCTGAGCCGACAACAGATGCTGCACAGAGGACGGCAGCGTCCAGCGACGGGCAACCGACCGGCGGGTTACCCATTGCTCTCCGGGCCGCCTCCCGGATCACCCACGTGCCGAGCGGGGCCCAGTATTCCGATGAGATGCTCCGCACCACGATCACCCGGGCAGAACGCCGGATGGTATTGAGATATTCACAGACCGCGAGCCGGGCTGAATAATATGCTCCGGAGATCGGGGAGTACCCGTGTTTGGTCATCCCCTCGCGGTCCTGGACAATGACTTCATCGCCACCGGCCCACAGCGTCTGCTTCCCCCATATCTCGATCATCTCGTACTTCCAGTCACCCGGGATGAGGATGCATACGATGCGGTTGCCATAGATCTCGCCGGAAAAGACGCTGATCTCCTCCACCGGGGGAAACCGCGCAATCTCTTTTTTCAACCCGTTCGAGAGCGTATCATCGACAGCGGTGATCGCCCAGCGGGTGGGCACGAACTTCCGCCTCTTCCCGAGGAGCCCGGCCGTCATCAGTTTGGTGATCTGGTAGACATCGACCCCGTCGTGGTTCAGTGCAATCGCCGCATCGGTCGCAACGATATCGGTATCCGAAGTGATCCGGTCCACGGCCCGCCCCACCGTGGCGCTCCCGATAAGGTCCATCTTCTTAACAGAGCCCGAGAACCCGACCGGGGCCACCGTACCGTCAAAGTTCAGCGAGAACGCGACCGGTTTTTCAAAATAGACATCGACGTCGAGGGGGATACCCGATAGGGCGATCTCCTGCAGGTTGTCCCCCACCGCGTTCAGCAGGGCATTCCCGCGGATCGTCTTTGCACGGAGCCCCACGATGTCTTCCATGCCGAGGTTGTTCCGGATCCATTCCGGGGGATTGTCGGTGTCGCCCGTGAGGAGCGGGCCGCCACGGACATCCGGGTACCCGAAACTCCCGATAAAAACCGAGGGCGAGCTCCCCTGGTAACTGCTCGTAGGTTTCACCGAAACCTGTGCATGGAACCGGCTCAGGATCGGGCAGCGGGGCAGGCCGCACATCCCTTTGCCCTTGCACTCGGCGCACCGCATCACGGCATTGTCCCCTTCAGGCCCGGGGGTTTTGTCCCCCGGCCGTTAACCCCGCCACGGCGGATCGCCGTCACGGGGGGGACATTTCGGACATCATTCAGGGTGGGACGGGTCATGCGGGGATGGCATTGGCAGGCAGGTGATTGCCGTGCTGTGCGGGACTGGCCGGGGGGTGACCACCGGCGTTTTCACAAAACGGCTCTCGAATTCAGCAAACGAGATGCGCCACCCGACATCGTACCGTGCCCCGCACTCCGGGCAGATGAGGATCACCCGGTAGACCTCGCGGGTGGATTTTATGGGATTGTTCTTGTTGGCGCTGGCAGAAAGAAAGGAGGTATGGAACCCCAGCCTGTACCCGCAGGCCGGACAGGTATGGAGCTCATCTCCCGCTTTGAGCATGGTAATTTCCCCGGGTTCCGGCATGGTATCTGTATCCTTGGTGGGTGATATCCCGATATTAAGATTGCCGCTTGCAACAGTGTCCGAGGATGATATCTGCGGCATTTTTGCGCCCGTTGATCCGGGTATGGACCTCGCGGAACGGGCGGGGCACGATCTTCATGGTCCGGCTGATCAGATCCTCCAGCACGTCTTTTGACACGTGCCTGCCATCGACTGCAATCCCCGCACCCATATCGATAATCTTCCGGGCATTGTTCTGCTGCTCGGGATGGTTGGGGTCCATGATGATCAGCACGGGTTTTTCGAAAAGCAGGGCCTCATGCAGGGTTGTTAAGCCCCCGTGGACAATCGCAATTTTCGCCCGGGCCAGGTGCTCGTAGAGGTTGGGGACATATCCGTGGGAATCGAAATTGTCCGAGGACTCCGGGATCGTCTCTCCCGTGTAGAACACATCGAAAAAGAGGTCCTTGTGCTGGTCGGCGATACCCTTGAGCATCAGGTACATGGGAAGCTTGTACGGTTCACCGCCAAAACTGGTGAAGACGGACTCCTGTGCATAGACATAACGGGCCGGATCGAAATCATACAGCGGGCCGGTGAAGCTGTACCGTCCCTCCTGCCCGGGGGGGATGCGGATGTTATACTCGCTCACGGTATCCGGGGCCGGGTAGTCCGGGACAATGATATGATCCGCGAGTTTCAGGTAGCGCCGGATAAGGAAATTGAGGGCTTTCCAGACCGGGTTGGTCGCACCATTGGGCCCGTTGAAGTGGTTCTGGTTGGTAATAAAGACGAGCGGGGTCTTCTCCAGCCGTGCGGCAAGGACCCCGCCATACATGGTATCGCAGACCACGCAGTCGAACCGGTGCTCCCGGATAAGGCTCCGTACGCTGTTCACCGACCGCAGCATGTCGATGAAGATCCATTTCGAGCACCATAAGGTCTTTTTCAGGCTGAAAAACCCGTCCTCACCCTCGAGGCAGACCTCGCGGGGGGTCTTATGGAGGTGCGAGCACCGGTGCTGGCTCATGAAGTCATAGGACTTCCCATAGCCGGCAAAATGTATGGTATGCCCGGCGAGCTGCAGGTAATGCCCGAGGTGGAGACAGCGGGATGCATGCCCGAGTCCTTCACCACAGACGACAAAGAGGATCTTCATGGGTCGATTACCGGGTTCTTGAGGCTTTTGTCGTTTATATTCAGTTCTGGTTTTCCGATCTTTCTGCAGGAAGAACAGCATCCGCGGGTCCTTCTTCGGGAATAATAATCCACGCGATGAGGTAGACCAGCAGGCCGGTCCCAAGGGAGATGACCGTGATGACGGCCCAGATAAGCCTGATCACGGTTGGATCGACGTCCAGATGCTCACCAAGACCGGCGCAGACGCCGCCAAGTATCCGCCCGTTCTTCGACCGGTACAGCCGTTTCATACTCATGTTTTGGTGCGGACAGAATTTAAGGCTGGGGTTGGGATACCACCCTTTTCAGGGATGGTGGACCGGGGGATCCGGTACGTGAACCTTATTGCGCCGTACACCAAAACACAATACCGGGACAGAGAATGGCAGTAAACGCAGATGCAATGAAGATGGCAACCTTCGGGGCAGGTTGTTTCTGGGGCGTGGAGGCTGCTTTCCGGAAAGTACCGGGCGTTGTGGATACCGCGGTCGGTTACATGGGCGGGACGGTAAGGAGTCCCACGTACGAGGAGGTCTGCACGGGGGAGACCGGGCATGCCGAGGTTGTCCAGGTAACGTACAACCCGCAGAAGGTCACCTACGAGCAGCTCCTCGCGGTCTTCTGGTCGATCCATAACCCCACCCAGCTCAACCGGCAGGGACCGGATATCGGGCCGAACTACCGCTCGGTGATCTTCTACCACGATGCAGAGCAGGCAAAAAGTGCGCGGAAGTCCAAAGAGGATCTTGGCGTCTCCGGCCGGTTTGGGTTTGGCAAGATCGTTACCATCATCCAGCCGGCTGCCGGGTTCTACCGGGCTGAAGAGTACCACCAGCATTACTTCGAGAAACAGGGGAGTCATTGCGGGTGCGGGATCTGAAAAGCCGCCCCCCATAAAACACATTTCACTACCGATATATAGGGCAGGAAAAAAACCTGTTTCTCTATGGATGCCTCCAATCTCCTGCAGACCCTCGCCGTCCTCATCGAGGTCGCCATCGCCGCTGTCGCGGTTCTCATCGCAGTCCAGAACAAGAAGACCTGCGGGTGGTTCATTGCCATAACGTTTGCCCTTTTCGTGGTCTTTGACATCGGACGGATTTTCCTTGTACCGATCCCGGACGATATCCATTCTATCATATTCCTGCTGGCATGTGGATCGATGCTGTATGCCGTATGGCTGATGTACGGGGAGAAGTAACAGCAAGGACGTCCAGCGCAGGGTCAGCATCGGTTTTTGATATCGGGGACAACCGGATGCAAGATTATAAAGATAATCCGAATATCATTAGCTGTGCAGGAGGTGCCACGCGCACCCATGGAGGGCAGGGACCATGATGCAGATATACAGGACACGGAAAGACACAGAACCGGCAGTTACGGACATCGCGGACTCAGCCGGTGAGGACAGCTGGATACGGCTGACTTCCCCCAGCGAGGCCGAACTCACCCAGATCGCCGAGAGCCATAACCTGCCCCTGGATTTCCTCAAGGCTGCCCTCGATGAAGAAGAGCGGCCGCGCATTGATGCCGAAGATAATGTTGTCCTCGTTGTCCTCGACATCCCCCGGGCCTCCGAGATCGAGGGGATCCAGACGCTCACCACCCTCCCGCTCGGTATCATCATCACCGATACCATGGTAGTCACGGTCTGCAGCCGCCAGTCTGCGATCCTTGATGATTTCTGTGCAGGAAAAGTCCGGCACTTCAACACCGCAAAAAAGACGCGCTTCCTCTTCCAGATCTTCCACCGCAACGCCTCCTCGTACCTGCACCACCTGCGCCAGATCGAGCGATCGATCTCCCGGATCGAGGTGGAACTGCACCGCTCGATGAAGAACGAGGAACTCTTCCAGATGATGGAACTGGAAAAGAGCCTCATCTATTTCTCGACCTCGCTCAAGAGCAACGAGGCGGTGCTGGAACGGATCCTCCGCGCAAAACCGCTGAGGATGTATGATGACGATGCCGAATTCTTAGAGGACGTCATCATCGAGAACAAGCAGGCGATGGAGATGTCCCAGATCTACCTGCACATCTTAAACGGCATGACACAGGCGTTTGCAACCATCATCTCCAACAACCTCAACATCGTGATGAAGTTCCTCGCCTCCATCACGATCATCATCGCCATCCCGACCATGATCGCGAGTTTCTACGGGATGAATGTCGTGGATATTCCCATCTCGAAGACGCCGCTGGCGTTTGAGATCATCTTCGGGATCTCAGTCATGATCTCGGTCCTGCTCGGCCTCTTCATGTGGCGGAAGCGGTTCTTTTAGACGGCGAGGGTCTTCAGACCTGAGCCGCGAGAAGAAAACGTCAGTGTTCTTCAAGTTTCGAAAATGTCCGTCAGGACCTTGAGAAGGAGAAGAATTGCAGAGCAATTCTTCGACCAGATTGTCGCATTTTCCCGGCCGTAATTATTGTGCAGCCGTTTTCTCCATGTCTGACTGATTAAAACCGCTCCTGCTCACAGGAAAGACGTTAAAAGAAGATGTATGGGCCCGCTGAGATTCGAACTCAGGACCTCCGCCATGTCAAGGCGACGTCATAGCCAACTAGACCACGAGCCCTCGTAAGTCTGATGCTCTATAACATCTGTTCTGGTATTATTAAAAATTAGTGTACTGATTTGCCGGATCCTGCGTTCCGGGCGGCCAAAAACCGGGCAGCACGCGGGGGATACTTTATTGAAAGGAGCGGTAAAATCCATCACTGGTGATTATCATTCCTGAAGGAACATCTGCACCTGCACAGCTCTTTACCTACGAGCACGACGCGGGCCGCCTCGAGCTGCTCATCCGTATCGTCTACTGGATCCTCATCGGCATCGTCCTCTGGGTGTACGGCATCATAGCCATTATCTGCCTTATCGTCCAGTGGCTCCACATCCTGATCCTCGGTTGCCGCAACGAGGGACTGTCCAACCTTGTCAAAGGGTATCTCGAATATATGATCCATGTGATGCCCTATACCTATTTCATGACCGACAAACGGCCGGACATCATGCCGGTTTCGGTGAAGATACTCGAAGAATCCTGACGGATTCTTCTCCTCCTCGGGGTTTGATAACCCCTCGGATCTCGAAGAAGTCCGTAGGACTTCGAGAGAGAGATGGGAGGCACAGCTGACCTTCGAACTCGAAGAATGCTGACGCATTCTTTTCATCCTCACGTTTTTGATGATTCCTGAATGTATTGGGGAATATAAGGTAGATGAGCCAATGGCCGGCCAAGCCCGGCTCCTCCTTTTCTACGATACGCGGTCGTTCCCCCCCGAGCGCGCAAAACAAATTCCTGTCAGTGCGAGTGCGGGGGCAGCCCTTCATGGGTGTGTTCTGCAATGCGGTGGTGCCCTGACCCTGACTCCGTAGAAGGATCAACGTGTATCGTGGCATCCGACAGGTACCGGAGGTGGTGGAGCAGGTCGTGCCGGAATGCCATGGCGATCGCGTGCCCCGCGCTCACCGTGAGAGAGGGGTCAACGCTGATATTAATCTCGGCATAGAGCCGGTGCCCGAGCCAGCGAACCCTGACATCCGTAACCGCCAGAACCCCGTCCACATGCCCGGCCGCGTGGCGTATCTCCTCCGGAATCGCCGGGTCGACACCATCGAGCAGGCGGGTGAACACCATAGTTCCGGACTCCCGGACAATACCGAGGATGGCAACCGTGATGACGAGGCCGACAATCGGATCTGCGAGCGGGAACCCCAGCCAGACACCGATCGCACCGAAGAGCACGGCAAGGCTCGTGAACCCGTCGGTCCGCGCATGCTGGCCGTCGGCCACGAGCGCAGCGCTCCCGATCTCGGTGCCCACGCGGATCCGGAGCCGGGCCACCGCCTCGTTGCCGGCAAAGCCGATGACCGACGATGCTGCAACAGCCCAGAGAAAGGACACTTCCTGCGGGTGGAATAGCCGGTCTATGGCGGCATACCCGGCAATGATCGCCGAGATCAGGATCATGAGGACGACAAAGACCCCGGCAAGGTCCTCGACCCTGCCGTACCCGTAGGTGAACCGGGGCGTGGGGTTTTTCCGGGCAAGCATGAACGCGATGAGGAGCGGGATTGCCGTGAGCGCATCGTTGAAGTTATGGATAGTGTCGGCAAACAGGGCAATGCTTCCGGAATAATACACGACAACTATCTGGATGGCGGCAGTGATGAACAAGCCAAGAAAGGACCATTTGACTGCCCGGATCCCCCGCTCCGTTGCGATAATGGACGGGTCCACGATGCCGTGGGTGTGGGTATGGCCGTAATGACCGTCAGATCCATTATCGTGGTCCATATTCACCAGCAAGAAACAGGGGAACCTATATATCCGGAGATAAAAGGTGTTCGCGGGTCGATATTGGCGGAAAGCAGGTACAGGAAAACATTGTGCGGGATTCTATCTTCGACAACGAGTATCTTCCGGTCCGCCACAGAATTACCCCCGCCTTTCCCCTTCAAACGTATAACGTTTGAGCAATGCCGCATTTCCCACAACCGTCAGAGATGACAGGGCCATCGCCGCTGCTGCAACGATCGGGTTTAAGAGTCCCACCGCTGCGACCGGAATTGCGAGGGTGTTGTAGGCAAGTGCCCAGAAGAGATTCTGCCGGATCTTCCGCATGGTCGCTTTCGAGAGATTGATACCCCTTACAACGTCCCGGAGGTCGTCCCGGATCAGCACGATCCCCCCGGTCTCTTTTGCCACATCCGACCCACTGCCAAGAGCAATCCCGATATCGGACTGGGCAAGCGCTGGTGCATCGTTGATACCGTCGCCGACCATCGCGACCACCTTCTTCTCTGCCTGCAGTTTTTTGATCACATCCGCTTTCTCACCGGGCAGGACGTTCGCGATCACCTTTTCGATCCCGACCTGCGCAGCAATGGCATGAGCAGTCCGTTCGTTGTCGCCGGTCAGCATGATCGTCTCTACACCAATGGCCTTGAGTTCCTTCACGGCCTCGACCGCATTCGGTTTGAGGGTATCGGCGACCGCGATGATCCCGCTGATGGCCCCGTTCACCGCAACCGGCATTGCGGTCTTACCCTGCACCTCAAGTGCCTGAATCTGCTGCTCGTACTGTGCGACAGAGATGCTGTTTGCCTCCATCAGCCTGCGATTACCGACAAGAACGGCCTTTCCCCCGACCACCACTTTGATCCCGTGACCCGGTACCGCTTCAAACGATTCGGCACGGGTAACAACGAGGCCCCGCTCCTTTGCTCCCCGTACGATCGCTTCCCCGAGCGGGTGTTCTGAACCCTGTTCGGCAATGGCTGCAAGCCGCAAGACTTCGTTCTGGTCCTCAGCGATGATATCGGTAACCGAAGGCTCGCCCTTCGTCAGCGTGCCGGTCTTGTCGAAGACCACGGTAGTGAGTTTCTGCGCCCGCTCAAGGTATTCGCCGCCCCGGATCAGGATGCCAGCCTCTGCACCCTTCCCTACGCCGACCATGAGTGCCGTGGGGGTGGCGATCCCCAGCGCACAGGGGCAGGAGATGATCAGGACTGCAACGAACGCGAGCAGTCCAGCGGTAAAGTTCCCGAGAATCACGGCCCAGACAAAAAACGTGAGGATTGCAACCCCGATCACGACCGGGACAAAGTATTCCGCAACCTGGTCCGCGAGCCGCTGGATCGGGGCGCTGGATGCCTGCGCCTCCTCGACCATATGGATGATCTGCATCAGGGTCGTATCGCGCCCGACTTTGGTAGTTTTGAATTTGAGCATCCCCATCTTGTTCAGGGTAGCCCCGATCACCGGGTCGCCGGGTTTCTTCTCTACCGGGATGCTCTCACCGGTGATCATGCTCTCGTCCACCGCAGACGACCCTTCGATTACCATGCCGTCGGTCGGGATCTTCTCCCCCGGCCGGACTACCACGATCTCGTCTACCATGAGCATCCCGGCAGGGATCTCTTCCTCGACACCATTCCGGATCACGCGTGCTGTGACCGGCCGGAGGTCCATCAGCGCCCGGACCGCCGCGGACGTGCTCTGCCGCATGTAGTCCTCCATGAACTTTCCGAGCAGGACGAAAGCGATGATGACCGCTGCGACCTCGAAATATACGTCATTGGTCTTGACCGGGAGCACGGTCGGGAAGAACAGAACGAAGACGCTGAAAAGATACGCGGTGGTCGTGCCCATCGCGATCAGGACGTCCATGTTCGCCCGGTGGGCCTTGAGGGCCGAATACGCGCCCTTGTAAAATCCCCAGCCGCCGATGATCTGGACTGGCGTGGTCAGCAGGAAGAGCCAGTATCCCCACGTGAAGTACGGGAGCGCCGGGATCGGGGCCCAGGTAATCAGGGTAGCCCCGGCTGCAAGCGAGAGGGTGGCAACAACACGGAGGAGGGCGAGGATTGTCACTGCCGATACCGCAATGGCAACCCGTGTCTTCATACTCTTGAGCTCTTTCTCCGGGTCCTCGAATGCAAGTGCACAGCTCTCCATGCAGAAATAATATGTCCTGCCGCCGATAACCCGTTTTATGGAAGTCTCTTCGTCGACATCCATGCCACATACCGGATCTTTTGCCATGGGTCACATCCAGCTGGTTTTTCGCAGGGGTTCTTTTCCGCGGGTCAGAGCCCGTACCGGGAAGTCCTGATGAGCCATACAACGTCCATCTACATAATCTGTTGCAGGATTTCCCCACTCTATTCACGCACCCTCGGGATTTTGTCCCGCAAAGTCGCTCTTCGTAAGCACGATACCTGCAATCAGGACGCTCATAATGCTTACCAGCGAGACAATATGCAACGGGTCCATAGCCATCACATCGTAAATAAGGATATGACGGATCATCTCCGTGAGACCAGCGATTAACAGGGTCTGGACCGCGATGTGTTTTGTCCTGAAGAATATGAGGGTAGTTTCGATCAGGACGATCGCGGTGATTGCATGGAACAGGGCGATGAATACGTCTCTTCCGAGTATAAATTCCTGGCTGGTAATCATTCTTACAGTGATTAAACCTGCATCATAGAGCGAAACCAGTGCGGCTACAATAAGGATGAATGCCACGATGATGTAGAGTCCGGTCGGCACCCATGAGATGCCGGTAATAATGTCATCAATGCGGGATCCAGATTTCATGATTATTCCTCCGATAACTATTCTGCCGTAACAGCAGGGATATGGTCGTGGTTCTGCCAGGGGATGCTCAATCGCATATCACCAGCCACAATGAGCAAAAACATTTCAGGGTAAGGGTAAAACCGGGGATTAGTATTTTCACGGTGCAGGAAATGGTGCCGGGCAGGAATCGGAGAATTTGAGACCGTTACTTTTTTTATTATCGGTGATGCGTCCTACAACTCCTGCGTGGTGAAAACATTTCCCATGCAATGGTACCAGTACCCTGCTGATCCCGTTACACCGGAATTGTGCAGGTCCCGGGTGAAGGGGGCTGGAGCTGGCGGCCCTGTATACCGATGATGGGCCAGGCAATGCTGCCACTGAAAACCTGATTGCTGCCATGAGATTTTTTCCGTCTGTTTCAGGAGGATGCGTTAATTCACATATGTGAATGAATAATCTTATCCATTGTATGTTATCAGGTTTGGGATTTCGGCAATCCCGGATAAATATCCATGTCATGGCACATCTCCCGCGTTTCTCGTAAAAGCAGGATTTCGGCGAGAGGGTAACGGTTCGTCCATACGTTTATCATCAACATCCTGCTATTGTCTCGTACACTCTGGTAAAATTTTCCCGTATCACCATGTGAACCGGGACAGGCCGGAGCGCAGGGGCAGGAATATGAAACAAAACAGCAGGTTATTGCAACGGGCCCTGATACTGGGTATCCTTACAGCCCTCATCAGCCTCGCGCTGGTCGGGACAGTTGCGGCAGATTATGATATGATGGATAATTGCCGGCAGCTGGCAGCTGGAAACGGGACGACGTTCTATGGATCCGGCATGATGGGCACGGCGGGTGTCCAGATGATGGAATCCGTAGAGGTGAATGCAATGGGACAACCCATGCACGACGAGATGCAGGGGCTCGTCACGAAGATGATGGCCGGCAGCCTCAGCTCAACGGACCAGGCCCGCATGGTCGAGATCATGAACAAATATCCCGGCGCTTCGAACATGATGGTGACCCGTATGACGGGTAGCAGCGGGCAGGACTGGAGCGGGTATCAGGGCATGATGGGAGGATATGGTGCCACCGGAGGAGCCGGCATGATGAATTCAGGCTTCATGTCACTGGGTGTTATCCTCGTGGTCCTGTTCTTCGTTGTCTGGCTTGTCGTCGGGATCCTGGCGATAATCTGGTTCGTCAAACAACTCCAGAAGGATAAAGTCCCGTCATAATTTTTCTGGAGAACGGTAACGGGAAACCTGGAGACTCGATATGCAACTGAACATAAAAAGCACTGGCGTACATCTACAATTTCTTTGCAAGACGAGAGAAAACCGCATGAAAAATGAGAAGAGACTCATAGAAGAGTGGTCATAATGGGTTGCTGTGGCGGAGATATGAGCGGGGTCGGCGGATGGTTCAGGAGACTGGGGATCTACGGCTGGCTTCTTATCGGGATCCTGATTGTGGTGGCTGCGTACTTCATCATCGAGCACCAGGCCCACCTTGCGGCATATTCGACCATCATCTTCCTTGTCATCTTCTTTGGCCTGCACATGGTTATGTGCGGCATGGGTCACAAGCATGGCGAAGAACAGGCCGGAAAGGGCGCTGGGCCGGAAACCGGGTCCCGTGACGAAAAAGACAGGGAGAAGGGCGGCGGATGCCACTGAGGTTTTCTAACGGGGGACCGGTCGGAGGTGACAGGTTATGGTGGTAAAAAATGAACGGGTCCTTACTCTTGGTACAATCCTGCTCAGCGCTGGTATTTTACTGGTGAGCGGACTGACTTCCTCCATAATCTGGGGATTGCTGATCATCTGCATTATTGCCGGTGTATATTTCTTCCTGCTGTACCGGTAATGGAGGAACAACAAATAAAAACCCCGGCCGCAGGGCTGACAGGGCACCAGCAGAGTGCCGGCTCTCAGCCGGTTCCGTGAAACGTTCTGGTCTTGAGGACGAGAAGAACTCTTCAGTTGTCCTCGACCCTGATGATCTGCGCCGGGCAGAGGTCCGCAGCATCCGATACGCAGGCGATCATATCCACAGGAGGCGTGCCGTGTGCTATTTCCCCGTTGAGCCGGAACTTCTCTTTCACCTGGCTGAACGAGTCGTCGGCGTTCTGCTCGAAAAAGTCCGGGCAGAGGTCCCAGCAGGAGCCGCAGGTGACGCAGTCCTGGCGGTCGATGCTGACTTTCATGGGAGATCTCCGGCCCCAAAAACAACGGGTGCTGTGCTGCCGGTCCTGCGATCAGGTATCATATCTGCTTTGCTTAGGCTGTTTTGCATACCACAATCTGAATGCATCCCAGTACCTCCTCTCAGGCTACGTGTGCATCAGCACCCGGATACATAAAGATAATCCAGGACCGGTTTCGTATGCAAAAAAACAACAATTGTTCCGGTTATTAATCGTGGCAATCACAACCAGACAGAACGGGAAATAATACAGCAAACCGTCGGGATGGAATGCTGTTCCCGGAGTGTACCCATGCGACCCCCTCTACCACCCCATGCCAAAAAGTGCAAGAGGTTCTGACGTAAATATCCTGAAAAATAGCACAAAAACCGGAATGCCATGAAGGGGGTCGCATGGGTACAGATGCAATCAGGATCCCTTATCCCACATGCAAAATGCTCCTGCAATGAGGAAGACGACTGGCTGTTTCACGACTGAAAATCCAGTAAAAACCGTAATGATATGACAAATGCGGGTCTGCGGGCTGCGATGACAATTGTACCCATACGACCCCCCACATCCATCAATGCACGGCAACCCGGCCGGGCGGGAGGTTCCTGAAGGGGGCGATCGGGTGGCTCTCAGTTTTCAAAAGGGTGTCACCATATTTTTTTGGAGGGGGGTCTGCTCAAAAATTTTAAGGGGGGGTATCCCAGCAGATGTTCAAGAGGGGTCCCACGGTATTTTCCCGGCCATGCTTACACCGGTGACCTGCGTCATGATACGATTTTTAAGCAGGAGTTGCCGGCATTTCCATGGGGGACCCCTGATTTTTTTTTAAAACGGGGGTCTCCTTGAAAATTTTTGAGAGGGGGGCTGGAATCATCTGAAAAAAAATCAAGCGGGGGCCGGTCAAAATTTTTCAGGAGGGGGCCCCTCAAAAATTTTCAAGGGGGGGTATCCTGAATTGTTTTCAAGGGGATCCCCCTGTATTTTCCGGATACCATTCACGCCGGAGAGAGTATCCCGGATCCTGTTTTTGGGTGGGGGCCCCCTGAATTTTTCAAGGGGGGGGCTGGCCACCATGCGGTGAAGGGAGGTCCCCTTGAAATTTTTGGTGAGGGGGTCGATCGATCGGATCGCGGCTCGCAAGAGGGGGGGTCGGCTGGAAAATTATGAGGGGGGCTTGAAATTTTTTGCCGTGGTATCCGAAAAAGTGAGTTAGTCATTGCGAGTTTACCCACCCCCTGCGGGGGTCGCTCGGCCGAGTCGAAGATGGGCATCTTCTCCAACCAGTCCTCGCTGATGCGACGACTGGCCCTCTCGAGGCCTCGCTGGGCAGGGCGGTTTAAGGGGATCGCCGGTCCCTGAACCGCCGCGGGGGCATCGCATCGAGACCCCTCCCCGATAAAGAGGGGGGCCGCGATCCCCTCAAGGCATATCACCCTATATTGAGTCATTGGATACCCCCTCTTTTAAATTTTAGGGGGAATTCACTCTAATTCTAAAAATCTTTACAATTAGAAGCATAAAATTAGCAATCAAAACAAAAATCGAAAAAGTCGCTATGGCCCAAAGAATGTTGAATGTGCTTATTGGCCAAATGAAAATTGTTAATATTGTTAAAGGATTTTTAACATAGGATTCAGCAATAAAACTTATGCAATATATAATTATTGTAATCAACAAAAAACTTACCGCAAAAATAATTGAATTATCCACATCAGTTTTTAGATTTTCATGAATTGAAGGTTTTATTGCGATTATTCCGAATATAACTGAGAGAATTGCTGTTTCAATAGTAATGTAGGTGCTAAGAAGTGCCTGTACATCTTTTGGATCAATGTAATTTGATATCATTAAATAACTAATCATTACCGCGATTAAAATTATTAAAAACGAAAAAATTCCCCAAGGGTCTTTTCTGGTTACGACAGATCCAATAAAAAAGAGAATACCTACCACTGTGATGATAATCGATAGTACCCACAAATAAACGAAAGGATACTGAGGATAAAATGCTGTAAGGAAACTAGATAGTACCAGAAGCGCAATGCCTAAAACCGATAATTTAACACACTCCTTTTCTAAAAATTGTTTAATCATAATGTTACATATCAAAATTTAATGATAATATATTTATTGACCGCCACTTTATGAATCTTTTATTGTCTCGGATTTTAAGAAAAATCAAGAAACGAAAAATAAAATGTTCGACAATCCATATTGTCTGTCTTTAAAAAAGGATTCTCATATCTTCTCGCTTGAAATCCTGGCAAACGTAGCAGTAAAAATCCCCGGCATCCCGCGGATCTCATCCATTACGGATTCGGGAACATCGCTGTCCACGTTCAGGACCATGATGGCGTGCTCGCCGGGATGGATCCGGCCGACCTGCATGCCCGCGATGTTGATGTTGTTCTTCCCGAGGATGGTGGATGCACGGCCGATGTTTCCGGGAATCGACAACCAAATCGACAACCAAATCGACAACCTGCTCACGCCATTACATACCGCGTAGCACGCCCTTTCCCATCGGCCCGGATAAGGTTCTGCCCAACCATCTGCCCGAGCTCTTTGCCTGCGGCCTGCCGGGAAATGCCATACAGCCGCATCAGGTCCCCGCTCTTCACCGAACCGTGGGTATGGATGAACTCGATAATTTTCATCTGCCGTTCGGAAAGAGCCACCTGTCCCCCGGATACCTTCCGGTGCTCATCGGACGAGAGCAGTAACACCCGCTCTTTCACCCGGTGCAGGGAGATCTCCACCCCTTCTGTAAAGTACTCCAGCCACACCGTACAGTCCGGATAGGTCAGGTTCACCGCTTTGAGCACATTGTAGTAGGCAGGCCGGTCGCTGTCGTAGAAATCATCCAGCGTAAAGAACCGCTTGATATCAAACTCCCGCATCGTAAGGACGAGCGTGGCAAGTGCCCGGGCCGTCCGCCCGTTCCCGTCTACGAACGGGTGAATCCGCACGAGTTCGTAATGCGAGATCCCGGCAACCAGTACCGGATGCATCTGGTGCGCTGCATCGGAATTCAGCCAGCTCACAAGAGCGTTCATCTGTGGGACAACCTCTTTTGGGGAAGGTGGGGAATACACCACCTCCTTAGTGAGACGGTTCCCGACCACAACCTGAACCTTCCGGAACGCTCCCTCCGTGGCCGGATCGCTCAGCGTTTCAAGGGTGACGTCATGGTGAAGGGAAAGGAGGTCCCCTTCTGAAATAATACCACCCTTCTGGTACCGGTCAATATGTTCCAGCACCCGGAGGTAGTTGAGCACCTCGTTTTTGGCCCTTCGGGCTGCCATAACCTCCCTGCCCTCGGAAAGCCGGCTCACCTCCTCAAGGGAGAGCGGGTTCCCTTCTATCGCTGTGGATGCATGTGCAGCCCGGACCAGTTGTTCCCTGCGGATCGACACCTCCCATTTCGGGATCAGGTGTGCATGAAGGATAACTTCCCGGGCCGCCGCAATGTCCGATAGCCTTCTCACCATCCGGTGGGTATACGTAAAGTCCGGTGAAAAGGATCGGTTCTCCATCATACCATTGTCGCCTTTCTTCACTATTGGTCCCCACACTTTGGGTTATTGCAGTTTTTGCTCCGGTACGGTGATATTCCTTTGGATATCGATCTCACTTCCTCGACAATCACGTTAACAGTCGATGCATATTCGGAATACGCAATCGCTCTCCGTATTACCGTATCCCCATTTCAGATTTTAAAAAGAGCCGCTTACACCGGCACAAAAAAAAAGAATTTATATCTTCTCTGAGGATATCCTGGCAAACGTAGCAGTAAAAATCCCCGGCATCCCGCGGATCTCATCCATTACGGATTCGGGAACATCGCTGTCCACGTTCAGGACCATGATGGCGTGCTCGCCGGGATGGATCCGGCCGACCTGCATGCCCGCGATGTTGATGTTGTTCTTCCCGAGGATGGTGGATGCACGGCCGATAACACCCGGCTTGTCAAGGTGCTTGGAGACAATGACATAGCCTTCAGGGATCATGTCCATGGTATAGCCGCCAACGGCAACAATCCGGCTCCGGCCCTTGAAAAAGACCGAGCCACTGACACTCTCCTCGCCCTTATCCGTCTTGATCCGGATGGTGATGAGGTTCTTGAATCCCTGTGACTCCGGGGTCACGGTCTCGCTGACCGTGATACCGCGCTCCTTAGCAATGAAGTCGGCGTTGACGATGTTGACCGGCTGCTGGAGGACCGGGTCAAGGAGGCCCTTGAGGGCCAGGCGGGTGACAAACTTCATGCTGCCGGCATAGGCAGAGAGCTCCCCGGCATAGATGAGTTCAACGGACGAGAGCCTGCCGCCCGCGATCTGGGTGACGAACCGTCCCATCTTCTCGGCAAGCTGGGCATAGGGCTGGAGCACTTCGGCGTGCTCCGGCGGGACCATCGGGGCATTGACCACGTACTTCGCGGAACCGCCTTTGAGGACTTCCACGCACTGCTTTGCAACCGAGACTGCCACGTTCAGCTGCGCCTCGACGGTGCTGGCACCGAGGTGCGGAGTCACGATGACCTGGTCGAGGGTCAGGAGCGGGGACTCGGTCGGGGGCTCCTCTTCGAAAACATCGAGGGCTGCACCGGCAACCTTGCCGCTCTTGATCGCATCGTAAAGGGCTTTCTCGTCAATGATGCCGCCGCGGGCACAGTTGATGATCCGGACGCCGTCTTTCATCGTCGCAATGCTCTTGGCATTGATGACGTGTTTGGTCTCGGCGATCAGTGGGGTATGGACGGTGATGACGTCAGCGACCTTGAAGAGGTCGGCCATGGACATCATCTGGACACCGAGCTGGGCTGCCCGCTCCTGCGTTATGAACGGGTCGTAGGCAACGCACTTCATGTCCATGGCGTTCGCCCGCTTTGCAACTTCGCGCCCGATTCTCCCGAAGCCGACGATACCGAGCGTCTTCTCGTTGAGCTCGACACCCATGAACTTCGAGCGCTTCCACTCCTTCTTCTTGAGGCTTGCATTTGCCTGCGGGATGTTCCGTGCAAGCGACTGCATCATGGCCATCGTGTGCTCGGTTGCCGCAAGGGTGTTTCCTTCCGGAGCGTTGGCTACGATGATGCCCTTCCTTGTCGCGGCATCCATATCGATATTGTCCACGCCGACACCGGCGCGACCGATGAACTTCAGCTTCTTCCCAGCCTCGATCACCTTTGCGTTGACATCGGTGCCGCTCCGCACCAGCAGGGCATCGTAATCCCCGAGGATCTTACAGAGCTCGTCTTCCGCAAGGCCGGTTTTGACATCCACGTCAACTGCCGCCCGCAGGATAACAAGCCCTTCTTCCGCCAGCGGATCGCTGACGAGCACTCTCGCATTTGCCATAAAAAACCCATATACTATCTGCGGCATACCTAATCAGGGTTATTCTTTCCCTCCAATAAGTCCCGGGCAGGGTGGTCGGTACATTTGAACCGGCTAAAGGCCGGGAGACCGGGCGCACCCATGCACCCCATGGCAGAGCAGTGCACCAGATTTTTTTGGAGGGGCAATTTTTATGGACACGAGACGAGATTAATACATGGTGCGAGCATGAAAGATGTGCCTAATATTTTATGGCTCGAGGAGATCCGGAAAGAGGATATCATCTCGGTCGGGGGCAAGGGTGCGTCCCTTGGCGAGATGGCCTCGATCGGGCTTCCCGTTCCCAAGGCATTCGTGGTGACTGCCCAGGCGTTCCGCAGGTTCCTTGTCGAGACCGGTCTTGAACAGAAGATCTTTGCCTCATACCAGAACCTCAATGTCGAGGACAACGAGGCGCTCGAAAAGGCAGCCGAGGGGGCCAAGACCATGGTCCTCAAGGCCAAGATGCCGGCCGCCATCCGGGACGACATTAAGAAAGCCTACAAGAAAATGGCTGATGCGGACCTCATCGTTGCCGTCCGGTCCAGTGCCACTGCAGAAGACCTGCCGGATGCAAGTTTTGCCGGCCAGCAGGAGACCTATCTCAATATCAGGGGCGAGGCAGCCCTCCTTGATTCTGTCCAGAAATGCTGGGCATCCCTCTATGGCGCCCGGGCAATCTATTACCGGGCAAAGCAGGGGTTCGATGACCATACCGTGAATATCGCAGTCGTAGTCCAGCAGCTCGTCCATTCCGAGAAGGCCGGCGTCATGTTCACCTCCCACCCGATCACGGGCGAACCGAAGTCCATCGTCGAGGGGTCGTGGGGACTTGGCGAGGCCGTCGTCTCCGGCACGGTCTCACCGGACAACTACGTCTTTGACCAGAAGTCCGAGAAAGTGGTGGACACCTTCATCGCCAACAAGAAAGTCGAGATCATTGCCGACGGGAACCACGGCACCAAGGTTGTCGACGTCGTGGGAGCACGGCAGGATGCACAGGTGCTCTCGGAAGCCGAGGTGGCAAAACTGGCGATGTACGGCAAGATCGCCGAGGACCACTACGGGATCCCGCAGGACGTGGAATGGGGCATTGTGGGCGGGACGTTCTATATCCTCCAGTCACGCCCGATCACCACCATCGGGAACAGGAAAGAGGCAAAGGGTATGTCAGAAGAGCATAAACCAGGTGCAAAGCTGCTCCTCAAGGGGCAGGGGGCGGCTCCGGGCATCGCGTCCGGAAAAGTCGTCATCATCCGCGATGTGCGGGATGTCGGGAAAGTAAAGGAAGGCGACATTCTCGTAACCAAGATGACCAACCCCGACATGGTCCCGGCCATGCGGAAGGTCGCGGCCATCATCACGGACGAAGGCGGGATGACCTGCCATGCGGCAATCGTGAGCAGGGAACTGGGCACACCTGCAATTGTCGGCACGAAGAATGCGACCAACCTGCTCAGGAACGACCAGCTCGTAACCGTCGATGGCGAGAAGGGGCACGTCTACGAAGGTATCGTTGCCGCTGCAGCCCCGACCCAGGCAGCTGTTGCAGCACAGGCTGTTGCAATGGCCAGTGCACCCATAATCACCGCGACAAGCGTCAAGGTCAACGTTTCCATCCCCGAAGCAGCAAAGCGGGCGGCAGCCACCGGCGCTGACGGTGTCGGCCTGCTCCGGATCGAGCACCTTATCCTTGGCCTGAACAAGACTCCCGGCTGGTTCATTTCCAACCACAAGGAAGAGGAGTTTGTAGCCGAGCTCCACGACGGCATCAAGACCGTGCTCGATGCATTCCCCGGAAAACCCGTCTGGGTGCGGACGCTCGATGCCCCGACCGACGAGTTCCGGAACATGCAGGGCGGCGAGAACGAACCGCACGAGCACAACCCTATGCTCGGGTGGAGAGGTATCCGCCGCGACCTTGAGACCCCCGACCAGTTCCGGCTGCAGGTCGAGTCGTTTAAAAGGCTCTGGAAGGAGGGCTACGACAACCTCGGTATCATGTTCCCGATGGTCTCTCACCCCGACCAGTTCATGGCAGCAAAGGCCATGATGGCTGCCTGCGGCGTTGACGTAGAGCACGTCACGCTCGGGATCATGATCGAGATCCCGTCGAGCGCCATCATGATCGAGGACTTCATCCGCTGCGGGATCAAGTTCGCATCGTTTGGCACCAACGACCTCGTCCAGTATACGCTCGCCATCGACCGGAACAACGAGAACGTGGCCGAGATGTATGACCCCCAGCACCCGGCCGTCCTCTCCCTGATCCACAATGCCATCCAGTCCTGCCGGGCATACAATGTCGAAGTCTCCATCTGCGGGCAGGCCGGGTCCGACCCGAAGATGGCAAAATGGCTCGTGGAGCACGGGATAACCAGTATCTCGGCCAACATCGACGCCATCACGAAGATCCGCGAGGCGGTTGCCCGGACGGAAAAACGCATAATCCTCGAAGCGGCGAGATCAAAGGATGCTGAATAAGGGTCGGACTGAAGAGGAACTCTTCACCTTTTTTGCCGCAAAGAAGAGCGAGGATCTCAATCACGACTATATCCTGAGCTCGATGTGCACCATCCCCCACAGCGTTGCCGTGCGGGCGCACTGCATGTTCATGGAAACGAACCTCGGCGACCCGGGGCTCTTTCCCGGCACCACGTCGCTTGAACAGCTTCTGGTAAAGCGGTTCGCAGACCTCTTCCACTGCCCGGGAGCCGGGGGATATGCAACGAGCGGGGGCACGGAGTCAAACATCCAGGCACTGCGCCTTGCCAGGGTTCTTCGGCATGATACGGACTGCCCCAACGTGGTCGTCCCGGCATCCGCCCACTTCTCCTTCAAGAAAGCCTGCGACATCCTCGGCCTCGCCATGCGCAAGGCCCCTCTGAACACGGATTTCCGGATGGATGCTGACAAGGCTGCGGAACTGATCGACAAAAACACCGTGGCCCTTGTCGGGGTTGCCGGCACCACCGAGTACGGCATGGTGGACCCCATCGCCGACCTTGCAAAGATCGCAAGCCAGCACAACCTCTTCTTCCACGTGGATGCTGCGTTCGGCGGCATGGTCATCCCGTTCCTCGACCGGCCGGTTCCCTTCGATTTTGCCCTCCCGGGGGTCACGACCATCGCTGTCGACCCGCACAAGATGGGTATGAGCACGATCCCGGCCGGCTGCCTCCTCACCCGCGACACGGATATCCTCAACACCCTCAACATCGACACGCCGTACCTGACCGTGAAACAGGAATACACCCTCGGGGGGACCCGCCCCGGTGCTCCCGTTGCGGGAGCCCTTGCGGTCATGGACTACCTTGGCTTCGAGGGCATGAAGGCAGTCGTTGCCGGCTGCATGAAGAATACCGAACGGCTCATTGCCGGGATGGAGACCCTCGGCATCCCGCGGGCGGCGACCCCGGACGTCAACGTCGCCACCTTCGTATGCGATAAGGAGAAGATCCCGGCGCCGTGGAGGGTCTCGTGGACGTGCAGGAAGCACCTGCGGATCGTCTGCATGCCCCACGTCCACCGCGACCGTATCGAGGCATTTTTACAGGATACAGGTAAATTTTGTGGTGATGTATAATGCTTGACAGACTGGTAGAATCCCTGGAAACCTGCCCCATGGTGAAGCGGGGAGAGTACAACTATTTCATCCACCCGATCACCGATGGCGTACCGATTGTCGAACCCGCCCTCCTCCGCGATGTGGCCGCTGCCATGATCAAGGTGATGGATCTGAACAACGTGGACAAGATCGTGGTCGTCGAGGCGATGGGCATCCATATCGGTTCCGTCCTCTCGACCATGACCGATATCCCGATGACCGTCATGAGGAAGCGGGTCTACAACCTCCCGCACGAGGTTCCGGTCCACCAGACTACCGGCTACTCGAAAGGAGAACTCTACCTGAACGGCGTGTACAAGGGAGACCGGGTCGTCATCATCGACGATGTCGTGAGCACCGGCGGGACGATGAAGGCGCTCTTAAAAGCCCTTGAGATCGCAGGTGCGGAAGTCGTCGACGTCTGCATTGCGATCCAGCGGGGGAACCCCGACATCGGCCGCCCCTACAAGTCCCTCGTGAAAATCGAGGTGGACGAAAAGGTGCATGTGGTTGAACGGTTTATCTGAGACGATTGACGAGTTACACCGGAGGGGGGCAAAAGTTGTCGCCCTCCAGTTCCCTGCCGGGCTGAAACGCCGGGCTCCAGAATGGGCCGGGGCACTGAAGGACGCCGGGTTCGACGTAATCATCAGCGGGGATCCCTGCTATGGTGCCTGCGATCTCGCACCCGATACCCTCGACCATGCCGACGTCCTCGTCCATATCGGCCATGCACCGGTCGATAAGCAGGACCGGGTTATCTTCGTGCCATGGGAGGTGGACTTCGATGTCGCGGTGCTGGAAAAGGCGCTGCCGCACCTCAAAGGGAAAAACACCGGCCTTGTCACCACCATCCAGCACGTCCACCTCATCCCTGCAATGGAGGAGTACCTGCGGGGCAACGGTATCGATATCCGGGTTGCCGACGGGAGCGGGAGGACCCCGCACCGGGGGCAGGTGCTCGGGTGCTGTTTTACCACGGCAAAGGAGGTCCATGCGGATGAGATCCTCTTTGTCGGCACCGGGCTCTTCCACCCGATCGGTATCGCGCTCTCAACCGGGGCACGGGTGATCGCGCTCGACCCCCTTGCCGGCACCGTGCAGGAAGTGAGCGGGGACGCGCTCATGCGCCGGCGCTTTGCCGTCATGGAAAAAGCCCGGGGGGCAAAGAACGTAGGCATCATCGTCAGTACCAAGGGCGGGCAGGCACGAATGGCACTCGCCAAAAGGCTCGCGGCCCTCTCGCCCCATGCCGTTATCGTGACCATGAAGGAAGTGAACCCGGACGAGCTCCTCAACCTCGGCTTTGACGCGTATGTGAACACCGCATGCCCGCGGCTTGCCTACGACGACCAGGTCCGCTTCCCGGTACCCGTCCTCTCACCGCAGGAGTATGAGATCCTCTGCGGCGCCCGTACCTGGGACGGGTATGCAATCGACGAGATCCCATGAAACTCAAGAACCTCGAGATGATGCTCCAGCGGCTTGCCGGGTTCACCCGTCCCCGTGCAACCCTCGAACAGTACCAGACCCCGGCCCCGCTCGCAGCCCGGCTCCTCTTCCATGCCCTGATGAAAGGCGACATCGAAGGAAAACACGTCTGCGACCTCGGGAGCGGGACCGGTGTCCTTGCGATCGGCGCCGCCCTTCTCGGGGCGGAGTCGGTGACAGGTATCGAGCTCGACGAGAAAGCCGTGGAGGTGGCAAAGGCAAACGCAATGCTCCTCGATGCTGAAGTGACATTTATGGTCGCGGATGTAAAAGACCCTGGACTCCCGGCGCGGGCCGGCCCCTGCGACACCGTCATCATGAACCCGCCGTTCGGGGCGCAGAAGGCGCATGCGGACCGCCCGTTCATCGACTGCGCCCTTGCCCTTGCCCCGGTCACGTACAGCATCTTTAATGCGGGCTCGGCCCAATTTGTTAAAGCCTACACTGCACAGAAGGCAGAGATCACCGAGAGGGTCGGCGGAGCATTCCCGATAAAACGCACCTTTGCCTTCCACACAAAAGACGTGCAGGAGATCGAGGTCGAGATACTACGACTGAAACGGATTGTGTAACCGGGGACGCCAAGGTCAAAAAGACCATTACGGGCCTTGCCGCTGCCCACATGATCACCGACATCTACATGCCGGTACTCCCTGCCATCCTCCCGCTCCTGATTGCACAGAACGGGTACTCTTACCTTGCCGCGGGGCTCCTCGTCACCGCGTACAACGTCACATCATCCTTCACCCAGCCGGTCATCGGCTGGCTCTCGGACACGAGGGGGCTTGCCATCAGCGTGAGCATCAGCCTCCTCATCAGCGCAGTCTTTGTCGCCCTCATGGGGGTGGCTAAAGACTACTACCTGATCATGGCGTTCGCGGTCCTTGCCGCACTCGGGCATGCCTGCTTCCACCCGACCGCGCTCAGCATCGTGAGCCGGCTCTGTACCCGCGAGAACCGGGGGCAGATCACCTCGTACTTCGTGGTCGGAGGAAACCTCGGCTATGCCATCGGGCCGGTCCTTGCCGGGGTCCTTGTCTGGTGGCTGGGCCTCCCCGGGCTCCTGCTCCTCGTCATCCCCGCCATCGTGATGGTGTTTGTCTTAAAAGTCCTCCTCCCCGGGGGAATTGCCGGGGCACATGAGGCACACGCTGCGCCAAGGGAGATTGTGGCGGATGTGCAGTCGAAATGGCCCTTTGTAATCCTCATGGTTGCCTCCATCCTCCGGGCATGGGCGGTCTTTGCCGCAATAACCTACCTGCCGATGTACCTTGTCACGCAGGGATATGACCTCGTTGCGGCAAGCACGGTCCTGACCCTGATGCTCCTCACCGGCGTAGCCGGGCAGGTTGCCGGGGGCCGCATCTCCGACCGTATCGGGAGGAAGGAATTCATGGTCTTTGCACTGGCAGGCGCTATCCCGTTCTTCTACCTCTTCTTTGCAACATCGGGAATCCTTGCGATCGTCGCGATCCTCCTCTTCGGGTTCTGCCTCTGGTCAACCTTTGCCGTAGCCGTAGCGATGTCCCACGAGCTCCTGCCGCAGAACATCGGGCTTGCCTCCGGCATCATGCTCGGGCTTGCCATCGGGTTTGGCGGGCTCGGCGTTGCAGTCAACGGGATGATTGCAGACCACTACTCGCTCGCGGCAGCCATCGGGACGATTCCCCTGCCGATTGCAGCAGCGGTGGTCCTCCTTGCATTCCTGCCCTACCCGTGGAAGACACTCGGCCGTCATATCCGCAAGCAGCCGGCAGAATAACGGCAGGCTCCAAAAAAAAGCCAGAAAATGGAGGTTATACCTTGACCACGAGGCACTGTGAGCCCGCGGTCTCGAGGACAGGTTCTGCCTTCCCGTCAAAGAAATCGTCGAACGCCTTCTTGACCCCCGGTGCAGTCATGTAGTCGTGGGAAAGGATGATACCACCCGGGCTCATGCGGGAGTAGAAGAATTCGAGGCAGAGTTTCGTGCTCTCATAGCAGTCTACGTCGAGGTTCACCATCGAGAATTTCTTATCCTTCACCGGGTCAGATGTGTCGGGAAAGATGCCCTTGTAGAAATGGACATTGCTGTGGTTTTTCAGGTAGTTTTTCACATCGTCGTAGGACGCGGCGAACTTGCCTTCGTAGAACGGCCATACCATGTCGATCTCGTCGACTTTCGGCAGGCCCTCGAAGGTGTCGAAGAGGTGAAGGGGTTTGTCACCCTTGGCCGAGCAGATGATCTTGGCCGAGCCGCCTTTGTACACCCCGACCTCCGCGATATCGCCGGGCACTTTCTGCGTCCGCTTTACTGCCATGAAAATATGGTATGCTTCGATATCCTCGAGGAGGAGCTCGGTCTCGGAACGGATCTTCGCAAGCTGCCGTGCAAACTCTTTGCGGTTGTCACAGCCATAGTGGGAGAGCCGGCCCCGGGTCGCAATATCGTGTCCTGAGAAGGGATGGATGATTGCGAACCTGCGGAGTTTGAGGAGATACCTGCTCGGTATGACGGAGTCGACAGCCCAGAACAGGTTCTTCTTTTCCAGCAGGCTCATGTCTTATAAAATTGGCGTTCCTGAAATTTATAAACACCCCCTCACCTGCCGGTAAGCCTCCGTCCAGGCCCCGGAGAGAAAGCCAAAGCAGACAGCAAACTGCCAGAGGGAGGTTCCGGATCGTCGTACCACAGGGGCCGGGAACGATACGGTCAGATGACCGCAGGCGGGGGTGCATCGACGTCCAGCTCATCCAGGAACGGCATCAGCCCGGTGACGAAGAGGACAGGTTTTCCCCTGCTCCCTGCGGGTTCTTCCCCGACCGAAACTATCTCGATCATCAGCGGGAACTCCTCCATGGTCTGTTCGAACGAGGGGTCGTTCTCGCGGGTGAAGCGGAGGAAATTTCCCACGCTGATATAGGGACGCTCGTACTCCGGGGTTGCCCCGAACTCCTCCCGGACCGAGGCGAGCGTGCGGGTGCGGGCAAGGTCCTCCTCAAAAAAGAGCGTGACATCGATACCGTGGGTGTTTGCTATCCTCCCCAGGACCCGGATATCAACACTCTTTCCGGGAACAATACCCAGCGAGCCCAGTTTCTCTTCGGGAGTCAAACCTTCGAGGCTATTTTTGGCAGCCTTTTTATCCATATAACGGGTAGGATGCGGTTTTTTGTATAGGTATGGATTGTGGATGTTGAGGGTCATCAGACCCGAAACCGGAGAAGAACCATCAGGTTCTTCGAATGTTGTATCAGAAGGGTTCATCGGAGCTATAAAAAGGAGAAAAATCCAAAAAAATTCTCTGGGGACCAGGGTATTTTATTCCCGGGCAAACTTGTTGAGCAGCGAAAATCCCACACCGAAGAAGAGGATCGCTGCCACCGGCCAGACCGACCAGGTGATCCTGCCGGTCTGGATTACGTCCATGCCGATAAAAAAGATACAGATTATCCCCATGACCGCAATGCCATACCACCATTTCTTCTGGCCTTTTCCTTTCGGCATGCCCGCCGTTTCATCGCTCATGAACATTCCTCAGTCCCACTATTGGGTGCATTCCATAAAAAAAGAAGTACCTAAAAAAAAACACCGGAAAAACCGGGGGGTATCAAATCTGTCCCGGGCCGGCCTGCTTTGGCCTGAATGCATTTGCAATCAGGTCGCGATCGAAGGCAGACGGGACGGTGCCGGTCTTTGCGTACTGGTAGAGCGCGGTGACAAAGATACCCTGCATAGCCGAGTAGGTGACCGCAAGCAGGACAACGAAGAGAAGGAAGACGGCAAGCCCGGCAACGAAAACTGCAGGATTCCCTAGGAGCATCAGGGCAAACAGGCCGAGTGCAGCGATGATGCCGATAATCACAAAGATGATCGCCATCGATGCAGACCCGACGATGCTCTCGCCCCAGGTCTTCTTAACCAGGCTTACGGACTCTTTCAGGGAGTCAACAACACCCTTGTCTTCGAGGACGAGTACCGGCACCACAAAGAATGTGACGAGGGTCCAGACGCCCCCGATAACCGCGAGCACGATATCGCCGATGAATCCCGCACGTTCTTCCAGGAGGTTCAGGACCAGGCCGACGGTTGCAGCGATGAGCGCCCAGCCGATGATGGCAGGAAGGTGTTTTGCAGAATTGGCGATGCCTTCCTTGACCGACATCGGTTTTCCGGAGAGGCGGGCGTTTACGCACGAGATCAGGGCCGTATTGAAGAAGATAACGACAAAGTAACTCACCACGTAGAAGAGGAACAGGAACCCGTAGTAAAAGACCGGGCTTTGCGGCACGATGTTCATGAACGCTCCCGACACGAGAAGCGGGAGGACGAAGGTGAGGATGACAAGGAGGGTGACAATCCCCGAGAGGACCGGGAATGCGAGCAGTTTCTTGTCGTCCATGAGAATGTCCCAGCTCGTTTTTACGAGGGTGAGACTCCTTCCGATACTTTCAAACATGGAATCCATATGCGCCGGGCAGGAAAAAGAACATTGTGCAGGTTCCCTGCGGGGGGGACGCACGGGGACCGGGCTGCAACGGTACGTTTATGGAGCCGACAAACCGGGAGCGAAGTGCCCTTGTCATGCGGGTAGTTCTATATATCCCGAAGGTTATCATTACAGAAATGGGAATTGCATAAGCCGGTTCCTGACCGTGATCCCTATACCGGCCGGAACCAACAACTGCCGGAACTCCCCAGAGGATTGTCTGTGATATCCGTCCTCTATGTTGATGACGAAGAGGCGCTGCTTGAGCTGGGAAAGACCTACCTTGAGTTATCTGGAGAGATCTCCGTAGACACGGCAATTTCTGCAGAGGATGGGCTCAGGAAGATCAGGACAACCGCATATGATGCGATTGTCTCCGATTACCAGATGCCGGGAATGGACGGCATCCGGTTTCTCACCGTCATCAGGAAAGAGTTCCCCCTCCTCCCGTTCATCATCTTTACCGGGCGGGGAAGGGAGGAGATCGTCATCGAGGCATATGAGAAAGGGGTTGATTTCTACCTCCAGAAAGGAGGATCGCCAAAACCCCTCTTCACCGAGTTGTCCCATAAAATCCAGGCCGTTGTGGACCACCGGCAGGACGAAGAGCGGGTAAAGACCTTCAACCGGCTGTATTCTGTCCTGAGTGCCACCAACAAGACCATCGTCAGGGTCCGGAATAAAAAAGAACTCCTGTCAGAGATCTGCCGGGTCGCCGTGGAGATCGGAGGATTTGCCCTTGTGTGGGCGGGCATTGCCAATTTCCAGACCCGCACCCTCGAACCCGTTGCTTCCTTCGGGGACAGCAACGGGTACCTCCGCGACATCGATATTTCCCTGGATGAGGGGCCGCACGGGAACGGCCCGAGCAGCATGGCATTCCGCACGAAGAAGTACGTGATCTGCAATGATATTGCATCAGACCCCCGGCTGGATGCGGTCCGGGAAGCTGCACTGCGATCCGGGTACCGGGCCCTTGCAGCATTCCCGTATGCCGGTGATTCTGCTGATGCCGGGGTGATTACCTTCTACGCACCGGTCATCGGTTTCTTCGATGGACATATCATCAGCCTGCTGGAGGAGATGGCCCACGACATCGCGTTTGCCTTTGGTACCATAGATGATGAACTGCGGAGGAGAGAAGCAGAAACAACCCTGCGGAAACGCGACCAGGTCTACCAGACCCTGACAACGAACATCCCCGGCATCGTCTACCGGGTATTCCTCAAGGAGCAAGGCAGGATGGAGTTTTACAATGACGAACTCCCGGTATTGACCGGATACTCCTGTGAAGAACTGGCTGCAGGCAGGATCTGTTCCATCGAACCGTACATCCTTGACGAGGACCGGCAGTACGTCATAGCCGAGGTTGAGCGGGCGATCCGCGATCACTCCCCGTTCCGGATCGAGTACCGGTTCAGGGCTAAAAACGGGGAGGTCAGGACATTTCATGAGCGGGGCCGCCCGGTATACAACTTTGAGGGCAACCCTGAATTCATCGACGGGGTCATATTTGACGCCACGGACCAGAAACGGATGGAGTCTGCATTGCGGGAGAGTGAGCGGAGGCTCGCCAGCCTTGTGACAAACCTGCCGGGTATGGCGTACCGCTGCCGGAACGATTCCGACTGGACCATGGAATATGTGAGTGACGGGTGCCGGGGACTTACCGGGTACGAGCCCGGGGCGCTCATCGATAACACAAAGATCTCTTACGGGGACCTGATCCATCCCGAAGACCGTGCCATGGTCCGGGCCAGTATCCAGGACGCTGTCACACGCAAGAGCCGCTTCACGGTAGTCTACCGCATCATTGCTGCAGACGGGCAGCAGAAATGGGTCTGGGAACAGGGGAATTCCACGGAGGGCCGCACGGGAGAACCTGCAGTGCTGGAAGGGTTCATCACTGACATCACGGAACGGGTGGCCAGCGAGCGGGCGCTCGAAGAGAGCGAGTACCGGTACCATACCCTCTTCGAGACGGCATCGGAAGGAATCGTCGTTGCTGATACCCGTTCCCGGGAATTCCTCCATGCAAATCCTGCGTTATGTGCCATGCTCGGCTATTCCGAGGATGAATTTATCGGCATGCATGTAGACGACATTCATCCACCCGGCGACCTTGCGTTTGTCCTTTCCGAGTTCGAAGCTCTTGCCCGGGGTGAGAAGCAGCGGGCAACGGATATCCCCTGTTTACGCAAGGACAGGGCTGTCATATACGCGGATATCTCCTCATCGCAGGTCACCATCGACGGCAGGCCCTGCATCGTCGGGTTCTTCTCGGACATCACGGACCGGAAACTGAGGCTTTTGCAGATGCAGGAAGCCCATGAATTTTCCATCGCCCTGTTAAACCACCGGGAACTGCCGGAACTCCTGGCATTTGGCGTGAACTCCGCGATCGGGATATCCCGCATGGACAGCGGGGGCATCTATCTCGCAGATGCAAAAACCCATGCTCTGGACCTTGCCTACTCTACCGGCCTGTCAACGGATTTTGTGAACACGATCTCCCACCTTGCAGCAGATTCGCCGCAGGTGCTCCTTGTCTACAAGAGAAAAGCCATCTATTCACAGTACTCAGCGTTAATCGACAGCAACAACCCGAGGATGAAAGAGGGGATACGGGCAATCGCCGTCATTCCGGTCCTCCATAACGATGAGGTGATAGCCTGCCTGAACATCGCTTCCCACACTAGGGGCACGATCCCGGAACAGGACCGGGTCATGCTTGAAACTGTCGCATCCCAGATGGGAAATGTCATTGCGCGCGTGATGGCAGAGGAGGCATACCACGAGAGCGAGAAACGCTACCGCCGGCTGGTCGAGGCCGTCACGGATTATATCTACACCGTCCGCATTGAGAACGGCCAGGTGAGAGAGACGTGGCACGGTCCCGGGTGCGAGACAATTACCGGGTACCGGTCAGAGGAATTTGCTGCCGACCCCTACCTGTGGCTCCGGATGGTTGTCGAGGCAGACCGCCCGGCGGTGGTAAAACAGGCAGATGAGGTGCTTGCAGGCAGGGACCGGACCCCCCTCGAACACCGCATAAAGAAAAAGGACGGTTCTGTCCGGTGGGTGATGAATACCCCGGTGTCGCGGTACGACCAGGCAGGCCGGCTGATGGCATATGACGGGCTTATCGTCGATATCACGGGACGGAAACAGGCAGAGGAAACCTTAAAACTCGTGAATAAAAAGCTCAACCTTCTCTCCAGCATCACGCGTCATGACATCCTCAACCAGCTCAATGCGCTCTCGGGTGTGCTCGACCTGATCAAAGTGAGGAACAAGGATGATTCCATGGTACGGCTCCTGGAACTGGGAGAACATGCAATGGAGAACATCGACCGCCAGATCCAGTTCACCCGGATGTACCAGGACCTCGGCAGCGCTGCTCCTCTCTGGCAGAATGTCCGGGAAAAATTTTTGTCGGCATCCGGCGAACTGCAGACGGGCAATGTCCGGATCAGTGCCGGGACCGGCACCCTTGAAGTATATGCCGACCCGCTCCTGGAAAAGGTCTTTTACAATATCATCGAAAACGCACTCACTCATGGGGGGACGATCACGAAAATCTCGCTCCTGCACCATATAACCGATGGAAACCTGGTAATCACCGTGGAAGATGACGGGATCGGGATCTCCGCTGAAGAGAAAGTCCTCATTTTCAACCGGGGGTACGGGAAGCATACCGGTCTTGGCCTCTTCCTCTCGCAGGAGATCCTCTCCATCACCGGCATGACCATCGTGGAAACCGGTGTGCAGGGAAGCGGTGCACGCTTCGAGGTCCGCGTCCCGAAAGGCGCGTTCCGGTTCCAGGAATAAGGTACGACGAGCGCCCGACAATTCCGGGTAATCGCCCGGTTTCTCCCACGAATCCGCAAAGGGGGGTTCAGGCATCCCGCCATAACCTGATGAGGGAGAATATTCCCAGTGCGGCAACAACCGGGATTACCGGAAAACCGCCGGCCTTCGTCGGCCGGGGGGATGCAGGAACGACAGGCGGTGTAAGGACCGGAGCGGTCGTCCCCCCGGTTACCGGCGGTAATGCAACCGGCTGGCTAATCGTGACGACACTGCCCGGGACGACGTTTCCGGAATTATCGATCTCCTTGGCCTGCAGCACCGAAAACGGGTTTGCTGCAGCCGGTGGTACAGTCCCGTCAATGGTCACGATCATGCCGACATCATGACTGGTGGAGTACGAAAGGATCTCTCCGTTCACAAATGCCACGCTGCCGGATGCGGTTTGTTTTGCCGCATTCCTCCCGTCAAGAGTGACCTGGATCGTCCATGTTGCCGCAAGAAGGCCGGTCTGCATCTCGAGATCGTGGCCCGGGGGGAAGGTGGTGCCCCCCGGGGGGATGACCGCGTACGTGGCAACCATATGCTGCGGACCTGCAGGCTGGAGCGGGGCTGTCGGTGTGAATGAGACCCCGGAGAGTACAAGCGCTGCTGCACCTGGGGGGATGAGAAGAAGGACAGCAATACAGATCAGGCAGGATAGCGGGAGGCGGTTCATGATATCACTCCGGGGGGTTTGGCAGGGCAGGAAAAACCGTATCGGTACAACCGGTCAACGGGCGAGAGCATCCTCCATGAAGAGCGCCACATGGTCGATGGCCTCCCTTCCCTCTGGCAGATCGTCGGCAAACACCTGCCAGCAGTGGAACATTCCCTCCCAGATCTCAGCCTGTACCGGGACGCCGGCCCACCGCGCCCTGTCAACGAATTTCCCGACATCCGAGAGGAGGAGTTCGTGGGTCCCGACCTGGACATAGAGCCGGGGGAGACCGGCCATGCGGGCATGGACGGGCGATGCCAGGGGGTCCGACGGGTCGTGGCCCCCGAGATACACCGAGCGGATTGCCTGGAGCCGGGCAGGAGTTATCCAGTCGCGGCCCTCGTTTTTCTGTACCGAAACACCAGGGAAGAGGAGGTCGACTGCCGGGGACATGCAGACGGCTGCACGGGGAAGGGGAACTTTCTCGTCCCGGAGTGAGAGGAGCAGGGCAAGGACGAGGTTGCCGCCGGCCGATATGCCGGCCGGCATGATGCGGTGGGGAGGGTAGCCATGGGCCGTAAGGTAGTGGTAGGCGCCCATTGCGTCCTCGACAGGCGCGGGGAAGGTATGATCCGGTGCGAGCCGGTAATCGACCGAGAACACCTTTGCCCGCGAGGTCCGGGCCAGCCGGATACAGAGGCCCAGGTGGTCTTCAGTAGACCCGAGGGTGAACCCGCCCCCGTGAAAGAAGAGGATTACCCGGTCCTGTACGCTCTCGGGAAGGGTGATCCAGTACGCGTTCACCCCGCCGGGGAGCAGGACACGTTCTGTTGTATGGTCCCCCCTGCCAACCGTCTCTTCCTGCATATCCTGGTAAAATGCGGAGAAATTCTGCCGTACCATGGTGATCGGCATCCGGGGGTCGGGCGAATTCTCTTTTAAGAGGGCCAGAAGTTCATCAGGGGATTTCTGGATCATTATGTGTGGTGTGGGTGACGGGGGATAATAAAGGATGAGGGTGGCCGTACGTCCCGTGCTGCCGGATCACCGGACGGTAACGGACCGGTACGTATAACAACACCGATAAAAAAATCCGGCGTGACAAACGGCACCGGGGATGGCCGGGGTGGTGGCACCGTGATGCCCGCCCGGAGACGCGATATTTTACATCCACGTGATATCCCGAAATCATTTCACTAAGTGGAAACCGGGGAAAACCGGGTCTTGCGCCTCAAAGTTTTTTTTAATTACCATGGTGACCCCCACTCTCCCCCAGATGAGGAGGCAACAAAGGTCTGATTACCTCTCGATTTCGTAATCTGATGACTCCTCAATCAGCCCGAGGGGTGCGCCCCCTTAACCCCCGAAGGGGGTGGGCTTGCTCGTTTTATTGAATATTTTGTGAAATTATTTCAGGATATGGCAGAAAATTCCTATCATTACCAGTATCCGGAGTTTTTAATACGTACCCCAGGATAGTATCAGTCTGGACCCGGCACCCTGTTGCCCCGCAAGGGTGGGGGATACGGGTAGAGTATACCGTGTGAGGAACGTTCATGAAGATTTCAACGACAGGAATCATCGCAGTCATCCTTGTCATGACTGCCATCGCATTCGCAGGATGTGCAGGGACCAGCCCGGCTTCACCTGCCACGGGAGGAACACCCCCGGGTGGGACGGGGGCTGTACCGGGGACACCGGCTTCGGGAGGCAGCGCGGGTGCAGCAGCCATGGTCAGCGGGTCCCAGTTGCTGGGGGCTGTGCCCTACAACTGGGTCGAGTATAAAGTCATGGCGGGATCCGGAAATGAGAAGGTCATAATGTACCTCAAGTGGACCAAAGAGGGAAAATGCTCCATGAGGTTTGAAGGGCTGCAGAAGATCGAAGGGATGCCTACAGAAATGGACTGCAGCGCAACCGGTACTACGACCGGCGGGAGCCAGGCACAGAGCAATCCCAATGATATTGCACCGGATGTAAAGCTGCTCAGGGTCGGGACGGAGACCGTGACCGTACCGGCAGGTACGTTCGTTGCGGACAAGTACACCGCCACATCAGGAGGGGTGGTGGCAACCTATTGGATCGCGGCCGGAAAACCGCTGGTGAAGATGGAGGGGAGTGCCACCGGAGGTACTCCTACATCCATGGAACTGAGCGGCCTGGGATAACCCTCAGGGCACTTGGCAACATCCTTCCTTTTTTATAAAAACCCCCCTTTTGCGTTCCGGCACGCTCCGGGAACCCTGAATAAATCCCGACAGCCGGAAAAAGAAATGTTCCTGGGGAGTAAAAAGCGCGGGTGTGTGAACAGAGATGAGCAATCGTTCCGGGAGGGTGATCCTGATCCCGGGGGTAAAAAGGGTAAACCTGCTCCCGGTGCGCACTACTTACACATAGTACATCAGGACCGTCTGCTCATAACCCCCGGTAAATACCCCAACGATGTTGACGACATTGGGATCGGGGATACCCTTGTAGGCAAAGGGGTATTCTTTCCCGATGACCGGATATGCGATCGTCAGTTCTATGTCCTGGCTGTTGTGGTTATCGACCCGCACTTTCAGCGCGGTGACATCCGCTGCATCGGGGCCCCCGTTATACCGTATGATAAGTTCGTGGTCTGTTGTGGATACCGTGAAATTGAGATGCTTCTGCACGGTGGCTGTGGCCGCTGTCGCAGGTGGGAGCGTGACCTGCGTGGGCACCGGGGTTGCGGTCGGCGTTACCGTCACCACCGGAGGTTGCGCCGCTGGCTGGGTGCAGCCGCAGACAAGTATGGCAAAAAGGAGGACAAGGGAGCAGCAGAGGATTCGTCTCATATCGGAAATTTGGCGGGGGATTGTGATAAAGGTTGGGAATTTTTGATGGGGGGGTGAGACCGGGCCGGGAGCTGGACGTGCGGACAGTTTTTCGTACAGGGGGATTCGTGTCCGCCATGACGGGGCTGATGCGGGAGCCGCAAGGCCCGTGATTTCGCAACCTTTATATCAGAAGTCATATATCGATTACTATCTGCGATTTATAAAAATACCCGAACTGAATTGGAGCCCCCCGTGATCTCGATCCTGTATATTGATGATGAGCCGGATCTGCTTGAGCTGGCCAGACTGTTCCTCGAACAAAAGAAGGATATGACCGTTGATACCTGCGGGTCCGCAGCCGGGGGGCTTGAGATCCTGGAAAATCATCCCCGGTCCTACGATATTGTCGTATCCGATTACATGATGCCCGGGATGGATGGCATCTCCCTGTTAAAAAAAATCCGTGAACTCTACCCTTCGCTCCCCTTCATCATTTTCACCGGACGGGGGCGGGAAGAGATCGTGATCGAGGCCCTGAATAACGGGGCGGATTTCTATCTCCAGAAGGGAGGCGATCCCCGGTCCCAGTTTGCCGAACTGGAGCATAAGATCCGGCTGGCGGTCGAGCGCAGGAGTACAAAAGAGAGGATCGTTTCGCTCAACCGTCTCTATGCGGTACTCAGCCAGGTCAACCTCGCCATCGTGCGGATCCGCACGCGGGAGGGACTCCTTTCCGAAGTCTGCCGTATCGCCGCGACTACCGGGAAATTCCGCCCGGTCTGGGTGGGGATGATCGATTACCAGCAGATGGCCCTCCGGCCGGTAGCAGCGGAGGGATTCGGCGAGGATATCCCCAAAGCGATCCCGTTTTTCCCAGCCGGGGACGAGCAGGAGTACTGCCACGGGCTCCAGGCTATTCTCGACGGCCGACTGGTCATCTGCAGGAATGTCCGCGATTACCCGCCGGGATCAGAACTCAGGGTCGGTGCTGAAAAATACGGGTACGAGGCATTCGGGGCCTTCCCGCTCAAGTTCCATGACAAGATCATCGGTGCATTCCTTGTGTACGCTGCTGATCCGGAATTATTCATCACCGAAGAGATCCAGCTGCTGGAGGAAGTTGCGTCCGATATCTCCTTTGCCCTTGAGACGATTGATGATGAAGACCACCGCGTGCAGGCAGAAAATGCCCTCCGGGATTCGGAACAGCGGTACCGGATTTTCATTGATTCCATGGATGACATGGTCTTTTTAAAGGACGACGGGCTCCGGTACATTGTCATCAACAAGGCGCTCGAGAAGTATTTCGGGGCAGATGAAGAGAGCATCATCGGGAAAACCGATTCCGACCTGATGCCGGTCCCGCTTGCCGAGCAGTGCTTTGATTCCGACAAAAAAACGCTTGAAACCGGACAGAGTACTATTACCCTGGAATATCACGAGAACAATGTCTATGAAACCCATAAGTTCCCGGTAAAAGTCCAGGATGGCCGTACGTACATTGGCGGGTACGTCAGGGATATTACCAGCCAGAAAAAGGCAGAACAATTATTGACGGATTCTGAACAGAAATACCGGATCGTCGCAAACAACACCTATGACTGGGAACTCTGGTGGAGTCCTGATGAACACTATCTCTATGTCTCGCCATCGGTAGAACGGGTAACGGGCCATACCCCGGAGGAGTTTACCCAGGACCCGGACCTGCTCTGGCGTATCATACATCCGGATGACCGTCGCGATTTCCAGAAACACCAGCAGGACGTGATCAGGACAAAAGAACCCGGTGATGTGGAGTTCCGCATCATCCTGCCCGACGGATCCATACGGTGGATCGAACATGTCTGCGATTCAGTCTACAGTGACAACGGGAAATATATGGGTCACCGGGCATGCAACCGGGACATCACCGACCGTAAATACCTGGAAGAGCAGCTGTTTCGGCTCAACCAGGTCCAGATGAGCCTGATCCAGAATGCCCACATCTGGCTGATGATCCTTGATGGGGCGGGTAATGTTACCGTCTGGAACCAGGGAGCCGAACTGATCAGCGGCTTTACCGCAGGCGAAGCGGTCGGCAACCCGGAACTCTGGAAACACCTGTATCCGGATACCTGGTACCGTGCATTCGTGACAACGAGGATCCGGGAGATTATCGAGAAGAAACGGTATTTTGAGAACCTGGAAACCAGGATACACACAAAAACCGGGGATATCCGTTACATTTTATGGAACACGCAGAAACACGAGGGTATTCCGGGGGATACGGGGAGTTATATCGCCATAGGACGGGATATCACGAGCAGCAGGGCTGCGCAGAAAACCATCGAGTCGCTGAAGCAGTTCATGGACCATAATCCGGATCCGGTGCTGAAGACCGACATCAGCGGCAGTGTTCTTTATGCCAATAAAGCCGGCAACCCGCTCCTTGCAGCATGGAACAGTCCGGCGGGCGGCACGATCCCTGCAGAGCTCCGGGCCGGCATACGCGAGGTTCTTGAGACCTTCCTGCCAAAAGTCATTCTCCTGGAGGTCAACACGGTGGCATACCGGTTCGACCTGTTTCCCAACCGGGAGGAGAGCAGTGTCACCATCTATGGCAGGACATGCGGTGACCCGTGTATCCTCTGACAGGACATTGCGGTTTTTATATGTGCCTGCACCGGTTGATCCGGAGGTTTTCCATATCCAGCGCATAACACGCCATTCCACAGAGGGAGGACAAAACTGGTTTTTATAGGTATCCTCCTGGTCCGGAGTCTTTTTTTTAAACCGTTCGTGCCATAAAAGGCAATATATACTGACAGTTCCCATAAGGGCTTGATTGATCGTGACGAAGAAAAACTGCTGGGAAGTCAAGAAGTGCGGAAGAGAGCCGGGTGGTGCAAAGACCAGTGAACTGGGTATCTGTGTTGCAGCCACGGATAAGCGGCTTGATGGAGTCAATGAGGGTAAAAATGCCGGGCGCTCGTGTTATGCAGTCACCGGTACGCTGTGCGGGGGAAAAGTCCAGGGGTCGTTTGCAGCCAAGATGAGCAACTGCCTTGACTGCGACTTTTACAAGGAAATCAAGAATGAAGAGGGGGCAAAACTCGTCGGAGTAAAAACGATTCTTGAGAAACTAAAATAATCCGTTTTCCTGAGTTTTCGGGTAATCGAAAAGACGGGAAGACCAACGGCCGGGTATCTCCTGTCAGGTATGTTCCTGACGGCTCATAACAGATCTTGCACCCGGGGAGCAGGGGTATGACAGGATTGCCGGAAGAGAAGGTAAAAACCATTGACGTGAACGGGGTCCCGCTCGCGTACCGGGAGATCGGGTCCGGGTACCCCCTTCTCATGATCAACGGTTTTGCCTCGACCATGGATATGTGGAATCCGCCGGTCCTTGCGGCGCTTGCAAACCACTTCCGTGTCATCATCTTCGATCACCGGGGGACCGGGTACTCTTCCACATCGGAAGAACCGTTCTCCATCCCGTTGTTTGCCACCGATACCCTTTCCCTGATGGATGCGCTTGGCATCCCCCGCGCCCATATCCTCGGTCTGTCGATGGGGGCGTCCGTTGCCCAGGAACTTGTACTTTCCCGGCCGGAGCGGGTGGACCGGCTCATCCTCGTTGCCGGCACCTGCGGGGGACGCGAGGCGGTCCGGATGGAGCCGGATGTCTGGGAAACCCTGTCGGACAAGAGCGGGACCGGTCGCGATCTGGCGAACCGCATGTTCTCGGTGCTCTTCACAAAAGCCTGGCTTGCGGCGCACGACCCCTGGAAGTACTGCCCCCTAGTACGCGAGACGACAAGCGAAGAGAGTGCCGCCCGCCAGGCAGATGCTTTTTACACATGGCCGGGGTCCTACGACCGACTGCCGCAGGTCAGTTCGCCGGCGCTGGTTGTCACCGGTACAGATGATGTGGTCATCCCGCCGGCAAACGCGGTCACGATCTCAAAGCGGATTCCCGGTGCAAAACTCGTACAGTTCCCGGGTGCGGGACACGGGCTGATGTACCAGTGTCCGGAAGCATTCGCCCGTACCATCCGGGAGTTTCTCAGTACCGGGAGCACAGAGCCGGCCGTGGTTCGTGAGGGGTAAACATTAAGACATTCCCGGGGAGTATCCCGGTAACAATGAACTAAGGATTACCGACCATGGTGACACAGGTACATTTTATCCTGACCTACATGTGCACGCTCGAGTGCGAGCACTGTTTTGTCTGCAGCAGCCCTGCTGCGGAAGGGACGTTTACTCCGCGCCAGATTACCGAAGTCCTCGACCAGGCATTACGGCTCGGGACGGTGGATACGGTGTATTTCGAAGGCGGTGAGCCGTTCCTCTTCTACCCGGTCCTGCTCGACGGCATCCGTCAGGCGCGGAACCGGAACCTTTCGGTCGGGATCGTGAGCAACGGCTATTTTGCTACGTCAGCGGAGAATGCACGGTGTTTCCTTGCGCCGCTTGCTGCGCTCGGCATTGCGGACTTCAGTATCAGCGACGATATCTTCCATTACGAGAACCGGCAGGAGAACGCTGCCCGGCGTGCATCGGAGACTGCACGGGATATGGGGTTACCGACGCTGGTGCTGGCACTGGACCCCGGCGGGTCTGGGCCCGACAACCGGGCATCCCCGCGGGAGGAGAAGACGGGCGTTATCACCGGCGGGAGTATCATGTTCCGGGGCCGGGCCGCGGCAAAGCTGAGCCGTTACGCTGAACTCCGCGACTGGAAGCAGTTCACATCCTGCCCCTACGAGGATCTGGAAAAACCCTCCCGGCTTCACGTGGACGCGTACGGCAACCTCCAGATCTGCCAGGGGATCTGCATCGGGAATGTCCGGGAGAAGCCGCTTGACGAACTGGTCCGGGACTATTCCCCGCGGGACCATCCCGTCTGCGGGCCGCTGATCGGCGGCGGGCCGGCGCGGTTGGCTCAGGTGCTCGGTTTCACACCCCCGGAAGAGGGTGTCGCAGATGCCTGCCATCTCTGCTGGCTTGCCCGGAGATCCTGCCGGGAGAAGTTGCCGGGTATTCTTGAACCGGCGCAGGGGTACTGCGACGGGTAATCAGGATCTGTCACGCAAGGTCGCGAGCCTGCCGGTATCCATAAGAAACGATACAGTGACAGAACAAGTGCATTCGCACTTGAATAAAACATTACGAAAATACTGTGTAAGAAGGAAAGGAGATAGCAGCTTGGCATGGTTCCCGGGGACTCGCGTACCTCAGTACAGCATGCTACGTGTTCCGGCTTAACTTCTGGGTTCGGAATGAGACCAGGTGTGTCCCGAAAGCTATGGCCGCTATCACCAGCTGTTTTCAGCTGAATTCGAAGACTGCTCTGGCAGTCTTCTCATCATCAAGGCTTTGATGAGCCTCTTTAAATTCGAAGATTGCTGTTTCAATCTTCTCCTCATCGATGTGCTGATGCACATCTCCGACATGTCGCTCAGGTCGTGAACCTGATGATCGCTTTTACGATAATGACATTTTTGTGAGCATTCGCTCTTTAGTGAAACATTACAAGAAGACCGTGTAAGAAGGAAAGGTGATTGCAGCTTGGTATGGTTCCCGGGGACTCGCGTACCTCAGTACAGCATACTACGTGTTCCGGCTTAACTTCTGGGTTCGGAATGAGACCAGGTGTGTCCCGAAAGCTATGGCCGCAATCACCACTGATTGCTTTTTAGATGCTTTGGTTCTGAACGAAGAGCACGTTACATTGCTTCTTTAACTCGAAGAACGCTGATGCGTTCTTCTCGTCTCAGAAGTGCTTCGCACTTCTTCGAAAGCCAAGGTCCGGATTTGAACCGGAGTGTAGTTGATCTGCAGTCAACCGCGTGGCCGCTCCGCCACCTTGGCAGCCGTGTAGTTTGATACCCTATCCAATTGGACAGAATATGGTTTTAAGGTTTGCACAAAGAATTTCGTCTGGGTTTAACGTGGTGAGCACTAGTGTTTGGACGTTAGTACTTCCGGACTGAACACGTCGTTGCCTTCGTGCGTACATCCGAAGCCTATCAAACGGATCTTTTATCCATGTCCTATAGCGGAGTCTCTTTTTAGGCCGGGTTTCAAGCTTAGATGCTTTCAGCTTTTATCCCTTGGCGCGTAGCTGCTCGGCACTGCCTTGTCAGACAACCGATCGACCAGTGGCGCCGAATGAAAGTTCCTCTCGTACTATTTCATTCTTACCCTCAGACTCCAAACACTCCTGATAGATAGTAACCGACCTGTCTCACGACGGTCTAAACCCAGCTCACGATCCCCTTTAATAGGCGAACAACCTCACCCTTGGCTGCTGCTGCACAGCCAGGATGGAAAGAACCGACATCGAGGTAGCAAGCCGCCGGGTCGATATGTGCTCTTGCCGGCGACGACTCTGTTATCCCCGGGGTAGCTTTTCTGTAGTCAATAAGCCTCACCAAAAGGCTATATTGGTTCGTTAGACCCGAGTTTCCTCTCGCGATTATTTGCTTTGCATAATCGCGTCAGGCCAACTTATGCTCTTGACACTCTTCTGTGAGTTTCTGACTCACATGAGTTGACCTTGGGGCACCCTTGATATTTTTTCGAGGGTGTGGCGCCCCACCCAAACTGCCTACCTACCGTTGTCCTCGTAAGAGTGAGAACTACAACAAAACTAGGATGGTGTCTCATCGTTGGCTCCCCGTTCCCCGAAAGAAACGGATATAACGCCTCCCATCTACCCTGCGCAAGGATTATCGTAATTCAGCGACAGGCTGCAGTAAAGCTCCACGGGGTCTTCACTTCCCATCAGGAGTCCCTAGTCTCTGCACTAGGACAAAAAGTTCAACGGACTTGTGTTAGGGACAGTATCGCACTCATTAATCCATTCATGCAAGTCGCCAATTAAGCGACAAGGTACTACGCTACCTTAAGAGGGTCATAGTTACCCCCGCCGTTTACGAGTCCTTCGTCCGGTTGAACCCGGTGTTCAGATACTCGCACTGGGCAGGAATCACAGACTATACAAGTCCTTTCGGATTAGCAGTCTGCTATGTTGTTATTAGACAGTCGGAGCGATCTTGTCACTGCGACCTGCCCAATCTCTGGGCAGGCACCCCTTATCCCGAAGTTACAGGGCTAATTTGCCGAGTTCCCTTAACACGATTACTCCCGACACGCCTACGCCTATTCAGCGAGGGGCACCTGTGTCAGTTCTTGGTACGGACTGTATCACCTTTTTCACGGGCTCCTGGACTCAACGCAGTTACCCCATAACCCATTAGAGAAATTCTCACCATTACGGTACTCCAATCTCTTATCAGGCTTAGACGGAGCGATGACTCCGCTACGCATATCCGGAAGCGTCAGGATTGTTTGATACAGGTACAGGAATATTAACCTGTTTACCTATTGGCGTACTCGAGTTACGGTACGTCTTAGGCCCGACTAACCCTCGTCTGACGAACATTGACGAGGAAACCTGGCCCCTTCGGCGGTTTGGATTCTCACCAAACTTAAGCTTCTACTACTGCCAGAATTTTCATTCCTGCACGGTCCACAGGAACTTACGTCCCTGCTTCCACCCATACAGGACGCCTCTCTACGCCATCATACTATTAGTATGGTCCGTGGTCTCTGTGACAGGCTTAAGCCCCGTCCATTTTCAGCGCCCTGAATCTTGACTGGTAAGCTGTTACGCACTTTTTAAAGGGTAGCTGCTTCTAAGCTCACCTTCCAGTTGTCTTTGACCCAGGACTACTTTCAGTGTTTACACTGAGCCTGTACTGAGGGACATTAACCACGGTCTGGGTTGTCTCCCTTACGCATTACAAGCTTACCCCGTAATGCGGACTACCAACCTTCTACGGTGACAGGGAATTTGGAGTTTGACAGGAGAGTGAGGACTTTCGCCCCCAGCTTCCCCAATCAGTGCTCTACCTCACTGTCGACCTCCGGTCAGGTCATGCTACGGCATGTTTCGAGAGGAACCAGCGGATGCCCGGCTCGATTAATCTTTCACTCCTATACGCAGGTCACGCGAATGATTTGCATATCAAAACCGCTTGCGGTCCTCCACGCACCTTTCGGCACGCTTCAACCTGCCCACGCATAGATCGCCGGGCTTCGGGTCTTATCCTGCTGACTACACGCACTATTGGTACGTCGTCCCTGACCTTTCGGCTGCGGACCTGTTGGTTTCCCTCTGGTTCCTTTCATAGAAATTAACCTTCGCCAACAGAATAAACTCTCTGGCCCGTTCTTCAAAACGTACGATACGACACCGGCAACATAACCCGTACTACCGCCTTTCAACGGATTCCTTCGCCATGCAGATCCTTTTGTGCCGTATCACGCTATAACCTGTCAGTTTCAGGCACTTTTCAACACCTTTCCAGGGTTGCTTTTCAGCTTTCGCTCACGCTACTACTACGCTATCGGTTTCGGGTTGTATTTAGTTTTGGAGGTTGATGACCCCCGAATTCACGCGGGAATTCCGACCCACGCTACTCAGGACACCGCTAAAGCTGACATTCATACACGTACGGGACTATCACCCTCTCTGATATGACGTTCCAGACAACTTCCGTTCTGAATACCAGTCTTATACCGCGGGTCCATACACCACATCTCCTGACGGATTCGGTTTGAACTATGTCGCTTTCGATCGCCTCTACTAACGACATCCCGGTTGGTTTCTTCTCCTGCCCCTACTAAGATGTTTCAATTCGGGGCGTTCCCTATTCATTGCTGAATTGATGCTCATGCATCAGGATGTCCCATTAGGGTATCTCCGGTTCAATGGCTCCCTGCGCCTACCCGGAGCTTATCGCAGCTTGGCACGCCCTTCATCGGCACCCGAACCGAGCCATCCACTGACAGGCGTAAAAGTTTCGTCTTAATGTCTCTGCAAACCCATTTAACGTCCTTAAACGCCTAATGTCTGCTGTTCCTGTACACAGCCTATCATAGCCCCGGTTTCACGGGGTCTCAAACTCTTCCCCGGCGTGTTGCCATACCGGGTGCATCTAAAATCTTACTTACACCAGTGGACCCGTGGGGATTTGAACCCCAGGCCTCGGCGTTGCAAACGCCGCGCTCTTCCAACTGAGCTACGAGCCCTCTGATTCCTGGCGGAACACTGACAACTTTATGGTCTGTTTTCAACTCAACCTTCTTAATTTCTTTAGGAGGTGATCCAGCCGCAGATTCCCCTACGGCTACCTTGTTACGACTTAACCCCCCTTGCAAAACCCAGATTCGATCATGCCATAGGCACAACCTCATCAAGACCTCACTCGGGTGGTTTGACGGGCGGTGTGTGCAAGGAGCAGGGACATATTCACCGCGCTATGTTGAAACGCGATTACTACGGATTCCAGCTTCATGCGGGTGAGTTACAACCCGCAATCCGAACTTGGGACAGGTTTAGGAGATTGTCCTCACCTTTCGGTGTCGAAACCCATTGTCCTGTCCATTGTAGCCCGCGTGTAGCCCGGATAATTCGGGGCATGCTGACCTACCGTTGCCCATTCCTTCCTCCCCTTTAGCAGAGGCGGTCCGAGCAGTGTCCCCATCGACCCGAAGGTCAGGCTGGCAACTGCTCGCGTGGGTCTCGCTCGTTGCCTGACTAAACAGGATGCTTCACAGTACGAACTGACGACGGCCATGCACCTCCTCTCAGCTAGTCAAGTAGAGTCTTCATCCCGACTATCATTCAGCTGTCTTATCCGGTGAGATTTCCGGCGTTGAGTCCGATTAAACCGCAGGCTCCACCCGTTGTGGTGCTCCCCCGCCAATTCCTTTAAGTTTCAGCCTTGCGACCGTACTCCCCAGGCGGTGCGTTTCACGGTTTCCCTTCGGCACCTCAGTGACACGTGGTCACTGACACACCTAACGCACATCGTTTACAGCTGGGACTACCCGGGTATCTAATCCGGTTTGCTCCCCCAGCTTTCGTCCCTCACTGTCGGACCCGTTCTGGTGAGATGCCTTCGCCATTGGTGGTCCCACCGGGATTACAGGATTTCACTCCTACCCCGGCAGTACCTCTCACCTCTCCCGGTCCCTAGAATTACAGTTTCCCCTGAACGCCCGCCAGTTAAGCCGGCGGATTTCTCAAGGGACTTGTAAATCCAGCTACGGACCCTTTAAGCCCAGTAATAGCGGCCACCACTCGAGCCGCCGGTATTACCGCGGCGGCTGGCACCGGTCTTGCCCGGCCCTTTCTTCACCAGCTGTTTACACTGGTGGACAGCCAGCCTATGCTGGCACTCGGGGTTTCCTTATCACGGTTGCCCGCATTGTAAAGTTTTCGCGCCTGCTGCGCCCCGTAGGGCCTGGATTCGTGTCTCAGAATCCATCTCCGGGCTCTTGCTCCCACAACCCGTACCGATTACGGGCTTGTTGGGCCGTTACCCCAACAACTACCTAATCGGCCGCAGACTCATCCTGAAGCGATTAATCTTTCTTTCGAAGAACATTCCAGTCGCTCCGAAATATGGAGTATTACCCCCAGTTTCCCGGGATTATCCTCCACTTCAGGTCAGATTGTCCACGTGTTACTGAGCAGTACGCCGAGGTCTTGCACCTCTCGACTCGCATGGCTTAATCAAACCCCGATAGCAGTGGCCTCTGGCAGGATCAACCAGAATTTACATTTATTTCGCACACTTACTTCTTATAAAAGGTTGGCAGATGAAAACAGATGTCCACATTGCCAGTATTCCTATGTCAGAACCAATATTACAACAAGTGTATTCGTCGGTTCTCCATTACTTCGGCCTCTTACGTTGCATTTCAGGACTTATATACTTTTGTATTCGCCCTTATTGCAACTTCCCTGACCGATTCATTCCGGGTTACGGAATGAGTGTGGGATAATAAAGTTGCATTGATCTACATATATAGATGTCGATATTAATTCCAAAAATACAATATTATTATCACCCATCTATGAACAAAAACAAATTAGAAATTTAAAATTTAACAAAATCTTAAGGATATTAGAGAAAATCGAAAAATGATGCAAAATCATAATTTGCGCGTACGTATATTACTATGAGAAATACTACTTCATAGATTTCCTATATTATAAAATTGTAACAGCCCAATATCCCTAACAATTTTTAATTCGGTTTTAATACTATTTCAATTTAGTAAAAAGCGCTATAATTTGTATAATTGTATGATCTAAAATCTCCCAGGATAAATTAAGTTTAAAGATAAGAATCAAAAAAACAAAAAAATGGCATCTCTCCACCCGGGCTAAATGCCATGGAGGACAGAATACCAGAAACTAATGGGGTCTTCATCGAACATTTTCCTCCCACACGAACCTTAAGAAATGACAGACACATTTGATGGGGGTGTGAAATGAGGCATTTCACAGTATGCGTCAGGTGTTATTAGATGGGGGGGATTTTCATTAAGGTTCTGATGTAGAGAGGTAATAATAGATTATCTTTGAATTATATTAAATTTGGCCTTCAATCATCAATAAAAATCTGAATGGAAGTAAATTTTTGGACTTTTATTTAGGCAACCCATATAAACGTAAGATTAATTTTAATTTCCAGGTATAAGAGTAAATTATAAATTATATTTGATGCCTATAAAGATATGTGAAAACTACAACCCGTGTAAAAAAAATTAACGGGCACGAATATATTTATGAAATCTCTTATTATTATGACAGAGAAACAAGAAGAACCAGGCAAAAAAGCCGATATTTAGGAAAAAACGTCGAAGGTAAACCAGTAAGAGTCAGAGAGAAAGCAAAGAATCCGGAAAATATCTATTCGTATGGTGAGTTCATCCCATATGTCACTGCTGTTAAAAAACTTAAACTATTTGATATTCTTTCTCCATACTTATCAGAAAGTGAAATAAAACTTTTTTTTACACTGGTTTTTGCCGGAATACTCTGCCCTTCTGCACAACAATCACCTTCAACATGGTTTGAGACTACAGTTTTGTCCAGAATCTATACCGGACTGAAAATTACTGCCAATAGTGTTACCCGGTTACTTAAAAAACTTGGAGAGGGCTCTCTTCAGTTAAATATTTGTCGTGCTCTTTCTTCTCTCTCTGAATCAGGTGAAGTAAGAGTATTCGAAATCAATGTCCCTATGACACAGGCAACTCTCTGTAATGTGGGCTTGAATCTCCCAGTTAATGAACCTATCATTATTTTTGTAGATGATACCGATAATATTCCTATCGGATATCTGTCTTCTGCGCAGTACTTGATCTCATCAGAACTTGCTAAGGGAATTACAGCAGGCCTTAATCTTTTTTCGGCTAAAAAGGCTGTATTTATTCCTGGGAAAACATATCGCTCTTCAATGAACATTTATGGAGCAATATACAGTGAGGTTCCATTCATCCTTACAATTAATCCAGATAATGAGATAGTCAGGGATGAAATCAATAAAGTCAGATCAGAGTTAATGCACCCTAAGAATCTTAAAATATTTCGTGGAGAAACACTCTTTGTAGTACAGGTAAATATTTCCCTTGAGCAGTTACCCGTGAAAGGATATATAATATACAGTCCCAGGCGTGAAGAAGAGATTAGAGAAAGATATGCAGAAGACTTGTCTATTATTATCGAAAATTTAAATAATAAACCGATATACCGGTGGATAAATCCAGCTGAAGCAGTATCGGATATAGCCGGATCATATGAACAGTATATTCAATGGAGTGTCATTAACAACCGGATGAAAGTTGACATAAAACGCAAGGCTTTGGGACGAAATCTTAAGAATTGCGGGGTTTCGGTGGTTATTACAGGAGATAGTGACAGGCAGTGGGATGAATGCCTAGAATGGGCAGAAGAACGAAGGGAAACCGAAGAATATCTCTCATCTTTTATTCGGAACTTCCAGACTTTTCCTTTCTCAGTAGATAATGAAATAATGCAGACCGGAGCCTTTTTTGTTTCCTTTGTTGCATTATTACTTGATCGTTGGGTAAAGGAACAATACTCACGTTCAGGTCTGCTCACGATTTATTCTCCTGATAGAATTCTCCTTGAATTAATGAAGATAAGATTAATAGGGCTTGGAAATGACAAAGTAATCTATTCCGGAGTTCAATCGCGCCAGAGTGATATTCTTGAGACACTAAAATGGGATATAGAAATTTAGGCAACAATTGAAGATGAGTCCCGAATAAACAGAATTAGGCTGCTCCTGATTTAATTTGTTTAATATTTAAATCAGGTCTACTTTTTTATCTATCATAATCAAAAAGACTTAGATATGAATCATCTAAAAAAGACGACTATTATTCTTTTTTTATTAATCTGCTCCTGCATTGTTGTAAATGCTGATAATAATTCTACGGTAAGTATTAATGTAATGAAAATAGGTGTCATTTACAATCTTAAAGGATCTCAGAGTGCTCTTGATCTTCCTTCTTATCATGGCGCTCTTATCGCAGAAGACCTGATAAATAAAAATGGGGGCATAAAAGGTATTCCAATAAAACTCATTTTCAAAGATGGGAATTCAGATCCGGATACTATAGAAAAGGTGACAGAAGATCTTATAATTAACGAATCCGTACCTGTGATTATAGGGCTTTCCGATACAGATCTGGTTCTTCCTGCAGCAAAAGTCGCCTCAAAATATAAAGTTCCCTTTATTACATCAGGAGCTTCCTCTCCAAGACTTCCTGAAGAAGTACCAGATTATCTTTATCTGGCGTGTTTTGGAGACAATGCCCAGGCAGCAGTTGCAGCAGATTATGCCTTCAGAAATCTTTCTCTTGATTCTGTAAAAATAATATATGATGGCAGAATGCAATATACAACAATTCTAGCAGGCTATTTTGCTGAAAGGTTTAAAGAACTTGGCGGAGAAGTATTATCCGAGATACCAATTAATTCCACATCAGACCTTAAAGGAGCGCTGATCAATAATAGTCCAGAAGAGCAACCCGGTTTATATTACATCGCAGTAGGGCCTGACGATGCACCTGAAGTGGTGAGAACAATTCACAAAGGAGGGATTAAAACAGTAATCTTTGGAGGAGACTCTTATGATACTACCAACCTGTATTCCGCAGCTTTGGATACAGATGGAGATGTTTATTATACAACACACGCATGGTTAGGAGATATCAACAATCAGACAACAGAAGGGAAAATTTTCGTTGGTACATACCAGGAAAAATTCGGTGCAGAACCTACTCCTTTTGCAGGACTTGGATACGATACAATTGGACTTGTAGTAGAAGCTGCAAAAAATAATAATCTTGGAACGAATATTAGAGAAGGATTGAATCGAATCTCTAATTATCATGGGATTACAGGGACTATTTCATACATAAACGGTTCAGCAGTCCCGACAAAAAATGTTACCCTGATAATTGCCGGAGGAATCAATCTGAAACATGTTGGAGATTTTATACCTGAAAAAGTGCCTATTCCCTGAAATTATTAATTTTAGTCAGCACAGATAAAAAAGATAAATATTATGTGGCGCTTGTTTTAGGTTTGACAATTAGTTTGACATCTCCTGTCCCAAGCTGAATGGGCTGACCAACAATTACATTCTCAGTAACACCACAGAGAATATCTGCTTCATGTGCAACCGCCGCATCAAGCAGGTGATTGACTGTTACTTCAAAAGCTGCCCGTGAAAGAACACTTTCTTTTTCACCTGCAATTCCATGGCGCCCGATTTGTTTAACTTCTCCTTCCATGCACATCATATCAGAAACCAGCATAATATGCCTGACATCAACCATGATACCCTGTTCTCCAAGGGTTGCCAGCGCTTCATTTATAATTGCATTGCGTGCAGCTTCTACTCCAAGTACCTGGGATATCTCATTGATATTGTTAGTTCTGGTTCTTGAGGTATCCACTCCACGGATGGCAAAGACATCTTTAAGATTTGATCCCTCGGTATAGAGGATATACTCTCCTGATTCTTTACGTACTACCACGCGCTCAATATCGTCAATTCCCTGGACAATAACGTTTCTGACATGCTCTTTAAGCTGGAACAGGTTCTGATAACTGGCCCTGTCCTTTGGAAGAAAGATAATTACCCCTTCTGCCTCATTTGATTCGTAATCAAAATCCCTGTAATGCCGGCGTTCGCGTATCTTTTTCGGGCCGTTCTCAAGAATTTCCCTGACCGAAATCTTCCTCTTTTCACATACGATTTTATTGATACGGACCACTATCTGCATATTGGCCATATCTGTTGTAATATCTCCAAACTCCTGAAGGGGGGCTGCCTCTATCTGCCATGAAACCTGCCTCGCCTTATCCCTGTCTGTTGAATAGCCTTCTTTTAAAAAGATGGTCATAGTGGGAGTAGACGGCTCTTTTCTGGCATCCATAATCTCTATAAGGCGCGGAAGTCCAAGAGTAACGTTGATTTCAGCTACCCCTGCATAGTGGAAGGTACGCATGGTCATCTGAGTTCCAGGTTCCCCTATTGACTGGGCGGCAATTACGCCAACAGCTTCACAAGGTTCTATCCTGGTATGTTTGTACTCTTCTATCATCTGGGCAAGGATCTTTTTATACTGCTCATCTGTTACTATTCTGGACGGGTTTGAGATTCCTTCTACCTCGCGGGCAATGATAATTTTAGCCAGGGTTGTATTTGTCCTGTGAGGTAAACCTATTGCTATAAGTTCAAATATTCGGTTTGATAGCCTTTCCGTAACCTGTACATGCTCTGCAAGTTCTGTGAGTGAGGCCTGATGATCCTTAATAAGAGTTCTGAACTTATCCTGGTCAAAACGGTCAAGGGCTTCAAAGGCAACACTATCCACCCAGTCCGGTATTTTTATCTCTTCTTCAGGAACAGCACGCCTGACGACAAATACTTCCTGTTCCATATCTGCAGGAAGAGGAAATATCTGCATTATCCATGACTCAAACTCTCCCCGTTTGATAAGATCGGTCAGAAAAATAGTATACTGTTTCTGGGTAAGTCTGAAATTTGGGTTTTCATCCCTTTTGATATCTTTAATCTTGTCTTTTAAGATCCGTTCTATCTTTTCCGGAATGTCTGATAGTGTCTCAAGGGTCAACTGATATTCAGAGAAATGTTCTCTTACTTCCATCGCCTTTTTATCCAGAGGAGTAAGCTTAGGTCTGGGACTTGGGGTGATGATTGACTGGGGCACTTCGACTTCAGTCTCATCTTCCTCTTCTATTATTACCAGATGTGAAAAACTCTCATTTAACCAGTCGTAGAATTTTTCTGCATGGATGAGATCCTCCATCCTTGCGATGAACATCTGATCATCAATGGTATCTTCCGCTTCCTCATCTTCTTCCTTCATCTGAAACTCTAGCATCTCTATGAGAGTTTCGCGTATATGTTCAGGGATATCATCAGGAAACTTACGCTTGACCTTGTGCTCTTCGAAGTATCTGATAACCTTTGTTGCTGCCTCAGGCAGGATCTTTAATTCTTCCATCAAATCTCCTCCTTGAGGATATTACTGACTATCCCTTCAACATCTACAGGTTCTCCGAATGCACTCTTCATCGGATCGGTTGAATCTTCACCGTACTCAAACTGAATTATCCTGCCACCTGTTGTTCTTACTGTCATATCATATGCAACTTTTAGATCCTGAAGAGCATTTATCATCCTGCGCTGAAGGTACCCTGACTGTGAAGTCCTGACTGCAGTATCCACAAGACCTTCACGGCCTCCTATTGCATGGAAGAAAAATTCTGTTGGATTTAATCCGGATTTATAACTGTTCATTACAAAGCCATGAGCCCTTGCGCCTCTGTTATCCTTTTTGAAATGCGGGAGGGTTCGGTCTTCGTAACCTCGCATAATCCTCTCACCACGAACAGCCTGCTGACCGACACAGCCGGCCATCTGAGTAAGGTTAAGCATAGATCCTCTGGCCCCTGATACTGCCATAACTACTGCCGAGTTAGAAAGCCCAAGGTGCCTGCCTGCTATCTCTCCGGTATTATCACGAGCCTTTCCAAGAACCTGCATGATCTGCATCTCAAGTGTCTCTTCCGGAGTTCTTCCCGGCATTGGTTCAAGCTGGCCATCTTCATATATCTGGATACGCCTGTCTACATCCTGGGCAGCACGCTCAAGCACTTCACGTATCTGACCATAATCACTCTTGGAAAGATCTTCATCATCAATGGCGAAAGTAAATCCGTCATGCATTATTCCCCGGATGGAAAGGCGTGTCATATCATCGATGAATTTAGCAGCCCTGGAGTACCCGTACTGCCTGATGATACGCTGAAGGATTGCACCGTCAAAAGCACCTACTGCTTTTTTATCAATGACCCCTGATATCAGGTCCCCATCACGTATCTGGACATATGCATCTCTTTCGCAGCCAACCCTCTTACATTCATCACAGTTAATACAGGATGATGCCCTGAACACCATGTTAAGATCAGATGGCAGAATCTTCGAAAATATCTGCTTATTTGACCAGTAATGGACTCCATCTTCTATTTTTCCTGGTTCTCCAAGGTGATCGATTTTATTATTCTTGAGCATATCGATTGCGTCTTCCTTGATAAACCAGCGCAAAGTATGGGTCAGCAGGAATATACCGGATATATGATCATGTATTCCTCCGATGATCGGCCCTCCAAATCTTGGAGAGAGAATGTTCTCCTGGACTGCCGCCAGCATCGCCGCTTCCACACGTGCCTCTTCAGTCTGGGGAATATGAAGGTTCATTTCATCCCCATCAAAATCTGCGTTATATGGAGGGCAGACTGCCGGATTTAATCTGAAGGTCTTACCATCCATTAGTCTGACCCAGTGAGCCATAATAGACATCCGATGCAGTGATGGCTGCCGGTTGAAAAGGACAATATCCGCATCTCTCAGATGACGCTCAACGATCCAACCGACTTCAATCTGATCGGCCACGAAATCAAGGTTTCCGTCATCGGTACCTGTCCCCTTTACGAGCCTTATACGTCGTTTGTCAGGCCTTATGACATAATTCGCCCCACAGGGACTCTTAAGTGTCGGTCTTTCCGGCCCTACTCTGACAATCCGGCGTAGTTCTTCAATATTAAAGATTGTGGCCTGAACAGGAATAGTCATCTCATTGGCAATCTTCTGGGGTATCCCAACTTCATTAACAGATAAATTCGGATCCGGAGATATTACGGTACGAGAGGAGAAGTTAACACGCTTTCCGGACAAACTACCCCTGAAACGACCATCTTTACCTTTAAGTCGCTGGGAAAGGGTTTTAAGCGGACGCCCTGACCTGTGCCTTGCAGGAGGACACCCCGCCACCTCATTATCAATATACGTAGTAACATGGTACTGAAGCAGTTCCCAGAGATCTTCGATGATAAGTTGTGGAGCTCCTGCATCCTGGTTTTCTTTAAACCTCTGGTTAATTCTAATGATATCCACAAGTTTATGTGTAAGGTCATCTTCTGAACGTTGTCCATTCTCAAGGATGATTGAAGGACGCATCGTAACCGGGGGAACCGGGAGAACAGTAAGTATAGTCCATTCAGGTCTTGCAACATCCCCTACGATTCCAAGTTTTTTCAGGTCATCATCAGGGATCTTTTCAAGTCTTGCACGGATATCTGCAGGTGTAAGTTTATTTTCTACCTTTTTACTGCGCTCATCTGTAGAGATCTCTGCGAATGTTGTCGGTTTCTCAAAATTGATCTTAAGTTGCTGTTCGCCACAATGAGGACAGATACGTTCCTTTTTTATATCCTTTTCACTGACCGAATCACTGCTCATCTCATCTTCAGGTCCGATGATCTTCTCAATCTCTTCATCGGATAATAAAAGCCGTCCGCATTCCCTACAGGTTACACGCAGGAGTTTCCTTATAAGTCGTGTATAGCCGACATGAATTACAGGTTTTGCAAGTTCTATATGTCCAAAATGTCCTGGGCATTCACCCGCCTTCTGACTACAGGTCTTACACCGGAGCCCTGGATCTATTACTCCGAGATGTAAATCCATAAGTCCCTGAGGATAGGGAAAACCGTCATCATCATATGTATCTGCCCAGATGATCTTTCTTACACTCATCTGGCGGATTTCTTTAGGGGAGAGAAGACCGAACTCAATCTTCCCGATTCGTTTAGGACTAGGCATCTTTCTCTATTCTCCTTATACTACATCCTCAAGGACAAGTCTTGGGGCAATGATCATGCTCTTCATCTCATCAAGGAGCAATTTAAACGCGTATGACATCTCAACCGGATAGATATCCGTTTCACTCCCGCAATTAAGACATCTGGTAATATTTTGTTTACGGTCGAGCATGGCAACCATTCCGCATCTTGCGCAGACAAACTCAGTCACTTTATCAGACTCTTCGAGTAGCCGCTCCTTTAGTGCCATGGCCGCACCGTGTCCTATCATTACATCACGTTCCATCTCACCAAACCTGAGACCTCCTTCCCTGGCACGTCCTTCTGTAGGCTGCCTTGTGAGAACCTGTACCGGTCCTCTGGAACGGGCGTGCATCTTTGAAGAGACCATGTGGTAAAGTTTCTGGTAATAGATCACACCGATATATATATCTGCAAGGAAACGCCGTCCGGTAATTCCATCCCACATTGCCTGTCTGCCCGTATGGGAAAACCCGAATTTTTTAAGTGATGCCCTGAGATCCTCTTCAACTTCACCGGAAAAGGCAGTACTTGATATTCTGCGGCCTTCAAGTGATCCGACTTTACCTCCAAGCATCTCAAGCATATGACCTATAGTCATACGTGAAGGAATTGCATGGGGATTAATTACCAGATCCGGAATTATACCCTCGGCAGTAAAAGGCATATCAACACAAGGGGTAATAAGTCCGACAACTCCTTTCTGTCCATGACGTGATGCAAACTTGTCACCGACTTCAGGCACTCTGAGATCCCTGGTTCTTACCTTCACAAGTTTTGAATTATTCTCTCCCTCAGTAAGAATTACAGTGTCAACAATACCGTGCTCATTTGAGCGCATGGTAACCGAGGTATCACGACGCTTTTCTACAGTAATAAGATCTGATGTGGGTTCTTCAAGGAATCTCGGCGGAGAGGTCTTTCCAATAAGAACATCCTTCTCCTTTACAATCGTTTCAGGGTTAATTATTCCATCATCATCCAGGTTTGCATAGTAATCAGAACCGTGAGCTCCTGTTACTTCTTCATCCGGGACTTCAATTCTGTCAATCTGCCCTCCTGGATACCGCCTTTCTTCTCCTTCATATGTCCTGAAGAAATGTGAACGACCAAGGCCCCGATCAATAGAGGATTTGTTGAAGATAAGTGCGTCTTCAATATTATAACCTTCAAATGAGAGGATGGCTACTACAAAATTCTGTCCTGCTGCCCTGTCATCAGAACCGATAAGATCAGATGTCTGGGTATAAACCAGAGGTTTTTGAACATAATGGAGAAGATGACCCCTGGTATCAGGCCGGAGTTTCATGTTTGCGCATCCGAATCCGAGTGCCTGTTTGACCATTCCTGCTCCCATGGTAACCCTGGGTGATGCATTATGTTCAGGGAACGGAACATGAGCGGCTCCGATTCCAAGGATAAGTGATGGATCTACTTCCAGATGAGTATGCTCCGGAGTGATATCCTTCGGCTGTATCGCTATAAAGAGATCTTCTTCTTCTTCTGCGTCGATAAGTTCAATATACCCTTTTTTGATAAGATCAAAAAATTCTATCTCTTTATTTTTTAGTTTCTGAAGATCTTCGTTAGAGATTAGTGGCTTTCCTTCCTGCAGTACAATCAGAGGTCTTCTGGCCCTTCCACGGTCAGTGTGTATGATGACATCGCCATTAAACTCTTTATATGAGCAATTAACCTCAGTAGAGATTACTCCCTGGCGCCTCATCATCCTAATCTTCTGAACCAGGTCTTTTGGATCTTCTACAAGTCCTATAAGGGCACCATCGACAAAAACACGTGATTCTGTCGTTATCATAATAGCCCGACCCCAATCTGTTCAACGCCCATATTATACAACATCCTGACAACCTCGTCGTCTGATGAAACACCTTTACTAATCTCAACCATCTGGGCAAAATTCTTAACAAGACCACAATTTGGCCCTTCCGGAGTTTCACTTGGGCAGATACGCCCCCATTGTGTCGGATGAAGATCACGAGCCTCGAAATGGGGCTGTGATCTGGATAGGGGTGAGATTACTCTTCGGAGATGAGAAAGAACACTCATGTGATCAACCCGGTCAAGCAGTTGTGAAACACCTGTTCTTCCTCCTACCCAGTTGCCAGTTGCCAGTGGATGAAGAAGCCTTTCTGTAAGAACATCTGCCCTTACTGCGGTGGCAATAGAGAGATCCCGATGACGCATACTTGCTCTTTCAAGCTGGTACTTTATATCCCTGGTCAGCCTGTTGAGTGATATCCTGAAGAGATCTTCCATAAGGTCTCCGGCCAGTTTAAGACGCTTGTTGGAGTAATGATCCTTATCATCGATCCTTCTTCGGTCCAGAACCAGGTCAAAACACGCTTCAGCCATTCTTCCAAGGAAATGTGCCTTTGCAAGCCTTACAGAGTGAACCAGTTTCATACATTCCTCATCCTCTTCATCCACATTTCTTGGCATGAGGTGGTTTAGATGCGGAAGAAGGTAATTATCAAGGACAAACTCGGCCCGCTTACGCTGGTATTCACGTGTCTGATTTGGTGCCAGTTTCTTTCCTACGTACATGATACCACACTCCACAGTGTCACATTCACTCTCTTCTAAGTTCTGCATCATAAATGTGAGAATATCCTCATCTGTAGAGACAGCCTTTACAACATCTGCGTCACTGGTCATACCTAATGCCCTCATCATGTCCACAAAACGCAAATGACCTGCTACTGAGGGGAATGTAACTTCAAGCAGGTTTTTCCGGTTTCTTTCTACAACGACGAGGGCACGGTATCCACGAAACTGTGAGAAGACCTTGGCAACATAAATTCGTTCATTATATCGCTCTGTGTACTCAGTCATGATCTTGTTTGAGGCAAGATCCTCCAGAGTCATAAGAACCCGTTCTGTCCCATTTACAATGAAATATCCCCCGGGATCAAGAGGATCTTCTCCATGTGAAGTTCTCTCCTCATCAGTCATCCCATGAAGATTGCATGCAACTGATCCAACCATAATTGGTAGCTGGCCGATTGTAGCGGTCACAGGTTCATGCCTGGAATTTCCCTGTACTAGTGTAAGGTCAAGTTGTATTGGAGCGGCATATGTGATGTTTCTAAGTCTTGCCTCGCATGGGTAGAGTTCAGATTGTGAACCATCTGCTTCACGTACAAGCGGTTTTAAAATTTTCAGATCTCCGAGTTCAACATAAACAGCTTCATTACCTTTACCTCGTGATTCAATATCAGTCTCAATAACCCTCTGTTCATCAACAACTTTTTGTAAATTGTTTAACAGAAAATGATTATAAGAATCCAACTGATGTCGGGCAACATGGTCACGGGAAAAGTAAGCTTGGGAAAGTATACTAAGGTCTATCAATAGATCAGCCCCGATGGTTACTTCTTGGGTCTCTTTACGACCAGGCGATATGATTCTGCCCGGCCGGCGGTCATACTTTTTCTGACGATCTTTATAACGTCACTAATTCTTGCACCGATCGCCAATACTGCCGGATCATCATGATAGATCTTGGGCAGTTGCTCGCGTCCGATTTGGTATCTTGAAAAAAGGGCATTTAAGTCTTCTTCACTCATGATACTATGTTCTGGCACCATCTCATGTTTAAGTACATTCAGCTCTACGGTCACGCTGCACCCCCTGAAAACGCGTTCTTCTAAAAATTCTGCACAAAAAGACCACAACTGTCGTGGAACGGGCTCGGAGGGATTTGAACCCCCGACCACCTGGTTAAAAGCCAGGCGCTCTGCCTAACTGAGCTACGAACCCAGATGAGATCTGTGTAGCATTATTAAAACGATGTAATAACAGATAAACCTTACCCTGTTACATTACTTCTATCCATCGTTTATACAATACTTATTATAACCGTTGCTTACACTTTTTAAAAATCATGTAAAAAAGCCCGGTAATGAATAACATATATCAGTGATTAATAACCAGGTTTACAGAGTTTGTGCCAATATATAATAAGGGGGGATATCCTCGTACGCATTTCATCATTGAACAGATGAGAGAGGATAATACAATAAAATAATGGAAGATCTTCATGATTGGATTATAAAAAATTATAAGCAATGTCAGCCCAGGAAAGAACATGCACTCAGGGCTCTTCGTCATCTCTCTAAAACTGAACGGAAAAACCTCTTTTCTGATGAAATTTCATATATGCGCTCAGCCGAAGGGCGCTGGTTTGAGATGATAACATATGAGATCTTTCTGGATATTGCTCACAAGACAGATGCCATTAAAACCGTTGTCCTTAAGGGGGCAGACGTAAAAGGCAAAAAACCAGCACCTGCGGCAGGACAAAACGGATTTTTTTATTCCAGAAACGGGGATATTACAATCAGGGGTAATGGCCAGGATCTTGCAGAATTTGATCTTGTAATGACCAAACCGGATGGATCGGTTCTTTTTGTCGAGGTGGTTACATCCCCATCAGATCTTAAGGATTTTCTTCAGGAAATATACTATAAAAAAGAGGTGATCAGATACCTGTTCAATCAGAAAGCAGTAACTTTTATTCTGGTTACTTCATTCCCACTTACTAACTACAAAGGAGGTAGAAAGGTACTGGGTTCTGAAGAGCACATCTCAATATGTACGAGATCATGTGAGAATTTCAGAAAACATATTGCAGGGGCATGGAATCTTCAGACACTAAAACCAGTTCTGCCAGTAGGAAAGACCTGTCTTTCAACAGACCTTGTTTTATCAGCCCCATTTCCATATAAAAAATTCCATGATCAGGAGAAGGATTATGTTTTCTCACATATTCGTGAGGATGGAGAGTTGCCTGATCTCCCCTCGAAATTCAAAACACACACCCTGGTCAAGAAAATCTTGTTTGGCAGACTATTTCAATCCACTGCGCGACGTTTATGTGAAAAATACCAGTTTGTGTATAAAGACAAAAATATCACTGAAGATGATCTCCTGAACCAGTTCTCAAAGATAATTCTTGCAGCAGATCTACCGGATTATAGCCCTCTGATATATTTAAAACCGCGGCAGAAAAAAGAGTATTATAAGATGGTATTTGATGGCCACGGAACTTTTAAGTATGAACGGAAGACCCCCCCCAAGGTTGGTTTTTATCTTTGGCTTGAATCACTTGAACCTGAACTTGGTTCTCATATAACAATCCGGCTTGTTGATGCTCTTTCACTATATTGTTTCAGTGCCCCTGTCAGGCAGCAACCAGATTCATAATAAGGTTTTTTTTGATTAACTTTCAGGATACCAGTTACCATTTTTAATAGTTTTAATCTCTGCATCCTTCACCATTCCAGGAATAAAAGATCTTATGCCATAAGCATTAATCAGTCTCTCTATTCTATCTGAATCAGAACGCGTTGCCGGGTTTGATGGTAGAACCCGGCATGATGTATCACCAGGTTCTGGACAAAACGTGCCGATAATCCTCGCCAGAGCGATAATCTCCTCTTTATCATAACCTATTAACGGGCGGTATATAGGCATATGTATCCCTGCTGATATCGGTAAGAGGTTCTGAAGTGTCTGTGTAGCTACCTGACCAAGATTATCTCCTGTAATTATACCATTATACTTGTTGGTTTCTGCAAATACAGATGCGACTTCAAGCATTATTCTTTTACATAGAACACACCTGTATCTTGGTTCAGATATCTTCATAATTTGATCATATAATGCTTTAGCCGGAAGCGTAATCAGGGTCAGAGAATATCCAGGAGCCCAACCTGAAAGCGCAGCGAGATTAGCAAAAAGATTTTTCCTTATATCCGGCCCACCGTAAATACCAGAATCAATATGCAAAAAATCTGCAATGACTCCGCGCCGCATCATGAGCCATGCAGCTACAGGTGAATCGATTCCTGCTGATAGTAAAGAGATGGCTTTTCCCTGAGTTCCAAAAGGCAGACCACCCGGACCTTTTATACGGGTATCATACACAAATCCTCCTTCTTTTCGCGCTTCAAGAAAGATCTCATACTGTGGAGTTGTAAGATCCACAGTGAGATTTGGGATAGCATCTATTATTCTACTTCCTGCTTCTGCTGCCAGTTCCTGGCTGGTATAATCATTTATCCCATCTCTTCTTGCTCTGACCGCGAATCGGGTGAAAGGCATTAAGTGCTCTTTTGCAAGATCTGTGGCCATGTAACAGATCTCGTCCATTGAAGTTCCCGAAAGATATATCGGAGATGTATCAATAACCCCAAATATCCTGGATAATCGCGTAACTGGATCAATTTGAGAATCTGTTTCTACTATTATCCTGCTACGGGTAATCTTAACATCAACAGTAATCCCATCAGACTCAAAAGCAGAAATTATGTTGTTTCGAAGCTTGTTTAAGAAATCCCTGCGCACAGGTTCACTCTTTAAGAAGATTTCCCCGAATCTGACCATGGCTACATTGCGGGTATTGCGATTCATCTATGCATTATTTGATCATTACATCTGAAATGACTGTTGCAGAAGGAATACATTTATGAGAGGATCATGTCAGTCGCCGACAAGCTCTTTACCAAATGAATAACAGGTGTATGTAATGGCTCCACGGAAAAAAAAGGAATCGGTAAAAACCCAGGAAGAAAGTCCCATGAAGCTCTTCTATATCTTTTACAATCAGGAGCGTTGGGATAACTGGATAAAATCTCTAGGTGAGGCTGATTTTGAAGGAACTAACGAGGATGAAATGCCTGAAGGATATCAGATGCTGAATAGTTTTAACCAGGATATCTGTATCGAAGTCCTGAAGATTATCAAACTCTATCAGAATAACAGGTTTTCAAAAGAGGAGGCAATGACACGACTTGCTGATGTTGAGACTCTAATCATGAACCAGGAAATCAATGAGGATATGATAGAACTCATCGCTCCTATGCAGTTTTCTCTGCTAGTTCTCTTTGAATCAGCTAAAAAATATCTCGACGGGGGATATGATGAAGAAATTAAGGCCCTTATCAAAAAAGGAAGAGGAATAGATGAAGAGAACACAGATGAACTTCTTTCTGTTGCCGCACAGATCGGAGCAAATGTTATAAATGGCAAATCATGCTGTGGAAGGTATATTAAAGAATCCGAAGATATGGGTTCTTTTGATGAATGGCTTATTCAAATAGAGATAATAAATGAATCAATGGGATCTCTGAAGAATTTTGATGAGGAAGCAGGCGAAATTTCTTGATTGCTTCACGTGCAAGGTTCAGGTACCATCGTCAGATCGGAAAACTGGCAGGATATCGCCTTCCAGAAGGCGCATTTCATGGAGCTACTCTTGAAGCTCTTATGTCAGTCCCATATGATTCGTTTGATAGATCGACAAGAGACCAGATTCTTGCATTTATTAGAAATTTTTTAACATGTAAATGCAGAAATAACCCGTTCTGCGGGTGTCCCGAACGAAAATTTGTAAGGGAGATTATTGAACTTAGAGAATCCGGTATGGATCATACCCATATTAGTGGGTACCTGCTGGAAGAATATGGAATTGAGATATATCCTGCGGATATTTTAAGCTACATGGAGGAAGCGGTTCATCTGCTTGAGGCCATCCAGAAGGTTGCCATGCAATGTGAAGCTTTTAAAATGCAACGCCAGGTTGAGGAACACATACGGGGAATTGAACAGGGTCTTCCCATTGAGACAGAATAACACATTTGGTGACTTAAAGGCATCCGGGATTAACCATATCCTCATCCATAAAAAGCGAAAGTTGATTAATTTAAAGATATAAAACCTGTAACCCTTCAATGTACCAGATACTCTACATAGATGATGAACCAGATATTCTGGAACTTGTTAGACTCTATCTTGAGAGTTTCGGGACTCTTCTTGTAGAGACATGTTCTTGTGCTGAAGAAGCAGAGATTCTTCTCTCACAGAAAGGCTATGATACCATTGTAATTGATTATTGTATGCCGGATACCAGTGGAATTGATCTTTTAAAATCTATTCGGGCAAAAGGAAATAAATGTCCCATTATAATATATACCGGGCGTGGAAGAGAAGATGTAGTAATAGATGCCTTAAATAACGGGGCTGATTTTTATCTTCAGAAATTTGGAGAGCCCACATTCGAGTTTGCGGAATTACATTCAAAAATCCAGGAGGCTATCCGAAAATACCATGCAGAAACTAATATGAAAGAAGCCTCTGCACTTCTTCGGTCAATCCTTGATTCAACTGCAGATGGTATACTTGTTGTTAACACAGCTGGAAAGATAACCGCTTATAACCGCAAATTTATTCAGATGTGGAAAATTCCTTTAAATTATATCGAAAATGGAGATTATTCGGTTGTCCTTAGTTATATACTCCATCAGATAAGGGATACCGACCTCTTTTTAAATAATGAAAATATTAAAAAGGCAAAAAATTGTAAAACAGGTATAGATCTCATTTATCTGAAGGATGACCGGATATACGAAAGAAATTCACTCCCCCAGATGGTTGACGGAGTATTTATCGGGAAAGTGTGGAGTTTTAGAGATATAACTGAAAAAGTCCGGTCTGAAATGGCGTTAAATGATGCGATAAACCAGATTCAGAAGAACCTGGCTGAACTCGCAGTATTAAATGATGAGATCCGAAATCCATTGACTGTAATAGCAGGACTGGCACAGTTACAGATGGCAGATCAGACCTCTGATATCATGGTTCAGGTAAGAGCAATTGATGAGATGATTGATCACCTGGATTCAAGGTGGTATGAATCAACCAAGATCCTGAATTACCTAAGACGCCATCACGGTGTGAAAATTATAACAGAGGATAAGAAGACAAAATAACCACTTCATCCTGATGGGAAACACTATTGGTCTGAAGAATGAACGTATAGTCATCTATGATTTTTGCTTTGTTTGACCTGATTCTGAATATTGACAGTTCTCTTGAAACAATGGCAGGAGAGCTGGGGATCCTCATATATGCAGTTCTTTTCCTGATAATCTTCTGTGAGACAGGGTTTGTCGTAACCCCTTTCCTTCCCGGGGACTCCCTTCTTTTTGTAGGAGGGGCTCTTGCTGGCACTGATGTTTTAAATATCTGGATACTTCTCTTCGTGATTGGATTTGCTGCAATAGCTGGAGATACAGTAAATTTCTGGATCGGAAGATATGCCGGTTGTAAGATAATGGATGGCCGGCTTTCAGCTTTTATTCATCCGGAATGGCTGGAAAAAACACATCGGTTTTATGAGAAGTACGGGGGAATTACTATCGTCATTGCAAGGTTCATTCCAATTGTCCGTACCTTTGCTCCATTCCTTGCAGGTATCGGCGTAATGAACTACCGCTTGTTTTTGTTTTACAACGTCATCGGAGGCGTTCTTTGGACTGGCGGGGTTGTTGGCGCCGGTTATTTTATAGGAAATGTTCCGTTTATCCAGGAAAATGTCTCAATACTAATGTGGCTGGTCCTTGCTATCTGTCTCTTCTCTATTGCAATGGTCATAAAATCTATCTATTCTGCAATAAGATCCGGGAAGAAATGCAGCGAATCTGGTTCGGCTGGTGAAGTCTGCAGAAGAATTGAATTCGAAAACAAATGAGAGACCGGGAGAACATCTTCGTAAAAACACTCATCAGGTCTCCAGATACAGGATTATACAGGATTGATCTCCAGTATCCGGAGAGAACATGACAAATGAGATGAGAGAACGGATAGATCCCGGATTTGGCAAATTTGCCGCCGATAATCTGTTGTCCCTGATATTAAAATTACAGCATGAGACAACAGGGGCAAGGACATCTGATGACATCGAGTACATTCATCAGAGCAGGGTCTTCAGCAGACGGCTTAGGGCAGCCCTGAAGATTTTTTCACCATGTCTTCCAGAGAAACAAGTAAAAAACTGGGAACGGGAGATAAAAAAGATTACCCGGGCTCTGGGTGAAGCAAGAGATATTGATGTTCAGATTGGTTTCATCAGATCTTATTTTGAAAAGCATGCTAATGATGTACTTGACAAAGAGATTCTATTCTATCCATCCGGCCTTTCCTCAACCAGAATTACTGCTGCATTATCTGATCCTGCTTACAAGAAGGATTTGCTGGAAAAAGACACAATTTCAGGAACCATAGGTTTTTTTGTACAAAACCTGAATGAAAAAAAAGAAAGAGATGAAATAATTTCCAGCGGTTACATTCAGGTTCATCCCATTCGAATTGGACTTGAATGCCTGGTTTTAAGGCTTAATAATCAGCGCAGGTTACTCCAGCCAGGTATTATTAAGATTATCAACCAGTTTGAGAAATCTGATATCGTCGGATCCATGACTACCTGGCTTCATGAGATAAAAGTAAAAGCGATGCTTGAGGATACTGAAATTTTCTCTTTATACGGGTATGAACAGGCGTTTTACCATATTATGCTCTGTATCCAGGAACTCTTCTGGTATGAATCCTCACTATCTGATCCCAATTTGATTGAACAACACCATAAGATGCGTATTGCAGCGAAGAAATTCAGATATACGTTGGAGATCTTTGCTGATCTCTTTGATGATCACCTGAAACCAGAGATCAAGACCTTTAAAAAAATCCAGGATACCATCGGTGATATGCATGACTGTGATGTATGGATACAGATACTACCAGATGTTATTATTAGTGAAAAGGCTGCTTCGATTAGATATTTCGGAAATGAGAACTTTTTTACCTTAATTGAACCCGGACTTCAGGCAATGCTTCTGGATATTAAACAAGACAGGGAATGCTTATTTTCATCACTCCAGTCCTTATGGCAGTCAATAAAAGATGAGGGTTTCTGGGACCGCCTCGAGGAGAAGGTTTCAGCTCCTGTGCAGGGCGGATTTGTCCCGGATTTATACCCATGTAATGAAGGCCCGGTAAAAATTGCCCTTATATCTGATATACACGCGAATCTTCCTGCACTTGAAGCAGTTCTTACCGATGCCAGGAACAGAGGGGTCTGTGCACTACTAAATGCGGGAGATAGCATAGGGTACGGAGCTTTTCCTGATGAGGTCATCTCTCTAATTAGAGATTCTCATGTTCTCTCAATTATGGGGAATTATGATCGATCGGTACTTTCAAAGAAGTGGAAGAAAAAAAAGTTGAAATCTCATGATAAACAAATCGCAATGAGATATGCATATAAAAATATTAAGCCTGAAAACCGTGCATACCTGGCGGGTCTTCCGGATCATATCAGGTTAAAGGTTAGAGATAAATCAATTCTGATAACTCACGGCAGCCCAGACTCTCAAAATGAATACCTTGTAAAAGACACACCAATAAGTAGATTCTCCGAGATTGCTAAAGATGCTCGGGCGGATATTATTATTACAGGTCATACTCATCTCCCCCTTATATTAGAGACAGATGGAGTCTGGTTTATCAACTGCGGAAGTGTAGGAAGGACAGAGGACGGGGATCCAAGGGCCTGTTATGCATTACTAACACTTGATCCCTTTTCTGTTGTTCATATACGTGTGCCATATGATATTAACCGGGCAATTGAGGCCATAAGAGCGAGGCATCTGCCAGACTCCTTTGTCCGTGTAATATCAGAAGGAAAACCACTTGACGTGGTTGAGGAGGATATGGAGCATAATTGATGGAAGATGTATGGCCTGCAGTATTGGCTATGATGAAGCGGCTGGATCCTGATCCTGACCACGCCATACAGGTTTGTCACCTTTCGACAAGACTTTTTGATGATTTATACACTCTCCTCCTCCTGAATACTGATGATCGTCTATTAATAAGGGCAGGAGCACTTCTTCATGACATTGGCTGGAGTAATCCTGAAAAACCTCATCATAAAGCTTCAAGGGATATTATAATGAATGACAGGAATATTCCTTTTTCTCATAATCAGCGGGTAATTATAGCTCTTATTGCAAGATATCACAGAAAATCAATCCCAAAAAATGAACATACTTTTTTTAATGAATTATCATCCGAAGCACAGATTAAAGTAAGATCATGTGCAGCCCTCCTTCGTGTTGCTGATGCATTAGACAGGGCTCATAACCGGATTGTGGCGGATTTAACCTGTCACTATAATTCTACCTTGATTTTAATAGAATACATATCAGATTCTCCTTTGAATTCAGAATTGTTGGCATTTGAAGATAAGAGCAGCCTTTTAAGTGATTTAACTTCCCGCAGGATAATGTTGAAATGGATAAAACAGAACCCGTAATAATCGGATGCCTGGATCTTGGTACTAATTCAGTAAGACTGCTGGTTGTGCTGTTAAAACCAAATGGCTCATACTTTATCCTTACCCAGCAGAAAGAAGTAATAAGACTTGGGGAAGGAGAATTTACCGATAACCGCATAACCCGGGAAGCAATCTCACGTGCTACACGGGTGATAGTCAGTCTCATCGAACTTGCCAAAAGTCGTGGGGCAGATGATATTATTGCCGTTGCAACATCAGCTACAAGAGACGCATCAAACGGAGAGGAACTTTGCACCCATATAGAGCATATGACTGGTGTAAAGATCAGAATAATATCAGGAACAGAAGAAGCTCGTCTAATATGGCTGGGTGTTTCAAGCGGTTATGATCTTCGCGAAAACAAAGCCCTTTTTATTGATATTGGAGGAGGATCAACAGAAATTATAGTAGGGGATCAGAATGAACCCTTTCTATTAAGAAGTCTGAAACTTGGGGCAATCAGGACATCAGCCGGTTTTTTTCCACCTTCTTTTGAAGGAACCATACCTGACAGAATGATTACTGATATACAAAAGTATGTTGAGAATCAGATAGTTTATGTTGCAAAATCGATCCTATCACATAAAATATCGCGCGTTTTTGGGAGTTCTGGCACAATAATTGCATTGGAATCTGTTGCTGCAGCATGCAAACCACTTATCTCATCACATAAGCAGGGTCTGCTTATGAGAGATGAACTCTCCCATGTAATCAGGTTCCTGTCAGGACTTACTCTTAAAGAGCGCCGATCTGTTGCAGGTCTGAACCCTGAGCGTGCAGATATCATTATTGCCGGGGCAATTATTCTTCATGAGATCCTCAAAGCTACAGATATAAATTATATTGAGGTATCTTCAAGAAGTCTTCGTGATGGTTTACTTTTGGATTATCTCTCCCGGATTCCGGGATATTTATCCCACCATATACCTGTGAGGGAGAACTCATTGATATCTCTTGGAAGATCATGTCATATCGATGAAGATCACTCCAGACATATTACTTATCTGGCCCTTAAACTCTATGATACAGGAGTTTTATCAGGATTATTTGACAAGTCCGATGAAGCAAGAGATCTATTATATTGTGCTGCCCGGCTTCATGATGTAGGGCAGTTCATCTCCTTCTCCAATCATCATCAACACTCATTTTACCTTATAACACAGGTTCCACTTTCTGGTTTTAACCAGCATGAAGTCCTCCTTATTGGACTTATCACCCGTTATCACAGGAAAAGAACACCCAGGTCACGTGATCTCCCCTTCAGTGAACTGACAAGGGAAGATAAAAAACTTGTAAAACAACTTTCCCTCCTTCTACGGATTGCAGAGCACCTTGACCGGAGTCATGACAGAAGAATCACGGATGTTTCTCTCTCATGTAAAAAGGGCAAGAATAAAAAGGAGGTAATTCTCGATATCAGTTGTCAGACAGACTGTTCCCTGGAGATATGGGCAGCTGAAGTAGATAAGGAGATATTTTACAGGACAATAGGTCTCCCATTAATAATCAGAGTAAATGGATGCGATGAAGAGGGAAGGAAGGATTAATCTGTTCCTACATTTTTTTCCGCCTCTTCTCCGGTAAGTTCTCTTACTGCCGTATCAATTCCATCCCGCGTCAGTTCGGTACCCAGAATATCCCCTCCATTATATCCCCGGCCTGATACTGAATGTACAATCTTCATCTCATGAGCCTGTGCCCATATCCTGATTGTTTCAAGGGTTCTGTCATCACCTGATTCTGCACATACAGCAACAGGTATTATTCGCTTTCCTTTGAGCTGCTTTTCATGCCACAAAGAGTATGTACGATCTATCATGTTTTTGATCTGCCCTGATACATCATGAAAATAGACCGGAGAACCCAGAATTATCAGATCACTTTTCAGCATTTTTTTGGCAATTAATCCAAAATCATCATGAATAATGCATTTTCCAGTTTCCATGCATTTTTTACATGCTTTACAGGGTTTAATACGGGTGCCAGATAATGAGAGATATTTTAATTTTAGATCTGCTATCCCTGCATTGTGAATTTTTCCGGTCAGAGATTTAAGAACCTGACTTGTGTTTCCTTTCTTAATATGACTCCCTGAAATGGCTAATACGCGCATAATATACCTCCGTATTTATGGTATAAAAAGATAGAGCCGGACTGATCCTCAACCGGAGGAAAACAGTTTAAAGGAATATTCACTCCTGACCGGAGAGAGACCAGGGATGGCATTTCACAGGCAGGAGAACTTATTCAGGCATTTCCTTCTCTTCTTCTTCTCCTTATCCTGATAATCCCAAGCAGTATTATAGTAAATATTCCTATTGCAATCATGGCATAATTTAGCAGGAATATGGAAGGAGGCATAATAAACGTTGTTGACTGATTTTCCATTTTATCATCAACAATAGGTTCATTATAGGTATTTTCTTTATCGCTTGCCAGACGGTTTAATGTGTCTTCATATCTTTTTGGGATATAACTTTTATCAAGGCTTATTGCCTTTTCAAACGCATTTAAGGCGCTCTGCATATGACCCATTGAGAAGTAGGCACTTCCAAGGTTATTCCAGACCTTTGCAGAATCCGGATAGATCTGGATGGACTTATTAAATGCAGTTACAGCTTCGCTATTTCGAAACATTCTTGCCAATACCTCTCCTTTTTTATTCCAGGTAGAATTATCCTCCGGTTTGATCTTTAAAGCAACATTATATGCCTGATCAGCTTCAGTGAATCTGCTTAAAGCTGTCAGTACATCACCAAATCCATCCTGGTTCTGAAAGCTATTAGGATTTAAAGAGACCGCTTTAGAATATAGATCTAATGCATCCTTGTAATTCCCCTGGAGATAGAGGGCTTTCCCTTTCTTTCCAATAAGATCGGCATTTGTTTTATCTATCGAAATTGCGTGATCATATGAATCAGCTGCTTCTTCATATCGCTTCAGTTCTAATAATGCATCCCCACGCAGTTTCCACCCTTCGGTGTAATACTGGTCAAGAGCAAGAGCCTGATCATATGCAGCTATAGCGCCGGTATAATCTGCATTCTGATATGCTTCTTTTCCCTTATTGATCCAGAGGGTTGCATCCTGAATACTATCTGCGCTGCTAATACCACCACTTATGTTACTGATACAAACGATTAGTATGAGAATTGTTGCACAAGTGACTTTGATCATAGAAATATTCTGTATGTAGATAGGATACAAGATTCCAGAGTAGATCTGACTGATATCGTAAAGAAGTTTCTCTTTTCAAAATAAAGGTCAACTATTCATTTATTTTTGTAAGATGAATTATTAGATCTATAATTATCAAATAATCAATTCTGTATAATTTATAAGATTCTGGGTATATCTTGTTTTGAGGATCATGGAGATCGTCAAAATCCCCCGAATGGAAAAGGATGAGTATAATACTCTGATAAATACCCGATTTATGGCACGAATCGCTTTTTCAGGAGAAAAATACCCATATATCGCACCATTTTTATATGTGTTCGATGGTAACCATATCTATTTTCTCTCGACCAAATACGGGAAAAAGATTGAATATTTCAGAAAATCTCCCTATGTTTCTGTCGAGATAGATAAATATGCCAAAGATCTTTCATGTTTTATGTTTGTCACATTACAGGGATATCTTGAAGAGGTGACTGATTCGATTAACAAAAAGATTGTCCGCGAACTTTTTGTAAATCTTATTCAGGAACATAGTCTCTCAATGAATATCCTCGCCGCTCTAGGGCATTCTCCTTTGGATCCCCCTGAAGCCATATGCCAGGAAGAAAGATCAGTTGTCTGGAGGCTCACCGGCGTCAGAAATCTTGTGGCTTTAAAAAATATGTAAATTTCAGAGCCTGCATGAAATAACCAGACCATTAGAGGATATAGATGTCATAATCGGTAATTTATTTTCCTATCCTAAGGAGTAAACCTATATCCACTCTTTTCCAATTATTTTTAACCAATGGATAATTCTCATTACTATATCTCCAGGATTACCCGTCATTTATTTGATAATCCACATGGAATGACAATATCAGAGATCGCCGATGAATTATCATTTTCTCGGAATACTGTGGGCAAATATATTGAGATGATGCACATTTCAGGGACAGTAGAGAGCAGGTCAATTGGAAAGGCAAAATTATACCATCTCTCCTCCAGGATCCCTAACACAAAATTGCTTTCGATGCTCCCAATATCCGTGATCCAGACAGATAATAATTACAAAATATCTGATGTAAATATTGTTGCCGAAGACTTTCTTACAGACTGTGAGAAGAATTTAATCGGAAGAAATATTGTTGATCTTCTTACGATGCAGGGTTTGAAGAATGATATCCGCATGCGAATTCTTTCTTCAGAACGTAAGGAAGCATTTTCACAAGAGATAGATATCAACCTGAAAGAAAGAACCCACACATGCTGGCTTACAGTAGCAGATATAACCCTGAATAACGGAAAACCCGGGCACATTTTTTTTATAGAAGATGTTAATGACTGGAAAGAGGCGGAGAATCAGAAGAGGAGGTACGAACTACTTTTTTCTTTTCTGGCTGGCGAGTTTGATGATCCTATCTTCATCATATCCCCCGATCTAGTTTTTACTTATGCAAATCAGTCTTATGCCAAGAGTATTGGAAAAGATCCACAGGACCTAATCGGAAATAACCGGTCACAATATTATGACGGGAGATCCGGATCGATAATTAAGGAAGCAGCAGGATATGTTGTTGCCAAAGGTGAGCCTTACAGGACAATACTTCGAATCCAGGATGGAAATAATCTCCGGTGGTTTGATGAACGGCTTTTTCCAATATCAGGAAATAACAGAGACGTTTATGAGATACTCGGCATATCAAGGGAGATTACCGGATTTCAGGAGGGAGGATCTGCAAAAGTATTGTTATCAAATATTCTTGACCTTGTACGGGAAGCCATTATTACCACTACTCCCGCCGGTAGAATTCTCTCATGGAATATCGGAGCAGAACTGATGACTGGGTATCCGGCTGATGCCCTGGTTGGCAGCATGGCACTGACGATTATTACACCTGAGTTAAATGATGGAAGGGATCTTGTAAAAGAGACTATGTCCGGAGGTGAGATTAAAGAATTAAAAGCAATTATTAGGGCAAGAGGGGGGAGAAAAAAGCGTGTATATCTTTCTACATCCCGGCTTTCAGTACAAGGCGGTATTGTCAGCGGGGTCTGCATTGTAATTCGCGAACATCAATAATTAATCAGTCACAAACAGAACAAGGACCCTCATCATCCCTCATAAGACCGCAAATACGGCAAATTCTCTCCCGTGGATCTGTAACTGCGCCGTTAGTAAGATCTAGAGCCAGGTCATTAATAGCCTTTGATACTTTCTTTGAAAAGACGATACGATATCCTCTTTTTCCTGACAGATACTGTGATACTGCAGATGGGGCCATATTCATGCATTTGGCCACCATCGTCTGAGAAAAACCCAGTTTTACCATCTCAGCAGCCAATGCCGCCCTGATAGCGGGTAGGGTGTCCCATACAATTGTCTCACACGGCAACTTTTCCATTCAATCTTCCATTAATCATTTCACGCCGTGAATTATGAATATGTTTATCAGTTAATCCTCCAACTTCTTGTATGCTGATTAAGTATATACTGTTCTTTGTATCTCTTGCCTTTTTACTTTCTACTCCCTTGTATCTGGCAGATACCTGGAATTATGAAAATTTATCCTCTGCCGATCATTCTGTTTATCAGGTAAATGATCTCGCAGAACCAACCTACTATCCAACAGGTATTCCACCTGAATCCCCAATTGATTCCCCGCCAGTAACAATTGAACCCACTCAGATAGGAGGGGATTATGGCTGGGTCTACTTAGAATCCGTTCCTTCAGGTGCCGATGCATCTTTTGACGGGATTAGTCAGGGAACTACACCGGTATCTGTTAAAGTTATGAGTGCTGGATCTCCCTACCATCAGATTTGGATGCAAAAATCAGGATATCAGGAGTGGAGTACATCAATATCTGAAAATCCAGCATCTGGTCAGACAATTCCTGTGAAAGCGGTATTAATTTCATTACCTCCAACAGATACACCAACACAGACTCCTACAACATACCCAACTCCTACCTCAACACCAACACCTACACTAACATTCCCCCCTACAGTAATCCCAACTACAACTCCAGTACCAACCATGATTGGAGGAGATTATGGCTGGGTCTCAATAGATTCCATCCCTCAGGGAGCAGAAATTACCTTTGACCAGATATTTCAAGGCCCTTCACCTGCCATGGTAAAAGTATTCTCAACAGAAACGCCATATCACCAGATCATTGCCAGGATGAGCGGATATTATGACTGGACATATTCACTGACACAAAATCCAGGCCCGGAAGATACTATTCCTGTCATAGCAAACCTCGTTCCCATTGCCCGATATGGAAGTATCAGGGTAACTTCAAATCCTTCAGGAAGCATTGCAGTGATTGATGGAGGACTTCAGGATCTCACTCCATGTACATTTGATTCTCTGGTCCCCGGACTTCATACAGTAAGGATAATTCACGATGGCTATCAACCTTATTCTGAACAGACCAGAGTTACATCCGGGGGACTATCTCAGATAAATGCCGGGCTTTCGCCTGTAATAAAGGCAGGAACGATATATGTTACAAGTAATCCTGGCGGAGCGGATATCTATCTCGACCAGGGATATCAGGGACAAACACCCTTTTTAGTTTCTGCATCTTCAGGTAATCACCGGATAGAGTTAAAGCTTGCCGGTTATCTTAATTACCAGTCTGAAGTAAACATTATCCCGGGCCAGCAGACTTCTTTTTATGCCACTCTCTCTCCGGATTCATCAGCATCCGGTTCAATCCAGGTAGCATCAAGCCCGGGGGGTTCATCTGTCAGACTTAACGGAGATTACTATGGAGAGACACCGCATGAGGGATACCTGGATATCACCTCACTTACACCGGGAATATACAATATATTAATATCACATCCGCAGAATCAGGATTATTCAGGCAATGTAGCTGTTACTGCGAGGCAGACAACAACAGTTAACGTGGCCTTGCAGGCATCTCCACAGCCATCATCAATAAATGGAACACTTTACATAAGTTCAAACCCCTCTGGGGCATACATCTTCCTTGATAATCAGATAAAGGGCATAACTCCTCTTATTCTTCCATCATTAAATCCCGGTATCTATACCCTGACTCTTCGTACAGACGGATATCAGGACGCCATACGACAGGTGAATATTTCTGCAGGAAGGGAGACCGATGCAATAATTGATATGACAATAACAGTAGAACCCACAACAAATCCGGTTACATTGAATACAACATATATCACGCCAGTTCCTACAGGAACAGAGAGTCCTGCCCCTGTTTTACCTGTAATTTCCGGGCTTTGTCTTCTCTTTATCTGTTGTTATCTCGGAAAGATTAGAAGATGAGAAAAGATTATCCCTCAATTTATTGATCTATAAGTATGGATAACAGGCCGGGTCTTATGATCATACTTGTACTGGCATTTTTTTTATTTTATGTCCCCGGTTATTCTGCAACAACAAATCAATCTATAAATCTTACCGGTGGTAAAGATAAACCAAATGAGATCTTTTCATTCAATGAAGCTGCTCCTTCTGCAGATTACAAAAATGGTAATTCATCCCGGGTTTGGTTCTTTGACAATAACCTTTCGGTTGAGGAACGATATAACCGGATGGGCAGAGAGATGACAGATGCAGAAGTTCACACAAGTATCGATGGTGAGCAGATAATATGTTATCAGTGTATTCCAATACCAGTAAATTAATTAAGCCTCATACTAATAACCGTTATTTTATCCTTTTACAACTTCATATACAACATGAAACCGGTCAGGGGAGTATGAACGTACATATCTGGTATTAATTGATACTGTGTGATACTTTTTCAGGAGGACAATATACTCCTCTTCATTACTTACAAGGGAGTAAAGATGGATCATCCCACCGATCCTTACCATTTTAAATGCTGCATCCATGAATGGTGAGGGACTCATTGGAAGATTCATAATAATCCGGTCAGCCTTTAAATTGATTATAGAAGGCAGATTAACAGCGTCTGCAAGGATCGGAACTATATTTGTGGTGTGATTTGCAGATATATTTTTTATCATCAGGGATACTGCTTCAGGATTGATATCACAGGCATACACTATTCGTGCTTTTTCTGCGAGAGTTATGGCAAAAGGCCCTACCCCGGCAAACATGTCAATTACTGTCTCACCTTCTTTCATATGGTTTAATACTCGTTGCCGCTCTTCTGAAAGTCTCGCAGAAAAGTATGCTGATGAAAGATCGATAAAAAACCGGTGACCATATTCAATGGCTACAGTTGCAGTTGTATCCTTTCCTGCCAGTACTTTGAACTTTTTTGTCCGGTATAATCCGTTTACTGCACTCACGGGAAACAGGACAGTATGAAGCCCGGTTCTTTGTTCAAGAATCGCTGCTGCTTTTCCAGGGTTATCTTCACGCATTATGGCTATCCCTCCAATATGTTCAAACCGGGGGAGACCTTCTTTAGATAAGTTACATTCAAACCTCTCATTCCAAGCCCCCTCAATCTGTGATATAAGTGGAATCAGAAGATATTCTCCATCCGATCTAATCTTTGCAGATCTATCAAGAATTCCCTTTAAAAGCAGTTCTTTCCTAAATTTTTCTCCTTCAGATCGGAGTACCCTGATACACCACCGGTTCTCCTGCATACCTCAGATGTTATGATTACCGGGGTATAACTGATAGGTATGGATGATTACATCAACCGGCTTAAGAGCGGTTCACTCAAACTCTATGCCCTTGAAAAGGAACTTACACCAGATGATGCAGTAAATATCAGAAGGAAGTATATCGAGGGAGAGACTGGAGTAAAACTAAAAAAAATAGGTGACTGTTCAATAAACCTTGATGCCGCAGTGAAAAAGAACTGTGAAAATATGATAGGAACAGTACAGGTTCCTGTAGGTGTGGCCGGTCCTGTGACAATAATGGGCGAGTATGCAGCCGGCAGGTATTTTCTTCCGCTTGCAACAACTGAGGGGGCGTTAATTGCATCGGTTAACCGGGGTTGTAATCTGATTACTGCTGCAGGAGGTGCAGATGTCAGGATTTTGTCTGATGGCATGACTCGTGCACCCGTTTTTGCTACCGATAGTATTGTCCATGCAAAAAAAGTCTGTGACTGGATATCTTCAAACGAAGATGAGATAAGAAAGGTTACGGAAGCCACAACCCGTCATGGCAAGTTTAACGGAATCCTGACCACTAGTGCAGGAACATCGGTGTATGCCAGGCTATCTTTCCTTACCGGTGATGCAATGGGGATGAACATGATCACTATTGCTTCGGCAAAAGCAGCGGATCTTATCTGTCAGGAGACAGGAGCACGTCTCGTATCTGAGTCTGGGAACTGGTGTACAGATAAAAAGCCAGCAGCCATTAATGTAATTCTTGGAAGGGGAAAGACAGTATCCGCAGGTGTACTTTTAAAACATAATATGATAGAACAGACCCTTAAAACCAAAGCAGAACTCCTGATAGATGTAAATACAAGAAAGAACCTCGTGGGATCAGCAAGGGCAGGATCATTAGGATGGAACGCCCATGCCGCAAATATCGTAGCAGCTATGTTTATCGCCTGCGGACAGGATCCTGCTCATGTTGTGGAGGGATCCCTGTGTATTACCACAGTTGATCCTGCAAAGGATGGTGTGTATATATCAGTTACTCTTCCAGCACTCCCGGTAGGAACTGTTGGAGGAGGGACAGGGCTAGATACTCAGGCTGAATGCCTGAATTTACTACATGTGGCAGGAGGTGGAGATCCGCCCGGGACCAATGCAAGGGCCCTGGCTGAGATTGTCGGTGTAGGTGTGCTTGCCGGTGAGATTTCACTGCTCGGAGCCCTGGCAGCCCAGCACCTAGCTCGTGCTCATGTAGCACTTGGCAGAGGTTAAAAGAATCCAGGTAATGATTGGATTATAATTGATCCTCTTTGATCACTTTCATCTGGGCGATTAACAACCGGTAGCCAGAAACCAGAAGTGCTGCAAAAAGAGGACCCAGAATGACTCCGGGCAGACCAATTGCTGTAATCGCTCCGAGTATTGCTATCATCATCATTGGAGCGGGCAGAGAAACCCGTCTTCCCATCATTTTTGGTTTGAGGATTGAAGTCGGGATAAAAAGAAACAGAATACATCCAATAATAATGATAATAATTGCAGTTGTCAGATCACCCAGGGCTACTGCATATAGTCCGATAAAGGCTAAAACAACAAAAGGTCCTATGGTCGGAACAAGCTGGGATACTGATGTAAGGGTCGCATTAGCCAGAACCTCCGGACCTGCTCCAAGAAGTGTATAGAACGGGATTGCAATAATAAAAGTTATAATACAGATCTGAAGATTAACAACATAGGTGGCATATAATGTATTGATTACATCTTTTCTCATCTGCATTGTTGCTGTCTGTAGATGATCAGGGATTACAGAAAGGAATTCCCTGGCGAGATCACTTCCCTTAATCAGAAAAAGAAACAGACTGAGCATGAAAAAGATTATCTGAATAAAATAAGAAGGGACAGACGATGCAAATCCAATGACAGAATTCTGAATAAATTGCCCGGTAAGGGATGCTGTTGAACCAAGAATCCTTCCATCCATAATTCCCAAATCAGGCAGATTATTCATCCAGTTCACTATTGTTGAGGCCATAATTGATATATAACCAGAAAAATTTATCAAAACGGTTATTACAAAGCCGATTATAATCACCAGAAAAATTACCACTGTAATTATTACCAGGCTGGCTGCTTTTTTCTCTGACATATAACAACAGAGCTTTTTATATGGCCCATATAGCACAACTGCCAGTGTTCCGGCAAGAATTACTGTTGACATATAAGGCCAGTAAAGATAAAAGATCCCTATAATGATGAGAGAAACAAGAGTGAGGGGGAGAATCCCATTTCGAATTTTTGTATTAAACACCAAAATTACCCCTTATGATTGCATAAATAAACCCGTCAATTATGTGTATATAAAATTCATGGATAATGCAAAGAGATATTAAAATTAATTGGATATAAATCCATATATACCTGATCAGAATAATCTGTCAATAGACATTATCCCAATTTTTTATTCAAAGCTTTGAAAGCAAAAATTGATATCAGTTCGTGAAGAAGGTTAGTCATTAACTCAGATATAATCCACGATATTGACAACGAGTTATTTGACTGATAAATATGCAGATATTACTTATTGATGACAACATCCGGTTAAGTGAGTTATACAGAGAGATACTTACAAATGGAGGATATATAACAAAAATTCAGAACAACTCTGCTCTTGCGCTTCAGACTATTCACGAGGTTAAACCAGACCTTCTTCTGCTTGATCTAATGATGGAACCATTATCCGGGTGGGATGTATTAAACCGGGTAAGGAGAGATCCGGAGTGGAAAGAACTTCCTGTGATAATACTAACCGGTCAGGTACTGACAATAGATGAGGCAATAAGGTATGGACTGGAGATCGATGGTTTCATTATGAAACCACTTGAACGCTCAATGCTTATCTCTGTTATTAAGGAGATTGAAGAGATAATACATGAATCGGATGAACGTTTTTCCAGGGCCATATCTTCAGGAGTGCCTCCTGAACAGGCTAAAAAGTGCAGGGATATCATTAAAAAACGCAAAATGCTCATATATCTTAAACAAGTACTTGAAAAGCAGGAACAACTCCTCTCATCTCTGAATAAAGATAACCATGGCATTCAGAACAGTACAGAAGAGTTGAGAGTAATAATTACAAAAGAACTTTCAGAAATTGATAAGATAAAGGGATCCTGCCCATAACCCTTATTATTACAAATTTTCTTTAACTATTGAATCAATGCTTAATATTTGATCCTTCAGATAAGCATGCTTTATCCAGGCAGCATCAAACTGATTCGTAAGCTGGATAACCTGATTTGCAATAATCTTCATTTTTTCTCCTTCAGATGTCTGATCCTCTAATATTCTCTTAAGTATCTGTTGCAGGGGAGCTCTTAATTCATGAGAAATCAACTCTATATTTCCCAGATTTTTTGTGAAATCCTGTACCAGATTTTTTAATTTTTCTGAATTATAGATCGCATTCTGTTCATATGTAACATCAGACATGACAATTGCAATATGAGTAGTAACCTCATTCTTCTTTAATGGAATGCGGGTAAACTCTATAAACCGGGTTTTTTCATCTATCACCACTTTTTTAATCTGCTTTTCCCTGTCCCCTGATTTAAAATTCTCCTGAAGATCCTGGATATCTCCAAAAAATGAAAACCTGGGAGTTTCATATAGAGGTCTGTTAAGCATATACTGACTTATCCCAACCTTTCTGGCAAGATCTGAAAAGCGTGAATTATGGCCGGCCATTACCATACTCTTGTCTATAACAAAAGCAGGTAGATGAAGTGCAGAAGTAAGTGCCATAAGATACCTGATCATTTCAGGCCCAATACGGATTGACTCTGATGTTACACCCATATCGGTTTCAAAAACGATAAGATGGCGAATATCAGAAGTATCTTCAGGCGTGATAAACCCTGCATACAATGTTACCGGAAGATGTCTGCCATCTTTATGCTTTAGGACAACCTGATCCGGAAGAATAAAGTTAGTTCCAGATTCCTTCTCACCATTCTGCTTATCTCTGGAGATCTCCTCCATTTGCCCGAATAAAGTAGATATAGGTTTTCCATTCAGTTCGGTTGATATAAAACCCGTAACTTCTGCTGCATTTTGGTTGATCCCTTCGATAATTCCTTTTTGTGATATTATTATTGCAGGAGCCTGAATTATTGAGAGAACCTTTAATATCTCAGGAAGCCCTTCAGGATGCAATTCTTCCCGGACCTTTTGCTTAATCCTGTGTTTATGCAGACTCATCTCGATATTAGTCATCAGTTCGCGTTCTTTAAAGGGTTTTAACAGGTATCCGGAGGGTGAAACTGCAATTGCCCGTTCAAGGGTTGCTTTATCAGAGTGGGCTGTCAGAAAAATAATAGGGATATCATATAACTCCATTATCCTTTTTGCTGCAGTGATTCCATCCATCTCCCCTTTCAGTCTGATATCCATCAGGATAAGATCAGGCATTTTTTCTCCTGCCTTTTGGATAGCCGACTCTCCGGATATTGCCTGGCCCACAACATCATATCCCATACCCTTTAGTTTCTGTTTTATCTCCATGGATATGATCATCTCATCTTCAACGATCAGAATTCTGCTACCCTGTGGCATTCACTCTTCCTCCCACAATAAAACCCTCACTTATAGGAATTTTCATCTTCACTACAGCTCCCTTATCAGAAGAGAATGAGATTTCACCACTTGACTGATAAATAAGATTCGAGATTAACTGCATTCCAAGACTATCACACATTTCTGGATCAAAGCCATCAGGCAACCCTTTTCCAGAATCACGATAGGTAATATCCAGATTCCCGGATTCTGTAGTAAAAACGGAAAACCCGATTGTACCCTTTTTGTCAGGCTGAAAAGCATATTTAAACGAATTTGTTATAAGTTCATTAAAGATGAGGCCCAGGGGAATTCCTGCATCAATAGTCATTTCAATTGAAGGGTCACAAACAACATCAAGAGTAATGAGGGATTCGTCCATGGCAAAATCAGAGATCAACGTGGATGCAAGTGAATTGATATACTCAAGCAGATTTATGTTTACCAGAGAGTCTGTGCGATAGAGTTTTTCGTGAATTATCGCCATTGACAATATCCTGTTTTTGCTCTCCCGAAGGACTGATGAAATAACAGGATCATCGATCATACTGCTCTGCATCCTTAGCATACTGACAATTATCTGCATATTATTCTTTACACGATGATGAATCTCCCGGAGAAGAATATCCTTCTCCTTTAAGGACTGTCTCAACTCTTCTTCCGCCTTTTTTCTGACAGTGATATCCATAATACTCCCGATTACGGCCGGACTCCCTTGATATATAAAATTAGTTATCAGGTTTTCTATTATTATCACCCTGCCATCAGAGGTTATTGCCCTGAATTCATAATCGTCAGCCGTGCGTAACATACTGCTAACCTGTTGATGGTGCTGTAGAACCATACCTGCGTCATCCGGATGGATATATGAAGAGATACCGGTTTCTTCCAGGATATTCCTAGAATAGCCTAATATCTCTGACATTCTCGGATTAGTGTAGATAAATTTTTCATTTTGAGTGAGATAAACACCCACAAGTGATCGTTCTACCGGTTTTCTAAAGAGTTCTTCCGTCTGATTTCTGCTAATCGCTGATCCTATCATCTCTGAAGCCATCATCAGCAGTTCTATCTCTCCTTTTCCAATAGAATGATTCTTTTCGATATTTAGAAAACCAAGAGTTCCCCAGAGCATCCCATCTAAAAAGACCGGAAGCAAAAGGATAAATTCCGGGATATTCACATTACTTAAACCATGAAGGTCATCCTGAAGGCTCTCCCGGGTTCCAAGGTAAAAACTTCCATCTTCCAAAATACTGCCAATTGAAGGATTCAGTAATGAAAAAAACTGTTTCATATCGTTTTTATCAGAGATTAATGGCGAAAATTTCCATTCATGATAGAGTTCCCATGGACGATCCTTCTCATTCGAATTATTACCCAATATAAATATCTGATCAAATTCGGTAGCATATCCAAGAATTTTAAGACATTCGGTAATAATAGGCTCCCATTCATCACTTCTGAAAAGAGCTTGTGCAACAGTGTTAACAGCTTGTAAAATAAAATCTCTTTTGATTAATTCATGCCTGGTCTTAACAAGATCTGTTATATCCACCGAAGTTCCCACTAGGCCGGATACCTTACCATTCTGATCATGGACCGGAACCTTTGAGGAGATGAGCCATAAAGGACTCCCATCCGGACCGGGTATCTCTTCCTCAATGTTATAGAAAGGAGTATTTTCCATAATTACTACCATGTCACTCTTTTGCCTCTTTTCAGCCAGAGATACAGGAAAGAAGTCGAGATCAGATCTACCTTTGATATCACAGGGTTCCTTTTTTACAAAATAACAGAATGGATCATTACCCATCATGTAATTCATCTCAAGATCTTTCATATAAATCTGAGCCGTAGAAGAGGCAAGAATGGCACCGATTCTTTCATAATATTCATGAAGACTCCTTTCTGCCTCCAGACGCTCGCTAATCTCCCTTGCAATACAAAAAAGAACATTCTTACCTCTCCACATTCCAACGCTACCCCTGGTTTCAACTGGGATTTTGGTCCCGAACCGTGTCAATAACGGGTATGTATTATTAATAATCTGGCCGGATCCTGTCAAATCCATGAATTGAAATATTATATCATCCCTGATCTCGGGAGGATATATAATCTGAACCGGCAGTCCTTCAAGTTCTTTCTCCTTATACCCAAGGATACGTGATGTAGCCGGATTAACATTTAAAATAGTTGCATCCATATCTACAACAATAACCAGTTCCTGCATCACAGAATAAAGTTCAGATAGTTCCTCCTGCCTCTGCCTCACCAGTTCTTCGGATTTTATACGAATCAGGGTATTACCAAGCTGGCTAGCGAGTAATTCAATAGTATCACAAATATCCGGAAGTATTATATTAGGGATATCCAGGATAAAAGATAGTATTCCAATAACTTCTCCGGCAGTAATAATCGGAATCTGTCCTCCGGTAATTGGGATCTCATCATCATCGTTATTTTCTTCTTCTTTGAAATACTGACTCTTACCTGTATAGATAACCTTGTGAAGATCTCCGAAAGTAAATCTCTTAAGCTGTTCCTGTGGCAGATTATGCGAGATTGCAAGTTCAATTCTTTTTGTATTGTCATTAATCAGGTGAATACTTTCAGAACTACACCCGGTCAAATCTCTGATAGCGGTCAGAGTGGCATCAAGTGCTTCGTTTTTTGACAATATTACCGATAACCTGCTCATCAGATCCCGTGAGATCTGCATCATTAGCTCCCTGCGTCTGCTGCCTTCTTCAGCCTCTTTTTTTGCGCGATATTTTTCCACTGCATTGGTAATCTTCTGGGCAATTTCGGTAAATATTATCGAAGGTTTGTCGCCTTTGAACTGGATAAAATCCACTCCTGCATCGAGGGCCTGAATAATAACCGCCCTGTCATCAACACCAGTGAGGAGGACAAAAGGAAGATCGGATACCTGTGATTTTACATATTTTATGAAGGTTATTCCATCCATTTCATCCATACGGTAGTCAGTAATGACCGCGTCAACATCACCGGAGATAATTTTATTGATGGCAAGTTCCGGAGAGGTGAAGGTTTTTACTTTAAAATTTCCTAATTCTTCCAGATAGGTACTTAGTACTTCAATAAAAGCCGGTTCATCATCCACAGCAACGATCCTGATCAACTCATCCCCCATACTGAAAAGAAGTAATTATGAATTAATAAACTGATGGGCTGGTTGATCGGTAAAACCTCATTCCCAATCTGATTACACCAGTATTATTCCTATTATTGTCCAAAAACCGGTAATTTCCAGTAATATAGTCAATTCCCAATATTATATCCGGATACAAGCTCAAGTTATAAAGAATTGAATCATACTGCTCCGGATAGAGATTAAAATGGGACTACATTCAGATCTTTCCGGTATTATTCCGGACCATTTGATAACTTTCCTTCCAGATGGATATGAAGTAATAGGTGATATAGTAATCATCTCTTTTCCTCAAGAGATCGATGTATATACCCAGGATATTATCAGAAGTATTCTATTTCACAGGCCATCTGTAAAGACTATTCTAAAGAAGGTAGGAAAGAGGAGTGGGGAATTCAGGACTTCCGAATATATTCCGATATTTGGAGATACCACCCTCACAGAGCATAAAGAATCTGGATACAGATACAAATTGGATCTTTCTCATGTTTTTTTTACAGGAAAACTGGTATTTGAAAGAAAAAGAATTGAGGAACTGATATCATATGGCGAATCAGTACTTGTTCCCTTTGCAGGTGTTGGACCGTTTGCTATTCCACCAGCAGCACACGGAGCTAATGTAATAGCAATTGAAAAAAGCCCATCTGCATGCCACTGGCTTAATCAAAATATAAGGCTTAATCATGTATCTTCAAATACTGATGTAATCCAGGCAGATGCAAAAGAAGCCCATATCTATCTAAAAAGACTTTTTGACAGGATAATTATACCTGGACCATATGGAGGAGATAATCACCTTTTTAATCTTCTTTTACTTGTAAAACCCGGAGGTATCGTACATTGGATTACATTTAATAATAAGAAGCAGATTGCTGAGAAATCCAAATCACTGGAAGATATAGGATTCAATACCCTGCGTCTTCAAAGATGTGGAAATGTAGCGCCATCCGTTTCCCGCTGGATACTTGACCTTATGAAAGATTAGTTCTATAAAAATTGGTCTTGGATCAAATTGATAAAAACAAATTACTTCCCCCGGTATAAAAGGCAGGATGAAAGATTATAATTAAATATATTCCTGACAAATAGTCTCTGAGGTTTTATATGGCAACCATACGTTCTGGTGTTATAATAATTACAGTTTGTGCAATGATTGCAGTACTGTTCTGCTTTGCATATGCTGATGATGATACGATTTATCCGGGTGGAATGACAATTACCAGCTTTAACAGTTCTGAAATTGCAACTATGCATGCATCCACAGCATTTAACGCTTCTGAAATTGCAACTATGCAAGCATCAAAGGCTTTCAACAGTTCTGAAATAGCGACTATGCAAGCATCAAAGGCTTTCAACAGTTCTGAAATTGCAACTATGCAGCCATCAAAAGATTTCAACAGCTCTGAAATCGCAACTATGCAACCGTCAAAGGCTTTCAACAGCTCTGAAATCGCAACTATGCAACCGTCAAAGGCTTTCAATGCCTCTGAAATCGCAACTATGCAGAAAACAAACTCTTCAATTGCTCTCCCATCAGGAGTATCACTCAACTCTTAAGTTACCCGGAGATTTCTTTTTTTTACGTTAAGTTATTTATTTAGTGCTAATTATTATTTCAAAAAAGCACGATCATAATTACATTAGAGATCATAAGCATATTTTTAGTAATTAAATACTCACAATATCCAAAAATTCTGAAAAAGTTAGAATAAAAATCTCAAAAAAATTTATCTCAAGAACTATCTAAACCGACCGTTCTATTCAGAATACTTTTTCTTCCATACCATCCTGGCCTGAAGCCCATAATATTTAGAGTAGCCTATTGCATCAGTCTGATCGACCATTGTGGAATCAAAAGATGCGACATCAACAGAATAAAATGAATCCGGTGAAAAACGGCCATTTACAGTCACTGAACCCTTATAGAGAGAAAGATCAACGGTCCCATTGACTCTTTTCTGAGTAGTATCGATAAAGGCATTGAGTGCATCCCATAAAGGCTCATAAACCAGACCATAGTATGCTAACTGAGCCCATTTAGCATCAATCCCCTGCTTAAATGCATATTCTTCACGAGTAAGGATCATACGTTCGAGATCCGCATGAGCTGCAAGAAGAACTGTTGCAGCAGGATGTTCATATATCTCCCTGGCTTTAATACCAAGAACCCTGTTCTCCATCATATCGTTCCTTCCAATACCATGATTTCCTGCTGTTTTATTCAGATACCTGATAAGAGATACACCATCCATTCTTTTACCATCAATGGCTACAGGCAGCCCTGATTCAAAAGTTATTGTGATCATTGCCGGTTCATCCGGGGCAGAAACAGGGGATGTTGTCCAGGCATATATCTCTTCAGGTGGATGGAACGCAGGATCCTCAAGTTTTCCTCCCTCAATTGATCTGCTCCATAAATTTTCATCAACAGACCAGGGTTTTTCCTTATTCACAGGGACAGGAATATTATGATTCTTAGCGTACTCTATCTCCCACTCACGGGTCATATTACGCTCCCTGATAGGTGCAACAACCTCAAGATCTGCTGCTCTGAAGACTACATCAAATCTAAGCTGATCATTTCCTTTTCCTGTACACCCATGTGCAACTGTAACAGCTCCTTCCTTTCTGGCAATATCCACTACGGCTTCTGCAATAACCGGACGGGCAAGTGAAGTTCCCATAGGATACCCTTCATACAGACCGTTAGCCTTAATCGATGGATACAAGCATCTGTTTACAAATTGTTCAATTAGATCAACTGTATAATGCTTATCAGCAAATTTTTTACCTTTCTCTTCGGCAACCGATATTTCTTCTTTTCGCTGCCCCACATCTGCTGCAACGGTTATTACCCGATCAAAACCATACTCCTCTTTTAAAAGAGGGATACAGATTGATGTGTCAAGCCCTCCGGAATATGCAAGAACAACAGTTCCTTTACTCATATTTGAACTCCAATTATCTCTAATATATAAACTTTTAAGAAAGAAAAAACCACGGGAGAAGAAAATACCTTATCAGATATTAAATGCGAGGTACTCCTGCAAGGGTTTTATTGTGAGGATCTCCTCCATCACAGTGCTTATAGCATCTGCTGCAGCTGCAGCCGCCTGTATAGTAGTTATATACGGTATCCCGTAATCTACTGCTATTCTCATGATCTGTTCGTGATCATGGCGTGACTGTTTATCGGCAAAATTATTTATTATAAGGCTTATTTCGCCGGATCTAAGCATATCCAGCACATTCGGAGAACCCTCCTGAATTTTCCTGACGAGGTTTGCCGGTATTCCTCTTTCAGCAAAAAATTCTACCGTTCCAACGGTACCATAAATCGAGAGTCCATTCTCAATAAAAATTTTAGCTACCGGCAGAATCTCATCCTTTAGATCATCACTTACAGATATGAAAATATTTCCTGACCTAGGAAGGCGATTATGTGCAGCAATACATGCTTTGTAGTATGCACGCCCAAAATCATAATCGATACCCATGACTTCTCCTGTTGACTTCATCTCAGGCCCTAGTACAGTATCAACACCCGGAAGTTTGTTGAATGGAAGCAAAACCTCCTTTACCGCCACATGAGAGATTTCACACTCCTTATATTGCAGGTCACTCAGTTTTCTCCCCATCATTACAAGGGCTGCTATCTTTGCGAGTGGAATACCAGTTGATTTGGCGACAAAAGGAACGGTCCTACTGGCACGTGGATTTGCCTCAAGGACATACACCACTCCTTTTTGCACTGCATACTGAATATTGACAAGTCCGATAACACCCAGCCCTAGTGCAATCTTTTTGGTATATTCCCTGACACGGGAAAGAACATCAGCAGATAATGACTGCGTTGGAATAACACATGCAGAATCACCCGAATGTACACCTGCAGCCTCAATATGTTCCATTATCCCACCGATGAGGACATCATTCCCATCACAAACAGCATCGACATCAAGCTCGATAGCATTATGTAAAAACCGATCTATAAGAACAGGATGACAATTTGAAACCCTTACCGCTTCACGCATATATGTCTTCAGTTCAGCAGAGTCATGCACGATTTCCATTGCCCTGCCTCCAAGAACGTATGAGGGCCTCACCAGAACCGGATATCCAATCTTATCAGCTGTATGATAGGCTTCGTCTTCACTATAAGAAGAACCGTTTGGTGGAGATGGAATTCCCAGATCCTCAAGCAGAAGACTGAACCTGTCCCTGTCCTCTGCCATATCCATTGCATCAGGAGAAGTTCCGAGAATTCTTGTGTTAAGATGCAGCCGCTCTATTTCCTTCTTTAGTGGTACAGCAAGATTTACAGCATTCTGACCCCCGAATTGGACCATTACCCCATAATAATCATCCTTGCATAAAATATGAGAGACATCCTCTAGAGTCATCGGTTCGAAAAAGAGCCGATCAGATGTATCAAAATCGGTAGAGACTGTTTCGGGATTATTATTGATGACATGAACCTCAACTCCTTCCTCCCGAAGAGCCATGATTGCATGGACCGTGCAATAATCAAACTCGATGCCCTGACCTATACGGATCGGACCGGATCCAAGAATTATGACCTTTTTCTTATCCGTTGCTGTAACTTCACATCCATCATCACCATATGTAGAGTAAAAATATGGAGTCCTTGCTGGAAACTCAGCTGAACATGTATCAACCATCTTATAGACAGGAAGCCCTGCTATGTTATCGATATCGGGGATACTTTTTCCTGATGCCTGCGCAATATCTGCATTGGAAAATCCCATTTTTTTTGCAGCTTTTATTGTATACTCATCCGGAGAATCTGTAATCTTTTTCTCCATCTCAACAATATTACGGATTTTCTCAAGCCAGAAAGGTGTGATCCTGGTAATCTCTGCTATCTCTTCAAGGTTCATTCCCGTCCTGAATGCATCAAAAAGGGTTGAAAAGCGTTCATCCGTAGGACGTGAGAGGATCATCTTTATTTCAGATTGTACCGAATGCCTTTCGTTATCAGTATCAAGGGAACGCATAGCTTTTAAAAAGGCCTCTTCGACTGATCTTCCGATCGCCATTACCTCCCCTGTACTCTTCATGGCAGTGGTAAGTGTACGATCTGCTGTCCTGAACTTGTCAAAAGGCCACCTTGGAACCTTTACAACCACATAATCGATGGCTGGCTCAAACGATGATGGGGTCACTCCGGTAACCATATTTACTATCTCATCCAGGCGAAGACCTATTGCAATCTTTGCTGCTACTCTGGCGATAGGATAACCGGTTGCCTTGGATGCAAGAGCTGAAGATCTGGATACCCTGGGGTTTACCTCAATTACCCTGTATTCATCATTTCCATTAAAGGCAAACTGGATGTTGCACCCACCCTGGACATTAAGAGCCCGTATAATTTTAAGCGCTGCATCTCTCAGGGTATGAAACTCATCGTCGCGCAGTGTAAGGATAGGAGCTACAACCACACTCTCTCCAGTGTGAATACCCATTGGGTCAACATTCTCCATCCCACATATAGTGATACAGGTATCGTTAGCATCCCGCATCACCTCAAATTCAATCTCTTTCCATCCGGCTACACTCTCTTCGATAAGAACCTGATGAATTCTGGATTTTCCAAGTCCTAGTTCGACGATCCGCCGGAGTTCATCCATATTACCTGCAATACCTCCTCCTGCTCCTCCAAGTGTATATGCAGGTCGTATTATTGCTGGAAACCCAACTATTGAGGCCGCTTCCTTAAGCTGATCGACAGAATTTACAATCATGGATTTTGGCACGGGTTCCCCAATCCTGTACATGAGATTACGAAACCTTTCGCGATCTTCGCCGTCATAAATTGCTTCAAGGGGTGTTCCAAGAATCCTAACATCAGAAAGTGCCCCCATCTCTGCAAGTTCAGCGGTAAGGTTGAGACCGGTCTGACCTCCCATTCCGGAAAGAATACCATCGGGTTTTTCTTTCTGGATAATTTTGGCAATTATATCTGGTTGTAAGGGTTCTACATAAATTACATCAGCCGTATCAGGGTCGGTCTGTATAGTAGCCGGATTTGAATTTACAAGTACAACCTTTACTCCTTCTTCCCTAAGTGCCCGACAGGCCTGCGAACCGGAAAAGTCAAACTCTGCAGCCTGGCCTATCTGAATCGGTCCGGAACCTATAAGGATAACTTTCTTTATTGTTGGATCGCGCGGCATCAGACCAGCCTCCGGAACATATCATCAAAAAAGAGTTTTTCAGTATCATGAGGCCCGGCATGTGCTTCGGGATGAAACTGAACACAAAAGACCTCGAGATATTCATCATCAAACCCCTCGAGAGTTCCATCATTACAATTCGTATAAGTTACACGGCATCCTTCGGGGAGTGAATCCCCGTCAACCATGAATCCATGATTCTGAGATGTTATTGCAATCTTGCCATCAATGTTTTTAACCGGCTGATTAGCTCCCCTATGTCCAAACTTCATCTTTTTGGTCTTTCCTCCCAGTGAAAGCCCACAAATCTGATTACCCATACAGATCCCAAATACTGGCAACTGACCAAGCAGTTGGCTGACAGAATCAACCGTTTCTCTTGCCATTTCTGGATCTCCTGGTCCGTTGCTTATGAAAAGCCCGTCCGGATTATATGAAAGGATCTCATCCGGCTTTGTATTATATGGGAAGATATGCAAGTCGCCTCCCCTTGACTGAAGCGATTTGAGCATATTGCTTTTTATGCCAAGATCGAGAACCGCAATACGAGGCCCTTTACCTTGAATCTGCCAGTACGACCTACAGCATACATCAGGAATAAGTGACTGTGTTGTAATATCAGGGACATTACAGGCTTTTTCCACTGCAGCTTCCCAGTCATCAGAACCGTTCATTATTACTCCACGTATAAACCCTTCATTTCTGATGTTTATTGTAAGTCGCCGCGTATCTATTCCAGCAATACCAATAAGATTATTATCTTCAAAGAAGGCAGAGAGACGAGATGAATTTGTGATGTTGTTACAGACTTCATGGACTACACATCCTTCAGCCCATACACGGGAGTTTTGAAAGTTTTCCCTGTCAACTCCGTAATTTCCGATTAATGGATATGTGAAAAGAAGAATCTGTCCGTGATAACTCGGATCTGTGAGAGCTTCCATGTATCCAGTCATCTGAGTGGTAAAAACGAGTTCCCCACATGTTTCCCCCTCTTCTCCAAAGCCCTCTCCAAAGAAATATTGTCCATTCTCAAGTCCGAGCACTGCTTTCATGGTGAATGTCCCATATCAGTGTGTATTTAAAGATTATAAGGTACAACAGACAGGCATACTAACAATATAATTATGGAACATCTCATATGTGATCGTACTGTTTATTCTGCAGGCAATCACATAATTAAACAATGATGGTACCACAAAAAGTCTTCTTTACTCAGGGGACAGGGGTGCATAAAGATAAACTAGCTTCATTCGAGGCTGCCCTTCGATCGGCAGGTATCGAAAAGTTCAACATCGTATATGTCTCAAGTATCTTTCCACCAAATTGTATTGAGGTTACAAGACAGGAAGGCCTGAAAGAATTACATCCAGGTGAGATCGTGTATACAGTAATGGCCAGGATTGATACTAATGAGCCAAACAGGCTCGTAAGTGCAGCTATAGGTCTCGCTCTTCCTGAGGAAAAGGATCATTATGGTTATCTCTCAGAGCACCATGCATTCGGGGAGACTCAAATACAATCAGGAGAATACGCAGAAGATCTGGCTGCCACAATGCTGGCAACTACACTAGGAATTGAATTCGATCCGGATACTGCCTGGCAGGAGCGGGAACAGATCTATAAAACCAGCGGTAAGATCATAAGGACATCGCATATATGTACATCAGATAAAGGTGACAAGAACGGGAAGTGGACAACAGTTATAGCGGCTGCAGTATTTATCTTATAATATTACCCGACCAGAACTCAAATGAGTAGTTTATTTAGTTAATACATAGAAGATCCTAATATAAGCCATATTGTCCTGTAATGAGCGCAGACCCCCAGTTAATGCCCTTGATTGTTATGGATGCCAAACTTCGTAAAGAAATAAAAAACCTCCTGATCATGGGAGAATCTGCACTTAAAAGAAAGGACTACGATCAGGCATCTTTCCTGTTCAGAAGAGCCTTTACTTCAGATCCTGGAAGTGTTGCAGCAATTATTAACCTGGGATACACATATGCCAGAATGGGCAGATTTTCACATGCAAAAAAATGTTTTACAACCGCTCTGAATATTGATCCTGAAAATCCTGTTGCACGAAAAAATTTAAGCCTCCTAATGCAACCTGAACAAAAAACAGAACAATTCAGGCCACGGACTGAAGAGGAGATATATATCAGATATATGCAATGGGGAAATCTCATGTATGAACAGGAGAATTATTATGCATCAATACAATATTTTGAATCTGCCAGTAACATTCACCCGGATTTTATTGAACCTTTTTTAAAAATCGGGCTTTCTTATGAAGCTCTTGGAGAATACTCATTAGCTTCTGATGCTTTTGAGAGGGCTCTTGCAATATATCCAAATGATCATACTGCGAAAACTCATATTCTTCAGTGCAGGATATCTGGTAATCAGGGATCTTCACCACAAAATGTAACAAGGGATGAGAGTAAAAATTCCCAGAAACAGCATGACAAAGAACTAATAAAAGAGGAAGAGATAGTTTATAAGTCACCAGACATAGTACCTGAACCTTATCAATCAGAAAAACAACATTCTGAATCTGATATTGTTAAATCAATCCTTGCCCAGTATTCTGAAGAGTTTTCAGATAAAAAACCAGAGGTAAATTCCGTGGATGAAAAGAGACCAGATAATGTTATCCAACCTGATATTACAGATGATCCGGTAATGAGTATTCTTAAGCAATACCAGGACGAAATTCCAAAAGAATCTGAAAAAGGGAGTAATCAGATACAAAACGAGGATGAAATTCCTCACACCGGAACTGCCCCTCTGGCAGAATCAGTTAAGGTAACAAATTCGGGAGCAATATATGTCGAACTGAATGAGACTCAGAAGGATGCTCTCAGAGAACTTGGTAATATCGGAGCTTCTCATGCAGCTACAACACTCTCTACAATGCTGAATACCCCAATAATGCTTAATGTCCCTGAAATCAGTATTGTGGACCTTCACGAAATCAACATGAAGATAAAGCAGGAAGAATCAGTACTTGTAGTATTTACCATGGAGGGGCAGATGGCAAAAGCAGGTTATATTGTTCTTCATGTACCTCATGAATCTGTCGTGCAGATGACAGGAATTATGCTTGGATTGCCATTAGATCCGGACCGTGAACTTAATGAGATGGATGAAAGCGCCATCAATGAGATTGGAAACATCATGGTTTCAGCATTTCTGGACGGAACTGCTGAACTACTCAGAATAATCATGCTCCCATCACCTCCCAGAACTATCTTTGATAAACCAAAAAACGTATTTAATATGATCATCAAGGAGAGTAACATACAATATGATAATGTTGTGTTTTTTAAAACAGAACTAATATGCGATGTTCATGAACTTAACCTGAACCTGTTTATGCTCCCAAATCCACCAGTACTTCTGGATATAGTAAAAATGTTAGAAAAGATTATAGAGGATTCTGCTTCTGGTTTATAAATCTTTTTATATTTCACGAGTTGCGCCATCAGCCTGGCGAATTACCAGCCTGCCGCCCTCTTTTGGATAATATGTGATTGTGCGACCCATAGTTCCCCCGATATCCTCCCGGATAATTGGTATAGACTTCTCTTTAAGAAGAGATTTCAGGGCATCCGCATTTCTTTCTCCGATATTGAGATTACCTGAAAAATTCTGGAACATAGAGGCCCCTCCGGCTAACTTTGCTTTCATGCTTTGTAATTTACTCCCCTTCATAATCAACTCTTTAATGAGGATCTCTACTGCGGTATCCGCATATTTTCCAGCTCTTTCATTTGGTTTCCCACTGGATTTTGGAAGCATTACGTGTGCAAGCCCTCCTATCTTTTTTATATCATCATGAATGATTAACCCGATACATGACCCTAACCCTATTGAAGTCATGACACTGTCACCCGTGCTCCACTCCCCAATACCAATAATTATGACTTCTCCACGATTCGTATCAGATAGTATTCCATTCATGACTTTCAGCCTGACATTGAAATTACATCCTCCATCCGTGCAAATATCTCATTTAAGAGCGATTTACTGGGTAGGAGAATAATATTGGCTTTAATCTCATACATCGCACAATCAAGTTTTGTCCGGAACAACACAACCTGATCAATATTCTCGCGAATCTCCAAGGTTGCGATGATTGACTGTAGTGCTGCATGAGGCATATCTATTACAAGAGAAGGGGGAGATGGAATCATAATGATATTAAGGAGTGTTGCACATGCATCAAGAAATGAAGAAGTCATGATATTTCCAATCTCATTTAATGCACTCCGATCCATCTCATCAATCTCGCGATCAATTTTGTCCGTTCCTATCATAATATTTGTAATTCTTATGATAGAGTCTTCAGGGATATGTAAAATTACATACCCTTCACCTTTAACCTGACCTTGAATTTTAAAAACAACAATTGCAGCAAGTATATCATCCAGATAGTTCTTCAGATTTTCAAGACCTACCAAAATTATTTCAGGAACACGGATCTGTATTAGTGTATTCAGAATTGTTGAGAGTGTTGTCGCTGCATGTGCTGCTCCGATATTTCCTAGTTCCCTTAATTCATCTGCCTGATTTTCATTTATCACCAGGTCTCCATCTGAAATAACATTTTTCATAATCTTCTTCACCCTCCTCCCGCCGGTTTTTTTCCCCGTCTTCTGTGCTCCTTCCTTTAGTATAGCCTTCACATCAAGAACAGGAACCACTTCTCCATCACCAGGTATTGTTACACCGCTTACTCCTTCACAGGCACCGACAAATTTGGAGAGGGGTTTAATCACAACCTCCTGCTGACCCTCAATAACATCAGCAATAATTGCTCCTTTCCTGTTTCCGTTTAGTAATACAACAATAACCTCTTCCTGCTTTGATCTTCCGAACATATCATCCAGCCGGTAAAGAACGATGATTTCATCCCGCATCAGAAGTCCTTCACCATTCCCGATGTTCCTGATAGGAAATGCCGCCAGACTAGCAACCTCTGCAACGTTTGTTATAGGAATTGCACATCGTTTTCCATTGATGCGAATCATCATAACCATGACTATTGCCATGGTAGGAGGGAGGACAAGTTCAAACCGGCTTCCTTCACCTTGTACAGACTCCAGTTTTATGGTTCCCTGAAGGGATGCTATCGTGGTCTTTACTACATCAAGGCCGACTCCTCTTCCACTTATATCTGTAATTTTTTCAGCAGTTGAAAAGCCTGGGAGAAAGAGAAGGTCATAAGCTTCCTGATCAATCATCGCTGCTGCTGCTTCTTCGGTAACAAGACCCCTTTCTACGGCTTTATGCTTGATCTTCTCAACATTTACACCAGCACCATCATCCTCGATGACAATGATAACATTATCCTTATCTCTTGATGCAGATAGTTTGAGCCGGCCCTTTGGACTTTTACCCTGAGTAATCCTGATATCAGGAGATTCTATCCCGTGATCTATCCCGTTTCTGATCAAATGAAGAAGAGGATCATTCAAACCATCCATTACACTCCGATCCAGTTCGGTGTCACCTCCTTCTACCACAAAATCAACCTCTTTTCCCTCTTTCGCAGCGATATCACGGACAGTCCTTGGGAAACGGTTAAAGATGTGATTCAGTGGGATCATTCTGATATCCATCATCATGACCTGCAGATCTGAAACCGATCTTCCAACCATGTTCAGGGTTTCATCAAGTTCCTTGATCTTATGCTGCTGGGCGATCTGCTCAAGCCTTCCCCGGTTAATCACAAGATCTTCGACAAGATTCATCATATGGTCAAGCCTGTCGATATCAACCCTGATGTTCTTAACTTCGCGTTTCTTTTCAACTTTGTCTGATGATAAGATCCTGTTCTTTTCTGTCAGAATTCCTTCCGGGGAAGATATCACTTCCTGATTTACAGTACCCTTAACATCAATCTGCTTTATTTCATGAGATTTAATGTCAGATCCTTTTAAAAAACCGGATATCTTCTCTACGGGTTCTCCAGTTATAAGAGTAAAATCCATTACTCCATTAAATACAGGATTATCTTCAACAATCTCACGTTTAGGAGAGAGATTTGATATTTCTCCCATTGATTCAAGATTCTGAAGAAGCAGCATTGAACGCAGGTTTTTAGAATCTACCTGCGAGGATAGTTCAACATGAAGTAAATAACCTGAACCTGAATGAACCGGAGAACTTTGAAGTTCAGTTTTTTTGTCTTCTTTCCGGGAAATTGGAATTACAGGCTCGCTGATATGGGGAATAATTTTCCGATTCTTAATATCAGAAACACCCAGGATAGTTTCAATTGCATTAATTCCTGCATTTGATGATAATATGAGGGTTATCTCTCCTCCAAAGTTCTCGTCATCTTCAATTATGGATCTTTCAGGGCTTATCGAGAGAAAATTTCCAATAGTCTCCAGATTTTGAAGAATCAGCATTCCACGTAGGTTTTTACTGTCTACATTATCTGCCAGAACCAGCGAAATCTGATATTCAGCATTGTTACTTTCAGTATCCCTTTCATATGAAGAGTATTCATACATATCACCAGATATTTGATCTTCCTTCTCTTCCGGAGGAGATGGGGTTACAACAGGAGATACACTTGATGGTTTCTCAGTTTCTGGGATCCATCGCTTAACCTTTTTTATTCTTTCATCCTTATTATCTAAATTACCATCTCCACCTGCCTCAACATCATCAATCATCAGCTCGATATCGTCAGCACCACAAAGCAGATCATCCACAAGACTTTGAGTTACTTCAAGCGTCCCGTTCCGGATCTGGGAGAAAACATCCTCAAGTGCGTGACAGAGCTCCTCCATATTCATAAAACCCATTGACGCAGACATACCCTTAAGAGAATGGGCTGACCGAAATATCTCATCTATTGCATGCGATTCTGTCCCTTTTTCAAGGATCAGCAGGTTACTCACAATCCCTTCAAGGTTTTCTCTCGACTCAGCAACGTATAAATTCCGGTATGCATCAAGATCAGACATTATTCACCCAATGGCTTTGATACATTCTGCAATTTTTTCGGGAATATCTTTTAATGGAAGCACGTAATCTACACTATTACGTCGCAGAGCAGATCTTGCCATACCATAAACCAGACAATCTTCTTCTCTGCAGACTATGGTTACTCCTCCGGCATTTTTTACGGTTTCAGTACCTTCTCCTCCATCATTTCCCATACCTGACAGTATAGCAGTAACACAATGGCTCCCGAATACCTGGGCAGCCGATATAAAAGTCTTATCTACAGCAGGCTTTACATTATGAACAGGCGGAGAATCAGTCAGGATAATTTTTCCACTCTGTCTGCCTCCCCGTTCAAGCACTGAAGAGATTACTGTATGAAATCCGGCTTTTGAGACAAGAACTATCCCGTTTTTAAGAAGATCACCATTGTCAGTCTCCCGTATCTGAAGCTTGGATATACGGTTCAATCTGGCAGCCAGTGCTGTAGTAAAGCCCCCCTTTGGCATATGTTGTGTAATAATTACTGCGGCATTCAGATCTTCCGGAAGTTTTGAAACTATAGTATCAAGCATAGGAGGCCCCCCTGCAGACGATCCTATAAGCACAATATTATGGGCATTTTCATCTTTCTGAGCGGGCTTTGAAGTAACATATGCAATAGTACAGATATTCTTTATCTTCTGCTTAAGTTCTCCACCAATCTCCCGGATATTTTTTATTCCACGGGGTTTTAGCATAAAATCATCAGCGCCGACAGAAATTGCCCTCTTTGTCATCTCTGCACCTTCAGAAGTGAGAGAACTCAGGACAAGGGTTTTTGGAAACTTCAAAATCTCCCCTTTTCGCTCAAGCATTGAGATGCCGTTAAGCCTGGGCATCTCAATATCAAGTGTTATAAGATCCGGCTTTAATTCCCTGATTTTATCCAGTGCTTCAAGGCCGTCAGATGCTACACCAATAACCTGAATATCAGGATCATCAGCCAGCATATCCTGTATTACTGTTCTTATAAAGAGCGAATCATCAATGATAAGGACCCTGATCATTTATCATGCACCAAGGACATTAGCAATCTCTTCCAAAACCTTAGGCGCCTGAAATGGTTTTACAATGTAACCCCTCGCACCACTTTTAATTGCTAATTTTACCATCTGCTCCTGACCCACTGCAGTACACATAATCACTTTGGCGTTCTGGTCAAGAGATTTTATTGCTTTTAATGCTTCTATGCCGTTCATTTTAGGCATAACAACATCCATCGTTACAAGATCAGGCTTAAGTTCACGAAATTTTGTAACTCCGATATCCCCATCTTCAGCCTCTCCGACAATTTCATGCCCTCCTGAACTGAGGATGTTCTTAAGCAGAGTTCTCATGAAGAGTGTGTCATCGACAATCAGGATTCTTCCCATGAATGAATGGTTCCTCCTATGAATTAAACGATTTTAACTGGTAAAAGGATTGTGGAAGATCTTGCCTTATGATGGGGGTTTTAGTGCATCGGTAATATAACGGACACCCTTCGGAGTCAATTGCACTTCTTTACGGATCATGACAACATCCACGAGTTTTAATTTGAGTAATGTTTCATATATCTGATTTAGTTCTTCAGGAGAGATACTTAGCATATTTTCTATCGACTTCGTATCCATTCCGCTATAAATGAGCATGGCAACCTGCGCAGTCTGGGCATCCAGTTGAGAGAGCTCAGAACCCTTCATATCCATATCTTTCGTAGCATCGCGGAGAAAATTATATAAAATCTGTAGAGTGGAAAGCGGACAGAGCACAAAACTTGTCACTACTTCTCCCCCGTCAAGATGATCAATCTTAACCACATCAAGTTTCTTCTTCTGAAGTTCCCTCTTTGTCAATTCAAGACTCGCGACCTCCTTTAGAGGGACATTTACCTGTTTCTCCTGGCTTACAAACCATATTCCGGTTTTAAGCACCGCTATCGCTCCTTTTTCCCATTTTGCATCAGTAACAAGAACACCGCCACGAATTGCAGGAGACATAAAATGGGCCATGAGTCGGTAGGCGTTACAGGCCATTATTATCTTGCGTGTAAGAATAGTGATTACTTTCTCAACAGAGGCAATTTTATAAGCCTGCTCTTTTTTATCTGATGTTGAGGTGATGACTGTTACCATTAATCCGCGTTTCTGAAGATCGATAATACTCCGGTAAGATACTGTCGTATTCCATGGGTTTTTCAGAATTATTCCCTCATTTCCAATATCTATTCTGGAGGTTACCCATGCTCCGCCTTTTTCCAGTTTTGCCGGCACTTCTGTCATATTATCTTTTCAGATCCTTTGAGATCATCTTCTCTTTACTTTTCGATTAATAATATTCATAATCTCTTTTAATTCTTCTGAGATCTCTTCAGCAGTTACATGAACATCTTTTAGATCCCGTAGTAATACATCATCGTCTCTCTTCTTAAGATCTTCAATATCAGCTTTCAGGGAGGCTATCAGATCATCATCGCCTCCCCCTTTTATCTGACTCAGTTCAAACTGTTCCTCTCCCCCGGATTCTTCTTCCTGACCATACATATAAGGAGAGTCATCAGAAGAACTATACAACGAGAGATCGGAAGAACTAATTGTATCGCCGCCTTCCATTCCGGATATCATCTCACCTCCGGAATCAGATCCTACATCTATTGAACTTGAATAGATCTCATTTATCTCATCTTCACCCTGATCTGAATCAATGGTAATCCTTTCTTCTTCATCAGAAGTGGTAATATCCATATTTTTAACGTCCTTTACTGATGGAAGACTATCCAGGGCATTCTCATCACCAAATGGTGTCCGGACATTATCAAATTCAGGAGTTACGGCATCAAGTTCTGCATCAATATCGAGACTATCATCAAGATCAAGGCCCTCAAGCAGATTATTATCATCAAATGAAGAATCGTTATTATCAAATCCTGAAGATGTCACCTCATTCTCCTGAAATTCTCCAATATCTTCTAAAGGCTCATCCATTGCATCAGAAGGGAGTTCTGTCCCTTTGACTTTTTTATTCTCCTTTGCTTTTTTGGATTTTTCCTTCTCCTTTACAGGACGCGCCGGTATCTTAATTTGGGGTAAAGAAATGGATGGAAGTGAAAATTTACCGGATAATGAGCTCATACGTCCCTCTTTTAACTTCTTTTCTTTTGGACGTTTTTCTTTCTTCGGTTTTTTAGGTCTGGTCTTTAATTTATAAATGAGATTTCTTATAACATCTGTAAGAATGATGGTACCTGTAATTACAAGAAGAACTACGGCAATTCCAACAACCACCATCATAAGGTAAAGGACAGGAATATCAAAGATTAAAAGGACTGAACCTCCAAGCACGATAGCAACAAAGATAATCAGCCGCCGGGTGGAGTCAGAGAGTTCAGCCATTACTTATACTCCTTCAAACTGTGGAATATTAAAGAAGATTCCAATTATTATTGGTGCTACAATATATATCATTCCCGTTACTGCACATAAAAGGCTGGCAAAAAAATACAGAAGATATCTGTCTCCTCCTGATACTATCTTCCCTGCAAGTATGTTTGATATTGTAAGCATTGAGATGGTAATAAGAACATACAATCCCATCGCTTTCTCATCAAAGTTTGCAAAAACAAACATGCTTCCTGAAATAGCCCCTGCAACTGAAGCACCCGAACCTGAAGAGAGTGCTGCCCCTGCTTCACTCATTGACGCCATTTTTTCAGTAACAGCCGTAGACATCGTCAGGAGAATCTGAAAAAGGAAGAGGAAGATACCAACCATCATCGTGTGCATAGGAACCAGAAGGGTGATAAAACCCATAGACATTGAGTGGCGATGATCCCTAAGCAGCACCTGATCAAGCATGGAAGAACTGACGACCTGGCCGACTGTATCAGCTTTTCCACCAAGCATTAACGCATCTCGATAGATATTAAGATATTTATATATGAGATAACTCCCTCCATCATTAATAAACCGTTGCCAGGTCCGGTTTTCATCAAGCCCAAGGTTTAATTTTGAAAAAACTGCATTGATTAATGGTTCCAGATTTTGTAATGACTTTTTATCAATATCCTGAATCGCCGGACCGATGCTTGTCCCCTTCCCCCCCTGTACAGCTCCTACACCCCTGATAAATGTAGGAAACTCAGAGTCACGCAGGGTAATATTTCCATCATCAATAAACCCGATAACACCTAACGGAAAAAGCAGCATTCCGATAAGCATCATAATCAGTCCAAAATTCATTCCCAAAAGAGCCAGAAGAATAACAATTATCACCAGAATGGGTATAACCTTCTTCTCCATTCTGTGAATCATGTTCTGTTCCGGTGAACCCTCTAAGAGTTTATGAGTCTTCGGATCTGCAGGAACTGCCCGGAACATTGTCGTTAAACCCATCGCAGATATAAAGAAGATAATGAGATATGACATAGAGAGTGTTCCCTGAATATCTCCCGGTGCAAATATCGCAACAGATACCATTATTATTATGCCAACAAGTGCTCCTGAAAAAAGCATAGAGATATAAGCATCTCCCCATTTTTTCAGCATTTCAATGCCCTGCTCATAATCGGACTTATAAACATTCCTGATAGTATCAAGCTCTCGGGTAAGATAGTCATTATCAGGTACACCCGATTCAATGGCATTGGCATACCTGTTTATCATGGAAAAAAGCATCTCATTTTCAATCTTCTTTGCAACATTCATAAGGGCTTCAACATAACTGTAACCCCAGCGTTTGACAAGAAGATCTGCACGACGAATATATTTGGTTGAGACATATTCTGACCGGGCTCCGGTATAAGCAAATATCTCAGGTCTTGATGCATTAGCTGTGATTATCGCAGCCATGTAAGTAAGCATAAACAGAAGATCACAAGCCATTAACTTATCTTCAACAAAAAATTTATATAATTTAGCACGAATGGCTGCATATGTGCCTTCAAAGGGAATTTTTCCATTATTCTTGGCCCTAAGTTTCTCTTTCAAGCCATCCAGTACCATGATATTAATAATCCATTGCGAGTAAACCCTGCTTTTTTAGTTTGGTCAGCATCAGAAAAAGTTCTATGAAATCTGTATAGCCAGCTTTATGCAGACGTTCCAGAATCTTAGCCCTTTTATCCACTTCCATATACATCATGGCTTTTTTATGATCAGGAATACCAAGCATTGTTGCTATCTTGGTTTCCAGCATATAACTGGAACCTCTTCCGGTAAATTCATGGGTATCAGTAACCGGATCCCATGAAAAAACCTCCACAAACGAGAAACCACCTGACTCAGCATCATATCCTACAAGTTCTGAAACATTGAGCTGGCGCCGTACCATTGAACCATCTGGTCTTCTTACTGCACTCTGAATGACCACCAGATTCAGGTTGTCAATAAATGTTTTAGGAATAAGGATAGGATCTCCTGTGAGACGCTGAATTAATTTTTCAACCGTTGCCGCGTGGAAAGTACTCATAACAGGGTGACCAGTCTGCATAGCACCAAATGCGACAGCTCCTTCAACCCCACGAATCTCACCAACCATTATCATGTTAGGCCTTTGACGAAGGGCTGCCCTGAGAAGATCAAACATAGTGACATCCGAACCCTCGCCTTCCCCTTTCCCTTTTCCTTTGGATACCTCTCTGGTCCAGTTTTTATGCGGGATAATCAGTTCAGGTGTATCTTCGATACTGACTATCTTGGACTCTGGTGAAATAAAGGTGGTAAGGGCATTCATTGAGGTGGTTTTTCCAGAAGCTGTCTCCCCAGACATGAAAAGAGACATCCCGTTCTCTATACATATCCATAAATACGCTGCCAGGGCATAACTGCAGGTTCCGAACTCCACCAGCTTTGTTATGGATATCACATCATCCATCGCTTTACGGATAGTAAAATTACTCCCCTGACGGCTGATATCAGTCGAGTATACAATGTTAATACGCGATCCGTCAGGAAGAGTGGCATCACATATAGGGTTACGATAAGTTATAGGGCGACGTGATTTTTCAGCGAGTTTTATACAGAAATCATCAAGTACCTTTTCCTCATCAAAACCGACAACGGATTTCAATCCTTTAAATATCTTATGTTCGATAAATATCGGACCAAGCCCGTCACAGGTAATATCTTCAATAAAGGGATCACTTATAAATGGATATAAAACTCCCACATCTACTTTATCCCTCACCATCTGGTACTCGATTGCTTCATATTCCTGAGGGGTAACGATAACCCTTCCATCTGTCAGATGGGGAACATTTGCAAAGATATGATCTGCTCCGGGTTCTTCTTTAGCGGTCAGATCTGTCGTCAGGAAGGTCTTAAATTTGTCTCCAAAACTCTTTGGACCCTCAATTTTTAGCAGAGAGGGATCTATTGCTTCTCCAGGCTTTTTTATATAAACTACCTGTTTGAGGAGACGTTTTAACACTGCTGTCCTCTCTTCAGGAGTTACCGGATCTTCCTCCAAGGCATCAAGCAGATCTACAAGTTTGTATTCGATTGCCGGGAGTAAACTCACGATATTATGAAGGAAAGAAGGCTCAATCGGAATGTAAAAATTTCTTACATCACTTGGATCAAAAAATATATGGATAAAGATGGGTGGTTTGGCAGGATAAATCAGATTGGGATCTTTAATCCCTTTAAGATCACGCTTTAATTCTGAAAAAAAAAGGGGAATACCAAATTCGTCTACAGGAAATATATGCAGGTATTCCAGCAGATGCGGATAATTCCTAGCATACTCTTTCGCATTTGCAGGAAGCATCCTGAATAAGGCACATGATTCAGGGTTAATAAGACACTCTTCAGTATCATGGCTTTCAGCCTCCTGAAATGGTATTTTTCCCTGAATTATTAGACGTGTCATTATCAGACTTTTGCAATTGAAACTGGAATTATCTTCATTCCATATCCCGGGTGTACTTCAAAACTCACCAGATTACCTGTGGTTTTTCTGGCCCCCCTGACTTTGACAACCTCCAAAACCATGACATATTTATCTCCCATAAGTTTTCGCCGCAGTAAAAGGTGGGCATCACATATGGATCTGACCCTTGTTAATACCTCATCCGTAAAGGCATAACTATGCATGGTGATCAAGACGGTCTTTCCCTGATCGCATATGTTCTTGGCCTGGGTAAGAAATGAGAGAACTGATTCATTGGTCGTATACTCAGTAAAGATTGTAAGCGAATCAATTATTGCTACATCGGTATTGCTGAACTTGACATGATTTACTATTCTGTCAAGGATATCATTCATAGCATCTTGTGTCCATTTAAACTCAACCAGATGGCAATGGAAGAGACGAATATAACCCCATGCAAAAAAATCAGATATGTCAAGCGACATGGATTCCATCTGGGTCAGGAAACTTTTCGTTGTAAGTTCTGTAGAGAAGAGATCCACTCTCAGATTATTATGCATACTTCCCCAGATGAACTGCTGTGTCAGAACTGATTTTCCGGTATCGTTCTCCCCCTCAATGAGTGTAAGTGATCCAAGAGGCAGACCATCTGCAATTTTTTTATCTATCTCTGCATTACCGGTTGTAAGGATCTTCCTTTCTTCCTGTCCGAGGAGGTCTGATATATCACCCTTTGCATCCTCGCTCATTGACAAGTCTAATTCTGCCATTTGATTAGTGCCTCAATATCATATTTTTTTCAGGAGTAATCGGTACTATTCGATGATTTATGAGTTTATAGTTAGTCCTATAAGATCAAATATATTCTGAACGACTAGGAGAGAAAAATTATTTCTGGCATTCTCTTTTAAAGTCGTCTTCTGTCCGTACTATATCATCTTCTTCTAGGTACTCACCTATTTGAACCTCTATTACCTCAAGAGGTATCTTTCCTGAGTTGCCAAGTCTGTGCATTACACCAGCAGGGACAAATGTACTCTCTCCTGGTCTGACAAAGATATGCCTGCCATCCAGTTCAACATCAGCGGTTCCATGCACGATTACCCAGTGTTCACTTCTGTGGTGATGTCTCTGAAGTGAAAGCCTGCTTCCCGGTTCTACTGTCAGGCGTTTTATTTGGTATCCCTGTCCTTTTTCCAGGCCGGAATATGATCCCCATGGCCGGTATACTTTGCGATGAATTTCAGTTATCGGGTTTTCACTCTTTTTTAATCCCTTAACCAGATCTCCAACCATTTCAGCCATATCTCTGCGGCAGACAAGCAGAGCATCCCCTGTCTCAACAACAATGGTATCCTCTATACCGATGAGGGCAGTAAACAGGTTTTCTGATATAACAAAGTTGCCATGCGATTTTATTGAGACACAGGTTCCTGAATTGTCCTCCTCATCTTTAGCAGATATCTCATGCCATGCGTTAAAATTACCAAGATCGGTCCAGCTTGATTTAAGGGGAACAACTGCAACCTTCCCTGAATGTTCCAAAAGCCCATAATCAATTGAGATTGAGGGTAACTTCTCCCATTCTACTCCAGTATTAAATGCATTATATATATCAGGCTGAAGATCTTTGAGTTCATCAATAAATACCCTGACCGAAAAGAGGAACATTCCACTATTCCAGTAATATCCTTCTTTTACATATCGCTTTGCAGTAGCCTCGTCAGGTTTTTCTTTAAATTCCCTGACAATATAACCATTTTTGACAGAATCACCAGGAGCAATATATCCATACCCTGTATGAGGACCGGATGGAATAATCCCGAAGGTTACAAGATAATCCATCCCAAGTGATATTGATGCAGATATCTCCTCTGCCGCCGAAGAGCCCAGTAGGTGATCACTTGGATATATTACGACCAGTGCTTCAGGATCTCTGCGCGCAATTGTATTAACAGCCCAGGTTATCGCAGGAAGAGTATTTTTTCCAACAGTCTCCAGAAGTATCTGGTCATCCGGAATCTGAAACCCAAGTTCAGAGATCTGATTCACTACCAGAAAATGGTGAAGATCATTTGTAACAACATAAATATCTGATGGATCAGACAATTCCAATGCTCTCTTCCATGTGTTCTGAAACAATGAATTATCATTTATCTGAAGAAACTGTTTTGGATAATAAGTCCTTGATAGTGGCCAGAGTCTGGTTCCGACTCCCCCAGCGAGAATAACAGTATATACTCGACTCATTATTAGCTCTTTTCTCTTTATGGGGAATCAATACTTCTATCAAAAATGATTCTATCCATGCAGACAAACAATGATTAGAAAAATGATAAACCACCAGATATTATTTACTATTATATTTCTGATACTCTGCTTTTTTTGCGGATGCATAAACACCTCAACTCCACCCCCTGAATCAGTTCCGGGCCCGTCGATTATTGAGATTGAAGATATTGCAGCTTCAGGAACTAACTTTACAATCACGGATGCTATTGGAAGGGAGATAGAGATACCAAAAAATATTACCAGTATGATGTGTGTTGGACCGGGATGCCTGAGATATCTTTCATACCTGAAAAAATCTGGTTTTGCACAGACAAATAATCCTGAAGAACGACAGGAGTCTAAATCCAAATGGTTACCATATTTGATTATCAATCAGGATCTGAAAAGTCTCCCGTCAATACAATCACCGGTTTACCCTGGACAGATTCAGGCATTAACTCCAAAACCTGATCTTATAATCCTTATGAATGCTTCAGGACCTTTTACTCCAGACGATATTTCAAAATATACATCCGTACCAGTCATTGTCTTAAAAGAGGGTGATCTTGTCGATGGAAGAGAGGATATGAACTATTCCTTGAGAGTAATAGGTCTTTTAACAGGAAGCAGTGAACGGGCTGAAGAGGTTATCCAGTTTTTTGATAAATTAACTGATAACCTGAAAAGCCGTGTGTCTACAATACCAGAATTCCAGGTTAAAAATGCATATATAGGGGGGTATTCAGAGGGTAACCCTGGCGGAATTCTTTCATCCAGCCCAAATTATATTCCATTCAAACTTGTAAACGTCGACAATTCTCTCAGGGATTCACAAAAGTCTGATATGAAACAGAGTATTCAGACAATTACTCCAGGAATGATTAAAGGGTTAAATCCTGCAGGGATATTTATTGATCTCTCTACCACAGACAATAAAATTAGTGCAATAAATGAGATTGAAAAAATTTCAGAATTTACTGACCTTAAAGCTGTAAAAGATGGATCAGTTTATGGACTTTTCCCCGATTCAGTGTACGGAAAAGATCATGAGATTGATATAATTAATGCTTACATGGTGGGTAAAACTGTTTATCCGGATAAATTTATCGATGTGGATCCAAAGACGATATCAGAGTACGTGTTTACTTTCCTCTATGGAGAACCGATCTTTGATGATATGAATAAGAAGACTGGGAATCTGGCCCTGACAAGAATTCCGGTTTTTACATAAGATAACAATCAGGATACATCTTATTTAATAAATTTTTTGCATTAATCCCTTATTCTCTGGTTAAACCTGTATGGGATGGTGCTATCCGGAGTATTTGATGCTTTTATAATAAATTTGGCCGGTCTTGATGATCCTTGTCAAAAAGTAGGAAAATATGCATCTAATATCATCACGGCACTTTATGTATACCATCCAAAAACCGGATATTATTATCCTGTCATCCGGTTTCCATTAGAATATCAGAACCCTATAGGTGAACAGGTTAATTATCTCTCCTGATTTTGGGGGTGCACTGGTGTTTTTGGTGATTAGGCCTGACATTCCCGCTCTTAATTGACTAAAGTTGATCAACTAGCCTGAAAACATATTTGAGAAAAGGCTGATCCTTTTAATTAATAGATATAAGAAATAAATTATTATTTAAAACCGTTTAAAATAATTAAAAAAATATGGGCTCGTCGAGATTCGAACTCGAGATCTCCGCCATGTCAAGGCGACGTCATAACCAGCTAGACCACGAGCCCGGTTGTGCCTTACAATGTTACTTGTAATCTGATTTATAGATTATGATCCAGTATAAAAATTAATTTTAGTTATACCCGGGCAAATTTTGCGGTATATATCCCGGGCATACCTCTTATTGCTTCCATTACATCTTCAGGTACATCGCTATCAACATTAAGCACCATTATTGCATCTTCCCCTGGATTAAATCGTCCTACCTGCATTCCTGCAATATTGATCTGATGTTCCCCAAGAATGGTAGATGCTCTGCCTATAACCCCAGGCCGATCAAGATGCCTGGAAATTATTACATTACCCTCAGGCACCATATCCATCGTGTAACCTGAAATCGATACTATTCTTGCTCCACCTTTATAAAGGACAGAACCGGATATAGCTATCTCATTACTATCAGTAAAAGCTTTCATGGTCAGCAGATTCTTATATCCCGAAGACTCCTCTGTGATGGTTTCAGAGACTGCAATACCGCGATCCTTTGCAATAAATGCAGCATTAACCATATTAACCGGTTCGCGGAGGATAGGATCGAGAAGCCCTTTAATCGCCATATGAGTTATAAGTTTGGTTGACCGGCCAAGAGAGGCAAGTTCTCCTCCATACGTCATCTCAAGTTTATTAACCTGACCGTCAATTATCTGGATCATCAGCCTTCCAATCCGCTCAGCCAAAACCGCAAAAGGCTCAATAATATCATGCTGTTCAGACGGAATTATCGGGGCATTTACTACATATTTCGCATCTTTTCCATCAAGCACCTCAAGACACTGCTTCGCGATGGATATTGCCACATTCTTTTGAGCTTCCACCGTACTGGCACCAAGATGCGGAGTCAGAATTATACCCTCAACACCGATCAGAGGACTATCCTTCGGAGGCTCCTGTTCATATACATCAAACGCAGCACCGGCCACCTTACCAGACTTTACTGCTTCAGCAATTGCTGACTCATCGATAATTCCCCCCCTGGCGCAATTAATAATCCTTACACCGGGTTTCATCGTGGATATTGTCTTTTCGTTGATAATATGTCTGGTCTCTTTGATAAGCGGTGTATGAACAGTAATAACATCCGCCTGCTTAAACAGTTCATCAAGCGGCATAGATTTTATTCCCATCTCTGCAGCCTTATCAACCGAAATAAATGGATCATACCCGATGATACTCATATTAAATGACGAGGCCCGTTTAGCAACCTCACGTCCAATCCGGCCAAGACCCACTATCCCAAGTGTCTTCTCGTTAAGTTCAACCCCCATAAACTTGGAGCGCTTCCACTCTCCAGCCTGCATAGATGCATTAGCCTGGGGAATATTGCGACAGAGAGACTGCATCATTGCCATGGTATGTTCGGTTGCTGCAAGAGTATTACCTTCCGGTGCATTAGCAACAATAATTCCACGCTTTGTTGCAGCATTCATATCAATATTATCAACACCAGCTCCTGCTCGTCCAATGAATCTTAATTTTTTCCCGGCCTCGATAACCCGTTCAGTCACCTGAGTGCCTGACCTTACTAAAAGGGCATCATAATTCTCAATAGTTGCCACAAGTTCATCTTCAGAGAAGCTGGTGTTTACATCCACCATTACTCGTTCACGGAGAATATCCAATCCTTCTTCCGCGAGTTCATCACTAATAAGAACAGTATAAGTCACAGTACTCCTATGCATATCAGTCCAGAGATCACTTGATAGTTCCCAGTACCCATGCAGTTAAAAAAGTGGAGTCTGGATATCCCTGTCTACAATTGTGATAAGGCGATCATCTGACCTCTCATTACATATCTCAACCGGATAACACCCGGTCAGACAACCCAGACATAGATCCTGACGCGGAAGCCCTACTGATTTCACAAGAGCATCGAGTGAAGAATAATGAAGACTTGTCGCGGTAATACTCCGTCTGACCTCCTCAACATCCTTATCACTGCCAATTAATTCAGTCCTTGTTGGCATATCTACCCCGAGATAACATGGTGCCTTGATAATCGGTGAACCTATGCGCATATGAATCTCCTTTGCACCAGCTTCCCGCATGCTATTGATAATCCTCCTGGACGTGGTTCCACGCACTATTGAATCATCGACAAGTACTATAGACTTACCACGCAGATGATCAGGAATCGGGTTTAATTTGATCCGGACCGCCCTTTCGCGTTTCTCCTGGGTAGGCATAATGAATGTTCTTCCCATATAACGGTTTTTTATAAGACATTCCATAAACGGGATGGACGACCGTTCGGAAAAGCCCACTGCATAAGCGGTACCCGAATCTGGAACAGTGCATACTGCATCTGCCGCAACTGGCATCTCGTCATAAATCAGGGAACCGATACGCCGCCTTACTCCATAAACCAATGAACCATCTATGTAAGAGTCTGCGCGGGCAAAATAGATATACTCAAACACACAGTGACCCTTTCGTTTAGCCACGGCAATCTGTTTTGATCTGATATCCGGCCCACTGATATGAATTAATTCACCCGGATATACATCGCGTTCAAGTTTGCCATTAAGAGCGTCTATGGCCACACTCTCAGAAGCTACTATATATCCGTTATCTATCCTGCCAAAACAGAGCGGACGGATTCCATGAGGGTCACGGAATGCATAGAGATCACCATCAAAAAGCAGTACAACAGAGTACGAGCCTTTTAGGCATTCCATGCATCTTTTCACCGCATCTTCAATACTCCCTCCCTTTCTGATTGACTCGGTGATCATCTTAGATATTATTTCAGTATCTGAAGTTGACCAGAAGATCTGCCCCCTGTCTTCAAATTCAGTTCGAAGTTCACGATAATTTACCAGATTCCCATTATGGGCGATCGCAATTACATGACCTCTGAAATTAAAAAGGAAAGGCTGAATATTTTCTGGCCTGTTCTCACCGGTTGTAGGATACCTTACGTGCCCGATTCCAATTTTACCTACCAGGGAAGCAAGAGTTGGTTCATTAAATACTTCAGATACGAGCCCGTTACCTTTGAACTTGCATAACCCGGACCCATTAAAAGTTGCTATACCTGCGCTCTCCTGCCCCCTGTGCTGAAGTGCATACAGAGCATAATAAAGAGAAAAAGAGACATCAGTTGTGTTACTGATGCCAACGATCCCGCACATGATTAATGTGTTACTACTTTTGGCCTTTTTGAAATCCAGTCATAAGATCTCATACGGGAAGAACGACCAAATCCACATGATGAACAAATTTTATGGCGCTTATGAAAGGACATCCGCCCGCAACGCCGACAGGTCAGATGAGTCTGAGTTTGTCTTTTTCCTCTTGATGGTGTTCCTTTTGTCATGCTTTTTTACCTCTATTGGGGATTCGGGCAGATATAAATTACATTATCGCCACGAATTATCAGGGTACCAATGCATTGTAACTGTCCATCCACAACCTCTTCTGCCTTATCTAGCACAAGGTTCATGTGAACATCATATCCCTGGAGAACTCCCTTAATTTCCCTGCCGCCTTTGAGGGATATCAGGACCGGCTGACGGTTCAGGACCTGATCTAAAATATCCATCGGTCTTTTGGTCATATAAATACCCTGCACTACTCGAAATGAGTGGTTAGATTTTGCTTGGATCAGTCTTAAACATTCCCGATGATAGGAAAAAAATGCCTGTTTCGAGCCATATTATTATAGGACCAGCATACCGAATATATACGTAATATGGGGAAACTGGCTTCAAAAAGAAGACATTCTATACGGAAATCCCAGATTAATGAGATACTGGAACGACTGCAAAAAGAGATCGGAGAAGGTTCCAGTCAGTATAACGGAAAGATGTTTGAGGTTATTGAGACGAACCAGGAATTGTTGTTATTTCTAATTGATAAAGAACCCCTGATCATCGAAAAAAATGGGATTCTTTTTCCAAGTCTGAAGGGTGCACTTAGCCGCCCCTTTGATCAGCGCAAAATTACTGTTGACATGGGAGCCATCCCTTATGTTGTAAAGGGCGCTGATATTATGCGGCCAGGGGTCGTATCAGTATCCCCGGATATTGAAGCAGGAAAACCGGTTCAGATAGTCGACGAGCGACATGGAAAACCTTTAGCCCTTGGAACCTCATTATTTTCCGCTTTAGAGATAATGGAACAGGATAAAGGGAAGGTCGCAAAGACATGGCATTACGTCGGTGATGATATCTGGAACCTTGAGTTTTGAAAAGGTAAACCTGGCCCTTTATGCCTGAAAAAACAGTATCTTTATTACAATAGACAGAAAAGGTTCTAATATGGGACTTCGCGACCTTCTCTTCAGAAGTAAAGATGCAGCATCCCCGGGCGATTACAAAGATCTGACCTTAAAAGATTATGAACTAAGTGAAAGCCCTGCCCTACTTATCAAGGTTGCCACTGTAACCGGACTTAGGGAAAGCCAGATTGTAAAAGATCAGGTTTATGACGGAAATGTTGTAATTGTTGATATAAACCGCCTGAAAATGGATAAAATCAATTACGAGAGAGTAATGAAAGATTTTTACCAGGTGGCAAAAGACGTGGACGGGGACATTGTTGGGCTTGGAGATCAGCAGTACGTGATAATAACACCGCGCAACGTTAAGATTTCACGGGATCGTATAGGTAGTGGAGCCTGATCTTGAAAAGGGAGGTCAGGGGGTCCTGTCCGTCCTGTAAAGAGGAGGTTGACTGGCTTTACACTACAGAAAACATTCCTTATTTTTCGGATATTCTGATTATTTCATGTCTATGCCCAAAATGTGGATTTCATTTTACAGATGTTCAGAATATCTCTACAAATGAACCTTTGAGATATACGTACATTATAAAGAGTGAGGATGATCTCTCAACAAGAGTTGTCAGGAGTGCAACAGCAACCGTTATTATTCCTGAACTGGGTATCGAAATTAACCCAGGACCTGCCTGTGAGGGGTTTGTTTCCAATACTGAGGGCATCTTGATGAGAATAGATCATATTCTTGACAATGTACTGATAGATGGGGACGAGATACAGAAGAAACAGGCAATAAACCTTAAAAAAAAGGTAGAAGATACTAAAAACGGAAGAGAGACATTAACGTTAATTATTGAAGATCCATACGGAAACTCACTTATCGATTCTGAATCAGCAATAAAAGAGAATTATTCTCCGTCATCCTAATCAGAACAAGACCCTGGATCGAAGGGATATCTCCGGATTTTCTGTAACTCTCCCAACAATTTTTGCATCATTAAAGTATTTATGAACCACACTAAACCCATCTTCAGGCAGAATAAACACATATCCCATTCCCATATTAAAAGTCTTATACATATCCTCAAGTGAAACTTTTCCTTCTTTTTCTATCCAGGAAAAGATCTCATGCGGAATAATTGGATCTCCAATAGCATACCCATATGAGCCTAACCTTTTCAGGTTAAGCAGTCCTCCTCCGGTTATATGGCACATACCATGCACATCAGTATCCCTGCAAACCATAAGAGTCTCATGGTAAATCCTGGTAGGTTTAAGCAGGAGATCTCCGATGGTCTCTCCGGATGATAATTTGAGATCATATGAACCATGGTCCTCCACTACTTTCCTGGCAAGAGTCAACCCATTGCTATGTATTCCCGAAGAAGGAATACCAACAATACAATCACCAGGCACAATTGATGAACCGTCGATTATCATCTGTTTCTTTTGAATCCCAAGACAGGAACCAGCGAGATCAAGCCCTGTTACCAGACCCTTGAGAGTTGCTGTCTCACCACCCAGGATAGAGAGATTGGCAAGTTTTGCCCCGGCATTAAGCCCCTTTCCTATCTGCTTCATCTGCTTAGGGGATAGTAAGGATGATGCAACATAGTCTACAAATGCCACCGGCTCCAGATTCATCACATATAGATCATTAACATTCATCGCGATGCAATCGATTCCAACCGTTGACCAGTCAGAGAGTTCATCGGCCACCATCATCTTAGTGCCCACTCCATCAACTGCCATCGCCAGAACATACTCACCAAATGATATAAATCCGGCAAAATGCCCGATGTCTGTGAGCATCTGATACTCTCCGGTCCTCCGGTAGGTAAGTTCAGAGACCAGAGCTTTTACAGCAACCGCTTCAAGATCGATATCTACTCCGGCTTTGCTGTAAGCATCAGAGTCCATAAGAGCCCTCCGGCATAGAAAGCCCGAATTCATCATGGAGTACCTTAACGGCTCTTGGACCGTCATCCTTTCTTACAACAAAGGATATGTTCACTTCAGAAGAGCCCTGCGAGATCATCATCAGATTAATACCTGCATTTCCTAAAGCTGAAAATGTTCTGCCCGCTGTTCCTGCCATTCCGGCCATTCCGGAACCAACCACTGCAACAGCACATACATCTTCATTTGAAGAGATATCCCTGAAGACACAACGCTCCTTAAGAGGCATTAATGCTTTCATCGCAATTTTTACCTGTTGTTCCTCAATTATCAGTGAGATATTGGCTTCAGAAGAACCTTGGGAGATCATCATAACATTAATCTGGTTTTCTGCTAGTAAAGTAAAAATATGACGCGCAATACCAGGTCTTCCTACCATCTGGGCACCAGTAATAGTAATCGCTGCCACCTTTTCAATGAAGGTAATAGCTTTTACTACCCTGGAGTCTTTCTGCTCTCCCCCATCAATGATAGTACCGGGTAGATCTGGTTTGAATGTATTTTTTACTCTCAGCGGGATTTTTTTCTGCATTGCAGGCTCAATGGAACGGGAGTGCATAACCTTTGCTCCAAAATAAGAGAGTTCCATAACTTCGATATAGGATATTCTTGGAATAACCCTGGCATCAGAGACAAGTCTTGGATCTGTTGTCATAATACCATCAACATCAGTCCATATCCAGATCTCATCAGCAGATAGCGCGGCTCCGATGATCGTTGCAGAGTAGTCTGATCCTGATCTTCCAAGGGTTGTAACAACTCCTTTTTCAGTACATCCCATAAATCCGGTGATTACCGGTACTGATTGCGAGAGAACCGGTTCAATTCGGAGTTTGATCTGGGAATCACCTGCAGGAAGGGCAATTGCATCACCGTGGGTTTCAGTGGTCAGTATCCCCGCCTCACACCCGTCAAGTACCATGGATGGTATCTTGTGCTGACGCAGGGCAGCGCTAAAGATCGGAGCATTCAGTCTTTCCCCAAAAGAGATGATATAATCCCTTGATCTTCTTGTGAGTTCCCTTAGATGATATACAGCATATAAAAAGTCGCGAAGATTTCCAATTCTTCTAGTTATGATCTCACCGGTTTCCGGATAAAGATCAGGAGCAACCTCCTTTAAGGTCCCTAAATGCCCTTCAGTCAGGAAAGACACAAGATTCTCTACTTCTTCCGCACCCCTTGAGGTAAGCATGCTCTCCGCACAGCTGATAAGCCGGTCTGTTACTCCGCGCCTTGCCGAAACCACTACTACCAGAGTGTCGTGGAGAGAATATCTGCTTTTTACTATATTTACAGCGCTTCTGACCGATTCTGCGTTCTGAACAGAAGTACCGCCAAACTTCATGATAAGTTTCATGCAGTTGCAACTCTCCGATAATGTGTGATCTTTTCTCTCAAAATGACTGCTCTATAAAAGTTTGACACGAGAGGATCAAAACTTCAAAGAGGTTTCTGCTTCGACTTATATACAATGCATATACAGGAGGTCATCAGGTCCCATGTCCTGGTCATCGGTAGTGGAGGAGCAGGAGTAAGAGCTGCAATAGAAGCCTCCAGAACCGGGACCTGTGTACTCATCTCAAGAACCATTGCCGGAAAAGGCGGTTGTACCATCATGGCTGAAGGTGGGTATAACGCGGTTATGAACCCTGATGATAATGTATCAGACCATTTTAATGATACTATGAAAGGAGGGGCATATCTAAATGACCCGGAATTAGTCAGGATTCTTACAGAAGAGGCCCCAGCGCGCATGAATGATCTTATATCATGGGGTGCTGTGTTTGATGTTACTACAACCAGTACTATCTGCCAGCGCCCTTTCGGGGGGCAATGTTTCCCAAGAACCTGCTATGCCGGTGACAGAACCGGCCACGAGATAATGTCAACATTGATGGATCGGCTGATGAGCAGCACTGTTAATATCTACCACGAGGTTTCAGCCTTTGATCTTCTGGTAAGTGAAGGCAGGGTAATAGGAGCAATCGGAACTGATAAAACCGGCAAAATATTTGTTTTTCTTGCCGATGCAACAGTCATTGCAACCGGAGGCGGCTCGAGAATATTTGATATCTCTACTAATTCTACCAGCGGAACGGGAGACGGATATGCCATGGGATGGAGAGCCGGGGCCGAACTTATAGACATGGAACAGGTGCAGTTCCATCCAACCGGAGCAGTTTACCCCTGGGATGCAAGAGGAAGACTTGTTACAGAGGCAGTAAGAGGAGAGGGAGGAATTCTAAAGAATTCCCTTGGTGAGCGGTTCATGGCAAGATATGATCCGGCCAGGATGGAACTCTCAACGCGGGACTTGGTGGCACGTGCATGTGCTACTGAGATCAGGGAAGGCAGGGGAACACCACATAATGGGGTTTGGCTGGATGTATCACACCTCCCGGCAGCACAAATAGAAGAACGTCTGCCGGTTATGCTTGAACAATTCCTAAAATACGGAGTTGATATCAGAAAAGAACCGATGGAAGTAGCTCCTACTGCTCATCACATTATGGGCGGGCTTAGAATCAGTCCGTTTTGTCAGACTACACTTTCGGGCCTCTTTGCATGCGGAGAAGCAGCAGGTGGAGTTCATGGAGCAAACCGCCTCGGAGGAAATGCATTAGCAGAAACGCAGGTCTTTGGGAAGCGTGCAGGTCAGTCAGCAGCACGTGAACCTGCCTTGGAGATCAAGGTGCCTGATGAACTGATAGAGAGTGAAATCAAGACACTTGAGGCATACATGAGCGGTGATGCGGCCCCAGATAGTGTAAAACGCGATCTAAAGGAGATTATGTGGAAAGGGGCAGGTATATTCAGGGATCGGGTCACACTCGCAGAGACAAAACACTTACTGGATATCCTGGCAGTAAAGAGATTGAAAGCAATAGATAAGACAGGTTTAGAAGAATGTTGTTCTACCAGAAACATGATCGATACTGCAAGATTAATTGTAAACGGCGCTATTTTAAGGGAAGAATCAAGAGGCGCACATACGAGAACGGATATTATCCAGGACTGGGATGCCAGTACTTCTCCCTTCGGACATACCATACAAACAAGAACCGGGGCTACAATTGAACGGAGGAGAGGTTGATGTGGATACAACTCTCCGTCTCAAGATTCAATCCTGAAACCGATGTTAAAGCAAGAATAGAATTATACGAAGTTGAAGTACATGAAGGAGCACGTGTTCTGAATGTACTTGATGCAGTTCATTCACAAGATCCCACACTTGCCTACAGGTCCAGTTGCAGGTCAGGTCAGTGCGGAAGTTGCGCTGTAAAGGTTAATGGTAGACCTGTTCTGGCCTGCACCGAAGAAGCAAAAAACGGGATGAAGATAGAACCCCTGGACCTCCCGGTGATAAAGGATCTCATGGTTGATCTAATCCCGGGATTAAACTCTATTCCACGTATAAACCCGGTCGAATGTAGCCCCCTGCCTTCGCAAAAAGAGGTGGCACTCATCAAACCCTTAAGAGACTGCCTTGAATGTCTTTCATGTGTCTCCATCTGTCCGGCGATGAAAGTAACTGAATTTTTAGGGCCGATGTCAATGCGTTCACATATGCGTATTGCCCTCGATCCAAGAGAACCGGGGAACAGAATTAACGATGCCATCCGGAACGGACTCTTCACCTGCACGAGTTGTAACAGGTGCTGGAGGGTTTGTCCGAAAAATATTGAAATTCCAGGTAAGGTGATAGAAAAACTGAGGGAGATAGCAGATCATGAGGGGCTTACTCTCCCAAGGCATCATGAGGTGGCTGAACTTGTAAGAACTACCGGAAGAAGTGTTCAGACACAGAATAAAACTTTTCTTGATCAGATTGATGATGTAATCGAGCCATATGGGGATGTAAAACGCGAAGTAGGATTTTTTGTTGGATGCATGTTTAACGGACGCCTGCCTGATCGTGCCTTTGATCTTATAGAAGTGATGCGGTTATCCGGAATCAGGGTAATAATCCCAAAGGATCAGATTTGTTGTGGATCACCTCTAATACGAACCGGCCAGACCTCTTTTCTGGAAATATTAAAAGAAAAAAATATCCGGAGTTTCCAGAGCAGAGGAATAAAAACAGTTATGACTATGTGTGCAGGATGTGGTGCAACCTTAAAACATGATTATAATACCCCTTTTATCGTGAAGGATGTTACTGAGATCCTCACTGAAACCGGACCTCCGGATACTGAAAAACTCAGAATTACGGCAACATACCATGATCCCTGTCATCTTATGAATGGACAACAGATAACCAGAGAGCCACGGGAGTTGCTAAATCGTATTGTTGACAAATTTGTTGAAATGCCTGCCCAGTGTTGTGGGTCGGGAGGAGGAGTAAGATCAGGACTTCCTGATGAAGCAGCAGCTCTTGGAGAACTACGAAGAGAGGCAATCCGGGCCACAGGTGCAGATATTGTCGTGACTATCTGTCCTTTTTGTGAATACCATATTCAGGAACATAGCGACCGTCCGGTAAAAAACCTCATGACGGTTCTAATAGAAGCACTTGGGAAAAAACCACATACATCTCAATGATTCGGGATCTTACATCATTACATAATTTTTTTAGGGAATTTTCACTCCCTGATGCACAAGGACAGATGAATCTTATTACTTCCTCTCATACCATCTCTGATACAATAAATGCCGGAGGAGTGGATTATACCAGGTATACAAATGAATTCTGGACCTCAAAACAGCGTCAGGCATCACGTCTTCAGGAGATATCTTACAGGGCCTGTTTTAAACCCCAACTTCCCCGTTTTTTCATCTCATTACTTACAGAACCAGATGACATAGTATACGATCCGTTCTCAGGTCGTGGGACCACCCCTGTTGAAGCAGCCCTTATGGGAAGACAGGTAATCTCAAATGACATTAATCCTCTCTCATATATACTAACCAGACCCCGTCTCTCTCCTCCTTCCCTAAATGATATCAAAAAAAGACTGTCAACTATCAATGACAGCGAAGATAAATGTGAGATTGATCTCTCAATGTTTTATCATCCGGATACACTCAAGACCATTCTTGGAGTCCGTGATCACCTGATTAAAAAAAGTAACGCAAACAGCGATGATAATGTTGACAGATGGATTCGCATGGTTGCTACAAACCGACTTACCGGGCATTCACCCGGTTTTTTTTCAGTATACACCCTTCCGCCAAACCAGGCAGTAACAGCAGAGAGACAGGTAAAGATAAATCAAAAACGAAATCAGATGCCCCCGTACCGTGATGTCAGATCAATAATCCTGAAAAAAAGTCGTGCCTTAATTAATGGAGTTGATCAGAAACAACTTGAACACTTAAAAAAGGCTGATAAAACTGCAATTTTTTTAAATGAAGATGCAGGACACACTTCCCGGATTCCTGATGCTTCGGTAAACCTGACGGTTACTTCTCCACCATTTCTTGATATTGTCCAGTACTCTTCAGATAACTGGCTTCGGTGCTGGTTTAACGGACTTGATGCAGATGAGATAAGTTCCAGGATCACTATGTCAAGACGACTTGAAGAATGGGAGAATGTAATGTCAGGAGTATTCCAGGAGTTATACAGGATTACAAAAAATGACGGTTTTATAGCTTTTGAAGTGGGTGAAGTCAGAAATGGAAGCGTTAACCTGGATGAGCACGTTATCCCACTTGGAGTTAACGTCGGGCTTCTATGTACATGTATAATAATTAACAGCCAGGAGTTTACAAAAACTGCAAATATCTGGGGGATAAATAATATGTCGTGCGGAACTAATACTAATAGGATTGTCCTTTTTCAAAAAAGAGAGTAATTTTTTTAATATTAAACGAAATGAATAACATTCCCGACTTTTACTTACCTTTAGTCATCAGGTAGTCAAAAGCAGATAATGCGGCTTTTGCGCCTTCTCCACAGGCTATGATTATCTGTTTCCCTGATATGCTGGTCACATCTCCTGCAGCAAAGATCCCTGGAGTACTGGTTATACAGTTAATATCTACAATGATCTCCTTTTGATCATTTAATTTTATCAGGCCCTCTATAAATGAGGTATTTGGAATCCAGCCAATCTCAGAGAATAGTCCATCAATTTTAATCTCTTTATCCTCTCCTGATCTTTTATTGTGCATTAAAACGCCCGTAAGATGATCCTCTCCAAGAAGGGCTTTAATTTCATACCCCATATGAGTAATAATATTTTTTCTCTGTTCATACTGTTTCACGTAAATCTCGTCCGCCCTGATGATACTTCTTACAATCAGATGCACTTCTTTTGCAATCGAACTCATCTCAAGTGCTGTTGTGAGGGCGGAATTTCCACCTCCGACAATACCTACAACCTTGTCATGAAACATCGGCCCGTCACATGTTGCACAAACAGAGAGACCTCTGCCCATAAATTCATTTTCACGAGGAATTCCAAGCCTTCTTGGCTTTTTACCCTGTGCAAGGATAATAGCCTTACCTTTATATTCCTGGCTGGATACTGTCTTTAATTTCCACCCGTCAGACTCAGGCTGAAGGGATTTTGCCGCATCAAGTTCTATTCTTATATCGAGTTCCCGGATCTGTTCTTCAAAACGAGCTATGAGGTCATCGCCCGTAACCATACGGTAACCCATGTAATTCTCGATATTCCAGCTTTCTAGTGCCTGTCCGCCTATATCTGATGATATAATCAGAGTTTTAAGATTTTTTCTGACACAATAGAGTGCTGCAGTAAGTCCGGCAGGACCTGCCCCAAGGATTATCACATCATATATTTCAGTAAGGGTAGAACTTGCAAAGAGTTCTCTGAGCCTTTCAGTATCAAACCCGACAATAACTTCGTCACCGGCAACGATCACAGGGACACCATACTGTCCTGAGATCTCAACCATCTTTTTTGCAGCCTCCCTGTCCACTCCAACATCAATTGACCTGTAAGGAACATTATTCCGGTCAAGAAAAGCTTTAGCAAGCCGGCAGTAGGGGCAATTTTGCGTCGAATATACTGTAACCTCTGGCATAACTGTATCTTTATGCATTAGGTGTATAAAAGAGAAGTGGGAAATATGGAAGGTTTATCTCCTGCGTCCAATCATAAGCAGGGCAAACCCTGCTGCAAGGGGTGCAATTATGAGTGGGGATTGTGTCGGGACCGGTTTTGTTTCATCAACCGGGAGGTTAGAGATAGTTCCCGCTTCTGGTGTAGCCTTTGAAGCATCCACTGATCCTCCTGTTCCCTCTTTAAAAGTCAGATTGAGTTCCTGTGACTCCCCGGCAAATAATTTAACCTTTTCTGCTGCCTGTTCATCACCTATCCAGAATGTTATATACTCACCAATCTGTTCTTCATTACCATTTACTACCAGTCGTCGATCAAAAGTTCCTGAATTTCCATAAAATCCGGGCTTATCAACAGAGATATTACCTACATCTGTCTCGTTAATCTTGGCAATAATTACAGTTCCCGCGGGTGCAGGAGTGTCATTTATAGTAATAGTTCCGTAGAACTCATATGGAAGCGGAGGTATGGCATTTACCCCGGCAACCATTACAATGATAACCAGAAGGCCCATTAACATCTTAAGATACATCTTACAAACACCTTACAATCTCTTACTAAGTAAAGATAACGTTGAAAAAATAAAGGGATTTGCTTTCATGTCAGGGATTAAGTTGTCCCTGGGATTGCATGAATATCCAGAAACCTTCTCCAGGTGTCAGTAGTGTCTGTGCATTCGGGCTTCCTCTGATTATTGCATCCCGGTATTGTTGTCTGCCGCTGTCAAACCCGATAACCTGGGTCCAGCCGGACAGACTCTGAAGCGCTGTTTCAGCAGGTTTTTGATCTCTTCCGGATATACCTGCCAGGTTCCACCCGGGATTAAGGATCCTTGAACTCACCGGGCTACCACTTACCTTTACAGGAATCATTATCCCCTGGTTTGAAAAGATCCAATACCCGGTCATTGGAGTGAGGATATCTCTATTTCCTATAGATATCCATCCTGTCGTCGGATCATAGGTAAGTACAGAATGACCTGCATTCTGTACATTTTTAAATATTTCAGCAGTCTCATACCCCTGTGAGGGTTGCATGGGTATATTTATCAGGTTCCAGCCAGGGTTTAGTGTGATCCGGACTTCATCTGAAACCGGAGCAGGGACAGCGGGGATGGGTTGAGTCCCTGGAACTCCTACGGGTTCTGCACCGGGAGTGGGCTGAGTTACCGGAACTTCCGTAGGTTCTGCACTGGGAGTGGGCTGAGTTACCGGAATTTCTGTGGGTTCTGCACTGGGAGTGGGCTGAGTTACCGGAACTTCTGTGGGTTCTGCAACGGGAGTTGTAGACGATGATCCTTCGACAGTGATCTTCCACTGATTTATATCAGTCTGGATTGGACTTCCGGCATCATCATCCATATTCGTATTCTTAATTATTATCTGAGCAGTTCCTGGTCCTGTCCCTTTGACTGATATCACCGCAAGGGTAATATTTGAAGCACCTGCTTCCACCTTACCATTTAGATCTATAGCTTTCAGGTTATATGATCCATCCTCTCCCGGCGTTGCCTCTGATAAAGAAGCCCATTCAGGGAAAGAAACTCCGGTTATATTCATTACTCCCGGATTATCTGAAGAGAGGATAACCTGGTAACCTGCAAGTCCTGCAGGTGCATTATCCAAAGAAAACAGCAAGGTTGCTGTCTGACCTTCTGGTATAATAACAGGAGAAACAGAAAGACCTGTTGCAGATACTCCTGGTACAATAAGCAGGGTCATCATCATCATAAAGATGAAAAAGTAAATTATTTTCATGCTTTTACCTCGGAAAAGAGTGCCTGAATATCTCCTAGTTCAAGCACTGAGTTATTATTAAAATCAAATTGAGATACAAGAGAATTCTCTTTAATCCAGTTGAAATACTGGAAGAAGGTACTTGGATCCTGCAAATCAATCCGCCCGTTTCCGTTTAGATCTTCATATTTACCATCACCATCAGGATCAGTAGGTATCGGGCCGGTGCCGTTAAGAGGACCTGGTCTCTCCAGATTGACAGGAAGGCTTCCCTGAACTTCGAGTACCCAGAGGTCGCCTGCAGTATGATTTCCGGAGAGATCACCATCAGAAGATGTCGTAAGACCGGAGATTAAAAGTCTTTCATCTGATGTTTTATCCATCCACGAACCACGATCTATTGAAGATCCCCCTATCTGTCGTTGCCATAAGAGGGTACCATTCTTATCCACTTCTCCAACCAGCAGGTCGGATTCTCCATGATTTCCATTAAACATCCCTTCCTGTGAAAAACTATCTCCTACAAGATATGCTCCACCAGTCAAGGACGGAACCAGTCTCCAGACATTATCACTGTATGCCCCCCCGTATGTCTGTTGCCAAAGCATCTTACCTTCAGGGGAGAGTTTCATGAGCCAGATATCTGCAGCACCGTGATTCGTGCCAACATCACCATCACCCGATGCTGTAACCCCTCCAACCATAATATCACCGGTGGAAAGTTCTATAACAGAATGCCCCCAGTCAAGCTCCGAACCCCCGAATGCTTCTTCCCAGAGCAGAGTACCGTTCTGATCTACTTTAATTACCCAGACATCACTACTTGTCCGGTTGCCTTTTACCATCCCGTCTGTTGAGTTGGTACTTCCACAAATTACGTACGCACCATCTTTTGTAGAACAGATGCCTGCACCACTATCTTTTCCTGATCCACCATATGTCTGCTGCCAGACAATTATTCCCTTGTCATTGATTCTGACCAGCCAGAGATCCCCATCCCCTAACTGTCGCTTTAAATCACCGTTGTCAGAGAGGGTATACCCACACAGGAGATAATCTCCGTCGGGAGTTAATACAAAATCAGACCCTTCATCCATCTGATCTCCACCCAGCGCTCTGTCCCAGATGATATTCCCTTCATTATCCAGGCGCAAAAACCACATATCGCCCTGTCCGTGGAAATTCGTCACATCCCCATTATATGAACCTGTAGTACCAAGGACTGCCGCTCCACCATCCGGGAGTCCGTGAACTGAAAGCCCATAATCGGTTTGATTCCCCCCATATATCCTCTCCCAAAGCACAGTACCATTCTGATCCAATCTCATAACCCAGACGTCACCATTTCCAAGCCAGCCAGGATTAATGGAATCTGGAATATATGCCACACCACTGATCGTCAGGTTTCCTCCGGAAGAGATATCAAGACCATATCCATACTCAGTTTCAAAAGGCAGTCCAAATGTCTGACTTTTTATTATGTCACCGGGAGATGCTCCACTGCATATTACCGGAAGAATGAATACTCCGAGAACAATCAAATATCCTGTATATTTCATCAACGACACTTCCCCCATTATTCAGATAGTTTGGATAATGTCAATATAAAGGTTCTTCATTAGTTATTATCCCTGATACCAGAACTGGTTATCGATTTCAGGTAAAATCTGACATATCATTTCTTCCATATAAATCACCTATAGAATATATCAGGGGAATGGAATGTGGACGAACAGGAGTTAATTGATGTTTTCAATAAAGGAATAGAGGCATTTCGAAGAGGTGATAATGCCCAGGCAATCAATCTGCTTACAAAAGTAGTAGAAGAGAAGGAGAACGATCCACGTAGTTGGAATGCTCTTGGAGTTGCATTTGCAAAATCAGGGAAATATTCTGATGCAGATATATGCTTTCAGAATGCAGTAACACTGGATCCTGAAAATGAGGTATACATTAAGAACAGGAATAAAAATATTAATTACCTACCAAAGAATTCAAAAAAGAGAATATCTGATCTGATTGAATTAATAAAAGAAAACAAAAGTAACAGATATGCTATCGGAGGCTTAATCGGAGTTTTTCTTCTGATTGTTTTATTGGTAATTATTCCTCCAATTCTCTTTCCGGCTCCTATGGCAGATACTGCCGGTGTAATACCTATAAACATCAGCACGGATGAAGAAATGCTGGTTATAACAAACTCAGGCTCATTAGTTCCAAAGTTGTCTGCTTTTCAGATAACGGCAGATAATCAAACCATTAAAATTGATGAAAAAGTTCAGATTCTTGGAGTTGAACCCGGATCTGCTCTTTCAATTCCTCTTGAAAAGTTGCGTCCATATTCATCTGACAATAGAACTACAATAAGAGCATCAGCAATCTTTAAAGATGATTCCACACGGCAGTTAATGACGCGAACAGTAGTAATACCACCAAATAAACCAGTAAATACTCCTGAACCTACCCCGACACCTGTACCTTACACTCCAAAACTTAAACCTGGTGATCTCCTTCTCGTAAAGGATAAGGACATTTATTTACTGATTTCTGATATATTACCTGATGAAAAATATAAGATTATACCATTTTCAAGACAATCTGACGGCCTGTTTCAGGTCATGAAAGATATCCAGATTAATACGAGTATGAGAGCCATCGAAGAATCCTCAATAATCACAGACCTTACCCTATCAGGGAGTTCTTTTGAACCAGACTCTCTCCATCAGGGTGATAAAAAAGAGAACGTGAGCAAAGATTTGGCACTACCCATATATAAGGCGGGGGATCTAATTGCCCAGACGCAAAGCGCGCGTTCTGATCAAATGGTAATACTTGGATACGATGCAGGTACGGATGAATATGCAACAGATATTCTTTATCCCTACTATAACGGAGAATGGGGATATAGAAAAGATAAGATCATTAAATGGAAACCGCGGACTGATATTGAGACAGATTATCCTTACCGGACTTTACGTATTGCACTTTACTCAATTGGAATCGGGGCTGATTCTTCACCGCCAGGATCTCCGGTTTTGTATCACACCGGAGATATAATAGCAAAAGATCAAAGTGCTGATGCAGAACTTCTGGTAATTCTGTCATATAATGAAGATACAAATAAGTATGAGACAGATACCATCAGGAGAACATATGATGGTAAATGGTATAAAACCGGTAATTCTTCATTTGTAACAAGATCTCTCCTCGAAAAAGAGTTTACTTATAGAGTTAGAACCATTGATATCACACTGCTAAATTAACAAAAGGGAGATATTTGTGAATAACTCTCCTGATTTTCACCAGAGATGTGACCTTTCACTCTCGTTCAGATAAAGCCTGTCACTCATGTTGATATCAGGAAATGCCTGATAAAAAGCATCAAGATGGAACGGTATGATATTTGTTCTGAATTCGTTCCAAGGATGGTCATCTGTCATCGTAATATTGTATAACTCATCACTGGTTACATTTCCCCGCATAGCTCTTGCAAATGCAATAAAAAACCTCTGCCGATCCGTAAATCCATCTGCTCTGACAGTATCAGGGTCTTCAGAATCCGGTCTGGTCTTCAGATATGCATTATACGCGAGAGTCAATCCACCCAGATCTGCCGAATCTTCGATGATCATCCTGGTTCCATTCAGGGTCAGATTAGGGAGAACCTCTGTCGAATTTATCTGATAGATGAGAGGCCATGCCTCGTGGAAATAGTTATCTGCATCTTCATCCGTCCACCAGTTCTCTTTTTTACCGTCTGGCAGGTACTGCTGACCACCGATATCTATCATATGAATAAGTTCATGCCCATACACCCATCCGAATGAGCCATAATTCCAGGCATCATCCACACCAGGATCAAAGAAAGGAGGGTTTAAAAAACCTGCAGGTGTAACAATCCGATTATGAATAAGATCATAATGGGCATCCACACCCTGTGGAGATACATACCAGACATCAGGATCTGATGGCTGACCTGAGAGGTAAAGAGTTCCGTTTGTGTAGTAATCGGTAAGCTCCAGCATGTTTTCAAGGTATGATCTGTCAGTAAGGGTCAGATTATGATAATAACCCCATTTATCAGGATAACCTGCCTGTTCTTTTAACATATCCATCTTTTTAAGAGCTGTGGCCTTGGTTTCAGGACTCATCCATGTGAGGTTATTGACACGTTCACGCATCACTTCCCTGATTGATGTGATAATCTTCTCAGCCTTCTTCTTTGCATCTTCTGAAAAGTATTTGTCGACATAGAGGTGAGCTATTGGATTTCCAAGATATACATCCATCACCTCAAGAACCCGATCCTTTTGCGGGGTTAACTGACCCTGTGCAAGATCAACATCATAGAACCTGTAGTAGTCATCCTGCATTTTTGGGGTAGCATATGGTGCTGCAAACTGGAGCAGTCTCCAGGCGAGGTAAACCTTTAGATCATCTACCGGTTCCGTAGAAAGGATCTTTCCAACCTCCAGGACATAACCGGGATTTAGCAGATATACTTCATCGAGATCCGGAACTCCAGACTCCTGAAAGAGAAGATCCCAGTTAATTCCGGGGAAAAACTCACTCAAATCACTTACTTTATATGTGCCTTCATCAAATTGAGAACCTGATTTATTGGTTTTATTGAACAGTAATTCACTTCTTGCCAGTCGTTCATCTATTCTTAATACAATATCAGCATCTTTTTCTGCTTCTTCTTTTGAATGTCCCTGATCAACAAAGACTGACGAGACATAACGTTTCATGATACTCCTGACCCGGTTTCCCTCATCAGTATTCATCAGGTAGAAAGGAGCCATTCGAAGAGTAAGATCCCCACTATCAATATTTGCAATAAGTTCTGAACGATTCTGAGGATTTTCATCAATATATAAAATAAAAAAAGGGTCCAGACCATGCCCTGTAAGATATGAGGTAATATTCCTGGCACCAGTCCGATCCTGAATATCTCGTATCATGCCTAATTCATCATCTATCGGACTAAGCCCTGTTCTTTCATTAGCCTCATCGTTTATTGCTGCCCTGTAAAATGAACCCAATAATTGTGCAGGAGATCCATTTTCTGCAGAATAATCAAGTGCGGCATCTTCTACCAGCATTTTGACCCGTTTATTAACCAAATCCTGAACTTCTTCAAAAGAGGTGTAAAAACGGTTTTTCTCCGGAATGGGATTATCCTTAATCCAGTAATCATTTACAAACCTGAAAAAATTTTCACCAGGATCAATTGAGATGTTCATGCCGTAAGGGACATTCGGAGATATAGTATCAGAGGTTACAGAAGGGATCAAAGTTGCCGGTAATAATACCAGCAGAACTAATACTATTGCGTGGAATGTTCTTAAATTTCGATACAGGCGTTCTTTTATGACGAGTTTATCATCAGGCTCTTCATTATTCTTAAAAGATATTACCATATTCGGGTTCATGATATTATAACAGGATTTTCATCTGATCGAGAAATTCTAATAAAGTTTCCCGGGTATCAACCTAAATATCTGTTGCTAAAACTACCAGTCAGGCATTGATGCAGATACAAGTCATCTTGTTTTCATATACAGATATAGACATTATTATGGATCCTTTGGAAGGCAGACATCACATTATCCTGACATTAACTGTAATTTCTCTCCTTATAGCAATATTAATCGTCATATTCTTCTCAGCGGCACCGGATTCAGGTAATACATATAATGATAGTGGGAATGCCAAATACGAAGGAGATATAAATATCTCAGATCAAAACGGAACAGAACAATGGATAATCAGGGTGATGTGGTTTGATGATTCAAATATGACCTATACATTCGAGGATTATAAAGCATTACAAAAACCCGAACCTGATAAATATATAATTGATCATGCTCCGCCTCTTCCAGGTGCAAAACCCGCCATGATAAGATATCTTTCCTGGGATGGAACCTTTGAGAGAACAATAGAGACACAATATCTAGTGGATCAAGATACTGTGACCTCAATCCTAAACAGATACTCATTAAAAGCATCATATATCCCCCCCGCGCCGATACAAAAGCCGGAAACACCTATACCGCTCCCCACCGGCACTGCCTCCCCGGGATCAATCATTCCCGAACTAGGAGCTGTATGCAGAAACGCGGATGGAACCTACACTGCAACATTCGGCTATTTCAGCAGAAATGAGCAGATAGTCGAAGTTCCTATAGGTCTGGATAACTACTATTTCCCTGGAGAAAAAGACAGGGGCCAACCGGTTTATTATAAACCCGGATCTCATCATGAAGCTTTTTCAATTACTTACCCCGATAATGTCACGAACCAGGTATGGACAATAATGGGCAGACAGGTCTCTGCAGGAACAGTTCCTGAAGTAACAACAAATATTACAGTGGATCCTCTCTCAGGGTATGCCCCGCTCGAAATCAGGCTTAACAGAAAAATAACCGGAGACACAGCTGATAACCCGCTTACAGGATCCTGGAATTTTGGAGACGGGACAGTAAACGGTGATGCCCAGTTCATTACACACAGATATGAAAAACCCGGGATTTACAATATCAGGCATTCAGTAAATAACACATGTAATGAAATATCAGACGAAAAAACCATCAGAGTGTATAAGGCTTCTTTTGCCTGGAATCCTGATCCCTCTGATCCTGACACAATCAGATTCTTTGATACGTCTCAGGGTGAACCACAAAACTGGTTTTGGGACTTTTCGGACGGGAATACATCACTTGAGAAGAACCCATCCCATACATTCTCACATTCAGGACCTTATAATATCGGGCTTAAAGTATCCGGGAAAAATGGAAAAGGAAATGTTGCAGAGACTATCGTATTAGCAGAGAATTGATTACAGGGCATCAGAAACTCCAGACATTTTTCCTTGACGGGTCAGGATATCCTACGACAGATTTAACGGTCTGAAGTAGTGATTTCGCCTGAAATGGTTTTAAAATATAACCCTTTGCACCATACCTCATAGCCAGATCTACGACGGGATCAGAGTTTGCGGATGTACAGATGAGCACATTCGGTTTATTCTCCTCCTTCATTAGTTCAAGCAATACATCCATACCGTTCATCACCGGCATAATAAGATCCAGCGTTACAAGATCCGGGGACAATGCCTTGAACAGATGCAGACCTTCTTTGCCGGTTCGGGCTGTTCCTACTACTTCATATCCTGCAGATAACAGAATTGAATGCAGGACTTTTCTATCAAGTTCCTCGTCTTCAATTATTAGAATAGTTGGCATATCTCTCACATTTACTGGTTTATATCTTCCGGAATTGTAAAGAAGAAAGAAGCTCCTTTTCCAACCTCTCCTTCTGCCCATATCCTTCCACCGTGACGATGTACAATCCGCTGTACTGTTGCAAGTCCTATCCCGTTGCCTGGAAATTCATTATGGGTATGTAGACGTTTAAGGGGAATAAAAAGGAGATTTGCTTTATCAGAGGGGAATCCTGCCCCATTATCACGGACATAAAATACTGAAGTCTGTCCCTGCATTGTGCACCCCATTTTTATATATGCATCATTTGTATGAGAGGTATATTTCCATGCATTTCCAAGAAGATTTTTCAGAGCTATCTCCATCAATCCTGAATCTCCGATAGCATTAAGCCCATCCTCCACGGCTGTATCAACATGCCTTTCGGGATCACTCTCTGCCAGCTGATCCAGAATAATCCTTGCCATATTGGTTAGATCCAGGTTACTTTTTATAACAGGAGTCCTACTTACCCTTGAAAGCCTTAAAAAGTCCTCAATAAGTCGATCCATCTGTATCGCAGACTGTCTTATCCTTAAGAGACATTCTTTCCCGTCGGGTGGCAGATAATCTGCATAGGTATCCTCAAGAATCCTCGAAAAACCGTTGATTGCAATCAGTGGAGCACGTAGATCATGTGAGACAGAGTAACTAAATGAATCCAGTTCACGGTTTGCTGCCTCTAACTTAGCCTCAAGTCTCGAACGTTCCTTAGCCATTTCAATAGTCACATAGAGGTCACGTTCCCGGAACGGTTTTACAAGATACCCAAAAGGCCCTGCTTTTTTAGCACGGGCTATGGTCTGTTCATCCGCATAAGCAGTGAGAAATATTACAGGAATATGATATTGATTAGATATTGTATCAGCTGCATCAATCCCATCCATCTTACCCACGAGATGAATATCCATAAGAATTACATCCGGCCTTGCCTTTTCTGCAATGCTTATTCCCTCTTCTCCGCTTGGAACAATATCAAGTACTTCATATCCATACTTACGCAATTTTGAAGCGATTGACTCCGCAACAATAGCCTCATCTTCAACAATCAGAATCTGTGTCACTCATTTTACCTCATTTTTCTTGGGAAAACCACAGTGCATTTCATTCCCTCGCCACTGACTGATGAAATATTTATAGTCCCGCGAATCTGTTTAGCCAGAATTCTTATCAGGCGTATGCCAAGACTTGATATTTTTTCCAGATCAAATCCATCAGGAAGGCCTATCCCATTGTCTTCGTACCTGAATGTGTATTGTTCATCATCATATGAAAAACTAATACTGATAAGACCTGACGGACGGTTTACAAATGCATATTTCATAGAATTTATCATCAGTTCATTTACCATCAGCCCTATTGTTACTGCAGTATCAAGTTCAAGCTGGATTCCTAAAACCTCTGTCTCGGCCCTGATATCCCCGATAGTTGCAAACCCCTCGGTTACAGCTCTGGTCAGATCTTCCAGGTACCTGTCAAATGGTATATCTACAAGTGACTCTGTTTTGTATAATGTTTCGTGAACCAGGGCCATCGAATCAATCCGTTGTTCGCAGTCATGCAAAGCAGAAAGAATTGCCTTATCAGATACATACTCCTCCTGAAGTTGCAGGATCGAGGATATTATCTGCAGGTTATTCTTCACACGGTGATGTAACTCCCGAAAGAGTATATCTTTCTCTTCTATGATTTGGGAAAGTTCCTCCTGGTATCGCTTTATCTCAGTGATATCAACCATGACACCGCGAATACCTGAGTACCTGCCATTTCTAATTATTGGCGCGAGAGAGAGGTGAATATTCCTTATATCTAACGGATTCGAACCAGCCGCGATAAAATCTTCAGCACAGGATCTCATATCAGAAGCTACCTTCCTCATCAATCGCTTGAAACGATTCTGTTCCTGAACAGAAACAAGGTCTGATGCTTTATGCATCATATCAGGTGTTCCATCCGGAATATCAAGCAGCGAGTGGACCCCCCGGTTACAGAAAGTAAGTCTTCCCTCTTCATCAGCCTCAAACAGTGGTTCGGGAAGGAGATCCGCCATGTCCCTAAACCTCTTTTCACTCTCGATAAGGGCCTTTTCCTGCATTTGCTGCCGGGTTTTATCTCTTATTATCAGGAGAACTGCATTATCACCAGAGTGCCTTATCGGAATTGTAATGAGTTCGCCGTAGATACGCCTGCCATTTCTGGTCTTTAAAAATCCTTCATTCGTAGATGGGCCCTGACTCACGTTGCTAGTCCTTAATATCCCTTCAAACCATGGCTCAAGATCGGATTCTATAAACTCATTCATCGGTTTATCTTTCCATTCACGCGCAGACTCAATCTCAAAAAGACTTAAAGCGGCTGCATTCAGATGGACAACCTTTCTTCCGGAGAGTATGGCGATGGCATCAGGAGAAGACTCCGAAAGTTGCATATATCTCTCCTCGCTCTCGATTAATGCGTCACGAAGACTTTCTTCTGCTTCGATCCTGGATAATACATTCCCGATTTGAGAAGCAACCCCTTCAAGAACTGCCCTTATATCAGTAGGAACTTCAGTTCTTGTTTCTGATGCTGTAATAAACCATCCAGTTAACTCATTATACCGTCTTATGGGAATAAAAGAGAGGGAGAGAAATGGACCTTCATACCTGCACATATCAGTCATACTCATGTAACCTGGATTACCGGTATCAAAAAATGAGACAACCTGACTGTCGTTTCTAATATCCTCAACCAATCTGATCAGGGCGGAATGAACGGGACCCTTATCAAGCATATGGATCAATGAACCATCCCTTTTATCATAAAGATATACCGTACCAGTCTTCTGACCACTAATCTCGATAATAGCAGAGAGGGCATTACTCAACGCATTATCAAGAGAAGAACAGGTTGCAAGTGTAAGTCCAAGCTTACGAAGCACTTCTGTATTGAGATCCATCTCATGCTGTTTTGAGATGTCCCGACCAACAGCCTGAATATCCTGAATTTCAAATTTACTGTTAAAAATTGCCCGGATTGTCCACTGATGCCATATATCTCTGTCATTATCTTTCTTATAAGGAAGTTCTACAGTTGATGAAGAGTTATCCGGATCACAAAGGAGCACGGCCTCAGTAATATCATTTTGAAAATCAGGATAGAGTGAAAAAAAGGAGTTCCCAACCAGTTTATCAGCAGGAACATTAAGATAATTTAAAAATGCTCCATTGGCAAAGAGTATCGTCCCTTGTGCATCCATCCGACAGACAAACTCCGTAAGATCTTCAACAACCGCGCGATATCGGTTTTCATTCTCAATCAGCGATTGTTCTGCCCTGAACTGGCTAACCCCCTTGTTAATAAAATGCGCGAGTTCTGCAAAGAGTTCATCAGGATTACCTCCTTTTTTTACGTAAAAATCGGCTCCTGCATTGATAGCTTCCATTGCCACTTCTTCGTGCCCTTTTCCAGTAAAAATTATTATTGGAATATCTTCATTCATCAACCGAATTTCTTTTAAAAGAACAATTCCGTCGATATCTGGCATTTCATAATCCAGAACCAGGCAATCATAGGAGAAAAGATCTTCCCGCGTTAGCGCTTCGGCTGCAGAATCACAGACATCTACATTGATAGAATGAACAATGGAGAGATAATCACGGATTGCATGTAAAAGAGCCGGTTCATCATCTACAAACAGTACCCGCATTGAAGATTTTATCATTGCCTACCTCTGAATACACACACACTCCCGGTCTGAATCAGGGTTTGTCTGTAGATTACAGGCGAACACCTTATCATACTGGGCGAAGATACACTGATCCGTTACAAAGCATTATGAAGCAATACACATATTTCCTTCTCCTTGGTGTGATAGCCCTGCTTGAAGTGGGCATTTTTTACTGGGCGGTAGAGAATCTTGAACCAATAATAATGGCCGGTGCCGTGATAATAGGTGTCCTGACCGCATGGATATCACGTCGTCTTGTAGATGATGTCATCACAGATGAGAGAACACATCTTATAACTGAAAAGGCTTCATTAAGAACGCTTCAGGTTATGGGACTTACCCTCTTTGCCTACGCTTTGGGAGGAATCGTAATCAGCCTTGGTATGGAGGCATTTGGTCCTTTTTCATACCAAATCGCAAGATTTTCTTTTTTCCTGATTTTTATCATTTTTTTGATGATCGTTGTATACATCCTTTTCACCTTCTGGTATGAGCGTAAATTCGGAGCCGGGGGGGAGGATGAAGAATAAGATAAAGGTGTTCCGGGCGATGTTTGATCTCACTCAGGAAGATCTGGCAAGGGAAGTAGGAGTCACAAGGCAGACAATCCTTGCAATTGAGAAAGGAAAGTACGATCCCTCGCTAGAACTTGCATTCAGAATGGCAATACGCTTTCAGGTAAAGATTGAAGATCTCTTTCAGTTTGAGGATGTCAAGCAATAATATTGTGCGTGAATTGCCAACATATGATAACAAAAAGGAGAACATACTATTCAGAGAGGAAAGTAGATATAACAGAATGTAAATATTACTATACATGCGCAGGAACACACCTGCCAAAATGATACGGAGGTGATTACCAGATCAGCAAATTAAAACCCACACCTACCCATCCGGTAAGCCGTCCTCACCAGAGGGACATTATGAAACCAGAAGAGAGAGTCCGGCAGATTCAATATTCCTTACCCCCCCATCCAGCACTCCCCGCACAATACTACCAGAATATGCCGGAAAAGGATACACCCCATAATCTCTTTTTTGATCCGGGAATCTCCCGGATCAGAATTCATACACCAACTCTTGCTACGATTTTTTCTGATTGCTCTGATATTACAGCCAGATCTGCAGATAGATTGCATAAACTGCAATCTGACATATTGTCACTGGAATACCGTATCTGCAGAATGTAAGCATGGAGACCTTGACTCCTTCTCGCTCCGCCTGTTCTAATATTATTACATTACTTGCGGCACCAATAATTGTGAGGTTTCCTGCAATGGTACTACCGGCAGCAAGAGCCAGAACCAGAGCAGGAGAAGCTCCGCCGGATAAAATTGCCGGCTGAAAAAGGGCCACAAAAGGAACATTCGAAATAAACTGGGAGATTATGACACCTGCTGATAGTGTCCCAAGGATATCAGCCCTTCCCTGAAATGAAAAGATACCCTGAAAAAATCCGGTATCATAGACACTTTGCATAAGTATAAACATAGAGGCAAAGAAGAGCAAAGTTTTCCAGTCCACCCGTTTTAAGAGTTCTATTCTTGATGAAGAGCATAACAGGAGAGGTAAACATGCACATAGTGCTATCAATTCCACGGGGATGTATGGCGCCTGACCGGTAAGGCCTGATAATACCCTGATAAAAAATCCGGCTAAAAGTATAAATAAAGCAACTTTTACTGCCTTGTACATCCCCTCATTATGATTATCAGGGATAATGCACGTATTTGGCTGATTATCACTCTTTTTGAAAGATGAACGTAAAACAAAGAAAATTATTCCCATAGAGATCATTGTAGGGATGAAAAGTCCTGAAAAAAAAAGAAAAAAAGGGGAAAGGTCTGGAACATAGGAAGCAATAAGATAATTCTGGGGATTTCCAACCGGACTA